>Ga0265296_1000016_pt1 | contig 455944 bp, 451 predicted proteins | sample MunlanPumphouse1_FD_189073 | JGI IMG/M metagenome (GOLD analysis project Ga0265296, IMG submission 189073) | Groundwater microbial communities from a municipal landfill in Southern Ontario, Canada - Pumphouse #1 | ecosystem: Environmental > Aquatic > Deep subsurface > Groundwater | place...
TCACCTATCAGAAGACGAGCGCGGTCAATATGGCAACGCGCGCGCCTTGCTCGCTTGCCGAAACCACGCCCGGCATGCTGAGCTGCGTGAACAGCGCCTCGACGATCGGCGGCCGCGCGGTGCTGCCGAACGGCCAGCAGATCAACTTCAATCAGGTGCTGGGCGGTAACGGCAACTTCTTCGAGCCGTACAGCGCTGCCAAGCACAACTTCAACTCGAACCCGTTCCTCAACGCGGTGAGCCCGGTCGAGCGCGTGAGCACGGCGTTTTTCGCCGACTATGACATCACTGACAATATCGAGGCGTTCGGCGAATTCCTTTACACCTTCCGCAAGTCGAATCAGATCGCGACGCCCGGAACGCTGCGCAACCTCTCGATCGCGGCGAGCAATCCCACCAATCCGACGGGGCAGAATATCGTCCTCATCCAGCGCCGCCTCGCCGAGCCCGGCCCGCGCCAATTCTTCCAGGAAACCGATACCTGGCAGGGTACGTTTGGCCTCCGCGGCAAGCTCTCTAACGATTGGGGATGGGAAATCGCGGGCGCCTTCGGCCGCAACACCGCGGTCGATGGTTCGACCAACATCGCCAATCTCGAGCGAGTGGCGAATTCCCTCGATACGACCAAGTGCAGTCTTGCTGCCGGTGCCACGATCCCCTGCGCCGACTATCTCGGGTTCGGCGACCTGACCCCGGAGGTTCTCGACTATATCCTGTTCACGTCGCGCGACCGCGGCGGCAACGAGCTTGCGACGGTCACCGCCGATATCAACGGCGATCTCTTCAAGCTGCCCGCAGGCCCCGTCTCCTTCGCGGCGGGTGTCGTCTATCGCAAGGAAAAGGGTTGGCGCGATCCCGATCCGCTGACGGTGCTCGGTATTGCCAACACCAACCAGCAGGATCCGATCTCCGGAACGAGCACGGCGAAGGAAGCCTATCTCGAACTGTCGGTGCCCGTTCTGGCCGACACACCCTTCTTCCAGTCGCTTACCCTCGACGGCGCGGTTCGCTACTCGAACTACGACCTGTTCGGCAGCGACTGGAACTACAAGGGGAGCGTCGACTGGGTCATCAATGACAGCTTCCGCCTGCGCGGCACCTACGGCACCGGCTTTCGCATTCCGAACGTCCCCGAATTGTTCGGCGGCGTCTCCGAGGGCAATCTGACGACCACCGACCCCTGCTCGCGCTATTCGACCAGCGGCAATGCGACACTGATCGCCAATTGTCAGGCGTCGGGCGTGCCGGCCAATTATGTTCAGCTCGGTACAACGATCCTGACAACGGTCGGCGGCAACGAGAATCTGAAACCCGAAAGCTCGACGACCTGGACCGTCGGGACGGTGATTTCACCGAAGGGACTGGTTCCGGGACTCTCGCTCACTGCCGACTGGTTCGACATCAAGATCAAGGATGCGATCCGTGCTATTCCGGGCTCGACAAAGCTCAGCATTTGTTATGCGAGCCAGAATCTTTCGCATCCCTTCTGCGAAGATTTTACCCGCAGCCCGTTGACCGGCGAGGTTACCTTCCTCTCCGCGCAACCGATCAACACGGGCCGCGAAGAAATGAACGGCCTCGATCTGGGTCTCGTTTACAACAATGACATCGGCAGCGTGAACGTCTCGCTCGACGTCAACGTGACCTATCTCAACAAATATGTGGTCCTGCCTTTCCCCGGCGGCGCGCCGATCGACTTCGACGGCTTTATCGGCGGCGGCAATGGCGGCTATCCGAAATGGCGCGGCTATGGCGTGCTGACCGCTGAAAAGGACGGGGTCAGCGCGACCTGGTCGACCCAGTGGATCGGCAAGGCGACCGACTTCAATGCGGCCCCCGGCGACATCGGCTACAGCACGCCGAATGTCTTCTACCACAATCTCCAGGTCGCTTTCGAAATCGACGAGAAGACCCGGTTCCAGGTCGGTGTCGACAATCTTTTCGATCGCAAGGCGCCCTATATCCAGAGCTTCACCGATGCGAACACCGACACGATGACCTATGACCTGCTCGGACGGCGTTTCTACGTCGGCTTCCGCACCGCGTTCTGAGGGTAATCGATATGGCGATCCGTTGGCCGCTGCTCGTCCGGCGAACGCATAAATGGCTGGCCTTGGTGGTCGGCGTCCAGGCGCTGCTCTGGACGCTGACCGGCTTCTACATGGTGGTCGTGCATATCGACACCATCCATGGCGACCATCTCGTGCGCGCGCCGATGGTTCAGCCCTTCGACCTCGCGGGCCTCGCGCCGCCGTCGCGGATCGTTGCGGCCGCGCCCGGTGCGTCCGAGGTTCGCTTGCAGCGGTTCTTCGATCGCCCCGTCTGGCGCGCTGAAACTCCCGAAGGGGCGCGGCTGTTCGATGCCCGCTCGGGTGCGCCGCTGCCTGCGCTTACCGAGTCCCAGGTCCGCGAGCAGGCGCGGCGCATCTACACCGGCGACGGCAAGATCGTGTCGGTGCGGCTGTTGACCGAAGCGCCACAGGAAATGCAGTCGCGCAAGCCGCCCTATTGGCAGGTCGAGTTCGAGGGCTGGAACCGCCCGACGCTCTATCTGTCGCCGACGACCGGTGAGCTTATCTCGCGCCGGCACGCATTGTGGCGCGTGTTCGACTTCGCGTGGATGCTCCACATCATGGACTATGATGAGCGGACCGACGTCAACAACCCGTTGCTCCGCGTCGCGACCTGGAGCGTCTTCGCGATGGCGATCAGCGGGGCGTGGTTGCTGATCTGGTCCTTCAAACGCCGCAAGAGGAAGCAGGCATGAAACGCATCCGACTGACGCCGCTCTTCTTCCGGCGCATCCACAAATGGGTCGGGCTGATCCTGGGTCTCCAGTTCCTGCTCTGGGCGCTCAGCGGATCGGTGATGGCGCTGCTCGACAAGGATAAGGTCGGCGGGCACGGCGGCGGGATGTCGCATGCGCATCCACTGCCACCGGGGGAATATTTCGACGTGGCGGCCCTGCCGCGCGGCGAACCTGTCACGGGCGTGATCCTTCGCGATCTCGGAACCCGGCCGGTCTATGAAGTGCGCTCCGCAAAAGGCGTCCGTCTCGTCGACGCGACAAGCGGCGAGCACATCCGGGTCGACGAGGCCATGGCGCGCGAAGTCGCCTCCATGATGAACGAGGCGCCGATCCGAGAGGTGAGCGTAATCGCCAAGCCGAACCTCGAATCGCGCGATCATGAGGGGGCGATGTGGCGCGTCGATTTCGCGGACGACGAGAACAGCAGCGCCTATGTCTCGCTCGATACCGCCCGCTTTCTCGTGATGCGCGGCGATACCTGGCGCACATGGGACTTCTTCTGGATGCTCCACAATATGGACTATATCAACCGGTCGAGCTTCAACCACCCGCTGATCATCTTCGTCGCCTTCGGTGTACTATGGCTGTCGGGAACCGGCTTCTACCTGCTGTTCAAAAGCTTCAGCAAAGCCGACTTCCGTTGGCTGCGCCGGCGCCGCAAGCCGGTCGTGGTCACCCGCACCGGCTGACCGGCCTCAATCGTCGATCGAAAAGGCGGCTGACAGCTAGAAGCGTGTTCCGGGGTGTGTCAGCCAGGCATGCGACACAAGGCGCGAGCGGCTCCAAGTCCGGCGCGTCATCTGGAGCACCGGTTCGCCGTCGGACAATCCCAGCATGCCGCGCATCCGCTCGTCGGGCATCGTCGAGCAAACGCGATGCTCGACCCGTTCGAGCGGTGCAATGCGCGTCAGATATTCATTTGGTGTCATCCGCGTGAAGTCGAGCGTGCCATAGTCGGGGGCGATCGACGCGAGAACGAACCTCTCTTCTATCTGTATCGGAAATTCGGCTTCGTGATGGACGATGATCGAATGGAACAATTTCGTGCCCACGGACACCTCGAGCAGCGGCGCCGTCTCTACATTGGCGCGCTCTTCGCGGTTCTGGATCACGCGGGCGCGGTACGCATGACCGCGCTCCCGGATTTCCTCGGCGATGTTGCGGATTTCAATCATCTGGCCGATCGGCTTTGGCTCTGCGATGAACGATCCGCTGCCGGCGCGCCGCACGACGACGCCCGCCGCCTGCAACTCGCGTAGAGCGCGGTTCGCGGTCATCCGCGAAACGTCGAACTGCTGAACCAGCTCCGCTTCCGACGGCACCCGGTCTCCTGGGTTGAGGCGGCCGTCCCGCACTGCATCGCAAATGCTTTGCTTGATGGCGACGTACCGGGGCATCACCTCGCCTCCCGTCTCTTCGGGCGGCCGGGTTGCCTCGCGGGGCCGAGATTCTGAAGCGGGGGATTTTCGAGTGAGCGAAGGGTTCATAAGTCGTCTATACAACTTCGCCGACTCCCAGCTAGGTAAAACAGAATGTCACGCGCCGATTGCGCAAAAACTTGCGCGCCAAGCCACTCTCGGTGAGAGCGGGAGACTAATTGTCTCGATTCCGCTTGCGATCGGGAAAGTAGCGTGCCGGCGTTACACCGGTCAGTTCGCGAAACGAGCGGATAAAGTTACTCGCCGTCCCAAAACCGAGTTCGAGCGCGATCGATGTGACCGCCTCGCCCTGCGCCAGCCGCAAGAGCGCGGCCTTGAGCCGAATCTGGTTCCGAAACGCGGTAAAGCCTGTTCCGGTATCGCGTTGGAACAGCCGCGCAAGGCTTCGGCTCGAGATATGGAGTTGCTCCGACCAGGCTTCGAGGCTCCTCCGGTCGCCGGGATTGCGATCGAGTGCCGCGGCGATTTGCGCGATACGGGGCGCTGTGACCGACGGGATCGTCAGGGCAGGCGATATTTTCAACGCCATCTCGTCGGCGAAGAGGAAGGCCAGATGCCGCTGACGCGCCCCTGCGCCCGTGCCTGCGGCCGCAAAAATGATCTCGCGCATCAAGGGGCTCACGGAAGTTAGCCCGGCTTCTTTCGGCAGCCTCCGTAGAATGCTGCCGAAACAATATATGCTGTACATCTCGAAACCGCCCGAGGTCTCGACGCGATGCTCATGGTCCGCGGGCAGCCAAACGCCCTGCTGGGGCGGAACGACCCATTGTCCCTCACGGGTGTGCAATATCATGACCCCCCTGCTCGGGTATATCAGTTGGACTACTGGGTGCCGGTGCCACTCCCCGATGCTTCGTGCATGGAATGTGGCTCGTTCCACCTCGATCGAGACCGAAGGAGCATTCTTGTCGGATAGTGAATTCATTATGTCCTGATATCATCTATCGGACATAGTCTCCAACGCTCAGCATCGTCTTCGCAATCGACGGAGACCTTATGCGCCTACCCATGATGATCCAGTCCACGAAGCGTTCGTCCGCCGCCCGTCCCCATGGGGAATATAAGCGCCAATTGCTCGACGAAATTGTCGCTCTCAAGCCGGCAACCTTACTCGACGTCGGATGCGGCACGGGCGATCTTCTCGTCGCAGCGCGCGAAGCGGGCATCGCCCGCACTGTCGGGATCGAGCCGGAAACCCAAGCTTGCGTCCGCGCGCGATCCCGGGGTTTGGACGTCATTTCATGTCGTGCCGAAGCGCTGCCATTCGAAGACCGCAGTTTCGACGTCGTGACGCTCGATTATGTCGCACATCATACGGAGAATTTGCCGAGAGCATTGCGCGAGGCGTCGCGCGTCGCGCGCTGCGCCGTGCTCATCCTGGATTGCTGGTTCGACGACACCCTTGCTTCCCAGCGCGTCGCACGACGCTATGACAACTGGCTGAAGAGGCGCGACCGCAAGAGCGGATATGTGCACAACGCCTGCCCCACGGCGATCGAACTAATCTCTATGTTTGCAGCCGAAGAATTTTCGATCGACTATTTTTGCCGCCTTATCCTTTCGCCGCTCGACGTCGCCGAAGTCGAACGATCGGCCCGCGGTCTCCTGGAAAATGACGACGACCCGATCGGGAGGCTGGAACTGGAGGGCATTCTAGACGATGCCCGCCGCGACGGAATAAGCGATGATGGCTGCATCGTCGCTCGCTTTCTTCGCGACGGCGAAGCTGCAGACACCGCCTAGGCCCGAGAATGAAGGAGAGGCGATCATGTCGAGGCAAGCGGCTCTGGCCGAGATCCGGTTTCTGGGCGATGATCGATGTGAGTTGTCTGCCTGGGTGTCGGCGGCGGCTCCAGGGATCGAGAATCCAACGCCGATCCTGCTATGCCACGGTGGCGGACCCGATCACGCAATGTTCCTGCCCCTGATCGAGACAATCCCGGACGAATATGCGGTAATACTTCCCGATGTGCGCGGCTATGGCCGATCGCGATGTCGCGACACGGCGCGCCACACTTGGGCCCAATATGTATCCGATGCAGTCGCGTTGCTTGACGCCCTTGGTTTCTCGCGCGCCATCATCGGAGGCGCCGGACTTGGATCGACGATAGCACTCCGCTTCGCGGTGGATCTTCCGACCTATGTTCTGGCTGTCATCGCGATCGGGATCGAGGATATCGAGGACGATAAGGCAAAGGAGGCTGAAATCCGGATGATGGAGGCGTTCGCCTTGCGAGTACAGCGTGACGGCATTCTGGCCCGATGGGAGCCCCTCTTGCCGCATCTATCTCCGATCATCGGCGCGATGGTTTGCGAGGCGATCCCGCGTTCCGATGCGGAGAGCATTGCCGCGGCTGCGGCGATCGGTCGCGACCGATCCTTTAAAGATCCCGAAGAGCTTGCCGTCATTTCCGTTCCGGTCATCTTGTTCGCGGGTGACGACGCGAGACACCCGCAGTCGCTGGCCGAAGAGCTTGCGAGCATCATTCCCCGTGGCCGATTGGCGGCGGCTTCGCTGTCATCGAACGTGAAAACAAGCCGCGATTTCGGTCGGTTCATCGCGCCCGCTCTTCTCGACTTTATTGCCGAAGTTCGAGCCGCACCCACAGGATGATCGCAGCCTCTACGATCTGACCGACGGATAACCGCCGAAGCAGGCCCATCCAGCCGGACCTGGCGCGCACCCGATTGCGATAGCAGCAAGCGGTCTCGGCCGGCACCTGCGTCGGTGGTGCGATGTCCCGCCGCGAAGCGCGGCCCCCTTCGGCGGCCGCAGAGGGAGAGGAGAGAGGGGCCAGGTGACGGGTTGAAACCGGGAGAGAGTCTTCCGGACCCGTCGCGGAGACACGCCATGACACTTCTACCCAGCACCCTCGCCCGCGATTCGTCCCCGGGCTACAAGGTCGATATCTCGCGAGGCCGGCGCATCGGCCGCGTCTCGTCCGAATGGTTCTCCCGGCCCGACGACGAGCGCTACCTGTCGCTCTCCGACCTTTATGATGCAGTGCGCGCGCGGGCCGAGACCGCGACTGCGCGGACTGTCGAAACCCGCGCCATTCGCGTCATCGCCGCGCCCGACGAACCCGAGCGACTGAGCCTGCTCCTTCCCGACCGCGAAGCGCCGGTTGCACCCACGCACTGGTCTTTCGGGCAAATGTGCAGTCTCGTCGGGGCGCCGTCGGCCTATCTGCGCCAGCTTCCCGCCGCATTGGCGGGCATCAACATGCAGCACGGTCTGCTCGCGCATCGCGGGGAATTGGTGAAGACGCTCGAGACCGGCGACGGGCGCACCGAGCTGCGTGCCGTGACCGGCCCCGATTATGGCCGCATCTGGGATCATGAGCTTGTCGCCGCGGTCATGAAGATCGCGGGCAATGGCACTGGCGACACGCGGTGGAAGGTGCCGGGGCTCCTCGACTGGTCGACGATGCGCCACAATCCCTTCGTCGAGGTCATGAAAGATACGACGACGCTCTACGCCAGCGACCGCGACGTCTTCCTCTTCCTTGTCGACGACGCCAATCCGATCGAGGCCGGTCGTCTGCCCAACGGCGATCCCGACCTCTTCTTCCGCGGCTTCTACTGCTGGAACAGCGAGGTCGGGTCGAAAGCCCTCGGCATGGCGACCTTCTATCTTCGCGCCGTCTGCATGAACCGGAACATCTGGGGCGCCGAGGGCTTCGAAGAGATCAGCATCCGGCACAGCAAGTTCGCGGCCGGTCGCTTCGCGCAGGAAGCGGCGCCCGCGCTCGAACGCTTCGCCTCTTCCTCGCCGGTCTCCTTTATGAACGGCATCAAGGCCGCTCGGGCCGCGATCGTCGCGCGCGACGATGACGATCGGCAGACCTTCCTGCGCAAACGCGGCTTCTCGAAGGGCGAGAGCGAGCGGATCATCCGCAGCGTGCTGCAGGAAGAGGGGCACCCGCCCGCATCGATCTTCGACTTCGTGCAGGGGATCACCGCGCTGGCCCGCGAGCGTCCGCATCAGGATGGACGGCTCGAGCTGGAAGCCAAGGGTGCCAAGCTTCTGGCCTCGGTCCACTGAGCAAATCTCGCGTTCGCCGGCGGCGTGGTCCTTTCCCTTCAGAGGGAGAGGGCTGCGCCGGAGCCATGACGGGCTGAGAGCCGGGAGAGAGTCTCGCGGCGGCCTGTCATGGAGAAGCATCATGACGAAACAGGCAAAAATCACCCTCAGCGGCGCGCGGGAAATTCCCTTCAGCGCGCTCGTGCTGAGCCAGGCCAATGTGCGGCGCGTGAAGGCCGGGGTGTCGATCGACAGCCTTGCCGCGGACATCGCGCGGCGCGGCCTCCTCCAGAGCCTGACTGTTCGCGCCCAGCGCGACGAGGCGGGCCAGGAAACCGGTCGCTTCGAAGTCCCGGCCGGCGGTCGCCGCTTCCGCGCGCTCCAGATGCTGGTGAAACAGCGGCGCCTGGCGAAGACCGAGCCCGTGCCCTGCATCGTCCGCGAGGATGATGCCGTGTCGGCCGAAGAGGATTCGCTCGCCGAAAATGTCCATCGCGAACCGCTGCATCCGCTCGACCAGTTCCGGTCGATGCAGAAGCTCGTCGAACAGGGCACCGACATCGAAACGATCGCGGCGACCTTCATGGTCACGCCCGCGGTCGTGAAACAGCGCCTCAAGCTCGCCGAGGTCTCGCCCAAGCTCCACGACATCTACGCCGATGACGGCATGACGCTCGAACAGCTGATGTCCTTTTCGGTGTCGAGCGATCACGCGCGGCAGGAACAGGTCTGGGATATGCTCGCCTCGAGCCACACCCAGCAGCCCTGGTATATCCGCGCGCGGCTGACCGAGGACAAGGTTCGGGCATCGGACAAGCGCGTCCAGTTCGTCACCCTCGACGCCTATCGCGAGGCAGGCGGACATATTCTTCGCGATCTCTTCGAAAGCGATGACGGCGGCTGGCTCGAGGACGTCGCGCTGCTCGACCGGCTGCAGGCCGAGAAGTTCGAAGCCGAGGTTGCGCGTGTCGCGGCGGAAGGCTGGAAGTGGATCGAGACGGCGGTCGACTTCCCCTATGGCCACACCTTCGGCCACCGCCCGCTCGATGGCGTGGCGGCCGAGACGAGCGCCGACGATGAGGCGCGGATCGAAGCGCTGCGCGAGGAAGCCGACCGGCTCGAAGACGAATGGGCGGGCGCCGAGGACATCCCCGATGAAATCAGTGCCCGGATCGATGCGATCGACGAGGAGATCGCGCCGCTCGTCTCGAAGCCGCTGATCTACGACCCGGAGGAAGTGGCGATCGCCGGCACCTTCGTGAGCATCGATGTCGACGGGTCGCTGCATATCGAACGCGGCTTCGTTCGTCCCGAGGACGAGCCGCAAGAGCCCGTTGACGAGGAAGCTGCGGGCGGCGAGGAAGCGGCCGGCGGCGTGATCGGCGACGAAATGCAGGAAGATGCGGTCGGCGCGACATCTCCGGAAGAAGGCGGCACCGGCGAGGGCGAAGATCCGGATGATCTCGTCCGCCCGCTTCCGGACAAGCTCGTGACCGACCTCACCGCGCACCGCACCCTTGCGCTGCGCGACGCGCTGGCCGCAAGCCCGCTGGTGGCGTTTGCGGCGATGCTCCACGCCATCGTTCTCGAATGCTTCTACACCTATGCCTCCTCGGCGAGTTGCGTCGGCATCGCGCTGCGCAATCATTCGATGGTCGGCTATGATGCGGGGCTCAACGATACGCCGTCCGCGCGGGCCATTCGCGAACGGCACGAAGGCTGGTCCGAGCGGCTGCCCGATGCGACCGCCGATCTGTGGGACGTGCTTGCCGGTCTCGACGCTGATGACCAGGCAGCACTGTTCGCGCACTGCGTCTCCTTCGGCGTCAATGCGGTGTGGGAGCCGGCGACCCGCTATAATGAAGGCCGGGTGTCGGCCCGCGCGGTGGCGAGCCGGATCGACCATTCGCACATCCTCGCGCGGGCGTCGGGCCTCGACATGGTCCAGGCGGGCTGGGTTGCTACCACGGCCAATTACCTCGGACGGGTGACCAAGCCGGGGATCCTCGATGCCGTCGAAGAGGCTTGCGGGGCCGAAGCGGCGGCGCGGATTGCGGGACTGAAGAAGCCCGAGATGGCGAGCGCCGCCGAGGACCTGCTCAAAGGCACCGGCTGGCTTGCACATCCGCTGCGCACGCCCGTCATCGACGAGCCCGACGGTGATGGGGAGCTGGCTGCGGCCAATGACGATGGCCCTGCAATCGAAGCGGGCCATGACGAGCTGGGCGACGACGACATCGAAGCGATTGCCGCCGAATAACGCCACCGACTATCATTCGGGGAGTTCGGCGCTGTGCCGGGCTCCCCATTTTTTCGCTGGCCCTTGAAATCAGGACGCTCCGCGCGAACATCGGAGGTGTCCGGCAGGGGCTGCCAGACCGCCGCATGCCTTCCTGACCCGCTCCACCGGGCGGGATCGCGCGCAGCCTGTCTTGTGAAGGAGGCCCCCATGTCGAGTCCTGCAGCCGAGGTCGCGCGACGCCTCGCCGACGATGCCGAGGCGGTTTGCCGCCGATATCTCTCCCATGGACGCCGCGAGGGACATTATTGGATGGTCGGTGACGTCCGTAATTCGCCGGGCCGCAGCCTTTACGTTCGCCTTTCTGGCACCGCCGACGGTCTTCGGTCCGCTGGCAAATGGACCGATGCCGCCAGCGGCGATCATGGCGATCTTCTCGATGTCATCGCCGCGAGCTGCGGCCATACATCCTTCCGCGACACGCTCGACGAGGCGCGCCGCTTTCTGAGCCTGCCTGCCGTCATGCCCGGCGACCGAAATCCGGCTCCGCGTAAAGCACCGCGCGGCACCCCCGAGGCCGCCCGCAGGCTATGGGCCGGATCGAAGCCGCTCAGCGGCACCCTTGCCCGCGCCTATCTGTCTGCCCGCGCGATCGGCGACCTTCGCGATGCCGAATGGCTTCGTTTCCATCCCCATTGCTTCTATCATCCATCCGAGGACGACGCCCCCGATGTCCGCCGGGCATGGCCCGCCCTGATCGCGGCGATCACTGACGAGGCGGGCAATGTCACCGGAGTCCATCGCACCTGGCTCGACTCGGCCGCCTGCGACAAGGCGCCGGTTGCCTATCCGCGGCGCGCCATGGGCCAATTGCTCGGTCATGGCGTTCGGTTCGGCACGTCGGCTGCGGTCATGGCGGCGGGCGAAGGCATCGAAACCATCCTGTCTTTGCGTCAGATCACACCAGCCCTGCCGATGATCGCCGCCCTTTCGGCGGCCCATCTGGGAGCGTTGACCTTCCCGCGCGGACTGCAGCGACTGTATGTCGCGCGTGACGACGACCCGGCGGGTGCGGCCGCCTTCGGGACGCTTTGCGACCGAGCCCGGCCGCTCGGCATCGAGGTCATCGCGCTCGAAGCGGATCGCGGCGACTTCAATGCCGATCTCATGACACTCGGCCGACAGCGAATGATCGGCTCGCTTCGATCCCAGCTCCGGACTGCGGATCGTTCACTCCTGCTCTGACGCCTCAGCATCGGCCGGAAGGAGGGCGGGCGAGGGATGGACCGGTGCTGATGCAGCACCACGGGGTGGCCGCGCTCCGGCCTTCGCAAGAGGGCGACTGCGGCGAACCGTACCGGGCCCGCAATGGCGGGCGGGCGGCTATTTTCCGCCGGGGCGCGCGGCGCCCCTTTGCATCGCGAAACAAAATAGCCTTCGCCCGCCATCCTCCGCCTTCGGCTTCGGCCGCGGCCGGGGCCGCGGTGCAGTTCGGTACGGCGCGCCGCGAGGGGTCGCCGCGAAGGCCGCGCGAGCGCGGCAAAACCCGACTGGAGACGATCATGTTGAGCCCCACCGAACCCGCCGACGATCCTGCCGAAGCCGGCGCCACCCATCTCCTCCTTCAGGAGATGCAACTCTTCGGACATCGCCCCTTCGAAGACGAACCCGACCCGCGCCCGCTGCCCGATGCCCGCCTGGCGGCCGGCGCTGTCGCCGACATATTCGATGCCCTTGTCGGCTGTCTCGACGATACGCGGATCGAGCCCGATCTCGAAGAGCTCCTCTGGAACGTCGTCAACCTCTTCCACCGCGCGGGGGAGCGGGTCGAACGCAGCCTCGACGACAATGAACAGGCGCAACGCCGAGCCCAGCGCGAACAGGACGGGAGCGAGATCCGGTCGGTCGAGCTCGAACGCCTCGTGCAGCAGGGGATCAGCCTGATCGAACGGCGCGATGCGATGGAATTCTTCCGCGAAAGCGCCGCCGAACAATTTCGGACCCACTGCCGCAAGGCCTGGTCACCGCGCACCGGATCGCGCGCGCATCACCGGTCGATGACCGCGGCGATGATCGACAGCCGTGACTTTCTCGACGCGCGGTTGCGCCAGAAAGCGGCTGCACTTCTTCCCGAGGGCACGCGCATCCTGTTCACCGGCGGCGCTGATGTCGACGATCATAGGGCGATCTGGGATGCTCTCGATCGCGCACGCGACCGCCATCCCGATATGATCCTGCTCCATGGGGCAACGCCGACGGGGGCCGAACGCATCGCCGCCTGCTGGGCCGAAACCCGCAAGGTGACGCAGGTGGCCTTCCGTCCCGACTGGAGCCGGCATGGCAAGTCCGCGCCGTTCAAGCGCAACGACCGGATGCTCGAAGCACTGCCGGTCGGGGTCATCATCTTCCCCGGCACCGGCATCCAGGACAATCTCGCCGACAAGGCTGCGAAGATCGGCCTTCCGGTCTGGGATTTTCGCAAGCGGGGCCGATGACAGCCGTCGGGCATTCGGACGCTTTCGGCAAAATGGCCCCAATCTGGTTCTATCTCCCGAATATAATTGAAATATATTCGTAACATCCGCAAATTTACATCATTGTAGATCGCTATGACCAGCGGCGATCACCCGTCGCCGGCGGGACGGCCCATTGAGAGGGCACCGCTCGCAGGCCATGACGAGGAGCAGGGACGGTCGGCCGACTTGGCGACGACTGCCGTCCGCTGCCATGGGTCGCAATGCCGACGATGGACGCTGCGCATGCTTTTGCGCTCGACGTCACGCGGGTGAAGGATGCGGCGGGTCTGGCCGATCTGCTGGCGGAGGCCTGCGCGCGCATGGGCTGTTCCTGGTTCGCGCTGAGCCACCATGTCGATTTCCTCGCGGCTCCCGACAGGGGTGTTCGCGTCCACAACTATCCCGAGGATTGGGCCCGCTGGTTTGACGAGCGCGGCCTAGGGCTTACCGATCCGGTGCATCGCGCCAGTCACCGCAGTCTCGAGGGTTTCTTCTGGCGCAACATGAAGCCGCTTTCGGGCGAACGCCCCGAGGACGAACTGGTTCTCAGTGAGGCGCAGCGGCACGGAATAGGAGACGGGCTTACCATACCGGCGCATATTCCTGGCGAGGCGCATGGTTCGGTGTCCTTCGCCTGGACGCCGGGGATCGCCGCGAATGATATGGCGCTCCTCTTTGCCCGAATGATCGGTGGGCCAGCCTTCGAAGCCGCGCGGCTGCTCGCCAATCCCGAACTCGCGCAGGTCGGGCCGCGGCTGACGGACCGCCAGCGCGAATGTCTGATCTTGTCCGCCAAAGGCAACAGTGCCCCGAAGGTTGGACGCATCCTCGATCTCAGTCCCGACACGGTTCGCGAGCATCTTCGCAACGCGCGGCAGCGTTACGACGCGAATGGTGGGATCACGCTGACGGTGCGCGCGCTTTATGCCGGCGACCTCAGCTACGAGGATATCGCCAAGCGCTGAACTTTTTTCGCCGACACCCCCCGATCGTGCTATGGTGGAGTGGCAAAAAGCCGTTCAATTGGATGGTCTCTTTCGAAAAGGAGACACATCCATGCTTTCGGTAATCGACCATTCCAACCGCGCGCACGAGCATCAATTGCTCCGCGCGATGTTCGAGGCGCGTAAGCGCGTCTTCATCGATCTTCTGAAATGGGACCTGCCGGTGCTCGCCGACCGGTTCGAGATCGATCATTTCGACGATCCCCATGCGACCTATCTGATCGTCGGCGATCAGGAGGGCGGGCATCTCGCCTCGGCGCGCCTCCTTCCCACCACGCGCCCGGCTCTTCTCGATGGTCTCTTCCCCGGCCTCGTCGACGGCATCCCGCCGTCCGGCCCCGACATCTTCGAGATCACGCGCTTCTGCCTGTCGCCGGGGATCGGTGCGCGCCAGCGCCGCACCGCGCGCGACACGCTTCTTGTCGGGCTGGTAGACTATGCGCTCGCCAACGGCATCCGCTCCTACACCGGCGTCGCAGAGCTCGACTGGTTCGCTCAGATCCGGACCTTTGGCTGGGACTGCAAGGCGCTCGGCGAAGCCGGCATTTACGACGGCCGCGCGCTGACCTCGCTGCGGATCGAGATCGACGCCGACACCCCCGCAAGGCTCAAGTCGGCGGGGATTGTTTCGGGCAGCGCTGCGACGCCGGTCGCGGCCAATGCAGCGTGAAAGGAGCGGGACCATGATTACCGATATCGCTCCAGTCGATAGCCACCAGCCGCCCTCTGCTTCGATGCGGGCGCTCAAGGAAAACGGCTACGCGATCGTTCGCGAAGCCGTTCCCGCCGAGCTGATCGCGGCGATCGATCGCGACCTCGATCCGCGATACGCCGCGACGCCCTTTTGCGAGGGCGGCTTCTATGGGACACGCACCAAGCGCTTCGGCCGCCTGCTCATCCGCTCGCCGCATGTTGGCGCATTGGTCATGAACCCGGCGATCCTCGCCCTCGCCGAGGCCGCGCTCGGCGACTGGTGTGAGCGCATCCAGCTCAATCTCGCCCAAGCGATTGAGCTGCATCCGGGAGCGCTTCCGCAATTCCCGCACCGCGATCAAGATATGTGGCAGGGCACACTCGGTGAGGTCGAATATCTCGTGAATGTGATGTGGCCGCTGACGCCCTTCACCACCGAGAATGGCGCCACGATCATCTGGCCGAAAAGCCATGGGCTCGAGGCGCTCATCGAGGAACCGGCGGAGGAGCCGATCATTGCCGAGACCATGCCGGGCGATGCCATCGTCTTCCTGGGTTCGACGCTCCACGGAGCCGGCGGCAATTGCAGCGCGTCGGTGCGGCGCGGGATCATCATCAGCTACTGCCTTGGCTGGCTGAAACCATATGAGAACCAGTGGCTCGCCTATCCACCCGACGTCGCGAAGGACTTTCCGCCGGAGCTGGCGGCCTTGACCGGCTATGTACAGCATCGCCCAAACCTCGGCAACTTCGAGGGCCAGTGTCCCTCGATCCTGTTCCGCGGCTATCCCCCCGACCCGATCGCAGCCGTTGATGCGCTCCGGCCCGACCAGCAGGCGCTTCTTGCCGACTATATCGGCGACCAAAGATCGGCGGGCGGAGACGGGACGCTCGCGGCATGAGCCCGGGCACCACGATGGAGCGGGTCTATCTGGACCTCAAGGCGCGTATCCTGTCGGGCACCTATCCGCCCGGTACGCGCCTCGAGGCGGCGCAGCTCGCAAAGTCGCTGGCGGCCAGCGCTACCCCCGTTCGCGATGCCCTGTATCGCCTGTCGGGCGAGCGGATCATCGAGAGCTGGCATCAGGAGGGGTTTCGGCAGCCCCTTCTTAATGAGGCGGATTTGGTCGAACTCTATTGGTGGACCGGCGCCCTTCTCTCGCTGGCGTTGAAGGGGAGGACGCCGAGGCCCGATTTGCCAGGCGGACTGATCTCGCTCGCGAATCACCAGGCCTATCCTGAGGGGCTCAATGGCCTCTTCCGGACCATCGCAATCGGCAGCAGCAACGGCGAACTTCGCGCTACCATCATCAATTGTGTCGAGCGAAGCATGACAATCCGCACATTGGAGGTTCGTGTCGATGGGTCTGTGGGCGACGCGCTCACGGCGATGGCGGACGATTACCGGTTCGGTCGATGGAGCGCTTTACGCAGTAAAATCACGCGCTTCCATCGCCGCCGCGCGTCATATGCCGGCCGCGTCGCGGCCGAAATCCGGCGCCGGTCCGAGCCGCTGGATAATATTCGGAGAATATGAGTCGTATTAAATTCCTATACGGCGCGGCCTCCCTAGCTTCGAGAGGGCCGCAATTCCGCGGCAATCATGGAAGGAAGCGATCATGGACCGCGAACTCAATGAGTTGATCGAACTCGGCAGCGTTACCGGCGACACCGCGGGCAGCGAAGACGTCGGCATCGAAACGAACGGCAAGTTCAAGCCGCTCGGACTCAGCCAGGACTGACCAGCGCTCCGGGGACCGGCCCGAGGCCGGCCCCCGGTCGTTTCCTTGTGTCTGAGAAGGGAAGCAACATGGAACGCGATAACGACACGCTCGTCGAACTCGGCTCGGTCTCCGGTGACACCGCCGGCGACTGGGGCCTGTATGTCGAAGCCGGCGGCCGTATGCCGACGCCCGGTCTCGTCCAGGACTGACTGGTGTATCCGGGAGCCGTCCAGCATCGAGCGGCTCCCGGGTCTCGCGCGGCGCCATGACGACCGGCTGGAAACTGGCAACCGGAACGGGCTATTGCGAAGTCGACGGAGATCTCGTCTTCCTCGACCTTGTCCGGGACAAATATTTCGCGCTGCGCGGGCAAGACCGCGCGGCCTTCGAGCGGCTTCGGGCAGGCGAGCCGAACGACAGCGAGGCGATGGGGCGTCTTGTGGCGACAGGATTCCTCGCACGGTCGAGCGAGCCGACGAAGCTCGATCCGGCCTCGCCTCACATTCCGGCCAACGATTTGTCGGCGGTCGCCGACGGACCGACATCGCTCCGCATGGGTTTCGCAGCGTCCCGCGCGCTGCGCTGGGCAAGACGTTCGATGCGGCCAAACCGGATCGCGTCAACGGTGGAAGCCATGCGGAACGCAAAGCTTCGGCTCGGCGTGCCGGGCGCCGAAGCGGCGGTTCGGGGCATCGCTTCATCCTATGCAGCATCGCGCTGGATGGCGCGGACCCCGCCACGATGTTTGATCGACGCGCTAGCGCTCGACCACATCCTCCTGTCGCACGGCCTAGGCGCGCGGCTGGTTTTTGGGGTGCGTCTCAGCCCCTTTGCCGCACATTGCTGGTTACAGAGTCCCGGCGCGGTGTTGACCGGAACCTCGGCCGAGGCCCGCAACTTCACACCAATATTGGCGATCGGATGAAACGCGGCATTCTCGCACTTGTGGGAACCACGTCCGGGGGGCTGGCGCTTGCGGCAGCTGCCGAGCGCCACGCATTGCGATGCGTTCAGAATGCGGGCGCACTGACCGTCTATGCAGGCGCCGGCATTGCTGACCAAGTGATGGAAAGCGGTGCCCTATTGCTCGGGGACATTTATTCGCTTTCGGGCGCTACCTGCCACGCGCCCGGCGACGGCTGGGGAAGCTATCTGGCCTTCACCGTCGACGATGCATCGGTCGAGATCGCGCGCGCCGCGCTCACCGGCATGCCGATCTACTGGACCCGGTTTGAAGACGGCTTTCTGCTTTGGAACGATCTCGAGCTGGTCGCGCCAATGCTTGGCATCGGGTCATTCGATTGGCAGTTCATCGCCGGGACTTTGGCGTACGCCAATCTGCGGACCGAACGGACCGGGCTTGAAGGTGTGAGCGAGCTATTGCCCGGCAGCTGTGCCAAGTTTTTGGCCGAGGAGTCAGCTGTCCAGACTTTGTGGACGCCTTGGAAGGCTGTCTCGCAGCCCGATCTTCGACCAGTCGCTGAACTTGCGCTAGACCTCGAACGTCGGTTCCTTGGGTGCTTGCGAGGCTGGTGTGGGAATCGGAGCGACATCCTGCTCGAGCTGTCGGGCGGACTCGACTCTTCGATCGTCGCGGCAGGCCTGTCATCGGCGCAAGCCAATTTCTCTGCCGTCACTTTCGTTTCGTCCGGTGCCGACGGCGACGAGCGTCCCTACGCGCGCGCCGTCGCGGCGCATTGCGGTGCTGAGCTTCTCGAAATGCCCCACGCGGATACCGGCATCGATCTGGTATCGCTACCGCCTGTCCTTCACGCGCGGCCCTCCGCCTATGGCGTGCTCGGCGGGATCGACGATGCCTTCGAATCGGCGTTCCCCGTTTCCGATGCCGCGATCTTCGGGGGCATCGGTGGGGACAATATCTTCGATTTCGACACGAGCGTCGCGCCGATCCTCGACGCCTTTCGTCATTTCGGGCCGCGGCGCCCTGCATTCGAGACGATGCGCGACGTCGCGCGCGCGGGCGATGCAACGGTCTGGCAGGCCGCTCGCTTGGCGTATCGGGCGGTGCGGGACGGCCCGAGCGGCTGGCGCCGTGAGACCGGCTTCTGCGTCGCGGACCAGGTGCCGGCCTCGCCGCCGGCTCATCCCTGGGATGCGGGCGAGGAGGATGCGCCGCGCGGCAAGCGCAACCATGTGCGCGCGCTTCGGCGCATCCTCGACTTCGTCGACCGGCCGCGCCGCTGGCGGGACCGCGATGTCGTAGCGCCGCTGCTTTCACAGCCGGTGGTAGAATTTTGCCTTACTGTTCCGAGCTGGGCGTGGGTGAGGGGCGGTCGCGACCGCGCGGTTGCCCGCGCCGCATTCGCGTCGCGACTTCCGCCGGAGGTCGTTTGGAGGCGCGGCAAAGGGCGGCTCGATTCCCTCTGTACCGCAAGCTATCTTCGCCAGCGCGGTGCGCTCGCCGACCTCCTGCTCGGCGGGCGGCTGGCGGAACGCGGGCTGCTGGACAAGCCTGCGATCGAGACCTACCTCGCGCACGATCTCGTCGAGGGCGACTTCGCCTATTTCCGGCTGCTCGAAATCGCCGATGTCGAACGTTGGGTGCGGTCGGTAGAAGCCTCGCCCTTGATGGGGCCGAGCAGCCGCCAGCGACGATACTGATCGGCCTTCGCTGGATCGGGGTCGATCTCGCCTTTGAGCCAGAAGCGGAACCAGTCGAGATTGCGCTCATAGGCCGCGAGCTTCTGGCGGGGTTCGACCTTCAGATGCGGGGCGAGGGGGAAGAGGTGGGTCTCGCCGAGACCGTTGGTAGCAAGCTTGCTCATCAGTTCGGCCGACTGGCGCGCTTCGCTCTCGGGAAGTTGCAGCAGCATCGGCGCCGTGATCATATCAATATTGAGCGCGGCCGAAAGCGCCTGCCACTCGGCAGGTTCGGTATCCGGCGGGCCGAGCTTCCAGTTCTGCCGGATATTGCGGGCGAATGTCTCGCGGCCCGGGCGAGCATTGTACCAGTAATACGTGGGTTCGATCTGGACCGAGGCGATCGAAACCGCCTTGAGAAGATCGCTGTGCATGGCAGTCCATACCGCAACCTCGCTTCCGAAGCTGAGACCGCCCATGCCGACGCGGCTGCGATCTATCGTTCCGCGCCGGTCGAGGGTGTCGATCGCGGCCCGCACGGCTTCCATGCCGATCTGGTAGCGATCCTGCGCGATCTCGCCGCCTGGGAGGACGTCGATGCAGAGCGATGCGATGCCGCCCGCGGCAAGCGCGCGCAGAGGCCATTCGTCGCCTGTTCCGCCGCGCAGATATCCATTGCAGCGATAGTAGGTGACGAAGAGCGGCAGCCGCCCGGGGATCTTCGGGCGGATGAGTATGCCCGACGCACGGCTGCCGCTCACCTGCCACGCGATCGTTTCGACAAGGAGCCCGTCGCGGCCAGGAAATGAATTTGGGGAATCGATGATCTTCTTGCGGCCAGAGGCCTCGATCCGGACGAGGCGGGGTGAGACCGACGCGGCCGCCTCGACGCAAAAGATTGCTTTTTCGCCTGCAGCGCAGGGCTTGCTGTCGCTCCGCCCACTCGAGAGCTGTCCTGCCGAGACCGCGATCATCTTGAACTTCGCCGACGCGGGCGTCCACACATGCAGGGTCGTTTGGCCCGATTGGGCGCGGAGTGCGATCAGGACGCGGCCGTCGGCAAGCCCGCTCCGCCATGCGATACGCTCCGCATCGTTCGGGCAGCCGCTCGCCGCGACGCAGACGCCGCGCTGCCGAAGAATGCCGCGGAGGCTTTCGGGGATGTCCGGCCCGGGCGCCGGCTTGAGCAGGGCGCGTTCAGCGTCGTTCGCCGGGCGCTCGCTGGTGCCGGATGCGTCTCGGGCAACGACAGCGCGCGGTGTATCTTCGAGCAGCGGCACGCGGTCGAACCAGTCACCAGAGAAGCGCTGCGTCGAAGGACGTCCATTGATTGAGGCGCCGCGATAGAGGGGTTGGGCAAGATCGACGCGCGCGTCGAACAAGATACCGGTGTCGCGCTCGGCCTCCTCTGCCCGCGCGATCGCATCGCGCGGAGGTCCTTCGCGCGAGATGACGGTACCGTCAGCGGCGATGGCAAAGGCCTCGATTTCGCCTTCGCTTGGCCCGATCTCGTGGAATCCCGACCCGTCGATGGGACTCACCCACAGGCCGATTCGTCCGTCGACAAGGGCACGGACAACGACTGCCTTGCCGTCGGGCATCCATGTGGCTTCGCCGGGCAGGACGCTCCCGGCGTCGTTCCACATCGCGGTGCCGAGTCGTCCGAGCGCGCGGGGAGGGGCGGTGGCGTCCGTGGGCGCTAGATACCAGTCGATATCGATCCGGTTGGTGACGGTGGATGGGCGCTCGACCCGATAGGCGATCCAATTTCCGTCAGGAGAGACCGCGAGCCCCGACAGGTCGGCAATCTCGGCGATTTCGCGCGGGGTCGTCTGGCTGGCCGCGGGCGATGCCGCGGCCAGGAGACAGCCGAGGATCGCGGCTTTGCTCACCATCGGATGGTGGCCTGGAGCGACATCATGCGGCCGAGCGGGCTCGCCTTCTCGGGGTCGTAGCCGAGCGCGGACGACACGCTGCGGTTGTTCACATAGGGCGGATCCTTGTCGAACAGGTTGGTGATTCCAAGGCTGAGCCGCAGGCCCCGCCCTTCCACGCCATCGCCGCCCCCGATGCGCTGCGAGATGCTGAGGTCGAACGTGGTCCAAGAACCGACCCGCTCCATCGGCGTCACGACCTGGTTGAGATAGCCGTCGATGTAGTTGACGAAGGCATTGGCCGAGAAGCCGCCCGTCGCCCAACCGAAGCGACCGCGAAGGCGCCATTTGACCGGCTTGGCATAGGTGCCGACGACATCGACCTGCGGCCCGCCCGGAGTCAGTTGCTGTTTTATCGAGAAGATATGCGTGCCCGCGATGCCGAGGTCGAGCGTTCCGCCCGCGAATGCGGGGGAATAGCCGACATCGAAATCGATCCCGCGCTGGCGTTCGGCGGCGAGGTTGCGGATGCGACCGTCCAGGATCGCGGCGACCTGGCCCGGCGCGATGTTTGCTGCGTTCACGAAGCTGGGACGTGCGAAATATCCCTCTACCAGTGCCAGCGACGGATTGTCGGTGATCAGCCCGCCGAAGCGCGCCCGGTCGACAAGAAAGCGGGTGTAATCCTCGCTCGCCGTCCCGATGCGGTCGCGATAGTCGACGTCATAATAGGTGACCGACGCCTTGAAACCGGCAAGCGACGAGGGGGCGACGTCGATGCCCGCGGTCCAGGTCGTCGCTCTTTCGGGACCTACGTCCGGTGCATAGCCGAACAGGCCGAGTATGTTGGTCGTGCCCGTCGGCGAAGCGGGGTCGGGGACCGCTTCGGTCTGAAACAGCGAAATCGCCTCGCCGATGAGCTCGTCGAAGGCGGGCGCGCGGAAGGATTTTCCGTAGGACCCGCGCAGCGCAATGCCCTGGAACGGTTCCCATCGGACGCCGACCTTGGGATTTTCGCTTCGGCCGACGTCGCTGTATTTCTCGGCGCGCCCGGCCAACGAAATGTCGAGCCTGCGGAAACCCGGCATCCCGTTATCCGGCCCGAAGACCGGCACGAGCAGTTCAGCATAGGCTGCGCGAACCTTCCGCACGCTCGGAATGATGTCGAATGGGTCGGTGAAGGGCGTCGCGAGGCTGAATCCGTTGACGGTGTAATAGTCGAAATTCTCGCGGCGATACTCCGCGCCGATCGCGAGCCGGACCTCGCCGCCGGGCAGGCGGAAGAGCGGGCCGTCACCGCGGAGCGCCGCCGACCAGCTTTCGAAATCATTGACCGACTGGAATGTGCCGCGAATGCTGTCGATGGTGACCGGATTGTTTGCGGTGCCGTTTCCGAAGACGTTGAATGCGGTTGCTCGGTTGGTGTCGGCAAGCGCCGCAGCAAGGCGCGGGCGATTGACGAGATTGGCCTTGTTCGCGATGCCGCGCTGATGGCCATAGGCGCCGCCGACCTGCACGCGCCAGCGGCCAATTTCCTGGTCGAAGCCCGCTGAGGCGGTGAGGCCGCGCGCCCGGCCGCTGTCGATCTGCGGTCCCAAGTCGTTCACGAAGCGATAGGCGACGCTGACCGGCTGGTTCGTGCCGATCGGATCAACGTAGAAAGGATTGGTAACCGGCACCCGCGCGGCCTGGATGAAGTCTCCGGTACTGACGCGGCTGTAGCGGCGCTGCGCCGCGAGCGCGCTTGCGCGAAAGGTCAACGTGTCGGTAAGGTCGAATTCGGCAGCGGCATAAAGGCTGTGAATGCGCGTTCTCGGCAAAATGTCGCTGTTCACGCGACCGTCGTAGCGGTTCTGGACACCTGGAATCAGCTGAGCGGCAGTCAATGCGCGGCCGTCTTGTCCGGCCGGGATGCCAAACCGCTGTCCATTCGCGGCCGTAATCGTCCCGGGCACCGCGAAGTTGGCCCGATAGTCGGGGCCTCCGAAGGCCCGCAGATCCTCGCGCGCGAAATCGCGGGAGGCGCCCGCGAGCGCACCGCGCTGCGAGTATTGGTAAGCAAGCACCAGCCGTGCGCCGCCGAAGTCACGACCAAAGATTTGGCCGAACTGCAACTCGGTCGTATCGCCATCGGCGGTGCCCGCGCGCAGCATTGTCTCGGCTCCCTCGAAGCGACTCCGCATCCGCACGTTCACCACCCCGGCGACCGCGTCGGCGCCGTAGATCGCCGATGCGCCGTCGATCAGCACTTCGATCCGTTCGACCGCGCCTACCGGGATGAGCGAGATGTCGGCGAAGACGCCGCCGATCCCGCCAAGCGCTGGGCGCGCATTGTCGATGAGGACGAGGGTCGACGAGGTCCCGAGGCCGCGCAGGTTGATGCTCGAGCCGAAAGTCGAATCCGAACCCCCGCCGTTCCGGGTCGTGGTCGTCGAGACTGCCTCGTTGGGGCCGCCGCCAAATGCCTGTGGCAGTGATTGGAGCATCTGCTGAACAGTGCCATAGCCGCTCTTTTCGATGGCTTCGCGGTCGATGGTGACGACCGGAGAACCGGTCGGTCCTGCACCGCGAATGCGCGAGCCTGTAACGATGATCGCTTCGCCGTTCGTCTCAGTCGATCCAGTCTCCCCGGCATCGACGTTTCCCGAGCGAAGGACCCATGCGCCTTCGACGAGTTCGATCGTCAGGCCCGTGCCGGTGAGGAGTCGGGAAAGGGCGGCGTCGGGAGAGAGTCGCCCGCGGACACGGTTGCTGCGTCGGCCTTCGAGCAGGCTCGAAGCCGCGATGACCTCGCGGCCGGAAATGTCCGAATATTTGCGAAGTGCGTCGCTAAGGCGCTGACCCTCGATATTGTAGGTCTGCTCGCCCGTCTGCGCACACGCGCTGGGTGCATAGAGTGCGGTCGCCGAGACGCCCGAAGCCAGAACGGCCGCGAAAAATTTCATCGTCATTCATCCCTCCCGTGCGGCCGATTTTGGCCGTCTGAAGGGAAAAAATGACGGGGGCTCCGAACACCCTATGGGTTTTTCTTGGGTGTCCTACTCGGATTTCGCGCCGAGAATCGGTCCGTTCGCACCGAACTCGACCTTGAGATCGAGCGCGGCGCCGAGCTTCAGCGCAAGTTTCCGGGCATCGGTCATGTCGAAGCGTCCCGTCACCTGCAGCGATGCCAGCGCCGGATCGGCCAAGCTGATCTTGACGCCATTCTCGCGGCCAGCGCGGTCGAGGATCGCGCCAAGCGGGAGATTGTCGGCCCACAGTGATTTGGCCGGGGCGTTCGCCTCCTCGCTCTTGATCGTCTGGGGGCCGGTCGACCTGACCTCGGCGCGTTCGCCGGGGCGGAGGCGAAGTGCCTTTCCGCCTTCGAGGCGCCGCACTTCGACCGAGCCTTCGACCAGCGCGATGCGCGGAACATCCGCGCGGAGATCGACCTCGAAGATGGTGCCGAGCGCGCGCGTGACCGAATCTCCGGCCTCGACGAGAAAGGGACGCGACGCGTCGTGTGCGACCTCGAACCTGGCTCGGCCGTCATACAGAATGACGCGGCGTTCGCCGTCCGAGAAGCGCGTCTCGATGCGGGCGCCGTCCATCAGCGTCACGCGCGTCCCGTCGGCGAGCTGGCTCTCGCCTTGCGCCGAATTGGTGGCGATGATCGGCTGATCGCTGTCGCGGCCGACCAGATACCAGGCGAACCCGACCGCGATCACCGCAGCGAGAATTGTGGCAAAAGCCCATCGCCGCCCGCCGGGTTCACGCTCCCGGGCATCGGCCCGAACATCGGCCTCGATCCGGGACGGCGACATCGCCGCAGACCAGTTCCAATTGTCGCGCGCTTCGTCATAGGCCTTGGCGTTGTCCGGCTTGGCCAGCCATTCGTCGAACGCCGCCCGGTGCTGGTCGGCATCGGGGCCCATCATCTTGTCGAGCCAGGCGGTGGCTTCGCTTTCGGCGCGGCTCACTGCTTACCCCGCGCGCGCTTGATGGCGGCAAGGGCTTTGGTCATGTGGCTTTCGACCGTCTTCACGCTGATTCCCTTGATTCGAGCGATCTCGGGATAGCGTAGTCCTTCGAAGCGATGCATCAGGAAAATCTCGCGCGTGAGCGGAGATAGCCTCGAAATGGCTCTTTCTGCCCGGCGAAGGACGTCGCGCGCTTCGAGCGCGGCGTGCGGGTCGCTCGCTCCCTCATGCTCGTCACTGAAACTGTCGTGCTGCGACCGGTGACGGCGCCCGTCGGCGCGACCATATTCGGCGAGGAGCATCCGGGCGCTCTTCACGAGATAGGCTCCGGGGCCTTCGACCAGCGCAGCGAGGCCGCCGCGCGCGCTCGCAAAGCGGCTGAAGACTTCCTGCACAAGGTCGCCGACATCTTGGGTCGGCGCGCGGCTCTTGAAGAAGCGGGTTATTTGGGGGCGGTGTTCGGAGTAGATCGCCTCGATGCGCGCCGATCGGCCGAAGCGCTCCCAATCCTCTGGCGGCAAGGGGTCGCCGCCGGCAATACCCGGTCGCTCGCTGTCCTTGTCCTCGAAGTCCATACCTGCCGCCTTCCCGTTCGGGACGAAGGCGGCAAGCCGGGCGTTGAGAACTTGCTTAGCGAACAAGCGCCGCCGCCTTTAGCCCGAGGGCTTGGACATGCGCAGCGGCCACCCGGCAGGATGGAATAGGAAAACTAAGCTAAGCAGGTTCTCACGCCTGGCACCGTGCGCCTTGCCCGATGCACCTCAAAGCATAGCTTTGCCCCTGTCGCTTGCAAGCCGGCTGTGCGGAGATAGGTCCAGATCGAGTCAAATTCCTGCGGACCGCGAGGCTATTTCGCGCCCTTTAGTTCGTCGTCGAGTGAGCATTCGGTGACCATCCCCGAAAGGTCGGGAAGGGCGGGCAGCCCCGAGGGGCCGGGTCCCGTGTCTGGCTTGAAAGCAGGCATCATGAACGACGGGAAATTGAACTCTGGAGGATTTTCGGCCGCGAGCGTCTTGCCGACCTCGGCGAACGGGTGTTTGAAAAAATGTTGGTTGAGCGCGTCGGCGATACCCTTTTCCTTTCCGGCACGCGCCAACGCAAGAACCGCATCCCCGTCCTTCCAGTCGATCGGCGCCTTGGACCGCTTGGCCTTTTCTTCCTTGAGAAGATAGAGAGCGTCGGCATCGATCGTTCCGCTCGTCCATATCTCGAAGCGATGTTCGGCTTCTCGTAGGGCGGCATGGTTCGCATAGTGCGCACGAAAGATCGGAATCTTTTTGAGCCAGATTTCGACCTCAGCGCGCGACAGTGATCCGCCGGGCTCTTTGCCTTTACATTCGATCGCTGTCACCGCGCTCGACTGCTGGGTGATGGCCTGAACGTCTATGTCCGCGGTCTGGCCGGTCGCAGGATTTCGCGCGGTAACCCCCATATCGATAGAGATAGCGCTTCGCCGGGCGAGGTAGCCGACCACTAACTCGAATAGGATGCCGCGCAGGTTGAGGCTGCGTCCCTCGATGTCGAGCAAATTGTCGAGGAGGTATGTGAGCCGCTCAGGACTGGACGATGCATATTTGGCGGCATTTTTTAGGACTTCGCATAGTGACGCAATCGCCACCCCAACCCGTTTGCCGAACAGATCTTTCGGCGTGGCGAGCATCACGCCCGCGGCATGGCCAGCCTTCATTGCTTCGCCGGTAAATTCTTCCGCGACAATGATCGACAACACCCCGATATTCTTGAGGGTCGCCTTGAGCATCCTCGCCTTGCGGATGAAGAACTGGATTTCGTCGGCGGTAAGCCGCCCCTCAGCGAACACGTCGGCGACAATGAAGCCGGGCTTGCCGCCGGGACCCTGGAGCGGAAGCAGGTAGCTCGGGCCGGCGAAATCGAAGGCGAAGGGGCCGATGGGCTGGAGTTCTTCGTCGCCGCGGATGCGGATCAGATTGTAGCTCGCAAATCCGATCTTCCTCGCCCATTCGCGCATTCCGTCGAGCAGAATCCCCTCTGTGAGGTCGCGGGCCCTTAGTCCGGCAGGCGTGCCGAAAGCCAGCGACGGCGCGAGCTCGAAACATCGGCCGTGGTCGATATTATGTATTTCCTTGATGAACCCTGCGGCGATCAGGCGTTGCGCGACCGTCTCGACCGGCAGCTGTCCGCGCTGCGGGATGACCGTCGCGCCGCTGATCGACGCGAATTGGTCGGCACGGATGAGGCCGCCGCGTGCGATCATGCCATCGACCGATGCAGCGAAGACCGAATTGGTCGCGCGCATGTCGCGAATGAAATTCTGCCAGAAGCGTTCGCTGTTCCGATCCTTGTCGAGATAGAGAAAGGCTTCGCGCTTGGGCAGCATCGGGACTGGAAAGCGGCGTATCGGTTTTGCGACCCGAGCGACGCGCTGGCGCGCTGCCTCTGGGCTCGCTCCGGCAGCGACGAGCGCCTCGACAATCAGCGACGAGCGCGATGGGCCATGCTCTGAAAGATATTGCGCGATGGTGGTCATGGTCGATGTCACACTGCTTAATTTATTAATTTAACTACCCTGTGCCTCCTCGTTTTTCAACCTTCGATATGAACTCAAATTTTTCAAATACTTAACGAGACGATTTTTGGACGTCCGCGCGGCGCGATGTCACAGAGCCATTTCGAACGACTGAAAATCGTCGCCGCACGCTGCAGCCGCAACTGCGCTGGGCCTTCGCTCGGTCAGTGATGGTAGAGCGGGAATTGCCGTGCGGTGGTCGGGCATTCGCACGGGGCGAGCACCGATATCGCTCGAGGCAAGACGCGGAAATGCGCAGGCGTCGCGGTGACGATCTCACCGTCGGTGTTCACCGGCATCGGCCGCCGCGTCTCGATATCGAACTCGACGCATTTGGCGGTGCGCACTTCCTTCCACGCGCCATGCGTGCCGGACCGGAAGGCGCGAAGCATGAGGGCGAGCTTCCAGAGGTTTTTGACCTCGAGACTATAAAGATCGAGCGTGCCGTCGTCGATCGCGGCATTCTCTTCTACGACATTACCTCCCCCGTAGAGACGCCCGTTGCCGATCGCGACCTGATAGGTGCTGACGGTCCTCGACTCGCCCTTCTCCCTGATCCTCGCCCGGAACCGCTGGGCAGCCAGGATGACCCGCAGCGCGGCGACGGCATAGCCGAGGCGGCCGAACCTTTTCTTGATCGCCGGGTCGAGCTTCTGCGCAAGTTCGCTGCTGATCCCGATGCTCGCGACATTGAAGAAGGCATGGCCATTGACCATGCCGACATCGATCCGTCGGCTGTGACTCTCGACAATGACGTCGGCCGCCGCCGCGAAGTCGAGCGGGATCGACAGGGTGCGCGCCAAGTCATTCGCGGTTCCGGCGGGAATGATTCCCAGCGGCAGGCCGCTCTCGATCACCGCGGGCGCGGCGGATGAGATCGAACCGTCGCCGCCGCACACGACAATGATATCGGCGGTCTGATGCAAGCGTGTCACGTCGCGTGCAATTTCGGGCAAGCTCTCGAACGGCTCGACCGTCACCAGAAGGCCGCCGGCAGCGAGGCGCTCGCGAACGGGAACGAGCGCCTGCTCGCCCTGCCGCGCCTTTGCATTGTGCAGCACGAGGGCGCGCGTACCTTTGGGCCACGGCATCGACACGATCCTGTTCAGCAGAGTTACGACCGTCGAGCGCGTGCCTTCAGAAGAACCACGCCCGATAGAGCAGGCCTATATATCGCCGCGACGAGGCCGGGAAGCATCCGTATCGATGCAGCTCCCTTTTCGGCTTCGTCATATCCTTGGCGCGATCGCTCGCCCTGATCGCTCTTCCATTTTCGAAGTTCGACCGGTCCCACCCAAGAGCGCTCCGCCAATCTGGTCGGCGGCGGCGCCCGCGCAAGCGAGGCGTAGCCTCACTCCTCCGCTGCGCTTCGGCCCTTCGGGTGCGCAAGCGCCTCAAGCCGCCGACCCGCCCGGCTGCACGCCCGGGATGGTCCCGGGCAAATCAGCAGGAGTATCGACATGGCGAGCATCGGCATCGTCAGCGGCAGCATCGAGAAGGGCTTTGTGGGCCAGCTCATCACGCTGTCGATCAAGGCACCGATCGAGATACGCCCCAACCGCGGCAAGGCGAGCGATGTGCAGCCCGACTATCGCGTTTGGTCCGATGGCGTCGAGATCGGAGCCGGCTGGATTCGCGTCGCCGAGCAATCGGGGCGTCCCTATGTCTCGCTCTCGCTCGCGACCCCCGAGTTCGGGCCGCGGCGCATCTACGCCAATCTCGGGCGGGCCGCGGGGCAGGATCGCGACGATGTTTTCGCGATCATCTGGACACCCGCCGACTGAGCGGCGGCCATCTTGCGGCATCCTTGCGCATCGGAACAATCTTCCGGGTGCAAGGGTGCCGCCACCTTGTTAGGGTGACCCCAATGCAGAGCAGCCTCGAACATCTTCCCCCGCACAAGCAACGCGAGATCGAGCGCGTCGTCGAGATCATCTTCGAGGAATTCGAGGATGCGCTGGCGCTCGCGACGCAGGACTGGAAGCGCAAGGGCCGGATTTCCAAGATCATCCTCTACGGCAGCTATGCACGGGGTGGGTGGGTCGACGAGCCGCACACGGCGAAGGGCTATCAGTCGGACTATGACCTGCTGATCATCGTCAACGACAAGCGGCTGACCGATCGGGCGGACTATTGGTCGAAGCTCGACGACCGGCTCATTCGTGAGCTGTCGGTAACGAAGCGGCTCCGCACGCCGGTGAATTTCATCGTTCACAGTCTCGACGAGGTGAATGCCGGACTGACGCAGGGTCGCTATTTCTTCATCGACGTCGCTCGTGACGGGATCGCGCTGTACGAGGCCGACGGGAAGGAGCTCGCAGAACCCAAGCCGATGACGCCGCATGCGGCGCTCGAGATGGCGCGCGAGTATTTTGATGAGTGGTATCCTAGCGGAGCGCAGTTTCTTCATCACTATCGAAGCGCTGTCGCTGCAGGTTGGTTGAACAATGCGGCCTTTCAGCTTCATCAGGCGACGGAACGATATTACCACTGCATCTTATTGGTATGCACTTTCCACACGCCGCACATCCATAATCTTGTTTTCCTGCGCACCCAAGCCGAGCGGATCGATGATCGATTGATCGAGGCATGGCCGCGAGAAGTTAAGGCCGACCGGTCGCGGTTCGAAAAGTTGAAGGAAGCGTACATCAAGGCGCGCTATTCGAAGCATTACGCGATCACCGCCGACGAACTGGAATGGCTCGGCGCGCGGGTTCAGCATCTCGCCGGTATCGTCGAGACTATTTGCCGTGACCGCATCGCTGAGCTTGAGACAACAGCGCGTCAGGCAGGTTGAGACCCGCTACTTTTTCCCGCGGAACCGCTCGAATTTGGCCTTTCCCTCGGCAGTCTCGACCGCGACATTGGCATTGCTGCATTCATCGCCGCGCTTGTCGCCCGCCGTGCAGCTTTGGACGACGTCGCGTGCCTCATCGAGATTGGCCTCGAAATATTGAACGCTGCGTGGCTCCGGCGGAGCACATGCTGTCAGGATCGTCAGGCTGGCGATCGCCAGCATCTTGAAAATGATCATCGTCACCTCCGACGATCAACTCTAGCGTCGGCGACCCGGTCCATGCAGTGGCGATTTGAGATTTAGAACCAAATTGAGGCTAGTTCTCCGTCCATCGGCCTATGTGAGCCAGTTTTGCGCCATTCTTAGCTCTCTCTCAAGCGTCGCATTGGGCGGCGAGGCTCAAGGGAACGATTGAGGAAATCCGTCGCAAAAGCTAGTTTGCAACGATGAGCGAACCACCAGCACCGCGCGGACAGCGCCTCGTCACACCATATGCTTTCATCGATACCGAGGCTTTTCGTGCGGCGGGTCTCGACTGGCAATCGCGAACTTGGTCCAGCCTGATCGATCTAGCGTCGAAGAGCACGCTCGAGCCGATCACGACTTCCATCACCACGCGGGAGGTTGAAGCGAGACTTTCGGAAGCGCTGGCGGAGGCGGAAGCAGCAGCGAAGAAGCACGGCGCGATTTTTGGCCAGCTTGGAGAAAGCGGTCCCTTTGGTGATACCGATCCAGCCGATCGGAAGGCACTGCTTCACGCGCGCTTTCGAGAATTCCTAGCGACAGCAAAATTTACCGAAATCCCCGTTGTTGCCGATCACAAAGCGATTTTTGACGATTATTTTGCTGGTGCTGCGCCCTTTGGGGAGGGCAAAAAAAAGAGCGAGTTTCCGGACGCCTTTGTGCTGTCGAGCCTCCTCGCCTGGATCCGGCCCGGTCGACCCAGAATATATGTGGTTGGCAAGGATCCGGACCTGGTGAAATTCTGCGAGGGACGGGACGATCTGATCCAATTGGACTCCGTTGCCCAGCTTCTCTCGCTGGCTCTGGCGTCAGCCCAGTTGGTGAAGCGTCTTGAAGCGCATGTCCGTGGAGACGCGTCCCTGCTCGAAAGGCTGAGGGCACGCCTTAACTCCTATCGTCCGCGCCGTGTCGATATCGAGGTTGAAGATGTCGAGTTCTTCGATCTTGAGATTTCGAGCGTGTTTCTCGTCGACGAATCCGAGGAGGGACAGGATTTTGTCCTTGAGGTCGAAGTCTTGGCTGAGGTCGAAGCCGACGTTCGTGAGACGGGTCATGAGTATGTCATCTCGCGGCGGGGAGAGCCTGATTTGGATATTCGGACTTACCATGCTCGTCCAACTTCCAGCGCGGCTATTTATGTTGAGGTGCTGGTGTCCGAGGACGATAGTGGCGAAGAGCCAGCCTTGGTGACGACCGATTGGGCTATCACATCGGGCGATATCGAGATCAAATTGCCATCTCAGTTCAGCAGGCGTGAAATCACCCTCGAGGCGCGGTGACGCCAAAATCCTTCGTTGACGCCACCGGAGCGTTGCCAGTTTCGACGCTTTCCAGATTTCAGATGAAATTTTTTCCATTTTTTTAATGCAAATTTTCTGCGCAGCAAATATCAAGGTTTTTCCGAATATTCACTTTTAGGGTGATTTTTGCTGGGCACAAAATATGGCCGAATTTGAAAATTCTCAGCGCGAATTGCTCGATGCGCTTTTGGAGGCGCTTTTGGCGCTGCCGCAGTCGCACGCGCAAATCGAGCGATATGAGGTCGAAATCGGGCCTCGCGGCCGCGCCGACGCCCTGATCGGCGCATATATCGGCCGCCAGCCGCTCTTATTGCTTGTCGAAATCAAGGCGCAGCTTTTTCCGCGCGATGTGCGCGAAGCAATCTGGCAGCTTCGGAATAATCAGGCCCATCTCAGCAATTCCGGTGACGACCGGGAAATCATTCCTTTTTTTGTCGCCCGTGCGATCTCGCCGGGCGCTCGAGAGATTTTTCGGGAAGAGCGCGTCGGATATTACGACCTCGGAGGCTCGCTTTATATTCCGGGGAAAAAGGCATTCATATTTCTCGATAAACCGGCTCCGAAAAAAGGGACGAAGAAATTCGATTCCATTTTTCAGGGGCAAAAGGCGCGCGCACTCCATGAAATTTATGAGAGGCGGCAGGACTGGCTGGGCGTGAAGGATCTCGCCGATGCGAGCGGCGTATCGCCCGCTACGGCTTCCGAGACCCTCACGGAACTCGAACGGCGCGAGTGGGTGGATGTGCAGGGGGCGGGTCCGTCGAAACAGCGTCGATTGCGCGCCGCACGGCCCCTTCTCGAAGCTTGGACCAGCTATGCGAGCGATCAGAAGGCGCCGACAGTGCGGCGTTACTATGTCCCGAAAGGGAGTGACGCACTGGCGCTGGCGCTGCGCCTTGATCAGGCGTGCGACGAGGCGAAAGCCGCCTATGCGGTCACCGGCGAGGTAGCCGCTCAAATCTATGCCCCCTATCTTTCTTCCATCTCGCAGCTTCGTTGCCGGATCGAGCCCGGGCAGAAGCTGATCGAGGCGCTGCTCAATCTCGACGCCCGGCCCGTGGCGGAGGGGTGGAATCTCGGTATCATCGAGGCGAAGAGCCGGCGCGATGTCGCGGTCGGCCAACGGATCGATGGCGTCTGCTATGCGCCGCCGCTGCAGGTCTATCTCGACCTGCTCCAGGCGTCCGGCCGTTCCCGTGAATTGGCGATGCACCTCCGTAGCGAATGTCTGGATAAATAATGCCCAAACCACAGACGATCAGCGGCTATGAGGACATGGTCACCGACGCGTGCGAGCGCGTACTGGTCACGCTCCTGCGCGGGCTTGGACCATGGAAGGATTCGGTCTTTCTCGTCGGCGGACTCGCGCCGCGCTATCTCGTGACCGCCAGGCCGCCGAAAGTCCCGAAACATGCGGGCACGGGTGACGTCGATATCGTCGTCGACGTCGGAATCCTCACGACGACCGAAGCCTACAGTACGCTAGAAGAAAATCTAAAGGCGATGAACTTCGAGCGCGCCGAGAATGAAAAGGGTGCGAAGCAATCCTGGCGGTGGCGCGCCGAGATCGAGGACGGCACGACGATGATCCTCGAGTTTCTGGCGGACTCGCCGGAACTTGGAGGCGGCAAGGTAAAGGAACTTCCTTCGGACGGAAATGTCTCGGCGTTGAACATCCCCCACGCTTCCATGGTGTTCGACCATCACGGGACCGTCGAAATCACGGCGGACCTGCTGAACGGTAAGGGCCGTGCCACCGAGGTCGTGCGCTACGCTGATATCGTCACCTTCACCTGTCTCAAGGCCTTTGCTTTCGATCAGAGGTTCGAGCGCAAGGATGCGCACGACCTGATCTACTGCATCGAGAATCTGGAAGGTGGCGTCGGCGCGGCGCAATCCGCATTCGCGGCTGCACTGACCGGTCCGCATGCCGAGGCGATACGCGAGGCTCTTACTCGCATGGCGGCTCGCTTCCGCGATCCCAATCCCGACGAGAGCTATTTGCGCGACGGGCCCGTCGCCGTGGCAAGTTTCGAAGACGACGAAGCCGATGTCTCGGCCGACCCCGATCTGCTGAACGCCCGGATCTTGCGGCAGCGACATGCCGCGGAAATTATGGCCGACTTCCTCAAGGCATTCGAAATCTGATGACGAAGGCTGTGATCGCAGTTTCGTTCCGGCGCATTCCAAGAGCTTGCCCGTGAACAAAGCGATCATAGTCGGCGCGAGTTCAGGGATCGGCCGAGAGCTGGCGATGCTGCTCTCGCATCATGGCTATTCGGTTGGCGTCACCAGTCGGCGCCGCGACCTGCTCGCCAATCTCGCTGGCAATTCTTCCGGTTCGATAATCTACGAGGCGTTCGACGTGGCCGACACGACCGCGATGCAACGCGGACTCGCCGCCCTGATCGAGCGGCTTGGCGGGCTCGACTTGCTGGTGATCAGTGCCGGGGTCGGCCACATAAATGCCGATCTTGTCTGGGAGGCGGAACGCGAGACCATCGCGGTGAATGTCGAAGGTTTCGCGGCCGCGGCCAATATCGGCATGCAGCACTTCATCGCCCAAGGCACGGGGCATCTGGTGGCCATTTCGTCGATCGCGGGATTGCGGGGAAGCGGCGACGCGCCTGCCTACAATGCGTCCAAGGCCTTCGTCTCCAACTATATGGAGGCGCTACGCCAGAACATGGCGCGCCGGGGCCTGCCGATTGCAACGACCGACGTGCGGCCCGGCTTCGTCGACACCGCGATGGCGAAGGGTGACGGACTCTTCTGGGTTGCTTCGCCTGAAAAGGCGGCGAAGCAGATCTACGGCGCCATCCGCGCCCGTAAGTCTCATGCCTATGTCACCAAACGCTGGTGGCTCGTCGCTGGCCTGATGAAACTTCTGCCGAACGCCATCTACGACCGACTCTAGCCGCTCGCGATCATCGCCCGTGGCAGATTTTGTATTTCTTGCCAGAACCGCAGGGACATTTTTCGTTGCGGCCGACCTTTTTCCTCGGCTCAACCTCCCTGGGGGCACCGCGACGCTGATCGAACAGCGCCTGCAAAGGGGCAGGAATCACAACCTGTCGCTGCGGGGGACCGCCTTTGCGCCGAACCTCGCGAATGATGGCCTTCTGCTCCTGGAATGCCGCGCGATGGTTCGGATCCATCGCATCCTCGAACGGCAGCAGCCGCTCGACCTCGTTCGCCGCCGCATCATGGTCGCCGCAGTACGCAAGAACCACCGCATATAGAGCGCGAGCTTCGAGAACGGGCCCCGCGAGGCCCGCGCCTTGCAAGATGGGGAAGATGTTCCGTTCGAAGGCCTCGCGGGCGCTTATGAAGTCGTTCACCCAGACCAGTTCTTCGACAAGATCGAGACCAACCCGGACGAATGACTGGTAGGATTGCGACAGTTCGTAGAATTTCATCGCATGGATGCGTGCGAGAGTAGATCGCTGGCTCTTCCGGCCCAAGGCCTGCGCGAAAAGATCGTGACTGTCTGCCAGATGTTTCAGCCGATCGGTGAGATCTTCGTCTTTGGGAAGAAGCTCCCGAAGTTCGGGGGCGTTCCGTCCTATCACATCGTCGGGCCTGATCCCGAGCTCCCGATAATATTCGCCGATGAGGGCGAGTGCCTCACTTACCGCTGTATCGTTGTCGCCGAGCTTGAAGAGGGCGAGGGCGCGATTGTAGCGAAACACGCGCAGATGTTCGGGCTGGTCGGGAAGTCGATCCGAAACTTCGTCAAGCATGGCCCGGACGCCATCAATGTCGCCAAGCTCGGACAAGAGCAACATCCGCTTCATGCCCCAGGCCATCCACTCCTCGTCGCCGAGCTCGTTCGCCCTCAGCAGCGATTCCATCTCGTCGACCCGCTCCCGGCCGGCCTCATAATCTCCCTCGCGCAGATCATTGAAGACCAGGCCGTCGAGCGCCCACAGCCTTGTCTCGGCATCTCCGTTCGGATCGGCCGCGATCGTCAGCAGATAGGGTTCGATTTCCGGCCAGACCCCGAGTTCGTGGAACAATTCGTCTGTGGCAAACTGCACCAATATTCTCGCCTGACCGAGAAGCCCGAACAGACGGATGAGCAGTCCTAACTTCGCGAGGCTCCAGTTGGTCCGGATCGAGCTTACGATGACCCGCTGCAGCGAGCCCAAGGCTTTCTGCTCGAAGTCCTGACCCTTTGCCGAGACGTCCGCTTTGCCGAGTATCCTCACCGCGTCGTGAATTTTTAGGCCGCTATTCCCGAATAATTCCAGCGCACCCGTTGCGGGAAGCGCGCGCAACCGGGCCGTGGCCGCCTTCGCGTCGATGTCGCATGCGGCTTGAAGCAAGGCACTGGCTTCGTCCCGTGAGAGCGCGACATCGGCGAGGCTCAGGACCGCGATCGTTTCTCTGTCGACCGGCGGCAAGCCTTCGAACGCGCGCCTCAGGATAATCTCTTGAGCCGTCTCGACGATATTGGTCTGCTGCTCGATATCCGTACAAAAGGCCCTAATGTCGCCGCCATATTCGCGCGCCGCGATCGTCGCCGCATTGAGTACATAAAATGGCAGGCCTCCGGTAATTCTGGATAGCCGCTCGCAATCGCCGAAATCGGCACGGCAACCAGCATCTTGAACTGCCGCCGCGATAGTGTCTTCGTCCCAGCCGTTCAGAGTCTCGGCTTGAATATCTAGTCCTGCTTCGAGTTCGGCGATGTGCCGACCCGGTTGGCTCAGCAGGACAAATCGGAGATTGGGGCCCCGTGCTACCAGCGCCTCTATATCGGCCGCGGGAATGCGGTGGCTGTTATCGATGACGACAGCCGCGTGAAGGCCGTCTTCGCCGAGCTTGATGCTCAGCGCGCTCACCATGTCCAATCCGCTCGCGCCCGGCAGAAGAATTTCGCCGAGCTTGTCGTTGGAGCGACCGAACATCTTCGCCGCCACTTCGCGCGCTACCGCTGACGCGAGCGCGGGTCCCGGCGTGTCCCCAACGTCGAGATAGGTGACCGGGAGCGCAGCATGGACCGCGGCCTCGGCCATCCAGGCGGTTTTCCCCGAGCCCGAAAGTCCCGCTATGATGCGGACGGGCTGGTCACTTAGCAGGGCGGGTTCGTCGACCTGGGCGCGGTACACCGGGGGCGGCGCCGGAAGCTGCTGCATCTGGACCACGAGCTGCTCGAACAGGTCCGGCAATTCCTCGCGGGAAAAACTGTGATCCTCGCGCGGAGGCGTGCCAGCGGATGCGAGCATGACCATGGCGGCCAGCTTCCAGGTCAGCGTCTCCGGCCTGAGCAACCCGAATGGCAGCTGCGCCGCGAGATCCGAGCAATATGCAGCCATACCGGCAACATTGTCGGCAGGTCGAGGCAGGCAATTGTCGGAGGGCTCAGGACCGCCTGGCCAATGCAGCTCGACATCGTCAGGCCAGTCATCCGCGGCAATCTTCTTGAGCAGGGCTGGCGACGGAGGCGCATTCGTCGCGATCACGAATCTCGCGTCGCCAGCTCGCAGGCCGTTCTGATGATCCGCACGTATGTCCTCGAAACGCTCTAGTGCTCCTGAAATATCACTGGGATTGAGGACGTCCTGCCGCGTTTTGACCTGCGCATAGATACGGGCGTCCGGAAGCTGGACTTCAATGTCCTCGTCCCGCTCGACGATGATATGTTCGGCTCCCGCCTTTCCCGCGAGGAGAAGGCACGCTGCCGCGAAAAGATGCTGGTAGAGGAAACCCCTGTGTACGGCCTCGATCCGGATGAGTTGGCGCTCGTCGAGAACGAGGAGTTCGTCGACCGGCGGCTGTGGGCGTTCTGCCTCATCCTCCGCGCGGTGATCGGCCGCATTATGACCGGAATTGTCTCCGGGATCTTCTGACGCGGTCATCGTGTCGTGAAGGCTGCGACGACCTTGTTCGTCCCGTCCATGAGCAGGCCGCACTGAATGTCGGCGACCAGGACCGTCGAATTCACCGTGATATCGGTCGGATTGCTGATCGTCGTCTTGCCATAGGGGTAGGTGGCGCGAACGACATTCGGGAGCTTCGGCACGACAACAAAGGCAATCTTGGCTTGGGGTTTGAAGGCTTGCGCTTCGGCGACGCTCATGGGGATGGTCCCGATGACCCCACCCTTGTTGGCGATGAAAAGCTCTTCGCCATAGCGCGCCGGTTCACCCTCGAAGATCGCGTTCTCGGTCCGGGTAATCTTGCTGATGGTGGCCTTCGCCCCGAAGCCATTCTGCGCGGAATAGGTGCCGGTCGTGACCTCGCTGCTCGAAATCGTCACGTCGAGGTTGCTGAGGGTGCTGGCCTTCGGACTTTCGACTTTTGCATAATAGAAGGTGTCCCAAGCGCTGAAGTTCGTATTGTCGAACAGGTAGGACTTCACCTCGAAGGCTCCGAGATCGGCATTATAGGCCAGATATTCCGCGCCTTCGATCTTCTTCGAGATGATGAGGGGGCCGGAGCCGCCCGCTGCTGCGAGCCGGGCGCGGTATGCATCGCTGGTCTCGAATTCGTCCTTCGGCGCGACGGGCTTGATGGACGCGATAGCCTGGTCGAAGGTCTGGGGCTGCACCATGGTGCCCGTATAGGCTGCACAGCCCGATTGCGCCTGCGCCAGTCCCGGCGCGCAGATCAGCGCCGCAGCCAGAATGATTTTCCTCATTGGTTTTGCTCCCCCTTGAGCCCGTGCAAAATATCGAGACTAACGCTCCAGGCGAACGCGCAGGCGCCGTGCGCGCTCGCGAAACGCATGTTCCCCGCCCTCGAGAATGTCGCAGACCATCTTGCGGATCGGTGCATCTTCGAGGCCGCCGCTCGCATAGGCGATCTCGGGCAAGCCATCCCCCGGATGCGGGCCGGCCGATGCAACGATGACCTGATCGGCGTCGGTGTTGATCACCAGATTGGCGTTATGCGTGACGATGATGACCTGGCGCTTCGCCTTGGCCTTGAGGAACAGGCCGACGAGTTCATCATAGATCGACTTGGGATCGAGATTTTCCTCGGGCTGATCGATGATCAGCGGCCGCTCATCTGCGTTGTCGAGCGCGAGGTACAGCAGCAGGAGTACGATGCCGCGCGTGCCCGGCGAAAGTTTGCGGATGTCGACCCCATCATAATCGACGCTGTACCGGACTTCGATATGATCGGTGCCATAGAGCCAGCGCGCGAACAGCTTGAGCCAGCCGCGGAATGCGGCGGCATCGCTGCGCTGTGCGAGAGCATGTTCGAAGAAGCTCTTCTGATATTTTTGGCGAAAGTCTTTGAGCGCCTCGGTCACTTCTTCGGCGGTCCCACTCTCCCAAACGCCGCGAAGCTCGTCATTCGCGGCCTCGAGCAATTTGCCCTCGCCGCGGAACGGGCCCTGTCGGCGAAGGTCCAGCAGATCCTCGCCGCGCTTTGCCCACTCCGCCATGTCTGCTCGGCGGGTGACGGTGAATGCAAGCTTCCCGAGCGTCCCGCCCGTCTCGTCCATTCGCGCCCGGATGGGTGCGTAAAGGTCGTTGAGGACCTGCTGTTCCGAAAACACCGCTTCGAAGATCCGCCGGTAGCTTGACTGCCTTTCCGTAGGCAGGCCCTTGGCGCGCTCCTCTGCGCCCTCATAGTCCTTCAGCTTGTCCTGCAGGACCGAGAGCAATTCGGTCTCGGTCGTGATTTTCGTCGACAGGGAATTGAACCGTTCGCGTGTTTCCTTGTCGACGTTTATGATATCGCCGAGCCGCCGGATTTCCGCATCGAGCCGGCCAAGGGGAAGTCTCGTCAGATCGGCATCGTCGGCGATGAGCGGGGTCGCTGGATCGGTGATTGCGATATCGATCCCGCGCCACCCGTCACGGTTCTTCCGGGTGGAGGACAGGTTGTCGTTGATGATGCCGTCCACATTGCCGCTGTACTGCGTCAGAAACGGGTCCCACGCCTCTCCGGCTATGCCGGCATCCTTGTGGCGCTCTTGCGCATCGCGCAGATTTTCGGGCGCCTGATGGGTCCGGAAGTCCGAAACCTCGTCCTGGACGAGTAGCAACTTCTGCTCGCGATTGGTCAGGCGCCTAACCCGTGCGCGCACTTCGTTTGCCGCCTCGGTCAGGGCCTCGAGGCGCTTGATCCGGTCCTCGCTGCCTTTGCGGACAAGCTTGCCGCGGTCCTCGGTGAGCTGGGTGATCTTGAGCTTCTTCTCGTCGACCTGCTTCCGAATGGCCACGATCTGAGATTGCTTCTCGAGCTCGATGTTGATCCGGTCGGACAATTCCTCGAGCTTCTGTTCTTCGCGGCGTCGCGCCTCGCGGAACCGGGCTGCCTTGAGGTCGCGAAGGTCCGCAAAATCGACCGCGCCCTCTCGCTCGGTCGGGCTGTGGGCGTCAAAGACCACGCGCTCGACTTCCGACAGCAGGCCATCGGTCATTCCCTCCGGTGAGCAGAGCGATTCCACGAACTGCTGTGTCAGGTATCGAGCGCGGGCGTAGCCGTCCCATGCCGCCGCGGCATTATCGAGGCCGCGTTCGGTGACAACGCCATTGCCCCAATCGAGCTTCACCGTCGCATCGTCGAGATATTCGCTCGCCCGAACCAGGAAAGACTGCATAGGGAGCTGGTCGGCATGGGCATCGCAGCCCGCTGCGATCATGTCGGCCAGCGCGGTCTTGCCGGACCCGCGCGCACCAATGATCGCGACGAGGCCCGGGTTGAGATCGATCACCGAATTGGGGGCCCACGGCGCATTCGTCAGGGTCACACGGTGGATCGTCTCAGACGGCGCAGCTGCGGGCGGCGCCTCGGTCCCGACGTAAGCGCGGCCCTCGGGATCGATGCAGGCCTGCTTCAGTCCGTCGAATGTCGCCGCACCTTTGATCCAGGTATAGCGGTCGCCATCGGGCGCGCCCGTTCGTTCCACAGAATGCCCGTCGCTGCCGTGCATGCAGGGCTTGAGCCCGCCGTAGGTCTCGCAGATATGCTCGCGACTGGTTTTTCGGCCGAGCCAAAATTCACGTTGCGCCGGGCTCGACGCGAACATGATGTGAGCAAAATGTTCAATCTGCTGGCGCAAAGCTTGGTCTGCGCCATCTTGAAGTCCCGATGTCCCATCGCCCTTCGCGCCGGCGACCGCGATCAGGATATTCTCCTGCGCCCAGCTCATCCCCTTATATTCTTCACGGAGCTGATCGAAGCTTACCTTGAATTGTTCGGAGCCGTGGCGAAGCGCTGAACGATCATCGGTCAGCTCGGAATTGAGCGAACGTCCCAGGCGGATCAGCTCCGAAGGATTACAGGCGAAGGTGTCGGTCGTGGTCTTGAAGGTCAGGCGCTGAAGGAAGCGCGTGAGCTGCTCGATATGATCGGGATCGTCGGGGCAGACGAGCAGATGGGCGTTGATCCACGACCGCGCGGTTCCCACGCTGAACCGAAGCTCGATATTCGGAAAGATCAGGTCGCAGTCCTTGAGGCGACCTTGCTCCTTGCGCGCGCGAACCTCCTTGTAGAGTTCAAGCCCGTAATAGTCGGTAATACCGAGCGCACGGATCGCCGGCGTCGCACCCTCGATCGCGGCAAGATAGGCTTCCCAATCGCCCTTGAACTGGTCGTTGAAGATCGTGCCCGGGGCGTGGACGTGCGGATCCCATCGCAGCCACAACGATCCCGGTCCGATCGATTCCTCTTCCCCCACGGTCATGGCGCGGCACGCTATCGTCAACAGGGGGGAAACGGAAGTGCCGCCGCCAGATCAAACCATTTTGGATCTATTTTGTGCCGGGGCCTGCGGCCTGATCGCAGGGCGGCTCGGGCTCGCCGGAACCGCAGGACTTGCCGGCCGTTTCCCAGTGGCAACGTCCATAGGAGCTGTCATGGCAAGCGCACCGCCCGACCCGCATCCCGATTCTCCCCCGACCGGCCCCGAGCAAGTTCCGGAGCAGGTTCCCCTTCCTGATGACGACGGTCGGGAAAGTGTCGAGGACGTGCCTGACGCAGAATGATCGTCGGGCCGCTTGGCTTCTCGCCTGCGGCATGGCGCCCGCATATCTGCGGAGCGGAAATGGTAAGCCCCGCTACATCGCTGCAGCGGGGCTTCCCTAGATTGCATCCGAAGATGCGATCAAATTCTGCCATTCTTTCGTCTGGACAGGTAAGTGAAACGTGCCGGGCGCGCGATGGTTCCGTGGGCTACTTCGAGGCCCGGAATTTTTCTATCGCCGCAGCGTGACCGCGATCGGGCAGTGGTCCGAATAATGCTTCTCGCCGGGCGCATAGAGCGTTTCGCTGAACCCCGTCCGGTCGGCGGCGGCGCGCCGGTCGAGCACGATATGATCGATGAAACTGTCGTAACGCGGATCGCAGGCCGGCGGCTGGCCCGCGTCGGCGAGCATCAAATCGGCGTTGGCCGGATCGCCATCGTCGATTTTAGTCCAGATCGCGTCGCCGGGAAGCGCGAGCCGCCGGTTCCAGTCGCCCAGCACCGCGAAGCGCTCGGGCCCGGCGGCGGCCGCGTCGATCCAGGCTTCGAGCGCCGGAATCTGGTCCTGGAATATGGGGCAGGCCTTCGCCTCGTTCCCGGAGAAGCAGCCTGACTTGAGGTGGATGCCGAGAAGGCGGATCGGTGTGCGGCCCTCGGGGCGGAGCGTGATGTCGACGCCCGAGCGAAGCTGTTCGTTGCCGCGCATCAGCGACGTCACATCGGCATGGCGATCGAAGGCCATATCCTTGCGGATCGCAAAACCGACCGCTTGGCGGATCACCGTCTGCGACGGGAACTTGCCGCCGCAGGTGCCGCCCGGCGCGCCCTTCCGCGCTTCCATGATCACGACATATTTGGCGGGGTCGAAGACCCGCGCCGCGGCGGTCTCATTCTCGGCCTCCTGAAAGGCGATCACATCGGCGTCGAGGTCGTCGACGATGCGGCGCATCGCGGCATAATCGCTGTCATCCCTGGGGTTGCAGCCTTCGCCGTTCCTCGCGGCGAGAAATTCCAGGTTCCAGCTCGCAAGCTTGAGCGGTTTCGATGGAGCAGACGGGTTCGCGGGTGCGGAGGTCGCGGGCGAGCAGGCGGCAGCCAGCAGGAGCAGGGCGGATGCGATGAGGCGGTGGGGAAGCATCCGCCGCTACTGCCGCACGCCGCCACCGAGTGCAACTCGCCGTGCCGCGCCTTGGCGCGGCGCAGATGGCGCCGATCCGTCCGCGGCGCTATAGCGCCCGCCCGGCCGGGATCCTTCCGGCCGCTCAAGGAGATGATTTTATGAACCACGCCGAACTGTCGGACAGCGTCGCAACCGCACTTGGTCTGAGCAAGACCGATGCGAAGAAGGCTGTCGATGCCGTTTTCGCTGCGATCACCGACGCCGCCGCCAAGGGCGACGAAGTCTCGGTGAACGGCTTCGGCAAGTTCAAGGTCAAGGAATCGGCCGCGCGTGAAGGCCGCAATCCCTCGACTGGCGAAACCATCCAGATTGCGGCTTCGAAGAAGCTGACCTTCGGCGCCGCGAAGGCCGTCAAGGATCGTCTGAACGGCTGAGCCGGTACGTCCCGCCGGCGTGCCCGGCGGGACGGCCGCGCGGCGGCATGTCGGGCGCGGCATCTGATGAGCGCGCTCTGGCCTCGCAGGCTCGGCCAGGGGTCGCACTTTTGTTTTGGCCGCGCGGCACACTCGGCTCGCTATCCTTGCGGGGCGGCGGCTAGGCACGGGAGCGCATCGCACGCCGCCCCGCTGCGGGCTCGCCAAGAGTGCGGTTGTTCGGGCCCTGCGGGCCGGCGACATCATGACCTAGAGCGGAAGTTCCGCCTGTTTGCGCAAAGGCTCAACGAACAGCGTGCGACGCGGCGGTTCCTCGAACAGCAGCTCGTTCGGCAGGCTGCCGTCGAGCCAATGGTTCGCGTCGCGCCGCTGGATGATCACGCCGTGGCGCGACTGATAGGGAATGACATCGGCGCCCGCCGGGATGGTGAGGATGCGGTAGGACAGCGGCCAGTCGGCGAGTGGCGGGTCCCACACTGCGGCGAGATAGAAGAAATTGCCGCTGTCGAGCGTCACCCGGTAGCGGTGATCGCCGGTTCCCATGCGAAACTCGGACGCCGGGATCAGGCAGCGGCGCGCCGGGAAGGCGCGGCCCTCGGCGCGCACGAAACGATAATTGATCCCGTCGCTAAACCGCGGGTCGGAACCCCAAACCGCTTTGACCATTTCGATCTCGGTCATATTGTCGGGATTGCGCCGGACGAGCGCTTGCACGCCTCCGCTCGGGGCGTCGGGATCGAAAGGGGTTGGCGCGATACCCATATGTGGAACATAATGGGAACGATGTTGAGTCGCAAGGGCGAGGGGGCCGACGCGCATGTGCAATGATTATCGGCTCGAAATTGACATCGCGTCGATCGCCGAGGACTTCGACAACCTCCAGATCAAGATCGACATGCCCGAGGGCGCACCGAACGTGCCGGCGCGCGAGGATGTCCGCATCACCGATACAGCGCCGATCGTGAAGAGCAGCGACGGCGCCGCCGCCGGATCGCTCGTCAACCGGCGCTGGAGCTGGCCCGGACAGGGCGGCAAACCGGTCTATAATGTGCGCTCGGAGCGCCGCGATCTCGGCATGCAGCGATGCCTCGTCCTCTGCGACGGTTTCTATGAGTTCACCGATCCCACCGACCCTGCGCAGAAGCGGCTCGACAAGTGGCTGTTCACGCTGAAGGACCATCGCTGGTTCTGCATGGCCGGCGTCTGGCGCGACAGCCATGTCGGCGAAGCCTTCAGCCTCCTGACCATGGACGCAGGTCCCGACATCGCACCCTATCACCATCGCCAGATCATTCCGCTGCCACGCGATCAATGGGCCGCTTGGCTCGATCCGCGCGTTCCGGCCGAGGACATATTGAAATGGCTTCCCGAAGGCAGCCTCGAGGTGACGCAGGTATATGGTAAGCCGCCTGCACAAGGCGCTCTTGCCTTATGACGAACGAAGAGGGACTCGATCTGTTCGTGACCGCGCAAGAGCAAATCTACCCGCGCGCGCTCGGCGAGATTCGCCGCGGCAAGAAGTGCTCGCACTGGATGTGGTTCATATTCCCGCAGCTGGCAGGCCTTGGCCGAAGCGCGACGTCGAAGCTCTACGGTCTCGCGGGAGCCGATGAGGCGCGGGCCTATCTGGCCCATCCGCTTCTCGGCGCGCGCTATGCCGAATGCGTCGAAGCGATCCAGGACCTGCCGGCAAGCGACCCGGTGGCGGTCTTCGGCGAGGTCGACGCCGTCAAGCTGCGTTCATCGCTGACATTGTTCGAGGCCGTGAGCCGGCGGCCGCTCTTCTCCGCCGCGCTCATCCGCTGGTTCGGCGGCGAGCGCGATGAGCGCACCCTCGGCCTGCTCAGCCGCGACGACAGCATGCCGTGACGCCGACGCGTGTCAGCCGCGCGGATTGCGAAACAGCGGCAGCATCCGGTGGAGCACTTCGTCCTTGTCGAAAAAATGATGCTTGAGCGCGCCGAGAACATGCAGCGCGAGCACGACGTAAATGGCCTTCACCATCAGCTTGTGTATGTCGCCGAGCTCTTCGGCGAGATCCTCGTTCAGCGGTAGCGGAAGATTGGGCGCGGGCACGGCGCCGTAAAGCGGCACTTCAGGCGCCCCGCCCGCCGACGCTGCGGCCCAGCCGAGAAGCGGGGCGCCGATCATCAGCACATAGAAGAGGACATGGGTCGTGCGCGCGAGCATCCGTTCCCATGACGGCATGCCGCCGGGGAAGGCCGGCCAGGGATGGCCGAAGCGCCAACCGAGCCGGATAATGCTGAGCGCGAGGATCGTGATCCCGACCGATTTGTGCAGATGATAATAGCCAAGTTTCTCGCTGTCCGAGGCGTCCTCCATCCAGCCGCCAAAGGTGGCATTGGCGATGATCAGGATGGCGATCGTCCAGTGCAGGACGATCGAGACGGTGGAATAGCGGCTGTGATTCTCACGCATGATTCGCCTCGCAATAGGTCCGTCACCGGTCTTCCAATGCTTTGGCGGCGATCCTCGTTCCGTCAGCAGGACGCAGCCGTCACGATCATGAGCCCAATTTGTTTCGCTTTTACAGAGGCCGGGCGGAAGGCGCGCACCGATTCCCGGCGGTTCGTCGCGGCCCGCTTGACGCGCCCTTTGACTCGGTGGAACATAAAGGGAACATTTGAGTCGATATTTCCCATGAGCACGACGCCCCAATCTGCACCTCGGCCAAGTGCCAGAGATATCGACGTGCTTCGCGCGGCGGTGGCGCGTGTAGCCGCCTCGCGCGGGCCGGTCTTGCCGTTCGGCGTCGGGCCGGTCGATCATCTTCTCGCTGGCGGCGGGCTCGATGGCGCAGGCCTGCACGAGGTCACGGGCGCCTCGGCAAGCTGGAGCGATGACGCTGCGGCAACGCTCTTCGCGGCTGGAATCGCGTCGCGCTTCGCGGCGGCGCCCGACGTGTCGGCGCTCTGGGCGCTGACGCGGTTCGATCTCTATGCCCCCGGTCTCGAACAGGCGGGGCTCGGTCCGGACCGCGTGCTCTATGCTCAAGGCAGGACCGACAAGGAACTGCTGGCGCTGTGCGAGGACGCGCTGCGCGACGGTTCGCTCGCCTGCGTCGTTGCCGAAGTGAAAGCGGCCGATCAGACCGCGACGCGCCGGCTGCAACTGGCAGCATCCGAGGGCAACACGCCGATGATCCTCTATCGCCGGTACCGGCGTTATGGCCAATGCCCGCTCGCCGATCCGTCGCTCGCAATGACCCGCTGGCGCATCGGCACCTTGTCGTCGGGCCGCCTCGCCTCGCCCGGCGTCGGGCGCGGGCGCTGGAATGTCGAGCTGGTCCGGCAGCGCGGCGGGCCGCCTTTTTCCCTCGAACTGGAGGCGTGCGATGACCAGGGTCGCCTCGCTCTTCCTGCCGCAACTGCCGATCGAGCGGTTGCGCCGGGCAGAACGGACACCGTCGCATTCGGGCACGCCGCCTGATCGGGCGCGGGCGGGTCCGCGCTTCCCCGAGCCTGTCGACGACAATCCCGGCACCTGTTCGGTGCCGCGCGGCGGCGGCTGGCGTCCGGGCGCGCGCTGGGCGCAAGGCACGCACTCCGGCGAGCCGTCGCTCGACGCCCTCCCGGCGCACCAGCGACCGACGATGCGCGAGCTCGGACGGCGGAGCGAAGCTGCCGCACCGGTGTTCCGGGCGTTGCGCTCGGACGACGGGACGTCGGGCGGGATCGCTGCGCCGCTGCCGCCGCTCTGGGGCCTCCGTCCGACGATCGTCGTCGCGCGAACCGGCCAGCGCGACGTCGTGACCGCCGCCTGTCCGGCGGCGCTCGATCTCGGCCTCGTGCCCGGCATGGCGGCCGCCCATGCCCGCGCGCTGGTCTCCGATCTCGACATACTCGATGCCGCACCCGACGCCGATCGCGCGTGGCTCGATCGCCTTGCGCTCCACGCCGCCCGCTGCTGGACGCCGACGGCGGCAGTGTCGGGCATCGACGGGCTGTGGCTCGACCTGTCGGGCACGACGCATCTCTTCGGCGGCGAAGAGCGTTTCGCGGCGCGTCTGCTCGGTTTTCTACGGCGCCTCGGCTTCACCGCGCGTGTCGCGATCGCCGGCACGCCCGGCGCCGCTCACGCGCTCGCACGCGATGGCGGCGCGGGCGTGCGGATCTTGCCGGAAGGAGGCGAGAGCGAGGCGCTGGCGCCTTTGCCGCTGGCGGCGCTCCGGCTGGCGCCGGAGGCGCTCGCCGCGGCGGCGCGCTTCGGGATCGAGCGGATCGCCGATCTTTATCCGATGCCGCGCGGGCCATTGGCCCGGCGGCTCGGGCGCGGCGCGGTCGAGCGGCTCGACCAGGCGCGAGGGTTCGTACCCGAGCCGATCGTGCCCGTCGTCCCGTTCGACATGCCCGAGGCGCGCCGTTCCTTGCTCGAGCCGATCGGGACCGCCGAGGCGATCGAGCAGGTCATCGCCGACCTGCTCGGCGATCTCGTGCTCGCGCTGCGCGAGCGCAGTCTTGGCGTGCGGAGCCTCGTCTTGCGCTGCGACCGGCTCGACATGGGCGCGCAGTTCGTCACCGTCGGCACGGCGCGCGCGACGCGCGATGCGAAACATCTGCTGCGCCTGTTCAGGCTCCGGATCGACCGGATCGAGCCGGGGCTCGGGATCGAGACGATGGTTCTCGCGGCGCCGCAGGTCGAAGCGCTGGCGCCCGAGGCGATCGCCGCCGTGCTCAACACGGCACGCCAGGCGCCCGACCTCGCTCCGCTCGTCGATGCGCTGGCCGGCCGCGCCGGCGATGCCGCGCTGTTCCGCCTGTCCGCGATCGAAAGCGATGTCCCCGAGCGCGCGATCGTGCGCGCCGGGCCTTTGGCCCAGCCTGCCGGCTGGCCCGTCTGGCCGCGGCCGATCCGGATGCTCGCGCGGCCCGAGGCGCTGTCGGGCGTCGTCGCCTTGCTTCCCGACCATCCGCCGCGCCGCTTCGCGTGGCGCGGGCGGAGCTATGCGGTGGTCGCAGGCGATGGCCCCGAGCGCATCCATGGCGAATGGTGGCGCCGCCCGGGCGAGATGTGGGCGGTTCGCGACTATTTCCGGGTCGAGGCGACAAGCGGCGAGCGCTTCTGGCTCTTCCGCCGCGGCGACGCGATCACCGACAAGACGGGTGACCTCAGCTGGTACATGCACGGCGTGTTCGGATGACGGACCCCGTTACGACCTATGTCGAACTCTACGCCACGAGCCATTTTTCCTTTCTGCGGGGGGCCTCTTCGCCCGAGGAATTGTTCGCGGCCGCCGCTGCCCTCGGCCATTCGGCCCTCGGGCTTTGCGACCGGGGCAGCGTCGCCGGCATGGTGCGCGGTCTGTCGGGACAGGAAGCAACCGGCGTCCGGCTGATCGCGGGGACGCGCGTCGACCTTCGCGACGGTCGCTCGATCCTCCTCTATCCGACGGACCGCGCGGCCTGGTCGCGGCTGACCCGGCTGCTCTCCTTGGGCAAGGGGCGCGGCGGCAAGGGCAATTGCTGGCTCGACTGGCCCGACGTCGCGGCCTCGGCCGAGGGCCTCGTCGCGATCCTCCTGCCCGGTGAAGCCGACGAACGGGCGCGGCTCGATCTCGCCGAGCTCAGCGGCGCCTTCGGCCCGCGCGCCTTTCTCGCGCTCGCGCTGCGCCGCCGGCCCGGCGATTTCGCGCGGCTTCGCGCGCTCGATGCGCTGGCGCAGGAAGTGGCGGTGCGGAGCGTCGCGCTCGGCGACATCCTCTACCATGCGCCCGAACGGCGCCCGCTGCAGGACGTGCTGACCGCGATCCGCGAGAAGACGACGGTCGATGCGCTCGGGTTCAAGCGCGAACGCTTCATGGACCGGGCCTTGAAGAGCCCGGCCGAGATGGAAAGGCGCTTCGCGCTGTTCCCCGACGCGATCGCGGCGACCGCCGACATCGCGGCAGCCTGTCGCTTCGACCTTGCCGAGATCCGCTACCAATATCCCTATGAGCAGGTGATGGAGGGCCGCACCGCGCAGGAAGCGTTGGCGGCGTTGACCGAGGAAGGTGCGAACCGGATGTTTCCGGGCGGCGTGCCGCCTGCCTTTCGGAAACAGATCGATCACGAGCTGCGCCTGATCGGCGAGCTCGGCTACGCGCCCTATTTCCTGACCGTCAATTCGATCGTCGCCGAGAGCCGGCGGCGCGGCATATTGTGCCAAGGGCGCGGGTCAGCCGCGAACAGCTGCGTCTGCTTCCTGCTCGGCGTGACTTCGATCGACCCGATCAAGCACGAGCTGCTCTTCGAGCGCTTCGTGTCGGGTGAACGCAAGGAGCCGCCCGATATCGACGTCGACTTCGAACATGAGCGGCGCGAAGAAATCATCCAGTGGATCTACGAGACCTACGGCCGTCATCGCTCCGCGCTGACCGCCGTGGTCACGCGATACCGAACCCGCGGGGCGGTCGCCGAGGTGGGGAAGGCGCTCGGGCTACCGCGGGATCTCACCAAGATGCTGACCGGCCTCGTCTGGGGCTGGTCGGTCGACGGCATCCCCGAGGAGCGCATCGCTGAGCTTAACCTCAACGCCAATGACTATCGACTTCGGCTGACGCTCGATCTAGCGCGGCAGCTGATCGGGACGCCGCGGCATCTCTCCCAGCACCCGGGCGGCTTCGTGCTGACCGAGGAGCGGCTCGACGATCTTGTGCCGATCGAGCCGGCGCGGATGGAGGACCGCCAGATCATCGAATGGGACAAGGACGATATCGACGTCCTCAAATTCATGAAGGTCGACGTGCTGGGTCTCGGGATGCTCGGCTGCATGAACCGGGCGTTCAACCTGCTCCGCGAACACAAGAGCATCGATGTCGGCATGGCCGACCTGCAGGACGACGACCCGGCGGTCTATGGGATGATCCAGAAGGCCGACACGCTCGGCGTCTTCCAGATCGAGAGCCGCGCGCAGATGTCGATGCTGCCGCGGATCAAGCCCAAATGCTTCTACGACCTCGTGATCGAGGTCGCGATCGTCCGCCCCGGCCCGATCCAGGGCGACATGGTGCACCCCTATCTTCGGCGGCGTGAAGGCAAGGAGAAGCCCGAATATCCAAAGCCCGAGCTTCGCGCCGTGCTCGAGAAGACCTTGGGGGTGCCACTCTTTCAGGAGCAGGCGATGAAGGTCGCGATCGTCGGTGCCGGCTTCACGCCGGTCGAGGCCGACCAGCTTCGCCGCGCGATGGCGACCTTCAAGCTCACCGGCGGCGTATCACATTTCTACGACAAGCTCGTCGGCGGCATGGTCGAGCGCGGCTATCCCAAGGATTTCGCCGAGCGTACCTTCAAGCAGATCGAGGGTTTCGGGAGCTATGGCTTTCCCGAGAGCCACGCCGCGAGCTTCGCGAAAATCGCCTATGCCTCATGTTGGATGAAGCATCATCATCCGGACGTCTTTTGCGCGGCCTTGCTCAACGCGCAGCCGATGGGCTTCTACGCGCCCGCGCAGATCGTGCGCGATGCCCGGAATCACGGCGTCGAGGTGCGCCCGGTCTCGATCAACGACAGCCATTGGGACTGCACGCTGGAAAGGAGCGACGGGCGCTATCTCGCGGTTCGCCTCGGCTTCCGCCAGGTTCGATCGCTCGCGAACATACATGGTGCCGCGATCGTCGGGGCGCGCGGCGATGTGCCCTACGACTGCGTCGAGGATGTATGGCGGCGCGCCGGCGTGCCGCGCGCCGCGATCGAGCGGATCGCCGAAGCGGATGGATTTGCCTCTCTGTCCGAGGACCGGCGGCAGGGGCTGTGGAAGGTCCGCGGCCTCGGCGAGGCGCCGCTGCCGCTCTTCGCGGCCGCCGACGCGCGCGAGGCGAACTTCTCGCCCGAAGGGCTCGAACCGCCGACCGCGCTTCGGCCGATGACCGAAGGACGCGAGGTGGTGGAGGATTATCGCACGCTTCAACTGAGTTTGCGCGCGCATCCCTTAAGTTTCCTGCGCGAGGAGCTGGACCGGATGGGGATCGTCCGCTGCGCGGATCTCGGCTCGATCCGCGATGGCCGGAATATCGAGGTCGCCGGGGTGATCCTCGTCCGGCAACGCCCCGGCTCGGCAAAGGGCGTGCTGTTCGTCACGATCGAGGATGAGACCGGTATCGCCAACGGCATCCTCTGGCCCGATCGCTTCGACATCTATCGGCGCCAGGTCATGGCGGCGTCGATGATCGCGATGCGCGGCCGCGTCCAGAAGGAAGGCGAGATCATTCATGTCATCTGTGACCGGATAACCGACCATGACGCGATGCTGCGGCAGGTCGGGCGCAGCGCGCTTTCCATTGCGCCGGGACGCGGGGACGGGGCGCGGAACGGGGGCGGGCCCGACAGCCGCGAGCCTGCGTTGCGCGTCCGGAGCCATGACTTTCACTGATGGTGGCCAAATGCTCCGGTTGCAGGACCACTCCCTCCTTGGCTGCCTGACTGCGGGCCTCGGCTCGCCTCATGCCGTCAACCCCCTGCGGGGGTTCGCCCTCGCGTACCGCTCGGTGACGGCGGCTCGCGGGCCCTTCGGTCGGCGCCATCGGGGATGGTCCCGAGCAACCCAAGGAGACACGACATGGCCACCATCGCAAATCTCACCGTCAAGGCCGACGGCAGCTTCGAAGGCACGCTGACGACCCTTCTGGTCACCGCGCCGATCGCGATCGTCCCGAACGGCCGCAAGGTGAAGGACAATGAGCCCGACTTCCGCGTGATCGCGCGCAAGAACGGCTACGAGGTCGGCGCCGGCTGGACCCGCACGTCGCAGTCGAACGGCACCGAATATGTCTCGGTCACCCTTTCGGCCCCCGAATTCGGCACGATCTACGCGAATATCGCGAACGCGCCCGGCGACGATCCGATGAAGAAGGTGCTTATCTGGAACCCGCCGAGCTGACCCCAGCGGCCCCGCCTTCGGGCGGGGCCGTCATTTTTCCTGCGTGAGTTTCGCCAATCGGCGCGGAAGCTCCGAGGCCAGCTTGCGCTGCTGGAATGGCGAGGCCTTCTTCCAGCTCCGGCATTCGGACTGGGTGCGGCCGCAGCCGGGGCACCAGCCCGTCCGACCGTCGAACGCACATAATTCGATGCAGGGCGAACGCATCGCTCAGTTGCACTCGATCGTGACGTGACGCAGCTCGTGGACCGGCGCGAGGCGCTCGCGGATCGCCGCGCCGGTGAGACCGGCAGGCCCGGCGACGCTGACGATCGCGGCATGCGCGTCGGGTCCGAGGCGCCATACGTGAAGATCGACGATCCGGGCATCGCCGGGCGCCTCGACCAGCTCGCGGACTTCCTCCGCCACATGATCGTCGCTCCGGTCGAGCAGGACCGCGGCCGTGTCGCGCATCAGGCTCCACGACCAGCGCGCGATCACGATCGCGCCGACGATCCCCATTACGGGGTCCATCCACACCCATCCGAGATAGCGTCCCGCAAGCAGGGCTGCGATGGCGAGCACCGACGTCAACGCATCGGCAAGCACATGCACATAGGCCGAGCGCAGATTATTGTCGCCGCTCTGCGCCATTGGCCCATGGTTGTGATGATGATCGTCGCCATGGCCATGGCCATGACCATGGTGATGTCCGTGCCCATGACCATGGTGATGCCCGCCCGACAGCAGGAAGGCGCTCGCAATGTTTACGCCAAGGCCAACCGCCGCGACGACAGTCGCCTCGAGAAAAGCGACGTTGGTCGGATTGAACAGTCGCGACACCGCTTCGACGCCGATGCCGAGCGAAACAAGCCCGAGCGCCATCGCCGAGGCAAATCCTCCGAGATCGCCGACCTTGCCGGTTCCGAAGCTATAGGCCGCGTTGTGCGCATTGCGCTTCGCATAACCATAAGCGATCGCCGCCACGCCGAGGGCACCGGCATGCGTCGCCATGTGGAAACCATCGGCGAGCAGCGCCATCGATCCCGTGATGTAGCCGGCGATGATCTCGCCGACCATCATCAGCGCGGTCAAAACGACGACGAGCAGCGTGCGCCGGGCATTCTCGTCATGTGACGCGCCCAGGAACATATGATCGTGGACACGCGCGTCCGCGATGGGGGTAGTGGCCATTATGCGATCCTATTTGCTGTAGCGGCGGATAACGGTGAGCAACTCCTCGGCACCGGCCGCGCGCTCGGCGTCGGTCAGCCCCGGGCGCGAGACATGCTCCTCGAGATGATCGGAGATCACTTCCTCGATGAGCCCGGCGACCGCGCCGCGGACTGCCGCAACAAGATGCAGGACTTCGGCGCACGGCGCTTGCGACTGGAGCGCTCGCTCGATCGCGCCAACCTGTCCGCTGATGCGGCGGACGCGCGCAATGAGTTCGGAATTATCGCCTGAAAGATGTGCCATAGGGATACCCCCTACCCCTACCCAAGGCAGAAGGCAAGCAACCTCGTGTGGAGAGGCACGATCGCCAAGTCCCACTACAGGGGCCACGGCGCACGCAGATTGTGGTCCGGGAGGAAGGCGCAAGGGCCTCCAGTCCCCGCGAAACCATACCCGCTCTCGATAGCCGCTGATCCCTGGGCTCGAAGCCGGGCCTCCTTCAATCAACCCGTGAAGGGTCCGCTACGCTTCGCGTGCGGCCGCAGCCTTGCTGCGGTGATTGCGGCCCGCCCCCGGCCGGCGGGGCGACTGTCGAGCGGGAACGGTCCCGCTCCGAAAGGACAGGAGCCAAACCCATGCCGCTTTCCACCGCTCAATCGCTCGGCTGGAGCCTCGCCCGCACGATGATGACGATCATCGTCCTTATCGAAACGACAAAAGGCTATGCGGTGATGCCCATCGAAGAGTTCGACGGCGACCCCGAACACATCGTGTGCGAATATGACCCGTTCAACCGCTGAGCCCGCAAAATTTGCCCCGCGATGGTTCCAGTTCCGGTTCCGTCGCGGGCGGCTGTCTGCTAGATTGACGGTGCAGACCGCGCTGTGGTGGTGGTGGAGAGCGCGTCCCCAGGGAGGACGCTCGTGACTTTCATGCTTATCCTCGGCGCTGCCGCAGGCCTCTATCTCATCTGGCTTCTGTTCCGGCTGGCGGCACTCGCGCTGCCGCTTGGCACCGGCATTGCTCTCGCCTTCGAACTTCTGGACCGGGGCTATGGCATTGGCGCTGCCCTTGCGATGGCATTCCTGGCGGGGATCCTGCTCCATCTTGCTGGACGGCACCTCTACGCGCACGGCGGATCGACATTGCTGCGAGCCTGTGTCGCAATGCTCTTCCTCCTCCCGGCGGGGGTCGCAGGCTATTATGGCATGACGGGGATCGTGCGGCTCTTCGCTACGGAGGGCATGCTGGTGGCGATCCTGCCTATGCTCGCTGCCGTCGTCGCCGCCGTGGCGGCGGTCCGGGGACTTAACGGGTCTTCGGTGGATGCAATTGGTGTCGGCGACCGGGAACGTGACGATCGCGCACCCGCGATCCCGGCCTCCGCTTCGCCCGCTTCCGACCGCCTCTGAGTCCTTCGCTCCCGCCGCAGGAACACGGTCTCTTCCCTGCGCGATCTGCCGGCAAGCCGCTGCGCTGAGCCCGCTGGCCGCAACGGCGCTCCCCGATTTTCTTCCCCCGGCGTGCCGCCGTTCCTCGCGGACCAAGAAAATCGCTGCGCTGCCGTCCTTTGCTTCGCTCCGGGCCTGCGGCTGCGGCGCGGTCTCCTTTCCGGCCACCGATGCGCATCGAGACCGCGATCCTGCGGCTCGAAAGCAAGGAAAGGACTTCAAGATGGCCAAGATCGGAACCTTCAAGAAAGCGAAGGGCGAATATCGGGGCGCAATCGCGAGCCTCGCCCTCTCGGTCGACGCGGTTCGCATCGTCCCCGAGGACAATCCCAAACCCAGCGCTCCGACCCACCGCATCTATGTCGGCGACGTCGAGGTGGGTGCGGCCTGGGAGAAGACCAGCCAGGACGACCGCACCTATCTCTCGACCAAGTTCGACGACCCGAGCTTCACCGCGCCCATCTTCGCGCAGCTCTTCGAAGGAAGCGACGGCGACTATGACCTCGTCTGGACCCGTCCCCAGCGGCGGGACTGATCGAGCACGCCGCCCGGCCGCAAGCCGGGCGGCGATACTCTCATTTTGAGGCTTTTCGCGCGGGGATTCTCCGCCGCAATGCGTTACGATGATCCTTTGCATGCCGCTAACCATGTTCCAGCCGATGCGGGCAAGCTGCTGATAGGCTTTGCTTTCATTCCTGAAGATCAGCCGGAGGTGCGAATGGATCAGGTCGTCGATTGGCAATCGCCATATTTTCCGAGAATATTCGAAACATATGATCGCGCCGATTTCGCGCAGGAGTTCCTGCGCCGAAGCCCGGCCTATCGCCGCGCCTATCGTTCGGCCGCGTTGGCGCCGACGCGGCGGCGCACCGCGCGCCTCGCTGGGCTGGCGCGACGATGGGGGTTGGTCTTTCGCCCTAGACCCTGACCGATCCGTCACCGAATCCCCCGCGCTCTGGCAGCCCGAGGCCTGCGCGCATGTCGCCATCGCCGAACCGGCGCCCGACGGCTTTGCCGCGCCGCGGCTCGCCGAGCTCATCGCCTCCGCGGATATCGCCTCCGAGATCATCCTGCCGGGCGAGTGGCATCTCGTGTTCGTGGCCGACGGACGGCGCTTCCGCCTCTGGCTTCGCCGCTTCCTCGCCGATGAACGGCTCGCCTATGTAAATCCGGCCGATCCGCACAGCGAGCTGCGGATGGCCGTGAGCCTCGCCGTACAGCGCCGCTTCTCGGCGGGCGTCACGACGCATCGCTTCCTGCGGGGAGGCGCCCCCGGACCATCCGAGCGCTGGCGTCTCATCCAGTGGCTGCGGCTCCTCGACGCCTCCGCCGAAGGGCGTTCGGCGCGCGACATCGCCGCCGCCCTCATCCTCGACGATGCCCAGGATTTCTCGGCCGCCGACTGGGACGGATCGAGCGAGCGCCGTCGCATCGCGCGCTGGCACCGCGCCGCGGTCGCGATGCGCGACGGCGGCTATCAGGAGCTGCTCGGCGCCGCCTGATCGGGACATTCCGCGCGTCGTCACTTTGTCCGTTCCTAAACCGCATCCCGATTTCCGAATGTCGCCGCCTCTCCGCCGGAGCCCCCCACGGGACCCGGCGCTGCGAACGGAGGCCCCTTTTGAGCGACATGCATACCCCCATTTCGCCGCGCTACCTCAAGACGCCCGACGCTGCGCTGCACCTCGGCCTGTCGAGCCGGACGCTCGAAAAACATCGCTGCTTCGGAACGGGTCCCGAATACCGCAAACTCGGCGGGCGGATCGTCTACGCGATCGCTGATCTCGACGCCTGGGCCGAGATCGGCCGCAAGAAGTCGACATCCGATCCCGGCAAGGGCGTCGTCCATCCCGCGCGCCCGGTCCGCCGCTGATGCGCTCCGCCCAGAACATCCCGCCCGCTCCCGGCGTGCAGCCGGTCGCGGCGACCGCGAGCGGTCTCACCGACCTTGAGCTGACCTGGATCGAGCAGCGGCTCGAGAATTGGCTGCGCTTCGGCCGCGTCGCCGCCGAGCGCATCGTCAGCCGCCGGACGCGCATCGTCTCCTTCCGGCCCGAGGCCGTCTTCGGCTTCGTCCGTTGGGGCGCGAACGATTTCGGCACGATCTTCTCGAGCATCTCGGTCATCGCGGCGCCCGCGCCCCGCGCCCCCTTCGCGACGCATCCCTACGTGCGTCCCGGAGGCGACATCCTGCTCCGCGTCGACGGTTGGCCGAAGGTCCAGCAGGTGCTCTCGGCGATCGATGCGATCGAGGCCGACGGGCTCGACCCGTGCGAGACGGCGCCCGATCATTGGCGCCACATCGGCAGCCATATCGCCGCCGGACTGCCGTTCCGGCCCTATGGTCCGGAGCGGCACCGGGCATGGCTCCAGCGCAAGGCGATCGCGCCATGAACCGCCGCTGGTTCCGCGCAACCGCGGCGAGCGCTACGCTCTTCGCGGGGCTGTTCGTCGCGGCGGCAGCGCTCGCGCCGAAACCGCGCCTCATCTGGAACGCGAGCCCGAGCGTTCCGATCGGCTTCTACCGCGTCGATGTCGGCGCCGATCCCGAGGTCGGCGACCTCATCCTCTTCCACCCGCCCGAGGCGGTCGCGACGCGCCTCGCGGTGCGCGGCTATGTGCCGCGCGGCGTGCCGCTCCTGAAGCATGTCGCCGCCGGTGAAGGCGCGCTCGTCTGCCGCAGCGGCACCTTCGTGACGATCGACGGCGCGCCGGCAGCGCGCGCGCGGGACGCGGACCGCCTCGGGCGGTCGCTGCCGCGCTGGCTCGGCTGCCATCTCCTGCGCCCCGGCGAACTGTTCCTCCTAAACCCCGCGCCCGACAGTCTCGACGGCCGATATTTCGGACCGCTCCCCGACACCGGCGTCGTCGGCGTCGCGCACCCGCTTCTCGTGCGCGATGCGCCCGGCGCGCCGCTGCGCTGGCGCCGTGACGCCGATCGCTCCGCATTCACCCTCGAAGGAAAGGATATGTCCTCATGATTATCGGAAGCTTTCAAACTGCTGGCGACGGCTATGCCGGACAGATCCGGACGCTGCTGCTCGATGCGATGATCGCGATCGTTCCGGCGAAGCCGAACGACGCGGAAAATGCGCCGGCCTGGCGCGTCCTGCTCGTCGAAGCCGATACCGGCGTGGAGATCGGGGCAGGCTGGGAACGCCGCAGCGAACGCGCCGGCTCCTATATCGCCCTGCAGATCGACGATCCGGCGCTCGCGGTTCCGCTGCGCGCCAATCTGCTCCGTTCGACGCAGAACGAGGATGAATATCATCTCCTCTGAACGCGTCCCGTTCCACGCGAACAAGCGTGAGCATCATGCATCCGGCTCGCTCGGCGCGCGTCCGCGCCGTGCGCCTCGCCTTGCTGCTGCTCTGCTCGGCGAGCGCCGCCCCGGACCGGGCATGGGGCGCGGCACCGGCGGAAGAGCCGACGGCCGCGGCCCACCCCTATGCCGCTCATGTGGCGGAGGCATCGCATCGCTTCGGCGTTCCGGAGGTCTGGATATGGCGCGTGATGCATGTCGAGAGCCGCGGAAAGCCGCGGGCGCTCTCGCATGCCGGTGCAATGGGGCTGATGCAGATCATGCCCGCAACCTGGGCGATGCTGACGGCGCAGCATCGTCTCGGGTCCGACCCCTTCGACGTGCGTGCCAACATCCTCGCGGGCGCGGCCTATCTGCGCGCGATGTGGGACCGATATCGCGACGTTCGCCTCATGCTCGCTGCCTATAATGCAGGCCCCGGCCGCGCCGACGCCTATGCAGCGGGGCGGCGCGGCTTGCCCGCCGAGACGGTGGCTTATGTCGCAGCCATCGCGCCCGCGCTCGGTGCGCCGGCTGCTCCGTCATCTGCGATGGCGCGGACTGCCGAACCGCCGAGCTGGCGCAGCGCCTCGCTCTTCGCCGAGCAGCGATCGGACACGCCGGCTGCAACTTCGGTGCAGCGCGGCGACGCCGCGCCTGCTGGGCCGTCGAATTCCGCGCCTGCTCCCTCGCCCCTCTTCGTCCCGCTTTCCGGGGACAATCGGTGATGGTCGTCCTGGCGATATTTGCTGGAGTGCGCCGGTCCATGGATAGGCACTGCTTGGCGTTCAGAAGGGGTTCGGGGGGATGGCAAGATAAAAGACCTGCCAGCTCGCCGGCAGATTGTGGTTGGATTACAGCGCTTTATGCGTATGGCACCCCCCTCCGGCTGCCATATCGACCTCTGGATTTCCGAGGCAGAACAAGCGCTTACGATATGGCACCGGCGTTGTGAGCGGCGACGAGCATGATTTTCGGGTGCGACCGGGAAGGGGTCGCGATGCGGGTTCGGGATCGGCGCGGCGCGGGAAGAGGCTCGCGGCGCAGGTGCGCAAGGCAGCCGCCCGCTCGGGTTACACCCGCTCCCGTCGGGGCGGCGGCGGTCGCAGCGGAACCGGTCGGCATGGCCGCGGCCGCGCCGCGCTTGCGACGATCCGGCGCGGCCCCGCGCAGCGCCGCGTGACGGTCATGGCGCGCATCGTCCGGCATAAGGGCGCGCAGTTTCGCTCCGCGCCTCTCGCACGGCATATCGCTTATCTCGAACGCGACGGCGTCACCCGCGATGGTCGCGATGCCATGATGTTCGATGCGTCTGGAGATACCGCCGACCGCGAGGCCTTTGCCGATCGCTGCGCCGACGATCGCCATCATTTCCGTTTCATCGTCAGCCCTGAAGATGCGGAGCAATTGCAGGACCTTCGGACCTTCACCCGCGATCTCATGGGCCGGATGGAGAAGGATCTCGAGACCCGGCTCGACTGGGTGGCGGTCGATCACTGGAACACCGACAATCCGCATATCCATATACTCCTGCGCGGCGTCGCCGAGGACGGAAGCGACCTGGTCGTCGACCGCGCTTATATGTCGGAAGGCGTGCGCGGACGGGCGTCGGAGATCGCGACCCTCGAACTCGGCCCGCGAAACGAACAGGAGATCGACGCGAGCCTCGTGCGGGAGACGGGCGCCGAGCGTTGGACCGGGCTCGATGCGCGCCTGCGCGAACGCGGCGGCGAAACGGGGATCGTCGATCTTCGTCCCGACCCAAGCTCGCCGCCGGGCCGCGATCGGCATCTCATCGGACGTGCGGCGAAGCTCGAGGCGCTTGGGCTTGCGACGCGCCTTGGACCCGGCATTTTCGAGATCGATCCGCGCGCCGAAACCCTATTGCGCGACCTCGGCGAGCGAGGCGACATCATCAAGGGCGTCCACCGCGCCATGCGCATGCAAGGGCTCTCCTTCGACGCATCGAGGCTCGCCCTTCACGGCGAGGCGGAGCGTTCGGGCCTCGTCGGGCGGCTGGTCGCACGCGGCCTCGACGATGAGCTTGCCGGCTCCGCCTTCGCCATCGTCGACGGGACCGATGGACGGACCCATCACATCAAATTCTCCGATCTCCAATGGACCGGGGACGCGAAGCCGGGCGCGGTCGTCGAGCTGCGGCGCTGGGAAGGACGCGACGGCGGCGAGCATCTCTCGCTCGCCCTGCGATCGGACCTTGCGGTCGCCGACCAGACATCCGCGCGCGGCGCAACCTGGCTCGACCGCGAGCTGGTCGCGGCGAAGCCCACGGCAGGAACCTCGGGCTTCGGCATCGATGTTCGCCGCGCCATGGCAGCGCGCGCCGAGTTTCTCGCGAGCGAAGGCCTCGCGAGCCGACAGAACGGCAAGCTCGTACTGGCGCCCGATCTCATCGAAACGCTGAAGCGGCGCGACCTCGAGGCGGCCTGCGAAACCATCGCCGCGCGCACCGGGCTCGCGCATCGCCCGCCGGCCACCGGCGACGCGGTGAGCGGGACCTACCGCGAGCGCGTGTCGCTCGCCTCGGGGCGCTTCGCGATGATCGACGACGGCCTTGGCTTTCAACTCGTGCCCTGGCGCCCGGCGCTCGACCGGCACCTCGGGCAGCATGTCACCGGCACCGCCACCGCGGGCGGCATCGACTGGAGCCTTGGCCGCGATCGCGGGATCGCAATCTGAGAAAGGATGAACGATGAGCGACAGGATATTATGGGGCCAGATCTTCGCGGTGCTGCTGATCGTCCTCGCGGCGGTCTGGACCGCGACCCAAGCGACGGCGGAAGCGCTCGGATTTCAGGCGGCGCTCGGTGCCCCCTGGTTCCGCATCGGCGACTATCCCGTCTATCCCCCGCCCGCCTTCTTCTGGTGGTGGTTTGCCTTCGACGCCTATGCGCCGCCGATCTTCTATCGCGGTGCCGCGATCGCCGCGTCGGGCGGGCTGCTGTCGGTTGTCGTCGCGATCAGCATGTCGGTGTGGCGTGCGCGCGAGCGCCGGCGGGCCGAGACCTACGGATCGGCACGCTGGGCGCAGGAGCGTGAGATACGGGCTGCCAACATGCTCGGCCCCGATGGCGTCATTCTCGGGCGCATGGCCGGAACATACCTGCGTCACGATGGCGCCGAGCATGTCCTCTGCTTCGCGCCGACCCGATCCGGAAAGGGCGTCGGCCTCGTGGTGCCGACCCTGCTGACTTGGCCGGGGAGCTGCATCGTCCATGACATCAAGGGCGAGAACTGGCAGCTCACTGCGGGCTTTCGCGCAAAGCATGGCCGGGTGCTGCTCTTCGATCCGACCAACCCCGCATCGGCCGCCTATAATCCGCTCCTCGAAGTCCGGCGCGGCGCGTGGGAAGTACGCGATGTGCAGAATGTCGCCGACGTGCTGGTCGATCCCGAAGGAAGCCTCGAGCGCCGAAACCACTGGGAGAAGACAAGCCACGCCCTGCTCGTCGGCGCGATCCTCCATGTTCTCTACGCCGAGGAGGAAAAGAGCCTTGCCGGTGTCGCGGCCTTTCTGTCGAACCCCGAGCGCAAGATCGAGGCGACGCTCCACCGGATGAAGACCACCAGCCATTTGGGAGATCGCGTCCACCCGGTCGTCGCCGCGGCGGCGCAGGAGCTGCTCAACAAGAGCGAGAATGAGCGGTCCGGCGTGCTGTCGACCGCCATGTCCTTCCTCGGTCTTTATCGCGATCCGGTGATCGCCAAGGTCACGGGACATTCCGAGTGGCGCATCGCGGACCTGATCGGAAGCGAGCGCCCGGTCTCGCTCTACCTCGTGGTGCCGCCCGGCGATATCAGCCGGACCAAGCCGCTCATGCGCCTGATCCTCAACCAGATCGGGCGGCGGCTGACCGAGGAGCTGAATCCCAAGGCACGGTCGCAACGGCTGCTGTTCATGCTCGACGAGTTTCCCGCGCTCGGACGTCTCGATTTCTTCGAAAGCGCGCTCGCCTTCATGGCGGGCTATGGCATCAAGGCCTTTCTGATCGCCCAGTCGCTCAACCAGATCGAGAAGGCCTATGGCCAGAGCAATGCGATCCTCGACAATTGCCACGTCCGGGTCAGTTTCGCGACGAACGATGAGCGCACCGCCAAACGGATTTCCGATGCGCTTGGCACTGCGACCGAGCAACGCGCGATGAAGAATTATGCCGGCCATCGGCTCTCGCCCTGGCTCGGCCATTTGATGGTGTCGCGCACCGAAACCGCCCGGCCGCTGCTCACCCCCGGCGAAGTCATGCAGCTCCCCCCGGACGACGAGATCGTGATGGCCGCCGGCCTCGCACCGATCCGGGCCAAGAAGGCGCGCTACTATGGCGACCGGCGCCTGGCCGGCCGCGTCATTCCGCCGCCCGCACCCGGTCGCGGTCTTCCCGCCGGCCACGATTGGATGGCCGACCGGGTACAGCAGCCGATGGAGACGAAAGCGAAGGCGGCGGAGGACGATGACGCGGCCAATGGCGGCATTCGGCAGGAACCCGAACTTCCCGTCCATGAGGATATCGCGCCGCCGCCGCCGCGCAGCGTCAATGGCGAGTTTGATTTCACCGAGGACGGAGCACAAGCCGATGCAGCGCGGCTTCGCGCCGCCGCGGATCGGCGGATGGCGCGGCGCGCTCAAGCTGCCGCGCTCGATCCCGACGATGGGATCCAGCTGTGATCCGATCGCATGTCAAACAGACATTCCGGATCGAAACCGGCCTGTCGCGCGACCTGACAGACCTTGCCCGCCGACGCGGCCTCACCCGGACCGAAGTGCTGGAGGCTGCACTGCGCTCCTTTCTCTCGCCCGATCAGGAGGAGCGGATCGAGGCGCTGTTGACCCGGCGCCTCGACCGCATCGGCCGCCAGCTCGACCGCATCGAATGGCATGGCGAAATGTCGGGAGAAGCGATGGCCCTGTTCGTTCGACACTGGCTCACGAGCACGGCGCCTTTGCCCGATGATGCATTGCCGGCCGCGCAGGCCAGCGGGAAGCGGCGGTGGGAGGCTTTCGTCGATGCCCTTTCACGTAGGATGGAAGTTGGACCAAAGCTCGCCGCGGAGCTGATGCGTGATGTCGGCGGTTCCAATTGAAGCCTTTAACCGGCTCATCCAGCCCGCAGTTTTAAGAGAAAGCTGATGGCCTCGGCGGGGACACCGCACAGGGCAGCCGCTAGCAGCAGTATCGCGAGAGCCAGATATTTGGCCAGAGGAGTTCGGCACAGCTCGAGAAGCACCGCCGATTTGTGGCGGCCCAATTGCACAAGCGCCATGAACTGGGCGAGCTCGGCCTCACGGTCAGTCATCGGACGATCACCTACGGGCGGGAGAGGGGGCATGTCGGTCATCACAAACCTCACGGATTCATCGCAAAAATGGCGCGCTGTTACAGATGCGCGTGCGGGTTACCGTGAGGGATAAGCCCTCCGGGCTGGAGTGCCCCTCAGGCGAGTCGCTTGTCAACAGGGTGAATCGCAATTTTATCAACAGTCGGGGGTGCGTCTGGGGATATCTTGCCGCATTTCCGGGAAAGCCGGAGTTCGTTCAGTCCTCTTCGCCCTGCTGCTCGCGCTCGCGTAGTCTCTCGGCATAGCGGTAGCTCGCTTCGACGGAGTGATAGTCATCGGCGTAGCGATCGATGTCGCCGAGCGCGCATTCGACCTCATAGGCCACCGTATGGGGAGACGAGCCCGGGCGCTTTCGGCCCAGCCAGCGCTCTAGCTTGTCGAAGCGGCTCTGCATCCCCTGCACGCTGCATGCGATGCGCAGATCGTCGAGATTGCTGCTCGTTCGATTGCGGCTCCAGGCCCTGCAGGCGAACTCAAGCTCTTCACCCCGTGTCGGAGGGCGATCGCTGAGATCAGCCCCACCATCTTTCGCAAGGGTCGGGTCGGCCTGTACACCGGCAAGGCCCGCACTGAGTGCCTCGCACAGTTCGCTATGATATTTATCCCGGAGCGCGGCGTCCCAATCATAGGGGCCAGCGCCGACGAAAAGATGCGGCAGCTTGAAATGCGCCCCCACTGCCTTCGGCAGCATCTTCTCGATCCGGATCACTCCGCGAATGACGCCGAGAAGGCGCTCGGCGTCGATCCCGGCCCAGGGCCGCGCCAGATTTTCGAGCGCGCCAAGGTTCGAATTGGTGGGCGTGTCCCCCGTGTTCCAGTATCGCATGGTCAGTGCTTCAGTTTCTCTTTGGCCTTGATCCCTAATATGGCTTTCGCTTCCTCGCTCGCATTCTTGCCGATCTCGTCGAGGCGCTTTCTCACTATGGGGTCCGCGAGGAGCTGAGCCTTGGGTCCTTCGCCGGAACCGCAGACGACAGCATAGAAGAGCCGGTATAGCTCCTGTGCATGCTCGGCTCCGGCCACGGCAGCGTCGATGTCGCCCTGCCGGTAAACCAGTATGTCCTTGTCATCGATGGGTTCGGGCCTGATCACGCCGCGTCCATCGGGCAATATCTCAGATCTTTGTCGATGGCTGACATTATGGTTCACGATCGTCTTCGGATGGGTGAGCAGGATTGCATCCGGCAGTTCGGAGCTATGACCCCAGACGCGGTGCGCAAACTGGTTACGCTCGGTTCGCGAGGTCTCGGCCACCGACCCGATGGTCTGCAGGAGCAATTGCTGCCATTCAGGAAGCGCTTCCTTGGCCGCGGCGTTGAGCGCCGACCTCTGGCCTCCCGAATTGACGAGCGAAAGATACATGGCCGTGCCCACCGCGATATCGGCTTTCAGCATGCGGCTGAGGATGCTCGCGAGATCGCCATCGATGTGGGCCCAGAGCGCTATGATATAGGCTACATCAGCCGCGAACGGCGAACGGCGCAAAACGCCGGGGCCAAAGAACAGCTGCCCATCGGGCGCGACATCGAAAAGGCGTTCGGGCATCAGCCGCGATCCAGGCCGCCCGTGGACACCACCCGTGCCGAGGCCGTCGCGCGCGCCACGCATCGGCCCTCGGCGTCGAAAAGCTCGCCCTCGAGAAAGGCGACCGTCTTCCCCAATTGGACGATCCGGCCGACACCGGTGAAGCTGCCCGGCCGCGCGGGAGCGAGATAGCTGATGTTGAGCGAGATGGTTGCGCAATAATAGGCGCCCCCCGATTTCACGAGAACCGTCGGTCCCAGCGTATCGTCGAGCATCGCAGCGACGAAGCCGCCCTGGATATTGCCTCCGGGATTACAGAAGGCGGGCTTCCCTTCCATTCTCACCCGTATGGTGCCGGTGGCTTCCTCGGCCTCGATAAGCTCCCAGCCAAGTGTTTCTGCGCAGGGCGGGCGTGCGAAGCTGTCGAATATGCTCATGTCCATCTCCCGATGCTGCCCGGCTAGTGCAGGCATTCGGCAGCATAGTGACGGGCCTCTCCCCCAAACTCCAGACCTGTCGCAATCAGCATTCCATCCTGGACCAATCTGTCTGGTCATGCTCGCTTTTCTCCGGGGGCGAATGCTGGCATCCCCGGTGCTCCATCACATTGGGAGAGAATAATGGACGAAGACGCTTTGTTCGCGGTTGGAACAGTCCTGGCGGCGATCGGCGGCCTGCTGGAACGAAAGGGCGTCTGTACCACCACCGAATTTGCCGAAACTCTTGGCGGCGTTGCCCTGATGACCGCCGAGTCCGGTGAGCAGTACCGGAACCGTGCCGCCTATGTCGGCAGTTGGGCACAGATGGTGCGCGCTGCCGCCGAACATGCTGGCGGCGCGCGCGAGCATTGACCCACCCTCATTCGGCGCCAGCTTCGAAATAGGCGCGCATCCGGTGGGCAATGACTGGGTCGAGCCGGATGAAAGTCCGGCGGCCGTCGATCGGATCGGGCACGCGGCGCGTAATCCCGGCATCGCAGAGGCGCTGTGCCAGCCTCAACGCGCTGCTCATTGGGATCGAGGATGTGACGCACAGCGCGCTGATGGAGAGACGCTTGCGTTCGCATTCGTGAACGAAGAGATCGATCAGCATCTCCCAAGCGGGATCGCCGAATAGTTCGGGTGTCCCGATCAGCTGCTGGCGGAGGAGGCGCCTGCGCATTGCGGCCCTTGCATTGGCCAGCGCAATGTCCCCGTGGTCGATGCGCGCGGGACCTCCCGGACTTCGCAATGTGAAGGAGGCTGACGGAATGGGCGTCCCGGCAAGAGTGTCATTGCTGATGACGTGATGACAGTGGGTTGATGTCACGACGATGTGGTCGATGATCTCGACGTTGAGCGACCGTCCGATCATTTCGAGCTTCCGCGTCGCCTCGATGTCCTCGACGCTGGGGCGATGGTCGCCGCTCGGATGGTTGTGCACGAGGATCAGCCCGGCGGCATTGAGTTCGAGCGCACGCCGGAAGATCGTCCGGGGGTAGATGGCAAGCTGGGCAAGTGTACCGCTTTGCAAAACTTCGTCGGCAAGAAGATGTCGCCCGCCGTCGAGAAAAAGGATGCGGAGCCGTTCGTCGGAAAGCGAGCCCATCGACATGATAAGATAGGAGCGCAGCCTCCGATCGAAAGGATCGATGCTGATACCTCGAAGGTCGCCTGAAAAGCTCTCGGCGGCGAGCTTGCGCGCCTCGAGAATGACCTCTGCCACCTGCGGCGCGTCGCCAATTACGCGAGCAAGTGCTTCGGGCGACTGCGCCCAAATGCGGCTGATCGAATGAAACGCAGCAAGAAGCTGGTCGGCTAGTGCTTCGCAGCGTTCCGGCTCGATGGTCGCAATGAAATGTACCAGGACCGATCGCTGCCGGCCTGAGCCAATCGCTTTTGGTGTTGCCAGGTTGCGGCCACGAGGAGCGGCGGAAGAAGCCAGGATGCAGCAACCTGCATCGTCAGATAAGCTATCGGATGAAGGTCCATGTCGATCGCGCGGGTCGTGTGAGCCAGCAGCGGAAGGAATTGCAGGACCGCCGCCAGCATGGGCCAGAAACGATAGGCCGTCAGCGCTACGGTCATCGTCGCGGCCGCCGCTATCAGATCGATCAGGAGGTGACCCGCATCGACCGAGAGGAAATTCACCGCGAATATCAGGTGTAGAGCTTGGTCGGAAATCAGCATGAACAGGAGAATGGCTGCTACTGCCTTCTCCGGGCCGCCCCCTTTCCGGAGGGCGTAGACGAGAGCCACCAGCAGCAATGTCACGAAGATTGCGATCCGCAGCATCGCGCTCATTCACCATGCCGATGGCCCATCGTCAATGTCGCTCAGCTCACCAGGGCAATCTTCGCCGGGCCAGCCTCGGCAACTGCCGGGCATTCGTGAAGATCGAGGCCCGACGTTTCACGGCCGATGTCGGCAAGGTCGCCATGAACACGAAGGATGTCGCCGCTCACACCAACCAGCGCCAGCTGCGCCTCGGCAATACGGCGGATCGTCGCATGGCCCTTGGCAGCGGGGACGCCTGCCGTGTCGCGACGTGCGGTTACCACTTCCGCCATGAGCGACGATACGGCGATAAGGGCGCCGTCTATCTGTGCCTCAGCGGCAGGCACCACTTTCTGCAACCGCTCGGCCGCAACGTTGTTCAGATTTTGCATAGACTCTCCTCTCCGGGGAAGCGCACCGCGCTCCCGGACCATGGTTCAACAAGAGTTGGGATCAGGCCGCGGCGAGCCGGGTCAGCGAATGACCGATCGACAGGCCTGCGATCACCATGAGCAGGATCGCAATGAGCAAACTCACGACGATCACGACCCGGGCCTGAGGCCTGTAATTTGGCCTCAGCAAATCCCTGAACGGAGAGCCTTCGCTCCGAGGCCCGGCTCGGCTTGCCAAATTATCGTTCAGATGCAGCAAGCTGGCGGGGTCACCGTCCGGGAAGTCGGATGGCACCAGCTCGGGGGCTGGCGGTAGTATGACCGGATCACATGGTATCCGATCATAGGTCTGGCGCAGCCGCGCATAGATGATCGCGGTCTCGTCACGGTTGGCCGCGCCCAGCGTGTCGCGTGCGGTGGTGAGCCGCAGATCCACCGCCTGCTTCGATATGTCGAGGTCGCGGGCGATCTGTTTCGAGGTTTTTCGTTCCAGCAGCAAATCGAGACAGGCCCGCTGCTTTTCTGTCAAGCGCGTCCACCTCAAGAACTCGTCCGAATGCTGCGACCCCGAATCACTCATCCTGACACTGTTGTCAAAATTACGCTCGGCACAACCCGCCGACCTTCATTTAATCGCCACCGAATCGGAACTGATCGCATCGCGGCCTACGCCATTCTCTGTCTTTCTTACCCACAGTACGACGCGCGCAAATCTCTGTTGAAAATAGTGAATCTCTGCGTCTCTTACTCGTCCCCGTCGAGCCGGGCGTCCTTGCCCGGACCATCCAACGGGGACTATCATGGGCGCAGAGCCGGTCCGTTTCGAGGCGCAGGGGCGTGGTGCCCGCATGCTGCGTACAGCGCTTGGCGGCGCAATTGCCGAGTGGCTTGCCGACCCCGCGGTCATCGAAATCATGCTCAATCCTGACGGTCGGCTCTGGGTCGATCGCCTCGGCGCAGGGATCACCGATAGCGGTATCCTGCTCGCGGCCACCGACGGTGAGCGCATCATCCGGCTCGTGGCGCATCATGTCGGCGCCGAGGTCCATGCCGGGTCGCCGCGCGTGTCGGCCGAGCTTCCCGAAAGCGGCGAGCGCTTTGAGGGTCTGTTGCCGCCCGTGGTCGCGGCGCCGACCTTCGCGATCCGCAAGCCCGCGGTCGCCGTCTTCTCGCTCGGCGATTATGTCGCAGCCGGCATCATGTCCGCACCGGCGGCCGAGGCGCTACGCTCCGGGGTCGCCGAGCGCCTCAATATCCTCGTCGCCGGCGGAACCGGGACGGGCAAGACGACGCTCACCAATGCCCTGCTCGCCGAGGTCGCCAAGACCAGCGAACGCGTCGTCCTGATCGAAGACACCCGCGAGCTCCAATGCGCGGCTCCGAACCTCGTCGCGATGCGCACCAAGGATGGGGTCGCGTCGCTGTCCGATCTCGTCCGTTCCTCGCTTCGGCTTCGGCCGGACCGCATCCCGATCGGCGAGGTCCGCGGTGCCGAGGCGCTCGACCTTCTGAAGGCTTGGGGCACCGGACATCCCGGCGGCATCGGCACGATCCACGCGGGCAGCGCGATCGGCGCGCTCCGCCGCATGGAGCAGCTCATTCAGGAAGCCGTGATCACGGTCCCACGGGCCCTCCTCGCAGAAACGATCGATCTCGTTGCCGTTCTCGTGCGCGACGGCGCCGGGCGGCGCCTTGCCGAACTCGCCCGCGTCGACGGTCTCGATGCGTCGACCGGCGACTATCGCATCACCCCCCTCTTTACCCCCGAAGGAGACTGACCATGACCCACGCCGCCCGGCGGGAGGCGCCGCGCTTCCTGCTCGCCTCGACCGCTCTCTATGTCGCGCTCGTTACCGCCTTGCCCGCTCGGGCCGGTGGCTCGTCGATGCCGTGGGAAGCGCCGCTGCAATCGATCCTCGAAAGCGTCGAGGGGCCCGTCGCGAAGGTGATCTCGCTGATCATCATCATCATCACCGGGCTGACCATCTCGTTCGGCGACACGTCGGGCGGTTTTCGCCGCATGGTCCAGATCGTGTTCGGGCTGTCGATCGCCTTCGCGGCGTCGAGCTTCTTCCTGACCTTCTTTTCCTTCGGCGGCGGAGCCGTCGTCTGATGGATGCCCCGGCCGAAGTCACCGGTTTCTTCGCGCCCGTGCACCGCGCGCTCGCCGAGCCGATCCTGCTCGGCGGCGCGCCGCGCGCCCTCGCGATCGCCAATGGCACGCTCGCGGCCGGGATCGGCCTTGGCCTCCGCCTCTGGATCGCGGGTCTCGTCCTCTGGATCGTCGGCCATGCGCTCTCGGTCTGGGCGGCGCGCCGCGACCCGCAATTCGTCGACGTCGCCAAGCGTCACCTCAAATATCCTGTCTGGATGCGGCCATGATGAACCTCGCCGAATATCGCTCGAAGTCGGCCTGCCTTTCCGATTATCTCCCCTGGGTCGCGCTGGTCGCCGAGGGCGCGGTGCTCAACAAGGATGGCTCGTTCCAGCGAACCGCGGCCTTCCGCGGCCCCGATCTCGACAGCGCCACCCCCGCCGAACTCGTCGCGGTCACCGCCCGGCTCAACAATGCGATCCGGCGCCTCGGCTCCGGCTGGGCCTTGTTCGTGGAGGCGCAGCGGCTGCCGTCGAGCGATTATCCCGCATCCTCATTTCCCGATCCGGCATCCGCTCTTGTCGACATGGAGCGCCGCGAGCAATTCCGGGAGGAAGGGGCGCATTTCGAGAGCCGCTATTATCTGACCCTCCTGTGGATGCCGCCGGCCGAGGATGCCTCGCGGGCGGAGGGCTGGCTTTATGAGGGTATGGAGCGCTCGGGGGTCGATCCGAAGGAGCATCTCGCGAGCTTCATCGACCGGTCGAACCGCATCCTTCATCTCGTCGAAGGCTTCATGCCCGAGGCCGAATGGCTCGATGACGGCGAGACGCTGACCTATCTCCATTCAACCGTATCGACGAAGCGGCAGCGTGTCCGGGTTCCCGAGACGCCAGTCTATCTCGACGCGCTGCTGACGGACCAGCCGCTCATCGGCGGGCTTGAGCCGCGGCTCGGCGAGCAGCATCTGCGGACCCTGACGATCACGGGCTTTCCGACCGCGACCTGGCCCGGCCTCCTCGACGATCTCAACCGGCTGGCCTTCGCCTATCGCTGGTCGACCCGCGCGATCATGCTCGACAAGACAGACGCGACCAAGCTGCTGACGAAAATCCGGCGACAATGGTTCGCCAAGCGCAAGTCGATCGCGGCGATCCTCAAGGAGGTGATGACCAACGAGCAATCGGCGCTCGTCGACAGCGATGCCTCGAACAAGGCGGCCGACGCCGACATGGCGTTGCAGGAGCTCGGCGCCGATCATGCCGGCGTCGCCTATGTGACCGCGACCGTCACCGTGTGGGACAGCGACGCGGCCCTCGCCGCCGAGAAGCTCCGGCTGGTCGAGAAAGTCATCCAGGGGCGCGACTTCACCTGCACGATCGAGGGCATGAACGCGATCGAGGCCTGGCTCGGGAGCCTGCCCGGCCACGCCTACGCCAATGTCCGCCAGCCGCCGATTTCCACCCTCAACCTTGCCCACATGATCCCCCTGTCTGCCGTGTGGGCGGGGGCGGAACGGGACGAGCATTTCGGAGACGCCCCCTTGCTCTATGGCAAGACCGAAGGCTCGACCCCGTTCCGCCTTTCCCTCCATGTCGGCGACGTCGGTCATTGCCTCGTCGTCGGTCCGACGGGGGCAGGCAAATCGGTGCTGCTCGCGACGATGGCGATGCAGTTTCGCCGCTATCCGGGCTCGCAAATCTTCGCGTTCGATTTCGGCGGCTCGATCCGCGCCGCAGCCCTCGCGATGGGCGGGGACTGGCAGGATCTTGGCGGGGCGCTCCACGATGGCGAGGGCGGCGTGGCGTTGCAGCCGCTCGCCCGGATCGACGAGGCGTCCGAGCGGAGCTGGGCTGCCGAATGGCTCGCCGCGCTGTTCGCGGGCGAAGGCATGATGATCGACCCGGCGGCGAAGGAGCATCTCTGGTCGGCGCTGACCTCACTCGCGACGGCGCCTGTCGCCGAACGCACGCTGACGGGGCTCGCGGTGCTTCTCCAGTCGCGCGACCTCAAGCAGGCGCTCGCGCCCTATTTGGTCGGCGGACCCTGGGGGCGGCTGCTCGATGCCGACGAGGAGCGCATCGGGGCCGCGCGCGTGCAGGCCTTCGAGACCGAAGGCCTTGTCGGCGCCGCGTCGGCGGGACCCGTCCTGTCCTATCTGTTTCACCGGATCGCCGGACGGCTCGACGGCTCGCCGACGCTCATCATCATCGACGAAGGCTGGCTCGTGCTCGACAGCCCGGCCTTCGCGGCGCAGCTCCGCGAATGGCTGAAGACGCTCCGCAAGAAGAATGCGAGCGTGGTCTTCGCGACGCAGAGCCTTGCCGACATCGAAACCTCTAGCATCGCACCCGCGATCATCGAGAGCTGTCCGACCCGCATATTTCTGCCGAACGAGCGCGCGCTCGAGCCGCAGATTGCCCGCATCTACGAGCGCTTCGGTCTCAATGACCGGCAAATAGAGATACTGAGCCGGGCGACCCCGAAGCGCGACTATTATTGCCAGTCGCGGCGCGGCAATCGCCTCTTCGACCTGGGGCTAGGCGAGGTTGCGCTCGCCTTCACCGCGGCATCTTCGAAGACCGATCAGACGCGCATCGCGGAGCTGTTCGCAGCGCACGGCCCCGAAGGGTTCGCGGCCGCCTGGCTTTCCCACCGCAAGCTCGAATGGGCGGCCGAGCTGCTCCCCACCATTGCCGCCCCCAATGAGGAGTGCCCCCGATGAAGAAGAATATCGTCCGCGCCGTCGCTGCCGCGGCACTTGTGTTGCTGCCCGTGTCGGGCGCGATGCTGGCCGTCCCGGCGAGCGCCCAGCTCGGCGGCATCGTCCACGATCCGCGCAACTATTCGCAGAATATCCTGACCGCGGCGCGCACGCTCGAGCAGATCAACAACCAGATCAAGCAGCTGCAGAATCAGGCGACCTCGCTGATGAACGAGGCGAAGAACCTCAACAGCCTGCCGACATCGACGCTGGGCACGCTCGAGGCGCAGGTCGACCAGACGCGCCAGCTCCTCGCGCAGGCAGAGGGCATCGCGTTCAACGTGTCGGACATCCAGAAGGGGTTCGAGGCGCGCTACAAGGGCGGAGCGCTGACGGGCTCTGCCGCCGAGATGGTCGCCAATGCCGAGGCGCGCTGGAAGGACAGCGTCGGCGCCTTCGAGGATGCGATGAAGGTGCAGGCCGGCATCGTCACGAACATGGGCGGAACGCGGACGTCGATCTCGACGATCGTCGGCGCCAGCCAGTCGGCAACCGGCGCGCTGCAGGCCGCGCAGGCGGGCAACCAGCTGCTCGCCATCCAGTCGCAGCAGATCGCCGATCTCGCCGCCGTCATGAGTGCGCAGGGCCGCGCCGAGATGCTCGATGCCGCGCGCGCGGCGGCCGCCGAGGCCGAAGGCCGCGAGCGCTTCCGCCGCTTCCGCAAGGGCAATTGAGATGGGCCGGGCGGGCGGGCTGGTGATGGGGGCAATCGTCCTGGGTCTTGCGCTGACCCTTGCCCTTGTCGCCGCGCTCGATCCGCCCGCGCCCCGTGCGTCCGCCCCCGCGATCTCCGGGGCGGACGCACCCCCCGATTATGGCGACACGCTTCGTCGCTGCCGAACCGCCACCGAAGCCGATCCCGAATGCGAGGCGGCCTGGGAAGCGAAGCGGCGCCATTTCTTCCGGACCGAAAAGAGCAAGCCATGAACGACACCGGCGTCATCGATAATTTCCTGTCGGTCTTCTCGACCTATATCGACAGCGGGTTCGGTCTGCTCGGCGGCGAGGTCGGCTTCCTGTCCTCGACGCTGATCGTGATCGACATAACGATCGCGGCGCTCTTCTGGGCATGGGGCACCGACGAGGATGTGCTGCAGCGGCTGGTGAAGAAGACGCTCTATATCGGCGTCTTCGCCTTCATCATCGGCAATTTCCAGGCGCTGGCCACGATATTGCTCGAGAGCTTCGCCGGGCTGGGCCTGAAAGCGGCAGGAAGCGCGATGGCGATCGGCGATTTCATGCGCCCCGGCATGATCGCGTCCACCGGCCTCGATGCCGCCGAGCCCTTGCTCGACGCGACCGCCGATCTTGTCGGCCCGGTGGGGCTCTTCACCAACTTCGTCCAGATCCTGATCCTGCTGATCGCCTGGGTGATCGTCGTGATCGCCTTCTTCATTCTCGCGGTGCAGGTCTTCGTCACGATCCTGGAGTTTAAATTGGTGACGCTCGCGGGCTTCGTCCTGCTGCCCTTCGCCTTCTTCGGACGTACCGCCTTCATGGCCGAGCGCGTCCTCGGCCATATCATCTCCTCGGGCATCAAGCTGCTCGTGCTCGCGGTCATCACCGGCATCGGCACGACCCTCTTCCAGCGCTTCATGGACGCGGGGCTCGGGACCGAACCCGACATCCGCGAGGTGATGGCGATCGCCCTCGGCGCCTTGACCCTGCTCGGTCTCGGCATCTTCGGTCCGAGCGTCGCCAACGGCATCGTGGCGGGCGGCCCGCAGCTCGGCGCAGGCGCCGCCGCAGGCACGACCCTCGCGGCCGGCGCCACGATCGCCGCCGGGGCCGCCGGCGCGACGCTGGCGGCGGGCGCGGCGAGCAGCGCCGTCGGTCGCACCGCGCTCGGCGCCTCGCGCGCGTCCGGCAGCGCTTCGGCATCCTATGCCCGGGGCGCGGCCGGGAAGAGCGGGATGCGGGCGTTCGGTGCGGGGCTCGCCAATGTGGCGCGTGACACGGCGCGCGGCGCGGGTTCGCCGCTCCGCGCCGCGGCTGACCGCCTGCGTCAAAGCTATGCCGCGGGGCAGGCGGGCAAGTCCGTGGCCGGCGCTGCCACCGCGAGCGACGGCGCGGCGTCGCCCCCGACCTGGGCGGCCGCCATGAAGCGACGTCAGGCCGTCACCTCGGGCGCCACCATCGCCTCGCAGACCCTCAAGGCCGGCGACAGCCATGGCGCCGGCTCCGCTCCCGACATCAGCCAGAAGGATTGAACCCATGTTTCGACGCCCGTCCCAACATTATGGCAAGTCCCCGGTCCCGGTTACGCCCTACCAGCGCGCGGCGCAGGTCTGGGACGACCGCATCGGCTCGGCCCGCACCCAGGCGAAAAGCTGGCGCCTCGCCTTCTTCGGCTGTCTCGCGCTTTCGGGCGGACTCGCCTCGGCGCTCGTGTGGCAGTCGCTCCGCGGCACGATCACCCCTTGGGTCGTCGAGGTCGACAAGCTCGGCGAGGCAAGATCGGTGGCGCCCGCCGATGCCGACTTTTCGCCGACCGACCCGCAGATCGCATTCCATCTCGCGCGCTTCATCGAGCATGTCCGCTCGATCCCGGCCGATCCGGTGGTGCTCCGAAAGGACTGGCTCAGCGCCTATGACTTCACCACGCCCAAGGGCGCGCAGGCGCTGAGCGATCACGCCCGCGCGAACGATCCCTTTGCCGAAGTCGGCAAGATGCAGGTCGCCGTCGATGTATCGAGCGTCATCCGCGCATCGCGCGACAGCTTTCGCATCGCCTGGACCGAGCGCCGCTATCAGGATGGCAGCCTGGTCGAGACGTCGCGCTGGTCGGCGATCCTGACCACCTCGATCCAGCCGCCCCGCACTCCCGACGCCCTGCGCCGGAACCCGCTCGGCGTTTTTGTCACCGCTATTTCTTGGTCGAAGGAGCTCAGCCAATGATCCGCCTTACCCTTCTTCTCGGCGCTGCCGCGCTCGCGCTGCCGGCGCAGGCGGCACCCGCCGATCCGCGCACGCAGGTCGGCCGCGCGAACGACGCGGCGCGCGTCCAGCCCGAGCGCGCGACCTTCCTCAACGCCATCCAGAAATATGCCTGGGCCGATGGCGCGCTGTTCCAAGTCTACACCGCCCCCGGACAGGTCACCGACATCGCATTGCAGGAAGGCGAGGAGCTTGTCGGTCCGGGGCCTGTCGCGGCCGGCGACACCGTGCGCTGGGTGATCGGCGATACGGTGAGCGGGACGGGCGCGTCGCGCCGCGTCCATATTTTGGTGAAGCCCACGCGCCCCGACATCATGACGAATCTGGTCATCAACACCAGCCGTCGGACCTATCACATCGAGCTGCGCGCGACCCCCGCCACCTATATGGCGGCGGTCTCCTGGTCCTATCCGCAGGACGAGCTGATCGCGCTTCGCTCCGCCGAGACCGAACAGGCGCGGCTCGCTCCGGTTGCAGGCGGGATCGATTTCGCGGCGTTGAGTTTTGCGTATCGCATCTCCGGCGCGAAGGTCCCCTGGCGGCCGGTGCGCGTTTTCGACGATGGGCGCCAGCTCTTCGTCGAGTTCGGTGCTGCGATCGCAACCGCGGACATGCCCCCGCTGTTCGCGGTCGGCGAGAAAGGCGCGGCGGAGCTGCTCAACTACCGGGTCGACGGCCGTTACATGATCGTCGACCGCCTTTTCGATCGCGCTGAACTCCGGCTGGGGAGCGGGCGCGGCGCCAAGGCCGTGCGGATCGAACGCGAAACGCCGCGCGCGCGAGGCCGGTCGTGACGGCGCCCGAACAGCCGGGCACGGAAGCTGTGCCCGCCGAGGCCGAGGTTGCGCCGATCGCCCCTGCGAGCCCCGATGCGTTCCGCTTGGCGGGTGAGACTCCGCGGGTCATGCGTCTGTCACGGAAAACGCTGGCGGTTATCGGCGGGGCCGGCGGTCTTGCGATTGCGGCATCGCTCATGTGGGCGCTGCGAACGCCGGCCCCGGCCGAGCGTCGGGAGCTCTATGAAGCGAGCAACAATGCGCGGCCCGACGCGGTCCCCGGAGCACCCGCCGATTATGGCGCCGTGCCGAAGCTCGGTCCGCCGCTCCCCGGCGACCTTGGCCGGCCGATCGTTGCGGCGCAGGGGAGCGGCGAAGCCATCCCCGTCCCGCCGATCGGCGCGGAAGGGCGCAATCCTCCCGATCCGCGCGTGGCGGCCGCCGAACAGGCGCGGCAGCGGGCACTGCAGGAGCGCGAGAGCGCCCAGACGAGCCGGCTCTTTCTGGGGGGCGGAACCGCAAGTTCCGCAGCAACAGATATTGTGCCCGCCGAGGCGGCCGCGCCCGAACAGGCGGCGGAGCCTCGCACGGCCAATGAGGGGCGGCGTCAGTTTCTGGCATCGGGTTCGAAACGGCCCCTCGAAAGTGGCGAGCGGCTGATCGCCCCGAGCTCCGCGCTGATCGTCCAGGCCGGGACTGTCATTCCGGCAGCGCTCATCACGGGCATACGCTCGGACCTTCCGGGCCAGATCAGCGCGCAGGTGACGCAGAATATCTATGACAGTCCGACCGGGCGTATCCTGCTCATCCCGCAAGGGTCGCGGTTGATCGGCGAATATGACAGCGAGATCGCGGCGGGACAGAGCCGGGTGCTCCTCGCATGGGATCGCCTCATCTTGCCCGGCGGACGATCGATCCGCCTCGAACGGCAGCCCGGCGCCGACGCCGCAGGCATGTCGGGGCTGGAGGATCGGGTGAACAATCATTGGGGCCGGATGGTCCGCGCCGCGCTCGTCTCGACCCTGCTCGGGGTCGGGAGCGAGCTCAGCGTCGGCGGCGACGACGAACTCGCCCGGGCGCTCCGCTACGGGATGCAGGACAGCACGAGCCAGGCCGGGCGCCGCATCGTCGAGCGCGAACTGGCGGTGCGTCCGACGCTCACCATCCGGCCGGGTTTCGCGCTCCGCGTAGTCGTCACCCGCGACCTTATTCTCGAGCCGCAGGCGGATTGGAGATGAGTCGGCTGCGACTTGGGCCGATCGTCGAGGAGAAGCCGGTCAAGGCTACTGTCGAACTCACGGGCAAGCTTGCGCGCGATCTCGCTGACTATGCCGCGGCACATGCGAAGGAAAATGGCCTGTCGGAGCCGTTGTCGATCGAACGGCTCATACCGCCGATGCTGGAACGGTTCGTCGCGACCGATCGCGGTTTTGCGAAGGCGCGGCGTTAGGCGGTAAAGAGTATTTTGTATGCGCACACAGGGTCGATTATGATCGCCCTGTGGACGAGCATTTTGCTCCTGAGCGGCCGACCCAACCTCCGCGGCCTTGCACAACGAAGCCCGATCCCTCGGGCTTGCGGGTGCCATTCGCTGCATGCGGCGATGGCGTGGTTCGGCACGTCGAACAGATCGTATCGCACCGCGACGGCCCCTTTACCTGCCTTGGATGCAAGGAACGACTGACCCTTCGGCTCCCGAAGAAGATGCGGAAGCATTTCGCGCACCAGTCCGACAGCCGATGCTCAGGCGAGACGGCCCTGCATCTCTACGCCAAGCTGCTGCTGGCTGCTGTCCGGTGGGTCACCCTGCCAAGCCTTGTCCTCCGCGAGGAGCGATTGGAGGAGGTCGTTTTCGAAGGCGGGCAATTCGCGCTCGACGAGGTGAGGCTAGAGACATCGGAGGGCGATTTTCAGCCCGATGCCATGGTGTGGATCGGGTCCGATCGCCGCGCGGTGGAATTCAAGGTGTCGCACGCGGTCGATGAGGAGAAGCAGCAGAAGGTCGCGCGCGCAGGCTGCCCGATGATCGAGATCGATCTTTACGGAGTGCGTTGGCGCCAGCTTGATGGCGCCGAACTCGACCAGCAGATTTTGCACGACGCACCGCGGCACTGGATCCATCATCCGGATCGCGAGCGTTCCGCGCAGCGCCTGTCCGAGCGGGTCACGGCGGAAGCGACGCGCAAGGGCGAGGCGCTCCGATGGCATATCCGGGAGCGACCGCAGAAGCCTCCCGTCGATACCGAATGGGTCGCGGAGATCATGGCCGACCTGCAATATGCCGAACTGGACTATCTGTTCGGGGCCAAGAGCCGGATGGGCCATTGGTTCACGGTAAGGCCGCAGCTTTGGCAGGCGGCGCTCGTGCATGCCCTGATCTACACGCCGAGCATCAAATACTCGGCGGGATCGGACATCCATATCCATGGCGAGTGGCCGAACGAGGCCAATCTCGAGAGCGTGCTGCCGACATGGATGCTGCGCACCGACCTCAGCAATTACAAACCGAACGCGCTGGCAGCGGCCGGCTACTCGCGGGAGAGTTTCGGGTCGCCCAGCCAAGCCGTGACCGAATATCTCTTCAATCTCTTCACCGATCGGCAGGCTGTGGTGTGGGAGCGTGACGAGCAGCGCTTCTATGTCGACCCCGATCTTCATGCCCGCGTTCACAATCGCTACGACCTTGAGCGCACCGTTGCCTGCATCGCCAAGGATGCCGGCCATCCCGATCCCGATGGTTTCAGCCGGCGCTGGATGCGGCGATATAATGTCGACGGCCGAAATCCTTGGAAGGTGGCGGCGGAAGGCGGCGATGATTTTCACGCGCTGGACAAGCGGGTCCGGGCGATCTTCGACATGTCGCGCAGCTATCGCGACCTTCCCATCGTCGACGATCTTTGCGGATTGCCCTTTCAGGAGTGGCGCGACGGTATCCGACAGAAGCGCGAGGCGAAGGAAGCCGCCGAGCGCAAGCGGATCGAAGACGCAAAGGAAAGCCGGCGGCGGAACTTCGCCATTGCCGCGAAAAACGCGCTCAAGGACGAGGCCGAGACCTGGCTCGCATCGACGGTGGTCGATGGAGTGCCGATCACCGAGTGGGCGTGTGGCAGCGACGATCTCTATTGGCGAGCCTTCAGCCATATCGAGCGCGCCGAGGACGTGAGGAAGCGCCGGGTTTTGGCGGCGGAAGCGGCGGAGGAATTTCGCAAGCGGCTCACGACCGCCTCCAACAAGGCCTTCCGCGATCCCGACCGCGCGCACCTTTTTCTCAACAGTGCGCACCCGAAGCTTGCCGGTCGTCGCCCGATCGAAGCTTGTGAGACCGATGCGGATTTGAGAGTCGCTCTGGCGCTTCTCCCGAAAGTGTAGCGGAGCAGGCCGGAAGGAATTCCCGCTCGCGTGTGAAATCGCGATGTTCTAGACTTGTTCTATGGACCAGCCCGACGATTCGGCCGATCAGCTTGCGGCAACACGCGCCATCCTTCCCTCGGAATTCATGCGCCAGCTGAGACCCGACGAGTTTTCCGATAGCGGGTCCGAGCCTGCCTTCATCCTCGAAGCCTATGAGCTGGAGCAGCGCCTCGAGTATGTCACGGCGCGCAACGAGACCCATGATTTCGAGATTTTCTGTCGGAAGCTTTGCGAGCGGATCGTCTGCAAGAATCTGAAGCCTGCGACGGGCCCGGAGGGCGGCGGTGACAGCAAGGCCGACAGTGAGACCTTTGCGGTCTCCGACGAGATTACGACACTTCACTATGTCGGCGAGGCCAACTCTGGAAGCGAGCGCTGGGCGTTTGCTTTCAGCGCGAAGAAGCAGTGGCAGCAGAAGGCGCGATCGGACATCGAGGGGATCGCGGCGACTGGGCGTCCCTATACGAAGGTGTTCGTCGTCACCTCGCGTTATGGCCGCTCCAAAGATGTCGCCAAGATTCAGGATGAGCTGTCAGAGAAATTCGGCTTTCGCGTCGAGATATTCGACCGAAGCTGGATCATCGACCGGGTTCTGACGCACGGAAATCAGGATATCGCTGTCGACTATCTCGGAGTCGGTAAGCGAAACGAGAAGGCGCGTGTCGGGCCAGCCGACTACGCGCGGTCGCAGCAACTCGAAGATCTGGAGAAGGCAATCCAGGACCCTGCCGCTTATGCCGGCATCGAGGCGCAGCGCGTGACCGACGCCCTGCTCGCTGCGACGCTTTCGAAGGAGTTGGAGCGGCCGCCTTTCGAGACCCATGGGCGATTTGATCGGGCGATCCGCATCGCCGATCAACATGGTCTGCTCAGCCAGCAGATCGAAGCACGCTATCAGCGGCTTTGGACGGCCTTCTACTGGTTCGACGAGTTTGACCTCCTGGACCGCGAGTTTGACGCGTTCGCTGAACTCGCGTTTGGCTCGCCCGCGGCGCGACACGCGGAACGCCTTGCAAACCTTCTGCAATGCCTGATTACGGCGGTCGCACAGGGCTATCGTTCAGCCGAACAGGTTCGCCTCTCGGAACGCCGGTCCGCGTTGGTCGCTCGCCTCGAATTTTTTGCGGGTCAGAAGGACCGTCCCAACAATGCGCTCGAAGCGCGCACGACCTCCCTAATGCTCGAGATCACCTCCCTTGCGTTCGATCGACGCGACGAAATCTCCCCCTTTTGGCAGGAAGCCGAAGCTATCCTCGAAGCGGCGTCGGGGCTCGCTGAATATGATGCCGAGCGGCTCGCGCAGCTGATCGAGGAGGTGGGGCCGCTTGCCGGGAACGATCCGGCCTATGGTGAACTGGTCGACAAGCTCGCAGACTTCATGGGCAAGCGGGTCGGCGAAGGCGAGAGTGGACGTATTTTGCTGCGAAGGGCGCGGCGGCTCGACACAAATGCGGACCGTCTTGAGATAATTCGTCTGCTCGGACGGGCCACGCATCAACTCACCAAGCGCGAATATGCGGAAGAGCTCATCGAAGCGAGCTACATGCTCGCGGTCGCCTATCGGGGCACCGGTACGCTCTGGGCTGCGCGTGCCGCGGCGCTGTTTGCTGTCGCATCGATAATTGCAGATTCGGAGCACGATAGCCATCCATCGGTCACCCTCGTTCCCGCGTTGATGCTCCTCATCTGGATAGACATCGAGTTGCGGCTGCTGCCCGAGGCGCTCGACGCGATCCGGATGGTGAATGGTTGCCGAAAGTTGCTGCCGCTCGACGACGCTTCGAAGGTTCGCGTCGACGAGAGGTTGAAGGAATTTGATGGCGTCCTCACTTGCCAGTTTCTCAACAGCTCGGCCGATGACTTCGAGGCGATGGCGGGCCTCCCGACGGTTCTGGAACGCCTTGGTTTGCCTATGTCCTGCGGCGCGCTTCTCTACGCCTTGGGCTATGCGGAGCGCCTGGGTGAACGTCAGCCCGAGGAGGAGCCGGAAGGGGGACTTGAAGGCATGTTCGCGCGCGCGGCCAACCAGCCAGCGGGCGACCTCGGTGGTCGGCCGCTGGTTACCGGCAGCCCGCGACCGCACAGCATCGAGACCCGCGTTATCGGCATGCGCGTCGCGGTGCATCTATCGGGCAGCGACACAGCGCTGCTCGCCGGCCAAACCCTGCTGGCGGTTATCGACACGCTGTTTGCTACGGTTATCGGCCTGCGGATCGGAGCATTCGTCGAGCGCTTTGATATCGATCTCGTGGAAAGCGATGTTGCCACAGCACCGAACGTTGATTTCGATGGCAATAACATGCGCGCCAAACTTCATTGGCCTGCCGGATCGACACCCGCCGATCATCTCGGTGAGAGCGGAACCCATAGCCAATTCCTGCTTCTCTCAACGCTGATGCTCGTCGCGACCTCACTCGCCGACCGGCAAAAAATATCTCTGGAGAAGCTTTTTCGGGAAGAATCACTCCTTGAGCGCGTCAGCGCCGCAGTCGCGAGTTCGAACAGCCGCATCCGGGCGATGAACAGTCCAGCGTCGCGACTGACGGATTGGAACGAGCTATCGCTCGAGCGGTTTCCGCCGAAGGCCGACCGGCCGGTAATTGTAAGGGTGCCAGAGGCTGATCCCGAAGAAGAAACAATCAGCGAGCGATACGCGACTGGCGATCACCGCAGCGTCGAAGTGCGCTCGATCTTGGACATTCCGCAATGGGAGCAGGCCCGCTGGATCGGCGTGATGCTCGGTCTGCAGCATGATCTCCCGATCGTCGGATTGCACTTTGAGGATCGCGAGGCGGGACGCCAAATTTTCGAGCGTTGGCGCGAACGGTTCGGCGCACGAGATGCCAAAGGGGCTATCCACATCGCGATCTTGCGCGAACTACCTGGTCGGCCCCCGTCCCACTATGCGGTGCTATTGATGGCGGGAACTGAGCCAGGGGATTTCGCTGGTACGCTGGTGAGCATGCCGAGCCGCCTCAAGCTGCTCGAACCTGCCGCCGACACGAATCTGAGGTTCTTTCTCGATAACTATCCCGCGGGTGGCTCGTTCATTCTGGTTCCCACTTACGTGAAGGAGAATGGCGAGCCCGATCTGATGATGGACCTTGCCATACTAAAGCATGACCTCTCGATCCGGAGAGTTGCCGATATCGGCAAGTCCGATTTGGAAATCATCGGAGTGCAGCTTCTCGAGCAAATGGAGGCGCGCGACGGTTCGCCGCCTTGATCAGGCGGCGAACTTCATCTTTGCCGCCTTCCGCACGCCAGTCTCAAGATGTTTTGCGATCTCGTCCGAAGTGCGGCTGACCGCCAGCTTCACGGCTTCATCGATATGAACATAGTCCTGCGTCACACTTTGCGACGCGTGGCCTAGCATCGCGCGGATCGTGAGCTCGGAGAAGCCGAGTTCGCCCGCCATGCTGCCGAAGGTGTGGCGCAGCGTATGCGGCGTTACGCCCTCAATGCCGGCCGAGCGGCATAGTCGGGCCAAGCAGTCGCTGACGGCGGTAAACGGGCCTTCGCCATTCGACGCGGGAAAGACGTAGGGGCAGCCGGCTATTTCGGGTTGAGCGACGACGATCTTGATCGCCTCGGGTCCGATCGCCCGAAATTGTGCATCGCTCTTCGTGTCGGGGAACGCGACGTAGCCGCCCATGGGGTTAACCCACTGCCGCTGCAGCGCCTGCGCCTCTTCGCGCCGATAGCCGGTCAGAAGGAGCGTCCTGACAATTGCGAGCGCAACGGGGTTCTCGGAACCCAGTTCGGCCCGGCCGATCGCCCGACCCAGCAGCTCGATCTCGGCGATGCTGAGACGCCGGGTCCTTTTCTTGGTCGCGAGCTTCTTCGCGCCCTTCGTAGGATGTTCCGCAATCAGTCCCTTGTGCTTTGCATGGCCTAGGATGGCCTGGAGGGTGCCGAGGCTCCTCCCGGCAACGCCGGCACCGCCCGTCGGGCGGCCGCCGCGCCCGCCCGAAGGAGGCTTTCGGGTCTGACCGGTTGCAATGTCATTTTGCATTGCCTCGACGTCGGCGATCGTCAGCTTCCGCACGAGGCGTTTGCCCATCAGCGGGATGATATGCGTCAGGATGCGGCTCTCATCCATGTTGAGCGAGGTGTCCTTGATCGGGCGGTTCTTCCGTCCAAGAATGCGGCCGGCTCGCGCTTCGACGAGATACCATTCGCACATCTCGGCGACATTGAGATCCTTCCGGACCCGGCGCGACTCCTCTGCGGGATCTTCGCCAGAGGCGACCTTGCCCAACTGAATCTTCGCGAGCTCGCGGGCTTGCTCGACCGTCATCACGCCGAAGCGCCCGATCTTCACTCGCCGAACCCGGCCTTCCTCATTCATATACTGGATGACGAAGGTTTTCGTCCCGGTTGCGCCGACACGGACACCGAAACCTTTGATCTCGGTATCCCAAAGAAATGCCTGGCCTGTCGCTGGTGCAGCCAGCGCATCGACCGTCCGCTTATTGAGCTTCGCAAGCGCCACAAGTTCCTCCATCATATTACGCGAGGGTGGCCGATTCGAAAAGTAATGAGGACGTAATAGAAAATCACCGCTTCGCAGGGTAGGGCTAGGATAAATTATCGTAGGCCGAAGTCAACAAATGCTTGGATTTTCGTACCTTGGCGTAGAAAAAGAAGCTCTGGGGTATTTGCAGTAATTTCTTGCCAAGGTTGGGGTCGAGGGTTCGAATCCCTTCGCCCGCTCCAGTTTTCCTCGGAAAGTCAGTCACTTAGTGCCGCGCGGTCAGCGCGTTTTGTGGTGACACGGGCAATGATGCATCGCTTTGTCTCCACAATGTCTCCAAAAAATATCGCAGATACGGATAGTCGCGGCAGCTTTCGCCTGGCCAGCCTGTTTCGCGCGCGGCATGCGCCGCGCCAGTCCGCGGGACCGGCGCGCTACGCCCGCTGGCCCATAGAGTGAGAGGGGAACGGGGAAACCCGTGACGGGCAAGGGCTTGGAGAGAGGCTCCGGGCGCTCGTCACGGAGATTTGCCATGACCCACCCTATCCAAGCGGCGCCCGCCGATCACTCGCCGGGCTACAAGGTCGATATCTCGCGCGGTCAGCGCATTGGCCGCGTTTCATCTGAATGGTTCTCGCGCCCCGAGGACGAGCGCTACCTTTCCTTGAACGAGCTCTTTGACGCGGTCCACGCGCGTGCCGAGGCCGCAACGGCCCGGACAGTCGAGACGCGCGCGATCCGCGTCGAGGCCGCCACCGACAATCCGGAGCGGCTCACCCTCCTGCTTCCTGACCGCGACGCGCCTGTGGCGCCGACCCATTGGTCCTTCGGCCAGCTCTGCAGCCTTGTGGGCGCACCTTCGGGCTATTTGCGCCAGCTGCCTGCGGCCCTGGCGGGGATCAACATGCAGCACGGGTTGCTCGCGCATCGCGGCGAGTTGGTAAAAACCCTGGAGACGGGCGACGGCCGCACCGAACTGCGTGCCGTCACCGGCCCGGATTATGGGCGCATCTGGGACCATGAGCTGGTGTCTGCAGTCATGAAGATCGCGGGCAATGGAACGGGCGACACGCGCTGGAAAGTGCCGGGCATGCTCGACTGGTCGACGATGCGTCACAATCCATTGGTCGACATCACAAAGGACACGACGACGCTCTATGCGAGCGACCGCGACGTGTTTCTCTTTCTCGTTGACGATATGAACCCGATCGAGGCGGGGCGACTGCCCAACGGGGATCCCGATCTCTTCTTTCGCGGCTTCTATTGCTGGAACAGCGAAGTCGGATCGAAAACGCTCGGCATGGCGACCTTCTACCTCCGAGCTGTTTGCATGAACCGGAATATCTGGGGCGCGGAAGGCTTCGAGGAAATCAGCATCCGCCACAGCAAGTTCGCCGCTGGACGATTCGCGCAGGAGGCTGCGCCAGCTCTTGAGCGCTTCGCGTCGTCATCGCCCGGTTCATTCCTGGATGGAATCAAGGCGTCTCGGGCTGCCATCGTCGCACGCGACGCCGATGAGCGACAGAATTTCCTCCGCAAGCGGGGTTTCTCGAAAGGCGAGACCGAAAAGATCATCGCCACCGTCCTTCAAGAAGAAGGACACCCGCCATCGTCGATCTTCGATTTCGTGCAGGGCATCAATGCTGTGGCCCGGGATCGCCCGCATCAGGACGCGCGGCTGGAGCTTGAAGGAAAGGGAGCAAAATTGCTTGCGTCGGTGCGCTGATCCGGCGTCGACTCTCGGTTCGGCGTGGTCCGCTTCCCTAGAGGAAGAGGGCTGCGCCGGAGCCATGGCGGGCTGAAAGCCGGGAGAGACTCTCGCGGCGGCCCGTCATGGAGATGAATCATGACGAAACATGCGAAAATCACGCTCAGCGGCGCGCGGGGCATCCCGTTCAGCGCCCTCATGCTGAGCCAGGCCAATGTGCGGCGCGTCAAGGCAGGTGTGTCGATCGACAGCCTCGCGACCGATATCGAACGACGCGGTCTGCTGCAGAGCCTGACGGTTCGGGCGCAGCGTGACGAAGAAGGCAACGAGACGGGACGCTACGAAGTTCCTGCCGGCGGGCGCCGTTTCCGGGCGTTGCAGCAACTCGTGAAACAGCGTCGCATGGCCAAGACGGAACCGGTGCCGTGCATCGTGCGCGACGATGACGACGTGTCGGCTGAGGAAGATTCGCTGGCCGAGAATGTCCATCGCGAGCCGCTGCACCCGCTCGATCAATTTCGCGCCATGCAGAAGCTCGTGGAACAGGGCAGTGACATCGAAACCGTCGCGGCGACCTTCATGGTCACACCGGCGGTCGTGAAGCAGCGGCTCAAGCTCGCCGACGTGTCGCCGAAGCTGCACGACATCTATGCCGAAGACGGCATGACCCTCGATCAGTTGATGGCCTTCTCGGTCGCGAGCGATCATGCGCGACAGGAACAGGTCTGGGACATGCTCCAGACGAGTCATAATCAGCAGCCCTGGTTCATTCGCGCTCGCCTCACCGAAGACAAGGTGCGCGCGTCGGACAAGCGGGTGCGCTTCGTGACGCTCGAAGCCTATCTCGCGGCGGGCGGTCATGTCCTGCGCGATCTCTTCGAATCTGATGACGGCGGCTGGCTCGAGGATGTCGCACTGCTCGATCGCTTGCAGACCGAAAAGTTCGAAACCGAGGTTGCGGCGATTGCGGCGGAGGGATGGAAGTGGGTCGAGGCCGCCGTCGATTTCCCCTACGGGCACACCTTCGGGCTCCGTCCGCTCGATGGCGAGGAGCCTGCTTCGAGCGAGGACGACGAGACCCGGCTCGAGGCGCTCCGCGAGGAAGCCGACCGGCTCGAAGATCAATGGGCCGGTGAAGACGAAATTCCCGATGAAGTCGCCGCCCGCATCCAGGCGATCGATGAGGAGATCGCGCCGCTCGTGTCGAAGCCGCTCATCTACGATGCCGCCGAGGTTGCCATCGCAGGCGCTTTCGTCAGCATCGATGTGGACGGATCGCTTCATGTCGAACGCGGTTTCGTTCGGCCCGAGGACGAGCCCGCAGAGGTGGCGGACGATGCCGAGGCGGGCGCCGAAGAAGGCGAGAGCGATCAGGATCGCGGGGGCGAGGACGAAGAAACTGGTCCGGCAGAAGGCAGTGCCGACGAAGACGATCCCGACGATCTCCTTCGCCCGCTGCCGGACAGGCTCGTCACCGACTTGACGGCACACCGGACGCTTGCGCTCCGCGATGCCGTGGCGTCGAGTCCGATGGTCGCTTTCGCTGCCGTGCTTCACGCGCTGGTTCTCGAGACCTTCTACACTTACGCGACGTCGGGGAGCTGTCTTGGCATCGCAATGCGCAGCAATCGGCTGATCGGCTATGGGGCAGGCCTCAACGATACGGCGTCGGCAAAGGCAATCCATGAGCGGCACGAAAGCTGGTCGGCGCGGCTGCCCGACGACACGACCGAACTCTGGACGGCGCTGACGGCCTTTAATGCCGACGAGCAGGCCGCGATTTTCGCGCACTGTGTGTCGTTCGGCATCGATGCGGTGTGGGAGCCGGCGACCCAATATAATCAGGGTCGCGTCTCGGCGCGCGGGGTCGCGAACCGCATCGAGCACTCGCATATCCTCGCGCGGGCGGCGAACCTCGATATGGTGGCGGCAGGCTGGACGGCGACTGTCGCCAATTATCTCGGCCGCGTGACCAAGCCGCAAATTCTCGCGGCGGTTGAAGAAGCCTGCGGAGCCGACGTCGCGGGTCGTCTCGGCGGCATGAAGAAGCCCGAAATGGCAAGCGCTGCCGAAGAGCTCCTGCAGGGCAAGGGCTGGCTCGCCAAGCCGCTCCGCACGCCGGAACCGGCAATTGCGGCGGATCAAGATCCGGCAAATGACGACGAGGCGGCGGATACCGACGGTCACGATGGCGAAGCCATCGATGCCGTGGCAGCCGAATAGGCCCCGTCCCCCGAGAACCTTTCGGGAAGTTCGGCCGCGTGCTGGACTTCCCTTTTTTCTGCCCCAGCCTTGAATTTTCAGGTCTCGCGACGAACATTCGATGCTCGTCACGGCAGGGGCTGCTGGGACGGCCCGCTATTCGTCGCTCCAAGGAGAGCCGGCGCGCGGGCCGCGAAGCAAGGGAGCCCCGCATGTCCAGTTCCACTGTCGATATCGTTCGCCGTCTCGGCGAAAATGCCGAAGCCGTCTGTCGTTGCTACCTCGGCAACGGCCGGCGCGAAGGCCATTATTGGATGGTCGGCAATATCCATAATGAGCGCGGCCGCAGCCTCTACGTGCGGCTTCCCTCCCATCACGACGGAGCGCTATCGGCCGGCAAATGGACCGATGCCGAAAGCGGGGACCATGGCGACCTCCTCGACATCATCGCGGCGAGCTGCGGACACGCCAGCTTTCGCGAAACGCTCGAAGAGGCACGGCGCTTCCTGAGCCTGCCCATGGAGCCGCCTGCCGCGAGAAACCCCGCGCCGCGCAAGCACCCGGCTGGAACGCCCCAAGCCGCCCGGCGCCTCTGGGCCGGATCGAAACCTGTCGCTGGCAGTCTCGGTCAAGCCTACTTGCTTGGCCGACGAATCCTGAGCACTGCCAGCGCCGACGCGCTTCGGTTTCATCCAAACTGCTATTACCGCGCCTCCGAGGACGATGCCGCGGATTGCCGGCCTGCCTGGCCTGCGATTATCGCAGCCGCCACCGATGATGCCGGCGCGATTACCGGAGTCCATCGTACCTGGCTCGATCCCGCAGGCGGAAAGGCCCCTGTCGCCTTTCCGCGGCGCGCAATGGGAAATCTGCTTGGTCATGGCGTCCGAATCGGGCGGGCCGGTCCTGTGATGGTCTTTGGCGAGGGGCTGGAAACATTGCTCTCTGTTCGCGAGGTTCTGCCGGCAATGCCGATGATCGCGGGCCTGTCGGCAGCGCATCTCGCAGCGATCTTATTTCCGGATGGACTGAGGCGCCTCTACGTTGCGCGTGATAACGATGACGCTGGCCGGCTTGCCTTCGAGACGATCGCCGACCGCTCGAGCGCCGCAGATATCGAACTGCTTCCCCTTGATTCCGAGCTTGGCGACTTCAATGCCGATCTGACCACATTTGGTCACGACCGGGTCAAGAACGCGATCAAAGCGCAGCTGTGCCGAACCGACCGACTTGAGCAATTCTGACGACATTCGTGCGACCGGAACAGGCGGGCATTGGCAGCGCCGCACCGACGCTTCATCCGCTCAGCGACCGCGTCCCGGCCTTCGAGAGGGCGACTGCGGCACGTGCCCCGGGCGCCGCAATGGCAACCGCGCGGCTATTTTCCGCCGGGACCCTTGGTCCCTTTGCATCGCGAAACAAAATAGCCTTCGCTTGCCATCCTCCGCTGACGCTCCGGCCCTGGCGCTCGCGCGCCGTGGTGCAGACCCGGTCCGCCTGCCGCTCTTGCCGCCGTGAAGGCCGCGAGAGCGCGGCGCAACGCGGAGACTTCAGATGACCGATGCGAACGACAGCTTTCATGAATGCCCCGTCGAGACGGGGCCGACCCATCTGCTTCTTCAGGAGGTGCAGCTCTTTGGATATCGTCCTTTCGACGACGAGCCCGATCCTCGCCCATTGCCCGATGCGCGACTTACCGCCGGTGCGATCGCTGACATGTTCGATGCGCTTGCCGGATGCCTGCAAGATACTCGCATCGAGCCCGATCTCGACGACCTGCTCTGGAATCTCGTCAATATTTTCCATCGCGCTGGCAGCCATGCCGACCGGAAGCTCGATGACAATGAGCAGCTGCAACGCCGCTTGCAGCTCGAACAGGATGGCAGCGAAATCCGCTCGGTCGAGCTGGAAAGGGCGATCCGCGAAGGCATTTCGCTGATCGAGCGGCGCGACACGATGGAGTTTTTCCGCGAAGCCGCTTCCGGCCATTATCGCGCCTTACTGCGCAAAGCCTGGATGCCTCGCACCGGCTCGCGGGCCAATCAAAAGGCGCTGACGGCCACCTTGATCGATAGCCGCGACTTTCTCGACGCCCGCCTTCGGCAGAAAGCGGCGTCACTCATACCCGAGGGCACGCGCATCGCCTTCACTGGCGGTACAGATGCGGACCACCGTGCGGTCTGGGACAGTCTCGACCGGGCGCGAAATCGACATCCCGACATGATCCTGCTGCATGGTGCGACGCCGACGGGAGCCGAGCGGGCCGCGGCGTGCTGGGCCGAAAGCAGAGGCGTGGTTCAGATCGCCTTTCGCCCTGACTGGAATCGCCACGGAAAGGCGGCTCCGTTCAAGCGGAACGACCGGATGCTCGAAGCGCTGCCGGTCGGGGTCATCATTTTTCCCGGCACCGGCATTCAGGACAATTTCGCCGATAAGGCGCGCAAGATGGGAATTCCGACCTGGGATTTCCGGAACAGATCGAGCTGAAGCCGCTCCGCGGGCCACTTTCGGGAATTAGCCTCAATCTGGTTCTATCTCTCGAATATAGTTGGAATATATGAGCTTAGCCGCCATTTTCACATTCTCCCAAGATCGCCTGGACCAGCGGCGGTCCCGTCGTCGGCGGCCGGCCCAGTAAGAGGGCGGGGCTTGCCGGCCCTTACGAGGGGCACGCGGATCGGCTGGTTCGGAAACGGCGGTCGGCGCGCCATGGTTCGTAATGCCGACGATCGACGCCGCCCACGCCTTCGAGCTTGAATTCGCGCGTGCCAAGAGCCGAGCCGAGCTTGCCGATCTGCTTCGTGAGGCCTGCGCCTTGATGGGCTGCGCCTGGTTCGCGCTCAGTCACCATCTGGATTTCCTCGCCGCGCCCGAGACGGGCGTGCGTATTCACAATTATCCGGAGGAATGGGCCTATTGGTTCGATCAGAACCACCTGGGGCCATCGGATCCGGTTCACCGGGCGAGCCAGCGCAGCAGGGCCGGCTTTCTCTGGCACGATATCCGTCGATACGACGCACCGCGCCCGGGCGACGAGACCATCCTTGCTGAGGCCGAGCGGCATGGCATCGGCGACGGGCTGACGGTGCCAGCGCATATTCCGGGTGACGCCCATGGCTCGGTGTCCTTTGCATGGCGGCCGGGGTGCGCCGCCGAACCGGACGCATTGCAATTTGCCCGTATGATCGGCGGCGCCGCGTTCGAAGCGGCGGACAGCATAGCCAATCCCGACCGCATGCATATCGGCCCCCGCCTGACCAACCGGCAGCGGCAATGTCTCATCCGGGCCGCCCAAGGCAATCCGATCTGGCGGATCGGACGCCATCTCGAACTTTCGCCCGACACCGTGCGCGAGCATTTGCGCAACGCCCGGCAGCGCTATGGCGCCAATGGTGGCACCATGCTTGCGGTGCGGGCGCTTTACGATGGCGATATCAGTTTTGTCGACATCGCTCGCCGGTAAAAAAAAAACGCCGACACCCCCCGATCATGCTATGGTGCGGCCGGAAAAAGCGGTTCAATTGGATCGCCTCTTTGAAAGGAGGCATCCATGTTGCTTATCATCGATCACCAGAACCGTGCGAGCGAGCATCGAGCTCTTCGCTCGATGTTCGAGGCGCGAAAGCGCGTTTTCATCGATCTTCTGAAATGGGATATTCCGGCGCTTGCGGGCCGGTTCGAACTCGATCATTTCGACGATGTCGATGCCACCTATCTCATCGTGACCGATGCCGAAGGCGACCATCTCGCCTCGGCGCGTCTGCTTCTCACCACGCGGCCGGCACTTCTCGACAGCCTTTTCCCCGAGCTGGTCGACGGACCGCCGCCGCAGGGTCGGGACGTTCTGGAAATCACGCGCTTCTGTCTTTCGCCGGGGATTGGCGCGCGGCAGCGGAGGGTCGCGCGTGATTCACTTCTAGTGGGTCTCGCTGAATTCGCGCTCGCCAATGGAATCCGGACTTATACCGGCGTCGCCGAACTTGCCTGGTTCCGCCAGGTCGAAGGCTTCGGTTGGGACTGCCGCCCGCTCGGCCCGCCGCAGCTGTACCGCGGCGCAGCGCTCGTGGCGCTCCGCATCGACATCGACGGCTCGACCATCTCCCGGCTCGCGGCTGCGGGCATCGTCAGCAAGGCAGTCGCGGTATCCGCGGCGCGCGCAGCGTGAGGAGGCCGGGATGCTGGTTCATCCGGACTTGACGGGACGGCCCGCCCCCCATTCGACTGCGGGACGTGAGCTGCTCCAGCAGGGCTATACCATCCTGCGCGGCGCGGCCCCCGCGTCGCTGATCGGCGGTGTAGCGCACGACCTCGAACCGCGGTTCGCCGCGACGCCCTTTTGCGAGGGCGGCTTTTACGGCGAGCGCACAAAGCGCTTCGGCCGCTTGCTCATCCGCTCGCCGCTTATGGGGGAGCTCGCGTTGCTCAGGGAGATTCTCGATCTCGCCGAACTTGCGCTCGGAAACTGGTGCGACCGGATCCAGCTCAACCTCAGCCAGGCCATCGAGCTCCATCCCGGTGCGCTGCCCCAGTTTCCGCACCGCGACCAAGATATGTGGCAGGGCGCGCTCGGCGACGTCGAATATCTCATCAACGTGATGTGGCCCCTCACGCCCTTTACCGAGAATAATGGTGCGACGATCATCTGGCCGCGAAGTCATGGCGTCGAGGCGCTGGTCGAGGAACCGAAGGAAACGCCGATTGTCGCGACGGCAGATCCGGGCGACGCGATTGTCTTTCTCGGATCGACGTTGCACGGCGCGGGCGGCAATCGCAGCACGGATGTCAGGCGTGGGATCATCATCAGCTACTGCCTTGGCTGGCTCAAGCCTTACGAGAATCAGTGGCTCGCCTATCCGCCTGACGTGGCAAAGGAATTCCCGCCCGATCTCGCGGCGCTGGCGGGATATGCTCAGCACCGGCCCAATCTCGGGAATTTCGAGGGACAATGTCCCTCGGTCCTGTTCGGCGGATATCCGGCCGAACCTATGGCTGCGATCGATGCCCTTCGTCCAGATCAGGACGCGTTGCTTGCAGACTATGTGGCGGCTCAACGCGAGGGTGGCGAGGACCTTGCGGCATGAACGCGGGATCGACCATGGAGCGGGTTTATCTCGACCTGAAGGCCAGGATTGTCGGCGGGGCCTATCCGCCCGGCACGCGCCTCGACCCGTTCCACCTTGCGAAGCGGCTCGCGGCAAGTCCAACGCCCGTCCGCGAAGCGCTCCACCGCCTGTCGGGTGAGCGCATTGTCGATAGCTGGCACCAAGAGGGATTTCGCCAGCCGATCTTCGCCGAGTCCGATCTTTGCGATCTTTATCTTTGGTCCGGCGCACTTATTGGGCTCGCACTTCGCGATCCGGCACTTCAACAGTCCGAGACCGCACCATTGCTTCCGACAATGGAAGTCGAGGACTATCCGGCGCGAGTCGCGCGGCTGTACCGAGCCGTCGCTCTCCTCAACGGCAATCGCGAGATTCGCTTCGCAATCGCCAACATGATCGACCGAAGCGAGTTTTTCCGCGCAGCCGAGGCGCGCACCGACCCCGTTGCCAGTGAGGAACTCGGCTCGATGGAGACGGCCTTTCTGCGGGAACGCTGGGCCGATCTTCGCAAGAAAAGCGCGGTTTTTCACCGCCGACGCGTAGCTCGAGCCGGACGGGTTGTCGCCGAGCTCCGGCCCCGGTCGCAAACAATCGAATGATATTCTTCCGATCAGGAAAGCACATAAACTCTATTTTTTCCAGAAGAGTAGCTTCGTCGATGCCGCAATTCCGCGGCTTTTCGAAAAGGATACGATCATGGATCGTGACACCAGTGAACTGATCGAACTCGGCAGCGTCAGCGACGACACGGCCGGCGATGTCGGCCTCGGCGGCGAAATCAGCGGCAAGTTCAAGCCGCTCGGCCTCAGCGTCGACTGACCGGGAGCCGGGAGCCGGCAAAGCTGGTTCCCGGCACCTCGACTTATCAAAATCCATTGAAAGGACAGAATGATGGAACGCGAACCGAATGACCTCGTCGAACTCGGCACCGTCAGCGCAGATACCGCAGGCGACTGGGGCCCTCCGTTCGAGCCGGCCGGCCGCATGCTCCGTCCCGCCATCGAGCAGGATTGAGCGGGTGTAGGGAGCGGCCCAGCGCCGCTCCCGAACCGCCGGCGCATCGCAATGGGATGGCAGCTGTCTCCAGGTACGGGCTATTGCGAGGCGAGCGGGGAACTCGTCTTTCTCGATCTCACCCGCGACAAATATCTCGCGCTGCGCGGGCAGGATCGCGCTGCGTTCGCGCGTCTGCGCGCCGGTGAGCCCAATGACAGCGACGCGATGTCGCGCCTAGTCGCTTCGGGTTTGCTCGCGCGCTGCGATGGTGAAAGCAGGCTTGAGCCTGCCAAGATCATCATTCCACACCAGGATCTCGCTTCGCATGGGGACGGGACATTCACCCTGTCGATGACCCTGCGTGCGGCCCGCGCTCTACGCTGGGCACGCCGGGCTATGAGGCCAAATGTGATTGCGGCCACCGTCGGCAAGTCCGCGCAAGCGAAGCAACGGCTTGGCGTAGCGGGCGACGAAGACACCGTCGTGGACGTAGCGCAGCGCTACGCGGCGTGCCGCTGGCTCATCCCCGTGCCGACGCGCTGCCTTATCGATGCGCTCGCGCTCGACCATATTCTCCTTTCGCGGCGCGTTGCAGCGACGCTCGTATTCGGTGTCCGGCTGGAGCCATTCGCTGCGCACTGCTGGCTCCAGTCCCCCGAAACCGTGCTGACCGGGACCTCGGCCGAGGCGCGAAACTACACGCCGATCCTGGTGGTCGGATGAGGCGCGCACTCCTCGCCTTTCTCGGGACCGACGCCGATGCCGGGCTGCTCGATGCGGTTGCCCGTCGCTTTGGGCTGCGCCTCTTGACAGCGGATCAGGGACTGCGGCTCTTCGCGGGCAACGCGATTGCCGATCGCGTGATGCCCGATAGCGCCATCCTGCTTGGCGATATCTTCTCGCGCTCCGGCGCGACCTGCCATTCGCCTTCCGACGGCTGGGGCAGTTTCCTCGCATTTTCCCGCGTCGATGCTGGCTGGCGGATCGACCGAGCACCACTCACCGGATTGCCGCTCTACTGGACAAGGTGGCGGGGCGGGATTCTGTGCGCCTCGCATCTTGAGACTATCGGCGAGCTGATCGACCCGATCGCCGTCGATTGGGACTTCGCCGCGCAGGCTCTGATCTACAGCAACTTGCGTACCGAGCGCACCGGGATCGTGGGATTATCCGAGTTGCTGCCGGGGATGCGGCTGGAGTGGGACGGCAAAGAGCCGCAAACAAAGTTGCTCTGGTCGCCGTGGGCGTATGTCGAGAAAGCCCGAACCGCGGGCATTGCCGAGCTCGCGCCCGAGCTTGAGCGCCGCCTGATCGGCGCCGTGTCGGCATGGAGCGAGTCCCGGCCAAACATCATGCTTGAGCTCTCGGGCGGGCTCGATTCCTCGATCGTCGCTGCGGCGCTGACGGGGGCCGGCGCCGAATTTGCTGCGGTAAACTTCGTCACGCGCGGGGCCGACGGCGACGAGCGTCACTATGCGCACGCCGTTGCCGAACATTGCGGCATCGAACTGATCGAAGCGGAACTCGATCCTGCCGACATCGATCTCGTCGCCGGTGCTGCCGTCACGGGTCCGAGACCAGGCGCTTATGCGGTTCTGCGCGGGATCGATTACGCGTTCGAACGGGTCGTGGCGAGCCGTGACGTGTCTGTGTTCGGCGGCATCGGCGGCGACAATATCTTTTCCTTCGATGGCTCGGTGTCGCCTTTTCTTGATGCGGCGATGACGTTCGGCCTCGGACGCCGGGCATTTGAGGTCCTGCGCGATGTCGCGCGCGGTGGCGGAGCCACGCTGTGGGATGCCGGTCGCCTCTCGTGGCAGGCGTGGCGGCGTGGGCCGCGCAACGGCTGGCGCAGCGAAACCGAGTTTATCAGGAAGGAGGCAATTCCGTCTGCTCCATTTGCGCATCCGTGGGATGAGGGGGCGCGCGAGGCCCGGCAGGCGAAGCGAAACCATGTCGAAGCGGTGCGTCGGATTCTCGATTTCGTCGATCGACCGCTGCGCTGGGCCGACCGCGACGTTATCGCGCCCCTTCTTTCGCAACCGGTTGTCGAATTTTGCCTGTCGGTGCCGAGTTGGACATGGATTGAGGGCGGCCGAGACCGCGCGGTGGCGCGTGCCGCCTTTGCCCGCCGTCTTCCGCCCGAGGTCGTGTGGCGACGCGGGAAGGGGCGGATCGAATCGCTCGCGACTGAATCCTACCTCCGTCAGCGACAGCAAATCCGCGAATTATTGCTGGGCGGCCGTCTTGTTGCCCAGGGTTTGCTCGATCCCTCGGCGGTAGAGGCCTATCTGAGACGCGATTTGGCCGACGGCGAATTTCTCTATTTCCGTTTGCTCGAAATTGCCGATGTCGAACTTTGGGTGCGCTCGGTCGAAGCATTGAGCGGGGCCGGACCGAGCTTGGACCAGCGTACATATTGCGCCGATTTGGCCGGGTCGGGATCGACCTCGCCCTTGAGCCAATAGAGGAACCAGTCGAGGTTGCGCTGATAGACGGCGAGCTTCTGCCGAGGCTCAAACTTGATGTGCGGCGCCAGCGGGAAGATGTGCATCTCGCCCATGCGCGCGGTCGCAAGCTTGCTCTGCAGCTCGATCGTCTGCCGAGCTTCGCTCTCCGGCAATTGCATCAGGACCGGCGCGCGAATCCGGCCGATGTTGGCGGCCGGAGACATATGGTTCCATCCGCCGGGATCGGCGTCGGGCGATCCGAGCTTCCAGTTGCGGCGGAGGTTGTCGGCGAACATCTTCCGGCTCGGCCGTTCGTTGAACCAGTAATAGGCGGGCCCGATGCTGGTCGAGGCGATCGCTGCCGCCTTGAGCAAATTGCTGCGGCTCGCGGTCCACATCGTGACTTCGCTTCCGAAGCTGAGCCCGCCCATCCCGACCCGTGTCCGGTCGACCAACCCTTGTGCGGCGAGATGATCGATCGCCGCGCTGACGGCTTTGAGACCAAGCGCATAGCGCGCCTCGGCGGTCTGGACGCCCGGCAACACATTTATACAAAGTGTCGCGATGCCCTTCGCGGCCATGGCGCGGAGCGGATACTCGTCGCCGAGCCCGCCGCGCAGATAGCCCGGGCAACGGTAGTAAGTGACGAAGAGCGGCAGCCGCCCGGGGATCTTCGGGCGGATCAAAATGCCCGACGCGCGGCTGCCGCCCACCTGCCATGCGATGGTTTCGGCAAGGAGCCCGTCGCTGTCAGGAAGCTTGTTTGGGGTGTCGATGACGCTTTTCGTGCCGTCGAATCCAATCCGCACGAGACGCGGCGCGACCGACGGCGTCGCCTCGACGCAGAAGATCGCCTCGGGAGTCGCCGCGCACGGCGCATCTTCGTCGCGGGTGCCCGAGAGTAGGCCGTCGGTTTCGGCGAGCGGATCCAGCCTGTGTGTCGACGGGAACCAGATATAGAGCGCCTCGCGGAGCGCACGATCCCGGAGCGTGACGAGCGTCCGCCCGTCGGAAAGCGAGAGCGTGGAGGCCAGTCGCCGCGTGCCCTCGGCGCAGGTGACGATCTCGAAGCAGACGCTGCTGTTCTGGAGACTGGCGCGGAGCGTTTCGGAGGGCTCGGCCGGTGCGCGAGGCAGCGGCGCGGGGATGGCGCTGCGCTCGATTTCGCTCGCCGGGCGTGCTTTTCCAGTCAGCGCATCATGCACAAGAGTTATGCGCGGTCGGTCTGCGAGCAGCGGAGCGCGATCGAACCAGTCCCCGGTGAAGCGCTGCGTCGCCGCTCGCCCGTTGACCAAGCCGCCGCGATAGAGTGGGGCGGCAAGATCGACATTGCCATCGACGAGGATGCCGACCTCGCGCTCGTTATCCTCGGCGCGCGTGATGGCGTCACGTGATGGGCCCTCGCTTGCGACCACCGACCCGTCCGTCAGGATCGTGAACGCCTCGATGTCCCCGTCGCCCGCGACGATTTGCTGAAAGCCCGAGCCGTCGATTTTGCTGCGCCAAAGTGCGACCCGACCGTCGATCAACGCCCGGACGACGAGGCTCTGGCTGTCGGGTGCCCAGCGGGCCTCGCCAGGCATGACGACACCGACCTCGTAGATGAGCGCCTGGCCGAGGCGACCAAGCCACCGCGGGGTTGCGGTGCCGTCCGACGCCGCGACAAACCAGTCGACGTCGATCCGGTTCGTCGTGGTTGATGGGCGCTCGATCCGGTAGGCGATCCACCGACCGTCGGGCGAGGCAGCCAGCCCTGAGATGTCGGCGATCTCCGCTATCTCGCGCGGCGTCGTCTGGCCGGCTGCGGCAGGTGCCGCAGCCAGCATGGCGAAGAGGAGCGCCGCGCGGCTCACCACCGGATTGTTGCCTGGAGTGCGACCGTGCGGCCATAGGGATTGGCCTTTTCGGGGTCATAACCCAGCACGGAGGTGCTGCTCTGCACTTCGATGAAGGGCGGATCGCGGTCGAACAGATTCTGAACACTGAGCGAAAGCGTCAGGCCGCCGTCGTTGCTCTCGTCGCCTCCGGTCCGCTGCGAAAGACTGGCATCGATCGTCGTCCACGACGAGACACGCGCCGCTGGAAGGACCGTCTGGTTCGTGTAGCCATCGATATAATTGACGAAGACGTTGGCCGAGAAGCCGCCCTTCGACCAGCCGCCCCGTCCGCGCAGCCGCCATTTGGACGGGCTGGCGTAAAGGCCGACGACGTCGTTCGATGGAGCACCTTCGGTGAGCTGCCGCTTGATCGAGAAGATGTGCGTACCGGCGAGGCCGAGATCGAGCGTGCCACCGGCGAACGTGGGTGCATAGCCGATGTCGAAATCGATACCGCGCTGGCGCTCCGCTGAGAGATTGCGCGTCCGCCCGTCGAGGATCGCGACGATGTCGCCGGGTGCGAAGCCGAACGGATCGACGAACAGAGGCGAATTGAAATAGCCCTGCACGACATCGAGCGGCGGATTCTCCGTCACCACCCCAGCGAAGGACGCGCGGTCGACGAGAAAACGCAGGTAATCCTCGCTCGCACTGCCGATCCGGTCACGATAATCGACGTCATAGTAAGTGAGTGAGGCTTTCAGTCCGGGAAGCGAAGGCGGCGCGATGTCGAAACCGGCGGTCCAGGTCGTCGCGGTCTCGGGCTGGACGTTCGGGGCATAGCCGAAGAGACCGATCACGTTCGATACGCCTGAAGGGGCGGAAGGATCGGGGACCTGGAGCGTCGTGTAGAAGGCGACCGTCTCACCGATCAGCTCGGAGAAGAGCGGCGCGCGGAACGACGTGCCGTAAGAGGCGCGTAGCGCGATCCCCTCCGTCGGTTCCCAGCGCACGCCGAGCTTCGGATTTTCGGTGCGGCCGAACTGGTTATAGTCTTCGATCCGCCCGGCGAGTGTCAGGTCGAGCTTCCGGAGGCCCGGAACTTCATTGTCGGCGCCAAAGATCGGGACGAGCAATTCGGCATAGATGGATTTGACGTTGCGCGGACCGGGCAGGCCGAAAAAGGGTGCGGCGTCCGGCGTCAGGAAGCTGATGTCGTTGATCGTGAAATAGTCATAGGCCTCGCGCCGATATTCGGCGCCCGCCGCGACGCGGACTTCCCCGCCGGGCAGGCGGAACAAGGGGCCGTCGGCGCGCAGCGCGGCCGACCAATTGTCGAAGGTGTCGATCGTCGTATAGGTGCCGCGGATACGATCGATAGTTGCCGGGTTGTTTGCGCTGCCGTCGCCGAACACGTTGAAGGCGGTCCCGGGATCGGTGTCGGCGAGCGCGGCGGCGAGCCGCGCGCTGTTCACGGCATTGGTGAAGCTCGCCCGGCTCTTTTGGCGGCCGTAATTGCCGCCGAGCTGGACACGCCATTCTCCGATCTGTTGCTCGAGACCCGCCGAGGCCGAGACGGCCCAGACTCGGCCGCTGTTGATCTGCGACCCTAGGTCGTTGGTGAAGCTGTACGCGACCGAGACCGGTTCACCCGTCCCGATCGGATCGATGTAGAAGGGATTTGTGACCGGGACCACCGCGGTGCGCTGGAAATCGGTCTTACTTTCCTGCCGGTAGCGGCGCTCGGCGGCGAGCACATTCGCGCGCAGCGTCAGCGTGTCGGTGACCTCGACCTCTCCGCTCGCATAGAGACTGTGGACGCGCTGGCGTGGCAGAAGATCCGCCTCGGCGCGATTGTCGCGGCGGTTCTGAACACCAGGTAGCAGGTCGCCCACGGTGAGCGCTGTTCCATTCTGTCCTGCGGGGATACCGAGTATCTGACCGTTGGCGGCGGTGATCGTCCCTGGAGCCGCGAAGAGCGAGCGATAGTCGCCGCCACCTAGCGGACGCAGGTCTTCGCGAGCATAATCGCGCTTGGCAGCGGCAAGGGCGCTGCGTTCCGAAAACTGATAGGCGATCATGAAATGGCCGCCATCCCAGCCTTTGCCGAAAAGCTGGCTGAACTGGAAGTCGGTTGTGTCGCCGTCGGAGGTCCCGGAGCGGAGAAGCGTCTCGGCACCTTCGAAGTGGTTGCGAAGGCGCAGGTTGACGACGCCCGCGACGGCATCGGCGCCGTAGATCGCCGAGGCCCCATCGGTCAGAACTTCGATACGCTCTACGGCGGTGACCGGAATCAGCGAGATGTCGGCAAAGGCGCCGCCGAGGCCACCGAGCGCGGGGCGGGTCCCGTCAATGAGGACGAGCGTCGAGGAGTTGCCGAGGCCGCGCAGATTGATCCCGCTGCCGTAGGTAGCATCAGCGCCTGCGCCGTTGCGCGTCGTTGCGCCAAGCGTGGTTTCGGTTACGCCCCCGCCGAAAGCCTGAGGGAGCGACTGGAGCATCTGCTGCACGGTGCCGTAGCCGCTCTTCTCGATTTCCTCTCTGCTGATCGTCACCACTGGCGAACCCGTTGGACCCGCACCGCGTATGCGCGACCCGGTGACGACGATGGCGTCGTCCCCGCTCGAACCGGGCAAGGCAGCGTCAGTCGAGCTCGCGTCCGGCGCATCGCCGTTTCCCGCGCGCAATATGAGAGCGCCGTCGACGAGCTCTGGCAAAAGGCCCGATCCTGCCAGCAGCCGCGAGAGGGCGCGGTCCGACGACATTCGTCCGCGCACCGATGTCGAACGCCGCCCCTTGACCAGGTCGGTCGCGAAGATGATCTGGCGTCCCGAAATTTCCGAATATTCTCGAAGCGCGTCCCCGAGCGGCTGTGCCGCAATGTCATATTCGCGCTGCTCGGTCTGTGCCTGCGCAGTGACCGGAAACAGCGCACCGACAGCGCATCCCGTGGCCAGAAAAGTGGCCAGCAAATTCTTGTTCATCCCATCCTCCCAGCGGCCTGCATGGCCGTCTGAGGGGGCAAGACGGATCGGGTCGAAAAACTCCTAGTGAGCTATTTTCGGCATAAGCACATAGCGTCCCGCCTGCTCTTTCAGATCGAGGTCGAGCGCCGCCGCGAGCTGGCGTGCGAGCGATCGCGAGTTCGAAACGTCGAAACGCCCGCTGACCAACTGCCCGCCAATTGCCGGGTCGGCGAGTTCGATCCTGGCGCTGCTGACGCGGTTGGCGCGGTCGATAACCGCACCGAGCGGGAGCCCCTCGGCAAGGAGGAGGTTCGGCCCTTCCGCTTGGCCGACGGGAATGGTCATGGTGACGGTCTCGCCGGCCGGCTTGGCCTCGATGAGCATGGGCGCATCCTTCTCGACTGCTGCACGCTGGCCGGGACGAAGGCGGAGCGGGGCTTGGGGGTTGGCGGTGGCGCGCACCTCGACGGAGCCCTCGACAAGATGGACGACCGGCCGCCGCCCCGTCAGGTCGATCTCGAAGATTGTCCCGAGGGCGGTGGTTTCGCTTCCCGCGGCCTCGACACGGAACGGCCGCGCGCTGTCATGGGCGACGGTGAACCGGGCACGGCCGCCGACAAGATGAACGCGCCGTTCGCCCGACGTGAACTCCGCCTCGACGCGGGCGCCGTCCGTCAGCGCGACGCGGGTGCCGTCCTCGAGCACGAGCTCGCCGGTCGCATTATCAGCGACGATCGGCTCGGCGCCGCGATTGCCGAGCAGCACCCAGGCAAAAGCGAGTGAGATCGCGAGGACCAGCGCAGCGGCAACCGCCCAATGCGCGCGCGACGGGGGTGTCGCCTTTGACGGCACTTGGCGGTGCGCGGCGAGATGCTCTTCCGCCACGCCGCCAGTGATGAGCCAATCCTCCTTGGCGTTCGCATAAGCCTCGGCATTTTCGGGATCGGCATGCCACGCATCGAACTCTGCCCGGTCCGCCTCGGCGCCGGGCGTGCGCATGCGCGCAAACCAGTGCGCGGCCTCCGTGTCGCGGTCGCTCACTTAGTGTCGGCCCGCGCCTTGCGGATTGCGATCATCGCCTGTGCGATATGCCATTCGACGCCCTTCACGCTGATTCCTTTCGCTGTCGCGATTTCCTCATAGCTCAGGCCATCGAACCGATGCATCACGAATATAGAACCAGTTTGGGGCTTTAATTTCTCGATCGCCTCTCCGACGCGCCGCATCGTGTCGCGCGCCTCGAGCGCTGCATGGGGGTCGGGGCCGGCGATATCCTCATCCTCGAAGCTATGGTGCTGCGATGTCAGACGCGCAGTGTCGGCGCGCGCCCGATCGGTGAGCAGGTTGCGGGCGGTGCTGACGAGATAGGCTCCGGGCTTTTCGATCAGCGCCAGCTTCCCACCCTTCGCCATGGCTAGCCGGCGGAAGCATTCCTGGACCAGATCGCCGAGATCCTGCTTTGGCGCGCGGCGGCGCAGATAGCGTGCGAGCGCAGGCTGATGCGCATTGTAGATCGCTTCCATGCTTGCCGTCGGGCGCCTGAAGCCTGCCCAGTCTTCGGGCGGCGTCGAAACCTCCGGTTCCAACCCGCGCCGTCCCATTTGTTCGTCGTCGAAGTCCATTCTGTTTCGCCTTCCGGTCGGATCGGAAGACGGGTTGCCGGGTGGTAAGAACATACTCGGAATAATATGCGCCGCCGCCTTTGGCCCGAAGGCTTGGACATACGCGTCGGCCACCCGGACAACGGATGGAAATATCTCAAAGGCTCCGAGCGAGATTCTTACGTCTCGGCACCGCGCGCCTTCTGGCCCGATGCGGAGCCAGCATAGCCTGGCGGTGCGTCGAGACAAGGTCTCGATCGATAGATAGATCCAGATCGAATCTATTTCTGCGAGTTCTGCAGCTATGGGGGCGAACAACGGATGTCCCCTTATCGGCTGCTTCGCGCCTAATATAAGCCGTTCTTCATTGTTTCATGGCGACCCCAAAACCAGCCGTCCGAAGTTGAACGATGGCATATGGAGGTCGACTTCTCACATTCATGGGGCTTGGCTGATCGGGTAGAGAGGAACCGACTACGAACGCCTAAGGCTTGGCGCGTTTGGGAATGAGGGCTTTTTCAAACCAAACCGTATCCCACAGCATATCAAGATTTTGGAGCAACCAAGTCGACCAGCTTTGGGGTTCCGGTTCCACCGTTCTGATTCCCGGTTCTTGCTTAGCTGCCTTGGCGATTGCGCGACGCACGACACTCGACAACGCTGGTACGAGTTCTTCGGTCAGCTCGCCATGGTCCCACCACCGCCAGCCGCCGGCATGGGCGCCGACATTGTTGCGAAGGAAGTTTCCCTGACGAGCGATCTCTCCGGCATCGATCCCCAATCCGAGAAGGGCACATAACTCGGGTCGTGTTGTCCCCGAATCTGCGATGCCGCCCTTTACCAGAAGCGTTTTCAATGCTTGGAGGGCTGAGTCGAGAGCGACGACAGCCTCCAGTTCGAACTCCTTTCGGAGCAGGCTTTGGCCACGAATGAAGTGGAATATCGACTGGTGAAGATTGGGGTCCAGCGTATTAGCGGTCGCCCAAACCGACCGGATAGGTAACTCCCGAGTCGGGTTACCCCATTCCAATCGCGCATCCGCCATAGATGCGTCGATCAAGCTGCGCTCGGAACGACGTCGTTGGTTTTCCCAATGATACCGACTCATGAATTGCGAACCGAAGGGATGCAGTATCCGGGAGTCGCGATCCCAGCAGATCATCAGTATCTTCGCGACGTGCGAGCGATGAATATATTGCCGCGCGAAATGGAGGAACCAGGTGATTTCGTCATATCCGATCTCGTCGGAAATTAAGGAGCGCCAGCCTCGGGTCCATCCTGGTACAATCGTCGTGACGGCGAGGACGCTCTTGCAGGGATAGGCCCGCCATCTGCGGTTGCCGATGAGATAATCCAGACCCTTGGTTTCATCGAGCGTGACGGTCATCGCTTCCCGAGCATCGTCGCGTTTCGGCAGTTCCGCGAGCATGGAGTCGATCGCAGCCGCCATGCCCTTGCGCACTGACGCGGGCGCTGCGGCGCGGTCGTAATAACGGAGCATGCGTGCTTTTGTATGAGCGCGCAGACGCGGCAAGGCTGTGTTCTTCATCGTCATGGGAGCGGGCGGTAGCATATGTTCGCGTTTTCAGCCCATTGCCGGCGGTTCTTAGTCGGCGGGCAATTCCCAGCGCTCTACCAAGCCGGTTTGCGCTATCGAAACACATTGAGCCACAAGGGCATCAAGGACGAGGTCGACATTACTCATGTCATAGCTGTCGATCTGGTCTGTGCCTGGTCGAAGCGCCAAGAAGGCTTTGGCATAGCTTTCTTTATGTTCGAGAGCTCCATGATAAATGTCGGCGTCGCGCTTGTAGTTGGTCCAAACGACGCGAGGAGGCGGATAATCGTGCAGACGATGATCGAGGTAGCACTCGATTGCAGCGCCGCGACCATTGATATCTGACCGTTGTTCACCGGTCGGACCTTTGGTCGGAAAGTCCCGAAACGCCTCAATGTCAGGGAGCAGCATAGCGCGCATGTTTGGCGGCAGATTGAGGCATCCGACCTTGTGAAAGGCTTCCACGCCTTCCGCGTCATTATCGAAGAGGAAGACGGTCTGGTTATGGACGTCGATTTTCGCGAGGCCTTCGGCGAACTTGACCAGATTTCCGGTGCCGGAAAATGGGTGGCGCTCACTTACATCGATGAACCGGAAGAAATCTAGGATGCCAGGCCGACGCAGTGCAAGTGCGTGTTGCAGAATATGAGCATCTGAACTGCCTTCGGTGGCGACAAGAAAAGTCTCGGTACGTCGGACGTCGCCGTTGAACTCGCTCGTAGTCGCCCACCCATTCTCTACAAGCGGCCCATATTGCCAGATTACGTCGGCATCGCGGTTGGTTGGATTCTCGGCGAATATGCGGAGCATCAGATAGGGATGCAGCAAATCGACCGCGCTCGCGAAATAGCTCCGTTCCGAGTATTCGGATTCGTCGAAGTCCCATGCTAGGGGCAACCGCGCAAATATGCCTTTCTCACCTTTGAATCGTCGTTTTGCCTTCTTGCTGTTGCTGCCGACGAAGCTGTCGTCCAGTTCGACGAGCGAGTATCGTGTCGCAAGCGCAAGATATTCCTCGAAGCTGAGGGGAGCGGGGGCGGCGGGCGCGCCGTCATCATCCATGGCTGCGCGCTCTTCGCGCCAAGTCTCGACGCGCTTTTCGTAAGAAGCCCGCGCCAGAGCTAATGTGTAGCCGAGCAACTCAAGGCGTGGCAGCATGTCCCCAAGCTTTGTTGCGAACGCCATTTCATAAGGGCGCGTATCGATGCCCTCCTCGTCACTTTGTTGATAGTCGATCTGATCGCAGCGTACTGGCTTGCGGTCCTGTTCCTGAAACAGTGGACCATGATCCATTCCGCGATGGTTCTTCGACCACGCTAGATCGGTCCCCGCAAGGGAGAGCGAAATTTCTGTACCCACGTTTTCCCCCTCAGTGTGATTCATCCAGCTATAACAATGCGGAGCCGGAATCGCTTGAGGTATTCTTTGTACGTTCTCATGCTGTGACCGGCGACAGTGTCCGCCTACACGGTTTGTCGGAGTGCGTTGCGTGCGTTGTAAATAGCTTAAGCTTTGTTTTGCCTCGCGGCGGCTTAGTGGGTAAATCTCTTCCACGCAGGCGGATTTCGAGGACGCAGGGGCGAAATGATCGAAGATATCAAAGTTGCCCAAACGGCTAGTTATTCTGCTGAAGGGCAAAATTTAACCGGCTTGCGCGCGCTCAACTTTATCTACGGTGCCAACGGGTCGGGGAAGACTACGCTTTCGCGCCTGATCGGTCAGCCCGAAGATTATCCGAATTGCTCCATCACTTGGCGAAATGGTGCCCCGATTGCGAGCCTCGTCTACAATTCGGACTTCGTCGAACGCAACTTCGCGACGACCATCCCCGGTATCTTCACGCTCGGCGAGGAGAATGTCGAAACGCTATCGCAGATCGATGGGCTCAAGGTGCAGGAAGCAGGGTTTCGCGACGACATCGCAAATCGTCGGAACACGCTCCAGGGAGCCGACGGACGATCTGGGAAGATCGGCGAACTGGCCGCGCATCGCGATGATATCCAGCAGCAGTGCTGGGCGGCGAAAGGGCTACATGACGCCCATTTCAAGGCTGCGTTCACGGGGCTGCGGAACAATGCTTCCAACTTCTGCGACCGCATGCTCAAGGAGTTTGCGGAGAATGCTGCCGAGCTTCATGGTCTCGAAGACCTGAAAGCGCGCGCCGCCGTCGTGTTCGACGAGACGCTCTCGAGCCTGCCGTTGCTCCCCGCTGTGAATCCTGCCGATCTCGTCGCCGGCGAGAACAACCCCATCCTCGCGAAGAAGATCATTGGCGCCGGCGATGTCGATATCGCCGCCATCGTGAACCGCCTCGGGAGCAGCGACTGGATGAAGGCGGGCATCGGCTACTTCACCCAGACCGATCCGCATTGTCCTTTCTGCCAGCAGACGGTCGATGCGGAGACGACCGCCCGGCTCAAAGGATTTTTCGACGAAAACTATGATCGCGATATCTCGCTGATCGATCAGGCCGGCGAAAGCTACCGGGCCGCGGCCGGAGTTTTTGTGGAGGCGCTGGAGACTATTCTCGCGGAGCAGACTCGCCACGTCGACTTGGCCGCGCTGCAATCGCTGGTGGAGCGGGCCAAGGCGCGCCTCGGCGCCAACATTCAGAGTCTGGCGCGAAAGCGCAGCGAGCCGAGTTCGATCGTTGCCCTAGAGGACAACAGGGGCCTCTTCGACGAGATCGCGGCCTGCCTTGCGGACGGCGCGACGAAGATCGCACGCCACAACGAGATGGTCGCCAACCAGGCGAACGAGAGCGAGCGGCTCATCGCCGAGATCTGGAAATTTATTGTCGAGGAGAACCGCGGGGTTCTCGTCGCCTATCACGCGAACAAGACCGCGTGCGACGCCGCGATCGCGGGCCTGAACGCGAGTATCCGCGAGCGGGAGGGGCGTCAGGCCGAGACGCTCCAGGCTTTGCGGGCGCTCGAGGCCGGGATCACCAGCGTCGAGCCCACCGTGACCGAGATCAACGCGGTCCTGCAATCGTTCGGCTTTCGGGGTTTCAAGCTCGCGACCGCCGGTGAGCACAATAATCTCTACGAGATCCAGCGGCTCGATGGCAGTGATGCGAAGCGAACGCTCAGCGAAGGCGAGCGAACCTTTATCGCCTTCCTCTATTTCTATCATCTGATCAGGGGCAGCCAGTCCGCCACAGGGATGACGGACGACAGGGTCGTCGTGATCGATGATCCGGTATCCAGTCTCGACAGCGACGTGCTGTTCATCGTCAGCAGCCTGATCAAACGCGTCTTCGAGCTTTGCCGGTCGGGGGGGCAGATCAAGCAGGTCTTCATCCTCACGCACAACATCTACTTCCACAAGGAGGTCTCGTTCGATCCGAACCGTTCGGCTGTGCAATGCCGAAACGACGAGAGCTTCTGGATCGTGCGGAAGCGCGACGATGTCTCCGTGGTCGAGAACCATCCCGCCAACCCGATCAAGACCTCTTATGAGCTGCTCTGGGGCGAGGTGAAAAATGAAAATCGCTCGCGGATGACGATCCAGAACACCTTGCGACGTATCTTGGAGAATTACTTCAAGATTCTCGGCAATCTGGACAAGGATGATATTTGCGCGCGCTTCGAAGGGCGTGACAAGATCATCTGCAACTCGCTTTTCTCATGGGTGAACGATGGGTCGCACAGCGCGCATGACGATCTGTACCTGTCGGCGGACGATGCCGTCGTCGATGCCTACCTCGACGTGTTCCGCCGGATATTCGAAGTGACGCAGCATGGCGCTCATTATCGCATGATGATGGGAGAGGCCGCGCATGCCGTCGACGGCCAAGTGATACCAGCGCCCGTCTGTGAAGCGGTCGCTTGAGGCGCTTAGCCGTCAAACTGCTTGAGGAATCCTGATTAGGTCGGGAGTATTAACGGCCCGCCGGTTGACATCGACATGCGTCGACTTCTTGCCATATTCGTCGGGCGGCCCGGACAGTGCGAAGAGGCGCGGCGGGCGTAGCGGTGAATGTCCGCTATCCTGAGTAATCGCTTAGGACCGGACCGTCTCCAAACGGGCCAGAATTGGCCTCATGCGATCAGCGGATTATCCCAGTATGGCGGCTCGCCGAAGCTGTGCCGTAAACTCGCGGCAAGCGCCAATATCTTGGCCGCCGAGCCATGATCACGGGCATAGGCGATAAACAACTCCGCACCTTCCGCCTGGACCCGAATATCGAGCGCCACGAGCGCGCCGCTGGCGATGCTATCGTGAACGAAGAAGGTAGGAAGGAGAGCGATCCCGATTCCGGCAAGCGCGGCATCCTTCATGATGATGCCGTTATTCACGCGGAGTGCCGGGGCTGGCCTTACCACCGACCATCCGCCCGTCGTTCTAAACCGCCAGTCGCTCTCGCGATTGGAGTATAGAATGCCCCGATGATTGGAGAGATCGGCCAGCGAAGCAGGTCGGCCGTATCGTTCCAGATAGGCTGGCGAAGCGACCAGCAGCCGTCGGCTGACGGCAAGGCGCTTCGCGATCAGCCGTGTATCGCCGACTGGCCCGTGCCGCAGCACGGCGTCGAAGCCGTCGGCGGCCACATCGACGAACCGGTCATCGAGTTCCAGCGAAACGTCGATCTCTGGATGCTCCAGCAGGAACCGGCACAGTGCGGGCCCGAGATGCAGAGCTCCAAAACTTACCGGGGCTGACAGCCGTAGCGGACCTGCAAGCGTCCCACTGCGCGCGGCGAGTTCGGCCTCGGCCTCATCGGCTTCGCGAATGATCCGCTGCGCGCGGGGAAAAAAGCTCATCCCGCTCTCGGTGAGCGACAATTTGCGCGTCGTTCGTTGAATAAGCTTTGTGCCGAGCGACTTCTCGAGATCGGCAAGCCGCTCGCTGACGACGGACGTCGCGAGTCCAAGACGCCTCGAAGCGGCGCTGATCGAGCCCGCTTCAGCGGTGGCAAGGAAGGCTGCAATTCCGGAGAGCTTCATCATCTTTCGGAAATCCCGGCGGCTCGTTTCGGATTTATCCGGCTAGTCCGATTAGTGCATTAGGCGCATGTTGTTGTCCAGATGGCGATGGCCGTGGGGGCGGCGCCAATTCCGGAGAACGCCATGTCTTTCCGTCTGACCATTTTTGCCGCTACACTCCTTGCCATGACCGCGCCAGCCGCGGCGCAGGTCGAGCCTTTCCCGAGTAGCTTTCAGACAGCCGAGGTCCCGGCCGGAGACGCCACAATTCATGTCCGGGTCGGCGGGAAAGGGCCCGCCGTCGTCCTTCTCCACGGATACGGCGAAACTGGCGACATGTGGGCGCCGATGGCCGCCGACCTCGCGCGCGATCATCTTGTCATCGTGCCGGACCTTCGAGGCCTTGGGCTATCGTCCAAGCCTCCGGGCGGCTATGACAAGAAAACACAGGCCGGTGACCTGTCTGCCGTCCTAAATCACTACAAGGTGAAGCAGGTCGACCTCGTCACCCACGATATCGGCAATATGGTCGGCTTCGCCTTTGCAGCGCAGAATCGCAGTCTCGTGCGACGTTTCGTTCTGATCGACGCCCCGCTCCCGGGGATCGGCCCGTGGGACGAGATAATCAAAACGCCGCTGCTCTGGCACTTCCGCTTCGGCGGACCCGACATGGAGCGTCTGGTCGCAGGCCGCGAGCGCATCTATCTGGATCGCTTCTGGAACGAGTTCTCGGCCACGCCTGCACGATTTACCGAGGCGTCGCGCGAGCATTACGCCCGCCTCTATGCGCTCCCCGGTGCCATGCATTCCGGTTTCGCTCAGTTCGCCGCCTTCGACCAGGATGCCGCCGACAATCAGGCTTTCCTTGCTGCGGGCGGTAAGCTCAAGATGCCGGTCTATGCCGTCGGCGGCGGCAAATCCTTTGGCCCGATAATGGCAACCGTGATGCGCGCTGCTGCGGACGACGTGGAAGAGGGCATCGTACCCGATTCCGGCCACTGGATCATGGAAGAAAATCCCGCAGCCACGATCAAACTCGTCCGCGCTTTTCTGGACAAAGGCAAGTGACCGGTAAGGGCGCCTTCCTTCTCCTGCTTGCGATTGCTCCCGCCGTCATTGGATCCGCGGCCTTGCAGCCGCAGCGCCTGACGCGGGCTGAGATAGCGCAGCTTCCCGCCACAGGCGCAGGAAGCGGAACGTCCGGGGTGGAGGGCATACGCACCCATGTTCTTTCCGGCGACCCGTCGCGGGAGGGGCCTTACACGATCATGCTCAGCGTTCCTGCCAACACGCGGATCGCCGCGCACCGGCACAAGGACGACCGGGTGGCGACAATCGTCTCGGGGACGTGGAATTTTGGCTACGGACCGGTCGCTGGCGAGGACACCAAGGCGCTAGGCTCGGGAAGCTTCTATACCGAACCAGCAGGCGTCAGCCACTTCGCACGAACTGGCGCGGAGCCGGTGGTCCTTTACATTCACGGCATCGGCCCGACCGATACGGAATACACCACAGCTTCCGCTGACCCGCGCCGCTGACCAATCCCTATCGAGGAGGCGTATATGAGTGACTTTTCTGGGAAGAATATACTGATCCTTGGCGGAAGCCGCGGGATCGGCGCTGCAATCGTTCGCCGATTTGCGGCCGGCGGCGGCCGCGTCACCTTCACTTACGCCGGGTCCCACGACGCCGCCGAAGCGCTCGCCGCGGAAACGGGCGCCATAGCAGTTCGCGCCGACAGCGCCGAGCGCGCCGATGTGCTATCCGCCGTGCGAGGACCGGGCGCGCTCGATGTGATCGTCATCAATGCCGGTACGCTTGTCATGGGCGATCCGCTGACGCTCGAGCCTGACGCAATCGACCGGATGATCGATATCAACGTCCGGGCTCCTTATCACGCATCGGTCGAGGCAGCGCGCCAGATGAATGACGATGGACGGATCATTGTCATTGGATCGGTGAATGCCGATCGCATGCCCTTTGCCGGCGGCGCGGCTTACGCAATGAGCAAGTCTGCGATCCAGGGCATGGTGCGCGGCCTCGCACGCGACCTCGGTGATCGCGGTATCACCGTAAACAGCATCCAGCCTGGACCGACCGATAGCGAGATGAACCCCTCGGACGGGCCGATGGCGGCGACGATGCACGGCTTCATGGCCATCAAGCGCCATGCGCGGGGCGAGGAGATTGCAGAGTTTGCCGCGTATCTGGCAGGCCCCCACGGGGCCATGATAACCGGCTCGATGCAGACAATCGATGGTGGCTTCGGCGCCTGAGCCGCACGGCGCTGACGTGGCAATTATGCCGGGGTCAAAGACCTCCTTGGAACTAGCGTCCGGTTTTCTCGATTTGCACTCGGGAAGCAGACTGAAAAAAAACTGCCATAAGCAGCGGTGCGGGAGTTGATTTCAGAAGATTCCAAGGAACTTCTTGCGTTGCTTCTTTCGACCGTCGGCCGACTGCTTGCCATCCTCGGATTTAGCGGTCGTGCCCTTGCCGACGTCGTCGCGCGGCTTGCCCTTGCTGGTGCGCTGCGCGGCGGCCGGCGCTCCGGCAAGCACGGGGCCGCACTGCGAAGCCTTCGCATCGCCGGGATCGACGAACGGAATGATCAATCCCACGGGGCTGGCAAGGATGCCGAGGCCGAGCCCGGCGCCCGCACGGCCCGCGAGCTCGTCGCTGACGGGATCGATCTTCGGTGCGGCGAAATAGCCGCCGACGCCGACGGGTGACTGGCCCGAAAAGAGGCTGAAGGTTTTTCCGTCGGCGCGCACCGCCATGTCGATAGCCTCGTTGCGGAACGAGAAACCGCCGCGGCCGAGCATCACATTCTTCCTGGTGTCGATCAGGATCGGGTCGGCCGCCGCGATGCCGCCGCGGACGGTGAAGGCGATCACCCCGCAGTTGATTTCGACCGGTTTCTTGAGCTTGTCCTGGAACATCTTCTGCACGAACGTACCGATGTCGAGTTCGGCGAGCTGGATATTGCGCGTCCAGAACGTGCCCTGTGGCAGGACGAAGGCGATCCGCCCGTTCGACGTCGCGAGCGACTCGCGCACGCTGTCGCCGAAACCCACCATCTGCATGCGGCCGCTGACCGTTCCCGTCGTGCCCGATTTCTCGGTCCCGAAGCGCGCGAGCAAGGTGCCGAGCCGCGTCGGCGACAGGCGGACGTCATATTCGGTGCGCACCACCGCGGGACGTGCGTCGATCGCGATATCGCTTTTGACCGTGCCGCCCGCGACGATGAAATTGAACGGTTTCAGCTCCATCAGGCCATTTTTTAGTGCGAGCGTCAGGTCGACGTTGCTGATCGGGAAACTCTCGGCGCGCACCCGGTTCACCCGGTAGCGGACGTCGGCATCGAAGCGCTTCAGCGCCGCGACGCGCAGCGGGGCGTCGGGCAGCACACGAGGACGGCCACCGACCGTTTCGATCGTGCCGCCGGTGCCCATCCTGTCGAGCCGCTGCGGATCATAGCCGACGAAGGGTCCGGCATCGATGATGTTGAGCGAACGGGTGGTAAGGTCGGCCTTGAGATACAGCCGGCCCTTGGGCTGGCTGACCGCGAGCGAGCCGGCCAGGTCGCTGTCGCCGAACACCCCCTTCATCCCCGTCAGCTTCCACACCTCGTTTTCATGGGTCAGCGCGGATGTGACGCGATACGCGCGGGTGTCGGGGATCGCGACGCCGAGAAAATCGAAAATGCGCGACAAATTGGCGCCGCGTGCCTGCAGCTTGAGATCGGCGCCTTCGAGCTCGGTCGGTCCCGGCAATGTCCCCGAAACATCGAGCGTGTTGCCGAGCCCGACCGCGTGCAGCGTCAGGGCGTTCTTGCCCCCGGCGATCGTCTCGTTCGGGGATTTGAGGCCGCCCGACAGCTTGAAGGGCTGCCCGCGCATCGTCCCGCGTCCCGAAAAACTTATGTCATCGTTGATGCGCGTGCCGGCCGCGCGGACGGTGTCGATATCGATGTCGGCGAAAAGCTGCAGCCGGGGGTCGCGGTAGGTGAGGCCGCTCCGCGTGATCGCGGCGCGGCGGATCTGCGGCAGTTCGAGCGGCTCGGGCGGGCGGTTCGGGTCGCCGAAGGTCCAGCTGTTCCGTTTGTTGCCGGCATCCCATTCGAGCGCGACCTGCGCCCCGTCGAGATCGGCAAAGCGCAGGATGCGGTTCCCGAAGACGAGCGGCAGCGTGGCAAGTCTGGTGTCGACCTTTTTCGCCGTGAAGAACTGCTTTTCGCGCGCCCATGCGGGGTTCGCGATGCGGATTTCCTCGGCATAGAATTTGACGTTGAAGGGCGCGAAATAGAGCTGGAAGTCGCCACCGACATCGACCTGTCGTTCAAGCTGCGCCGTCGCGAACCGCTCGAACGGGCCCTTGAGGAAGCGGCCCTTGCTGATGAACAGGATCAGCCAGATCGCGAAGAGAATGAGCAGGATGATCGCGACCGTCCTGATCGCGATCCGCAGCGGTCGCGGGCGCCGCCCGAGCCAGGCGGGCGTCCATGCCGTCCGGGCCCAGCGGCGCGGGCGATCGGTCCAGCTGGGCGCTGGCGAACGGGCCGCTGAGGCCTGCTGACCGGAGCGCATGTCCATGCGGCATCAATCCGCCGCGCCGCGCATCGTTCCTTTTGGGCCCGGCCTGAATCGGGCTGCGCAAAGATGTCAGGGCGAAGGCAATTTGACTTTGGGTAGCGGCGTTGATCTAGGAGCGGCGAGATCGCGCCGCTCGTCGGCAGGTCATGTCGTATGCAGAGACTTGCCGACATCCTCGGCCGCGCTCGCCTCGATCGCGGGTGCCCATGCCGGGCCATCGCAGTCGCCCGAAGTTTGCGACACGACCTTGGGCTGCTGCCCGGACCCGAGCGAGGTGACCTGAACGCTGCGGCTGCAGGTTCCACTGCCCGTGCTGATGGACGAGAAGCTATAGCTCATCGTTCCGGCGGGCAGCGTGCCGAAGCTGGCAAGGTTGATCTTGCCGAGCGCGTTGGGTTCGCGCTGCAGGGCGTGCACCTGCTGCATCATCATCTCGGTTTGCCGCTGCATTGCCGCGGCGATCCGGTCGAACATGGCAAAGGGGGCCGCGTCGAACGGATCGATCCACCGGACCGGAACGAGCTTCGTCGCGGGGGCCAAGGTCACCTTCGGTGCGACGTCGCCGTCATATTCGATCCAGGCGACCGAGCCGTCGGGCAGGTCGACGTTCATCACACGGGTGTCTGCAGTTGCCGCTATCGCCGTACCCGCGGCTGTCAAAGCCGCAATTCCGGCGAAGACGGCCGTACGGATTTTACGCATCAATCGTCCTCCTAGTTAATGGCGGGATCCAAAATCTATCCCGCGAAATTGAACGCAGAATGACTCGCCGCGGCCGAGTTGAGCCGCTCTTTGCCATGCGCGCTGATCGGATAATTGCCGCAGCACAGCGCGTGCGGACCGGTCGGCGAGCAGCAAAGCCGGGGCGGCGCTTCGCTGGTCAAACAGGACGTGATCGACTGGCGGCTCATTGCCGAACCGCGGATCTCGAACGGCACGCCGACGTGCCGGCAGTAGCGTTCGGCCGCGTCGAGGTCTGCAAAGCGAAGCTCGACCTGCGCCAGCGGGTCGCCGCCGCCGGTCCAGCCGGTGAGCGGATCGGCGCCCGCCCGCCAGCGCGGGGCAAAACGCAGCCGCCACAAGCTCGCACGCGCCCGGCCCGACTGGTTGATGCCGAACGGCATGGGCTCGATGATCGCCCGGGCATCCGGCGGCAACGTGCTGGCGCGGTGTGCGATACACGCGTGATTGTCATTGGCCGCAACCGCCGGGGCCGCCTGTGCTGGCGCTGGCTGCTGGCTCGGCCCGGGACCGAAGTCCCGGGCCTGCCGGTCAAGCCGCCTGCGCATTGACGGGAATGCGGCGGACATTCTCATTCGCCGCCTCCGACTTCGGCAGGATGATGGTGAGCACCCCGTTCTGGAACGTCGCGCTTGCCTTGTCGGGTTCGACACCGCGCGGCAGGCCGATCCGCCGTTCGAAGCGGCCGTAGCTGCGTTCGGTATAGCCGCGGTCCTTGTCTTTGACCTGGGACTTCTTCTCGCCGCGGAGCGTCAGCACGCCCTCCTCGACGGTGATGTCGACGTCTTTCTCGTCCATACCGGGAAGCTCGGCAATCACGCGAACTTCGGTGTCGGTCTCGCCGAACTCGAGACTAGGCCACGAGAGATCGCGGCCGAGGCCGCCGAATGATGAGAGGCCGAACCCGCGGAAGACATCGTCGAACAGCCGGTTGACGTCGCGGTGAAGCGACAGGAGCGGATGGTCACCCGGTTCGCGCTCGGCGCTGACCGGAACGGGGAGCCAGTTCTCCTGCCGGCTCCAGGGAATCAGATCACGAATAGCCATGATATCATCTCCTTTCTGGCTAGAGAGTTCTGCAAGGCTCGCCGCCGTCATCGGCGGCGAGCCCGGTGGCCTCGGTCAGGCCGCCTCGAGGTCTTTCTCCTTCGGGGCTTCGAGGCGATCATTGACGGGCTGACCGCCGCCGATCGCGATCTTGCGCGGCTTCATCGCCTCAGGGACGACGCGCTGCAGATCGATACTCAGCAGACCATTCTCGAAGTCGGCGGACGCGACTTCAACATAGTCGGCAAGTTGGAAGCGCCGTTCGAAGGCGCGTGCCGCAATGCCGCGGTGCAGATACTCCCCCTCGTCCTTGTCCTCGCCGCGCTTGCCGCTGATGATGAGCTGGTTCTGCTGGGCGACCACCTCGATATCCTCGGGGCGGAAGCCGGCTACCGCGAGCGTGATGCGATAGCTGTCCTCGCCCTGCCGCGAGAGATCGAAGGGCGGATAGCCTTCGCTGCCGTCGCCTCGCTGGTCGGTCTCGAGGAGATCGAACAGGCGGTCGAAGCCGATCGCGGAACGCCGATAGGGCGCAAAATCAAAGCTGCTTCTCATTTTTCCAAATCCTCCAAGTTGAGCAATTTGGGCATGAGACACGCCGGAGAGAGCCGGCGCTCTCATTTGACCCACCGGACCCGGTTTCGGCGCCCGGCGATAAAAAGCTAGGAAACGGAAAACCACTTTCAAGAGACTTTTTTGCTTTTTTGGCGTCGCTCGTGCTCGGCCAACGACGCGCTCCTGCTGATCGCGGATGACTTGAAGCCACCGCGCCAAAGACCCCTTGAAGAGACTCTATTCCATTCCAAAATTGCCGTTTGCGGCCGACATGGTCGCGCACGATGAAAAGGAGCGACGACAAGGAAAGGAGGCCCGTCATGTCGCAGCCATTCTCCCGTTTTCTACACCCTTTCGATGTTGCACGTCATCCAAGCCTCGAGCCCGAGGTGAAACGCGCGCTACTCGCATCCTGGGCGTCGGATCGTTCGGCGGTCCGCGACAAGCCCGCCTTGCGCAAGCCCCCCGGCGCAAAACGCGCGGTTCCCGTCGACGACGTGTTTGCCGCCCTGCGCACGCTCGATCGCGGCGGCGAGCAACATCCGGGCGGTCCATGAGCGATCGCGCCTCGGCCGCAAATGAGCCGCCTAAGACGAGTGGCGACCCCTGCCAGTCGCATGAGATTTTGCCGCCCGGGGGCATGTTCCGGCCGATCAGGAATAGATCGTCGTGAAAATATAGGCGGCAAGCAGCACGAGGTGCACCGCACCCTGCAAAATCGTTGTTCGGCCGGTTCCAAAGGACAAGATCGCGACGCCGAGCGAGAGCGCCAGCAGCGTGACGCCCGTCGGATCGAGGCCGAGCGATAGCGGCCAGCCCATCACAAGCGCCGCAACCGCGACCGTCGGTATCGTGAGCCCGATCGTCGCAAGCGCCGACCCCAGCGCAAGATTGAGACTGGTCTGCAGGCGATTGCGCCGCGCCGCGCGCAGGGCCGCGAGACTTTCGGGCGCGAGCACGAGTGCCGCGATCGCGATGCCCACGATCGCGCGCGGCAACGCGGCGGCGGCGATGGCCGTTTCGAGCGGTTTGGAGAGGCTCTTGGCAAGGAAGACCACGCTGACGAGCGCAAGGAGAAGAAGGCCAAGCGAGCCGGCCGCGGTACGCGCGCTTGGCGGTGAGGCGTGTGCATCGCCAGCAAGCGCGCCCTCGCCCGCGGGCAAGAAATAGTCCCGGTGGCGGATAGTCTGGACGAACACGAATGTTGCATAGAGCAGCGTCGACACGATCGCGGTAAACACGAGTTGCGCCTCGGAATAGCGGGGCGCCGCGGCGTTTGAGCTCACGCTTGGCAAAACTAGTACCAATGTCGCCATCGCCGCCAGTACGCATAGAGCGGCATTAACCCCCTCGAGCACGAAGCGCTGTTCACCGTGGCGAATGCCGCCGACCAGCAGGCAGCCGCCCACGACGCCGTTGAGGATGAGCATGATGGCCGCAAACACCGTATCGCGCGGCAGAGCCGGGTTCGCCGACCCGCTCAGCATCATCGACAGAATCAGCGAGGCCTCAATGATCGTGACCGCCCCTGCGAGGATCAGCGTGCCGAATGGCTCGCCGACCCTGTGCGCGACCACCTCGCCATGATGGACTGCAGCGAGGATGCAGCCGACGAGGATAGCGCCCGTTACCGCAAGCGCGATGCTGTCCGCCTGCCCCGGGTGCAGCAAAAGCGCCGCCATGCCTGCGGCGGGCATCCACCAGGGCCAACTCGATATCACCGCAGCCGAAAGGGGCGGGATCGTCATGACGTCTTTTTCCGGACCGTGCATTTTTGCTTATTGAGATATGTTTTCCAAAGCGAACGCCGCCGGTCAAGTCGGCGCCGATCATGACCTCGACTTTGCTTATGGCGCATCTCTACAATAGCGAACGGGGCCGCGCGGCTGAACGCCGGCAGCGACCAAGAAGGCATTTCCTCTGAGGAGACGGAAAAGCTTCATTCGGCGCGCGCCCACGGTCCACCGGCTGGGGTTTGAAGGAGACGCGCCTTGATGATATATTCGATGGATAAATGGAGTCGCACTCATGGGTACGAAGGCCGACCACGACCTTTGGGGCCAGGTTCTCGCTATCGAAAATCGATATGGCGATCGCGGACCGGATGTCCTCAGACAAAGAATATCGAAGCTCCGCAGTGCGGGGGACCTTTCGGAAGCGGCGTTCTGGTCGGAGGTGGCAAGCTGCCTCAACGATCTGCATTCGATCCGTTTTGATGTTCCTGCAGTCAAGGCCCGTTCCGGCAGCACGTCGCTGCGCGATCGTGGAACTAATACAGCAGCTTTCTAGGCTCATCGAGTCCGCACGCTCCGCGCTCGGCCGCTGCGGCGACGAGCCCAAATGCCGGCTATCTTGAATTTATACCTGGAAAGGAAGCTGGGCGGCGGCCGGGACCAGCGACCGCCGTCCACTTGATGCCGCATGTGTGTGGGGCACGGGGGTGCGGCACAGGCACACCATAAGTTCAGACGGCTAGCAAATCGTTAATTTCAAGCAAATTGGGGCAGGACGCATTGGCGTAGGTGACGCGCGGCTCGAGGGCCTCGGGGAGGCTGGCCGCGTCTCCTGAGTGCCATGAGACATGTGGCATCAGGAGACGGGTTGTCCGAAAAACGCGGGAGCGTCGGTTGAAGTTCCGGCACCATGTTGCGGCAACCGAGGGAAGTAACAATCATCCCAGATGCTGCGCGCAAAATGTAGGGACATGGCAAAAAGGCCCCGCGGAGGGCGAGGCCTTTTCGTTCTCTTAGGATTGAACCCCAAGAGAAAGCCCCATCAGTCTCCAGGGAGTCGCTGTCTGGAGACGTCAGGAAGCGGCAAGATCTTGCCGGACGCTTCGGACCTCCTATTTGACGGCTTCTTGCGCCGCGTCACCGACATCCTGCGCGGCGTCGCCCACCTTCTGCGCCGCCTCGGTTACCGCCCCTGTTTCGGCCTTTTCGTTCCCGAGAAACTGGAAGGCGAGGAAGGCCGCAACAGCAAGCGCCAGGATAATGATGAGCGTCAGGCCGCCTCCGCGTCTCGGTTCCCGGTCAACGACCGTTGTCGTGTGCGTCGTCCCGTCGGTTTCGCGGGTCGTATGAATTTCATCCGCCATGCTATCCTCCGTCCAATGCCTATCGCCAAAGGACGCTTTTGACCGATGTTGGTTCCGGTTTGAAGGCAATCCCCGCTATCTTCGATATTCCGGTCTTTCCAGCATCCACTGCATCTGGAATAGCGAATCCGGGCGCCGCGACACCGCTAGGGTGATCGCGCAACCAGCTGCCGAACATAATCTTCAAGCGTCGTCACTCCTCGAATGGCTCTCGTGCCATAGTCGAAGCCGCCGTCGAGGCTGATCGCGGTCATCCTGGCATAAGAATTGGCCGCAGGCTCCGAAAAACCAAGCTTGCGATAGGCCGCCTCCCATTGTTCGCGCGGCGTCACGACGACTTCGACCGGACGGCCGAGAGCCCCGGCGAAAGCCTGCGCCACATCGTTCGAAGAATAGCGATCGGGTCCTTCGACATAACGGATCCCGGCGTCAGTGAGCGGCGACAGCAGCCGGTCTGCGGCCGCTTTCCCCAGATCGCGCGGCGCGGCCATCGGAAGCGCGAGATCGGCAGGGTACATCGTCTGCAGCTTTCCGGTTTCGCGAATCGGATCAAGCTGTTCATCCCAATTGCTGAAATAGTAGGGCGCGCGGTTGATCGCGGCGGGGATGGCTTGGCTACGCAGGCCTTCTTCGAACTCCCACAAGACATTCAGGTCGCCAATACGGTCGCCCGGCTGCGCCCCGCCAGTCGATTCCGCGACAATCTTCTCAAGGCCGGAATCGAAAAGCGCGGCAAGGATATTGGCGACGGTGCTCCGTTCCACGACGTCGGTGTCCGCCTTAATGTCGGCCGGTGGGTTGAGCAGGAAGGCGCGGCGACCGCGTTGGAAGGCCGCTCGCAGTGCAGGCACGTCGTTCACATCCGCTTCGATGATCTCGGCCTTCGTGTCGCGCCAGCTATCGGCGTGCTCAGGATCGTGCGTGATGATTCCGACCGGCTCGCCCAGCGCCAAGAGCGTCTCCGCCACTGCGGATCCGACGTGCCCGGTGGCGCCCATCACGATATGCATCGACCTTCTCCAATCGAGCATGCCAACGGATGATTATACGGATAGTTTCCGAGCAATATCTCCCGACCACAGAGGCTCGCGGCGGAACGGGCTGGCCTGTGTGTTAGCCCGGCGGTTTGTAACGGCCAATTTCAGTTCGGCTGCGATTGGGCCGAAGAGCTGTTCGTGGGGAAGGCGCGGAGCCGCGGTGCGCGGCTCCGCGAGCGATCAGGCGACGCGGCTGCCGCCCGTTTCGCTGCTCCATGCAGCGATCTGGTCCTTGACCGCCAGCTTCAATTTCTTGAGCCGCGCGATCAGGACCTCGTCGGGCACGCGCTGCCGCGTTTCCCGATCGATTTCGGCTTCGAGGCGGGCATGCTCGCGCCGGAGATAATGGATATGTCTGGACATCTTCTTCTCCATGCCAAGTCGAGGATGTTGCAGCCCGGTCGGCTGCGGCTGCGATATAGGAATGCCGGGATTCTGATTTCAATCGGTTGCTCGCGTGCGGGCGGTCGCGACAGCGGCGTGGGCAGGGGCCGGCGATCATCGCATTGTCTGAACGGTTCGATCAGATATTTGTGCCAAACGCCAAAAAAAAGACGCCCGCCCGATCGAAACCGGACGGGCGTCAGATGAAGATCTCTGTTTTCCTGAAAGGAAGAGCTCTCCTGGGTCGCACGGCGCGGATAGCGACGTGCGCTGAGCGATAATTGTACCGCAGCGCCAGAAAACGCTCCCACGCGTCCAAGGTCGCAGTCCCGCATCGCAGGGCTTTCCCAAACGCACTTCGACGATCCATTCCGATCTCCGCTCCGCTTTAGGCGGCGCGCCGCCGCGCGCAACGGCTCGCGCCGTCCTCCGCTTCGCTGCGGCCCTCCGGGTGCGCCCGCCGTCCGTTGCGCCGCCTGACGGGCGCGCGAAGCTCGGGAATGGCCCGGGCCAGGGAAGCGAGGAGAAAAGCCATGGCTGCGATCGGAATTGTCACCGGCACGATCGAAACCGGATTCAATGGACAGCTGCGAACATTGTCGATCAGAGCCGCGATCGAAATTCGCCGCAACCGGAGCAAGTCGGCCGACCTTCAGCCCGATTACCGCATCTATTCCGATGGCGCCGAGATCGGCGCGGGCTGGATCCGCTACAGTGAATTGTCCGAGAAGACCTATGTGTCGCTGAACTTCGCCGCCCCCGAATTCGGTCCGCGCCGTCTCTATGCCAACCTCGGCCGCGCCGCCGGCCAGGACGACGATAACTGCTATGCGATCCTCTGGAACCCGGTGGACTGATATGCAGGTCTCTTGCCTTATCGACGCCTTTGCATCCGGATTGGCGACAATCGGGGTGCAAGGGTGCCGCCACCTTGTTAGGATGACCGGAAATGCGTAGCAGTCTCGATCATCTCCCGGCTCAAAAACAGCGCGAACTCGAACGCGTGGTGCAGATCATCTTCGAGGAATTCGACGATGCGCTGGCGCTCGCCACCCAGGACTGGAAGCGCAAGGGCCGCATTTCCAAGATCATTCTCTATGGCAGCTATGCCCGCGGCGGCTGGGTCGACGAACCGCACACCGCCAAGGGCTATCAATCCGACTATGACCTGCTCATCATCGTCAACGACAAGCGCCTGACCGATCGCATCGAATATTGGTCGAAGCTCGATGACCATCTGATGCGCGAGTTCGGCATCTCTCGGGCAATCCGTACTCCGGTTAACTTCATCGTCCACAGTGTGGATGAAGTATGCGCCGGGCTTGCGCACGGCCGCTATTTCTTCATGGATGTCGCCCGTGACGGCATAGCTATCTACCAAGCGGTTGATGACGATCTCCCGGAACCAAAGCCCAAAACGCCGCATGCAGCGCTTGAGATGGCGCAAGAGTGACGAGTGGTTCGCGTCGGCCGAGGGCCGCGAGAAGCTTGCTACATTTGCGGTGGAAGAAGGACTGCTAAAGCACGCTGCCTTCGAACTGCACCAAGCTGCGGAAAGCTACTACAATTGCGTCCTGCTCGTGTGCCGCTTCTACACTCCCCATGTTCACAACCTCGCTTTCCTGCGCACGCAGGCCGAGAATATCGATCCGCGCCTCTTCGACGCGTGGCCGCGCGAACATAAGCGTGACCGCGCGATGTTCGAAAAGCTGAAGGAAGCCTATGTGAAGGCGCGCTACTCCAAACATTATCGCATCTCGGAGGAGGAGCTGAGCTGGCTCGGCGAGCGCGTATCGATGCTCGCGGGCATCGTCGAGACGATCTGCCGCGAACGCATCACGCAGCTCGAAGACACCGCGCGGGCCGCGGGCTGAGATGGCGGCGCCGCCGACCGCCGCCGAACTATTCGCCGCGCTGCGGGTGCTGGTGGCGATCGACGATGAGCGCGGGCTCTTCGACCGCGAGGCGCCCGAAGGCGGCTACCGAACCGAAGCGCTCGAGCGTGCGCTCGACGTCATTCGCGCGGCGATTGCGGAATAATATCTGGATATTGGCGAACGCCTGCCGCGCCGACTATAGCGTCGGCCCGTTCGGGATCGGCCCGGACGCTTCAGGAGATATTGTATGAACCATGCCGAACTTTCGGACAGCGTCGCCACCTCGCTCGGGCTGAGCAAGGCCGAAGGCAAGAAGGCCGTCGACGCCGTGTTCGCCGCGATCGTCGATGCTGCTGCCAAGGGCGACGAAGTGTCGGTGAACGGCTTCGGCAAGTTCAAGGTCAAGGAATCGGCCGCGCGCGAAGGCCGCAACCCCTCGACCGGCGCGGCGATCCAGATCGCGGCCTCAAAGAAGCTGGGCTTCGGCGCGGCGAAGGCCGTCAAGGATCGCCTGAACGGCTGATGGCATGCCTCCCCGCCGGCGGTGCCGGCGGGGAAAGGTGCGCGGCATCTGCTGGGCGCGCTCTGGCGGCGGCAGGCGCCGCCAGGGGTCGCATGCCTTGTCCGGGCCGCGCGAGCGCACTTGGACTCGCTTTCTTTGCGGCGCGGCGGCTAAGCCCAGGCCCGCACGCACGCCGCCCCGCTGCGGGCTCGCCAAGAGCGCGTTTCCCTGGCCCTGCGGGCCGGCGTCCTTGCGGTTTTTGAGTTTTCAGCGCTTCTTGGCGCGAGCGGCCTTTGCGCTGAGCTCGATCCATGCCGGGGCATGGTCGCTCGTTTTCTCCCATCCTCGCGGCCGCGTGTCGACGCCCGCCGCCTTCAGCCGCTTTGTCGCGGGTTCGTTGAGCAGCAAATGGTCGATGCGCAGGCCTGCATTACGCTCGAACGAGCGCCGCCAATATTTCCAGAAGCTATAGATGGTCTCGCCCGGGTGCAGATGGCGGATCGCGTCGGTCCATCCCTGCTCCAGCAGGCGATGATAGGCCGCTTTCACCTCGGGCGCGAACAGCGCGTCGTCGCGCCAGCGCTCGGGCACATAGACATCGAGGTCGGTCGGCATAACATTGAAGTCGCCTGCGACGACGACCGGGGCGTCGAGACCGACCAGCCCCGCGAGATGATCGTGAAGGCGGTCGAACCAGCGGAGCTTGAAGTCGAACTTCGGACCCGGGCGCGGATTGCCGTTCGGCAGATACAGGCCTGCCACGAGCACGCCGCCGACCGCGGCCTCGATATAGCGGCTCTGCTCGTCATTCGGATCGCCGGGCAGGCCGCGCCGCGTCTCGTGAATCTCGCCGATCCGGCTCAGCATCGCGACCCCGTTCCAGCGGCTCTGCCCGTGCCAGATCACGTCATAGCCCGCGTCGCGAATCGCCTTTTCGGGAAATTTCTCCTGCGGCGCCTTCAACTCCTGCAGGACAAGGATGTCGGGTTCGGCAAGCGCCAGCCATTGCAGCAGCACCGGCAGCCGGCCGTTGATCCCGTTCACATTATAGGTCGCGATCTTCACAGGTCGGGCAGTTCCTGGCTCGCCCGGCCCCAATCCTGCAGCCCCTTCGAGCCCGCGCGTTTCAGCAGCGCCCTGGCGTCGGTGATATGGAAGTGCGACGGCTTGTCGATCGTCTCCATCTCCTTCCATGTGATCGGCGCCGCGACCGGCGCGCCTTCGCGGGCGCGGGCACTATAGGGCATCACTGCGGTCGCGCCGCGCTGGTTCCTCAGATAATCGACGAAAATGCGGCCTTTGCGCTGCGCTTTCGGTAGGGCCGCGGTGAATTTCCCGGGGTCCATCTGCGCCACTGCCTGCGCGAGCCGGTGTGCGAAGTCCTTCACTTCGGGCCACTCGGCGCGGGGCACGAGCGGCGCGATGACATGCACGCCCTTGCCGCCGGTGAGCATCGGGAAGGTCTCGAGGCCCATTTGCCGCAGGATATCGCGGAACTGGAAGGCGGCGGCGCGCACCGCTTCGAAGTCGAGCCCGACGTCGGGGTCGAGGTCGAACACGAGCCGGTCAGCCTTTTCGACATCCTCGATCCTGGCGCCCCAGCCATGGAACTCGATCGTGCCCATCTGGACGCAGGTCAGCAGGCCCTCGGGCGTATCCATATAGAGATAGGGCTGATCGTCGCCGTCCTTCTCCTCGATCGTGACATGCTTGACGGCATCGCCGAAGCTGCCGGCGTCATGCTTCTGGAAAAAGCATTTCTTCGCGCGCCCCTGCGGACACCGCACGAGGCTGATCGGGCGCGAGCCCGCCCAGGGCAGCATGATCGGGGCGACCGCGGCATAATAGTCCGCGAGTTCGCCCTTGGTGAGACCCGCCTCGGGATAGATGACACGGTCGCGGTTGCTGATCGGTACGGCGGCGGGTTTTGTGGCGATCTCCACATCCTCCTCGGTTTCGAGGACGACCGCCTCGGGCTTCTTGTCCTCGCGAAGCCCGAGATAGCTTGGATGGCGGAGCGTGCCCTCGCGCGTCATCTCGGTATAGGCGATCTCGGCGACGAGCTTCGGCTCGATCCAGTGCGCGCCGCGCACTTCGCTGCGCGGCGCCCTCACCGTCGCCTCCTTCCGCGCGAGCGGTTTCATCAGCGCCTGCAGGCGGAACAGTTCCTGCGTGTCGAAACCGGTGCCAACCTTGCCCGCGTAGCGCAGCTCGCCCTTTTCATGGACGCCCAGCATCAGCGAGCGGAAGCTTCGCGACTTGTCCGACGGCGTCCAGCCGACGATCACGAACTCCTGGCGCTTGATGCACTTTGCCTTGAGCCAGCTCCCGGCGCGCGAGCCGACATATTTCGCGTCGGCTTTCTTTGAGATCACCCCTTCGAGCCCGGCGGCACAGAAGCTGTTCAGCAGCGTCTCGCCGCCGCCTTCGATATGGTCCGAGAAGCGGATGCGCTTGCCTGTCTTCGGGAGGATCTTCGCGAGGCGCGCCTTGCGCTCTCTGAGCGGGAGGCCGGTCAGGTCCTCGCCATCAAGCTCGAGCAGGTCGAAAGCGAAATAGTCTATGGCGTCGGGCGAAGCTTTGAGCGCATTCTGGAGCGACTGGAAGTTCGAGCGGCCATCGGCATCGAGGACGACCGCCTCGCCGTCGATCAGCGCGCTGTCCACCTTGAGCTTCGCCGCAGCGTCGAGCAGCGGCGCGAAACGCTCGGACCAGTCGAGACCCGAACGGGTATAGGCACGCGCGGTGCCGCCGCCGACCGCGACGAGCAGCCGGTAGCCGTCATATTTCATCTCATGAAACCAGCCGTTACCCGCGGGCACCGTGTCGACGAGTTGCGCGAGCTGGAGCGGCCGGAAAGGAGGAGGCGATGAGGCGCGGGCGGTCCGCGGCTCGGCGCGCGTCTTCCCGGGGCGGGCGGCTCTGGACCGAGGCTTGATGCTCGCAGCCATAGATTCAAGACCGTTCGGCGGCGCTTTCGTTCCCGCAGTTTCTGCAACCTGCGATGGCTGTGCGCGTTGCCAATTTGTCCGATAGCAAGGAGCGATAGGATGGCTGACGACAAGAATGAAGTGGGCGTCCCCGATCGGGCACGCATCAATTTGAGTGAGGACTATGAGATTCGCGACTGGACGAAGTCGCTCGGCGTGAGCGAGGAGGAACTGCGCGAGGCGGTCGACGCGGTCGGCAATTCCGCCGACAAGGTCCGCGAATATCTGCAGGCACGCTGATGGCCGTTGATTTCGACCGCGCGATGACGTCACCGCTCGAGCGCGTCGCGCGCACGCTTGCCGGCCATGCGCTGAGCCGCAACGCCGAGGGCGACATGGCGTCGGCCGGCGAAGCGGTCGATGCCCTGTGGGGCGAATATAGCGACGCCGCGCTGGCCGTCCTTCGCACGCTGCGCGAGCCGAGTGCGGCGATGCTCGCTGTCGGCGACGCCGGCGTCTGGGACCGGATGATCCACGCCGCGATCGAGGAAGAAACCATAGCCGATTGAGCCGGCGCTTGCTCGGCTCGATCCGGGAGGAGATGCTGAACGATGGCCAATGGCTGGGCGCGCGATGGTGCCGTGCAGGAACAGATCGACGACACGGTGGCGGACGCCGTCAAACTGGCGCGCCTCGGCCTCGCCGATGGCGAGGGCTCGGATTATTGCGAGGATTGCGGCGAGCGGATTCCGGAGGCGCGGCGCAAGGCCTTGCCCGGCAGCCGCACCTGCGTCGCCTGCCAGTCGGCGCGCGACGCGCGGCGCCGGCAGGCGGGGATCAACCGCCGCGGTAGCAAGGACAGCCAGCTTCGCTAAAGCGGCCGGCGGCGCTTCTGCCATTTTGCACTGATCGAGGAACGACGAATGTCCGCCGATTATGACCATGGGCGGCGCGATGGGCTGCGGCTCGCGCTGGCCATCCTTGCAGCCGAGGAAGAGAAATGGGCGCCCCTGCTTGGCGAGAGCCGCTCGTGGCGCACCAACCAGGATCGCGCGGTCCGGCACAAAGCGCTTCAGGTCGCGCAGCGCCGTGTGCAGACGGCGCTGGGCAGGCTCGCCGGCGAAAGCGATGCCGCTGATGCCGAACTCGCCGCGACGCTCGCCCGGCTGGGCCTCTGACCGCCGTCAACGATCCGCCGCAAATAGCCGACAACGCGCCACGCGAACGGCAACTTCAGGACCGCACGCCCGTTGCTTGGGCAGACGCCGACACGGTGTCCGGCGCATTGTTCGAAAGGAGTTCACATGTTTGACAACAAGAATGTCGCGACGTTGAATTCGCTGATCGCCACCACCCTCGACAGCATCGATGGCTACCGCAAGGCCGCCGATGAAACCAACGCCGCAGGGTTTCGCGACATCTTCCTGAGCCGCGCGAACGAGCGGCAATCGGTCGTCGCCAACCTTCAGGCCAAGGTGCGCGAGCTTGGCGGCGAGCCCGAGGACGACGGCACGGTGTTGGCGTCGGCGCATCGCGCTTTCCTGGGCTTGCGCGACAAGCTGACCGGCGATCGCGACGATGACGCCGTCATCGCCGAGGTCGAGCGCGGCGAGGATCATATCAAGTCGAAATTTGAGAGCGCGCTCGCTGACGGCGACCTCGACCCCACGGTTCGCCAGCTCATCCAGACGAGCTTTGCCTCGGTGCGCGAAGGCCATGACCAGATGTCGGCGCTCAAGCATCAGCTGAACGCGAGCTAGTCCGGCCCCTTGGGTCCGGCAATCGGCGGCGGCCCCGGCGATCGGGGTCGCCGCTTCATTTGAGGTCGGGGCGCATGGTCGCGAGGAGGCGGAGCGTCTTTTTGTCGCGGTTGCCGCCAAACCAGCGATCGAGCGCGGCGGCGAAAAGCGGCTTCTCGCTCGCGGCCTCGAACAAGGTGAGCGACGAGCAGAGCTTTTTCGCGTCGGTCTCGCCGAAAATGGCAACGGGATCGCTGCTGCCGAGATCCTGCAGCGTCTCGACGCACGCGATGTAGCGCGCGCCGAGTAGCGGATGCGCGAGATAGGCCCGTGCTTCCTCGAGCGACGCCATTGCATAACGCTGTGCCATCGCGCTTCGGCCGAGGCCCATGAGCTGTGGGAAGATGAACCACATCCAGTGGGTGCGCTTGGCGCCGCGCCGGATTTCGTCGAGCGCGCGCGCATGGACCTGCTCCTGCGCCTCGACAAATCGCTCAAGCGATGGCTCCGGGGTCATATCCTGCTCCTCGCGCAATATCGCGCCAACGGTTCTGGCCAACCGCTGCACCGGCAGCGGGGCCCGCCTTGCGCGGCTGGATGATTGGGGTCAAGTGAGCGCGGCATATCGTGCGACGGGCTGCGGGAACTTTGGCGATGCCGCCTCGTTTCGGGAAGGCATGGGCGCTGCGGCGATCACCGGTCGGCCGCCGCCATATGCGAATGGCCGCGCCGGACCTCGGTTCCTTCCGGCGCGGCAAGTTTACCGCCGCGCAGCACCCTTTCCTGGCTGCCGGTCCCGGCTTCCGCCAGGCGCCACCCTGCAGGTGCCTGGCGGGCCACTTTCCCAAACTCGGCTAGGGTCCGTAGCGGTCGCGAAGCGTCCGGAAGGTGATCGACCAGCGAGGGACCTCCATTGCGGCGATGCTATGCTCCCAGTCGGTCCGCACCTCGTCCTTCAGATGATAGATCGAGCGGGGCGCGAGCGGCAGTGCGACGCGCGCGAATTTCTCGCCTTGCCTGCGGCGAAAGCGCATCGTCGCCGCGGCGCCGAGCGAGATGCCGATAACATGCTCGAACACCGGCCGGTCGCGGTGCCATCCGATCCCGGCGCCCGGGCCATAGGACATGAGCAGCGCCTGCGCGATGTCATCGCGCGGGATATTCGCGAAGTCCGCGGCGCGGTCGGCGATCGGGCGCAGCCATTTTGGCAGCGGCTCGGTCCGGCTGAAGGCGCTCGCCTCGAAATCATAATGCCAGCCGTAGGACCGCGTGAGCCTTTTTCCTTCCCATTGCTGGAAGCGAAAGGGCGTGAGCTCGGCGGCTTCGATGCGCGCGATCAGCGCGGTCTCTTCGGCCGCGCTCAGAAAATCGGCGGCGCTCGACAGGCCGGGAAGCTGCGGCGCGCCGAACAGGTCGACTTGCGCGGGCTCGGCCGATTGGGGGAGGGCGGTTTTCGTCATCGCGGCGCGAGCCGCTCCATGCGGGCCGCGATCGCCTTCCAGCGCTCGATACCCGCCGCGTCGCCCGCGAGCGCGAGCGCGCCGATGCGCTCGGCGACGAAGACGGGCGCGCGGTCGCCATGCTGCTTCTCGATGGCGAGGGCGCAAGCCCATAGATGCTGTTCGTCGGAAAGGGTCATGGTCTTCAGATAAGCGAGGGTTGTTCGATCACGGGTGTCTTGCGGATCCAGGGATCGCGCGTTCGCTCCATCTCGATCAGCTCGTTCGGGAAGCAGCGATCCTGGAAGGCCATCACGTCGTCGAGACTGCCATGGAGCCAGCGGTCATACTCCTCGGCCAGGAGCAGGACGGGCATCCGGTCATGGACCGGCCGGATCGCGTCGTTGCAGTCGGTCATCAGGCCCGAATAGACCGGGCCCCATTCGTCGCTGGTCTTCCACATCCCCGCCCAGGCAAAGATCGGCGCGCCCTTCACGCGAAACCAGGTGCGCGTTTTCGATCCCGGCTCGCCTTCGGCCTCGGCGAACTCAGTGACCGGAATAATACAGCGATTCTCGGGCTTGCCAGCGATAAATTTCCACATGAAACTCGAAAGATCGGCGATATTGTTCACCGCCTTCGGCTTGATCGGGAGCCCGGTTCTTTTGCTCTTCTGCGGCAGCGGAAAACCCCAGACCATCTTCTCGAGCGTTCGCCGGCCTTCGGCCTCGCGCACAACCATGCCCGGATAGCCGGGCAGGGTTTCCTCGGGGAGATTGAACTCGCTCGGCGCGAGCTCGACCCCGAAGTGGGCGGCGACCTCGGCGGCGCTTTTCCGTTCGGTATAGAGATTGCACATGGCTGTCAGCCTATCACGAAATGCCGGCGCGAAAAGCCATCAGAGGAGCGAGGCCTGCGGCTGCGCCGTCGGCGGCAGCTTACCGCTCCGCCAGAGATCGTCGGTATGTTCGACCGTGAAGCGGTCCGACGGCGGCGGGGGCCTGAACTGGAGGGCGATGACGTCCTTGATCGACCCGTGCAGCCAGCGCGCATATTCATGTGGCTCGAGCAACACCGGCATGCGCTCGTTATAGGGCAGGATCGCCCCATTGGCTTCCATCGTCATCCCGGCATAGACCGGGCCAAACTCGGCGCTGTTCTTGCAAAAGCCCGCCCAAGCCATGATCGGCTGGCCCTCTAGCGAGAACCAGCTGCGCGTCTTCTCGCCCGGCGTCCCATTCGGGTTGGCGAAATGGGTGAGCGGAATGAGGCAGCGATATCTGGGCTCGACGACCAGCGTCTCCCACATCGGATTGGTAAGGTCGGCAACGAGCCCGATCCGCCCCGGCGGATCGCCGCGCAGGCGCATCTCACGCGTCAGGCGCGGAAAGCCCCAGAGCATCTGACCGAGCATGCGCCGGCCGTTGGCCTCGCGCACGACAAGGCCGGGGCACGTCTCGATCGTCTCGGACGGCACCGCGATATCGACGTCGCCGCCGGCCCCGAAATGGTCGGCGATCTCCGTCGCGGTCGCGGCAAGGGCGTAGAGCCGGCTCATAGTCCTAGTAGGGCACGTCCGTCATAAGCCGGATGATTTCCGCGAAGGCCTCGGGATCGAAGCCGAGCCCGTCTTCGGTTCGTATCAATTTGGCCCGCGCTCCGGCCTCGTAGAAGGCATCGACATCGGTTTCGCCGAAGGGATCATGGAGATTGCACCAGCGATCCATGGCAATGGCGCGGGCGTGCAGCGCCATTCCGGCATAGGCTGCGGGCGCAAAGCCATAGTCGCTCGCGAAGAGGCCGAGCAATCGCCCATGTTCGGCGACATTGGCTTCGCTTCGGACCGGGATATGCGCGATCGTCTCGACCGCGGCGCGCATCTGCGGGCCGGTGATATGGACGCTGTTGAGTGTCGTGACAAAGCCGCCGGGCGCGAACAGGTCGACGAGATCGGCTTCTGCCTCGATCTCTTTCGCTGCGGCCGCCCTGTCGGGCCTGATTGGAACAACCTTGCTCATTGATATTCCTTTATCGAGTCGCTCTCGCTTATAGAACATAATGGGAACAAATGCCACTGGGGCCCGCCGCGCGGGAGTCCGGGCTCGCTTCTTCCTATCGTCCGAATATCGCCTCCGTCCCTGTCAGCGGGTTGCGCTCCGGGATCGGCACGCGCCGCATCCTCTCGAAGGTTTCCGATGTCGCCGCCACGGTGCAGATGTCCCATTCGCAGCCGGCGGGATAGGCGCCGACGACCGCAAAATCGTCGCTGCGGTCGATCCGGCAATGCCCGGTCCCGACGGGAAGAAGGAGCGCGTCGCCGGCCTGGACCTCGATGATCCGCCCGCCGGGACCGCCGAGCGCGAGCGTTGCGAAGCCCGCGAAGACGCCCAGCGCCTCATGGGTCGTCGAATGATAATGATGATAGTCGAAGATCGTGTCGCGCCATTGCGGCGGCCAGTCATGATCGGCGAACAGCGTCTCGAAGGCTTGCGCGGCTTTCTCGCCCTCGGCGCGGACGGCGCCGCGATAAACTTCGACCGCCAGCCGCTCATTGTTCGGCAGCCAGTCGTTGGCGTGCAGGATGAACGCTTCGCGTTCCACGACATTGTCCTTTCCGCCCTATCTACCGGCACGGGCGCGGTTCGTTCCATGGCCCGGAGTTAGCGGAAATCGCGCGGCTTGATCTTGATCCCCTCGGTCGGGCGTCCCGGCACGATGCCCGAGCCGAGGCGCAGGTCTGGGATAAAGATATCGCGGGCGCCCTGGCCGAGCGGCTTGGTCTCCGGATCGCGCGGATCGGGGCCGACCGCGCTCTTCACGACGTCGGCGCGGCTGACACGGTAGATGTCGGCGACGTCCTGGCGATTGCCGACGCTCGCGAGCATCGGCGATAGATCCTCGAGCCTTTGCGCGATGACATGGATGACCTCGCCCTCGCGCTGAACCTGGCCCCGCACCCCCATCATTGACGCGCCGAGTATGGTGCGGCGGTTCGCCTCGAAGATCTTGGTCCAGACGACGAGGTTCGCGACATTGGTCTCGTCCTCGAGCGTGATGAACATGACGCCCTTGGCCGAGCCCGGCTTCTGCCGCACGAGCACGACCCCCGCGAGATTGATCCCGCGCCCGTCCTTGACGCTCTGCAGTTCCTCGCATGTGATCATCTTGCGCGCGCGCAGTTCGTCGCGAAGGAAGGCGAGCGGGTGGGCGCGCAGCGACAGGCCCGAGGCGCGATAATCCTCGACCACCTCGGCACCTTCGCCCATCGGCGCAAGCAGCGTCTCGGGTTCCAGCGCTTCGCGCTGGAGGCGTCCCGCGCGTTCGTCGGCCGCGGCAAAAAGCGGCAGCGCCGCGTGGCCGAGGCCTTTCACCTCCCACAGTCCCTCCCGGCGCGTCGATCCGAGCGAGGCGAAGCCATCGGCGTCGCCGATCCGGTCGAGCGCTCCCCGCCCGACGCCGGCGCGGCGCTGGATTTCCTCGGCGCTGCTGTAGGGCGTATCGCCGCGCGCGGCGACGATCGCGGCGCCGTCACCGTTCGCGAGGCCGCGCACCATGCGCAGGCCAAGGCGGACCGCGAGATATTTGCCGGCTCTGCCATCGGCATCGCTCGGTTCGAGCGAACAGTCCCAGCGGCTGTGATTGACGTCGATCGGCCGTACTTCGACGCCATGCTGGCGCGCATCGCGCACGATCTGCGCCGGGGCATAGAAGCCCATTGGCTGCGCGTTGAGCAGCGCGGCGCAGAAAACATCGGGATGGTGGCACTTCATCCACGACGACGCATAGGCGATCAGCGCGAAACTCGCGGCGTGGCTTTCGGGAAAACCATAGGAGCCGAAACCCTCGATCTGCTTGAAGGTCTTTTCGGCGAAGTCGCGTTCGTAGCCGCGCGAGACCATGCCATCGATCAGCTTGTCGCGAAAATGCGAGACGCCGCCCGTCAGCTTGAACGTCGCCATCGCGCGGCGCAGCAGATCGGCCTCCGAGGCGGTGAATCCGGCGCATTCGATCGCGACGCGCATCGCCTGTTCCTGGAAGAGCGGGACGCCGAGCGTCTTTTCGAGCACGCGGCGAAGCTCGGGGGTCGGGTAGGTCACCGCCTCCTCGCCGTTGCGGCGGCGGCGATAGGGATGGACCATATCGCCCTGGATCGGGCCGGGCCGGACGATCGCGACCTGGATCACGAGATCGTAGAAAGTCCTGGGTGCCATCAGCGGGATCGACGCCATCTGTGCGCGGCTCTCGATCTGGAAGACGCCGAGCGTGTCGGCCTTGCGGATCATCTTATAAGTCGCGGGGTCCTCGGCGGGGATCGTCGACAGATCATGCTTGATGCCCTTGTCGATCTCGAGAAATTCGAAGGCGCGGCGCATGCAACTCAGCATGCCGAGCGCGAGGATATCGACCTTCATGAACCCCAGCGCGTCGATATCGTCCTTGTCCCATTCGATGACCTGGCGGTCGTCCATTGCGGCGGGCTCGATCGGGACCAATTCGTCGAGCCGGTCGCGCGTCAGCACGAAGCCGCCGGGGTGCTGCGAGAGATGGCGCGGGGTGTTGATCAGCGTGCGCGCAAGTTCGAGCGTGAGCATGAGGCGCCGGTCGCCCATATCGAGACCCAGTTCCTCGGCATGGCGTTCCTCGACGCCGTCGCGGCTATAGCCCCAGACCGCCCCGGCGAGCCCCGCGGTCATGTCCTCGCTGAGGCCGAGCGCCTTGCCGACCTCGCGCACCGCGCCGCGGCTTCGGTAGCGCGTAACGACCGCGGTCAGCGCCGAGCGCGTGCGGCCATAGGTCTCGTAGATCCACTGGATGATTTCCTCGCGCCGCTCATGCTCGAAATCGACGTCGATATCGGGGGGCTCGCGCCGTTCGGCCGAGACGAAGCGCTCGAACAGCAGTTCGGAGCGCACCGGGTCGATCGACGTGATCCCGAGCACGTAGCAGACCGCGCTGTTCGCCGCCGAGCCGCGGCCCTGGCAGAGAATCTCGCGGCGGCGCGCCTCGGCGACGATCGAATGAACCGTCAGAAAATAGGGCGCATAATCGAGCTGGCCGATCAATTTGAGCTCATGCTCGAGTTGCGCGCGAATCTTGCCGTCGATCCCTTCGGGATAGCGCAGCGGCGCCTTTTCCCAGGTGAGCCGCTCGAGCTCCTGCTGCGGCGTGCGGGCGGCATCGCCGATTTCGTCGGGATATTGATATTTGAGTTCGTCGAGGCTGAAGGTGCAGCGGCCTGCGAATTCGACGGTCCGCGCGACGGGCGAAACATCCTTCAGGTAGCGGCGGAACAGCCGCTCCATCTCGGCGGCCGATTTGAGATAGCGGTCGGCGAAGCGCTCGCGCCGGTCGCCGAGTTCGTCGATCGTGCATTTCTCGCGAATGCAGGTGACGACATCCTGGAGCAGGCGCCGTTCGGGGGCATGATAGAGGACATCGTTCGTCGCGACCGTCGGGACGCGGGCTTTCGCGGCCAGCGCGGCGAGGTCGCGCAGCCGCACCGCGTCGCGCGGGCGGCGACGGATGGTGAGCGCCATATAGGCGCGGTCGCCGAAGATGCGTTTCGTCCGCGCGAGCGCCGCCTCGGTCGCCGCGTCGGCGCGGTCGGGAACGAGCAGCGCAAGAAGGCCTTCGCTCCAGTCCTCGACATCGGCCCAGTCGAGATGGCACGCCCCCTTGCCGGCACGGGCCTTGCCCGCGCTGAGCAACCGGCACATGCGGCCATATCCCGCCTTGTCGGTCGGATAGAGAAGCAGCGCGGTCCCATCGGCCAGATCCAGCCGCGTGCCGACGATCGCCCGCACGCCCGTCGCCTTTCCGGCATCCCAGGCGCGCACGATCCCGGCGACGCTGTGGCGATCGACGACGCCGAGCGCCGGCAGGCCGAGCAGCGCCGCCGCCGCGAACAGCTCATCGGGCGAAGAGGCGCCGCGGAGGAAGCTGAAATGCGTGGTGACCTGCAGCTCGACATACGCGGGCTCGCCCCTGCTCAAGCAAATGCTCCATGCAGGAACCAGCGCATCGAGCCGGTCGACGAATGGACGCCATCGCCGAGGCGGAAAAGCCAGTAGCGCCCACCGCTTGTCGTCTCGACTTGATAATAGTCGCGGACGCTCAAGGGGGTTTCGCCCTCGATGCCGCCATCGCGCCACCATTCGCCATGGAGCCGTTCGGGACCATCGCCTTGCGTCACCCGGTAGCGTTTGCGGCGCCAGACGAACATGCGCGGAGCATCGTCGGGGAGGAGCGCGATGACGTCGATCGGCTCGGGACGGGCCAGCATCCGCGACGGGCGGGGCAGGTCGTCGGCCCAGACGGAGCTTTCGCAGCCCTGCAGTGCGGGTGCGAACGCGACCGAGCGTTCGGGCATGACGCTCGGCGATGGCACCGCGCGCATGAGGCCGCGCTGGCTGAAGCGGTTCGCGAGTGCGTCGACGAGGGCGGCGAGATCGGGGCCGCGACGGGTAAGGCTCGCGAGGCCTTCGCCCTGCCGTGCGCCCTGGTCCTCGATCAGCGGCGCGATGAGCGTCATCGCCTCGATCCCGAGGCCGGGCTCGATGGTCTCGATCTTCGCCGAGAGCAGTTTTGCGAGATGTTTGGCGTCGCGCGACGGCGCCGCGGTGCCGATGCGGACGGCTTGGCATTGCCCATCGACGCGGTGGAAATAGCAATCGAGTCGCCGCGCGCCCTTGCCGGCGCGCCCGAGCTGAACCGCGACATCGCGGGCGAGATCGCCGATAACCTGCGCGAACGCCTCGGCGGTGGCGATCGGCTCCATGAACCCGCGCCGCGCGCGCGGCAACGCCTCGGGGAAGATGGGCTCGATCGGTTCGGGCAAGGTGCCGAGTGCCTGATCGAGGCGGCGATGGAGTTCACGCCCGAAGCGCTTGGCGAGCGGGCCGCGCGGCGCGCCGATCAGCTGCTCGATGCGCTCGAAACCAAGCTTGCGCAGGCCCTCGACATCGGCGGGCGGGAGGCGCAACGCCGCGATCGGCAGCAGCGCGATCGCCTTGCGATGCGCGCCCGGCTCGACGGTCACCGGCCGCCCCGCAGGCACATGGCGGGCGACCGCATGCGCGCATCCGGCAGTGTCGGCCACCGCAATCTGGAGCGACAGCCCAAAGGCGGCGATGCGCCGGTGCAGATCCTTGATGAGCGCGCGCTCGCTGCCGAACAGCGCGGCGCAGCCCGTGACATCGAGCCAGAGGCCATCGGGCGGATCGGGCGCGACCATCGGGGAATAACGCTGTCCCGCCCAGAGCGCGAGACGGCGCAGCCCGTCGATATCGGCTTCGGGGTCGGCGTCGACGACGTCGAGTTCGGGCGCGAACGCGCGCGCCCTGGTGATGGTCATGCCCACCACAATGCCGAGCGCGCGCGCGTCCGCGCACGTCGCCGCGACGATCCTGCGGCCATGGTCGGGGATCGCGGTAACGAGCGGGCGGGCGGGGCTCGCGGCGTCAGGCCGCGGCTTGCCGGTCTTCCTGCGCAGCCGGTCGGTCGACCAGTGCGGCAGGAAGAGCGATACGACCCGTCGCATCGCACCCCTCCAATATCCATTGATGCGGGTTGCCGCCGCGCACCCGCTCGAGATCGACGCGCCAGCGTGGTCGCCCGAGGCTCGGGATGCCGAGATCCTCGCTCGGGCTGGCGGTGATCCGCCAGCGTGTCAGCGCGGCACTGCCTTCGACCGCCGGGCCGAGCTTCGATGCCCGGCGAAACAGAAAGGCGGGGACTCCCGAGGTCTCGGCAGCAAGTTGCAGCCGCTTCGAGGCGGTCGTCGTATATTTTGCGACCTCGCCGACGACCCCGGCGAGACCCGGGTGCCGCAGGCATTCCTCCATGGCGAGGAGAACATTGGTGTCGCTGCCCGCCTCGACATGGATCAGGCGGTCCGGGCGGAGACCCGCAAGTTGTAGGGCGGGCGCGAAAAGGTCGCGCCAGCGCAGGCACCAGAAAACGGGCCCTTCGGTCCGCGCGAAAATGCCCGCGAGAAAGATGGTGGCGCTCGCATCGTCGGCCAGTTCGGGACTTCCCGCGACCTCGTGGAGCGCGCCAGTGGCAAGCCCGCCGCCCGGCAGCCGCGAGTCGATGGCATCGACGCCGAAGGGAATGACGTCATGACGCGCGCACACGCCCTCGATTCGCGCGATTTTGGCGCGAAGATCGGCGAGGACGGTAGATTGGCGCATGACATCATAAAACCCGGATTGCAGCTTTCGTTCCTTCTTTGTTCTCTTCTCGCTTTTCGAGTCAAGCCGCTCCTCGTCATGCTGCGACGGGTGGAAAGAAGCTGCGAGGAGGATCCGGGAGGCAAGCATCTGCTTTCCGCTGCCTTTTCCGCGCTTCGATTGATGGCGCGAAATTCTCCGGTTGCGGCGTTCCATCCCCTCCTTGGGCGCCTTCTGCGGTCCCGGCTCGCCTGGCGCCGTCAACCCCATGCGGGGTTCGCCCTCGCGTTCCGCTCGGTGACGGCAGCTCTCGGGCCCTTGGATTGGCGCCATCGGGGATGATCCCGAGCAACCAAGGAGACTTCACATGGCCACCATCGCAAATCTCACCGTCAAGACCGACGGCAGCTTCGAAGGCACGCTCGCCACTCTCAGCGTTACCGCGCCGATCGCAATCCTGCTCAACGCCCGCAAGACGAAGGACAGCGAGCCGGACTATCGCGTCGTCAGCCGCAAAAACGGATTCGAACTCGGAGCGGGCTGGGTCCGGACATCACAGGCGACCGGCGCCGAATATGTCTCGGTTTCGCTTTCCGCGCCCGAACTCGGCACGGTCTACTGCAACATCGCCAATGCGCCGGGCGACGATCCGTCGAAGAAAGTGCTGATCTGGAACCCACCGTCGTGAGCACGACCGGCCCCGCTTCGGCGGGGTCGGCGCTTCTTCGGGGCGAAGAGCCGGACCGACACCTGTTGTCTTTACTCTTTCGCACGCTATGTCCCATAGGATCGACGCAGAGGTGCCAGCAATGTCAGGTTCGGAATTTGGAATCGGCGCATATACGCCGACCGAAGCAGCGAAGCTCCTGCATATGCAGGCAGTGACGCTGCGCCGGTGGCTGTGTGGCTATGATTATGATCGCGAAGATGGCGTTCATCAGCAGCCGCCCTTGTGGCGGGCACAATATGACGCCGATCAGGACGGCTTACTTCTGGGATTTCGCGATCTTGTCGAGGCTAGGATCGTGCATGCCCTTCGTAAATCACGCATCGGGCTTCCCACCATCAGGCTTTGCATTGACCGTGCGAAGGAGATGTTGGGCGAGGATCACCCTTTTTCGACGAAAGCCTTCAAGTCCGATGGAAAGCGCATTTTCCTCGAAATCACAAAGGGCGTTGAAGAACCGCGGCTAATCGATCTCAAGGAACGGCAGCACGTGTTCAGGGATTTCGTGCTGCCCTCTCTCCAAGGTCTGGAATTCGGGGACGATCGCGCCGAAAGATGGTGGCTTGTCCCTGATCGCAAAACGATTGTGGCTGATCCCAGAAGGTCGTTCGGCCAGCCTATCATTGAGCGAAACGGGTTATTGACTTCGCGCGTCGTGCAGGAGGTCAAGGCCGAGGGGTCTGTCGAGCGCGTCGCCCGCCTCTATGAGATTTCAGTCAGCGCTGTTCGCGATGCCCTCCAATTTGAAGCCGGCCTTTCCCGGCGGGTTCATTGAAGGTCTTCGTTGACAACAATCTCCCGCCCGACCTCGCTCGCGGGCTCAATGCGCTTTTCGGCAGGGACCATGAGGTCGTCTGTCATCGCGACAAATTTGGCGACACCCATATCGCGGACGAAGAATGGATCCCCGCTCTCGCGTCCGAGGGAGGGTGGGTCGTTTTGTCTGGCGACCTTAACATCGCTCGCAAGCGTCCGTCGCGCGAACTCTTCATGCGGTCTCAGCTTGTCGGCTTCTTCCCGCGAGCGGCCGTCATGGAACTCCCTATCGCGAAAAAAGCGGCGCGCATCCTGACGGTCTGGGACAAGATGGAGCGCATCGCGAACGATATTCGGCCTGGGCTCTTTGAGCTTCAGCAGCGCGGCGAAAAATTCAGCACGCTTTAGCGAGGCGGTCCGGCTGACTGCCGACGGGGCCATCCCCTCCCGATTGCCGCTATTCCCTTGGCCGAGGCCATGCCTCCTTCAATCAACCCGCAAGGGGTCCCTGCGCTGCGCTTGGGCCTCCGCTGCGCTGCGGTGATTGCGGCCCGTCCCCGTCCGGCGGGGCGACTGTCGAGCGGGAATGGTCCCGCTCCCGGACAGGAGCCTCGATATGCCGCTTTCCACCGCCCAATCGCTCGGCTGGAACCTCGCCCGCACGATGATGACCATCATCGTCCTGATCGAAACCGCCCAAGGATATTCGGTGATGCCGCTCGATGAATTCGACGGCGATCCCAGCTGCATCGTCTGCGAATATGATCCCTTCGCTCGCTGACATTGGCGAAAAAGCCTAAGGTGGTTCCAGTTTCGGTTCTGCCTTCGGGGCGTGTCTGCTATATTCAAAGGGCAGAATGCGCTGTGGTGGTGGTGGCGAGCGCGTCCGACGGGAGGACGCTTGTGACCTTGATGATTATCCTCGGCGGCGTGGCTGCCCTCTATCTTATCTGGCTCCTGTTCCGGCTCGCGACCTTTGCCTTGCCGGTCTATTCGGCGGTCGGCGCCGGCCTCTTTGTTCACACCCAAGGCTATGGAGCCACCGCCATGCTGCTGGCCGGCTTCACCGCCGGCCTGATCGTCTATCTGACGGGTCAGGCGGTCTGCGTCTCGGTCAGGTCTCCTCTCCTCCGATTCCTTGTCGCCCTGCTGTTCGCCGCGCCCGCGGGCTTTGCGGGATATCAGGCGATGACAGGGTTGCTCGGGCTGATGATCGATGACGGCATCTGGACGACATGTCTGGGCTTTTTCGCCGGTCTTGCCACTGCCTCCGCCGCATGGCGCAGCCTCGCAGGCCCCGCGCCGGCACCAGGACTATCGGCACCAGATCCGCAGTCAAAGGAGTTCAACCCTGCGACGCCGCAGGCCTAGACTTCATTTTCCTTCCGTCACGGCAACTCCTTTCCTTTCTTCCGGGCACCAGCACAGCCTCTCGACATGCGCGATCTGGCAGCAAGCCGCTGGCACTGGGCCGGCTTGCCGCAACGGCGCATCTTCGACTTTCTTCCCCCGGCGTGCCGCCGTTCCTCGCGAAACAAGAAAGCCGGATCGCGCGTCCTTCGCTCTGCTGCGGGCCCTTCGGGCTGCGGCGCCGTCCCCTTGCTGCCCGCCGATGCGCATCGAGGCCGCGCTGGTGCGGCTCGAGCCAAAGGAAGGATAGCATCATGAGCAAGATCGGCAGCTTCACGAAGACCGCCTCCGGCGAATATCAGGGCGAGATCGTCACCCTTTCGGTGCAGGCGAAGAAGGTTCGCATCGTCCCCGACAACAATGCGAGCGGCAATGCCCCAAGCCACCGCGTCTTCATCGGCGAAGCCGAGGTCGGCGCAGCCTGGCCAAAGACGACGCAGGACGACCGTCCCTATCTCTCGGTCAAGCTCGACGACCCGACCTTCACCGGCCCGATCTTCGCCCAGCTCTTTGCGGGCGACGGCGAGACCCACGACCTCGTCTGGAGCCGCCAAGCCCGCCGAAGCAATTGATCGACAGCCATCATCGCCGCCCGGTTACAGCCGGGCGGTGATAGTCTCAATTTGAGGCCTTTTCCGGACGAAAGCGGGCAGCGTTGGGCTATGTAACTGTGCTTTACGCACCGATAACCGGAGCGGGTCGCTGCAGGAATCGGCTGATTGTATAGCCTTTGCAAACACTTGGTTCCGGGAGGTGCGCATGCAACCGACGCTCGACTGGCGGTCTCAGGATTATTTGAAGATATTCGAACTATATGATCGTGCGGACTTCGCGCAGGAATTCCTGCGCCGGAACCCGCGCTATCGCGCGGCCTATCACGCTGCGATCGCGCCCGGACGCTCGCGCTCTACGATGCGGCGGTTCGCCCGCCACTGGGGGTTGGTCTTTCGCCTTTGATCCCGACGCCGGCCCAGACGAAGCGCCCGCGCTCTGGCGGCCCGAACTCTGTTCGTCGATTGCCATCGCGGCGCCCGCTCCCTCAGGCTTCCCGGGGCCGGCCTTGTCCGATGTGGCGGCGTCCGACCGCGTCGCCGCCGAATTGCTCGCGCATCGCGAATGGCATCTTGTGTTCGCGATCGGCGGTCGCCGTCATCGGCTCTGGATTGCCGACTGCCTGAGCGACGAAGCGCTCGCCTATGTGGTGCCGGCCGATGACCATGTTCCTGCGCGTCAGGCGGCGACCGGCGCGCTCCACCGCTGGCTTGCGTCACGCTCGGCCGCGGCCGGCCCCGGCCAACCCGGACCATCGGAGCGCTGGCGTCTCATCCAATGGCTGCGCATGCTCGACGCGCTTGACGCGAAGGCGTCGTCGCGCGACCTCGCCGCAGCGCTGATCCTCCCGGACTCCCGGCACTATTCCGCTGCCGAATGGGACGCGTCGAGCGAGCGCCGCCGCATCGCGCGCTGGCAGCGCAGCGCAATTGCGATGCGCGAAGGCGGCTATCTGAAACTGCTCGCAGGCGGCTGATCGGGACATTCCGCAGCGCGTCGCTTTGTCCGTTCCCGGATCGAGCCCCCATTTCCGATTGTCACCTCCTGTCCGCCGGCCCCCTCCCGGGTGTCCGGCACCATATCAGGAGCCCGTCGATGAGCGATTTCGCCGCCCCCATTGTCCCGCGATTTCTGAAAACCCCCGACGCTGCCGTCCATCTCGGATTGTCGGCCCGCACGCTCGAAAAGCATCGCTGCTACGGAACGGGGCCCGTCTATCGCAAGCTCGGCGGCCGCATCGTCTATGCAATCGACGAACTGAACGCCTGGGCCGAAATCGGCCGGCGCAGTTCGACCTCCGACCCGGGCAAAGGCACCATCCTTCCCGCGCGCCCGGTGCAGCGCTGATGCGCAGCGATCCTGCGTCTATTGTGAGGGTTCGCGGCCCTGCGCCGTCGCTCGGCCCGCCGCACGACAGCCCGACCGAAGTCGAACTGACGTGGATCGAAGGGCGGCTCGAGCAATGGATACGCTTCGGCCGCAATGCATCCGAACGCATCCTGAGCCGCAGCACGAAAGTCGTCGCCTTCCGTCCCGGTGCGACCTTCGCGTTCGTGCGCTGGACGTCGAACGACTATGGCACGGTGCATTCGAGCATCGCGATCGCGACCGCGGTGGCCGCGCACGCCCCCTATGCAACATTACCGTTCGTTCGCCCGGGAGCCGATCTTCTGCTCCGCATCGACGGGTGGCCGAAGGTTCAGCAGGTCCTGCTGGCGATCGATGCGGTCGAGGCGACCGGCATCGATCCCTGCGACGCGGCGCCCGATCACTGGCGCCATGTCGGCAATCGGCTTGCAGCCGGAATGCCGTTCCGCCCTTATGGGCCTGATCGCCATGCGGCATGGCTTCGCCGCCGGGCGATCGAGGCATGAACCGCCGCTATCTCCATGCGACGGTTGCTGCCGCGTCGCTCTTCGGCAGTCTCTTTGCAGCGGTCGCCTGGCTGGCGCCGGCGCCGCGTCTGCTGTGGAACGCCAGCGCGAGCGCGCCGATCGGTCTCTATCGGATCGACCCTGACGCAAGTCCGAGAGCGGGCGACATGGTCGCGATCCGGCCGCCTGCGCCGCTTCGCCGCTGGCTGGCCGAGCGTCATTATCTCCCGACTGGCGTGCCGCTTCTGAAGCGCGTCGCCGCGCTTCCCGGCGCGCGCATTTGCCGTTCGGGCGTGTTCGTGACGATCGACGGCGTTGCGGCCGCGCGCGCCATGGCGCGCGATCGCCGCGGGCGCCCGCTGCCGCTTTGGCTCGGCTGCCGGATCGTCGGCCCCGACGAACTCTTCCTCCTCAATGCCGCGCCAGACAGCCTCGACGGGCGTTATTTCGGGCCGCTGCCCGCCGCCGGGCTGCTCGGCGTCGCACATCCCATCATGATCCGCCCGGCTTCCGGTGCGCCGCTTAGCGGCCACCGGCCCTCCCCGAACCAGACCTCATCCCAAGCTGAATAGGAGATCACCCATGATTATCGGAACATTTCGCCGGCAGGACGATGGCTACGCCGGCCACATCCGCACGCTCGCTTTTGATGCGGAGATCAACATCGCGCGCGCGCAGATATCGGAGACCGAAAGCGCGCCGACGTGGCGCGTCTATCTCGGCGACGCCGAGGCCGGCATCGAAATTGGAGCGGGCTGGACGCGCTGCGGATCGCGCGGAATCTATCTCGCGCTGCAGATCGACGATCCACTGTTCGCCGCACCGATCAGGGCCAATTTGTTCGATTCGCGTCAGCTTGACGGCCCGCACCTGCTCTTCTGGTCGCGCGCCGACGCGAGCGAGAAGAGCTGAATCGTGGCCCGGACTCTGCACGCCCGTATCGGCTTCGTGCGCCGCTGGGCCTGTCCATGCGGCGCACTGCTGGCAGCGCTCAGCGTGCCCACGAGCTGCACCGCCGCGACAGCCGCGACAGCGGAAACGAGCCACCCTTATGCAGCGCCCGTCGCCGAAGCATCGCAGCGCTTCGGCATTCCGGAACGCTGGATATGGCGCGTCATGCACGCCGAAAGTCGTGGCAATCGGCGCGCGGTCTCGCCCGCCGGAGCGATGGGCTTGATGCAGATCATGCCGCCGACCTGGGCGATGTTGACGGCGCGCCATCGCCTTGGCGACGACCCGTTCGACGTGCGCGCCAACATCGCAGCGGGAGCAGCCTATCTGCGCGCGATGTGGGATCGCTATCGCGACATCCAGCTGATGCTGGCAGCCTATAATGCCGGTCCCGGACGCGCCGACGCCTATGCAGCGGGGCGGCGCGGCCTGCCCGCCGAAACCCTTGCCTATGTCCGCAAGATTGCGCCCGAACTCGCCGCGGACGGGCCTTCGTCCGTCCGCGCGCTGGCGCTCGCCGCACCCGGCTGGCGTGACGCATCGCTCTTCGCAGCGCGCCCGCCAGTCAACGACAGGGGCGAAACGCGCACCGGATTGTCGTCGACGGTGCGCGACGAGGCTGCCCCACCGTCTGTGAATGGCGTTCCCGCTGCTCCATCGAATCCGTTGTTCGTTCGGCTGTCTGGGCCAACCCAATGACCGGGATCGCTGGCTACTCTGGCAGAATGATCGGCTTCGTTTCGGGGGTGTCGTCGGGTTGCTGGAGGGGAAATCTGGGAGGGCGAGATAAAAGACGTGCCAGCTTCCGGCACGTAGGTGGTTGGTTTGATGCGATAATCGCATATGGCTCTGGCGCGCCCCTGCCATACATCTCTTGCGAAAATCCATATGCGGCAAAGACTTGCCGTCTGGCAGCCGCCCGATGAGCGCCGGCGACAGCGATTTTCGGATTCGGCCGGGAAGAGGGCGCGACGCGGGTCGGGGGTCGGGCGGCAAGGCGCAGCGGCTCGCGGCGCAGGTTCGCCGCGCCGCGGCGCGGCAGGGCCTCACGCCTTTGCGCAAGGGTGGCCGCGGCGGCACGCAGCGCCTAGGCCGCGGACGGCGCGCGGTGGCGATGGCGCGCTTTCGAGCGAATGGCCGCCGCGTCGTCGTCAAGGCGCGCGTCGTGCGGCACAAGGGCATGCGCTTTCGCGCCGCGCCGCTCGCCAAACATATATCCTATCTCGAACGCGACGGTGTCACGCGCGACGGGCGCGACGCGTCCTTGTTCGACGCCCAAGGCGACGCAGCAGACCGCAGCGCCTTCGCCGCGCGCTGCGAGGATGACCGGCACCATTTCCGCTTCATCGTCAGCCCTGAAGATGCCGGTGCGATGGACGATCTGCGCGGCTTCACCCGCGACCTCATGAAGGACATGTCGCGCGATCTCGGCACCGGCCTCGATTGGGTCGCGATCGACCATTGGAATACCGACAATCCGCACATCCACATCCTCGTCCGCGGCGTCGCCGATGACGGGACCGATCTTGTCATCGATCGCGCCTATGTGGGCGAAGGCATCCGCTTCCGCGCCGAGGAGCGCGTCACGCTCGAGCTGGGCCTGAGAAGCGAGCGCGAAATGACCCAGGCGATCGAACGCGAAGTCGATGCCGAGCGCTGGACCAGCCTTGACCGGCAGATCGAACGCGCGACCGCCGAGAGCGGCGGCCTTCTCGATCTCCGCCCTGCGGCCGCCGGCGATCAGGGGTCGGACCGGATGCTGCGCGGCCGCGCGGCGACGCTCGAACGGCTCGGTCTGGCCGAGCGCCTTGGCCCCGCTATGTGGATGGTCGATCCGGGGACCGAACGCGCGCTGCGCGATCTCGCCGACCGCGGCGACATCATCAAGATGATGCACCGCGCGATGCAGCGGAGCGGAGTGGCTTTCGACACGTCGGCGCTTGCGCTGCACCGCGAGACGCCCGGCGATCCGATCGTCGGCCGCTTCGTCGCGCGCGGCCTCGACGACGAGCTCGACGGCAGCGCCTTCGCGATCGTCGACGGCGTGGATGGCCGCACCCATCATATCCGCTTCGACGACATCGAATGGACCGGCGATGCGAAGCCGGGCGCGATCGTCGAATTGCGCAGCTGGGAAGGGCGCAGCGGCACCGCACGGCTGTCGCTCGCGGTGCGGTCCGATCTCCCGCTGGGCGAGCAGATCGGAGCGAATGGCGCGACCTGGCTCGACCGCCAGCTCGTCGCGCGCGACACCGTCCTCGCGGGATCGGGATTTGGGCTGGCGGTGCGCGACGCGATGGAGGCGCGCGTGACATTTCTCGAAGGCGAGGGCCTCGCCCAGCGGCATGGCCAACGGCTGGTGATGGCGCCCGGTCTCGTCGAGACGTTGAAGCAGCGCGACCTCGAAGCAGCGCAGGCGATGATCGCCTCGCGCACCGGCCTCGCGCACCAGCCTTCCGCAAACGGCGAACATGTCAGCGGCATCTATCGCGAGCGCGTGTCGCTCGCCTCGGGACGCTTCGCGATGATCGACGACGGGCTTGGCTTCCAGCTCGTTCCCTGGCGCCCGGCGCTCGATCGCCACCTCGGACAGCATGTTGCCGGCACTATGGCGGCAGGCGGTTCGATCGACTGGTCGCTCGGCCGCGGTCGCGGAATCTCGATTTGATGAAAGGATGGGTTTAATGAACGATCGTATCCTCTGGGGCCAGATCGCGGCAGTCGGCGCGATCGTAACCGCCGCGATCTGGACAGCGACGCAGTGGACCGCCGCCTCGCTGGGATTTCAGCCCGAACTTGGCGCGCCCTGGTTCCGGATCGATGGCTACCCCGTCTATCCGCCACCCGCCTTCTTCTGGTGGTGGTTTGCTTTCGACGCCTATGCGCCGGCCATCTTTCTCAAGGGCGCCGGAATTGCCGCATCGGGAGGGTTCCTCTCGATCATCGTCGCGATCGCCATGTCGGTCTGGCGCGCCCGCGAGCGGCGGCGCGCCGAAACCTATGGCTCGGCGCGTTGGGCGAGCGAGCGCGAAATCCGCAGGGCCGGCATGCTCGGGTCCGACGGCGTCGTTCTTGGCAGGACGGGGAATGCTTACCTCCGCCACGATGGCGCCGAGCATATATTATGTTTCGCGCCGACCCGCTCGGGCAAGGGTGTCGGGCTGGTCGTCCCGACGTTGCTCACCTGGCCGGGGAGCTGCATCGTCCACGACATTAAGGGCGAGAACTGGCAGCTCACCGCGGGCTTTCGTGCGCAGCACGGTCGCGTGCTGCTCTTCGATCCCACAAACCGCGCCTCGGCCGCCTATAATCCTCTGCTCGAAGTCCGGCGCGGCGAGTGGGAAGTGCGTGACGTGCAAAATGTCGCCGACGTGCTGGTCGATCCGGAAGGTAGCCTTGAGAAACGCAATCACTGGGAAAAAACGAGCCACGCGCTGCTCGTCGGCGCGATCCTGCATGTCCTCTATGCCGAGCCCGACAAGAGCCTCGCCGGGGTCGCGGCCTTTCTGTCGGATCCGCGCCGGCCGATCGCTGCGACGCTTCACCGGATGAAGGCGACCCGCCATCTCGGCGACAAGCCGCACCCGGTCGTCGCCGCGGCGGCGCAGGAATTGCTCAACAAGAGCGAGAATGAACGCTCGGGCGTATTGTCGACCGCCATGTCCTTTCTCGGCCTATATCGCGATCCGGTGATCGCGGCGGTTACCGGATCGTCCGTATGGCGGATCGCCGATCTTTTGGCAGGTCCGGAGCCCGTCTCGCTCTATCTGGTCGTCCCGCCCGGCGATATCAGCCGGACGAAGCCGCTGATCCGGCTCATCCTCAACCAGATCGGACGCCGTCTCACCGAAGAACTCGGGCCGCGCGATCGATCGCGGCGACTGCTCCTGATGCTCGACGAGTTTCCCGCGCTTGGCCGGCTCGACTTTTTCGAGAGCGCGCTCGCCTTCATGGCGGGCTATGGCATCAAGGCCTTCCTGATCGCCCAATCGCTCAACCAGATCGAGAAGGCCTATGGTCTCAACAATGCGATCCTCGATAATTGTCACGTCCGGGTCAGTTTTGCGACCAATGATGAGCGGACGGCCAAGCGCATCTCGGACGCGCTCGGCACCGCGACCGAAATGCGCGCCATGAAAAATTATGCCGGCCATCGCCTCTCGCCCTGGCTCGGCCATCTCATGATCTCGCGCACCGAAACCGCGCGCGCGTTGCTGACGCCGGGCGAGGTCATGCAACTGCCGCCCGACGAGGAGATTGTCATGGCGGCTGGCGTCGCGCCGATCCGCGCGCGCAAGGCGCGCTATTATCAAGACCGCCGATTGATGGCCCGGGTCCTTCCTCCCCCGGCTGTCGGCGGAACGCCACGTCCGCGAACCGATGATTGGTCGCAGCTGCCGGAGCCGCAGAGGCTGGCTGCCAAGGATCGACAAGTCGATGCAGAGGAAACCGGACGGGTGGACACCGAGAATGCTGGCATTCGGCAGGAACCCGAACTTCCGCTTCACGAAGATATCGCGCCGGTCCCGCCGACACCGCCGGGCGAGTTCGATTTTGGCGAAGAAGATAGCCAAGGCGATGCCGCTCGCCTCCGCCAAGCCGCCGAACGCCGCATGGCACGAAACGCCCGCACGGCATCGCTCGATCCGGACGATGGGATCGAACTGTGACCAAGGCGAGCATCAAGCAGACCTTCCGCCTCGACGCGGAGCTTGTTCGCCTCGTGGCGGAGAGGGCGCGGCAACGACGGGTCACACGTACCGAAATTGTCGAGGCGGCCCTCGCTTCGCTGCTTTCTGCCGATCATGAGGAACGCTTGGAGGCTGCGCTCACCAAACGGATCGACAAGCTGGCGCGCGGGCTCGAGCGGCTCGAATGGAATCTCGATCTCTCGAACGAGGCTTTCGCGCTGTTCGTTCGCTTCTGGCTGACGAGCACGGCACCATTGCCGGACACGGCGCTGCCTGCGGCTCAGGCGACGGGCAAGAAGCGCTGGGACGGATTTGTGGAATCCCTCAGCCGGCGAATGGAGTCGGGCTCGAAGCTGGCGGATGAAATTTCGAGAGATATGGGCGGCCATCGTCCGGAATGATGGGATTCCATCAATCTCGAATCGCAGCATCGCCAGCATCATTCGGGCGCATCCGAGAAATAGGCGCGCAGGCGATGCGCGGTGTCGGGGCGCAGCCGGACGAAGCTCCGGCGGGCATCCATCAAATCCGGCGTCCGGTCGACAAGGCCCGCATCGCAAAGCTTCTGGACGAGCCGGAGGGCGCTGCTCATCGGAATGGTCGAGGTCACGCAGAGGTCGCTTGTCGACAGCGGCTTTCCCTCGCCCTCATGGATGAAGAGGTCGATGAGCATCTCCCAAGCCGGCTCACCAAACAATTCCTCCGCCCCGATGAGCTGGCGGCGCAGCAATCGGCGGCGAAGCGTCGCTCGCGCATTCTCCAGCGCGGCGACCTTACCCCCATCTGTTCCCTGCCTCGGCGATTTCAACGTCACGCCCGCCGTCCGCAATCGCTGGCGGGCGATCTGGTCGCGGCTGGTGATATGACGTGTGTGGCACGCACCGACGACAATATGGTCGACCAAATTGATGTCGAGCGAACGTGCAACCGCGTCGATGTGCTGCGTCGCGCGCTCGTCTTCCTTGCTCGGCGTCGGATCACCGCTCGGATGATTGTGGATGAGGATGATTCCCGCCGCGTTGAGCTCCAGCGCGCGGCGAAAGATCGTGCGCGGATAAACGGCCAGATGGGCCAGCGTTCCATTTTGCAGGCATTCGTCGGCGATCAGCCGGTGGCGCGCGTCGAGGAAAAGGATCCGAAGTCTTTCGTCCCTGAGGGAACCCATCGATGCGATGAGATAGCGGCGGAGGTTGGGGTCCAGCGGATCGATCGCCACCGCCTCCAGATCACTCCGCATCGCTTCGAGAAACATATCGTGCGCTCGGATCAACAGCAGCGCCACGTTCGAATTTGTCCCGAGAACCCGGGCGAGAGCTTCCGGCGGTTGCGACCAGATATTGCCGAGACTGCGAAATTCAGCCAGCAGCGCTGACGCTATCGCTTCGCTGCCGTCGGGGTCGATCGCCGAAATAAAGGCATCCAGGACGGATCGCTGCCGTTCCGTGCTAACCGTTGTTGATGCCGCCAGGTTGCCACGACGAGGAGCGGCGCCAGAGGCCAGGAGCCGGCAACCTGCATCGTCAGATAGGCTGCCGAGTGCAGGTCCATCTCGATCGCGCGCGTCGAATGCGCGAGGAGCGGCAGGAATTGCAGCGCCGCCGCGATCATCGGCCAGAAGCGATGTGCCATCAGCGCGATCGCCAGTGTCGCCGCCGCTGCGGCGAGATCGATCAGCAGGTGTCCGGTGTCGACCGCGAGATATTGCACTGGCACGAAGAGGTGCAGCGCTTGGTCCGTCAGAAGCATGGCGAGCAGCACGGCCGCCATCGCCCGTTCGGGCCCGCCGCCCTTGCGCATCGCATAGGCAAGGGCCACCAGCAGGATTGTCACGAAGAAAGCGATCCGCAGCATCGTGATGACAGACCATGCCGATGGCTCCTGGTCAATCTCATCAAAGGGCAGCGACGAGTGCCGCAGAATTGGGCGCGATTTCCGGACATTCATGAAGATCGAGCCCCGCCGTCTCGCGGCCGATTTCGGCGAGCTCGCCATGAACCCGCAATATGTCGCCACTGACGCCAACGAGCGCCACTTGCGCTTTGGCCAGCCGCTGGATCGTCGCGTGACCTCTGGCAGCAGGAACGCCGCTCGTATCTCGGCGCGCCGTGACCACGGTCGCCATCAGCGACGACACGGCGATCAAAGCGTCGTCGATTTGGATTTCAGCGGCGGGCACCGCCTTTTGGAGTCGCGCAGCATTCAGATTGATCGGCTGGGTCATAACTTCTCCTTTCCGAAGACGCGGTGCGTCTCGGTTCAATGAACACGAAGGGTGGAGAGATTAGGTGGAGAGCAGCCGCGTCAGCGTTTGCCCGATGGCGAGACCTGCAAGGATGATGAGGAGCAGGAACAGGAATATCGCTCCAATAATCGCCATCCTCTTTGCTGCTTTGTAATCGCGCCTCCAGATAATCCCGAACGGCGGGCTGCTGCCCGATCGTTCGGCGTCGGTCCCGAGGCTGGCTAGCAGTCCCGGGTCGTCGGCCGAACGCCCGTCTGGAAAGTTGGATGGCACCAGCCGGGGCGGTTGGGGAAGTATGATCGGATCACATAGTATCCGATCATAGGTCTGTTTGAGGCGGGCGTAGATAATAGCGGTCTCGTCGCGGCCCGAGGCGCCCAGGATATCGCGCGCCGCGGTCAGCCTGAGATCGACGGCTTGCTTCGAAATGTCGAGACGCCGTGCGATCTGCTTCGACGTCTGCCGCTCGAGCAGCAAATCGAGACAAGCGCGCTGCTTGTCGGTCAGACGCGTCCAGCGCGCCGCCTCGTCGGATGGGTGCGACCCCGAATCAGTCATCCTTACACTGTTGTCAAAAATGCGCCGAGCACAAGCCACGGGGTCCGATTCGCGGTTGGATGTCCGATCTCAGCTCCACGGCGCATACGCTGCTCCCTGTCTTTCTATCCCATTGTACGATGCCGATAAAAGCTTGTTGTACTACCGGCTTTTCTGCGTCTCTTACTCGTCCCCGTCGAGCCGGGCACATCCGCCTGGCCTCAAGAACGGGGTCCCTCATGGGCGACGAACCGAACCGGCTGGAGGCACGTCATCGCAGCGCGCGCATGCTGCGCACGGCGCTCGGCGATGCGATCGCCGAATGGCTCGCCGATCCCCGGATCATCGAAATCATGCTCAATCCCGACGGCCGGCTGTGGGTCGATAGGCTGGGCGACGGCATTACGGACAGCGGCCGGACGATGACGCCGGCGGACGGCGAGCGCATCATCCGGCTCGTCGCCCACCATGTCGGCGCCGAAGTCCATGCCGCCGCCCCGCGCGTCTCGGCCGAGCTCCCCGAAGGCGGCGAGCGTTTCGAAGGCCTGCTGCCGCCCGTCGTGACGGCGCCGACCTTCGCGATCCGCAAACCCGCGATCGCGGTCTTCTCGCTCGGCGACTATGTCGCGGCCGGCATCATGCTTGCCGGCGAGGCGGCTTTGCTCCGCGCCGCTGTCTGTGATCGACTCAACATCCTCGTCGCGGGCGGCACCGGCACCGGCAAGACGACGCTCACCAATGCGCTGCTCGCCGAGATCGCGGGAAGCCGCGACCGCATCGTGCTGATCGAGGACACGCGCGAACTGCAATGCGCGGCCCCCAATCTCGTCGCGATGCGCACCAAGGACGGGGTCGCTTCGCTCTCCGATCTCGTCCGGTCTTCCTTGCGGCTACGCCCCGACCGCATCCCGATCGGCGAGGTGCGCGGCGCTGAAGCCCTCGACCTGCTCAAGGCCTGGGGCACCGGACACCCGGGCGGTGTCGGCACGATCCACGCGGGCAGCGCGCTCGGCGCGCTTCGCCGCATGGAGCAGCTGATCCAGGAGGCCGTGGTCACCGTCCCGCGCGCCTTGCTCGCCGAGACGATCGATCTTGTCGCCGTGCTTGTCCGCGACGGAACGGGCCGGCGCCTGTCCGAACTGACCCGCGTCGACGGGCTCGATCCGGCGACCGGCGAATACCGCCTCATTCCCTCTGTCCCCGCAGGAGACCTCACATGAAACTTGCCCGTTCCGATCGCGCGATTTTGGGCGCTGCCGTCTTCATCATGGCCATCGCCCTCTCGGGGCCGGCCCACGCCGGCGGATCGTCGATGCCCTGGGAGGCGCCGCTCCAGTCGATTCTCGAGAGCATCGAAGGCCCCGTCGCCAAGATCGTCGCGGTGATCATCATCATCGTGACCGGGCTCAGCCTCGCTTTCGGCGACACGTCGGGCGGCTTTCGCCGGCTGGTGCAGATCGTGTTCGGCCTGTCGATCGCCTTCGCGGCGTCGAGCTTCTTCTTGTCCTTCTTCTCCTTCGGCGGCGGAGCGCTGGTCTGATGGGCCGCGACGGCGAGGTGCCGGGCTTTTTCGCGCCGGTGCATCGGGCGCTCGCCGAACCGATCCTGCTCGGCGGCGCGCCGCGCAGCCTTGCGATCGTCAATGGCACGCTCGCCGGCGCGATCGGCCTTGGCCTCCGGCTCTGGCTCGCTGGTCTCGCCATCTGGGCGATCGGGCACGCCCTCTCGGTCTGGGCCGCGCGCCACGACCCGCAGTTCGTCGACGTCGCCCGGCGTCACCTCAAATATCCCGTCTGGATGCAGCCATGATGAATCTTTCCGAATATCGCACCAAAGCCGCGCAACTCGCCGACTTCCTGCCGTGGGTCGCGCTCGTTGCCGAAGGCATCGTCCTCAACAAGGATGGATCGTTCCAGCGCACCGCGCGCTTCCGCGGGCCCGATCTCGACAGCGCCACGCCCGCCGAGCTCGTCGCGGTGACCGCGCGGCTCAACAGCACGCTCCGCCGCCTCGGCTCGGGATGGGCAGTGTTCGTCGAGGCGCAGCGCGTGCCCGCGCTGTCCTATCCCGTGTCGGACTTCCCCGATGTGGTGTCCGAGCTGGTCGACGTCGAACGCCGCGAGCAATTCCGCGAGGAAGGCGCCCATTTCGAGAGCTTCTATTATCTCACCCTCTTGTGGATGCCGCCCGCCGAAGAAGCCGCACGCGCCGAGGCCTGGCTCTATGAGGGGCGCTCGAAGACCGGCGTCGACCCTAAGGAAATGCTGAAAAGCTTTATCGACCGCACCGGGCGCATGCTCCACCTCATCGAAGGCTTCATGCCCGAGGCCGAATGGCTCGATGATAGCGAGACGCTGACCTATCTCCACAGCTGCGTCTCGACCAAGGTCCAGCGCGTCCGCGTTCCCGAAACCCCCGCCTACCTCGATGCGCTGCTCGCCGACGAGGCGCTGGTCGGCGGTCTCGAGCCGCGGCTCGGCGACCACCATCTGCGCACCCTCACCATCACCGGTTTCCCGAGCGTTACCTTTCCCGGCCTCCTCGACGAACTCAATCGCCAGGCCTTCGCGTACCGCTGGTCGTCGCGCGCGATCATGCTCGACAAGACCGATGCGACCAAGCTGCTGACCAAGATCCGGCGGCAATGGTTCGCCAAGCGCAAGTCGATCGCCGCGATCCTCAAGGAAGTGATGACCAACGAGGCGTCGGTCCTCATGGACAGCGATGCGTCGAACAAGGCGGCCGATGCCGACATGGCGCTGCAGGAGCTTGGCGCCGACGAGGCGGGCATCGCTTATGTCACCGCGACGATCACCGTCTGGGATCACGATCCGGCGCTCGCGGCCGAGAAATTGAGGCTGGTCGAGAAGATCATCCAGAGCCGCGACTTCACCTGCACGGTCGAAGGCGTGAACGCGCTCGAAGCCTGGTTCGGGAGCCTTCCGGGCCATGTCTATGCCAATGTCCGCCAGCCCCCGGTCTCCACCCTCAATCTCGCCCACCTCATTCCCCTGTCGGCGGTGTGGGCGGGGGCGGAGCGGGACGAGCATTTCGGTGCAGCCCCCTTGCTTTACGGCAAGACCGAAGGCTCGACCCCGTTCCGCCTCACTCTTCATGTCGGCGACGTCGGCCACATGCTGGTGGTCGGGCCGACCGGCGCCGGCAAATCGGTGCTGCTCGCGCTGATGGCGCTCCAGTTCCGCCGCTACGAGGGCAGTCAGATTTTCGCCTTCGATTATGGCGGCTCGATCCGCGCCGCGGCGATCGCGATGGGCGGCGACTGGCAGGATCTTGGCGGCGCGCTGCACGATGCCGGCAGCGCCGGATCGGTCGCTCTGCAGCCTCTCGCGCGCATCGACGAAGCGGCCGAGCGCGCCTGGGCTGCCGAATGGCTCGCCGCCTTGCTCGCGGGCGAAGGCGTCGATGTCGATCCGGCCGCGAAGGAACATCTCTGGTCGGCGCTGACCTCGCTTGCGACCGCGCCTGTCGGCGAACGCACGCTGACCGGTCTCGCGGTCCTGCTCCAGTCTCAGGAGCTGAAGCTCGCGCTCGCGCCTTATCTGGTCGGCGGTCCCTGGGGACGGTTGCTCGATGCCGAGGCCGAGCATCTTGGGACGGCGCATGTCCAGGCGCTCGAAACCGAAGGGATGGTTGGCGCTTCCTCCGCGCCTTCGGTTCTCGCCTATCTGTTTCACCGGATCGAAGGGCGGCTCGACGGGTCGCCGACGCTGATCATCATCGACGAGGGCTGGCTCGTCCTCGACAGCCCCGCCTTCGCGGCACAGCTGCGCGAATGGCTGAAAACGCTCCGCAAGAAGAATGCGAGCGTGATTTTCGCGACCCAGAGTCTTGCCGACATCGAAGGCTCGCGCATCGCGCCGGCGATCGTCGAAAGCTGCCCGACACGCATTTTCCTGCCGAACGAACGCGCCGCCGAGCCGCAGATTGCGCGCATCTACGAACGCTTCGGGCTCAACGATCGCCAGATCGAGATATTGAGCCGGGCGACCCCGAAGCGCGACTATTATTGCCAGTCGCGGCGCGGCAACCGGCTGTTCGAACTCGGCCTCGGTGATGTCGCACTCGCGTTCACCGCCGCCTCCTCCAAAACCGACCAGATCAAGATCGGCGAACTGATCGAGACGCGCGGCCATGCCGATTTCGCCGAATTCTGGCTGCGCCACCGCGGACTCTACTGGGCCGCCGATCTCCTCGCCAATCTCGAAACCCCCGACCACCTGAAGGAGTGAATGCCATGAAGACAGTGATCAACCGGGCGCTGTTCGCCGCCCTGCTCGCCGGATCGTCCGTGACCGCGATCGGTACATCCGCCCCAGCCGCGGCGCAGGTCGGCGGCATCGTCCACGATCCGCGCAACTACGCGCAGAATATCCTGACCGCCGCGCGCACCCTCGAGCAGATCAACAATCAGATCAGCATGCTGCAGAACCAGGCCACTTCGCTTGCGAACGAGGCGCGCAATCTGACAAGCCTGCCGGTCTCGACGCTGCAGGAACTACAGGGTCAAGTCGATCGCACCCGTCAATTGCTGAGCGAAGCGCAGCGCGTTGCCTATGACGTCGGCGATATCCAGACCGCCTTCGATGCCCGCTACAAGGGCGCAGCCTTGTCGGGGCCGCAGGCCGCGATGGTCGCCAACGCCAAGGCGCGGTGGAACGACAGCGTCGGCGCTTTCCAGGATGCGATGAAGGTGCAGGCCGGCGTCGTGACCAATATGGGGGTTACGCGCCAGTCGATCGGCACCCTCGTCTCGGCGAGCCAGTCGGCGACCGGCGCGTTGCAGGCGGCGCAGGCGGGCAACCAGATTCTCGCGGTCCAGTCGCAGCAGCTCTCCGATCTCGCCGCCGCGATCGCGGCGCAGGGCCGGGCGCAAATGCTCGATGCTGCACGCAGCGCTGCCGCCGAGGCTGAAGGCCGCGAACGCTTCCGCCGCTTCCGCAAGGCCGATTGAGATGGGCCGGGCGGCGAAGATCGCTGCGGTCGCGGTGCTGGGCGGCCTGCTCATGGCGCTGGCGATCCTGCACCTCTCCTCGCCGCCCGCGCCCGATGCGTCTCCCCCGAACAGGATCGGGGGAGACGCAAACCCCGCCGCTTCGACCGTTTCGGAGCGCTGCCGCACTGTGACCGTGGCCGATACCGAGTGCGCCGCCGCCTGGGAGGCGAAGCGTCGCCATTTCTTTGGACAGAAGGACTAGCCGCATGGAAGACACCGGCGTGATCGACCAGTTTCTGGCGGTCTTCTCCACCTATATCGACAGCGGTTTCGGCCTGCTCGGCGGCGAGGTCGGCTTCCTGTCCTCGACGCTCATCGTCATCGACGTGACGATCGCCGCGCTGTTCTGGGCGTGGGGCGCCGACGGAGACATCATCCAGCGCCTCGTCAAGAAGACGCTCTACATCGGCGTCTTCGCCTTCATTATCGGCAATTTCCAGACGCTCGCGGTCATCCTGCTCGAAAGCTTCGCGGGGCTGGGGCTCAAGGCAAGCGGCGGCGCCATGGCAATCGGCGACTTTATGCGCCCCGGCGTCGTCGCCGCGACTGGGATCGATGCGGCCCAGCCCTTGCTCGATGCGTCGGCCGACCTTGTGGGGCCGGTCGGCCTGTTCACCAATTTCGTGCAGATCATGATTCTGCTGATCGCCTGGGTGATCGTCGTGCTCGCCTTCTTCATCCTCGCGGTGCAGGTCTTCGTCACCATCCTGGAATTCAAGTTGGTGACCCTCGCCGGCTTTGTGCTGCTGCCCTTTGCCTTCTTCGGCCGCACCGCCTTCATGGCCGAGCGCGTGCTGGGGCATATCGTCTCGTCCGGCATCAAGGTGCTGGTCCTCGCGGTCATCACCGGCATCGGCGTGACCCTGTTCGATCGCTTCATGCAGGCGGGGCTTGGGCCGGAGCCCGACATCGAACAGGTCATGGCCATCGCACTCGGCGCACTGACCCTCCTCGGCCTCGGCATCTTCGGTCCTTCGATCGCCAATGGCATCGTCGCCGGCGGCCCGCAGCTTGGGGCTGGCGCGGCGGCAGGAACCGCGGTCGCGGCCGGCGCGACGCTCGCTGCCGGGGCAGCGGGGGCAACGCTCGCAACAGGAGCCGCCGCAGCCGCGGCGCGCGGGGCGACTGCCGCCGGCGCGCGCGGAGCGGGCAGTGCTTCGGCTGCCTATGCCGCGGGATCGGCCGGGAAGAGCGGGGCAAAAGCCGTTGGGGCGGGGCTCGCCAATGTGGCGCGGACCGCGGCCAGCGGCGCTGCTGCTCCGGTTCGCAGCATGGCCGAGCGCATCCGGTCGAACTTCGCGGCTGGCCGCGATGGGTCAGCCGGCGGCGCCGCGCCCGCGCGCGGCGCGGACGGACCCCCGGCCTGGGCCGCCGCTATGCGGCGGCGCCAGACGATGACGCAGGGCGCGACCATCGGCGCCCAGACCCTGAAGGGCGGCGACAGCCATGGCGCCGGATCGGCGCCCGACATCAGCGAAAAGGACTGATCCCATGTTCAAAAGACCGTCCAATCATTATGGCCGCGCGCCCGAGCCGGTCACGCCATACCAGCGCGCCGCGCAGGTCTGGGACGACCGGATCGGGTCGGCGCGCGTTCAGGCGCGCAACTGGCGCTTCGCTTTCTTCGGCGCGCTCCTGATCTCGGGCGGCCTCGCCGCCGGCCTCGTCTGGCAGGCCGCGCGCGGCACGATCACGCCCTGGGTTGTCGAGGTCGACAAGCTTGGCGCGGCGCGCGCCGTCGCGCCCGCCGACGCAGACTATCGCCCGACCGATCCGCAGATCGCCTTCCACCTCGCGCGCTTCATCGAGCATGTCCGCTCCATCCCCGCCGATCCGGTGGTGCTGCGCGCCGACTGGCTCAGCGCTTATGATTTCGCGAGCGCCACCGGGGCGCAGGCGCTCAATGACTATGCGCGGACCAACGATCCCTTCGCCGAGGTCGGGAAGTTTCAGGTCGCGGTCGATGTCTCGAGCGTCATTCGCGCCTCGAAGGACAGCTTCCGCATCGCGTGGACCGAGCGCCGCTATCAGGACGGAAGCCTGATCGAGCGCTCGCGCTGGTCGGCGATCGTCACCGTCACGCTCCAGCCGCCACGCACCCCCGACGCGATCACGAAAAATCCGCTCGGGCTTTTTGTCACCGCCATCAACTGGTCAAAGGAACTCAGCCAATGACGACGCCACATTCCCTCCCGATCGCGCTCGGGGTCGCCCTTGCCTTGTTCGCCGTACCCGTCACGGCAGGCGATACTGCCGATCCCCGCCAGCGCGTCGGTCGCGCCAACGCCGAGGAGCGCGTCCAGCCCGACCGCCAAGGCTATCGCAATGCGATCCAGCAATATGCCTGGTCAGAAGGCGCGCTGTTTCAAGTCTATGCTGCGCCCGGGCAGGTCACCGACATCGTCTTGCAGGAAGGCGAGCAGCTCGTCGGTCCCGGTCCCGTCGCCTCGGGCGACACGGTGCGCTGGATTGTCGGCGACACGGTGAGCGGTGCGGGCACGCGGCGCCGCGTCCATATCCTCGTGAAGCCAACCCGCTCGGACATCATGACCAACATGATCATCAACACCGACCGGCGTACCTATCATGTCGAACTGCGCGCGACCGCCGCATCCTATATGGCGTCGGTTTCCTGGACCTATCCGGCGGACGAGCTCATCGCCTTGCAAGTCGCCAAGGCCGAAGCGGCGCGCGCCGCGCCCGTCGCCGGGGCGATCGATCTCGCGGCGCTGAATTTCCGATACCGGATATCGGGCGACAAGGTCGATTGGCGCCCCGTCCGCGCGTTCGACGACACGCGCCAGCTCTTCATCGAATTCGGTGCGGAAATCGCCACCGGCGACATGCCGCCGCTGTTCGTGATCGGCAGCAGCGGCAAGGCCGAACTCGTCAACTACCGGGTGCAGGGGCGCTACATGATCATCGACCGCCTGTTCGAGCGCGGCGAACTCCGCTTGGGGGCGGGGAAACAGGCGCGGACTGTCCGGATCGAGCGCGAGACGCCGCGCCGCCGGGGCCGGGCATGACCGGGCGCGAGGACCAGGCCGCGCCGCCCGCCGAGGAGCCGGGCGATGAAAATCGCGCCGCGCAGCTGTCGGCCGTCGACGCCTTCCGTTTGCGCGGTGACCCGCCGCGGGTCATGCGCCTGTCGCGCAAGACGCTGGCGACTATCGGCGCGGCTGGGGGAATCGCGATCGGCGGCGCCTTGCTCTGGGCGCTGCAACCCTCAGCGCCCAAGTCGCACGATAATCTCTATTCGACCGACACGGCGAACCGCGCCGAGGTCGTGACGGGCGCGCCCGCCGATTATGGGAAGGTGCCGAAGCTCGGGCCGCCGCTTCCTGGCGACCTCGGCCGGCCGATTGTCTCGGCGCAGCAGGACGGCGAAGCGATCCCGGCCCCGCCCATCGGAAACCCTCCAGCAGGTGGCCGGTCACCCGCCGAAGACGCGCGCGAGCGGGCGCGGCAGGAGCGCGAGAGTGCGCAGACGAGCCGCCTCTTTCTTGGTGGGGGCTCTTCCGCCGCATCGGTGTCTGACGCGATGCCCGCTTTGGTCGATCGTCCCCTCGGCACGGAGCCGATACCCGACGGCGAGGAGCGAACCGCGACGGACGGGCGGCGCGCTTTTCTAGCTGGCGGGAGCCGCACCCCGATCGAAAGCGCCGCGCGCATCCAGGCACCGAGTTCGCCCTATATCCTCCAGGCCGGAAGCCTCATCCCGGCGGCGCTGATTACCGGCATCCGGTCCGATCTGCCGGGCCAGGTCACCGCGCAGGTGACGCAAAATGTCTATGACAGCCCGACCGGTCGAACCTTGCTCATTCCGCAGGGCGCGCGGCTCATCGGCGAATATGACAGCGAGATCGCTGCGGGGCAGAAACGCGTATTGCTGGCTTGGTACAGGCTGATCCTGCCCGGTGGTCGCTCGATCCGCCTCGATCGTCAGCCAGGCGCCGATGCCCGCGGCATGGCGGGGCTCGCCGATCGCACCGACCATCATTGGGGATCGATGGTGCGCGCGGCACTGATCTCGACCTTGCTCGGCGTCGGTGCCCAGCTTGGTTCGGATGGGGATGACGCGATCGTTCGCGCCCTTCGCGACGGGTCACAGGATACGATCAACCGGTCGGGCCGCCGGCTCGTCGAGCGCGAGATGAATGTGCCTCCGACTATCACGATCCGTCCCGGCTTTGTGTTGCGCGTCATCGTGACGCGCGATCTGATCCTCGATCCCGATGAGGGAACTGCGCCATGAGCAAGCTCAGGCTCGGCCCAATCGCTGACGATAAGCCCGTGAAGTTATCGGTCGAACTACCGGGCGCGCTTCACCGCGAGTTGCTTGCCTATGCCGAAGTCCATGCGAAGGCCACTGGCCTCGCCGAGCCTCTGCCGCCTGAAAAAATCGCGGTGCCGATGATCGAACGCTTCATGGCGACCGATCGGGGTTTTGCGGCCGAGCGGCGTCGGCGCTAAAGCATATAGGCACGAAATCCTGCCTTGCGCCCGACTAATCATGCTCCGGCTCAGCGCATGGGTCGCTCGTCGATTCCATTTGGAGGGTCGCATGCGAGATATCGAATTGCGCATGCAGCATTTCGGCGACCGCCAGCCGGATGGGCTCGGCCGTAGCCTCTTCCGCTAAAACGACGTGGGCAGTGAGGCTCAAGTCGTCGCCTGCGATCGACCAGAGATGAAGATCGTGCACTTCCGCGACACCCGATGCGTCCGCAATTGCCGAGCGAACGGCGGCGAGATCAACGCCACGCGGTACGCCCTGCAGCAGGATGTTGGTCGTGTCGCGCAGCAGGATCCAGGTGCGCGGCAGCACCCAGAGACCGATCCCAATCGCGACGACAGGATCGACCCAGCTCCAGTTCGTGAAATAGATCAGGACCGCGGCCCCGATGACGCCGAGCGATCCCAGCATGTCCGCCCACACCTCGAGATAGGCGCCCTTGACGTTCAGGCTCTCATCCTTGCCGCCCGCGAGCACGCGCATGGCTATGATGTTGATGATCAGACCCACGGCGGCGACGGCAAGCATGCCGAGCGACTGAACTTCCTGGGGCGTGACGAAACGCTGGATGCCCTCATAGAGCACATAAGCAGCGACCGCGAAAAGCAGCAGGGCGTTGAAGGCCGCGGCAAGGATTTCGAAGCGGCGATAGCCGTAGGTGCGCTTATTATCGGCAGGCCGTCGCCCGATCCGGATCGCTGCAAGCGCGATCGCAAGCGCCGCCGCATCCGTGAACATATGCGCCGCATCGGAGAGAAGTGCGAGACTGTTGAACAGCCACGCCCCCACCAGTTCGGCGACCAGAAAGGTGCCGGTCAGCGCCAGCGCGATCGTCAGGCTGCGGCTGTTCGCCCCCGCCGTATGATCGTGCCCGCCATGGCCACTATCGCCATGATCATGCGTGTGCGCCATCTTCGATCCTTTCCTTTTGCCGCGATGCTCCACCCCCATATCGCGCGTAGAGCGTCGGAAGTACGAAGAGGGTCAAAAGCGTCGCCGAAATCAATCCGCCGATCACCACTGTGGCGAGCGGTTTCTGGACTTCGGCACCGGCGCCCGTCGCGAGCGCCATCGGCACGAAGCCGAGGCTTGCGACCAGCGCCGTCATCACGACCGGCCGCAAGCGTTGCAGCGCGCCCTGACGCGCGGCTTCGGCCCGTTCCATGCCCGATCGCATCAGGTCCTGGATCGAGGACACCATCACGAGACCGTTGAGGACCGCGATGCCCGACAGCGCGATGAAGCCCACCGCGGCCGAGATCGAGAAGTCCATGCCGCGCAGGAACAACGCCAGCACGCCGCCGATCAGCGCCAGGGGCACACCGGTGAAGACGATCGCCGCATCGCGCGCCGACCGAAGCGCACCATATAGCAGCAGCATGATCAGGACGACGCAAGCCGGGATTACGAGCTGGAGCCGATCGCGTGCCGAGGCGAGATTCTCGAACTGGCCGCCCCATTCGAGATAGCTGCCAGCCGGGAGGCGAACATTCTTTGCAATAGCCGCTTGCGCACCTTCGACGACGTCGGACACGGCGCGGCCGCGGACATTGGCCTGCACCACGACCCTCCGCTTGCCATTGTCGCGGCTGATCTGGTTGGGCCCGTCGACGATGCTGATATCGGCGACACTTGCGAGGGGTACGAAGGCGCCGCCCTGGACGGGTACTTGCACCTGCTCAAGCACCGACAGATCGGCGCGCTGCGCGTCCGACAGGCGAATGACCACCGGAAAACGTCGGTCGCCTTCGTAGATCGTTCCGGCTTGCCGCCCGCCAAGCGTCGCGGTCACCACATCCTGGACGTCCTGAGCAGTCACGCCGAGCCGGGCCATCGCGTCGCGGTTGGCGCGGATGTCGAGCATCGAGAGGCCTTCGGTTTCTTCGACCCGCACATCGGTCGCACCTTCGGTCCTGCGGAGGATCGCGGCGATCTCCTGCGCAGTGGCGTTCATTGCATCGAAGTCGTCGCCGAATACCTTGATCGCGAGATCGCCCCGCACACCCGCGATGAGTTCGTTGAAGCGCATCTGGATCGGCTGGGTGATTTCATAGGCATTGCCCGGAAATTTGTTCAGCTCCTTCTCGAGCCGCTCGACCAGCTCGGCCTTGGTCAGCCTTGGATCGGGCCATTCCGAGCGTGGCTTCAGGATCACGAAATTGTCGGTCGCCGACGGCGGCATCGGGTCCGACGCGAGATCGGCCGTCCCGGTCTTCGAGAAAGCGAAGGCGACTTCGGGCTGCTTCGACAACATGCGTTCGATCGGCACCTGCATCGCCTGGCTCTGCTCGACCGACGTCGAGGGGATACGAAACGCCTGGATCAGCAGATCGCCTTCGTCGAGCTGCGGTAGGAACACCTGCCCGAGCGACAGGAAGGCGGCAACCGCGATGACAAAGCCCCCGATCCCGGCGCCGAGGGTGAGCGATGGCTTCTTCATCGCGCGCTCGAGGCCCGGCTCATAACGCTGCTTGAGCCACGCCATGATGCGCCCTTCCTTCTCTTCGACCCTCTTCGACAGCCAGATCGCGATCGCGGCGGGGACGAAAGTGAGCGAGAGTACAAAGGCGAATGCAAGGGCGATGATGACCGTCATCGCCATTGGGATGAAGGTCTTGCCCTCCACCCCGCTCAGCGTGAGAAGCGGCACATAGACGAGAATGATGATCGCCTGCCCGTAGACCGAAGGACGTATCATCTCGCGCGCGGCCGCGGTGACCGAGGCGAGCCGTTCCTCGATGGTGAGTATTCGTCCCTTGCGGTGCTGAAGTTCCGCCATGCGGCGCAGGGCATTTTCGACGATGATCACGGCGCCGTCGACGATGAGTCCGAAATCGAGCGCGCCGAGGCTCATGAGATTGGCGGAGACGCCAGCTTGCAGCATCCCGAAACTGGTAAGCAGCATCGTGACCGGGATGACGAGCGCGGCGATCAGCGCGGCGCGAAAATTACCGAGCAGCAGGAAGAGAACGACGATGACGAGAAGCGCGCCCTCGGTGAGATTCTTGCCGACCGTCCAGATCGTCGAATTCACCAGCTTGGTGCGATCGAGCACCGGCTGAATGACGACGTCGGGCGGCAGCGAAGCGTTGATGCTGGCGAGCCGATCCGAAACTGCGGTCGCGACGGTCCGGCTGTTCTCGCCGATCCGCATGATAGCCGTCCCGACCACGACCTCCTTGCCATTCTCGGAAGCTGAACCCATCCGCACCGCCCGGCCGCTTTGCACTGTAGCGACCTGATCAAGCGTGATTGGCACGCCGGCGCGCGTCGCGATGACGACCCGCGAAAGCTCGCCGGTGTTCCGGATCAGGGCGTCGGAGCGCACGGCGAGGCCCTCGCCGTTGCGGTCGACCACGCCGGCCCCGATGCTGCTGTTGTTGCGCTCCAGCGCTTCGGCGAGGTCGGTGAGGCTGAGATCGAGCGCGGCGAGACGCTGGACGTCGGGCGCGACGACATATTGCTTCGAATAGCCGCCGATCGCGTCGATGCCGGCGACGCCCGGGACATTCTTCAGAAGCGGGGTGACGATCCAGTCCTGTGCCGTGCGCAGATAGGTCGCCTTGTCGGCCTCGGTCACGAGCCGCTCGCCCTCGGGGGTGACGTAACTTCCGTCGGGTTGCAGCCCGGGCTCACCCGCTTTGTGCACATCGTCCTTTCGGTGCGCGAGGCGCACCGTCCACATATAGACTTCGCCGAGGCCGGTCGCGATGGGTCCCATCTCGGGCTGGACCCCGTCGGGCAGGCTCTCGGCGGCCTCACCGAGCCGCTCGCCGATCTGTTGCCGCGCGAAATAGATATCGGTGGAGTCGGTGAACACCGCTGTCACCTGCGCGAACCCGTTACGGCTGAGCGAGCGCGTATATTCGAGGCCCGGAATCCCCGCGAGTGCTGTCTCAATCGGAAAGGCGACCTGTTTCTCGACAAGTTCGGGCGACAGCGCGGGCGCGCGGACGTTGATCTGGATCTGGTTGTTGGTGATGTCGGGAACCGCGTCGATCGGCAGGCGCGCAAGCGCGAAGGCACCGACGATGGCGGCGATGGCGGTGAGCAGGACGACAAGCCAGCGCTTCTCGACCGCCCATGTGACGGTGCGGGCGATCATGGCTTAATCCTCATGTCCGGCCTCGCCTTTGCCGAGTTCGGCTTTCAGGGCGAAGCTGTTGGAGATGGCGATCTGCTCGTTGCCCTTCAGGCCCGAGCGGACGATCATGTTCGCGCCCGCGCGGTCGCCGAGCACCACCGGCACGGCCTGGAAGCCCGTCTTCGTGCGCACGAACACCACGCTTTTGCCCTCGACGGTCTGGATCGCAGTGGCAGGGACGCTAACGACGCTCTCTCCGTCATCTCCGGCAAGCGTGATCGATGCAGTGACCGCCTCGCCGACACGCCACTGGCCCGCGCGGTTGTCGAGCATCGCGACTGCCGGAACCAGCCGGGTCGCCGGATCGAGCGCGGGGGACACGAAGCTGATCTTGCCGGTGGCGAGCCTGCCCGGAGCGCTGACCGAGACGGGAGCGCCGGGGCGAATTCGCCCGGCGTCGGCGGGCTGGAGATTGAGGGCCAGCGATACGCTCGAGAGGTTGGCGATCCGATAGAGTTCTGCGTCGGCGGCAACGGTCTGACCGAGCACGGCACTGCGCGAAATAACCTGTCCCGAGATCGGCGCGGTGATCGCGATGCGGTTGAGCTGTCCGCCGCCGCCGCCGGCCGCCGATACCTGCTGCTGCGCGAGCCGATAGGCGATGCGCGCTTCGGTAGCCGCCGTGCGCGCGGCGATCACATCCTGTTCGGGCGACACGCGCTGGGCGAACAGTCGCTCCTCGCGCGCGAGATTCGAACTGGCGAGCGCGAGACGCGCGCGCGATGCCTCGACCTCGCCTTGCAGTTGCGCCGCCTCGCGGCTTTCGATGATCGCGAGCGTCTGGCCGCGACCGACGCTTTGTCCGAAATTGCGGTTGAGCGCGACGATCCGCCCGCCAATCGCGGCGGAGACCGCCTGCGTGGCCTGCGGATCGCCTTCGATCGTCGCGGGGAGCTGAATCGCTCCCGCCGCGCCGATCGTGGGACGGCCAAGCGCAATGCCGGCGACCTTGATCTGTTCGGCGGTAAGCGTGATCTGGCCTTCCTCGCCGGCATGTCCGGCTTCTTCCTCTTCGCCATGCTCGTCGGCCGGCTTGGCGGTCTCGCCGCTGCCGCACGCGGCGAGAAGCAGTGGAAGGGCGATCGCGAGCGCGCGCTTGCGGTTCGTGTCGAACGTCATGGTCAATTTCCTTCGATCGGCGCGGGAGCCATGAGGCGTTCCAACCGGGCCTTGGCAAGTTGATAGGCTGCGAGCGCCTCGATCGATGCCGAGCGCATTTCGGTCAGCGTCCGTTCGGCGTCGAGCAACTCGAGCTGTCCGAACTTCCCCTCGCGATATCCGATGCGCGCGATGCGGGCTGCCTCCATCGCGGCGGAGAGCGCGGGGCCGCTTGCGACACGCGCGGCTGCCGCCGCGTTGGCGGCGTCGACTTCGGCGTCGCTGATCTGCTGTTCGACATCGAGCGCGGTCGCGCGCCGCTGCGCATCGGCGCGGCGGCGCTGGGCATTTGCTTGATCGACGCCTGCCCGGCCGTTGTTGAAAAGCGGAAGCGGCACCGAGACGCTGAACACCGCGGCCACATCATTCGTCGCCTCGAGACGGCGGACGCCGGGGCCGACGGTGACGTCGGGTACGCGCTGCGATCGGGCGAGCCGGACACCGGCGTCAGCGGTCGCAAGATCGGCGTCGGCCGCCGCCAGCGCCAGCGTGCCGGCCGCCGAGGGCGGGCGCGGCGGACCGGCCGCAGCGCTTCTCGGGGTGCCGAGAATGCCGATATCGAGCGCACCGTCGACCGGGCGGCCGATGCGGCGCGCGAGACTGCCGCGCGCGGCGCTCGCAAGCCGGCGCGCCTTTTCGGTCTCCGCTTCGGCCGTGAGACGCGCCACTTCGGCGCGTTCCTGTTCGAGCGGGGACGCGCGTCCGGCCTCCACGCGGATGCCTGCGGCGCGGGCGGTATCGCTCGCGATCCGGAATTGGTCCTCCGCGATGCTCACCCGCACATCGGCGGCCGCCGCCTGGATATACAGCTCGGTTACCTGAAGGCGGATGTCGGCCTGGGCGATCGCCTGCGCGAGCCGCGCACGATGCGATTGCGCATCGGTCACCGCGATGCGCGCCTGCCGTTTGCCGCCGAGTTCGAGTGGGATCGCGAAGCTTACGGTCGTATCGGCGCCGTTGACGCCATTATAAGGACCCGTGCCGACGAAATTTTCGACCTCGACGGTGAGTTCGGGATTGGGACGGAGCCCGGCGATGCGCCGCCCGGCCTCCGCTGCGTCGACGTCCGCCTCGGCGGCATCGGCGGCCGGTGCGCTTCCGCCGGCCAAGGCCACCGCCTCATCTATTGAAAGAAGCGGCGGCGCGAGCGGCCGGCTCGCTTCGGTGGCGTCCTGCGCCTGCGCTATCGCGGCGCATGATGTGGCTGCGACAACGGCAGCTACGAACCTGTACATAATGATCCATCCTGGTTGATCGGTAAAACCGGCGCCGCAAGCAATGCAGCGGGCGCGGCGAGATCGTCAGGCGAGTGGCGGATCGAGCAGTGGCGGCGACGCACGCGAGGCGAGCGCCACGACGGCAGTGGCAAAGAGCGGCGCATTCACGAGCGCTGGGGCCGCGTCCGGAGACGCCTGCCACACGTCGGGCGCGACCGGGCAATGATGATGGCCGGTGTGGGCGAATTTCGCGGCGGGCTCGGGAGAACCCTTGTCCGCATCGTCTTGTCCCGCCTCAAATATCTGGGCGCTGTCTGCGGCATGGGCGGACGCGGGCTCGGCCACATGCATGCTGCAAAACAGCACCGCCAGGATCATTATCATCCGCATCATCGCGCCAGACATGCCCGTCCCCTATCAGTGCCGCGCTGCGCTGTCGCGCGGCGAAAGCAGTTCGGCCAGATCGGCCGGCATCGGCATCGGCCGGAACGCGCTGACGCGGGCCCGACCCGTATTGCCCGCAGGAAGGCGGCCCGTCAGCGATCCCAAGGGGACGAGCGCGAGCCGGAACAACTGCCCGGCCGCTTCGCGCCAGTCGTGCACGGCCAAGGCGAAGCCGAGCATATGCCAATGCGATGCCAGATGAGCGACGAAATAGGGTTGCGCAAGGATATGCGCGCGTTCCAGAGCAAGCCAAGCCGCAGCCATGTCCGAAGCCTTGCGGCTGGCGCGGTATCGCCCCATTTCCGCGCCGATCAGCGCGGCAGCGAATTGCGCCGATTCTCTGCTCATCGATCGTCCCCTGCGTTTCGATTCGTCGGCATTATGCACCCTGTAGCAGCTACAGGGTCAAGCGTGATTTGCGGCGGATTATGGCGCCGCACGGCCTAGTTTCGCTGTGCAGTAAAAAGCGTGATCCTGCCGGTGACGGTCGCGACATGACGCGCTTCGCGCACGGCAGAAAAACCGGCCTCCGCCATAAGCTGCGGAAGCACGCCGTCGGCGTTGGGCTGCGTATCCTCGACGCCATCGAGGCGCTGGATCGTCTGGCGGAACAACAGGCGCATCAGGCCCGACTGCTTGCCATAATCGGCCACAAGCAAGCGTCCGCCCGGTCGCAGGGCGGCGTGCATAGCGGCGAGCCCAGCGCGTTTCTCGGTCATCGGAACCTGGTGGAACATCAGGCTCGAGACGACGGCATCGGCGGCGGCGGGTTCGACGTCGCGCGCGAATCCCTGCCGCCAGTCGATGGAAACGCCCGCCTCCGCCGCCTTGGCGCGCGCGATCGCTAGCGCTTCGGTGTCGGGGTCGATGCCGATGACCGCGACACCGGGCGATGCGTCCTTGAGCATCACCGCGAAACTGCCGGTGCCGCAACCGACGTCGAGAACGGTTTCCCCGGCGCGCGCATCGAGCAGCTCGAGCATCGCACCGCGCCACCGCATCTCGCGGGTCCAGCGGCGGATCGCCCGATCGTAGTCGGCGGTGTCGCCGCTGCCGAACGGCGGCGTATAATGGGCCTCGGTCATCGCGTCGGCTCAGCGGGCTTGTGCGATGCAAGTTCGCGCAGCGCGTCGCGGATGATGTCATAGGCCGAGTGCAGGAAGAGCAGTGCGATGACGCCGGCGACGAGAAGGTCGGGCCACGCCGCACCGGTCACTGCGACCAGGCCGGCCGCCACGATGACGGCGACATTCGCCAGCGCATCGTTGCGCGAAAACAGCCAGATCGCGCGCGCGGTCGCATCGCCTTCGTTGCGGAAGCGGCTGAGCACGAGCGCCGCCGAGATGTTGACGAGCAGCGCCGCGATGCCGATGCCGCCCATGAGATCGGCCTCGGGCGGGATCGCATGGAAGGAGCGCCAGATCGCCGATCCGATGACGCCGAGGCCGAGGATGGCGAGGAAACAACCCTGCACCAGCGCAGTTTTGCTGCGCGCGACCGCTGTCCAGCCGAGCGCGATCAGCCCGACGAGCGTGATCGATCCATCGCCGATGAAATCGAGCGAGTCCGCCTTGAGCGCCTGTGATCGCGCGAGGAAACCGCCGATAAGTTCGATCACGCCGAAGCCGAGGTTGAGGATGACAACGATCCAGAGTGCGCGCCGGTAGGCAGGATCGACCCCCGCCCGCTTTTCGTCGGCTTCGCAGCCACAATCGCTCATGTCATCCGTCCTTTCCCGTTGCGAGTCGGACAGCTATATGCACCCTCTAGCAACTATAGGGTCAAGCGATGAAAATTGGGGAACTCGCGCGCGCCACCGACACCAAGGTCGAAACCATCCGCTATTATGAAGCCGCGGGTCTGCTGGCGCCGCCCGCGCGGACGGGTGGCAATTATCGCTCCTATGGGACCGACGAGCTGTTGCGGCTGTCCTTCATCCGGCGCGCGCGCGATCTCGGCTTTTCCTTGGACGAGGTTCGCGAGCTTCTCGCTCTCGCCGATGACCGCGACCAGCCCTGCGGCGCCGTCGATGCGGTCGCGAGCAGCCATCTCGCGACGATCGAGCGCAAGATCGCCGACCTCTGCCAGATGCGCGACGAACTCGCGCGCGTCATCGGCGGCTGCCGCTTGGGGAAGGTCGGCGACTGCAAGATCATTCAAACCCTCGAGCCGATGCGCAGCGCAGCGCGCGGCTGACGCGCTACGCGAAGACCGGGCCGCAACCGCGATCAGGACGCGGGAAGCGCCTCGATCCGCGTGATCCGGCCCTCGGTTCCGTTCCAGTCGAGTTCGAACGCGACGCGGTCGCTGACCTTCAGGCCTTTCAGCAAATCCGCCGAGGCCTCGAACCCCATTGCCATCGGCGGCCACTTCAGCGCGGCGATTTCGCCGTGATCGAGCGTGACTGTGCCCTTGGCTTCGTCGATCGCCGTGATCTTTCCTTCGCCTTTGCCATGCTGGACTTCGGAAGCCGGGGTTGCTGCGGCGGTATCCTTGGGAGCAGGGGCTTCTTGCTTGTTGGCCTCAGGACTGCAGGCCGAAACGGCGATCAGCAGCACCACGCTCGCGGCCAATATGGACTTCGTTTTCATATTCATTCTCCTTCTTTTCATGTCACGTCTCTTCGGTTTTCAACGGTTGTCGATCGGGCCAGCGCCGGCGCATCAACAGATAGGCGGCGGGGATGATGAACATCGAGAGCAGCGGCGCGGTGATCATCCCGCCGATCATCGGTGCGGCGATCCGGCTCATCACCTCGGATCCGGTTCCGGTGCCGACGAGGATGGGAAACAGCCCCGCCAGAATGACCGCGACGGTCATCGCCTTAGGCCGCACCCGGAGCAAGGCTCCGTCGCGGACCGCCGCCTCGATCGAGCCTTCGCCGCGCGCCGCGAGCGCCTGCTTCAGATAGATGAGCATCACGACGCCGAACTCGGCGGCGACCCCCGCGAGCGCGATGAACCCGACCGCGCTCGCAACCGACTGGTTGTAGCCGAGCAGATAAAGCAGCCACAGGCCGCCGGTGAGGGCGAAGGGAAGGGTCGCCATGATCAGCAGCGCCTCGTCCCATCGGCGGAAGGTCAGGTAGAGCAGGACGAGGATGATCGCGAGTGTGACCGGCACGACGATCTTCATTCGCTCGGTCGCGCGGACGAGGAATTCGAACTGGCCCGTGTAGGAGACGCTGACGCCCGGCGGCAGCGTGACGTCGCGCGCGACCGCCTCCTGGATATCGCCGACCAGCGTCTTCAGGTCGCGGTCGCGGCCATCGACATAGATCCAGGTCACCGTCCGGGCGTTCTCGCTGCGCAGCATCGGCGGGCCATCGCTGATTCGCACCCTCGCCACGGTGCCCAGCGTGATCTGCTGGCGCGATGGTGTGAGGATGGGCAAATTCTCCAGCTTGCCGAGGCTGTCGCGGAGTTCGCGCGGATAGCGCACGCTGATCGGGTATCGCGCCAGCCCCTCGACGGTCTGGCCGATCGTCTCGCCGCCGATGACGCCGCCGACGATGGATTGCACATCGGCCACATTGAGACCGTAGCGGGCCGCAGCGGCGCGATCGATGTCAACGTCGATATAGCGTCCGCCGGTCAGCCGCTCGGCGAGCGCCGAGGCGACGCCCGGCACCTTGCGGACGACCTCTTCGATCCGCTTTGCGGTGCGATCGATTTCCGCGACGTCCGATCCCGCAACCTTGATGCCGACCGGGCTCTTGATCCCGGTCGCCAGCATGTCGATGCGGTTGCGGATCGGCGGGATCCAGAAATTGGCGAGGCCCGGAACCTTCACGCGCGCGTCGAGCTCGGCGACCAGCTTTTCGGGCGTCATGCCCGCCCGCCATTGATTGCGCGGTTTGAAGCGGATCGTCGTCTCGAACATCTCGAGCGGCGCGGGGTCGGTCGCGGTGTCGGCGCGGCCGGCCTTGCCGAAGACGCTCTCGACCTCGGGCACCGTCTTGATGAGCCGGTCGGTCTGCTGGAGCAGGCTCGACGCCTTGGCGGAGGAAATGCCGGGCAGCGCCGAGGGCATATAGAGCAGGTCGCCCTCGTCGAGCGGGGGCATGAACTCGCCGCCGAGCTGGGTCAGCGGCCACAGGCTGGTCGCAAAGACCAGCCCGGCGATCGCTAGCGCCCTGCCGGGACGACGGAGCACCCAGTCGAGCGCGGGGCGATAGGCGTGCGTCAGCCAGCGGTTGACCGGATTGGCCTGTTCGTTCGGTATCCGCCCGCGAATGAGCCAGCCCATGAGGACCGGAACGAGGGTGATCGAGAGGATCGCCGCCGCCGCCATGGCATAAGTCTTGGTGAAGGCGAGCGGCCCGAAGAGTTTTCCTTCCTGTCCCTCGAGCGAGAAAATGGGAAGGAAGGAAAAGGTGATGATGAGAAGGCTGAGGAACAGCGCCGGGCCGACCTCGGCGGCGGCGTCGGTGATGACGCGCCAGCGTTCCTTGCCCGCGAGATCCTCGCCCGGGTGATCCTTTTCCCAATGCTCGAGATGCTTGTGGGCATTTTCGATCATCACGACCGCGGCGTCGACCATCGCGCCGACCGCGATCGCGATGCCGCCGAGCGACAGGATGTTGGCGTTGAGACCCTGGAACCGCATGACGATGAAAGCGATCAATATGCCGAGCGGCAGCGTGAGGATCGCAACCAGCGCCGAGCGCGCGTGCCACAGGAACAGCGCGCAGACGATCGCGACAATGATGAATTCCTCGACCAGCTTCGAGGTGAGATTGTCGACTGCGCGGTCGATGAGCCCCGACCGGTCATAGGTAGTGACGATCTCGACGCCCGGCGGAAGGCCGCGCTTCAGCTCGGCGAGCTTGGCGCGCACGCCCTCGATCACTTCGCGGGCATTCTGGCCCTGGCGCATCACGATCACCCCTCCTGCGACTTCGCCTTCGCCGTTGAGTTCGGCGATGCCCCGCCGCATGTCGGGGCCGATCTGGACACTCGCGACATCGCCGATCGTCACCGGAATGCCGCCCGCCGCGGTGCGGACCGGCACCGCGCGGAAATCGTCGAGACTCTTGAGATAGCCGCCGGCGCGAACGATATATTCGGCCTCGGCCATCTCGACCGTCCCGCCGCCGCTTTCCTGGTTGGCGCGCTTCAGCGCCTCGCTCACATCCTGCGCGGTTACCCCGAAAGCGGCGAGCTTCTGCGGATCGACGACGATCTGATATTGGCGCACCATGCCGCCGATGCTCGCGACCTCGGCGACGCCGGGCACCGCCTTGAGCTCGAAGCGCAGGAACCAGTCCTGCAGGCTGCGCAGCTCGGCGAGATCGTGGCGCCCGCTCTTGTCGACGAGCGCATATTCGTAGATCCAGCCGACACCGGTCGCGTCGGGGCCAAGCGACGCCTTCGCCCCTTCGGGAAGGCGGCTCTGCACCTGGCTCAGATATTCGAGCACCCGGCTGCGTGCCCAGTAAAGGTCAGTGCCGTCCTCGAACAGCACGTAGACAAAGCTGTCGCCGACGAAGCTGTAGCCGCGCACGAAGCGCGCGCCCGGAACCGACAGCATCGTCGTCGTGATCGGATAGGTCACCTGATCCTCGACGATGCGCGGCGCCTGGCCCGGATAGGTGGTGCGGATGATGACCTGCACGTCCGAGAGATCGGGGAGCGCGTCGACCGGCGTGGTGCGGACGGCGGCGATCCCGATCAAGGTCAGGATCAGCGCCGCCGCGACGACCAGCCCGCGCGCGGCGACCGATGCGCGAATGATCCGTTCGATCATTTCGCACCGTCCAGCGGCCGAACGGCGATCCCAGTCAGGCTCGCTTCGGAATCGAGCAGGAACTGGCCCGAGACGACGACCTTCTCGCCCGCGGCGAGGCCGCGCAAGATTTCGGTCTTCCCGCCACCCTCGCGCCCGGCCTCGACTTCGGCGGGATGATAGCGGCCGTCGCCCGCCTCGAGCATCACGATCGTGCGCGTTCCGGTGCGGATGACGGCTTCGCTGGGCACGAGCAGCGCCGGCCTGGCGTCGCCCCCCAATGCGACGGTTGCGAACATACCGGGGCGCAGACGCCCGCCGCGGTTGGCGAGTTCGATGCGCACGGTCAGCGTTCGGCTGTCCGCCGACGCGGTCGGCAGGATGGCGACGACACGGCCGCCGAAGCTTTCGCCCGGAAAGGCGGTGAGCTTGGCGTTCGCCCGCTGGCCGACCTGCACCGTTCCGGCCTGGGCTTCGGGAAGCGCGGCATTGAGCCACACTGTTCCGAGCCCCGAGATTTCGGCAAGCGTCTGGCCTTCGGCCAGCGTCACGCCGGCGCGTGCGCTGAGCGTCTGGATGACGCCGCCGATCGGCGCGCGCACCGTCACGGTGCCGCTGGTGCGTCCGCTGCGATCGACCTGCGCGATCACCGTTTCGGCCATCCCCATCAGGCGGAGGCGCTGCCGGGCGGCAGCGGTGAGGTCGGGCCTGCCGAGCCGCTTGACGCTGAGATATTCGGTCTGCGCACTGCCCCATTCGGGCAATTGCAGGTCGGCGATCGGTGCTCCCGCGCGAATCACGTCGCCCGGCGCGAGCCGATAGACGCGCTCGACGAAACCTCCCGAGCGCGCCTGCACGATCGCGACGTCGCGCTGGTTGAAATCGACCGTTCCAGTGACGTCGAGCGTCGCGGCGAGGCTGCCCATTTCGGCAGCAACCGCGCGGATTCCAAGGCTTTGCCGCGCCGAGGGATCGACCGCTACGCCGGGCGCTGCGCCGCCTTCGTCGGCGTATTTGGCAACGAGCTGCATATCCATGAAGGGCGACTTGCCGGGCTTGTCGAACTTCTGGTTCGGGAACATCGGGTCATAATAATAGAGGACCTTGCCGCCGTCGGAGCCGGCCGCCCCTGACGCCATCTCGTCGGTGCCACGCTGTCCGAGCCAATAGCCCCCGCCGCCCGCCACGAGCACGGCGGCCAATATTACGGCACGCCACCGTGCCGCCGTCGTTGCATCGGTCATCGCCGTGCCTCCCCATAAGTGAAAATGATCCGCACCGCGTCGCGCGCCACCTCGGCTTCGCGTGCCAGTGCATCGACCTCGGCCTCGGCAAGCGCGAGCGTCGACAAGAGCGCGGTGCCGAGATCGAGACGCCGCGCCCCGAAACTTTCGAGGTCGAGCTGGGCGCGTTGCTTGGCGAGCGGCACCAGTCTGGTCCGCGCATTGGCAAGCTGTTCGTCGTGCATGCGGTGCATCGCGAGGTCGGCGGAAAGCGCCGCCGCGACCTCGCGCTCGGCCGCCTCGCGATCGAGGCGCGCGCGCGTCGCTTCGATCGCGCGCGCCGCGATTTTGGGATCCTGCCTTTTTTTCGCGAACAACGGCAGGTCGATCGTCACCCCGACCGTGACGAGATCGCCAAAATTGGGCTCGCGCCGGCCATAGGCGGCGTTCACCGTCCAGTCGGGTCGCTTGTCGGCGCGCGCAAGCCCGGTTTCGGCGTCAGCCGCGATTGTCCGGGCATCATAGGCGCGCAGCAGCGGCAAGGCGGCGAGGCCGGCGCGAAGCGCGTCGCCATCGACCGCGAGCGGGGGCAGGTCGCCCGTCGTATCGGCCGCGGGATCGCCGGTGAACCGGGTGAGCTGCGCCCGGTATCGCGCGATATCGGCGGTTAGCGCGCTGCGCCGGTCAGCAAGCTGGGCGCGCAGTTGCTCGGGTTCAAGCGCCTGCGCCGGACGCGCCGCGCCGCTTGCGAGCCGGGCGGTTACCGTCGCCTGTAGATCGTCGAGCTCGGCATCGAGCAGATCGAGTTCCTTCAACCGCTTCTTCGCATAGTGAAGATCGATCCACGCCAGCGCGGTTGCCAGCCGGATATCCTGGGCCGAGACGGCCTGCTCGGCTTTGGCGACATCGATGTCGGCATGCGCACGCAAGGCGCGGGCGCGGCGCTTGGCGGGATTGGTGAACTCCTGGCTGACGCCGATGACCTGCATCGTGAAGTCGTCGCGGTTGAACCTGCCCGCATCGGGGCCGGTGACCGGGAAATCCTTGACCGCGAGATCGAGCTTGGGGTCGGGCAAGCGGTCGGCCGCGATCGCCGCGGATGTGGCCGCATCAACGCCCGCTTCGCGCGCGCGGAGCTCGGGCGCCTGCGTTTCGGCGCGCCGAAGCGCCTCGTCCAGCGACATGGGTTCGGCGCGAAGCACCGTGGGCAGCAGCGCCAGGGCGGCGGTTGCAAGCAATATGCGCATGATGGTCCCCTCTTCGGGCGTAGGCAGGTCCGCCCCGACGCGTGGCCGGAGGCGGAGACTGTCAGCCCTTCGCGGGCATCATCTGACGAGCGGACATGGTCTTCATGCAGCCGGCTGTTCGGGACTTCATCATGTCGCAGTCGCAGCTTGCCATCTGCGAAGGGGCGTCATCGACCCAGACGCGGACGCGCGGCGAGATGTTGGACTTGTTCGGTCCGGGGACCTGGCGCTCGCGCCATTCATAGTGACCGCCCGATCTTTCCTGGGCGAAGGTCGGCGTTGCAAGGCCGACGGCCGCAATCGCTGCGGCGAACAATATCATTTTCATTGTGAATTTCCTCGATTGAAAAGCCGGGAATTGCGCGCCGTGACGAGGCGGCACGCAATGCGCGATTCAACCGAGGGTTAGCGGTGGCTCTGGTTCGGGGCCGACGCTGCGTCCAACTAGCCGCTGCACGGCAAGCGGATCGACCAGTTCGCGCCGATGACCGGCAACGGCAAGCGGCGCAGCGGGCGTGACGACCGCCAGCGGAATGGCGCAGCCCATCTTGGCGATGCAGTCGAGCGTCATGCCCTTGCACGGCTGATCGGGCTGCGACGTATCAACGCCCATCATCTCGGCGCACTCGGGACTCATCTGAGAGGCCGACGCTTCGCTCGCCGGCATCGAAGGCACCGAGGCAAAAGCAGCCTCTTGGGCCAATAGGCCCATCAACGCGCCCAAGAGCAGCAAGAAGGAAAGCCAGCGCTTCACGGTTCTAGAATGGTCCTTGTCAAAACTGCGGTCAATGAGAATCAGGATGCGCATGACCTTGGTTCGCGCAAACGCTGCCGAAAGTTACCCATGCATTGCCATCCCGTGACGGGCCTCGCATCGCATGTGACCAGCGCAACCCCGCCTCCCTAAACTCATATGCTCGCATTCCCTCTGACGAACCCCGCGCAGTCGCCGCGATTCCCTTCAAACTTGCACGAAGCGCAGCCGAAGCGAATTGGCGATGACGCTGACCGAGGAGAGCGCCATCGCGGCGGCGGCGATGATCGGCGACAGGAGCAGTCCGAAGACCGGATAGAGCACGCCCGCCGCCACCGGAATGCCCGCAGCATTATAGGCAAAGGCGAAGAAGAGATTCTGGCGGATATTTGCCATCGTCGCATGGCTGAGGTGGCGCGCCCCGACGATGCCCAGAAGGTCACCGCGTAGCAGCGTGACACCCGCGCTTTCGATCGCGACATCGGTTCCTGTCCCCATCGCGATGCCGACGTCGGCGGCCGCGAGGGCCGGGGCGTCGTTGACCCCGTCGCCCGCCATGGCGACGATTCGCCCCTGTTCGCGCAGCCGCTGGACGACCGCACTCTTCTGGTCGGGGAGAACATCGGCCTCGACATCGTCGATCCCGAGGCGCCGTGCGATCGCCTCGGCAGTGACGCGATTGTCGCCGGTGAGCATGATGACCTTGATCCCAGCTTCGCGCAGCGCCGCGAGCGCTTGGCCCGTCGTCTCCTTGACGGGATCTGCGATGGCGATGACGCCGGCCGCCTTGCCGTTGACCGCAATATAGATTGCCGTTGCGCCGTCGGCGCGGAGTCGGTCGGCCGCCTCCGCAAGTTCGCCTGGATCGATGTCAAATTCTTCAAGAAAGCTCGCATTGCCGAGGACGATCGCCTTGTCGTCGACGACCCCGACGATGCCCTTGCCGACCGGCTGGTCGACTCCTGAAGGTTCGGCGAGCGCGAGGCCCCGGTCTTCGGCCGCCTTGACGATGGCCGCCGCCAGCGGATGCTCGCTGCTCCGCTCGAGGCTCGCGCCGATCCGGAGCAGATCCTGCTCTTCGAAGCCATCGGCGACTTCGATAGCGACGACCGATGGCTTGCCCTCGGTGAGGGTCCCGGTTTTGTCGACGACGAGGGTGTCGACCTTTTCCATCCGCTCGAGCGCCTCGGCATTCTTGATCAGGACGCCGATTTCGGCGCCGCGGCCCACGCCGACCATGATCGACATCGGCGTCGCGAGCCCGAGCGCGCAGGGGCAGGCGATGATGAGCACCGAGACGGCGGCGATCAGGCCATAGGCCATGGCGGGAGTAGGACCAAAAAGCGACCATATGACGAAGGCAGCGATGGCGATGAGGATGACGCCCGGAACGAACCAGCCCGACACGGTATCCGCGAGCCGCTGGATCGGCGCCCGGCTGCGCTGTGCGTCGGCGACCATCTGGACGATACGGGCGAGCATAGTGTCGCGCCCAACCTTTTCGCTGCGCATGAGCAGGCCGCCGGTCTGGTTGATCGTGCCGCCGATGAGGGCGGAGCCGGCGTCCTTGGTGACCGGCATCGACTCGCCCGTGACCATGGACTCGTCGACCGTGCCGCGCCCTTCGAGTACGGTCCCATCGACGGGGACCTTCTCGCCCGGCCGAACCCGCAGCGTGTCGCCGACCGCGACATCGTCGAGCGCGATCTCCTCGTCGCTCCCGTCGTCGCGAACCCGCCTCGCGAGCTTCGGCGTCAGGTCGAGGAGCGCACGGATCGCACCGCTCGTCGTCTCGCGGGCTCTGAGTTCGAGCACCTGCCCGAGCAGCACCAGCACCGTGATGACCGCAGCGGCCTCGAAATAGACCGCGACCGAGCCGTCGGCGGCGCGGAACGCAGCCGGGAAGTTTTGCGGAGCGGTCGCCGCGATCATGCTGTAGCCCCAGGCGACGCCCGTTCCCATCGCGATGAGGGTGAACATGTTGAGGCTCTTGTTGCGGATCGAAAGCCAGGCGCGCTCGAAAAAGGGCCAGCCCGCCCACAGAACGACCGGGGTCGCGAGCACCATCTGGATCCAGTTGCTGGTCTGGCGACCAACCATTTGGTGGAGACCTGTGAGATGGCCGCCCATTTCGAGCGCAAAAACAGGAAGCGCGAAAACCAGTCCGACCCAGAAGCGCCGCCGCATATCGCGATATTCTTCGCTGGGGCCGTCTGACACAGTCGGCAGGATGGGCTCGAGCGCCATGCCGCAGATCGGGCAGCTTCCCGGGCCGGGCCGCTGGATCTCGGGATGCATCGGGCAGGTCCAGATGGCACCCTCGGGAGCATCAGTATCGCCCCCCGCGTCTTTTGCCGCATAGTGATCGGGATCGGCTTCGAATTTGGCGAGGCAGCCTGCGCTACAGAAATAATGTTGTTCGCCGCCATGCGTCGCGATGTGCGTCGCGGTTGTCGGGTCGACCGACATGCCGCAGACCGGATCGGTCGCGCCATCTATCGTTGCCTCAAGATAATCGTGATCGTGCACCACATTGTCTCCCGTCGGAATGTCGATGAAAACCCAAGGGACATCCTCAAGCTAAGCTGCCGGTCTCTTTCCGCCGCCTCCGCATGTTCGCGCCGCAAACGCGGCTCTTTGTATCGATACGCATGGGACGCGGCCGCCCCTCATTTCATTCGGCAACCCGACCAGCGCGGTCACCCCACGAAATTCTGCGGAAGCTGGCCACCCAGCGGTTGTCTGTGACGAACTGTACCACGTCTTCGCCCGTCGCCGGCAATGCCGCTGCTTATGGTGCGAGGGGTCAGATGCCCCCGGCTGGGACATAGGGTTCTAGCGTGCCGAACCATGCGACAAGCGCAAGAATCAGGACCGCGGCCGTCGCTTCGAGAGCCAGGCTTTTTCGTATCGCTGCAAGCATCTGGCCGGGATTGCAGTCGCCGCTGGCGATTGCCGCGCCGAGCGCGGGCGTCAGTCGCCAACGATTGACAGCCGCGAGTGCCAGCATCGTTCCGAAAAGCACAAGCTTGGCGAGGAGCAACTGCCCATAAGGGGAGCCGAGGGACTGCCCGAGATTCGCGGCGCCGACGATCAACTGGCCGTTGACGAGCCCGGTCGCGGCGATGATCAGAACGCAGATCGTGCCCACGAGCGAAAATTGATCGAGGCTTCGCACCACCGTTTGCAGTCCGCCGGGGCTTTCGCGGACGCGCTGCGGCGCGATCAACAAGAGGAAGGCGCCGATCGCGCCGATCCAGACCGCGGCTGCGATCATATGTAAACTGTCGCTCATCCGGTGGACGGTGCCCGCCGCGCCCTCGGTCGCGCCCGCGTGGCCGGACCAGACCAATGTTGCGATGGCGAGCGAACCCGAGACCGCGATCGTGGCGGCGGCAGCGGTTGGCCACCGCGTCATCCAGAGTGCCGCCGCCAGTGCGACCAGATGGGCGCCGATCCGCACCATCCAGCCCCAGCCAACGTCGGTCTCGCGAACGAGATCCCAGAAAGGCTGAAATTCCAGCGAAAAGAGGCTCACGCCCTGCATCGAAGCCGCGAGCGCAGCCATTCCCAAGGCGGAAAGAAACAGTCCTGCAACACCGAGCCATCGCTCGCTGCGCCAGATCGCGGCCATCGGCTGCGGCGCATGGCGTTCGCTTCGGGTCAGCGCATACAGCGGGAACGCAGCTAGGCCTGCGATGAGCATCAGGTCCGCATAAAGCGCGAACCTGATGCCAATCAGGACTGCGTCGCCCACCGCCCTACTTCACGGTAAAGCTGAACTCGCTGCCCATGCGGTGCGTGTCGGCACCCGCTGCCGACCATTTCACCTTATAGGTTCCAGGCGTGAGCGGACGCTTGGCCATGAGCGTCATCGACTTGCCGTCTTTTCCCATCGCCGAGGAATAGGGAATTTTCATCGGGGCGTGATTGGCCATGCCCGGCATTCCCGTCATGACGAGTTCGGTCTTGACCGTCGAGGCGATGACCTTTTCGTTGAATTTCAAGTCGATCTTGGTAACCTTCGAAACGGTCGAATTGGCAGCGGGCGTCGAGCCGACCAGCTTGGTGTGCGCGCCGGCCGCGACCGGTGCGAGAAGCAGCGCGACAGCTGCTGCGGCAGAGGGGAGAATGGACTTGAACATAAAGACCTCCAATTGCGTGTCTGTCCTGCTAATACGCAATGGGCTGGCCTAACCCTCATGCTATCCTGATGAATATTGGCGGCGTGAGGGATAATCGCCGTTCGCGCGTATGATCAATGTAAGAAGTTTTGGCGAGTTGGGTCGATGGACGAAGAGCTGCACATATTGAACCGGATCGGCCTGCCTGCTGGGCTGGACGCGCTTGACGATCGGATCATCGGCGCACTGTCGGTTCGTCGGCGCGAAGCAATGGCGACGCGGCGCCTGATGGCGCTTGCTGCTTTTGTGTCGCTTGGCGGCGGGATCGTTGCCGGAAGCGCCATTTCCGAACCCGCAGTCGCGGCAAGTCCGCTAAGCCCGTTCGGGCCCGCTAGCGCGCTGGCGCCCTCGACCCTGCTGGAATCGCAATAGCGATGTCTTCGCGCCGTCTGCTTCTCGTGGGCCTTATCGCCTTCGCCGCCGCGATTGCCGGCGTGTTCGTCGGCCGGCTGGCCACCGATGCTCCCAAGGCGAATGAAACTGAACTGCATACGCTCCTCCACGATCAACTCGATCTGACCCCGGCCCAGGATGCGAAAATCGACCGGATCGAGGCCGATTTCGCCGGCCGGCGCCGCGCGCTCGAACTGGAGATGCGCGCTTCGAATGTTCGGCTCGCGGAGGCGATCAAAGCCGAGCGCGGCTATGGACCCCGGGTGACCGAGGCCATCGACCATACGCATGAAGTGATGGGGACGCTGCAAAAGGAAACGCTCGTACATCTTTTCGCTATGCGTGCGGTCCTCAATCGCGACCAGGCGGAAATGTTCGACGAAAGCGTGGTCAAGGCGCTGACCGCCGATGCGCGGTGAACCCTGGCCTTTCGCAAAGTAGCGACCAGGATCTGGCAGCCTATGCCCGCGCCGGGCGCGACGATGCCTATCGCGAATTGCTGAGCCGGTACAAGGCGCCGGTCTATCGACTGATCGTCAAACATATCGGCGACCCCGACGAGGCGCTCGACCTGACACAGGAAACCTTCCTGGCCGGCTTTTCCGCGCTGAGCCGCTATGATGGCGACCGTCCCTTTCGTATCTGGATCGCCCGCATCGCGATCAACAAATGCCGCGATTGGGCGCGCCGGCGCAAGGTGCGCGCCTTCTTTTCGCGCGCGCTGCCCCTCGAGAGCGCGCATCATGTCGCCAGCGATATCCCCTCGCCCGACATGGAGGCGAGCGACCGGCTGGAACTCGCCCGAGTTCGCGGCGCGATCGCGCAGTTGCCGCAAAATCTGCGCGAGGTCCTGCTCTTGCGCGGCATGGATGATGTGAGCCAGGCCGAAGCGGCGGCGATGCTCGATGTGAGCGAGAAGACCGTCGAAACCCGTCTCTATCGCGCCCGGATGCGGTTAAGAGACCTGCTGGCTGAATCGAGCAACCAGGCTCCGGAGTGACCTCGTGCCTTCCCACCTCGAAACGGCGCTCGGTCTATTCAGGCATTTTTGGTGAGGGGCGACCGCCGCGGATGCGTATGGCTTTAGGAACAATCAGTAACGGTCGGGAAGAATGATGCAGATAGACAGGCGTCGATTTGTAAACGGGGCATTGGGCGGCGGAGCGGCCGCTGCGATGGCGGCATGGTTCCCCGCTTGGGCGCAGTCGGGATCGACCGGGATCACCGCGCCCGTTCCAACCGTTTCGGGCAACGACATCACATTGCGTATCGCACGGCAGACGATGCGCATCGACGGCAAGCTCAGCCGCGCGATCGGCATCAACGGCACCGTCCCGGCGCCGCTGGTACGCCTCAAGGAAGGGCAGACGGCGAAGCTCACCGTCGTCAACGACCTCGACGAGGATAGCTCGATCCACTGGCATGGCCTGATCCTGCCGTTCCAGATGGACGGCGTACCGGGCGTGAGCTTTCCCGGCATCAAGCCGCGATCGACTTTCGTCTATGAATTTCCCGTCGTCCAGTCGGGCACCTATTGGTATCACAGCCATTCGGGGCTTCAGGAGCAGCTCGGCCACTATGGGCCGATCGTCATCGATCCAGCCGGCGCCGATCCGATCGGTTACGATCGCGAGCATGTCGTGGTCCTGTCCGACCATAGCCAGATCTCGCCTGAAGCGATCTTCCGCAAGCTCAAGGTCAATCCCGGCCATTTCAATATGCAACGCCAGACCTTGTCCGGCCTTCTTGCCGGCAAGGACCAGTCGCTTGCGGAACGCATCGACTGGGGCAAGATGCGAATGGACCCGACCGACATCGCGGACGTCAACGGCTCCACTTATACCTTCCTCGTCAACGGACACGGCCCGCGCGACAACTGGACCGCGCTGTTCAACCCGGGCGAGCGTGTGCGCCTTCGGATCATCAATGCCTCGGCCATGACGATCTTCAATGTCCGCATTCCCGGCCTCAGGATGACCGTGGTGCAGGCCGACGGGCTCAATGTCGTGCCGACCGAGATCGACGAATTCCAGATCGCCGTCGCGGAAACCTACGATGTGATCGTGACCCCGGTCGAGGACCGCGCATACACGCTGGTCGCCGAGGCCAACGACCGGTCGGGGATGGGCCGCGCGACGCTCGCGCCGCGCGTCGGCATGATCGCCGAGGTTCCGCCGCTGCGCGAACGACCGCTCGCGACGATGAAAGACATGGGCATGGGCGACATGGATATGTCGGGCGGCTCGATGGCCGGGATGGACCATTCGGGCGGCAGCGATATGGGCGCGACGCCCATGCCCGCGAGCGACCCTTCCTGTTCGCCCGAACATGCCAAGATGGGTCATTGCACCCCGGCGGGCAATGGCGGCGCGATGGCGGGCATGGACCATGGCTCGGGCGGCGGCATGCAGCATAGCATGCGCGACTTCAGTGTTGCGCCGCAGGTCAAGCGCGATCCCAGTGTCCAGACCATCTCGCCGATGCCGGTCGATCGCATGAGCGAGCCGGGACAGGGGCTTGAGGACGTCGGACACAAGGTACTGACCTACCACGATCTCGTCGCGCTCGAGCGCAACCCCGACGTGCGCGCCGCCTCGCGCTCGCTCGACATCCACCTCACCGGCAACATGGAGCGCTTCATGTGGTCGTTCGACGGCGTGAAGATGTCCGACCACCACGAGCCGATCCCGTTCATCGAAGGCGAACGGGTGCGGATCAACCTCATCAACGATTCGATGATGAGCCATCCGATCCACCTGCACGGCCATTTCTTCGAACTGGTTACAGGCAAGGGCGACCGCTCGCCGCGCAAGCATACCGTGCTCGTCCAGCCGGGCGGCACCGCGAGTTTCGATTTCACCGCCGACGCGCTCGGCGACTGGGCGTTCCACTGCCATCTCCTCTACCATATGCACGCCGGAATGATGCGCGTCGTCAGCGTCCGCCCGAAGGGAGACGGCGAATGACCCGGATCGCGCTCCTCCTTGCGGGCATCGCGCCGCTCGTTTTTGCTTTTCCCGCCGCGGCCCAGTCGATGGATCATTCGATGCACGGCGCGGCGCCCACCGCGACGCCCGCTCCCTCGTCCACGCCAGAGCCCAATGCGCCGCGTGCAACCGATACGGCAGCAGGTGGGTCGATGGAGCAGATGGACCATGGCGATATGCCGGGGACGGACAGCGAGCCCGCGGCCTCGACCTGCGCACCCGAACATGCGGCAATGGGCCATTGTACGCCCGAGGCGGAGGCTTCGGGCAAGGACGCTGCGGATATGGGCGCGATGGATCATGGCACGGCGGCGCCGACCGATCCGGATTGCTCCCCCGAACATGCCAAAATGGGCCATTGCACCCCGAAGGTTGCAGACCCCATGGCTTCGATGGAAGGCATGGCAGCCGCGAGCAGCGCCAGCGGCACCGACCTGCCGCCGGGCGACGCGGTCGCGCCCGCGCCGCCCGCAGACTGGTATGCCGATCGCATTTATCCCGAGGGCGAGATGGAGCATTCGCGTCACGAGATGATGAAGGAAAATGGGGCGCAGACCATCGCTTTCATCAGCTTCAATCTCGCCGAATATCAGGCGCGCAAGGGCCGCGACGGTTTCCGCTGGGACGGCGAGGCCTGGTATGGCGGCGACATCAACCGGCTCACCGTCAAGAGCGAGGGCGAAGGCGTGTTCGGCGAGGGTATCGAGAGTGCCGAAGTGCAGGCGCTCTACAGCCGGGCGATCGGACCCTATTTCAACGCGCAGGCGGGTATCAGGCAGGATCTCGGACCCGGTCCCGACCGCACCTATGCGACCATCGGTTTCGAGGGACTCGCGCCTTACTGGTTCGAAGTCGAGGGCGCGCTTTTCCTTTCGAACAAGGGCGACCTGCTCGCCCGTCTCGAAGGCTATTACGATCAGCGCATCACCCAGAAACTGATCCTCCAGCCGATGGCGGAAATGAATTTCGCCCTGCAGGACGTACCCGAGACCGGCGTCGGCTCAGGCCTCTCGGACGTAGAGCTAGGGCTTCGCCTTCGCTACGAGGTCGTGAAGGAGTTCGCGCCTTATGTGGGCGTTGAATGGGCGCGCAAGGTCGGCGACACAGCGCGCTTCGCGCGGGCCGCGGGCGAGGATCCGAGCGGAGTCAGCTTCGTGATGGGGGTGCGGGCCTGGTTCTAGAATTTTGCGGGGTGGCAGGACGTCGAGGAGAAATGCCATGAAACCAGCCTATCGCAGCCTCGCGCTGCAGACGATCGTCAGCGGCATCATCATGTATCTGGTGATGTTCGTCATGATCGACCGCCTCTCGAGCTTCTACAACAACCTCAACATGCTCTACATGACGTTGATGATGGTTGCGCCGATGGTCGTGCTGATGATTGTCGCGATGCCGGGCATGTTTCCGTCGAGGCGTCTCAACACGGTCCTGCTGCTCGGATCGGCGGTCGCCTTCTTCGGAAGCTTCTCGCTCATCAGGACGCAGACGACGATCGGCGACACCGCCTTCTTGCGTTCGATGATCCCGCATCATTCGGGCGCCATTCTCATGTGCGAACAGGCTTCCCTCAAGGATGCCGAGATACGCCGGCTCTGCCGTGGCATCATCGCGGGGCAGGCAGCCGAAATCGAGCAGATGAAGTCCATTCTCGCGAGGAAATGACATGAAAAATCCGATCACCCGGCGCCATCTTCTTGGCTTGGTTGCGGCCGGATCCGGGATGATGCTTGCGGGCTGCAATTCCTCCTCGCGGCCCGCGGCGGCGGAAGAGAAGAATGGCAACGCGCGCACACCGGTCGCAGATGCGGCGAAGAACAGGCAGATGCTCGTATACCGCGATCCCGAATGCGGTTGCTGTGAAGCTTGGGCGGATATCGCGCGCAAGGCTGGCTATCAGGTGACCGTCGAAAACCGCGCGGACATGGCTGCGGTCAAGGCGCGACTTGGCGTGCCCGACCAGCTGGCGTCGTGCCACACGGCCGTCATCGGCGGCTACGCGATCGAGGGCCATGTGCCGATGCGGCATATCGCGAGGCTCCTCCACGACAAGCCACGCGACATTCGCGGAATTGCCGTGCCCGGTATGCCGCGCGGCTCTCCGGGCATGGAAATGCCCGATGGCAGTACGGACGCGTTCGACGTGATGGCATTCGGCGGCGACGGCAAGATTTCTGAATTTCGCGCCTGACGTCGCGCCACGGCTGACGCGGACGCTGCTCCGATCGGCGGCATCTCCTCTCGCGCGCCGCTGCCGTGGGCGCGCGGGCTTGCGCGCAGCGCCTCGCGTCAGCGTGAACCATCCGAAATGGCCATCAGCATGCGAAGTCGGGCCTCCCGCGATTCGCGCGTCGGGCTCCTATCGTTCGCTATAGCCGCGGCGCGGAAAGCCCAACGGGCGAGAGCCGCTGTAATTTAATTACCAGAATTTGAGATATGACTACGCGCCGCAGGTGCGGGCTCGCTCCACAGGAAAAAAAATGTCTTGGACATGAGGGGTAGGTCTTTGGCGTGCGTATAAAGCATATCCGATGCGACCAAGATAAATGAAGCTAACTTATTGAAGTTAGGCAATAATTTCTATTGACCTGTATATACATTTGATGCTCTCTACGACCTATAACGCAACCAATAGGGGGTTTCGCATGTCGATCAAAAAATCATTGCTCGCGAGCGCGGCGGTGGTCGCAACTATCGCAACGCCAGTCTTCGCGCAGGAAGGAGAGGCCCCCCGGCCCGCCGCGGAGGCTAGCGATGCGGGGAGCGACATCGTCGTAACCGGCTCGCGCATCCGCCGGCAGGATCTCGCGGGCGTTGGGCCGGCGACGGTCGTTTCGGCCGAGCAGATCGAGAACACCGGGGTCGTCAATATCGAAACCGTGCTGCAGCGCCTCCCCGCCAATGCGGGCTTCGCGGGCAACCAGACTTCGGCATACTGGACGGGCAACGGCTACGGCACCGCGCAGGTCAATCTGCGTGGTCTCGGCATCAAGCGCACCCTTGTGCTGCTCAACGGCCGCCGCCTCGTCGCGGGCGGCACGGGTGCGAACTCGTCGCCCGACCTCAACATGATCCCGGTTGTCGCGCTCGCGCGCACCGACGTCCTCAAGGACGGCGCGTCGGCGATCTATGGCGCCGATGCGATGGCGGGCGTCGTCAACCTCGTCACCCGGACCGACTATGAGGGTCTCGGAATCAGCGCGCGGCAGGGGATCACCGAAAAGGGCGATGGCTCGGATTTCACCGCTGACCTGATCTGGGGCATGCGCAACGACCGTGGCGGTTTCATGGCCGCGGTAACCTACCAGAAGACCAGCGCCGTCAACATGGCGACCCGCGCACCTTGCTCGCTTGCGGAAACCACCCCCGGCACACTTGGCTGCGTCAACAGCGCATCGACCATCGGCGGACGCGCGGTGCTGCCGAACGGCCAGCAGATCAACTTCAACCAGGTGCTCGGCGGCAACGGCAATTTCTTCGAACCCTACAGCGCGGCGAAGCATAATTTCAATTCGGCCCCGTTCCTCAACGCCGTCAGCCCCGTCGAACGCGTCAGCACCGCCTTCTTCGCCGACTATGACCTGACCGATAATATCGAGGCGTTCGGCGAATTCCTCTACACGTTCCGCAAGTCGAACCAGATCGCGACGCCCGGCACGTTGCGCAACCTGTCGATCGCGGCGAGCAACCCCACCAACCCCACCGGCCAGAATATCGTCCTCATCCAGCGGCGCCTCGCCGAACCGGGTGCGCGCCAGTTCTTTCAGGAAACCGACACCTGGCAGGGCACCTTTGGCCTGCGCGGCAAGCTGTCGAACGATTGGGGCTGGGAAGTCGCGGGCAGCTTCGGTCGCAATACTGCGGTCGACGGCTCGACCAACATCGCCAATCTCGAGCGTGTCGCCAACACGCTCGATACCAGCAAATGCAGCCTGGCGGCCGGCGCATCGATTCCCTGCGCCGATTATCTTGGCTTCGGCGATCTGACGCCCGAGGTTCTCGACTATATCCTCTTCACTTCGCGCGACCGCGGCGGCAACGAGCTTGCGACGGTCACGGCTGATCTCAACGGCGATCTGTTCAAGCTGCCTGCGGGGCCCGTCTCCTTCGCAGCGGGTGTCGTCTATCGCAAGGAAAAGGGCTGGCGCGATCCCGATCCGCTGACGGTGCTCGGGATTGCCAACACCAACCAGCAGGACCCAATCTCCGGAACGAGCACCGCGAAGGAGGCCTATCTCGAACTGTCGGTGCCGATCCTTGCCGATGCGCCCTTCTTCCAGGCGCTGACTGCGGGCGGCGCGGTGCGCTATTCGGACTATGACCTGTTCGGCAGCGACTGGAACTACAAGGCGAGCCTCGACTGGGTCATCAACGACAGCTTCCGCCTGCGCGGCACCTATGGCACCGGCTTCCGAATTCCCAACGTCCCCGAACTGTTCGGCGGCGTGTCCGAAGGCAATCTGACCACGACCGATCCCTGCTCGCGCTATGCGACGAGTGGCAATGCGACGCTAATCGCCAATTGTCAGGCGTCGGGCGTGCCAGCGAACTATGTCCAGCTGGGTACGACGATCCTGACGACCGTGGGCGGCAACGAGAATCTGAAGCCCGAAAGCTCCACGACCTGGACCGTCGGCACCGTGATCTCGCCGAAGGGGCTCATCCCGGGCCTGTCGCTCACCGCCGACTGGTTCGACATCAAGATCAAGGATGCGATCCGCGCCATTCCCGGTTCGACCAAGCTCGGCATCTGCTACGCGAGCCAGAATCTTTCGCATCCTTTCTGCGAAGATTTTACGCGCAGTCCGCTGACAGGCGAGGTCACCTTCCTGTCCGCCCAGCCGATCAACACCGGCCGCGAGGAAATGAACGGGCTCGACCTCGGACTCGTCTATAATAACAACATCGGCAGCGTGAATGTCTCGTTCGACGTCAACCTGACCTATCTCAACAAATATGTCGTGCTGCCCTTCCCGGGCGGCGCACCGATCGATTTCGACGGTTTCATTGGCGGCGGCAACGGCGGCTACCCGAAGTGGCGCGGCTATGGTGTGCTGACCGCCGAAAAGGACGGCGTCAGCGCGACCTGGTCGACCCAATGGATCGGCAAGGCGACAGACTTCAATGCGGCGCCCGGAGAGATCGGCTACAGCACGCCGAATATCTTCTATCACAATCTCCAGGTTGCTTTTGAGATCAACGAGAAGACCCGCTTCCAGGTCGGCGTCGACAATCTGTTCGATCGCAAGGCACCTTACATCCAGAGCTTTACCGATGCGAACACCGACACAATGACCTACGATCTGCTTGGGCGCCGCTTCTATGTCGGCTTCCGGACGGCTTTCTGAGGGTCGCGACATGGCAATTCGTTGGCCGCTGCTTGTTAGGCGAACGCACAAATGGCTGGCTCTCGTGGTCGGCGTCCAGGCCCTGCTCTGGACGCTGACGGGCTTCTACATGGTCGTTGTCCATATCGACACCATTCATGGCGACCATCTGGTGCGCGCGCCGGCGACCGAAGTTATCGACCTTGCCGGCCTTGCGCCGCCCTCGCGAATCGTGGCGGCCGCACCCGGCGTTTCGGAAATCCGCTTGCAGCGATTTTTCGGATCCCCCGTTTGGCGAGCCGAGACGCCGGAAGGCGCGAAACTGTTCGATGCCCGTTCGGGTGCGCCGCTGCCTGCCCTGACCGAGTCCCAGGTGCGGGCGCAGGCGCGGCGCATCTATGCGGGCGATGGCGAGATCGTTTCAGTGCGGCTGCTTACGAAAGCGCCGCAGGAAATGCAGTCGCGCAAGCCGCCCTATTGGCAAGTCGAATTCGCCGGCTGGAACCGCCCGACACTCTATCTGTCACCGCAGACGGGCGAACTCATCTCCCGCCGGCATGCGCTCTGGCGCGTCTTCGACTTCGCGTGGATGCTCCACATCATGGATTATGACGAGCGGACCGACGTCAACAACCCGCTGCTCCGCGTCGCGACCTGGAGCGCCTTTGCCATGGCGTTGACCGGCGCGTGGCTGCTGATCTGGTCCTTCAAGCGCCGAAAGAAGAAGACGGCATGAAACGCATCCGGCTGACGCCGCTCTTTTTCCGCCGCATCCACAAATGGGTCGGGCTTATTCTCGGGCTCCAGTTCCTGCTCTGGGCGTTGAGCGGCTCGGTCATGGCGCTGCTCGACAAGGACAAGGTCGGCGGGCACGGCGGCGGCATGTCGCATGCGCATCCTTTGCCGGCCGGCGAATATTTCGATGTCGGCGCCTTGCCGCGCGGCGAAGCTGTCACGGGAGTCCTCTTGCGTGATCTCGGCGCCCGGCCGGTCTATGAGCTTCGGACGACCAAGGGCATCCGCCTCGTCGATGCCACCACCGGCAAGGACATGCGCGTTGATGAGGGCATGGCGCGCGAGGTCGCGTCGATGATGAACGAGGCGCCGATTCAAAAGGTCAGCATACTGGCCAAGGCGAACCTCGAAGCGCGCGATCATGAAGGGGCGATGTGGCGCGTCGACTTTGCGGATGCGGAGAACAGCAGCGCCTATGTCTCGCTCGATACCGCGCGTTTCCTCGTTATGCGCGGCGATACCTGGCGGACGTGGGACTTTTTCTGGATGCTCCACAATATGGATTATGTGAACCGGACGAGCTTCAATCACCCGCTGATCATCTTCGTCGCCTTTGGCGCGCTGTGGCTTTCGGGGACCGGCTTCTATCTGCTCTTCAAAAGCTTCAGCCGCGCCGATTTCCGCTGGCTGCGCCGTCGACGCAAGCCTGTGGTGACCCGCAGCACAGCCTGACCATCGGTCGTCAATCGTCGATCGAAAAGGCGGCCGAGAGTTCGAAGCGCGAGCCGGGATGCGTCAGCCAGGCGTGGCTGACGAGGCGTGAGTGGCTCCACGTCCGGCGCGTCATCCGCAGCACCGGTTCGGCCTCCGACAGCCCCAGCATGCCGTGCGTTCGCGCATCGGGCATCTCCGCGCGGACGCGGTGCTCGACCCGTTCGAGCGGCGCGGTTTGTGTTAGATATTCGTTCGGCGTCGTCTGCGTGAAGTCCATCTTTCCATAGTCGGGGGCAGCTGACGCGAGCACAAAGCGCTCTTCGAGCTGGATCGGGAATTCCGCTTCGTGATGGACGATGATCGAGTGGAACAATTTTGTCCCGACCGGCACTTCCAAAAGCGCCGCCATTTCGGCATTGGCCCGGATCTCGTCGTTCTGCACGACACGGGCACGATAAACATGACCGCGCTCGCGTATCTCTTCCGCGATATTTCGGATTTCGATAATCTGGCCGATCGGTTTCGGCTCCGCAATAAACGACCCGCTACCGGCGCGGCGAACCAATATGCCCGCGGCCTGCAGCTCGCGGAGGGCTCGGTTCGCGGTCATGCGCGATACGTCGAACTGCTGCACCAGCTCAGCTTCCGAAGGAACACGGTCGCCGGGCTTTAAGTGGCCGTCCCGAACGGCGTCGCAAATGCTTTGCTTGATTGCTGCATAGCGTGGCGCAGCGCGGCTGTCCTTGTCCTCGGCTTTGCCTGGCCGGGAACCGGCTGGTCTCTTTGAATTGTTTGAACCGCTTCCGGCTGTGCGAGGGCTGAAATCCATAACCCGTCTATACAGGTTGGTGCGGGGAAATTCCAAGCGGCTGAACGGGCGAAGGAAAAAATATCATGTCCCTGGTAAACCCGCCATCTCGGCCGACGTGATGACAGGCTCGTTGCGGTCCTTCCGCTCCGAATAGCGATCCACGAGCTGGTCGGCATGGCCGCGCGTCAGGACGGTGAAGCGCACCAGTTCCTCGGCGACATCGACGATACGGTCGTAATAACTCGAAGGCAGCATGCGGCCCGCTTCGTCGAATTCGGCATAGGCCTTGGCGACGCTCGACTGGTTGGGGATGGTGATCATCCGCATCCAGCGCCCGAGGATGCGCAGCGTGTTGACGCTGTTGAACGACTGCGATCCCGCCGAGACCTGCATCACGGCAAGCGTGCGTCCCTGCGTCGGGCGCAGCCCCTTATAGGCGAGCGGCAGATGGTCCACTTGCGCCTTCATGATCCCGGTGATCTGTCCGTGCCGCTCGGGGCTGCACCAGACTTGGCCTTCCGACCAGAGCGAATGCTGGCGCAGTTCCTCGACCGCCGGATGATCGTCGTCGGCGATAAGGTCGGGAAGCGGGAGATCGGACGGATCGAAGATGCGCGTCTCGCAGCCGAAAAGCTGGAGCAGACGCGCGGTTTCCTCGACCACGAGCCGAGAAAAAGAGCGTTCTCGCAAGCTGCCGTAAAGCAGGAGGATACGCGGCGCCGGATCGAGCGGGCCAAGGCCGAGGCCGGGCTGCGACCGGATATATTCGGGACGCAGCGCCGGGAGGTGTGTGGGGTCGGCGAGCGTGCGCAGGCGAGAGAAGGTCGGGGCAGTCACGTGTGTCAGTCTTTCGCGGGTGTGGAGGCCGGAAACCAGCGCCGCCCGAACCAGAACGCGACGCTGACCAGCAGGATGAGCACCGGCACCTCGACGAGCGGACCGATGACCGCTGCGAACGCGACCGGCGAGGCAAGGCCGAAGGCGGCGATCGCAACGGCGATCGCGAGTTCGAAGTTGTTGCCCGCGGCGGTGAAGGCGACCGCCGTGGTGCGCGGATAATCGGCTTCGATGAGCTTGCCCATCCAGAAGCTGATGACGAACTGGACCACGAAATAGATGGTCAGCGGGATCGCGATCCGGACAACGTCGCCCGGAATGGTGACGATCTCGCTCCCCTTGAGGCTGAACATCGCGACAATCGTGAACAGCAGCGCAACAAGCGTAATCGGCGCGATCCTCGGCAGGAAGCGCGTCTCGTACCACTCGTTGCCCCTGGCGCCGGCGAGGCACTTGCGGGTCAGGAAGCCCGCGAGGAACGGGATGCCGAGATAGATCAGCACCGCCTCGGCGACGGTCCAGAAGCTGACGTCGATGACGCTGCTTTCGAGCCCGAACAGCGGTGGCAGGATCGTGAGGAAGAACCAAGCGTAGACGCTGAAGAACAGGATCTGAAAGATCGAGTTGAAGGCGACAAGCGCGGCAACATATTGATTGTCGCCCTTGGCGAGCTGATTCCAGACGATCACCATCGCGATGCAGCGCGCGAGGCCGATGAGGATCAGGCCCGTCATATATTCCGGCCTGTCCGAAAGGAAATTCACCGCGAGCGCGAACATCAGAACGGGGCCGATGATCCAGTTCTGGATCAGCGATATCGCGAGAACCCGCTTGTCCTCGAACACCCGCGGCAGCTCTTCATAGCGAACGCGCGCCAGCGGCGGATACATCATCAGGATCAGGCCGATCGCGATCGGGATGTTCGTCGAGCCCCAGGAGAGACTGTCGAGCGCGGCGGGGAGCCCGGCGAAGGTCGAGCCGAGCAGCACGCCCAGCGCCATCGCGAGGAAGATCCATAAGGTCAGAAAGCGGTCGAGGAACGACAGGCGTTCCCGCTTCGGTTGTGTCATCGAATCTCTCCTCAGGCGCCGAGGTGGTTGCCGGCGTCGTCGACTACCTGTTCGCCGTCTTCCTTGGCGAACGCGCCGCGCTGCCGTGCCGGGATGAGGTCGAGCACCTCTTCCGAGGGACGGCAGAGCTTCACGCCGAGCGGCGAGACGACGAGCGGCCGGTTGATCAGGATCGGATGCGCCATCATCGCATCGATCAAGGCGTCATCGTCCAAGCTCTCATCGCCAAGGCCGAGTTCGGCGAAGGGCGTTCCCTTTTCGCGGAGCAGGTCGCGCGGTGACATGTCGGCTCGCTCGATCAGCTGGACGAGCATCGGCCGCGAAGGCGGTGTCTTCAGATATTCGACAACATGAGGTTCGATGCCCGCATTTCGGATCATCGCGAGCGTATTGCGCGACGTTCCGCAGTCAGGATTATGATAGATGATAATGTCGGTCATGATCGGTTCCGGTCAGCAACAGGCGAGTTCGGCGAGCAGCGGCTCGCACAATTCGGGGCGTCCCTGGCAGCAGTCCTTCGCGAGAAAGAGCATCAGGCCCTTCAGCGCGTCGATCTCGGCGCGCTGGATAAACTGGCGTCCGCGCTTCTCGGATTTGACCAGCCCGGCCTTGGCGAGCACCGCAAGATGAGTGGAGAATGTGCTCTGGGTCAGTCCCGAGGCATCCACAAGTTGGCCCGTCGACAGTCCTTCGGGCTCATGCTGGACCAACAAGCGGAAGGCTTCGAGCCGGGTAGGGTGCGAAAGCGCCGCGAGCGCGGCAAGGGCGGTGTCGGTCTTCATGCATCGGGATTATCCGATAGTTATATATGCGTCAAGACCCATCGGAAAAATGCGATACATAGCGGCTGCTTTGCTGCAGCGCCGCCAACACGACGCCGGACGGTAGGCCTTGATTGCTCGGAGGCGGCAGGCCAGTCTGTCCCATCTCCTATCCTGAAACGGTGAAAACATGGATGTTCGTCAAATCGTCATGGAGGACGCACCGGCAGTTCAGGCAATTTACGCACCTTATGTAGCCGACACGACGATCTCGTTTGAGGAGGTGCCGCCCGACATCATGGAAGTTGAACGGCGCATAGCCGCCATAGTGCCGCACTATCCCTACCTCGTGGCCGAAGTGGATGCGCGAATTGTCGGTTACGCCTACGCCTCCGAACACCGGACCCGCGCGGCATACCGGACATCTGTCGACGTGACAGTCTATGTGGCGCCTGGCGCGCAACGAAGCGGCATAGCGCGCTCCCTTTATTCCCGTCTGCTCCCGGCAGCCGCAAGCTTGGGGTATCACGCTGCTTTTGCCGGCATTGCGCTGCCAAATGAGGCGAGTATCGGGCTTCACGAAGCCATGGGCTTCGAATTGGTAGGCATTTACCGTGAGGTTGGACGAAAATTTGATGCTTGGCACGATGTCGGTTGGTGGCAACGGCTGCTGTGAGCGATGCGGTGATCCCCGAAGGGCGAATGACCGCTTACGGTTTGCGCCCAGAGGAATGCCCGCTGTGGCCGGAGACGTGCGATCTTCCACTATCCCCGGCCTCAACTAGAAGCACATAATTTATCTAGGCTGCCAGCTGCATAGCCTGCTGTTTCTCGGCGCCGCGCGCCAGCAATCGTTCAATCTCGCTGGATGTTCTCTCCACCGCCAGCTTTAACGCTTCGTCGATATGGACATAGTCCTGCGTCACATTCTGCGAGGCATGGCCCAGCATGGCGCGGATTGTGAGTTCCGAAAATCCGAGGTCGCCGGCAACACTTCCGAAGGTGTGGCGAAGTGTATGCGGCGTGACGCCTTTGATCCCTGCCAAGCCGCAAACTCGCTTCAGGCAATCGCTGACCGCGGTGAATGGGCCGTCGCCGACCGCCGATGGGAACAGATGCGGGTTGCCGGCAATGTCCGCCTGCGCTTCGAGCACACGGATTGCGGCGGGCCCAATCGCGCGGATTTGGGCGCCGCCCTTGGTGTCGGGAAACATGACATAGCCGCGATCGGAGTGCAGCCAGCTGCGGTGCATCGCTTGGCCTTCCTGACGGCGATAGCCGGTCAGGAGTAATGTGCGCAACACGCCAAGGGCGATCGGATTTTCCCCGTTCGCCTCGGCATAGGCGATTGCCTTTCCGAGCATCTCGATCTCGGTCGTGCTCAGTCGCCGTGTTCTCTTCTTTCCGGCGAGTTTCTTGGCCCCAAGCGTCGGATGGGTTTCGAGCAGGCCCTTATGCTTGGCATGGCCGAGGATCGCCTGGAGCGTGCCGACGCAGCGACCCGCCACGCCGGGGCCACCGGTTGCCTTTCCGCCACGGCCTCCCGTCCTGGGCTTTGCAGTCTTGCCGTTCTTCACGTCGGTCTGCATCTGCTCGACGATCGCAATTGTCAGATGCTTGACGATCCGGTTGCCGATCAGTGGGCCGATATGCGTGCGGATACGGCTCTCATCCAGATCGAGCGACGATGTTTTGATGGGGACGTTCTTCCGGCCGAGAATGTTCCCGGCCCGAGCCTCTTCGAGATACCAGCTGCACATCTCGGAAACCGTCATACCCTTGCGAACCTGGCGGACCTTGTCGGCGGGATCTTCTCCAACAATGACCTCAGCCAGTTTCAGTTTCGCGAGATCGCGAGCCCGGTCGACAGTCAGCACGCCAAATCGTCCGAGGTTCATACGACGCTTGATGCCCTCGGCATTTCGATACTGGACGACAAAGGTCTTGATACCCGACGCCATGATCCGAAGACCGAAGCCCTTCACCTCGGTATCCCACAGAATGACTTGTTTCGCTTTTGGCGGAACGAGGGCGTCTATGGCCCGCTTGGTCAACTTCACTATCGGCATGCGCACCTCCTTTTGGAGACACAGCCTCGAAAATCGTCCGTGTCTCCAATGTGTCTCCAAATTCGCGGAAAAAGGGGACGACCGCAGGATACACTAGGTCGAATTGGCTTTCAATAAATTGTGTAAAAATAGGGGGATAGCGTAGTATCGGAAGGTATCGAAAAGGTAGAACGGCAAGTTGCCAAGGTTGGGGTCGAGGGTTCGAATCCCTTCGCCCGCTCCAGTTTTCCAGAATAATCCGCAATTTGTCCCCCTTCGGCGAAGGGGCTCGCGCGTGGCTCAGCCCGCCGAGACGGTCAGCGAGACCAAGGTAAAGACGAAAAGCAGAACCACCGCGGTGAACAAAGCCGTCAGCGCCGTGAACAGGATCGCGCTCGACGGCCGCCGCGTATAAAGTTCGCCGGCATCGCCCGTGGCTGCCGCGGCCGCCATATCGTCGGGCTCTTCGTCAGGATGCGCCTTGAGCAGCGCTGCGCTGATCGCGCTCGCGGGAACGGGCGCCAGAAACTCGCACCCGAACAGTCTGCCGTCGTGGCGAACGACGCGTGCGGGAGCGGCGCCGAGTTCGGGCAAGACCAGCAGGAACGTCTCGCCGATTGAAAAGCCCGCGCCGGTCTCGATCAGCAGCCCGGTCCGCGACAGGTTGCGGATGATCACGGCGGATTCGCTCGTGGCGGTGCGTGCCGCAACGTCGAGCCGAAGGGTGCGACGGTTCGTTCGTCGGCGATCGGCCGTTTCGACAGGATCCGCGATATGCGCCAGCAAGGACCTCACCACAGTCTCCTTTGTTGACCGCTTATCGCCCGGCAACTCTTAATATTGCATTCTCGTCGCGGATTTCGGGTGCGCCAGTCGAGCGCAACGAACCTCGTTAAGATCGTGCTGGTTCCCCTTAACGCTGCGCGGGGCGCCGGGTCGATTCGCCGCCGGGACGGCGCCTTTTATGCGACGAGCCGTGTTAAGTTGTGGTCCTAATTGGGACGAGAGTGCGTCTTTCGGGGCATGGGGTCCTGACGGGGCGGCAGATTTAAGATATTGAATATATGACATATTCCATTCTTCCGACCGGGTGGGCGCGATTGGCGGTTCAGTCCAAATTAGCGATAGATAAAAATGTGTTAACGCGCTTGCGGAGTCTCGGGAATCCATGTTCCTAATGGGTGGGGAAAGTCCGAGTCGCTCGGACATTGGGTCGCACTGACATTGGTGACAATTTTGCTGTGCTGTTTTTGCGGCAGGGCGAGGTGCGTTCGAGGGAAATTGACATGGATGCTTTCGACAATCCGGCGCGGAATGGAATGACCGGTCCCGAGCGCGACGGCGCATCGAACGAGCAAACGAGCCGGGCGGTGCCGGGAGGCGAGTTTCTCGCCGCCGCGGCGAATGTGACCGCCGCCGCGTCGATCATCCCGCTGGCGATCCAGGCGATCCTCCTTCCCGATGCAAGCGGACGCATCGTGCTGCCCGCAGGCGCTTCGATCGACGATATCACGATTTCGGGCACCGACCTTGTCATCACCCTGCCGAACGGGCAGGTGTTCATCATTCCCGGCGGCGCGGTCGATGTTCCGGCGATCGTCGTCGACGGAGACACGGTGCCGGCGAGCACAGTGGCGCAGCTGCTGGAAAATCTCGGTGAGCTGAATCCCGAAGCCGGCGTCCGCAGCTCGGGCGGCAATTTCGCCGATCCCGAAGGCCCGATCCAGGATGCCTATGCGCTCGGCGACCTGCTGCCTTACACCGAGCTTGCTTTCCCGCAGCCCGAAGAGCGCGAACTGCTGCCGGCAGTTCAGGACGAGGAACCGACGATCACCATCGTCACCCCCGACCAGCCGGCCGGGGTCACCGCCGCGACCGCCAGCGTCAACGAGGCCGGGCTTCCGGCGCGCGGCAACGAACCTGCGGGCAGCAACAGCGCGGCGAATAGCGAGACCACGACCGGTTCGATCGTCTATGACACCGGCGACGGCCTCGACACGCTCACGATCAACGGAACCGCCATCACCGCGGTTGGCCAGATCATCACGACGCCGCTCGGTCAGCTGACGATCACCAGCCTGACGCCAGGTAATGTCGGGTACAGCTACACGCTGACCGATAACACCAATGCGAACAATAATCTGACCGACCCGCTCACCGTGGTCGTGACCGACAATAGCGGCGACACTGCGACCGCGACGCTGACGATCTCGGTCGTCGACGATGTACCGACTGCGCGGGCCGACACCGATCAGGTCGCGGCGGGCAGCTTTGCGCCCGAGACGGGCAATGTCCTGACCGGCACCGGCACGATCAGCGGGGCGGCGGGCGCCGACACGCCGGGCGCCGACGGCGCGAGCCTGACGGGGATTCGCGGCGCGAGCGGCGAAAGCGGCTTTTCGGCGCCGGGCACGGTGCAGGGCCAATATGGCACGCTGACGATCAATGCGCAGGGCGGCTATAGCTACGTCCGGAATCCGGGCACCCCCGGTGGCGTCAGCGACGTCTTCACCTACCAGATTACCGATGGTGACGGCGATACCTCGACGGCGACCCTTACCATCGGTATCGCCGACGCGCCGACCATCATCACCTTCGTCCCAGGCGAGGGCGATGGCGGGACGGTCGTTTATGAGGCCGACCTCGGTCCGCGCAACGGCGAGACGCCGGGCTCGGCGTTCGCCGGCGGTGACGCCTCGACCAGCGGCACGGTCACCTTCACCGCGCTCGACGGCATTGGAAGCGTGTCGATCGGCGGCGTCGTGGTGACGCCCGGATCGCTGCCGCAGACGATCGCGGCCGACGCGACGGGGACACTCGTTGTTACCGGCTATGGCTATGATCCCGCGACCGGCCAAGGCTCGGTCACCTATGTCTACACGCTGATCGACAACCGGCTGGACGGTGACGGAACGACGGTCAGCTTCGACCTGGTGATCACCGATGCAAACGGCGACGCGGCAACCGCTTCGCTTGCGGTCGATATTGTCGACGATATGCCGACCGCGCGCGCCGATAGCGACAGCGTGACCGAGGATGGCACGGCGGTGGCCGACGGCAATGTGCTGACCGGCAGCGGCGGGACAGATGCCAATGGCACCGATGGCGTCGCCGATGTGCAGGGTGCCGACGGCGCGACGGTGACCGCGGTCGCGGGCGGCACGGTGGGCGAACCGCTGGCGGGCGCCTATGGTTCGCTGACGCTGAACAGCGACGGCAGCTACAGCTATGCGCTCAACAATGGAGCGCAGGCGGTGCAGGGCCTCGCGGCGGGCGAAACGCTGACCGAGACCTTTGCCTACACGATCACCGATGGCGACGGCGACACCTCGACCACGACGCTGACGATCACGATCAACGGCGCCGACGACGGGATCACGGTGACAGGCCTCGATACCGGGGGCGCCGAATTGATCGTCGACGAGGACGATCTTTCGAACGGCTCGTCGCCCGATGCAGCGGCGCTGACGCAGGGCGGCACCTTCGCCGTTTCGACTCCCGATGGGCTTGGCAATGTCACGGTCGGCGGGGTGCAGGTGGTCGCAAACGGCGTGTTCACGCCCGCGACGGTCACCAGCCCGCTCGGCGCGGTCACTATCACCGGTTTCGCGCCCGTCATCGGTGCCGACGGATCGGTGATCGGCGGCACCTTCACCTATGAATATGTGCTGGCCGACAACACGCTGACGCATGGCATTGATGGTGAGGACAGCGTCACCGACAGTTTCGCCGTCGTCGTGACCGACAGCGATGGCTCGACCGCCAACGCCAGCCTCGACGTCCGTATCGTTGACGATGTGCCAACGGCCGCGAACGATATCGACAGCGTGACCGAGGATAGCGGAAACGACGGCAATCCGCCGGTTGCCGACGGCAATGTCTTGACGGGCTTGGGTGGCGGCGACGCCAATGCGACCGACGGGGTCGCCGACACTCAAGGCGCCGATGGCGCGACCGTCACGGCGGTTGTGGGGGGCGCGCTCGGCGTGGCTTTTGCCGGCACCTATGGATCGCTGACGCTGAATGCCGACGGCAGCTACACCTATGTGCTCAACAATCAGGCGCAGCCGGTGCAGAGCCTTTCGGCTGGCGAAACGCTGACCGAAACCTTCACCTACACGATAGCCGACGGCGACGGCGACGCGTCGACGGCGACGCTGACGATCACGATCAATGGCGCCGACGATGGCGTGACAGTCAATGGCCTGAATGCCGAAGGCGCCGAAGTTATCGTGAACGAAGACGATTTGTCCGACGGATCGTCGCCCGATACGGCGGCGTTGACGCAGGCGAACAATTTCACCGTCTTGACCCCCGACGGGCTCGGCAATGTGACAATCGGCGGCACGCAGGTCGTGACGAACGGCGTGTTTGCGGCGGGCACGGCGACGAGTCCGCTTGGGACCGTCAACATCACGGGGTTCACGCCGGTGATCGGCGCCGATGGCTCGGTGACCAGCGGGAGTTTCACCTATAATTATGTCCTGTCGGACAACACGCTGACGCACAGCAGCCAGGGCGAGGATTTTGTCGGCGACAGTTTCGCCGTCGTCGTGACCGACAGCGACGGATCGATTGCCAACGCCAGCCTCGACGTCCGGATTATCGACGATGTCCCGACCGCGGCGAATGACAGCGCCGCTGCGGCCGAGGACGCGCCGGTGGTGATCAACGTTCTCGTAAATGATGTCCGCGGTGCCGACGGGGTGAACTCCGCGACCGGCGTAGCGCTCGCAACGGCTCCCACGAAGGGCAATGTCGTCTATAATGGCGACGGCACCTTCACCTATACGCCCATCGCGGGTCAGGAAGGCCCCGACAGCTTCACCTACACGATCACCGACGGCGACGGCGATACATCGACTGCTACGGTGACCCTGACGCTGGCGAAAGATTCGATCCCGACGATCAATCTCGGCGCCGACAACAGCGTCGACGAAGCAGGTCTCCCGGCCGGGTCGAACGCCGCGTCGAACAGCGAAACGACGACGGGCAACTTCACATTGACCACGGGCAACGACAGCGTCGCCTCGCTCGTCGTCAACGGTATCGACGTGACCGCAGGCGGCGCGGTGACGACACCGACCGGCGTTCTGACCGTGACGGTCAGCGGCGGTGCGTACAGCTACAGCTATACGCTCACCACCAACACCTCCGGCGACGACACGTTCGACAGCTTCACTGCGGTCGTAACCGACAGCGACGGCGACACCGCGACCGACACGCTGGTCATCGACATCGTCGACGATGTTCCGACCGCACGCGCCGACGTCGACAGCGTGACCGAAGATGGTGCGCCCATCGCCGATGGTAACGTTCTGGTCGGCAGCGGCGGCACCGATGCGAATGCGACCGATGGGGTCGCCGACACGCGTGGCGCAGACGGCGCGACCGTCACCGGATTGCAGGGCGGCACGGTGGGGACGCCGCTCGTCAGCACCTATGGCACGCTGACGCTGAATGCCGATGGCAGCTATTCCTACGCGCTGAACAACGCGAACACGGCGGTTCAAAGCCTCTCGGCCGGGCAGACTCTGACCGAGATATTCAGCTATACGATCACCGATGGCGACGGCGACACATCGGCGACGACGCTGACGATCACGATCAACGGCGCCAACGATGGCGTAACGATCAACGGCCTCGCCGTTCCCGGCGGCGAAGAGATCGTTAACGAAGATGATCTGGCCGACGGTTCGTCGCCCGACGCGGCTGCGCTGACCCAGGCGGGCAGCTTCACCATCGCCGCGCCCGACGGGCTGAACAATGTGACCATCGGCACCGCGCAGGTAATGACGAACGGCGTCTTCACTCCCGGTCTCACGACGAGCAGCGCGCTCGGCACCGTGACGATCACCGGCTTTACGCCCGTGACCGCGGCCGACGGCTCGGTGATCGGCGGCACCTTCACCTACAGCTATACGCTCGCTGACAACACGCTGACGCATCCGGCGGCGGGCGAAGATAATGTTAGCGACAGCTTCGCGGTCACCGTCACCGACAGCGACGGATCGAGCGCGAACGCGAGCCTCGACATCACCATCATCGACGACGTCCCGACGGCCTCGGCCGAGGCGAACCAGAATGTTGCCGAGGGCGCGACCCTTGCCGGCACGCTCGACTTCGTCCGGGGTGCCGATGGCGCGACCGTCACCCAGATCAACGGCACGATGTTGGTGTTCGGCGGCGACGGCTTCTCGCAAGTCATCGATATCGGCCACGGCACGATCAAGGTGAAAGCCGACGGCAGCTACAGCTTTACCGCCGACGCATCGGTGCCCGGCACCGGCAGCGCCGCTGCGACCTACACAGTCACCGACGGCGACGGCGATATTTCGACCGCGCCGATCAGCTTCACGATCACCGATGCCAATGCGCCGACTGCGGGTGCCACGCTGGCGTCGGTCGACGACGATGCGCTCGCCGGCGGCAATCCCGGCAGCATGATCGGCGACCTTGCCGATGCGAATAGCGACGGCGACAATGATCAGGCAACCTTCAGCGGCCTGCTCAATCTCAATTTTGGCGGCGATGGTCCCGGCGCGGTGAGCTTTGCCGCGATGAACGGTCTGTTTGTGATCGTTGGCCAGGAATCGGTCCAACTTGCATGGAACGCCTTGACCAACACGCTGACCGGCACGGGCCCGCGTGGCGCGCTGTTCACCGTCGAAATCACCAACCCCGCGACGGGTGCCTATAAGGTGACGCTGGTAGACAACGTCTTGCACTCGCCTGGCGGCAACGAGAATGATGCCACGGCGACCCTGGGCTTCACGGTGGTCGACAGCGATGGATCGATCGCGAACGGATCGCTCCAGATCACGTTCGATGACGATGCGCCGACGGTGGTTGCAAACACCGCCCAGCCAGCGCTGACGGTCGATGAATCGGTGCTGGGAACCGACGCTTCGGCAAGCTTCGCCTCGATCTTCACGCCGACCTTTGGCGCCGATGGCGCTGCGGTCACGAATTCGACGACCTATGCGCTTGGCGTCACGGCCGGATCGACGGGGCTTGTCGATTCGCTTACCAACCAGGCAGTTGTGCTCAGCGTCGTCGGCGGTGTCGTGCAGGGCCGCACCGCGACCTCGAACGAACTCGTCTTCACGGTCAGCGTCGCGGCGAACGGCATGGTCACGCTCGACCAGATCCGTGCGGTCGTCCATACTCCGAACAGCGGACCCGATCAGCCGACGAGTCCGCTTGGCGACAATCTCGTCACCTTGACCGCGACAGTCACCGATGCCGACGGCGATACGGCGACCGCAGTCGCCGATATCGGCCAGAATCTCATTTTCGAAGACGATGCGCCGGTGGCGAATGACGACACGGCCAGCCTGACCGAAGGCGGTCCGATCACGGTCACCTTTGACGTCGATACCAACGACAGCGACGGCGCCGACGGTTTCGGCAGCCGCACCTTCACCAGCCTCACGGGCACCTACGGGACGATCACGCTCAACCCTGACGGCACCCAGACCTATATGCTGAATGCCACCGGTCAGGCCGCGATCGCGGCGCTGGCGCCCGGCGCGACATTGACCGACAGCTTCACCTACACGCTGACCGACAAGGACGGCGACAGCGACCCCGCGACGCTTACGGTCACGCTGACCGGTGACGACGACGGCGTGACGATCACCAACCTGACGCCGGCGGCGCAGGGGGGTGACCTGACCGTCGACGAGGACGATCTGCCGAACGGCTCGTCGCCCAATGCCGCCGCGCTGACCGCCACGGGCAGCTTCAACATCTCGGCACCCGATGGCGTCGCGAATCTGTCGGTCCATGGAACGCAAGTAATCAACAATGGCGTCTTCACGGCCGCCATCATCGTGACCCCGCTTGGCAACACGCTGACCATCACCGCCTATAACGCCGCGACCGGTCAAATTAGCTATAGCTACACGCTGACCGGGGCCGAAACGCATGCCACCGGCGCGGCGCAGAACAGTCTGTTCGAGAATTTCGCCGTGTCGCTCACCGACATCGATGGCGACACCACGGCGGGCACGCTTTCGGTCAACATCGTCGACGACGTTCCCACCGCGGCGAACGATAGCGACAGCATCGTGGCAGGCCAGTTCGGCCCTGCGACCGGCAACGTCATCACGGACGCGTCGGCAGGCGATGCGGGCGACGGCGACAATGGCGCTGACACGCGCGGCGCTGATGGCGCGGCGGTATCGGCGATCGCCAGTATCAATATGCCGGCGAACAGCGACACGACCGCCGATGGCTCGGGTAATTTCCAGGTAAACGGCCAATATGGCGCGCTGACGATCAACGCCGATGGCAGCTACAGCTATACGCGCAATGCCGGGACGCCGGGCGGCGTTGCCGACAGCTTCACCTATACGCTGCGCGATGGCGATGGGGACACCGCGACGGCGACGCTGACGATCAGCATCGCCGATGCGGCTCCCATGACGGCGGCCAATCTGATCGCGCTGCTCGATGACGATGCGCTGGCTGGCGGCATTGCGGGCGGCACGGGCGACGACATCGACGGCCAGAATACAACCGGCACGCTCAGCGCGACGGGGGGTGACGGCGCGCTCGCCTATGCGTTCCAGACGACGGGCGCGCCCGTCGGCTTCACCTATGAACTGTCGGGCAGCAACCTGCTCGTGAAGCAGGGCGGCGTCACGGTTCTGACCGTGACGCTGAACGCCGCGAACGGCGCCTACAGCGTCACCCAGAACGCCCCGATCCTCCATCCAGCGGGTCTCGACGAAAATAACCAGATGTTCACGCTGAACTACAGCGTCACCGACGTCGACGGCGATGCGGCGGCCGGGACGCTCAGCATCAATGTCGACGACGATACGCCGAACGTGACGCTGAGCGCGGTGAACGAAAGCGGCGTCCTTCTGACGACGCAGGATGCCGAGACGATCGGCGCGCTGACCGATACGGCGATTTCGATCGCGAATTTCGGCAGCGTCTTCTCGTTGACTTCCGGCTATGGCGCCGATGGGGCGGGCACGACGACGATGGGCTACGCGCTCAGCCTCGTCGGCGCCAACGGCACCGACTCGACGCTCGACAGCAATGGCCTGTCGATCTTCCTCTACACCGGGACGGGCGGCACCATCGTCGGTTCGACCTCCGCGACGGCGGGCGGCGTCAGCGCCGCGAACACGATCTTCTCGCTCGGCGTCAACCCGGTGACCGGCGTCGTCACGCTGAGCCAATTCGCGGAAATCGACCATGTACCGAACAGCGACACGTCGGCGCCTTATGACGACCAGTTCGCATCGCTCGCGACCGGCCTCGTCCGTCTGAACGGCACGGCGACGATCACCGACGCCGACGGCGACAGCCAGACAAGCGCGGCGTTCGTCGATCTGGGCGGCAACATTCGTTTCGCCGACGATGGCCCGTCGATCGTGGCCGGCACGCTGCTGCCGACGCTGACAGTCGATGAATCGAACTTCGGCGTCAACGCGGTCGGCGCGGCGGTCTTCACGACCAATTTCGGTGCCGACGGCCCGGGAACCGTGACCTACGCGCTCGGTATCAACGCGGGTTCGACCGGTCTTGTCGATACGCTGACCGGACAGAATATCGTCCTGACGCTCGTCGGCGGTCAGGTTGTCGCGACCGCCGGTGTCGGCGGCCCGACGGTCTTCACCGTCGCGGTCGACGCCGGCGGCAATATCACGCTCGACCAGATCCGTGCGATCGCGCACGATACCGACGGCGGCCCGGGCGCGGCGCACGACGACGCGAAAACGCTCGCGGCAGCCAATCTGGTGACGCTGACCGGAACCGTTACCGATGGTGACGGCGACAGCGCGCAGGCGACCGTCAACCTCGGCAACCGGCTGACGTTCAAGGATGATGGCCCGACGACAACGGCGGATTCGGGCGCGACGGCCGAGGCGACGCTCGATTTCAATGCGGCCTTCGTGATCGACTTCTCGGGCAGCATCGACAACACCGAACTCAACGCGATGCTCAACGCGATCCGCGACGCGGGGCAGTTATTGTTTGCCAGTTCCAGCGGCGATGTATCGATCCGCCTCGTCGGTTTCTCGTCAGGCGCCGCCGACCTGGGCGTGTTTACCGATCCGGTCGCTTTCGTAAACGCGATCGACGATCTCAACCCGGCGCAGGGTGGCACGCGCTACTCCGGCGGCAATACCGACTTCACTGCCGGTATCCGGGAGTTGATGGACGTTTACGTTCCCAATCCGAACGCGAGCAATCAGGTCTTCTTCCTCAGCGATGGTAATCCGAACGAACAGACGGGGCCGGGCGGCAGTTCGCTCAACACGTCAACGGCAACCTTGTGGACCAATTTCGTCAATGACAACGGCATCAACGTCACCGCGATCGGCGTGGGTAACGGGATCAGCATCGAACGACTTCAGGACATCGACGTCGATGGCGAGGGTGCGCCGATATTGGCCGCCGATTTCGACGATCTGGTTCAGACGTTGATCGACATCGTTGTCGCGCTGCCTGTCACCGGCGATCTCGACGCGAACGACAGTTTCGGCGGCGACGGCGGCCGGATGCAGTCGATCACGATTAGCGGCACGACCTACACCTGGGACGGCAACAACATCATTACGCGCACCGGGACCCTCACGGGAAATGTTCCGGGCAACAGCATCACCGCGACCACGCCCAACGGAGCGTCCTTGTCGCTCAACTTCGCGACAGGTATCTGGTCTTACGCACCGCCCGAAAATCCGACGGCGGGTTCGGAAGTGTTCAACTATTCGATCGTCGATGGCGACGGCGATACCGCGGGCTCGACCCTGACCGTCACGGTGGCGGCGGGCGGAGGCACCGGCGGCGGCAGCATCGCGATCGCCGACTTGGTCATCACCAACGCCAGCGGCGGGTCGGGGACGGCGATCCAGATCGCCGAAGCCGCGCTGCTTGCGAATGACCAGGCCGGAACGACGATCGTCGGGGCGGCAAGCAATGTCACCGACGCAACCGGCGTGACGCGCGGCGGCGGGAATTTCATCTTCACCGACGACGACGCGGATGGCGGCAGTTTCTTCTACTCGACAACGCCTTCGGATTCGGCGCGCGTTACCGTCAACCGGGCGCAGGCGGGAGAGACCACGCTCGACGGCACCAGCACGAATGACATTCTGATCGGCCGCGATGCCAACACGGATACGATCCTTGCCGGCGATGGCAACGACCATCTGTACGGCCTGGGCGGCGCCGATTCGCTTACGGGCGGTCTGGGGGCCGACATGATGACGGGCGGCGCAGGTGCCGACACGTTCGTGATCAACACCGGCCACTCGCGTGCCATTCTCGGCGGCAGTGCCGATGTTGGCACGATCAGCGGGTTCGACCGGATCACCGATTTCGATACTGCGGCAGATATCCTGAACCTTCAGGGCAGCCCGGTCGCCGTGGCCAACACCACGGGCACCAACGGCGCCAACTCGGTGCTGACCGTTGGGGGTGCCGCCATCAGTTCGCACGCGATCACCAATGGCGTGATCAGCTTTGATGACGTCAACAACTTTGCGGGCGCTTTGACGCTTACCACCGATGCGCATGTCGCTGCAGCCGTCGATTATCTGCAGCGCAACGACCTCGGGGCGAGTGGCTCGACGGTGGCATTTGTCGCCGGCGGCCGCACCTTCATCTATGAACAGGTCGGAAATTCGCCGAACGCCGCGAACGACATTTTGGTCGAGCTTCAGGGCGTCTCGCTCGCCAATCTGACGACGTTGATCGGCTCACGCATCACCCCGGTGACGCTCGACCTCGACGGCGATGGACTTGAATTCGTCACGGCCGCCACCGGCGCAGCCTTTGACTATGACGGCGACGGCGTCCGCGAGGCGACATCGTGGGCCGGAAGCGGCGACGGCATTCTCGTCCGCGACGCCAATGGCGACGGGATCGCCAACAATGGCAGCGAGATCATCTTCTCGGTGGGTGGATCGACCGACCTCGAGGGCCTCCGCCTGCAATATGACAGCAATAGCGACGGCAAGCTGAGCGCCGAGGATGCGGCGTTTGCGAGCTTCGGAGTGTGGCAGGACGGCAATGGCAACGGGATCACCGACGCTGGCGAATTCCGCTCGCTGACCGACCTCGGGATCGCCAGCATCGCGCTGATCTCCGACGGCAAGCCCTATGTCGCCGGTGACGGAGAAGTCATCGTCCATGGCGAGGCGAGCTTTACGCGCACCGACGGCAGCGCGGGAGCCGTCGGCGATGTGGCCTTCATCACGCCGCGCGCAGCGAATGATGTCGAGCGCACTGCCGGCAATCAGGCGCTGACCAATTCGCTCGTCGCCGCGTCGCTGATCGTTGCGGTTCAGGAGGCCCAGCCGGACAGCGCGGCGCCGCCGATCGTCGCGGCAGCGGATGAGGCCATGATGGTTGAAGCGGATGGCGGGGTTGCAGCGGCTACAGCCGATGCTTCGTCGACCATGACTCCGACGAATTCGGCAATCGACAGCTTGGCGGAAACGCCCGAAACCGGTGCGCCCGACACATCGGCCACGCCCCATTTGGACGACACGAGCCCCGCCGCGATCGACGGCGCGCCGGACAGCGGTTGGCGCAATGAAACCGCGGCGGACGCCGACGCCGGCAACACGGATTCGCCGGCCGACATGATCGCGGATCGCGGTTCGTTCGATACTGGCGTGATGGATGGCCTGCTTGCGCTGGCGGCGGTGTCGACTGAGGCGGTTGCCGCCGGTTCCGATGCTGCGGCGCATGATCCCGCCGCGGTAGCGGTGCTGGCCGAGGTTGTGGAAAGCGACGGCAGCACGGTCGATCAGCTGATCCACGCCGTAACGGGCGGCGCTGAACCGGTTCAGATCGCGGCCGGCGAGGCGCCGACTTTCGATCTGGCGCAGTTCCTCGATCAAAAGATTGCGCCCGACGTGGCGTTCCCGACCAGCCAGCCGATGGCAGTGGATCTTCACAATATGGCAGCGGCCTGATCGGGCAGTTTTAAAAAGACCAGTGGAACAGAATAACGGGAGGGCGATACGAATATGGCACATCAACGGGGAAAATGGATGGCGGGGGCATTTGCCGCGCTGGCCTTCGCCCAGCCTGGCAGCGCACAAGCGCAGGCTCTTGCCGATCTGCCGATCGATCAGGTCCGGACCGAGGTCCAGACCCGCTATGATGCGGCGCTGGCGCTCACGGCCGATCGTTCGGTCGTCGCTGCGAACAGCAATGTCTACACCTGGGCGTCGGAAGCGAAGGTCCAGTGCGGCATCGCTAGGGGCTTTCTGAAATCGAACACCAAGGACGCCGAAAGCCTTCGCCGCTGCGATTTCGCTTATGGCATGATGACGAAGCGCCCGCAGCCGACGCCCGAAGCGCCGCTCGTTCCGCCGACACCGCCGACAGAAAATTGCCCGCCCGTGGTCGCCTCGACTTTCTATTTCGACTGGGATTCGACCGTTGCACCCGCCGATGCGAGCCAGTCGGTCGCCTTCATGGCCGAGAATCGCACGCGGTGCGGCTGGCGCAGCTTTACCGTGGTCGGGCACACCGACCGGTCGGGCTCCGACAAATATAATGACGGTCTGGCACTCCGCCGGGCGCGGGTGATCGCCGACATGATGGGCGGCGTCGGCATTCCCGCCGATGCCATTGCGGTGTCGGGCATGGGCGAGCGCAAACCGCGCGTCCAGACAGTGGATGGCCAGCGCACGCCGGAAAACCGGCGCGTTGAAGTCGAAGTGAATGGGGGACTGTGATGAAACCGCAACTTAAGCTCGCCGGCTTTGCCTCGGCGCTCGCCATATCCCTTTTCGCGACCTCGGCCTTTGCCGAGCCGACCAGCATGCAGAATGTCATGGCGGTCGCGATCGATTCCAATCCGCAGATCAACCAGGCGGAAATGAACAAGCAGGCGATCGAGTTCGAACTCGAGCAGGCGAAGGGCCTCTATCTGCCGCGCGTTACGCTGGAAATGTCGGCGGGCGTTCGCCGGCTCGAAAATGCGACACGCCGCAACCTCGGCATCGCCAACGACGAACTCTATCCGCTCGAAGCGGGGATCCGGGCCGAGCAAACGCTGATCGATTTCGGCCGCCGCCATGGCGAAAAGCTGCGCCAGGCGGCACGCGTCGACGGCGCGGCGCTGCGCGTCGTCGAACGGTCCGAATTCATTGCGCTGCAATCGGCGCGGCAATATCTCGACGTCCTGTTGCAGCAGCGCGTTGTTGCTGCCGCCGAAGACAATATGACCTTCCACAACAGCCTGGTGTCCGACCTGTCGAGCGGCGTCACCGCGGGATCGATCAGCGTCGCCGACCTGCAGCAGGCGCAGGAGCGCGCCAAGGCGGCCAGCGTGCGCGTGTCCGAAGCCAAGGAAGCACTGCAGAACGCCAAAATTGAACTGCTCGCGCTGAGCGGCCTCGAAGTCGAAGACGTGCAGATGCCGCCCGCGATGGCCGAAAAACTACCGGCCAGCCTCAGCGAAGCCGTCGGCCTGACCCGAACGCGGCATCCCAAGGTGCTCGAAGCGCAGGCCGATGTCGATGCGGCTAACGCCGAGGCGAAGAAAGAAAAAGGCGATATTTTCCCGACGATCGGCCTAGAATTTTCGGGCCGGGTTGGCGACGATATCGACGCGTTCCGCGGCGAGACGACCGATCTCTTGGGCCGGGTCGTGCTGCGCTGGGATATTTTCAACGGCGGAATCAATCAGGCGAAATATCAGGAGATGATACGCCGCGCGAGCGAGAGCCGGTTCCGCCTGCATGAAACCGAACGCAATGCCGAGGCCGACACGCGCCGCGCGTGGAACAGCCGTGAGACGCAGACTGCGGTGTTCCGGGATCTCGTCGACCAGAGCAAGTCGACCGACGAGCTGTTGATTTCCTATCGCGAGCAATTCTCGGTCGGTCGCCGTTCGCTGCTCGACGTTCTCGATGCGCAGAACACGCGCTTCAACGTCCAGGTTCGCGCCGAAACCGCGCGTTTCTCGGAGATGTTTGCGGTTTATCAAATCCTCGCATCGACCAATAGCCTGCTCGAGGCGTTCAACCTGACCGCTCCCGAAGCGCGCCGCGTCTATGCGCGCGAAAAGGTCGGATACGGCCCGCCGGCCCCGGCCGAGCTTCAGCGTCGCCATTACCCGTGATGATTGCAGTGGGTTGATTCCAAATAGAAAATTTTGAAATATGGTACAGAATCAATCCACGATTGCGCGTATCGGTAAAGAGGTGCCGGGCGATCCGCTGATCGCCTGCATCCTCTTTGTCGCGCAGCATTTCGGCCAGAATTTCCAGCGCGGCGCCCTCTCGGCGCTCGCGCGCGATGAACGGGGTTTCCTTCCCTTTCATCAGGCCGAGGCCGCGCTCGACCTCTGCTTCATCAACCATGATCGGCTCTATGCGCGGAAGGTGCGGAACCTTGCGCGCGAGTTGCCCGCGATAATCCACCGCATCGATGGCACCTGCGCGGTGCTGATCGAGGCGAAGGGCGATCAATATCTCGTCTGGGAACCCGGCGCCGATGCGCCGGTCTGGGCCGACGAGGCGGCGGTCGAGGAAAGCTACGCCGGACAGGCCGTGGCGGTTTCGGCGGACCCGACCGCGATCCGCGCCGAAGAGCGCCCGTGGGACGAACAGGCAAAGCGCCACTGGTTCTGGAGCGAAATCAGGCGGATGCGCCGCTCCTTCTATCCGGTGCTCGGCGCCGCGTTGATGATCAACCTGCTCGGTTTTGCGCTGCCGCTCTTCACGATGAACGTTTATGACCGCGTCATCCCGAACAAGGCGGTGTCGAGCCTGTGGGTCCTCGCCATCGGCGCATTGCTCGCCTTCGCGGTCGAATTCACGCTGCGGCTTGCGCGGTCGACCCTGCTCGACGACCTCGGCCGCGAACTCGACGTCAAATTGTCCGAGAAGATCTTCTCGAAAGTCCTGAACATGCCGCTGGCGGATCGCCGCGGCAGCACGGGCATGCTCGCGCGGCGCGTCTCCGAATTTGAAAGCATCCGCGACTTTTTCGCTTCGACGACGGTTGTGCTGATTGTCGACGTCGTTTTCCTGTTCCTCTTCCTGATCATGATCGCGGTGCTTGCGGGCTGGCTGGCGCTGGTGCCGCTGGCGATCATCGTCGTGATGGGGGTTGCCGGCTATTTCCTGCAGCGCCGCATGGTTCAGGCCTCGCTCGACAATCAGGCGGACATGAGCATCCAGCATGCGATGCTCGTCGAGGCGATTGGCGGGGCCGAAACGGTCAAGAGCTGTGCTGCCGAGGGGCAGGTGCTGGGCCAGTGGCGACGGATGGTCGACACCAGTGCGCGGACGCAGGCAATGATGCGCCGGACGGGCGCCGCCGCCATCAACCTCGCCACGCTCGGCCAGCAATTTTCCAGCCTCGCGCTCGTCGTCGGGGGTTTCTACCTGTTCGACGCGGGCAAGATTTCGATGGGCGCGATCATCGCGATCGTGATGCTCGCCGGCCGCTCGATGGCTCCTGTCGGCCAGCTTGCCTTCCTGATGACGCGCGGGCGCCAGGCGCTGACGACGATGGCGAGCATCCAGCAGATGATCGAGGCCGACGACGAACGCCGCATGGGCAGCAGTGCGCTCAACCTGACGATCGACACGGGCAATGTCTCGGTCGAGGGTCTGTCCTTCACCTATCCGGGGGCCGCGGCGCCGTCGCTCACCGACATCGATCTCAAGATCGAGGCGGGCGAGCGGATCGCGATCGTCGGGCGCGTCGCGTCGGGGAAATCGACGCTCGGGCGGCTGCTCTGCGGGCTGTATGCGCCCGAGGCCGGCAATATCTTCATCGACGGCCTCGATAGCCGCCAGCATTCGCCGATCTACCTGCGCTCGCAATTCCGCTTCGTCGGACAGGATTCGGTGCTGTTCAGCGGCTCGATCAAGCAGAATATGCAATATTGCGCGCCCTCGGCGACCGATGCCGAGCTGCTTTCGACGCTGCAATCGATCGGCGCCGACCGTTTCATGGGCCGCGACGAAACCGGGCTCGACCGGGGAACAGGCGAACGCGGCGGGCAGTTGTCGGGGGGGCAGCGCGGTTTTCTGACGATCGCGCGCGCGCTCGCCTCGCCCTCGCGGCTGTTGTTTCTCGACGAGCCCACCGGCGCGATGGATACGCAGAGCGAAAGGCTTTTCATCCAGGCGCTCGATAAGGCCGTCGCGAAAACGCAGACGGTGATCATCGCCACCCACCGCGAGGCGATTCTGCAGATGTGCGATCGCATCATCGTCATCGACGGCGGCCGCATTGTCGCCGACGGCCCGCGCGCCGAAGTGCTCGCGCGGTCGAGCAAGGACGCGGCGATCAAGGAACCGACATCATGATCCCTGAGCTTAACATCGGGCGCGATGGCGCCGCGGCGGCCGAGGCTCCTTGGGCCGACGCTCGGCAGGGATCGTCGAAGAGCCTGAAATTCATCCTGTTGGGCCTCGCGCTATCCGCCGCCGCGATCCTGTTCGGCTCGTCGAACGATCGCCTGTCGCGCTTCGTCGAGGGTGTCGTCGCGAGCTGGACTGCCGATCCCGCCGAAACCGCCAAGGCGGCGAAGCGGCAAGCGATCGCGAAGCTGATCACCGAAACCGAAACAAATTCCGTCGTGCCGGCCGCCGAGGGCGCCGATGCGGTCGCGCGCAACGCGCTGCTTCCCGTTTCGGCTTTGCCGGTCGAGGCGGCGCGGCCGTTCCTGATGCCGACGATCTCCCTGGCGCAGGCGACCAATGCGCAGCGCTGCCTGACGCAGGCGATTTATTATGAGGCCGCGACCGAATCCGACGCGGGCAAGGCGGCGGTCGCACAGGTCATCCTCAACCGCATGAAGCACCCCGCCTACCCCAACACCGTCTGCGGTGTGATCTATCAGGGCAGCGCGCGCCCCGGCTGCCAGTTCAGCTTTGCCTGCGACGGGTCGATGCGCCGTGCGCCGATGCCCGCGCTGTGGCGACGTTCGGCCGAGATCGCGCGCGCGGCGCTGTCGGGCCATGTCGAGACCAGCGTCGGCATGGCGACGCATTATCACGCCAATTATGTCCTGCCGCGCTGGGCGCCGAAACTGACCAAGATCGAACAGATCGGCGCGCATATCTTCTATCGCTGGCCGGGTTCTTGGGGGAAGCCGAAGGCCTTCTCCGACGCCTATACCGGCGCCGAGTTCATCCCGGCATTCAGCCAGCTGTATCAGGGCGGTGCCGCGACCGCCGAGGCACCGCCCGGCGACGCGATCGCAGTCGAGGTTGTGCTCCCGCCGCGCGACCCGACCGACCGCCGCACCGATACCGACGTCGGCGGCCGCGTCGATATGACCAAGGGCTGGGTGCCCAACATTCCTGACCCGACGCAGAGCAAATCGCGGTTCGACAGTCTGACGAGCCAGCAAGGCACGGCCGCTACACCTGAAACCCAGCCCGGAACATAACGCATGTCGATCATGAAATTTTGGCAGCGTTTGCGCGGAAGCGAGCAGATCATGGTCGCGGCGGCTGCGGGTTTCGTGCTGTTCCTGCTGTGGGCGAGCATCGCGCGTGTCGATGAGATATCGCGCGGGCAGGGGCGCGTCATCCCGTCGTCGAAGGTGCAGATCATCCAGTCGGCCGAACCGTCGACGATCCGCGAAATCCTCGTCCGGTCGGGGCAGACGGTCAAGAAAGGCCAGCTGCTCGTCCGGCTCGACAATACGACGTCCCAGTCCGAACTGGGCCAGCTCGAAACCGAAAATGCCCGCCTCGCGCAGCGCGCCGCGCGTCTTGCAGGCGAAGGCGGCGGGGCGGGGTGCATTGGAACAAGCTGTGGTGACGAAACGCGGCTTGCCGAAGTGCGACGCTCGTCGCTGCAAAGCCAGCTCGCCGCGCTGTCGGCCAGTGTCGAGCAGCGCCGCCGCGACATGGGCGAAGCGCAGGCGACCGCCTCGTCGCTCGAAAGCAGCCTGAGCCTCGCGCGCGAACAGGTTGCGATGCTCGCGCCGCTCGCGGCAAAGGGCGTCGTCCCGCAGACCGAGCTCCTGACCGCGCAGCGCGAGGTCGTCGATATCCAAGGCCGCCTCGCCGCGGCGCGCCAGGCGATTTCGCGCTCGCAGGCCGCGGTGCGCGAGGCGGGCGCCGAAGTGTCGCGCGCGCGCTTCGATTTCCAGCAGGAAGCACTCAACGAACGCAGCCAGCTGACGACCAAGATGGCCGTCAACGAGGAAACGATCCGCGGCGCCGAAGGTCGGCTGGCGCGTTCGGAGATTCGCTCGCCGACGCGCGGAGTCGTCAACGACCTGCTCGTCAACACGCTCGGGGGCTATGTGAACGCCGGCGAAAAGATCATGCAGATCGTGCCGCTCGGCGACAAATTGCTCATCGAAACGCGCGTCACGCCGCGCGACATCGCCTTCATCAAGGTCGGCGACCCCGCGAACGTCAAGGTCACAGCCTATGATTTTTCCATATATGGCGGGCTCAATGGCAAAGTCGTCCGCGTGTCGGCCGACAGTATTTATGACGAGGTGGAGCGGCAGGCCTATTTCACCGTCGTCGTCGAAACGACGAACAGCTATCTGACCTCGAACGGTCGGCGGCTGCCGATCACCCCCGGCATGCTATGCGATGTCGAGATTGTGACCGGCAAGAAATCGGTGCTGAGCTACTTGCTCAAACCGGTCTTGAAGGTCAGCGGATCGGCGCTCACCGAACGCTGATTGTTCAGCGCCAGCGTGTAGCTTTTCCGTGACGCCGGGATTGCCGCAAGGTTCGGTGACGGCTGCGTGCCGCGATAGGCGTGGACCCAGCGCCGGTTCTCGCTGAACGACAACACCGGCCGCACCGCGTTGGACTGGCTGCCGTCGTAAAGCCGGTCGGTCACGTTATCGAGCACGACCTTGCCCGCATCGGTCTGGACGAGCAGGAAGGCATGGTCGGCGTTGGCCGCGAGATCGCGCAGGAGGACCAGCTTCATGCGCTCGGCATCGACGCCCGCAGCCCGCAGCATCTGCATTTTCAGAATCGCGAAATCTTCGCAATCGCCGCTGCCGCGTCCGAGCGTCTGTTCGGCGGTCGCCCAGAAATCGCGCTGTCGGTAATTGCGGTCGTCGTTCACATAGGCGATCTCGCGGTTCACCCATTGATTGACGCGCGCGAGCAGGTCCTGCTCGTTCAGCCCCCGCGACGCGTTTGCGCGGCGCAATTTGCTCTGCATCAGCCCGGCGGGCGCGGCGCGGCGGACATGATCCCAGCGGTCGTCGAAGCGCGTGCGCTTGACCGGGATCGCACGGGTGCCGAGTTCGGCCGCCGGGTCATATTCGGCGGTTTCGACGAGCGGCGCGAAAATCGATGGCGCACCGCAGCCTTCAGCGGAAGCGACCGGGGTGCGGCTGGCGGGCTCGAGCGTCTGCCGCACCGGGAAAGCGTCGAGACTGGCGGTGATCGGCGCCGCGACAGCGGATTCGGATGCCGTCATGCCTTGCTGGTCGGCCCGAATGCGGTCGAGCGCGCTCGGCGCGCCGCCCAATATCGCGCGCGAAATGTCGATCCGGCTCGGCATCGCATAGCTGGCCGCGACGGGGCATGCCGCCTTGCTGTCCGCCAACGACTTGTCGTTGAGCAGCTTCGACGAAGCGTGAGCGGTCGACGGCGTCAGCGCCGCGGCGGCAAGAGCGACGGAAACAGGAAACCACCGCGACTCGCCAGCGACAAGATGGGCATGCTTTCTCATGCCACCCGATTTGACGCGGCGGCGTGAGGATAAGCTTCATGACGATGGTAAACGCGCCATTCAGCATGTTTTGGGAAATGGGGCTACGACCCGCGCGGCTTGAGCGGGAGCGGCAGCCCGGCGGTGATCAGCACGACTTCTTGCGCCGCCACTGCAACCGACTGGTTGAGCTGTCCGGCGGCGTCGCGAAACGCCCGAGCCAATGCGTTGTCCGGTACGATGCCGAGGCCGACTTCATTGGCGACAAGGATCAGCTGTCCTTGGAAGCAGCCGATCGCATCGCATAATTGGCGGCTGGCGCGCGGAATGTCAGCTTCGGCGAGCAACAGGTTCGATACCCAGAGCGTGAGACAGTCGACCAGCACGACGGCGTCACGGCGGCTCAATGTATCAATGGCGGCGGGCAGGTCGCGCGGCGCCTCGATCGTGGTCCAGCGCGCGTCGCGGTCGGCCTGATGTCGCGCGATGCGCTCGCGCATTTCGTCATCGAAGGCTTCGGCGGTCGCCACGAACACAGGGTTTTCGCCCGCGGCTTCGGCACGCGCCTGCGCATAGCGGCTTTTGCCCGATCGCGCGCCGCCGAGCACGAACAGCGAAGATCCGCTCATGTGGCATTCCCCGCGATCCGCAGCATCGCATCGATGTCGGCATGCGCCGCGAACTCGGTCGCGATATCGTCGAGCGCGGCATCGACGTCGGCGGCATAGTCGCGTCCGCCGCCCGCAAGGTCGATCCGTGCCAGCAAGGCGCGGCGCAGGTCGGGCGAAGCGAAAAGGCCGTGCAGATAGGATCCGATCACATTGTCCTCGCGATTGATGGCGCCGTCGTTCGCGCCGCTCTCCAGTATCGCAAAGGGCTTGACTGTACCGGCGCCGGTGGTTTCGCCCATATGCATTTCATACCCTTCGATCGCGGCGCCGAGCGCTTCGCCATGGACGCGGCGCAGCGTCTTGGCGGGCGAGAGTGTCGTCTCGACATCGAGCAGGCCAAGCCCCTCGACATCGGCCGGTGCGCCTTCGATCCCCAGCGGATCGGCAACCCGACGCCCGAGCATCTGATAGCCGCCGCACAGTCCGACGATCAGCCCGCCGCGCCGGTGATGCGCCCGGATATCGATGTCCCAGCCCTCGGCGCGTAGCGCGGCGAGGTCGGCGATCGTCGCCTTCGATCCGGGCAGGACGATGATCGCGGCCTCGGCGGGGATCGGGCGGCCCGGCGGGATCATCACGAGTTCGACACCCGGCTCGAGCTTGAGCGGGTCGAGATCGTCGAAATTGGAAATGCGCGGCAGGATCGGGCATGCGATCAGCTTGCGGCCCTCGCGCGGATCGGCGGGGCGCTCGAGGATAACCGCATCTTCGCTCGGCAGGCGGGCTGCGGCGCGCATCCAGGGGATGACGCCGAACCCCGGCCAGCCGCTGCGCTTCTCGATCTCGCGATAGCCGTCCTCGAACAGCGCCGGGTCGCCGCGGAACTTGTTGATCAGGAAGCCGCGGATCATTGCGGCGTCTTCGGGGTCGATCACTGCGCGAGTCCCGACGATTGACGCGATCACCCCGCCACGGTCGATGTCGCCGATCAGTACGACGGGGACATTTGCGGCGCGCGCGAAACCCATGTTCGCGATGTCGCCGGCGCGCAGGTTGATCTCGGCGGGCGACCCCGCGCCCTCGACGACGACGATGTCGCTCTGCGCGCGCAGGCGCCCATAGCTTTCGAGCACTTCGGTCATCAGCGCACCGCGCGCGTCGCGAAAATTTCCGCTGCCCAGCGTCCCGCGCACGCGGCCGTGGACGATCAATTGCGAGGTGCGGTCGGCCTGCGGTTTCAGCAGCACGGGGTTCATGTCGCTGTGTGGTTCGGCGCGGCACGCGATGGCTTGCAATGCCTGCGCGCGCCCGATCTCGCCGCCGTCGATCGTCACCGCAGCATTGTTCGACATATTCTGCGGCTTGAAGGGACGGACGCGAAGGCCGCGATTGGTCAGCGCGCGGCAGAGCGCCGCGACCAATACCGACTTGCCGACGTCGGAGCCGGTGCCCTGCAGCATCAGCGCAGCCATATCGCGCCCCCCGCGATCAGCCACAGCAGCAGGCACGCGCGCAGATAGACGGCGAGCGCGCGGTCAATTTCATCGCCACCTGCCTCAATCGTTCCATCGCCGATCCATGGCTTGTCATGCATCACCCCGTCATAGGCGACCGGGCCCGCGAGCCGAAGCCCCAGCACGCCCGCCATCGCGGCTTCAGGCCATCCGGCGTTCGGTGACGCATGCCGGCGCGCATCGCGCCAGAGAACACGCCAGCCGCCACCGCCGGCCAAGCATAGCAGAACGCCTGACAGGCGCGCCGGAATCCAGTTGGCGAGGTCGTCTGTGCGCGCCGCCGCCCAGCCGAAGGCGCGCCAGCGCGCCTCGCGGTGGCCGATCAGGCTGTCGGCGGTGTTGACCGCCTTATACGCCCAGACACCCGGCAGACCGAGGAGGAGCAGCCAGAAAAGCGGGGCCGCGACGCCGTCGCAAAAGCTTTCGGCAAGGCTTTCGATCGCCGCGCGCGCGACCCCGGCCTCGTCGAGCGTGGCGGTGTCGCGGCCGACGATCATGCCGACCGCCGTGCGGGCCCCGGTGAGGTCGCCGGCATCGATCGGTTCGCCGACCGCGCGGACATGGTCGAACAGGCTGCGCTGCGCGAGCGCTGGCCAGGCGAGGATCGCGACGCCAAGCCAGCCCCAGCCGCCGAGCGACGCGAACAGCAGATGCTGGATCGCCCAGCCGGAGCCACCAACGCATATGAGCAGAATGAGCAGGGTCAGGATACCAAGCGCGCGCCGCGTGCCGAAGGCATATATTGCGCCGTTCCACCGCGCTTCGCAGCCCTCGATGATGCGCGCAAACAGCCCAACCGGGTGCCCGACGCGGCGATAGAGCGCGCGCGGCCAGCCGAACGCGGCGTCGAGCGCGAGCGCGGCGAGCGCGATCGGCTCAGCCATCGGCGAGCGCCGCTTCGAGCCGGGCCAGCGCCAATGCATCGGCGGGCAGGCCGATCCGCAGCCAGCGCGGCTGATCGGCGAAAGGGCGCGTCAGCATCGCACGCCGTGCGAGTCGCTCGAACAGCGCCTGCGCGTCATCGACTTCGATCAGGCGAAAGAGCGGGCATTCACCGCTCGGTCGATAGCCCCGGCGCGCCAGCAGCGAGTCGAGCGCGGTGGCTTCATCGGCGATCCGGCGCCGCGCGGCGGCCATCCAGTCGTTGTCGGCATAGGCGGCGGTGCCGATCGCAATCGCGGCGGCCGACAGCGGCCATGCGCCGAGTCGTTCGCGCAGCGCCGCGACGATGGCGTACGGCGCGACGACAAAGCCGAGCCGTACGCCGGCGAGGCCGAAGAATTTGCCGAAGGAGCGGAAGACGATCAGCCTTCTGCCTTCATCGACTAACGTTACGATGCTCATCGCCTGATCGACATCGGCAAAGGCCTCGTCGACCAAAAGCCATCCACCGGCGCCGCGCCCGTCCAGCAGCGCCCGCATCGCGGCGGCGCCGGTCACGCGGCCATCGGGATTGTTGGGGTTGGCGAGGATCAATGTGCCGTCGTGGCCTCGTGCCGCTGCGGCGGCGATGGGCGCGCTTTCGCCGATCATTTCGCCATGGGTGCGATAGCTTGGCGCGACATGCCGCGCGGAACCACCGATCAGCATCCCGGTCAGGCGCAGCCCGATCTCGCTTCCCGGCACCGCGCAGACATGACGGGCGTCGACGCCGAAGCAGGCGGCGGCCACGGCTTCGAGCTGCGCCAGCGCCTCGCGGTCGGGCAGGCGCCGCCAGTCGAACGCCATGCCGGCGGCGCCGGGCCATGGGTGCGGGTTGATCCCGGTCGACAGGTCGATCCAGTCGCTGCCGCCGAAATGGCGCTTGGCAGCCTCCAGTCCGCCGCCATGCCACATCCAAGAGGCAGTCATGCAAAATGCGCCAGCAGCAAGGCGGCGGCGAGCAGCAGGCTTTCGGCGATCTCGATTCCCGCGCCGTGCCCGTCGCCGGATATTCCACCGATCTTGCGCCGCAGCCACGCGCCCCACAAGAGGAAGATCAAGGGTGTGACGAGCAGCGAGGGCGACAACCACGCCGCGGCGACGAGAGCCAGGCTCCAGATCGCGAAATCCAGCGGGCGCACCGCATGGCGGAAACGCGATCCGAGCCCGGCGTGGAGGTCGGGCAGCGCGCGCGACCATATGAGCGGACCGATGCGCGCGGCGAAAGGGATCATCGCCACTGCGGCGAACGCCTGTCGGTCGAGCAGCGCGTGGAGTAGCACCAGCTTCGCGATCAGTTGCAGCGCGACGGCGACAACCGCGAAACTGCCGGCATGCGGGTCGCCGAGCACGGTGAGCAGCCGTTCGCGGTCCTTGTGCGCCGCCCCGCTCGCATCGGCTATATCGCCCAGCCCGTCGAGATGCAGCGCGCCGGTGACGGCGATCCAGACGACGAGGGCGCATAGGGCGCCCGTCCACGGGTCGATCGTCGCGCCGACCCATCCGGCGCCCGCGACAAGCGCGCCGACGATCAGGCCGACTGCGGGAAACCAGCGCATCGACGCCGCGAATTCGTCACCCGACACCGTGATGCGCGGGGTAGGCAGCCGCGTCAGGAACTGGATCGCGACGATCAATCCCTTCATGGATAAAGTCCGGCGATCTGCGCGCTGGTCGGCTCGCCCGGCCAGACGCGAAATGAAAGCAGGGCGGCATAAGGCAGGTCGAAGGCCCAGAGCTGGCGCTGGTCGAAGCCGCACAGCGTGTGGAGAGCCGCGCGCATCGCGCCGCCATGGGTGACAATCATCGTCGGGACCGGGGCCAAATCCGCTATCGCGGCGGACACCCGCGCAATCAGCGCCGACCATCGTTCGCCGCCGGGCGGCGGATTGGCGTCGGGATCGTCCCAGAAGCGGCCGAGCGCGTCGCGGTCGATGGCGCTCGCCGCCTTTCCGTCCCAGTCGCCGAAATCGAGTTCGCGCCAGCGGGCGTCGATGATAAGCGGCCTGCCCAGCGCCTCGCCGATTGCTTCGCCCGCCGCGCGGCTGCGACGAAGGTCGGATGCGATCAGCTGCTCGATACCGAGATCGGCGGCTTGCGCGACGCAGGCGGCAATTCCGTCGCGGGTCGGCAAGCCATCGGTGCGTCCCATCAGCAAGCCCGGTGTTTCGGGCGCGCCGTGGCGCAGCAGATGGAGCGCGAAGCCGTTCACAGCGACGCCGACACCGCAGCCTCGGCAAAAGTCGCCATCTGGTCGTGCGCGGCGAGCGCGCTGCGGACGATGTTCGCGGCGACCGCGGCGCCGCTGCCTTCGCCGAGCCGCATATCGAGCGCGAGTAGCGGGACGAGGCCGAGGATATCCAGCAGCCGCTTGTGCCCCGGTTCCGCCGAGCAATGGCCCGCAATGCAATGCGCGGTGATCGCGGGATTGTCGGCGGCCAGCGGGGCGATCGCCGAGGTGCAGATGAAGCCGTCGAGCAGCGCGGGTATACCAAGTTGACGCGCACGCAGGATTGCGCCCGCGATCGCCGCAATCTCGCGCCCGCCGACGCGGCGCAGCGTCTCGAACGCCGCGCGCGGTGCGTCGGCGTGGAAAGCGATGGCCCGATCGACGACCGCGGCCTTGCGGGCGACGCCATGGCCGTCGACGCCGGTTCCGGGGCCGACCCATTCGGCCGCATCGCCGCCGAGGCTGCGCGCGCACAGTGCGGCGGCGGCGGTCGAATTGCCGATCCCCATTTCGCCAAGGACGAGCAGGTCGAGGTCGGCGTCGACCACCGCCGCGCCGCGGTTCAGCGCGTCGAGGCATTCAACCTCGGACATGGCGGGGGCGACGGTGAAATCGGCGGTCGGCCGGTCGAGATCGAGTGCGACCACCGTGAGTTCCAGCCCGGCAGCGCCCGATAAGGCGTTGATCGCGGCACCGCCGCCTGCGAAATTGGCGACCATCTGGGCGGTCACGCTCGGCGGAAAGGCGCTGACGCCATGGACGGTGACGCCATGGTTGCCGGCGAAGATGGCGGCGCGTGCGCGGGCGATCTGCGGCCGCGCCTGACCCTGCCAGCCGGCGAAGAAGATCGCCAGATCCTCGAGCCGCCCGAGCGATCCGGCGGGTTTGGTCAGTTCGGCCTGCCGTATCCGCGCGTCGGCTGCGGCATCGCCATCGGGCCCGCGCAGGTTGGCGAGTGCGGCCTCGAAAGCGTGAACGGAAGCAAAATTGGTCATTCGGCGACAAATCCTGGCGGCGGGGTGCGGGTGATGAAATGCCCTTTGACGCCTTCGGGCCAAAGCGAAAAGGGGACACGGCCATATTGGCTCGCGGCATAATGGACCGCATAGTCGAGGATCGCACGCGCGGACTCTTCATCGCCCCGAAACCGTCCGAGGACATAGCCGACCTTGTCGGGTGCGCGCAGATGGACGGTGCAATGATCCTGACAGGCAAAGAGACACGCCATTTCCTGCACCGCAATACCGGCATAACGCGGCTCGTCTTCCTTGAGGCGTTTCAGTGCCTCGACGAGCCGCGCGCCGCCGCGCATGCCCGCCGCATCGTCCCGGGATTCGCGGCCGTGGCGGCAGCTATTGCACACCACCACTGCCGGGCCCCGATCGACGCGCGTCAGCATTATGCCGCCGTTGCTTGCGGAGGCGCCGGAACGCCCGCCGCGACAAGTGCCCGATAGAGGACATAAAGCCCGATCAGGATCGCGCCGTTGCGCACAAATTGTTCGGCAAGCAGATCGGGCGCCATCGCGGTGTGCAGCCCGCCGAGGACGAATGCCCATAGGAGGATGATCCCCTTGAACACCGTGAAGCCCGCCGCGTAGGCGAGGCTGAGCCGCGCCGCGACAGAGCTGTAATCAAGCGACCGCAGCGCGACATAGCTTGCGAGCGCCGAACCGACCGCTGCCGTGCCGAGGCCAAATCCCCACGCCAGCGTGCTCCCGTCGCGCGGATAGCCGAGCAGGAAGAAGCCGACGAACTGGCTCGCGGCCCATGCGAGCAGCATGAGGGCGACCCCGTCGCGGCGGCGCATATGCACCGCCGCGAGCGCCGCAAGCGCCGGAAAGGGGGTCGCACAGGCGAGCGCCAGCGTCGTCGCGGTGCTCGCTGCCGTCAGCAGCGAAACCCAGAGCGCCGACGCGCCCCGGTCCGACAGCGCGGCCATCAGAAGCGCCCCCGGATGCCGGCGTAGATGCTGCGGCCGAGCGACCCATAGCGAAACGCCGTCATATATTGCTCGTCAAAGATATTCTCGGCGCGCGCGAACAGTTTCACGGCGTCGGACAGCGCATATTCGGCGCGCAGGTCGACGAGCGTGTAATCGTCGAGCCGCGTCGCATTGCTTGCATTGTCATAGCTCTTGCCCGACCAGCGCACCGCGGCGCCGAGTTCGAGCCCGAAGCCGAAGCCATAGCTCGCCGACGCGTTGGCGGTATTGCGGGGGCGGCGCGGTAGCCAGTTGCCGAAATTGGCGGTGCCTTCCGAGCGGTCCTCGGCGACGATCCAGCTATAATTGCCGTCAAGCGTCAGCCCGCCGAGCGTCAAGGCCGCGGCCGCCTCGACGCCGTGCGCGTCGCTGCGCGCGACATTGAGATAATAGCCGAAGCGCGAGGTGGCCGGGCTGCTGTCGGGCACCGTGCACAGCGGGTCTGTCGAAGGCGAGGAGCAGCTGTTGAAGATGATCTGGTTGGTCGTCGAGCGGTCAAACCAGGTCGCACCGACAACCAGTTTGCGATCGAACAGATGCTGCTCGATCCCCGCTTCCCAGCCATGCGCCTCTTCGGGATCGAGCCCGACATTCCCATATTCACTGAACAGCTGATAAAGCGATGGCGCCTTATATCCTTCGCCATAGCTCGCGCGCAGCACGGTGCCGGTAGCGAGGCGCCAGACGCCGCCCGCCGCAAACAGCGTCTGCCCCCCGTAGCGGTCGTGATCGTCATAGCGGACGCCGCTATTGAGGGTCAGGCCGTCGAGTGGCTCGATGCTCAATTGACCATAGGCGCTGGTGAGTTCGGCCTTGCCGCGCACAAAAGCCGGAAGCGGGCTTGCCAGCGACGCCGAGGGCGAACGGCTGCGGAAGTCCGAACGTTCATTCTCGACCCCGAAGATCGCGGTGATGCGGTCGGTGAAGTCGAAGCTGCCCTGATATTCCCAGCGCTTGTTCTGGCCGTCGGCTTCGAAACTGCGCGGACGCGCGCGGTCGGGGTTGAAATTGTCGCGGTTGGTGTCGGTATAGGCAAAAGCGACGCGGTTACGGAACCGGCCGTTTGCGAGGTCGAAATTGAGCCCCGCATAGCCGACGAATTCCTTGTTCAGCCCATAATCATTGCTGTCGGTGTTGAAGCCGTCGAATTCGACGCGGCCGCTCGCATAATAGCCGCGCACCTCGACGCTGACATTGTCGCCGAGCGCGAGTTCGGCGCGGCCCGAAACGCTGCTGTTGCGATAGCCGTCGCGCTCGGTCCCGCCGAACGCCTTGGCGTGCGACGAAATGCCGTCGGTGGTGAAACGCTGGCCGCCGATGCGCCAGCGCAAGGGGCCGGTACGGCCGCCTACAGCGGCGCGTGCGCTGACGGTCTGACGCGATCCGGCTTCAAGGTCGAAGCTGCCTTCGAGAGCCTTTTCGGGCGAGGCGGTGACGATGTTCACGACCCCGCCGATCGCCTGACTGCCCCACAGGATCGACTGCGGCCCGCGCAGCACCTCGATCCGGTCGATGTCCCCGACGAGCAGGTTGGCGAAGTTGAAGCCGCCGCCGGTCGACGATGGATCGTTGAGCTTCACCCCGTCGATCACCGTCACCGTATGTTCGGATTCGGCGCTGCGGATACGCAGCGAGGTTGCGGCACCGTAACCGCCGTTGCGCGCGATGCTGATGCCCGGCGTGCGGAGCAGCAATTCGGTGACGCCGATATCCTGCGCGCGGTCGATCGCTGCCTTGTCGAGCACCGCGATCGACGACGGCACTTCGTCGAGCGTCAGCGGCGCGCGCGTCGCGGTGACGATGATGCTGTCGCCGTCGGCGGCAACGGCGTGGGCGGTGGACACCTCCTCGGCGGCGGCCGTGGAGGAGGCCGCGACGGCGGCAAGGCAGATCGAACTTCGGAAAACAAATTTGAACATATGACAACCCATCGACAATGCCGCCCGCACGCGCCGGCTCGATCGGTAGTCCCTTGGGGACGCACGACATCGAGCCCGCGCGCGAACGCGGCCAAGCTTGTCGTCATGCGGGTTCACCCCCGTCCGCCCGGCACACCCTGTCCGCGCGAAAGACGACGGCGACGGGCAGGTCTCCTGGCTTGCGGGTCAGCGCCGGTCGGCCGCCTTCTCGGGACCGAAATCCCAATGGCGTGTGGCCGATGGCTCGCCGCGTACAGTTGCAGGGGCAGCCGGGGTTTTCCCGTTCCCTCTTAGTCCCCGTTGCCGGAGAACCTGTCGCTTGCCGTGGCCGTTAGCCCGCTTTCGGGCCCGCGGTCAATTGCCGCGATGCAGCGGGCGATCGATCAGAATAGTCCCGGCAGTTCGCGCTGCGCTGCGCTCGGCCGCTCGGGAGTCAGCATTGCGGGTTCGGCGAGCATGCGCGCGCTGCTATTCCGCGCCGCCGGGCCCGCGCTGGCGTCGGCGATGCGCGTGGTGCAGGCGTTGCCCGACAGGAAGCCGATCGCGGCGCGGATCGATGCCTCGCGCGGATCGCCTAGCGGGACGGTCAGATCGTCGCTGGCGGCGCAGCTGTTCGCGATTTTCGGTGCCAGTCCGTCATAATAGTCGCTCTGCCCGCTGGCATTGCCCGTCGCGAATGCCACGACGCGCATGCGGTCGTCGCATTCGGCCTTGTCGAGCGCGATCTGGCCGACCGGCTTGCCATAGGTGTTGGCGCCGACAAGTGTCATATTGGTGCCGAGATAGGGCAGCATCGAATTGATCACCAGTTCGCTCGCCGATGCGGTCGACGCGGTGCCGATGAAGGCAATGCGCGTCGGCGCGATCGATTCGGGCTGCGCGGCGAAATAACGTGTTTCGTTGTTCGCGGACGCCTTCGACGGCCGGAAAATCAGTTGGGACAGAATCTCGCTCGACGTGCGGTTGCGCCCGAGCAGGTCGCCCATCAACTCGGCCGTCGAAACGAGCCCGCCGCCATTGTAGCGGAAGTCGATGATCACGTCGGTCACGCCCTGGTTGCGGAAGTTCAGAAACGCTGCCCGAAGCTGCGGGTCGGCCGACGAGATGAAGGTGCGCAAATTGACATAGCCGTAATTGCGGCCGCCCTCGGTGATGATCTTGGCGCCATAGCGGTCGGAAACCGGATCGAGCGAATAATCGGCCTTTGCGACGGTGACATCGCGCGTGCCTGCGGCATCGGTGATGCGCAGCACGCGACTGACCCCGGGGTCGCTCGGGCCGAGCGCATTGGTGAGACCGGCGGTCCCTTCGGCGGCGACTATGCTCGCGACAGTGCGCAAATTTCCGCTGTTCGTGCCGATGGCGACGATCGCCGTCCCGCGATCGATCCCCGCGGCAAATGCGGGCGCGCCTTCATAGGCTTCGGCGATGAGGAGGCGCTGATTAGCCGCGTCATAGGATAAGCGAACGCCGAAACCGGCGCTCGACCCGTTGGCGTAAAAGGCGTTCTCTTCCGCGATCGAGGTGATGTAGGTGAAGAAACGATCCTTGTTCAGCGCGCGTGCCGGGGCGACCAGCGCATCGATATAGGATTGGACATTGCTATGGCTCGCCGCGCTGACGTCCGCGACGTCGCTGGGGAACAGATACCATTCGTCGATCACCGCCTTTGCAAAGGTCTGGCGCGATGCCAGCGCGCAAGTGGCGGTCGGGGTGGGGGTTGGCGTTGGCGTCGGGGTGACCGTTACAGGGTCGCCGCTTCCGGCAGTGCTCGAACCCCCGCCGCCACATGACGCCAGCATCAGCGCGGCGAGTGTCGCAGCCGCGACCGACTGCCTCGACTTACCCATCAAAATTCTCCCCGGTTTGGTCACTATCCGATAATTGCGCGTCCGCGTCGTTGCTCCGGCCCTTGAAACCCTGCGCGATGACGTAAAGTTCGGGCGAACCTTTTCGGCTGGCCGGCGGTTTGGCGTGCTTTACCGTTGCAAAGTGACGCTTTAATAAAGTCAGCAGCGTGTGGTCCGCTCCGCCCGCGAACACCTTTGCGACGAAGGTGCCGCCGGGCAGCAAATTCTGCACCGCGAAATCGGCGGCGGTCTCGGCCAGCCCGATCGTGCGCAAATGGTCGGTCTGCTGATGGCCGACGGTGTTCGCCGCCATGTCCGAAATGACAAGGTCGGGGGCGCTGCCGAGCGCCTCGATCAGCGCGTCTGGCGCCGCATCGTCCATGAAGTCCATCTCGAGGATCGCAACGCCCTCGATCGGTTCGCACGCGAGCAGGTCGATCCCCGCGACGCGCGCGCGCGGGTTCGCCTTGCGCACGACCTGCGACCAGCCGCCCGGCGTGATACCCAGGTCGACGACGGCGCGTGCCTTCTTGATGAAACCGAATTTCTCGTCGAGTTCGATCAGCTTGTACGCGGCGCGCGAGCGATAGCCCTCGGCCTGCGCGCGGCGGACATAGGGGTCGTTGAGTTGCCGTTGCAGCCAGCGCGTCGACGAAACGCTGCGCTTGCGCGCGGTCTTGACCCGCACATGCAACCCTCCGCGGCCGCTGCCACCGCCTTTTCCGCCCGCACCGCTCATTTGCGATACTCGCGGCGGGTCACGGGAATGTCGCGGCCCTGCATCGCAAGGCAGCGTAAGATCCCCTCACGGATACCGCGGTCGGCGACGCCGACGCGCGCGGCGGGCCACAGGTCGATGATGCTTTCGAGGATCGCGCAGCCCGCGACGACCAGATCGGCGCGCTCGCGACCGATGCACGCGATTTCGGCGCGATCGGCGATACTGGCATCGGCGAGGCGGCGGCTGATGTCGCGCATGGCGTCGGCGGGGACGACCAGCCCGTCGACCGCGCGGCGGTCGTATCGCGGCAGGTTGAGGAAGACGCTGGCGAGCGTCGTCACCGTGCCGCTGGTGCCAAGCAGGCGCAGCGGTTGACCGGCAAAGCGTTCGGCGCGCCCGGCGAAGGCGGCAAAGGCGTCGCGCGTCACTTCGCGCATATGCGCATAGGCCGCCTGACGTGCCGCAAGGCTGTCTTCGGGCAGCGGCGCATGTTCGGTCAGCGACACGACGCCCCACGGCACGCTGATCCAGTCGTGAATCTTGACGTCGCGATCCGACACGTCGACGTGCATCAGCTCGGTCGAGCCGCCGCCGATGTCGAAGATCAGCGCCGGCCCTTCGCCGGGTTCCATCAGATTGTGGCAGCCGAGCACCGCGAGCCGCGCTTCCTCGGCGGCCGAGATGATATCGAGAACGATTCCCGTTTCGCGGCGGACCCGCTCGGCCAATTCCTCGCCGTTGGTCGCGCGGCGACATGCTTCGGTCGCAACAGCGCGCGATAGCGAGACATGGCGGCGGCGCAGCTTGTCGGCACAGATCGCTAGCGCGGCGACGGTGCGGTCCATGGCGGCTTCGCTGATTTTACCGCTGCCGTGCAGCCCCTCGCCCAATCGAACGATCCGCGAAAAAGCGTCGATGACGACCAGTTCGCCATTTTGCGGGCGGGCGATCAAAAGCCGACAATTGTTGGTGCCAAGGTCGATCGCGGCATAGCTGCGCGGCCGTGTGATCGGCATCGGACGCGATTCGCCCGCCTTGCTTCGTCCATTTGCCGCCGGGCCGGGCCGCGGCGGTCGCCCTGATGGCGCTGCCATTTGCCGCATGGCTATTGTAACCTGTTCTGCTCACGCGCCCGCAAAACCGCGGGCGTGCACTTGGCAGCAAACCTAGGCTTTTGCGGGCATTATGGCAAGCGCCTCCTCCCCGGTCCGCTGGCCGCAAAGAAAACCCCGCCCGGCGCGGGGCCGGACGGGGTGGAGGAGGGAAGGAAATTATTGGGGGTCGGGACTGCCTTCTTAACGGCAGCCGTCATTCCCCTTGTCGATCGCGCGGCCGGCGATCGCGCCGACGGCGCCGCCGATGATCGTGCCGACCGTGCGGTCGCCGCGACCGGCGATTTCATGACCGGCAAGGCCGCCTGCAATCGCGCCGATCACCGTGCCGCCGGTGCCATTGTCGCACTGGCGATAGTTGCGACGGTCGTTGCGATAATTGCGGCGATCGTTGCGATAATCGCGGCGGCTGTCCCGGCGATAGTCGCGGCGGTCATAGCGGCGATCGTCGCGGTCATAGCCGCTGTAATAGCTCGAATAGCCGTCGCGGTCGTAATAGCCGTTCTGCGCCGCAGCGGGAGCCGCCATGCCCAGCGTCGCGGTGGACATCAGGGCGGCGATCGAGAGGGTCACCATCTTTTTCATTGTCGTTCTCCTTCGTCGTCGTTGGCCCGTCTGGGCGTTGTCGATGAAGTGGTTTTGCCCGATTCGCATTGAGCGAAGCCTGAACGCGCTTGTTGGCTGCGGTTCAGCTTTCTGCGGCGAACCGCTTTCCTTTCCGCAGCCGCCGCCCTAACCCCGCGGCGATGCGCCGTTTGATCTTCGCTGCCCTGATATTTGTCGCCCTCGGCCCGGTGCCCGGCACGGTCATGCGCCTTTCCAAAACCGACTGGACCGAAAGCGCTGCGGCGCGCCCGCTGGTCTTCGCGCCCGAGGCATCGGGCACGATGCAGTTCGTGCGCGGCTGGCATCTCGTCAGCCCGCATAGCCGGTTCGGGGGTTTTTCGGCGCTCGCCTGGATGGGACCGGGCCGGTTCCAGCTGATCGGCGACAATGGCTATTGGACGCGTCTGACGCTCAATGCCCAGGGTGCGGTTTCGAACGTCCGGATTCGGGCGCTGCCGACGCCAGACGGCCGGCCTCCGCGCAAGGCAATGGCCGATACCGAGGCGATGCTTGTCGACCGCGCAACCGGCAAGAGCTGGGTCGTGCTGGAGGGGATCAACCAGATATGGCGGCTTAATAGCGATCTCTCTGTAATCGAATCGCGCCGCAAGCTGCCCGCGCCGCGCTGGCCGGCGAATCGCGGGCCCGAAGCAATGGCGCGGCTTGCCGACGGCCGGACATTGGTCTTTTCGGAGGATGCCGACGACGATCCGCGCGGGCGCGCGGCGCTGATCTATACGGGCGACCCGGCGGCGCCAGGAAAGGCGCCGATTCGCTTTTTCTACGACTCGGCGGGCCGGGGGCTGGTCAGCGACGCCGCGGCGCTGCCCGACGGACGCATCCTGATCGTGCATCGGCGACTGGGATTCGACCCCGTTTTCACGACGATCATTGCAATCGTCGACCCTGCCGACATCAGAAAGGACGCGGTCGTACGATCCCGCACGATCGGCCGCGTTCCGGCGGCGCTCTCCGAAAACTACGAAGGCGCCGCGATCTCGGTCGAGCAGGGCCGCACCTGGCTGTGGCTCGTCGCCGACGACAATTTCAACAGCTGGCAGCGCAGCCTGCTGCTGCAGTTCGAGCTGGTGGGTCTGCCGCCAAAAGCGGGACCGGACAGCAAAAAGGCCGCGCGGTAATCCGGCGGCCTGATTGCTTTTGGTGATTTGAAAGCGCTTAAGCGGCCTTTTCGGCCAGCTTCTTTGCGACTTCCTTCTTCACCTTGCGGGCCGAAGCCGACAGCTGGTCGTCGCCAGCCTTCAGCAGCCAGTTGTCGAGGCCGCCATTATGCTCGACCGTACGCAGGCCGTTGGTCGACACGCGCAGCTTCACGCCTTTGCCGAGCGCATCCGACAGCAACGTCACATTCTGCAGATTCGGCAGGAAGGTGCGCTTGGTCTTGTTGTTGGCGTGGCTGACATTGTTGCCTACCATACGGCCCTTGCCGGTCAGTTCGCAGATGCGCGACATGATGTTTGTCCTCGTACAAAAATTTCGGTTCGGCGTCCGGGTGCGTCCCGATCAATCGGGGAATGCAGGACCGGAGTGAGCCGGGAAAGGCGCGCGCTTATCGGCTTGCAGGAGATTCGTCAAGCGCATAGGCCGCTTTTATGGCCCAGTTCCCGCTTCCCGAACCGATGCGCCGCGCGCTCGATCTCGCCCGTATCGCCGCAGAATGGGGTGAAGTGCCCGTCGGCGCAGTGATCGTCAAGGACGGCGCGATTATCGCCGAGGGACACAACCGTCCGCGCGAATCGCACGACCCGACCGCGCACGCCGAAATTGTGGCGATTCGCGCCGCGGCGGCAAAGCTCGGTAACGAGCGGCTCGACGGCTGCGACCTTTATGTGACGCTCGAACCCTGCGCGATGTGCGCCGGCGCGATCGCCCACGCACGAATCGCGCGTCTTTATTATGGCGCCGACGATCCGAAGGGCGGCGCCGTCGTCCACGGCCCGCGCACCTTCGCGCAACCGACGATTCACCATCGCCCCGAAATCTATGACGGCATCGGTGCGGGAGAGGCTGCAGGGCTGCTCCGCGACTTCTTCGCGTCGCGCCGCTAACCCAGCATCTCGTCGACCCATTGCGGAACCAACTGCGTCGCTGCCCCCTGCCGCGCCTCGTCGAACCAATGGCTGCCCTGGCTCGGCTCCATATTGAGTTCGAGCGTCCGTGCGCCCGACGCGCGCGCCTCGCGTACGAAGCCCGCGGCGGGATAGACCGCGCCCGATGTGCCGATCGACACGAACAGGTCGGCATGATTCAACGCGTGGTAAATCTCTTCCATCCGGTACGGCATCTCGCCGAACCAGACGATGTCGGGACGGAGCAGGCCGGCGACGCCGCACGCGTTACAGGCAGGACGGTCGAGCAGCGGGCCCGTCCACGGCACCCGCGTATCGCAGCCGGTGCACCAGGCGTTCAGATGCTCGCCGTGCATATGGATCAGCCGTTTCGCGCCCGCGCGCTCATGGAGGTCGTCGACATTCTGCGTGACGATGAGCAGTTCGCCCGGCCAAGCAGCGTCGAGCCGCGCGAGCGCGGCATGCGCGGCATTGGGCGCCTTGGTCTGGATCGCCTGGCGCCGCATGTCGTAGAAGCGCAGGACGAGATCGGGGTCGCGTGCGAAGGCTTCGGGCGTTGCGACATCCTCGACGCGGTGCTGTTCCCACAGCCCTCCTGCGTCGCGGAACGTGTCGATGCCGCTCTCGGCCGAAACGCCGGCGCCGGTCAGGATGACGATATTTTTGATCGGGGGCACTCTAAACTCCGTTGGTCCTGAGCTTGTCGAAGGACCGTTCTTCCTTCAAAGCGGCGGTTTAGCAAGGACGGCCCTTCGACAAGCTCAGGGCAAACGGGGATTTGGGGTCATGACCAGCATCGGAATTATCGGCAGCGAAGGACGGATGGGCGTCGCGCTCGCCGCTGCGGTTTCCGAGGCGAAGCAGCAACATCGCGGCGTCGACAAGGGAGGCAATCTCCTGACATTGGCGAGCGAATGCGACGCGCTCGTCGATTTCTCCTCGCCCGCTGCGCTCGAGGCGACGCTCGACGCTTGCGTCGCCGCAAAGACGCCGATCGTCATCGGCACGACGGGGCTCGAGGAACGCCATCATTATTTGATCGACGATGCGGCAAAGGATATTGCGGTGCTCCAGACCGGCAATACCTCGCTCGGTGTCACGCTGCTTGCGCATCTGGTGCGCGAGGCCGCGACGCGGCTCGATGCCGACTGGGATATCGAGGTGGTCGAGATGCACCACCGGATGAAGGTCGACGCGCCGAGCGGCACCGCGTTGCTGCTCGGGCAGGCCGCTGCCGAGGGACGTGGGATCAACCTCGACACCCGCTCCGAACGCGGCCGCGACGGCGTCACCGGTGCGCGCGGGCGCGGCAACATCGGCTTCGCCAGTCTGCGCGGCGGGACCGTTGCGGGCGACCATGATGTGATCTTCGCAGGCGCCGAGGAGATGATCACGCTTTCGCACCGCGCCGAGAACCGCATGATTTTTGCGCGCGGCGCGGTTCGCGCGGCGCTGTGGCTGCTTCAGCAAAAACCCGACCGCTATACGATGCCGCAGGTGCTTGGGCTGTCCTGAACGCGATGAAGAAAGCCGACATCTTCGAATTCTACCGGAGGCTTGCCGAACTCAACCCGAGCCCCGAAACCGAGCTGCAATATGGCAACACCTACCAGTTGCTTGTCGCCGTCGTGCTGTCGGCGCAGGCGACCGATGTCGGGGTTAACAAGGCGACGCGGCTGCTCTTTCAGGACGTGAAGACGCCGCAGCAAATGCTCGACCTTGGCGAGGAGGGCCTCAAGCAGCACATCAAGACGATCGGGCTGTTCAACGGCAAGGCGAAGAATGTCATCGCGCTATCCGAAATCCTCGTCCGCGATTTCGACGGGGAGGTGCCCTCCGACCGTGACACGCTCGTCGAATTACCCGGAGTCGGGCGAAAAACCGCCAATGTCGTGATGAATTGCGCTTTCGGGGCCGAAACCTTCGCGGTCGACACGCATATCTTCCGCGTCGGCAACCGCACCGGGCTCGCGCCGGGCAAGACGGTGCTCGCGGTCGAAAAACAGCTTGAAAAGAATACGCCCGCCCCGTTCCGCGTCGGCGCGCATCACTGGCTGATCCTCCACGGCCGCTACATCTGCAAGGCGCGCACCCCCGAATGCTGGCGCTGCCCCGTCGACGACCTCTGCCGTTACAAGCCCAAGACCCCGGCGCCGAGGGCAAAGACGGCGGCTTGATGGAAACGACCACTTTGGGGCAGGAAGCGGACGGGTCCCGCCATCAACCCGTGCGGCGTGCAAGCCAGACGCCGGCGACCATCAACGCGATCCCGGCGATGCGTTTGGCGTCGACGGGAAAACGGATCGCGCCGAACAGGCCGAAATGGTCGATCGTCGCGGCGCTGATCAGCTGGCCGACGAGCACGAAGAAGATCGCGTTGCCCACCCCGAAACGCGGCGCGATGAAGGTCACCGCGATGACGTAGAAGGCGACGAACAAGCCGCCGAAATAGAAATGGAAGGGGATGTCCGACGTGAAGCGGATTGCGCCGATCGACCCGGTCATCGCTGCGCCTGCGGTGGCGATGAGGAAGGCGAGGCCGAACAGGATCATCGACGCCGCCATCGGGCTGCCGAGCCGCGCGCCGAGTCCGCCGTTCAGCGCGGCGAGGATCGGGATGCCGACCCCCGTCAAAAGCATGATCGCGGCGAAGGCGGGGGCGGCGTTGTTGGCGGTCATCGTGGCGGCTCCTTGGCGGCTTTCGCAGCACGATAGTCGAGGACGGGGAGCCCGCCGATCCCCCAATTTTCAAAATCAACCTCATCGATATTGACGACGGTGGTCGCGGGATTCTTGCCGAGGATGCGTTGAAGCAGCTCGGTGACGCCGCCGATCAGCTCGGCTTTCTGCTCGGGCGTAGCGCCTTCGCGGGTGATCCGGATATTGACGTAAGGCATGGTCTTGTCTCCAGCTAAAGTCCCAGTTCCTCGAGTTCAGCCGTGTCGTCGGGCCGCCGGTCGCCCGCGCCGCTGCGCGGCCAGAGCAGCAGGCGGTCGGCGGCGGCGATCGCTAGATCATTGATGCTCGCGATCCGCCGCCGCATTTCGCCATTCTCCGCGAACTCCCAATTTTCATTGCCGTAGGAACGCCACCACTGGCCATCATCATCGTGCCATTCATAGGCGAAGCGCACCGCGATGCGGTTGCCGGTGAAGGCCCACAGGCACTTCACGAGCCGATAGTCATGCTCGCGCTCCCATTTGGCGGTGAGGAAGTCGATAATCGCGGCGCGGCCGGTGACGAAGGTCGAGCGGTTCCGCCACACGCTGTCCGGGGTATAGGCGAGCGCGACGCGCGCGGGGTCGCGGCTGTTCCAGCCGTCCTCGGCGAGGCGGACTTTCAGCGCCGCGCTGTCATGGTCGAAGGGTGGGAGCGGGGGACGGGACATCGATTGTTCCTCTCAGGCAAAGGGCGTCGCGAATTCGATACGGATACCACCGGGCATCGCGCAGATGAAATGATGCGTCGTCGCGCCTTCGCGGATCGGTTCGGGGTCGAATTCGATCACGGCGCCCGGGTGGCCCTGCACGCGCGCGAAGACGGTGCGCAGCGCGTCGAGGTCGGCGACGCGGAGCGCGAGATGGTGGAGGCCGATGTTGGCGCGGCGGTCGAAGGGGGCCGCGGCGGCGGGGTCGGCGACCTGCCAGAGCGTGAGAAGCGTCGTGCCGTCGGAGACGAAGATCGCAGGATAGTCGGGGCGCTCGGCGGCGACGGTGAAGCCGAGCGCTTCGACGAAGAAATCGCGGGCTTCGGCGACGTCGCGGACGGCGAGGCCGATATGGTGGGCGCCCCCGGTCAGGGATTTAGGCGTCAAAGCTGCGGTCATTTTTCTTCCTTTGCACGAAGCGCGGCGATTTCGGCGCGCAGCTGGTTGAGTTCGTCCGCCATCGGGCGGATTGCGGCGGAAATTTCGGCTTCGGTGAAGCGCTGGGTGATGTGCTGCGAGCAATTCCATTCCCAGCCGATCACATCGATGAAGAAGGCGCGCTCGGGCGTCGCGCGATAGCCGCCCGGCATCAGCGCGGTGACCGCGGCGGGATCGTCGGCGAGTTCGACGCTCACTGCGTGGCCGACGAGCTTCAGTCGTTCCTTGTTCGGATAATCCATCAGGAACAGCGACACGCGGTCGTTGCCCTGGAGGTTCGCGGTGCTGATATATTGCTTGTTGCCGCGAAAGTCGGCGAAGCCGATGCGGTTGCCCGCGATATGCCTGAGGAAGCCCGCGGGGCCGCCGCGGTGCTGCATATAGGGCCAGCCCTCGGGATTGACGCTCGCCATGTAGAAGCTGTCGCGCTCCTCGATGAAGGCGATTTCCTTCGGGGTCAGCGTGTCAGGCGTGCCGTCGGCGCCGGCGTCCATTTTGGCATAGGAGGCGCGCGAGCCATGTTGTTCCTGCAGCGCCTTCACGGCGTCGTCGAACAATGTGTGTCGGTAATTTTGTGCCATCGGTCCGGACCTCTTTCGAAGGAAAGCGAACGAAGGCCGGGAGGGGGGCTGCCTTCGTTCGCCGGATGACATGTAGGTCATTGCGCCGGTGGTGATAATGAGGGAATATCAAACAAGTTAATTCCGATAAGTGGAATGATCATGGATCGGTTGCTGACGCTGGAAATGTTCGTCGCGGTCGCGAGCGAGGGTGGGTTCGCGGCGGCGGCGCGCAAGCTTGGCAGTTCGCCGCCCGCAGTGACGCGCGGGATTGCGGCGCTCGAGGCGCGGCTGGGGACGAGTCTGTTCCACCGCTCGACGCGCGCGGTCGCGCTCACCGACGCGGGGACGGCGTTTCTGGAACAGGCGCGGCGGGTTCTCGCCGACCTTGCGGGCGCCGAGCGCGAAATCCGCGGCGCCGATGCCGAACCGCGCGGGCAGCTGCACCTGACCGCGCCGGTGATGTTCGGGCGGCGGCATGTCCTGCCGGTTGTCGGCGAGCTGATGGCGCAGCACCGCGAGCTGTCGGCACGGATGATGCTGATCGACCGCAATGTCCGCATCGTCGAGGAGGGTATCGACGTTGCGGTGCGTATCGGTCCGCTCGCCGATTCGGGGCTGAAGGCGGCACGGATCGGCTGGGTGCGACAGATGCTGGTCGCGAGCCCGGCCTATCTGGCGCGGCGCGGGGCGCCGGCGCGCGTGGCGGATTTGGTTGGGCATGATTTGATCGCGGCGATGGGGCCGCGCGCGGCGGGCGAATGGCAGTTTGCATCGGGCCGCTGGCGCGTCGAACCGCGCCCGCGGCTGGTGCTCAACACGGTCGACGGCATTTTGGCGGCGGCCGAGGCGGGGCTGGGGATCGCCAATCTGCTGAGCTATCAGGTCATCGAGGCAATCGATTCGGGGCGGTTGATCGCGTTGCTGGCGGACGAACAGCCACCTGCGCTGCCGGTCCATCTGCTGTTCGAGCCATCGCGTGCGGGCCTGCCCGCAGTGCGGCTGTTTATTGCGGAAATGAAGGTGCGGATGCGGCTGGCGGGGCTGGTTTGAAGGTTGGTTATGTCGGTTTTTTTGGGGGGCGGACGTTCAGACAATCCCGTCCACAATCGGCCGCTAGCGGTCAAAACTGGTAGGCAAGACCGCCGCCGAAGATCCATTGGTCGGCGCTGCCCACATCCTTCACGAGCGGTGAATCGGCGTAGCGACCGCCCATTCGGCCATATTGGGCGCCGCCGATCAGCACGAAGCCTTTGCGAAGGTCGCCCGACAGGGCATAGGCGCCCGCCATGCCGAGCGTATATTTGCCGATCGTCGCCTTTCGTCCCGCACCGGAATAGACGGGCAGCCCGCTCGCCGCGCTGCCGAGGGGATCGATGTCGAAATAATAGCGGCCGAAACCCTTGCCATAGATGTTCATCGAAGCAGAGATACCGACAAAGGCGCGTTTCGATAGCGGGGTGCCGTAATCGATCGTCGGTGATGCGGTCCAGCTGCCGTGACTGCCCGATATATCCTTGAGCGCGACGAGGCGAAAGCCGAGCTGGTCATAGGCGCTGGTGATCACGCCGGTTTTGGTGACCCCGGTGAAGAAGCCCATTTCGACTGCCATCTTGCGGTCGGGGAGCAGGTCGACTTGCGGATCCTTGACGCTGCCGGTGCGGTCGGCGCGCAGGCTGACGATCGGGCCGAATTTCCAGTCGATCTTCTGCCCGCGGCGATGGCGGATCAGGTCGACCTGGAAATTGGTGCCGCGGGTCGAGAAGGAAAATCCCTCATACCGGCCGCGAACGTAGAAGGCGGGAAGCAAACGGCGTTCGTCCGAGCCATTATAGTCGGCCGAATTCAGCACGCCCGCCGCGACGGCGATATAGTCGCGCGACCATTTGCGGTCGGAGTCCTCGTCATCATCGTCGCGCCGACCCGGCAGCAGGATATTCTCGTCGATATCGGTGTTCTGAAGATAGCGCGCGGGTTCTTCCTCGATCCCGTCCGCAAGACGGGTGTCGGGCGTCGCGGTCAGCTCATAGGGAAGCGGCGCGCCTTCAGCAGCGGCGGGCGAGGCGAACGCGAAGGCGACGAGAAGCGGGAGAACATGCGCAGGGCGGTTGATGCGGAAAAAGTTGGTCAAATCGGGCATGGTCATCCGGTTAATCATCCTATGGTCCTACCCCTCTTTGCCGAGGCGTAAGTAAACATTCCCCATGGCAACGGCTTCATCTTGTAGAAGGATGCATTTGGTCGCATGTGCCTTTCATGAACCGACGCCGCTTCGCCGCTTCCATATTCCCTCCCGCCGCCATTGGTTCCCCGATGGATCGCATGTCATGACCCGCGCGCCGCGTTTTGTCGGCTATGCGTTGATGGCGGCGGCGGCCGTGCTCGCGGCGGTGATGAAGAAGGAAGGCGTTGGGACGGTCGGACCGATTCCCGCGGTCGCGGTGGCGCTGTTCCTGGGCATGGTCGGGGTAATGCTGGTGTTCACGGACCTGATGGTGCGCGGCCTTTACGCACAGGTCGATGCCGCGACGGCGCGCGACGAACGGGACGACGACTGATCCCTTTTCGTTCGACACCCCATGCGCTTGGCAGTATGACCGCGCGATGACTGATCGTCCGTCAACGCCGCTGCTCGACACGGTGGATGTCCCCGCCGACCTCCGCAAGCTGAAGCCCGAAGACCTCCGCCAATTCGCCGACGAATTGCGCGCCGAGATGATTTCCGCCGTCGGCACGACCGGCGGGCACCTTGGCAGCGGGCTGGGCGTCGTCGAGCTGACGACCGCACTCCATTATGTGTTCGACACGCCGCGCGACAAGATCGTGTGGGACGTCGGGCACCAATGCTATCCGCACAAGATCATCACCGGGCGGCGCGATCGTATCCGCACGCTGCGCACCGGCGGCGGCCTGTCGGGCTTCACCAAGCGCAGCGAGAGTGAATATGATCCGTTCGGCGCGGCGCACAGCTCGACGTCGATCAGCGCCGCGCTCGGCTTTGCAATCGCGAACAAGCTGAAGGATCAGCCCGGGCGCGCGATCGCGGTGATTGGCGACGGATCGATGTCGGCGGGCATGGCCTATGAGGCGATGAACAACGCCGCCGCGGCAGGCAACCGGCTGATCGTGATCCTCAACGACAATGACATGTCGATCGCGCCGCCGGTGGGCGGACTTTCGGCCTATCTGGCGAAGCTGGTGTCGTCGCGGCCGTTCCTCGAACTGCGCGAAATTGCGCGGCGCGTTGCGCGCAAGCTGCCCGAACCGCTCCACAAGGCGGCGAAGAAGACCGACGAGTTCGCTCGCGGCATGGCGATGGGCGGCACCTTGTTCGAGGAGCTCGGATTTTATTATGTCGGGCCGATCGACGGGCATAATCTGGAGCATCTGATCCCGATCCTCGAAAATGTGCGCGACAGCGACCATGGGCCGGTGCTGATCCATGCGGTGACGGTAAAGGGCAAGGGCTATGCCCCCGCCGAGGCCGCCGCCGACAAATATCATGGCGTGCAAAAATTCGACGTCATCACCGGCGAGCAGGCGAAAGCGCCGCCGGGCCCGCCGCAATATCAGAATGTCTTTGGCGAAACGCTCGCGAAGCTGGCCGAAACCGACAAAAGGATCGTCGCGATCACCGCCGCGATGCCGTCGGGGACGGGCGTCGACAAATTCGCGAAAGCGCATCCGACGCGGACCTTCGACGTCGGGATCGCCGAGCAGCATGCGGTGACCTTCGCGGCCGGATTGGCGGCGCAGGGGATGCGGCCGTTCGCGGCGATTTATTCGACCTTTTTGCAGCGCGCCTATGATCAGGTCGTGCATGATGTCGCGATCCAGAATTTGCCGGTGCGTTTCGCGATCGACCGCGCGGGGCTGGTCGGCGCCGACGGGTCGACGCATGCGGGATCGTTCGATGTCACCTATCTTTCAACCCTGCCCAATTTCGTCGTGATGGCGGCGGCGGACGAGGCCGAGCTGGTCCATATGACCTATACCGCCGCCGAATATGACGATGGCCCGATCGCCTTCCGCTATCCGCGCGGCAATGGCACCGGCGTGGCGCTTCCCGAGGTTCCGGTGAAGCTGGCGATCGGCAAGGGGCGCGTCGTGCGTAGCGGCAAGACGGTCGCGATCTTCTCGCTCGGCACGCGGCTCGCCGAGGCGCTGAAGGCCGCCGATACACTCGACGCACGCGGCTTGTCGACGAGCGTGATCGACCTGCGCTTCGCCAAGCCGCTCGACGAGGAATTGATCCGCAAGACGCTGGCGAGTCACGAGGTTTGCGTGACGATCGAGGAAAATAGCGTCGGCGGGCTGGGCGCGCATGTGCTGACGCTGGCGAGCGACGAGGGGCTGATCGATGCGGGGCTGAAGCTGCGCACGATGCGCCTGCCCGACGTCTTTCAGGATCAGGACAAGCCCGAACTGCAATATGACGCGGCGGGGCTCAACGCGCCGCAGATCGTCGATACCGTGCTGAAGGCGCTGCGCCACAACAGCGCGGGCGTCGAGGAAGCGGGCGCGCGGGCTTGAGCGGGTGGTGGTTCGCCGCGGGCTGCGTCGGACTTTTCCTACTGCTGTGGGCTTTCAAGTCACGAAAATGGAAGCAGCAGGCGCTCGTTTTGGCGGCGCGGCGACCCAATCCGACCCGCGAACAATTTATCGCGCTGCTCATAGCGGATTGCGATCGCGAAATTGCCGAGTTCGCCTGGAGAATATTTACCGAAGACTATTCCGACTGGGGCGTCGAGCTGACGCCACATCCAGATGACGACTATCTAAAAGATTTGCCGATCGATCCGGAAAATCAGGGCGACTGGTTAGACGAGTTCTGCGAATCTTTCGCGTTGAGCCATGGCGATTTCCCCCGCTGGCCGGACGGCGCGCAGACGACGGTGCGCAACTTTGCGCGGTGGCTGGCGGATGGGCGGCGGTCATTGACCATCGCTGCGGCGTAACGGGAGAGGGCGCCAATGGATTTCCTGAAACTCATCCAGTCGCTCGACGAGCTGCTTTATGAGATCATGGCGTGGCTGATTTTTTATCCGGTCACTTTATGGCGCGCACTTACCAAACCGCTGAAGATGATGGATTATTCGGAGGCCGAGCTCGGCGATCCGGCTGAACGGCAATATAGCGACACGCTGTCGCCGCCGTTGTTCCTGCTGCTGACGATCGCGCTGACGCATGCGGCCGAACTGTCGCTGGTCGGGCAGGATCAGCTGGTTATCAGCCGCACCGGGCTCAGCGCTTTCGTCAGGGACGACAGCAGCCTGATTTTGGTGCGCGTTGCGTTTTTCAGTATTTTCCCGTTGATCATGGCGGCGCGGATGGTGCGGGCGCGGCATGTAAAGCTCGACCGCGGGCCGCTCAAGCCGCCCTTTTACAGCCAATGCTACGTCACCGCACCTTTCGCGATGATGATGAGCGGCGCGTCGATCCTGATTCGGATGGGGCGGATCGAGTTGGAGGTGGCGGGGCTGGCGCTGCTCGTCTTTTCGCTGCTGTGGTTCGGCACGTTGCAGATATTATGGTTCGCTCACCATTTGCGCTGCGGATATTGGCGCGCCGCCGGTCATGCCTCGCGCGCGATGATTGAGGCGCTGGTGCTGTTCACGGTCGTGTCGCAGATTTTTCGCTGATCGCGCAAAAGAAAACGGCCCGGAAATCCGGGCCGCCCTCTCGATATCGATAGCGTGAGTTCAGGCGGTCGGGATCGCCGCCTGCGCGTCGCGGCCGTCGCCTTCGGGGGCGGCGAGAATGTCGCGGACGACGAGGCCCTTGTCGACGACCTGCGTGTCGGGGCTGCCGACCTGGCTGCGGATGCCGGGGTCGGCGCGCGCGCCGTCGGCGCTACCGATGATCTGTGTTTCGCTCGCGCTGCGTTGCGATGCGCCGCCGAAGAGCGCGCGCAGCGTCTGTTCGGCGGTCGTTTCGCCGCCGGGGCGCACGGTGCCGGGGGCGGGCGGGGTCAGCGAGAAATCGGGCGGCACGACGAGCGGGGCCTGACGCGACACCATCATTTCGTCGGGGCGGTCGCGGTTGAACAGGCTGTTCGACCCGCAGGCCGACAAGGTGGTGGCAAGGATCGAGGCGGCCAAAATGGCGGTGGTCCGGTTCACTTAATCATACTCCCAATGCGCCCCGTTAATCGGCGCCTGTCAATTGGCTGGCGTCTTGCCGTCCGTGTTCGCGGCCTTTTCGCCCAAGAGCAGCGCGCGCGCAACCAGCAAAAGCACGCCGAGCGTGATGCACGCATCGGCGACGTTGAAGATCATGAAGGGACGGAAATCGCCAAAATGCAGATCGGCGAAGTCGACGACATAGCCGAAACGCACACGATCGACGATATTGCCGAGCGCGCCGCCGAGGATCATCGCGAGCGCGATCACGTCGCCCTTCGCCTGCTCACGCATCATCCAGAAAGCGACCGCGGCGGCGACCAGTCCCGTCACCGCGACGAGCGTCCAGCGCGTCGTGTCGGTGCAGTTGGCGAACATCGACAGCGAAATGCCGCAATTTTCCGCCCAGGTCAGGTTGAAGAAGTCCGCGATTTCGATCTGCCCCTTCGGTTCCAGCGACAAGGGGACGGTGACGACCCATTTGGTGACCTGGTCGAGGATGAAGGCGAGGGCCGCAAAGATCAGGCCGAAGCGCAGGTGCGGGGAACGAGTGCTGCTCATGCTGCGCCCAATACCGTGTCGCAGCGATTGCACAAGCTGCCGTCCTCGGTGACTTCGGGCAGGTGGCGCCAGCAGCGGCCGCATTTGTGGTTTTCGGTGCGCTTCACATCCCACTCGCCCTGATGGACGGTCGAGGTTATGAAGATATCCTCGAAATCAATGTCGCCGGCCTCATTGGGAAGCCAGACTTCGGCTTCGAGGCTGGAGCGGATGATTTTCTCGCGGCGTAGGGGTTCGATGCGCTCGGTGACGAGGGCGCGGGTTTCGCGGATTGACGCCCATTTTTCGATCAGCACCGTGTCCCCGCGAAGGCGGGGACCCATCTCCGGTGGGTTCGAAGTTGAACCGGCAGGAGATGGACCCCGGCCTTCGCCGGGGTGCACGAGGGTTTCGAGGTTGGGCCATTCGAGAAGGTGGACCGAACCCGCGTCGGGATAGCGCGTGCCCCACACCTCTTCGCTGGTGAACACCAGCACGGGCGCCGCGTAGCGCACCAGCGCGTGGAACAGCACATCCAGCACGCTGCGATAGGCGCGGCGCGTGTCGGTGCCGAGCGGCGCGGCGGGGCCGAGGTCGCAGTAGAGGACGTCCTTGCGGATATCGAAATAGAAGGCCGAGAGATCCTCGTTGCAGAAATCGGCAAGCAGGCGCGTGTAGCTGTTGAAGTCGAAATCATCGACCGCGCGGGCCATCTTCGCGTCAAGGTCGGCGAGCAGCGAGAGCATATAGCGCTCAAGTTCGGGCATCGCCGCGACGTCGGTGACGCGTTCGTCCTCGGTGAAGCCTTCCAATGCGCCCAGCAGGTAGCGGAACGTATTGCGCAGCTTGCGATATTGGTCGGCGACGCCCTTGAGGATCTCGTCGCCGATGCGGTGATCCTCGGTGAAATCGACGCTGAGCGCCCACAGGCGGATGATGTCGGCGCCGTTGGTTTGCATCACCTTGACGGGATCGGTCGTGTTGCCGACCGACTTGGACTGTTTGAGGCCCTTGGCGTCCATCGTGAAGCCGTGAGTCAGCACCGCCTTGTACGGCGCCTGTCCGCGCGTGCCGCAGCTTTCGAGCAGCGACGACTGGAACCAGCCGCGATGCTGGTCGCTGCCTTCGAGGTAAAGGTCGGCGCTGTGGGTGCCGCCGTCGTGGCGGACGAGCGCGGGCCAGCGCCCGCTTTCGAGGACGAAGGCGTGGGTGCAGCCCGAATCGAACCAGACGTCGAGGATGTCGACGATGCGTTCGTAATCGGCGGCGTTGTAGCTATCGCCGAGATATTCCTGCGCGCGCGCGTCGCTCCACGCGTCGACGCCGCCCGCCTTCACCGCCGCGACGATGCGGTCGTTGACTTGCGGGTCGTTGAGATACTGGCCGGTCTTGCGATCGACGAACAGCGTGATCGGCACGCCCCACGCGCGCTGGCGGCTGAGCACCCAGTCGGGGCGGTCCTTGACCATCGATCGGATGCGGTTGCGGCCCTTTTCGGGGACGAAGCGGGTGCGGTCGATCGCGTGCATCGCGGCCTGACGCAGCGTCGGCGCGGCGCACAGATCCTCTTCGGCGGGGTTGATCGCGCCGCCTTCGCTTTCCCAGCGCTGCTCGCGCGGCGCCTTGGGTTCGATGTGGGTCATGACCTTGTCCATCGGCACGAACCATTGCGGGGTGCAGCGATAGATGACCTTCGCCTTCGAGCGCCAGCTGTGCGGATAGCTGTGCTTGTAATCGGCGCTGGCGGCGAGCAGCCCGCCGGCTTCGCGCAGGTCGGTGCAGATCGGGCCGTCGGGGGCGTTGAATTTGGGGTTGATCACCGATCCCTGACCGCCGAGCCAGCCCCAATCCTCGCGATATTTGCCGTCGCCCTCGACCGCGAAGACGGGGTCGATGCCGTTCGCCTTGCACAGGTCGAAGTCGTCCTCGCCATGGTCGGGCGACATATGGACGAGCCCGGTACCGCTGTCGGTGGTGACGAAATCGCCCGGCAAAAACGGACGCGGGCGCGCGAAGAAGCCGCCGAGCGCGTGCATCGGGTGACGGGCGACGGTGCCGGCGAGGTCGGAGCCTTTGCCCTCCCATTCGATATCCCAATCGGCTTTGCCGTCGAACTCGCGAGCAACTCGTTTGGCGAACTCCGGCAACAAGTTACCAGCGACCAAAAACTTGCCAGCAGCTCGCCACGGAAAAGCTTCTTCTCCGGGCGGAAGGGGCGAGCGGGGCAAAAGGAAATTGACGAGAACGTATTCGACGTCCGGCCCATAGGCCAAAGCCTGGTTGACCGGGATCGTCCACGGCGTCGTCGTCCAGATCACCGCATGCGCGCCGACCAGCTCTGCGATCGGGCTCTCGACGATCTCGAACGCCACATCGATCTGGGTCGAGACGATATCCTCATATTCGATCTCGGCCTCGGCGAGCGCGGTCTTTTCGACGGGCGACCACATCACCGGCTTGGCGCCGCGATAGAGCATGTCGTTGGCGGCGAATTTGAGCAGCTCGCGGACGATCGTCGCCTCGGCCTCATAATCCATCGTCAGATAGGGATGGTCCCAGTCGCCGCCGATGCCGAGGCGCTTCAACTGTTCGCGCTGGGTGTCGACCCAATGCTGGGCATAGGCGCGGCATTCGGCGCGGAATTCCTCGACCGGAACCTCGTCCTTGTTGAGCTTTTTCTTGCGATATTGCTCCTCGACCTTCCACTCGATCGGCAGGCCGTGGCAGTCCCAGCCGGGGACGTAGGGCGCGTCCTTGCCCTTCAGCGTCTGGGTGCGGACGACCATGTCCTTCAGGATATGGTTGAGCGCATGGCCGATGTGCATGTCGCCATTGGCATAGGGCGGGCCGTCGTGGAGGATGAACTGGTCGCGGCCAGCGCGGCTGGCGCGGATCTGGCCTTCGAGATTGCCCTCGAGCCATTTGGCGAGAATCAGCGGTTCCTTCTGCGGCAGGCCGGCCTTCATCGGAAAGTCGGTCTTGGGCAGGAAGACGGTGTCGCGGTAGTCGCGCTGTTCGGCGGTGGGCGTGCTTTCGGTCATGGTGCGCGGCGCTTAGCGCAGTTTTGCGTGGGAGCAAACAGCGGTTTCCCTCTCCCCTTGCGGGAGAGGGGGCTGTGAGCTATCGACAGGCCGCAACCCCTCTCCCAGCTGCGCCTAAGCGGCAAAGCCGCCAAGGCTGCGCAACCCTCTCCCGCAAGGGGAGAGGGATTTACCTTTGCCGCGGCCGCAGCGCGGGGCCGAGATTGTAGATGTCGTCGATCCACACATATCCGGTGAAGCTGGCGGGCACCTTGGTCAGCTGGCCCACTTTCGACAGCCCCATGCCGCCCGTTTCCTCGCCGCGCGGGCCGGTGAGGAGGACGCGGGTGCCATGCTTTGCGGCGCGGTCCTGCAGGCGGTCGGGCCAGCCCCAATAGGCCCATTGATAATTGAGCGGCACCATGATCGTGCTGCCGACGCAGCTCTCGGGATACCAGCCCGACCAGCCATATTTCAGATAATCGGTCGTGCAGCGTTTCGCGGCGGCGGGGTCCATCGTCCACGCCTTGGGTGCCCTGGCCCGGATGACCTGCATCAGCCGCGGCGGGCCGAAAAAGCCGAAGCGCGGCTGGTTCGGGTCGATCCCCGCGCGCGCGAAGGCGGCGAGGACGAGCTCGGCCTCCTTCGGGTCGCGCGATTTGAAGTTGATCAGGAGCGAGGCGTGACCGAGCGCGGCGAGCACCTCGTCGAGGCTGGGCATCAGGCCGACGCCCTTGCCGCGCAGCGGGAAGGTCCGGCCGCCGTCGGCGGTGTAGCCATAGCCGATGTCGAGCGCCTTGAGTTCCGCCATCCTGCGGTCGCGGATAGGGCCCTTGCCGTCGGTGCGGCAATCGAGCCCCCAGTCGTGAAAGATCGCGACCTGCCCGTCCTTCGTCCCCGCGACGTCGAATTTGACCATGTTCGCGTCGCGGCCGATCGCCGCCTTCATCGAGGGCAGGCTGTTTTCGATATAGTCATGCTCGGGCGGGTGGATGCGCGTCGCGGTGCAGCTTTCGTCGGTGATGCCCGTGTGATCGAACAGCTGCGACACGCCGCGATGCGCGATCAAGACGCGCTTGCCGCTGGGGTGGGGGGCGAGGAAGCTGGCGTTGCTGAGCGTGAACCATGCAACGATGGCAGCAAAGACCCAGAGCAGGCTTTTCGTGCCGCGTTTCATCGGCTTTTTGGGCGGGCCTTCGAGCGCGGCGGCCCAGTCTTCGCTGTCGGTCATCAGTCCCCCCATTCCCTCGCCCCTTGCGGGAGAGGGGTTATATGTCCGCCAGCAGCGCTTTAGCCGCATCGCAATCCTTGGCGATCTGCGCCATCAGCGCGTCCATGCCGTCATATTTCGCCTCGGGCCGGATGAAGGCGTGGAAGGCGACGTCGATTTCCTGGCCGTAGAGGTCTTCGGCAAAATCGAAGAAATGGGGTTCGAGCAACTCCTTCGGCGGATCGAAGCTCGGGCGGATGCCGAGGTTGGCGGCGCCTTTCAGGATGCGGCCATCGGGGAGTTTTCCGGTGACGGCATAGATGCCGTAACGCGGGCGCAGATATTGGCCCATTTCGAGGTTGGCGGTCGGGAAACCGAGCAGGCGACCATTCTTGTCGCCGTGCTGGACGATATTGCGCACCGTGAAAGGGCGGGTGAGCAGGCGCGTCGCGGTAGCGCAGTCGCCGGCCTGCAACGCCTCGCGGATGCGGCTCGACGAGATCACCTCTTCGGCGTCGTCGACGGGCGCGACCATTTCGGTGAAGAAGCCGAGGCGGCGCGCATGATCGGCGAGGGTGACGACGTCGCCGCCGCGGCCCTTGCCGAAGACGAAGTCGCTGCCGGTGACGACGCCCGCGGCGCCGTAGCGTGTCAGTAGCAGCCCGGTGATGAAATTCTCTGCCGTCGTGCTCGCCAGCGCGGCGTCGAAGGGCAGGACGAGCATCGCGTCGGCGCCCGCAGCGGCGAACAGCTCCTGCCTTTGGTCGAGCGTGGTGAGGCGGAAGGGCGGGGCGTCGGGTTTGAAGAAGCGCACCGGATGCGGGTCGAAGGTCGCGACGATCGCGGGGCGGCCTTCGTCCTGCGCGTGGCGCACGGCGCGGCCGACGACCGCCTGATGCCCAGCGTGGAAGCCGTCGAAATTGCCGAGCGCGATCACGCCGCCGCGCAGAGGCTCGTCAATGCGGGTGTGGCCGACCAGGCGGATCATGAGGTGGATAACCGGCGCAAGCCATCCACGACACCCGTTTCTCCGAGCGAAGACGAGGGGCTATGCCGAGCGAAGTCGAGGCTGCGACGGCGCAGGTTCTCACTGCGCTCGAACGAGCCCCTCGTCTTCGCTCGGGGAAACGATATGGGGCGGCGCGTCAATTCTTGTCGCCCGGTCCGGCCGGCGGCGTCAGCGGCACCAGCCCCGCCTTAAGAATGCGGATCGCGTTGCCGCCCATCGCGGCGCGGATATCCTCGTCGCTGAAGCCCGCGTCGATCAGCGCTTGCGTCACCTGTACCAGCTTCGACGTGTCGAAACGCACCGTGGTGGCGCCGTCATAATCGCTGCCGAGCGCGACATGGTCGATGCCAACGAGGTCGCGGACATGCTTCATGGCGTTGGCGATGCTCGCGGGCGAGGTGTCGCACACCGCGGCGTCCCAATATCCGATGCCGATCAGGCCGCCGGTCGCGGCAACGCCCCTAATCTGCGCGTCGCTGAGGTTGCGGTTGACCTTGCACGTCGCCTGGACACCGCCGTGGCTGGAGACGACGGGGCGGCGCGCGATCTTGAGGATATCGGCGACGCAGGCGTTCGAGCAATGCGCGATGTCGACGATCATGCCCTTCGCCTCCATCTCGGAGACTATTTGCCGTCCGATCGGGGTTAGGCCGCCTTTTTTCAGGCCGTGCATCGAGCCGGCGAGATCATTGTCGAAGAAATGGGTGAGCCCCGCCATGCGGAAGCCCGCGGCGTAGAGCTTGTCGAGGTTCGCGAGCTTGCCTTCGAGGCCGTGCAGTCCCTCGATGCTGAGCATCGCGCCGACGGGCGGCACCTTGCTGCGGCGTTCGGCGAGCAGGCTATCGATATCCTCGGGCGCGGCGACCGCGCGCAGCTGGCCTGCCGATGCGGCGACGGCGCGGTGGAGCTTTTCGGCGTGCCACAAAGAGCGTTCGAGCAGCGAGTTCCATGTCCGCACCGGCTGGAGCTGTGCGATCACGAGGCCGGTGATATTGTCGGTATCGCTGCCGTTCGCGTCGTAATTCTGGCCCTTCGGCGACTTGGTCGTGCTCGCGAGGATTTGCAGCGCGACATTGCCGTCCTCGAGCCGGGGTAGATCCATATGGCCGCGGTCGGCGCGATCGAGGATGCTGCGCTTCCAGAGCAGGGTATCACTGTGGAGGTCGACGATCGTCAGCGTCCGGTGCAGCGCTTTCGCGCGTTCGCTGACTTGCGGCAGCGGCTTGCCGTCGACCTTGTTCATCCCGCGCTCGAGCATGCCGGGGGCGAACGTGAAAAAGGCGAGCGCGGCGACCGCGACAAGAAGCAATATGCCGATCAGCCAGCGACGCATGGGCTTATTTCCTCGTCAGCGTGACGAAGCTGTAGGCCGGGCGGCCGGCGTCGTCGGCGGGATGATCCTCGCGCGCCGCCTCGTGCCAGTCGGCGGCGGGCGGATAGTCGATGATCGCGTCGCCCCGGGGCTCGATTGCGACTTCGGTCAGTTCGATACGGTCGGCGAGCGGCAGGAAGAGGCGATAGATTTCGGCGCCGCCGATCACCATCACATGCGGCGCATTGGCGAGTTTGAGGGCTTCCTCGATCGTCGCCACGGGCTCGGCGCCCTCGTCCTGCCAGTCGGGATCGCGGGTGAGCACGATATGGCGACGGCCCTCGAGGATGGCGGGCAGGCTGTCGAAGGTCTTGCGCCCCATGATCATCGGGCGCCCCATTGTCAGCTGCTTGAAGCGGCGGAGGTCGGCGGGCAGGTGCCAGGGCATCTTGCCGCCGGCGCCGATCACGCCATTGGCAGCGCGCGCGAGGACGAGGGTGATTTCGGGACGGTTCATGCGGGAGGGACTCCGACCCAGGTGGCATGGCCGAGCTTGCGGCCGTCGCGGACCTCGGCCTTGCCATAATGATGGACGTGGCACGCGGGGTCGGCGAGCAGGTCCGGCACGGTTTCGATCCCGCCGCCGATCAGATTGTGCATCACGACCGGCAGCGCCGCGGTGTCGGTGCTGCCGAGCGGCAGGCCTGCGACGGCGCGGATATGATTTTCGAACTGGCTGGTGGCCGCTCCCTCGATCGTCCAGTGGCCGCTGTTGTGGACGCGCGGCGCCATTTCGTTGAATATCGGGCCATCGTCGGTGGCGAAGAATTCGCCGGTGAGGACACCGACATAGTCGAGATCTTCGGCAATGCGCGCCATCAGCGCGCGCGCCTCGTCCTGCTGGTCGAGGACGATCTGCGGCGGCGGCAGCGTCGAGGTTGCGAGGATGCCGCCTTCGTGGACGTTGACGGGCGAGTCCCAGAAGCGCGTCTCGCCGTCGATGCCGCGCACCAGCAGCACCGAAAATTCATGGTCGAAAGTCACGAAGCCTTCGAGCACTGCGGCGTGTCGGTCGATGCCGTCCCAGGCTGCATCGGCGTCGGCGGCTGTGGCGAGCCTTGCCTGCCCCTTGCCGTCATAGCCCATGCGGACGGTCTTGAGGATCGCTGGGGCGCCGACCCGGTCGAGTGCGGTATCGAGCGCGGCACGATCGGGGACCGCCGCGAACGGCGCCGGGCGGCCGCCGAGACCGGCGACGAAATTTTTTTCGGCAAGGCGGTCCTGCGCGATCTCGAGCCCCGTCGCACCGGGGCGCACCGCGACATGGCCCGACAGGAAGCGCACCGTGTCGACGGGCACATTCTCAAATTCATAGGTCACGACATCGCAATGCGCGGCAAAGGCGGCAAGGCGCGGTTCGTCGTCCCACGCCGCCTGCGTGTGCTGCGCGGCAACGTCGGCGGCAACGCTCTCCCGGTCGGGCGCAAAAATATGGACGCGGTAGCCGAGTTGCGCTGCGGCGACGGCGAGCATGCGCCCGAGTTGGCCGCCGCCGAGAATGCCGATCGTAGAACCGGGTGGCAGCAAAAGATCAGCCCTCGCGCACGGGAATAGGGGCAACGGCGCTCGTCTGCGCGTCGCGCCAGGCGTCGAGTTTTTGTGCCAGATTGGCATCATTATTCGCGAGCAGGGCGGCGGCGAACAGCCCCGCGTTGGTGGCGCCCGCCTTGCCGATCGCAAAGGTCGCGACGGGAACACCGCCCGGCATCTGGACGATCGAATAGAGGCTGTCGACGCCGCTCAATGCCGCCGACTGGACGGGAACGCCGAGCACCGGGACGCGCGTCATTGAGGCCACCATGCCGGGGAGGTGCGCGGCGCCGCCCGCGCCTGCGATGATCGCTTTCAGGCCGCGGTCCGCCGCGCTTTTGGCATAGTTTACAAGCCGGTCGGGGGTGCGATGCGCCGATACGATCTGCACTTCGTGCGCGATGCCGAACTCTTCGAGAATCTGGACCGCGTGCGCCATCGTCGGCCAGTCCGACTGGCTGCCCATGACGACACCAACATTCACCTTGGTCTGCGGGGCCGCTCCGGCCATTCCAATCCCTCCTGCCCCGGCGTTCGTCATGCGTGAATCGCCATTGCTCCCCCTAGCGACTGCTTTGCGCGCGGGCAACGCCGCGCAATTCATACCGCCGCGTTTACCGATTGGTATCAAGTCGGGACTAGGGTCGCCGCTCAATAGTCGTCGGCATTCGGCCGGGGATCGTGGGTTGGTTCGGGGACGTTGAATGGATAGCGTAGGGGGGGCACGGATCGCGGTCGACCAGTTCGGTACCGTGGCCGTAGACTCCATCGAGGACCAGCTGCGTGAAATACGCCGGGAACGCGACGCCTTGCGCCGCGAAAACCGCGTGTTGAAGATCGCCGTCGCCGAACTCGAACGTGTGTCCGAGCGCGATACTCTGACGCCCTTGTTCAATCGGCGTTACTTCCTGACCGCGATCCACCACCGCATGGCGCGGTTCGAACGGCACGCCGAACGCGCCGCGGTCGTCTTTATCGACGTCAACCAGCTTAAATATATCAATGACAGCTTTGGCCATGCCGCGGGCGACTTCGCGCTGATGGAGATCGCCAAGCGGCTCGCCGGTTCGATCCGCGCGACCGACGTCGCGGCGCGCATCGGCGGCGATGAGTTCGGGCTGATCCTTGACCAGTCGAGCGAGGCCGGCGCGCGCGCGCAGGTTGAGCGCCTCTGTGACGTGCTGAGCGCCGCGCCCGCCGACTATGACGGGCACGAGATCGCGCTATCGGCATGCTTCGGGGTCGCGATGCTGCAGACCGGGATGACCGAATCCGACATATTGGCCGCGGCAGACCGCGACATGTATCGCAGCAAGCAGGGGCTCGCCGGTCTTCCGGGTCACCGATAGCCGCCGCTAACCGCGCGTTAACCAAAAAGGCGCATCCTCCCATGACGACAGGGGGGTAAGATGCGAAACCAGGCCGACCCATATCTCGACATCCAGAACCGGATTACCGGACAGATCGGTGCGCTCGCCGAAGCACTGCCGCATTGCGCGCTGGCGCAGATCGTGCAGGGGATCGACGACATTCGCTGCCTTGCGCGCGACAATGGCTTTGCTGCGGTCGAAACGCTGGCGAGTCGGCTCGAATCGGCGGTCGCGGGTGGCGGTTATCGCGCCGCGATCCTGACCTATCTCGACGCGATGAGCGATGCGGCGGCGGTGCCGCGGGGACCGCTGCCGTCCGCCGCGCAGGAAGCCTGGCTCGCCTCGGTCGCAGTGCGCCTGGGTCATTGACCGCGCCCGCCTGACCCTTCAAATCTGACGTCATGGATGCAATCATGCTTGCACTTGTGGCGGTACTGCTCGCCAATGCCGACGGGCGCAGCGGGATTATGCTGTCGCGGCTCGTGAGCGCGCGCAGCGACCGGCGCTTGACGGTCGGGATCGCTTTTTCGGCTTTCATCGTCAATGCGGTCATCGCGGCGATAGCGGGTGCGATTGCCAATCGAATGATCGGGCAGGGGGTGGCCGCGCTGCTGGTGGCGCTGGCGATGCTCTCCGCAGCGGCCGCGCTGCTGTGGCGGGTGAAGCTGCTTCCCGATCCGGTCGCGGATGATGCGTCGCCCCCGATATTGGCCGGCCGGATGCTCGCGAATCAGTTCGGCGATCGCAGCCATTTCCTGATCGGCGCGCTCGCCGCGACGAGCGGCGCGGGGCAATGGGCGGCGGCGGGGGGACTGGTCGGCTGGACGCTGGCGATGCTGCCTTTCCTCGCCTTCGGTCCGGAGCTCGCTCAGCGGCGCGCGGCGCGCAACCTGCGCTGGGCGGCTGCCGCGATTCTGATCCTCTGGGGCCTTCGCACCGCGCTCGGCGCATTTGGTCTGATCGGTTAATTCCTTCGAATGGTTCGCCTTCATCGTTTTTGTCGATGAAACTCACCCAAAGCTTTAATGGGAAAGTCGAGCCCCGCCGCGCTATATGGGTCTGACAACAGAAAGGATGTTCCCATGTCCGAGAAAAACAACAATGCTCCCGCCGTCGCCGATGCGCTCAATGCGTTGCTCGCCGACAGTTTTGCGCTCTATCTGAAGACGAAAAATTATCACTGGCACGTTCAGGGGCCGCGCTTTCGCGAGCTGCACCTGTTGTTCGATGAGCAGGCGGCGCAGATTTTCGCGACGACCGACCTGATCGCCGAGCGCGTTCGCAAGAATGGCGCACTGACCTTGCGTTCGATCGGCGACGTCAGCCGCCGCGCGTCGATCCGCGACGATGACAGCGCGGGGGCCGACGCCGAGGCGATGATCCGCACGCTGGCCGGCGACAACAAGATATTGCTCGGCCAGCTCAAGGAAGTGAAGGCCGCAGCCGAAGCCGATGGCGATATCGCGACGAGCGGGCTGGTCGATGGCTGGGCCGACGAGACGCAGCAGCGCATCTGGTTTCTGGAGGCGACGCTGGGCTATTGATTGCGAAACGCCTTCCCCCTGGATGGAGGAAGGATACGCAGTCTTGCCGCAAAGCGGCTAGGCAAAGCTGGATGGCGAAAGGGTGCGTTCGAGTAACGCCGCTTCAGGACGCACCTTCGCGCCCACCGCTGCGCCCCGGACTGGATCCGGGGCGCGCTGCCTCCCCCATCAAAGGGGAAAGGATTTCGCGGCTGCTATCGAGGCAACCGAACAGAATCTGATCAGCGCTGCTTCTTCGCCGTGCTCGCGGTGAAATCCGGGTCCTTTTTGGCCACCCAATCGACAAATTTCCGTACATTGGGGTTCGCCAGCAGGCCATCGACATCCATTCCGTGGCGCTGCAGTTCCGAATTGGTAAAATTCGCGATCAGCGTTTGCTGGCAAATGGGGTGCATCGGCACGACGTCGCGCCCGCCCCGGCTCTTGGGGACGGGATGATGCTAGACAATCACTTTTCCCGTCGGGCGACCGCATAGCCAGCACGGCGGTACGACGGTTGGCGGAGCTTCCTCGGTACGATGCAGGTCGCCGTAAGGATCATGCTTTGAATGTTTGCGGGCCATGAATCTGCCTGAATTGCCTAAGATTTGGCGCGCGCCGATCGCGAAATAAAAAGGGCGGCCCGAAAGCCGCCCTTTTCGTTTTTCCTGTCCTGCCGATCAGTCCTGATGCGGCTGGATGTTCACCGCGGCGAATTTGCCGCGATCGTCGACTTCGATGTCGAACGCGACGCGGTCGCCTTCGTCGAGGCCCGCCATGCCGGCGCGCTGTACCGCGCTGATGTGGACAAAGGCATCGGCCTGTCCGTCGTCGCGCGCGATAAAGCCGAAGCCCTTCGTCGTGTTGAAGAATTTGACGGTGCCCGAAGTGCGTTCACCGGTCAGCTGACGCCGACCGCGGGCACCACCGGGTGCGGCGCCGCCGGGTGCGCCGCGATCGTCGCGGCGCGGACCATTGTCCTCGATCGGCATCGGTTCGCCTTCTATCTTGAGATCGATGGCCGAAACCTTGCCGTTGCGTTCGACGAGCGTGAAGCCGAGCGGCTGGCCCGAAGCGAGGCCCGCAAGCCCTGCCTGTTCGACCGCGCTGATGTGGACGAACACGTCTTCGCCGCCATCGTCGCGGGCGACGAAACCGAAGCCCTTTGCCGCGTTGAAGAATTTGACCGTGCCATTGCCTTCGCCGACGACCTGCGCGGGCATCCCGCCACCACGTCCGCCGCCGAAGCCGCCACCGCCGCCACGATCGCCGCCGCCGAAGCCGCCGCGGTCACCGCCGCCGAAGCCGCCGCCGGGACGATCACCGCCGCCGAAGCCGCCGCGGTCGCCGAAGCCGCCGCCGCGATTGCCGCCGCCATAGCTGTCGCCGCCATAAGGTGCAGGTTCGAAGCTGTCGAAATTGCCGAAATCATCGCGCTTGCCGCGCCCCCGCTGGCCGCGGCGATCCTTGTTGAAACTCATTGTCTAATAGTCGCTTTCGGTTCGTCCATACCCCATTCGATCAGCGTCTTGCGTCGGACGGGGACGCAGTTCACCATGGGCACAGACTCGCCCCGTGCCTCTAACGGCGAAATATATAGCCTAAATGAACCTACTCTGCGAACGGAAAATTCAAGCCCGCGATCAGAATAAGGCGCGCTTTGCCGCAGGCGCATGGCAGGCGGCCTGCATCCCCGAAAACCAGTCATTGAGCGGCAAGGCCGCTTGGCCTAAGGCGAGCTGCATGACTGTCTATTTCCACGAAGAAGATTTGCCCGAGGGCGTGCTGGGGTCCGGCGCGGTCGCCATCGATACCGAGACGATGGGTCTGAACCCGCTGCGCGACCGGCTGTGCCTCGTCCAGATCAGCGACGGGTCGGGCGACGAGCATCTCGTCCGCTTCAAACCCGGCAGCAGCTTTGAAGCGCCGGTGTTGAAGGCGATATTGACCGATCCCAACCGGTTGAAACTTTTCCATTTTGCGCGTTTCGACATCGCGGCGCTGCAACAGGCGCTCGGCGTCGTGACGGCGCCCGTCTATTGCACCAAGATCGCCTCGAAGCTGATTCGCACTTACACCGACCGCCACGGGCTGAAGGAACTGGTGCGCGAATTGCTGGGTCAGGAAGTGTCCAAACAGCAGCAGTCGAGCGACTGGGGCGCCGCCGAGCTCAGCGATGCGCAGCGCGATTATGCCGCGAGCGATGTGCGTTTCCTGCATGCGATGAAGGAGATTCTCGACGCACGTCTGGCACGCGAAGGACGCACCGAGCTGGCGCAGGCCTGTTTCGATTTCCTGCCGACGCGCGCGGCACTCGACCTCGCGGGTTGGCCCGAGGTCGATATTTTCGCGCATATGTGAAGAGTGATTCGCGAAGACCATGTCCGAACGCGCCGATCTTGACCGCACGATGCGCCGCATGTGGGCGGCGAGCGGGTCGAACCATGACCGCGTCGTGCGTATCCTGCGCTATGGCTTGCCGCTCGTCATCGGCGTCGTCGCGTCGATACTCGTCTTTTCGCCCTTCACCCAGCGCGCCGAGATCAGCTTTCTCTTGTCGAAGGACAAGGTCGACATGGCGAGCGAGCGGATGAAGGTGACGCGCGCCGAATATCGCGGCCAGGACGCCAAGGGGCAGCCGTTCGCGCTGCTCGCGGGCAGCGCGGTCCAGAAAAGCTCGGCCGAACCGATCGTGCGGATGACCGACCTGTCGGGGGCGATTCGCCTCACCGACGGTCCGGCGACGATTGTCGCGAAGCAAAGCGCCTATAATATGGACACCGAAAAGGTGGACGTGCCGGGGCTGGTCCAGGTCAAGAGTGCTGATGGCTATCGCATCGACGCCAGCAATGTCGCGGTCGACCTCAAGACGCGCAGCCTTGCCGGGCAGGGCGGCGTCAATGGAAGCCTGAACATCGGCCAGTTTTCGGCCAACCAGCTGTCCGCCGACCTCGACAAACGGATCGTGCGCCTGCAGGGCAATGCGCGGCTGCGGATCAATCAGGGAGTGCTCAAATGAACCGCGTATCGCCGACGAAGAGCGTGGCGCTTGCGGGCGTGGGTTTTGCTTTGACCAGCCTTGCGTTGCTGTCGGCCGGCAATGGCGGCGACACCGCGCAGGCACAGGCGCTCGCCAATCACAATAGCGGCGCGCCGGTCGATTTCGCCGCCGGCAGTATCGAGGTCCAGGACCGCGCCGACCGCGTCGTCCTCGAGGGCAATGTTCGCGTTACGCAGGCGGGACTGACGGTGACCGCGCCGCGGATGACGGTGGCTTACACGCGGAGCGGCGGCACCGACGTCAACCGGCTCGACGCCACCGGCGGCGTGACGGTGGTGAAGGGCGACGAGACGGCGAAGGGCAATGTCGCCATCTATGACCTCGACCGGCGGCTGATCACGATGGTCGGCAACGTCGAGCTGCGCCAGCGCGGCAACAACCTGCGCGGCGGGCGGCTCGTCATCGACCTCAACAGCGGCCGTGCGACCGTCGACGGGCGCGGCGCGGCGCGCGGTCCCGACGGCAATCCGGTGCAGGGCGGCACCGGCGGGCGCGTCACCGGCACCTTCACGGTACCGGAAAGAAAGCAGTAACCAGCCGCTTTTACCGACCTGCAACCATATAGCGTCACCATCGAAGCGGGACCAGATCATCTGCGGAGCCGGGGGGCGACGCCGCATAGTCGAAAGCAGCCCCCATGCGCTTTTCCCCGATCGTCCCGCCCCGACGTCCTTTATTCGGCCGCCGCCAGCTACCCCCTGCCGCGATCGTGCCCTCCCCGACATCCGAGGAACGACGGCTGATCGACCGAATCATGCGGCACGCGGGGCCGCGCGAGTCACGTTAAGAAAGAATTTCTCACACAAAGGCACGAAGGCATAAAGGTTTCTAAACCCCGTTCGCCCTGAGCTTGTCGAAGGGCCGTTTTTCTCTTCGGCGTAGCGGAGAAAATACGGTGCTTCGACAAGCTCAGCACGAACGGGAAGAGCGTTTCTTTGTGCCTTCGTGCCTTTGTGTGAGAAAATCCTAATCTTCATGTCGCGGGAACCGAAGCTTGGTGTTCCGCGCGCCGACGCCTACATGGGGCGCGCATGCCGCCTGACACCTCTACTTCCGCCGACGCTTCACGCGAGCCGCCCGTCCTGGCGACGCTGCGGCGGTTCCTGCCCTATCTGTGGCCAGCGGGGCAGCGCGAGCACAAGATCCGCATCACCCTTGCGGGGCTCATCGTGCTCGTCTCGAAGGGCGTGCAGCTGTCGATGGGCTTCCTCTATGGCGCCGCGATCGACCGCATGGCGCCGGGGATGGAAGAGGGCGTCGCGCTCGCGATCGGGCTGGTGCTCGCCTATGCCGGGGCGCGCTTTGCCGGGGTGTTGTTCGACAATCTGCGCAATGTGGTGTTCGAACGCGTCGGGCAGGATGCGACGCGCGAGCTGGCGATTGCGACCTTCAGCCATCTGCACGCGCTGAGCCTGCGCTTTCACCTCGCGCGGCGGACAGGCGAGGTCACCAAGGTGATCGAGCGCGGGACCAAGAGCATCGACACGATGCTCTATTTCCTGCTGTTCAACATCGCGCCAACGATCATCGAGCTTATCGCCGTTCTGATCATCTTCTGGACCAAGTTCAGTTTCGGGCTCGCCAGCGCGACGGCGTTGATGGTCGTCGTCTACATCATCTTCACGCGCAAGGTGACCGACTGGCGCAACGCGCTGCGCACGCGGATGAACGATCTCGACACGCTGACGATCGGGCGCAGCGTCGACAGCCTGCTCAATTACGAAACGGTCAAATATTTCGGCGCCGAGGCGCGCGAGGAAGCGCGGTATCGCGACGTCGCCGACCAATATGCGCGCGCCGCGGTCAAGAGCGAGAACAGCCTTGCGTGGCTCAACATGGGCCAGAGCCTGATCACCAACGCCGCGCTGGCCGGGGCGATGGCGTACACCGTGTGGGGCTGGTCGAAGGGGCAGTTCCAGGTCGGCGACGTGGTGCTGGTGAACACGCTGCTCGCGCAGCTGTTCCGCCCGCTCGACATGCTCGGCATGGTTTACAGGGTGATCCGCCAGGGGCTGATCGACATGGAGGCGATGTTCCGCTTGATCGACACCCCGTCCGAGATCAGCGATGCGCCGGACGCAAAACCGCTGGTCGTGAATGGCGGCGCGGTGGCGTTCGAAAATGTCGTCTTCGGCTACGAGCCTGACCGCACGATTTTGAACGGCGTGAGTTTCGCGGTCGGCGCGGGCGAGACGCTGGCGATCGTTGGGCCGTCGGGCGCGGGCAAGTCGACGATCGCGCGGCTGCTTTTCCGTTTCTATGACCCGCAAGGCGGGCGTGTGCTGATCGACGGACAGGATATCAGCCAGGTTACGCAAAAAAGTTTGCGCGGCGCGATCGGCATCGTCCCGCAGGACACCGTGCTGTTCAACGACAGCATCGGTTACAATATCGCCTATGGCCGCGAAGGCGCGAGTGCCGACGAGGTCGCGGCGGCGGCCGAGGGCGCGGCGATCGACGGCTTTATCGGCATCCTGCCGCAAGGTTACGATACCGAAGTCGGCGAACGTGGGCTGAAGCTGTCGGGCGGCGAGAAGCAACGCGTCGCGATCGCGCGGACCTTGCTCAAAAACCCGCCAGTGCTGATCCTCGACGAGGCGACGAGCGCGCTCGACAGCCGCACCGAGGCGGCGATCCAGGACACGCTCGAACGCATCGCGGCGCGGCGCACGACGCTGGTGATCGCGCACCGACTGTCGACGGTGACCGGCGCCGACCGCATCATCGTGCTTGATCACGGGCGCGTCGCCGAGACGGGGACGCACGACCAGCTGCTCGCGATGCGGGGGCTGTATGCCGATATGTGGGCAAGGCAGCAGGCGGAGAAGGAAGAGGGGACGGTTTAGGCCGTCGTCGGTGTTTCGGCTTCGCCGGTCGGCGTTTCCGTTTCGCCTTCTTCGCGACTCTCGCTGGCGTCGGCCATTGGTGGTTCAAGCGCGTCCTTCCGTCCAAAACCCATGGTAGCAAGCACGTTGTCGCGGCGGACGAAGCCGTGGACCAGCGCGGCGGTCAAATGGCCGAGGATGAGCGCGAAGAGCGCGAAGGCGGCGAGCGCATGGAGCTGTCGGAGCAGGCCGAAGGCGAGCGCGTCGGGCGGCAGGATCGGCGGCAGGACCCATCCCGCGCCGAGGCGGACCGGGTAGCTGCCCGCCGACAGCATCGCCCAGCCGATCAGCGGCAGCCCGATCATCGCGAGGTAGAGGAGGATATGCGAAGCGCGCGCCACTCTGGCCTGTGCGCGCGGCAAGTCGTCGGGCAGCGGCGGCGCGGGCGTGCCGATACGAATCGCTAGCCGGATACACGCGAGCAGCAGGATCGCGATCCCGAGCGGGCGGTGCAGCGCGAGCAGCGCGCTATAGGCAGGGCCGGCGGTCGAGACCATCGCGATGCCGATGAACAGCATCGCGATGATGAGCGCCGCCATCGTCCAGTGGAGCAGGCGGATCGCGAGCGCGAAACGGTCGGGCAACATCAACGTCCTCCCTGCATCATTTTCTTGCCGACAGCGCTCGGTCCCGGCGTCTCGACCGCGCGGCGCCGGAACGACGCGGCGTAAGCGGCCGACCGCGCGGCGAGCAGCGGGTCATCGGACAGCGCGACGCCGTCAGGCAGGATCGTCGGGTCGAAGGTGATGTCGCGGCAGGCGCCGCTCTCCTCCGGCTCGGCGCGCGCGATGGTCAGCGTCCCGGCGTCGACCTGGCGGCGCCCGGCGGGCCACATGACCGTCGCATTGTCGGTTGGGTCCCCCGGCGCCGCGACGGTCACGATCATGCGCCAGCGCAGCGGTGCCTTGGCGAGCCGGCCGCGTAGTTCGTCGAACAGATAATCGGTGGGCAGGCTGGCGAGCGCCGCCTTGTCGAGTGCGCCAAAGGGAGCTTCGGGCTCGAACGCCCAGCGGACGGGGTGCGATGCCCCCGCGTGGTCGACGAAGCGGAAGGCGTTGATGCTGTAATAGGTGCCGTTGGCGAAGCTGTCGGGCAAGGGCGATGCTGCGAGAAATTCCTGATAGGCACGGGTTTCGGGATGGTCGGCGAGATAGGCCTTCATCGCTGCGGGATCGGGCTTTCCGGTCGCAGGGTCGGGGCGCGTCGCACGCTGGAGCGCGACAAAGGCGTCGGCGGTCGCGACCGGAAAGATCGGGGTATGGTCCAGCGCCATCCGCCAGATATGGCCGTCCGAGCCCTTCAACTGCAACGCCATCGCGTGAAAGACATTGCGGCCGTCGGTCGCGAACGGGTTGCCGCCGCCGGTCGAGAAGCGGCCGACCACCGCATAGCGGCCGGGCGCGAGCAGGCGTGCCTTCGAAAGGTCCGACGCCTTGCCATTCGCTTCGAATTCGCCGGTGAAACAGAGTCCCTTCGCATGCGCGCGGCGGTAGCCGGCGTGCTTTCCGGCATTGGATTCGAGCGCGTCGGCGATCGTGCTGCCGCCGTTGCGCGGTGGACCGATCCAGCCGCCCGCCCAGGCGAAGCCGGCGAGCAGCGCAAGCGGCGCCGCCGCAATCGCGGCGATGGTCAGGCGGGGTGGACGAGGCTTGGTCACGTCGAAATCCTTGCGATCGGGCGCCAGGACGGCGGCGAGGGCTGTTGTCCCAACCACCTTCGATGGGTGTCGCCCGAAAGTTACAACGGGCCAAAATTTGCGCCGCACAAACTTGACCCCGAACGCTCGCTCCCACTAGGCAATGGCCATGCCGCATGACACCAGCCTGATCGGAACCATCGTTGCCGGTCTGGGCGTGGCGTTCCTGATGGGCGCGCTGGCGCACCGGCTCAAGATATCGCCGATCGCGGGTTATCTGCTGGCGGGCATATTGGTCGGGCCGTTCACGCCGGGGTTCGTCGCCGACACCGGGCTGGCGATGCAGCTCGCCGAGATCGGCGTGATCCTGCTGATGTTCGGGGTCGGGCTCCATTTTTCGCTGAAAGATCTGATGTCGGTCCGCAAGATCGCGGTGCCGGGGGCGATCGCGCAGATCGCGGTCGCGACCGCGCTCGGCATGATGCTCGGGTTGTGGCTCGGCTGGTCGATCGAGGGCAGCGCGGTGTTCGGGCTCGCGCTGTCGGTCGCGTCGACCGTCGTGCTGCTGCGCGCGTTGCAGGCGCGCGACATGGTCGAGACCGAAAAGGGGCGAATCGCAGTCGGCTGGCTGATCGTCGAGGATCTGGTGATGGTGCTTGCGCTGGTGCTGCTGCCCGCGATGTTCGGCGATCGCGGCGACGAGGGGAGCGGGGCGGGGCTGCTGCAATCGGCGGGCATTGTGTTGGTGAAGATCGTCGGGTTCGTCGCCTTCATGTTCGTCATCGCGCGGCGGGTGCTGCCGTGGGTGCTGCACTGGGTCGCACATTCGGGATCGCGCGAGCTGTTCCGCCTGGCGGTGCTGGCTATCGCGCTGGGGGTGGCGTTCGGCGCGGCAGTGATTTTCGATGTGAGCTTTGCGCTCGGTGCCTTTTTTGCCGGCATGATCCTGGGCGAGACGCAGCTGTCGCGCCGCGCGGCGGAAGAGACGCTGCCGCTGCGCGATGCGTTTGCGGTGCTGTTTTTCGTGTCGGTGGGGATGCTGTTCGATCCCAAGGTGCTTATCGAGCAGCCGGGGCCGGTGCTGGCGACGGTCGCGATCATCCTGTTCGGCAAGTCGCTGGCGGCCTATGCGCTCGTCCGGGCGTTCGGGCATGGTTCGGGCACCGCGCTGACGGTGTCGGTCAGCCTCGCGCAGATCGGCGAATTCTCGTTCATCCTCGCGGGGCTGGGGGTCGGGCTGAAAGTGTTGCCCGAAACGGGGCGCGACCTGATCCTCGCGGGGTCGATGCTGTCGATCCTGTTCAACCCGATCCTCTTCACGCTGGTGATGAAGCATGTTCGCAAGACCCAGGTCGAGGACGCGCCGGCGGAGGAAGAGGACGTGCCCGCGCCGTGCAACGCGGGCGTCGTGCTGATCGGCTATGGCCGTGTAGGCAGCCACATCGGCAGCCTGATCTGCGGGCGCGGCGAGGGGCTGACGGTGATCGAGGACCAGAAGGACATGGCCGCCGCTGCCCGCGCGGCGGGGGCCACGGTGATCGTTGGCGACGCGACGAAGGAAAGCATCTTGCGGCAGGCGGGAATCGACGAAGCTTCGACCCTGCTGATCGCGATCCCCGAAGGGGTCGAGGCGGGCGCGATCGTGCGACGCGCGCGGGCGATCAATCCCAAGCTGGTCATTGTCGCGCGCGCGCATTCGGACGAGGAGGTCGACGATCTGGTACGCCGCGGCGCCGATCATGTCGTGATGGCCGAGCGCGAAACCGCGTCGCGGATGGCCGAGCGGGCGATGCTGACTTTGGCTTAGTCCAACGCCAATTTCCGTTCGTGTCGAGCGAAGTCGAGACACCTATCGGAGCAGCCCTATGTCGAGAGGCATCTCGACTTCGCTCGATGCGAACGAAAAAAGGCTTGAAATGGTTGAGGTCGGGGCTTCCCCCGCCCCTCCAAACTTCCTATCGCCACCCACAATGTCCGCCGACGCCCTCCTCCCGCTCCTTAAATCCACTTTCGGTTTCGACCATTTCCGTGGCCGTCAGGGCGAGGTCGTCGATCGCGTGATGGCGGGCGAACGCACGCTCGCGGTGATGCCGACGGGGGCGGGCAAGTCGCTGACCTATCAGCTGCCCGCGGTCGCGCTGAACGGTTGCGTCGTCGTCGTGTCGCCGCTGATCGCGCTGATGCACGACCAGCTGCGCGGCGCGCGCGCGGCGGGGATTCGCGCAAGCAGCCTCACCAGCGTCGACGCCGACTGGGCCGAGACGCGGCAGGCGTATCGCGACGGCCAGCTCGACCTCTTGTACGTGGCGCCCGAGCGCGCGACGGGCGAGGGGTTCCGCAGCTTGCTCGAGGCGCAGACGCCGGCGCTGTTCGCGATCGACGAAGCGCATTGCGTCAGCGAATGGGGGCATGATTTCCGCCCCGATTACCGATTGCTCCGCCCGTTGCTCGACGCCTTTCCGGCGGTGCCGCGGCTCGCGCTCACCGCTACCGCCGACAAACACACGCGCGAGGATATCCTCGTCCAGCTCGGGATTCCGACCGACGGGCTGATCCTCGCGGGCTTCGACCGGCCGAACATCCGTTATGCGGTCCGCCCGCGCGTCAGCCCGGCGAAGCAACTTGTCGACTTCATCGCCGCCAATCCGGGGCCGGGGATCGTCTATGCCCCGACGCGCAGCGGCACCGAACGGCTCGCCCAGCAGATTGCGGCGGCGACGGGGCGCAGCGTCGCGGCCTATCATGCGGGGCTCGATCCCCAACTGCGCGCGCGCGTCCAGCATGATTTCGTCGCATCGGAGGACGGCATCGTCACCGCGACGGTCGCCTTCGGCATGGGGATCGACAAGCCCGATGTGGGCTTCGTCGCGCATGCAGGCCTGCCGAAATCGATCGAGAGCTATTATCAGGAAACCGGACGCGCGGGGCGCGACGGCGATCCCGCCGAGGCGATGATGCTGTGGGGCGCCGACGATTTCGCACGCGCGCGGATGCGGCTTTCGGAGCTGCCCGAGGCGCGGGTCGCGGGCGAACGCGTGCGGCTCAATGCCTTGGCGGCGCTGGTCGAGACGGTCGAATGCCGCCGCGCGTTGCTGCTGCGGCACTTTGGCGAGAACCCGCCCGACCGCTGCGGCAACTGCGACAATTGCCTCGAGCCCGGACGCCAGGTCGATGCAACGGTGCTGGCGCAAAAACTGCTGAGCGCGGTCTATCGCACTGGGCAAAGCTTTGGTGCGGGGCATATCGAGGCGGTGCTGACCGGGCGCAGCGACGAGCGGATCGCGAGCCGCGGGCATGATAAATTATCGGTGTTCGGCATCGTCGCGGGCGAGGAGGCGCGGCTGATCAAGCCGCTGGTGCGCAGCCTGATGGCGCGCGAGGCGCTCGATACGACCGAGCATGGCGGGCTGATGCTCGGCCCCGCAGCGCGCGCGATGATGAAGGGCGAAACGGCGGTGCTGATGGCCGAGCCGCCGGTAAAGCGGACGCAGCGCGAGGGCGGGCGGACGAACCGCGCCGACCGCGCGGCGGCGAATCCCGTCGGCGATCCGCTGTTCGACGCGCTGCGCGCGATGCGGCGCGAACTCGCGACCGAAGCCGGGGTGCCGCCCTATGTGATCTTTCACGACGCGGTGCTGCGCGCGATGGCCAGCGAGCGGCCCGCGACGCGGAGCGCGCTAGCCGACATTCCCGGCGTCGGCGGCAAGAAGCTCGAGGCGTGGGGCGATGCGTTTCTGAATGTGATTCGGCAGTTTTGATCGTCTGGTTCGACTGATCGCGGCCGCTCTATTCCAACATTTCGTCATTCCCGCGAAAGCGGGAACCAAGGGCTAGGCCCAGCCGACGGACGCTCTGGGTCCCCGCTTTCGCGGGGATGACGAATGTGGGGTAGGGCAGCTCACCATCCCTAAGCCGACATCCTTGGGCCGCAGTCGCACCTTCACGCTTGTCAGCAAGCGGGCGGCGGGAGTAGATCGCTGCCATGAGCGATTTTCGAACCCTGTCCGCCGACTTTAGCGTCGCCCCGCAGATCGGCATCGAGGATGTTGCCGAGGCGAAGGCCGCGGGTTTTGCGATGCTGATCAACAATCGCCCCGATGGCGAAGACCCGTTGGCACCGCAGGGCGGCGAGATCGCGCACGCGGCAGCGGCGGAGGGGCTCGCCTATGCCGCGATTCCGATCGGCCAGGCGGGGTTCAGCCATGCGCAGATCGACGCGCTCGACAATCTGCTCCACGGTGCGACGGGGCCGATCCTCGCCTATTGCCGGTCGGGCACGCGCTCGACGCATCTGTGGGCGCTGGCGCGCGCGCGCGCTGGCGACGATGTTGATGCAATCGTCGAGTCGGCCGCAAACGCGGGTTATGACCTCAGCGGTCTGCGGCCGATGCTGGACGCGCTCGCGGGGGAAAAATGAATCAGGCGGCGCTGGTCCAGCTGGGCGCATCGCTGATCGCGGTGTTTTTCATTGCCTGGCTGGTCGGCAAGATCGGGCTCGGCGCCGATCCGCGGATCGAGGACGCCGACCATGCGATCCGGCTCGCCGAAGAGGCCGAAGCGGGGTTTCGCGGGATCGAGGTCGCACGCGACCGCGCGGGCTTTGCCGCAATCGTGCAAAATGCCGAGGGGCGGATGATGCTGGTGCGCGCGCACGGAAGTCATTTCGCGGCGCGGCCGGTCGACGGACAGGTCGAAGGACGGCTCGACAAGGATTTTCTGACGCTCACGATGCCGGAAAGAACATTCGGGGCGGTGACACTGCAGCTGGGGAAGGATGCGGGGATGTGGGCGTCGCGAATGCGGAATATCGTCCGTGCCTGAGCTGCCCGATCCGGTCGTCTATGCGGTGCCCGCCTTCATCCTGTTGCTGATCGCCGAAATGATCGTCTCGCTGCGCAAGGACAAGAGGCGATACGAGGCGCGCGACACGTTGACCTCGCTGATGCTCGGCACGGTGAGCCAGGTCGCGGGCGCGCTTGTCGGGGCGGCGGTGATCGGCATGGCGGTGTGGGTGTACCAGTACCGCCTGTTCGACATCGGGATCGCGTTTAAGCAATGGTGGTGGGCGTGGATCCTCTGCTTCTTCCTCGATGACCTTGCCTATTACGCCTTCCACCGCAGTGCCCACCGCGTGCGCTGGTTCTGGGCGAGCCATGTTATTCATCACAGCAGCCAGCATTATAATCTGTCGACCGCGCTCAGGCAGACATGGACAGGCTTTTTCAGCCTGACCTTCCTGTTCCGCCTGCCGTTGTTCGTGATCGGCTTTCCGCCCGCGATGGTGTTCTTCTGTGCGGGGCTAAACCTGATCTACCAATTCTGGATCCATACCGAGGCGATCAAGCGGCTGCCCAAATGGTTCGAGTCGGTGATGAACACCCCGTCGCACCACCGCGTTCACCACGGGGTGAACCCGCGCTATCTCGATGCCAATTATGCCGGGGTCTTCATCATCTGGGACAAGATGTTCGGCAGCTTCGTCGCCGAGCGCGACGATGAGCCGGTGCGATACGGCATCGTCAAGCAGCTTGGCAGCTTCAACATCTTGTGGGCTGCGGTGCATGAATGGGTCGGGATCGCGAAGGATGTGTGGGCCGCGCCGTGGCGGCACAAGCTCGATTATATGTGGCGCGAACCCGGCTGGAGCCACGATGGCAGCCGCGCGACGAGCGCGATGATCCGCGAAAAATGGCGCGCGGGGCAATTAAATAGCGACAGTCCCTATTTATCCAAGACAGCCGAAGCTGATAAATAGGGACTGTCCCTATTTAATTGCGGGCCTTGCCTCGTCCTCTAATGACATTCATGTAAGCATCCGGGGCGACCGCCAGCAAGCGGCGTGAGGGAGAGTCGCGAACATGGATCATTTCGACATCATCGTCATCGGCGGGGGCAGCGCGGGCAGCGCGGCAGCGGGACGGCTCGCCGAAGATGGGTCGCGGACGGTGTGCCTGGTCGAGGCGGGCGGCACCAATGACATCGTGCGGGTCAAGACGCCGGGCTTCATGCCCTTCATCCCCAAATCGTCGAACTATCGCTATGAGACGGTGCCGCAGCCGGGGCTGAACGGCCGCATCGGATATCAACCGCGCGGGCGCGGGCTGGGCGGGTCGAGCGCGATCAACGCGATGGTCTATATCCGGGGGCACCAGTTCGATTACGACCAGTGGGCGGCGCTCGGCGCAACAGGGTGGAGCTACGCCGATGTGCTGCCCTACTTCAAACGCAGCGAGGGCAATGAACGCGGCGGCGATGACTATCATGGCGGCGACGGCCCGCTCAACGTCATGGACCAGCGCTGGCCCAATGTGACGAGCCGCCGCTTCATCGAGAGCGCGGCGTCGCTGCAATTGTCGCGCACCGCCGATTTCAATCGGCCCAACAATGAAGGCTTCGGCCTATATCAGGTAACGCAAAAACGCGGCGAACGCTGGTCGGCGGCGCGCGCCTATGTCGAGCCTTTGCGCGAAAGGGCGAATTTCGCGGTGCGCACCGGCGCTTTGGTCGAGAAGATCCTCGTCGAGCACGGACGCGCCACGGGGGTGGTAATCCGCCGCGGGAGAAGCCGCGAGACGCTGCGCGCGCGCGGCGGCGTGGTGCTGTCAGCGGGCGCCTTCAACAGCCCGCAGATTCTGATGCTGTCGGGGATCGGTCCCGGCGCGCATCTGAAGGACAAAGGCATCGACGTGGCCCTCGACCGGGCGGGCGTTGGCGCGAACCTGCAGGACCATATCGACTATGTGTCGAGTTGGGAGACGCGCTCGACCGAGCCGTTCGGCGATAGTTTTGGCGGCAGCTGGCGGATGGTGAAGGCGATCTTCGAGCATCGCACCAAGCGGAGCGGGATCATGACGACCTGTTTCGCCGAGGCGGGGGGCTTCTGGAAATCGCGGCCCGACCTGCCCGCGCCCGACATCCAATATCATTTCGTGCCCGCGATGCTCGAGGATCATGGGCGGACCAAGGTGAAGGGCCATGGCTTTTCGTGCCACGCCTGCGTGCTGCGGCCCGAGAGCCGGGGGACGGTACGGCTGGCGTCGGGCGATGCCGCGGCGGCACCAGCGATCGACCCGGGCTTTTTGACCGACGCGCGCGATATGGCGACGCTACGCGCCGGCGTCCGGATGATGCACCGCATCGCCGCCGCTCCGCCGCTGTCGGACTATGCCGGGGTCGACCGGCATCCGGTGGATATCGAGGACGACGCCGCGCTCGATGCGCTGATCCGCAGCCGCGCCGACACTGTCTACCATCCCGTCGGGACGTGCCGGATGGGGAATGACGCCGATGCGGTGGTCGACCCGACGCTGAAGCTGAACGGCATCGAAGGGCTGTGGGTCGCCGATGCGAGCGTCATGCCGCGGCTGGTGTCGGGCAATACCAATGCTCCGAGCATCATGATCGGCGAGCGGGCGGCGGATTTCGTGAAGGCGGCCCTAAGCTAGGCGCCGCACGCAGCGGCAAGCAGCGTGCCGCTCCGGGTCAAATCATAGCGACTGGCGGGCGGGCGCATGTCGAGCACTTCGCGCTTCACCAACCCGTGCTTTCCCAGTGCCGTTAGTCCCTGCGACAGCGCGCGCGGCGTGGCGGGGGTCAGCAGGCGCGACAACGCGTTGAAGCGGTCGTGCCCTGCGCCGATCCCGACGACGAGCGGCAGTCCCCATCGCGTCGCGGCGCCGGGGGGCAGGCCGATCTGCTGCTGCGCTTCAGCAATCATTGCCGCGCGGGCGGCGGCGGCTTTCCCTGCTTCGGAGAGGATATATTCGGGGCGGAGCGGATGGCCGTGGCCGGGGTTGCGCCGCACCCAGCCGATGGCCGCGGCCGCCTCCAGCGTGCGCGCGCAGCTGTCGCGCGACAGCCCGAGGCGGTGGATCAGTTCGACGAAGCGTGCGCCCTTGTGCGCCGCCAGATCGGCAAGCAGCGGGATCAGCCAGCGGTGGCTGCCAAGCTGCACCAGCAGCGGACCGGGTGCGGTTGACGGCATTTGCAACTAACTATACAAACCAGACTACAGGGGCAAGCGATAAGCGACGGGCGATTCTTGCTCCCGCCGGTCGCGCTGCGAAAAGGGAGGAATGATATGGCGCTTCAGATCGGATCCGAACTCACCTGTTCGATGGGGGTCAAGGATATGACCGCGGCGATCACCTGGTATGAGCGGGTGATGCAGTGCGAGCTGCTCTACCGCGCTGACGAGATTGGCTGGTGCGAACTCAAGACCCCGATGGCGGGCGTGAATATCGGGCTCAGCCAGGTCGAGAGCGTCGTGCAGGGCGGCGGCGCGACCAATGTGTTCGAGGTGGCCGATATCGACGCGGCGAAGGCGCATCTCGATGCCGAGGGGGTGCAGCAGGACGGCGATATCCTGCATATTCCAGGGCTGGTGAAGCTCATCACCTTCTACGATCCCGACGGCAATGCGTTCATGTTCTCGCAGTCCGAGATTGCGGCATGACTTTGCTCTGGTGGGCGGTCGCGGCGCTGGTCGCGCCCGCTGCGCCGGCTGTCGAAACCTGATCGCTCTTCGCCCGGCATGGAAGCTGGTCGGGTGCAGGCGAGGCATTCGGCAGGCCCGCGACGGCGACCCTCGCTTACCGTCTGAGCCCTCGCTTACCGTCTGAGCATCGCGTCACGCCGCCGGTTGCTGGTGGGGACGATGCGGCGAAATGGTGGACGCATTGGGGCAGCGCCGATGTCGAGATGGGCCGGTCGACCTATGTCATTGAAGCGGGCGCAACACGCATCTTCCGCGATTCGATCCTGCGGACGACGGCGGCTGGCGCGTCTTCGCCATCCCGCGCTACACGCGCACCAATCGCTGAAAACCGACGATTTCGGACAGCATTCATGTTGCGCACAAAAAAAGAGGGCCGGGACTTGCGTCCCGGCCCAGCCTTTCAGGCTCTCCCCTCCTGAAACTGTTGACGCAATGAATGCCATATTAATGTCATGTTGAAAAGGCCTAATTTTGCGGCAGCGCTGCCTGAATTTTGTGCAGTGCAGCGTGCAGCAATTTATGGGGCCGGTGATCGCGCGGGCCGGCCCCCTGGTTGTCAAAAGCCCTTGCGAACGGTGACGCCAAAGGTGCGTGGCTGGTTGGTCGCAAAGCCCAGGCGCGCTCGCCCGCCGCGTTCGCGGTCGAAGGCGAGCAGCGCGTTCTCGTCGAGCAGATTGTTCACATAGACCGAGATTTCGAGCTCGTCGGGAAACTCGATTCCGGCGCCGAGATTGACGAGCTGATAATCGGGCAGCTTGAGGTCGAGCGTCGTCGCCGAACCGATCGGAGCGCCTCCGAAGGTGAAGCCGTGGACGAAGGTTCGCGGGTTGTTTTCCTGATCGCCGGGCTGCGTATAGCGGCTGCCGACATGCTGGAAGGACGCCGTTACGAAGGCGTTGGTGTCCGACGACGGATCGATCGGGAAGCTGTAAGTCGCGTTTGCCGCCATCTGGAACTTTGGCACCGAGGGCAGGCGGTTGCCGTTGCGGATCCCCTCGATCACCGTTCCGTTCGGGCGGGTCAGCGTCGAATCGAATTCGGCCTCGACATAGCTGCCCGACAATCCGAGATCGAGCCCGGTGACGGGGCTCGCCGCCAGCTCGAACTCAAGCCCCATCGTGTGCGCGTCGGCGTTGAACACGATGCGCGACGAGCAACTGCCCGCATCGGCGGTAACCTGCAGATTGTTGATCTTGGTATAGAAGCCGGCGGCGTTGAAGGTGATGCCGCCGAACTGCGCCTTCACCCCGCCTTCGTAATTCCACAGCGTCTCGTCGTCGTAGCGTGGCCGGCCGCTGAAGGTCTCGGCGTCGGGTCCGTTGGGGGCGCCGCCGTCGCAGAGCGGCAGATTGAGCGGGTCGTTGACGCCGCCGAGGCGGAAGCCCTTCGACGCCTGCGCGTTGAGCGTGATGCCGTCGGCGACATCGTAGCTGAGCAGCAGGCGCGGCGAGAAACCGGTCGACGAGGTCTTGTCGCGCGCATTGTCGCCGTTCGGGAACAGTCCACCCGACACGAAGCGCCGGCTTTCGTCGAAGGCATAATAACGCCCGCCCAGTGTCGCGGTGAAGGCTTCGGTCAGATCGTAGCTGAGCTCGCCAAAGATCGCGATCTGCGACAGATCGTAGGGAATGTCGGCATTATAGGGCGAATCGGGCCCAAAGCCGTTGGCGACTGCCGCCGACGTGCCCGCACCGAGCGTCGCATCGGTAAAAGCGTCATAGCCCGGCGTCGGGAGGCGCTGGGTATAGTCGCGTTTGACGTTCGCATAATAGCCGCCGACGAGCCATTGGAAGGGGCCGGTGCCTGCCGAATTCACGCGCACTTCCTGCGTGAACTGTTTGACGCCGGTGGTGTCGACGAGGTTCGAGGGCAGCAGGATGCCCGCGACGGGAAAGCCGAGGTCGGCCGACACGCTGCCCGTGAGCGCGCTCGCGTCACGGCTGACGAGGATGTCGCGGTCGGTGTAGGTCGTCACCGAGGTCACGCCGATCACATCGCCGTCATAGTTCATCGTGAGGTCGAAAAGCTTGACCTCATCCTCGAACGCCTCGTCGAGCAGCAGATATTGCTGGCGTTCGTCGAAGGTCACCTGCGGCCGCGTCGTCGTGAACTGGTTGGCGAAAAGATTATAGACTTCCTGCCGGTTGAAGCCGTCGGTCTTGACCTTCTGATAGACGAAGCGCGGGGTGATCGAGAGATTCTCGGCGGGTTGCCAGAGCAAGGCGAAACGCCCGCCATAGCGTTCGCCGCTGTTGACGTCTTCGCTTGTCCCGCCGCCTTCGCGCAGCGCATCGATGAAGCCGGCGTAGCGGGTATAATAGCCGACCGCGCGCATCGCGAGATTGGGGCTGAGCGGCAGGTTGATCGCGCCCTTCAAATGGCCGCCGAAATCGTCGCCATCGACGAGGTTCACATTGCCTTCGACCTTGCCCTCGATGCGGTCGAGATTGGGCTGGTTGGTGATATAGCGGAGCGTGCCGCCAACCGATCCCGAACCGAAAAGCGTGCCCTGCGGCCCGCGCAGCGTTTCGACGCGGTTCAAATCGAACAGGTCGAGGTCGGGGGTAAAGAGCGACAAGGAGACGACTGATTCGTCGAGATAGACGCCGACCTGTTCCTTCACGCCGGGCTGGTCGCGCGCGATCTGGCCAGCGGAGACGCCGCGAACCGACACCTGGCTCTGGCCGGGCCCGAGATTCTGGACCGTCAGGCCCGCGACATTGCGCGACAGATCCTCGACCGTGCTCGCATTGGCGCGTTCGATCGCGCGTTCGGTCTGCGCGTTGATCGAGAAGGGAACATCCTGAAGGCTCGCGTCGCGCTTGGTCGCGGTGACGATAATCTCATTGCCGTCGTAGCTGGTGTCGGGCGCATCCTGCGCCGCTGCGGGGGTGCTGATCGCGAGCGCGAGCAGCGACAAGCCCGCGAGCATATGGGCACGTTCCATTTAATTCCTCCTCCTGGTGGCCAATCTTCGCTGGTCCAGCGGGAGCAGTGCGCCTCTTGTCATCAATGCGCAATGGAACCCGAATCGGCCGCAAAATTATCGTCGCGACATGTTGCGTCGCGGCCACACTGAAATAGGGCGGCGCGCAAAAAAATGGCCGGGGACAAGCCCCGGCCAGTGGTTCGCAGGAGGAACCTGGTTAGGATCCCGCCGCCGCCGTTTGAAAGGAGAGAGAGCGTGCGGCGACGGGTATCCTGTCTCGTTGATCAATAATTGTAGGCGCGCTCCCCATGTTCGCCGAGGTCGAGGCCTTCGCGCTCCACCTCTTCGGAGACGCGGCCGCCGGTGACCGCCTTGGCAATGTAGAAGGCGATGGCCGAACCGACCGCCGACCAGAGCACGGCGACGCCGACCGACTTGATCTGGATCCAGAGCTGGCTGCCAAGGACGTAGTCGTCGCCGGCCGGACCGCCGAGCGCGGGCAGCATGGTGACCGCGGTCAGGATTGAGCCGATCAGGCCGCCGATGCCGTGGATGCCGAACACGTCGAGCGAGTCGTCGAAGCCGAACTTGGCTTTCAGCTTCATCACGAACCAGCAGCAGACGATACCCGCGACGGCACCGAGCAGGATTGCGCCGAACGGACCCGAATTGCCCGCAGCCGGGGTGACGGCGACAAGGCCGGCGATCGCACCCGAGCAGGCGCCGAGCAGCGAACCCTTGTGGCCCAGGGCGCGTTCGGTGAGCATCCAGAACAGGACACCGGCGGCGGTGGCGGTGAAGGTGTTGATCAGCGCAAGACCTGCGGAGCCATTGGCTTCGAGCGCCGAACCGGCGTTGAAACCGAACCAGCCCACCCACAGCAGGCCGGTGCCGATCAGCGTCATGGTCAGCGAATGCGGCGCCATGATGTCCTTCTGATAGCCGTTCCGCTTGCCGATGATCAGGCAGCCGACGAGCGCCGCGACGCCCGCGTTGATGTGGACGACGGTGCCGCCAGCAAAGTCGAGCGCGCCCCAGCCGAAGATCAGGCCGGTCGAGGCATCATCACCGCCGAGATACCAGACCATGTGCGCGATCGGGTAATAGACGATGGTCAGCCAGACGATCGCGAAGACCATGACCGCCGAGAATTTCATGCGCTCGACGAGCCCGCCGAGCACCAGCGCGACGGTGATTGCCGAAAAGGTCATCTGGAACGCGATGAACACGAATTCGGGGATCACGACGCCGTCGGTGAAGGTCGCCACGGTCGAATCCGCGGTGACGCCCGACAGGAAGGTCTTGCCCGTCGAGATGAACTGGTTGGCATCGCCGCCAAAGGCAAGGCTGTAGCCAAACATTACCCACATGATCATCGCAAGTGCGGCGACCGCGAGGATCTGGGTCAGCACCGACGCCATATTTTTGGTGCGGACGAGGCCGCCGTAAAACAGCGCGAGGCCCGGAACGATCATCGCCATGACGAGCACGGTCGAGATCATCATCCAGGCGGTGTCACCCTTGTCGGGCGTCGGCGCGGCGGCTTCGGCCACGGCGGGCGCGGCTTCCTGCGCCCAGGCGGGCAAAGCGGCGAACAGCGAGAGGCCGACGGCCCCGGCGCTCGCCGCAAATTTGTTTGCGAACGTCATAGTTTCCCCCTTCGTCATTACAGTGCCGCCTCGCCGGTCTCGCCGGTGCGGATGCGCACGGCCTGACCGACGTCGAGGACGAAAATCTTGCCGTCGCCGATCGAGCCGGTGCCGGCGGTCTGCTGCAGCGTTTCGACGACCCTTGGTGCGAGCGCGTCGTCACAGACGAGCTCGATCTTTACCTTCGGCACCATGTTGGTGGCATATTCGGCGCCGCGATAGATTTCGGTTTGCCCCTTTTGCCGGCCGAACCCCTTGACCTCGGTCACGGTCATGCCGGCGATGCCCAATCCGGTGAGCGCCTCGCGCACCTCGTCGAGCTTGAATGGTTTGATGATGGCCAAGATCAGCTTCATGACGCCCCCTTTTGCTAATGGCTCGATGTTGCGGTGCAACAGCCGTGCCAAATTGCGCGGCCGGCGCGAAAGTTAACATTTTGTGACGGTCTGGAGCCAAGGCAGCGAACATTCGGTCGTTCAGTGGGCAGGGCAGACAGGGGTTTGCCTAAATTTTAGGCAGATCAGTCTGCTGCTTTGAACCGCGCCCAGATCGGCAGATGATCCGATGCGCGCGCCGCGAGCGCGCTCTGGTGAACACCTGCGTCGATGGCTTCGAGGTCGGGGGTGGCGAAGATGCGGTCGAGCTTGGCGACCGGGCGGCGGCTGTGGAAGCTGTGGCCGGTATCGACCATATGGTGGCGCTCGCCGAAATCGGCGAGGCAGCCGCCGCGGTTGCGCCATTCGTTGCAGTCGCCCATCAGTATCGTCGGCAGGTCTTCGCCTTCGGCAATATGGTGCAAGATCGCGCGCGCCTGCTGGCGGCGGCGCAGCCCCGAAATATCGAGATGCATGCCGACGACGCGCAGCCGCGTATCGCCGATGCGGATCGTCGCCGCCACAGCCCCTCTTGGTTCGAGCGTCGGCAGATGGAGCGCGTGGCTTTCCTCGACCTCGGCGCCCTTGCGCACAAGCAGCGCATTGCCATGCCAGCCGATCGCATAGGGGCGACCGCTGAGCAGGTCGACGGGGACATAATCGCTATGGTCTTCGAACATATGCGGCGGGATGGCGCTCGCGCGTGTGCCGAAGCGGCGGTCGGCTTCCTGCAGCGCGACGATATCGGCGTCGAGCTCGCCGAGCACCGACAACACCCGGCCGGGATCGCGGCGGCGGTCGAGCCCGATGCCCTTGCGCATATTGTAACTGGCGACCTTGATCATGATTTGCTTTTCAAGCGCTCAGGTCGCGTTTCCGTTCCCGCCGGCCTCGAATTCGGCGATCAGTGCCTGCGCTTCGGCGAGGTCTTCGTCGAGCACCATGATCCGGACCGGAATCATCAGCCCGACGCTTTCGGCGATGTTCATGCCCGCGTCGAAACACACCGCATGGACGCCTGCGCTTTCGAGGCGGCCGCGGAGCAGCTCGGCCTCGGCGCCGTTGGGCAGACGCACCAGCTCGACCAAGGGCATCAGGTGTCGCCCGCGATGAAACGATCGGTGGGGCGCGTCGGGAGGCCGTCGATGCTCTTGGTGCGTTCCTTGAATTTTTCGACCCACAGGTCGCGGTCGGCCTGGCGGTGATATTTTTGCAGCGTATCGCGTTCGTGCTGCAATTCCATCATTGGCACGCCCCAGCCGCAGCTCGTCTGCACGCTTTCGACGTCGATAACGAAAATCTGGCGCGTGCCGGGGATCAGGGTGAAGTTCGCGGCGAGCGTGTCCCATTCGGCATCCTGCGGCAGCACCGGGCGGCCGCGGCCATAAATGCGCAGGATCAATGCGCTGCGGTCGAAGGCGCAGAACATGATCGTGATGCGCCCGTCGGCGGCGAGGTGTGCGTGCGTCTCGTTGCCCGATCCGCCGAGGTCGAGATAGGCAACCTGGCTGTCCGAAAGGATGCGGAAGCTGTCGGCATAGCCCTTGGGCGACAGGTTGATGCGCGCATCGGCGGCGGCGGTCGCGGTGAAATAGACCGGCTGTTTCTCGATGAAGGCGATATGCTTGTCGGTCAGCGTATCGGTGAATTCCATATCTGTTCTCCGTCTCTGAGCGTGCTTATCACCAATTCTTGCCCTCTTCTATCGCGGCCTCCTCGTCGGGACGCGTCGCGCGGCCGAGCACCGCGTTGCGGTGCGGGAAGCGGCCGAAGCGATCGACGAGGTCGAAATGCTTCTTCGCATAATCCTGGAACATCGGATCCTCGAAGCGCGCGAACAGCCGCAGCGATTCGCGCTGGTCGCCGATGTCTTCGCTGTGCTGGAAGGGCAGGCAGGCGAATTGGCGCCGTTCGTCGGGCCAGCGCTCTTGCCAGCCGCGTTCGACGATGCCGCGCGCGATGGCGCGCGCGAGATCGTCGGTGGCAAAGGCGTCGGCGTGGCCGCGATAGATGTTGCGCGGCACCTGGTCGAAGAGGATTGTCGCGGCGAGTGCGGTGTCGGGATCGGTCAGAAAGGTTTCGGCCGGCTGCGATCGCAAGCTTTCGTGCCAGCCTTCCGCCAGATCGCGGACGGCCGCGTCGAATTCGGCGCCGCCGCCGTACCAGTCGTCCATGCCATGCGCGTCGAACCAGAAGTCGAGGAGCTGCCGGGGCCAGTCGCCGGGCGGCGGGGCGGGCGTTGCGTCATCCGGATGATCGGTCATTCCAGGATCATAGCCGATCGTCATGCCGGCGAAAGCCGGGACCGCCATGGGTTGTCAAAACGCGACGACGAGATCCCGGCCTGCGCCGGGATGACGCTATTGGGGTCGACGTCGGTTATTCGCCCTTGACGCGCTTGTAGGGCACGAATTTGCCGAGCGAGACGAAACCGGCATACATATGGCTGGTGCGATCGCGCAACTCGACGGCGTCGATGCTGCACAACTGGCTGCTGGTCGTCCTGGTCACAAGAATATCGTCGTCGTCGAGCGATTCGGCGCCGCCTTTCGGTCGGTTGACCCAATAGGTGCTGCCGACCTTGTAGACGATCGCGGTCTTGTCGATGATCTGCGAGCTCCGCGCGGTCGACAGCGAGATGCAATCCTGCGGCTCGCCCGCGACACGGCCTTCAAGCAATTTCGCGAGCCGGTCTTCGGGCGCAAGCTTTTCGCGTGCGGACGCGGCGGGTGAGGCGGCAATCGCGGCAGCGGCGACAAGCGCCGGGATGAGGTGACGCATGGTTCGACTCCTGTCTTTGATACCCTACCCGGCGCCCTTCTATGCCAATGCGCGTGAACAGGGGCTGACTCGCCGCAGTTTCAGCACGCCCCGTCGGGAAGCGGGATGCCGAGCGGTCCTTTGCATTTCTTCTTCTTCGCGGGCGTGGCGGGGGTGCTGCCCCCCGTACTCGATCCCCCCATGCCGCCGAAATCGGCACCGATCATCAGCATCGTGTGCGAGCGGAAGCGGACTTTCGCGGTCCAGTCGATATTCCACACCGCATTGCCCGCGGGTTTGGGCGGATAGGAAAAATTCGCCTCGGGCCCAAAGGCGTTCAAATTGCCGAACATCATCTCGCCCGACGCCTTCTTGACCTCAGCGGGGATCTGGCAGCTCGTCTGGGCGGGCGGCATCACGATCTTCTTGGTGACGAGGTTCGCGACCGTCGCCGGCGGGAGCCAGTCCCAGAGGCCGCCCCCAAATTCGCGCGCGTTGCTGCTCGTCCACCACACCATGTCGCCGTTCCCGCCGCCGCGGTCCATGCCGCCGAACGCCCAGGCGACATAGCCTGTCGCTGGCTGGAGCGCGTTCCAGCGGATCATCACCGACCCGTCGCCCTGCTGTGCGGTCGAGGCACCCAGCGCGGGCATATAATCCTGCGCGAGCGTGAAACTGATCTCCGGCCCCACATTGCCCGCGATGCGGTGTGCGCCGAGCAGCGAGCTGTCCTTTGGCACCGCCTTCGACGATTTGCGGTTCGGCCAGTCGGCATAGGAGGCGCTGTTCGATGCCATCACCTCGCGAATGCGCGGGACGGTCGAGGTGAAGAGGTTCGGCGGCACCTGACCCGCCGCGACCTTGGCAAAGTCGATCACGACCGGCTGCCCCGGCCCCGCCTTGGCGCCGCAGCCCCAGAAGAGCAGGAGGCGGCCCTTCGGCCGCTCGAAATTGTCCGGCATTTCGTTGCCGTCCTCGCGCGGACGCGGCTGGCTGGGCTCTGGCCCCCATAGCGGCAATGACGCGCCAAGCTTCGCCTGCGGCTGGAAAAAATGGTCGGCGCGCACGGGCGGCTTCGTCGGCGGCTGGTTTGCCCCGAGCCTGAGTTCGATCGTGCGCGCGACCTGATTTTCGGGGCCGCCGCCGAACATCATCCCCATCATCCCTCCGACGCCAGGCTTGCGACCGCCCGCGGTCATCGCGGCGAAACCCGACGCGGTCGCGACGTCCATTTCATAACGCTCCTTGGGGCCGGTGGTCCTTTGCGCCGAACCCGGAACGGCGGCGAGCATCGCGGTGATGGCGGCGACGGAAACGAAACGCAGACTCGAACGCATGCAAACCTCCCTGTTGTGGGGTGCCCCACGGATGATGCGACCGAAAGCTGTTCTTGTTTGCGCTTCTATAGGCGCGGATCGGGTGAACGCCAAGTGAGGGCGGTCACACCCTCGTCATTGCGAGCGAAGCGAAGAAATCTCCAGCCATCGCCGTCACGCAAGGCCGGTAGCTGGAGATTGCTTCGTCGCTACGTTCCTCGCAATGACGCGGTTGTCAGGCCGTCCCGCCCACGGTCAGGCCGCTCACCAGCAAGGTCGGCTGGCCGACGCCGGCGGGGACGCTCTGGCCGCCCTTGCCGCAGATGCCGATGCCTTCGTCGATCGCCATGTCGTTGCCGATGCCGGTGACTTTGGTCAGCACGCTCGGGCCGTCGCCGATCAGCGTCGCGCCCTTGATCGAATCGCCGAGCTTGCCATTCTCGATCTTGTACGCCTCGGTGCAGCTGAAGACGAACTTGCCCGACACGATGTCGACCTGTCCGCCGCCAAAGCTTTTCGCGAAAATCCCGTTCTTGACGCGGCTGAGCAATTCGGCGGGATCGTCGTTGCCGCCGCGCATGAAGGTGTTGGTCATCCGCGGCATCGGTGCATGCGCGAAGCTTTCGCGGCGGCCGTTGCCGGTGGGTTCGACCCCCATCAGCCGCGCGTTGAGGCGGTCCTGCATATAGCCCTTGAGGATGCCGTCCTCGATCAGCACGGTTTCGCCGGTCGGGGTGCCTTCGTCATCGATGCTTAGCGAGCCGCGGCGCCCGCCGCCGACGGGGCTGTCCATCGCGCCGTCGTCGACCACGGTGACGCCGGGCGCGGCGACGCGTTCGCCAATGCGGCCCGAAAAGGCGCTGGTGCCCTTGCGGTTGAAATCGCCCTCGAGCCCATGGCCGACCGCTTCGTGGAGCAGCACGCCGGGCCAGCCGGGGCCCAGCAATACGGTAAATTCGCCCGCCGGGGCGTCGACCGCGCGGAGGTTGACAAGCGCCTGTGCCAGCGCCTCGTCGATCGCGCGGTTCCACTGCGCGGGCTCGAACAGATGATCGTACATGTACCGGCCGCCGAGGCCGAAATAGCCGGTTTCGCGGCGGCCATTTTCTTCGACGACTATGCTCACATTCAGGCGCACGAGCGGGCGGATGTCGGTCGCGAGAAAGCCGTCGGCGCGCACGATCTCGACCACCGACCAGCTGCCCGCGAGCGCGACCGAGACTTGGACGATGCGCGGATCGCGTTCGCGCGCGGCGGCGTCGATTTCCTGGCAGAGCGCGACCTTCTTCGCGAAGGGGATCAGGTCGAGCGGGTTCGCCTCGTCATAAAGATGGCGGTTGGTGCGCGGCGGCGGCGCGGCGTGCGGCTGGTTCGACGGGTCGAGCAGCGCGAGCGTCTCGGCGGCGCGGCGGATCGCGCCGGCGCTGATGTCGCTGGCATGCGCAAAGCCTGTCATCTCGCCCGACACGGCGCGCAGGCCAAAACCGGCGTCGGTGGAATAGTCGGCGGTCTTGAGGCGCCCGTCGTCGAAGCCGAAGCTCTCGGTCGCGCGATATTGCAGGTACAGCTCGCCGTCGTCGGCTTTGGCGAGCGCCTCCCGCGCGAGCGCCTGCGCCAGATCGGGGTCGAGCGCGTCGGCGCGATAGAGGAAGCGGCGGGGATCGAGACTGGTCATCGGGTCGATATAGGGGCGCGCGGCCGCCGACGCCAGCGGTCAGAGATAATTGACCGTGAGCGTGAAGGTGCCACTGTAATCGCCTGCAGGCTGGTTCGCGGGGACGCTGAGCGTGCCGCCGATATAATAGGTCTGGACACCGCTGGGCAGCAAGGTCCCGCCGAGCAGGGCGATGCCGCCGCCGCTGGTGCTCGCCGCGCGTACGAGGCTCGCGGTCATCGGCGCTGCGCCGCCGCCCGCGCGCGTCAAGGTGACCGAGGTGCTGCCGGATACGCTGATGAATAATATGCCGCCGGTCCCCTGAAACACCGCGCGCTGCGCCGCCGAGCCCACCGGGGTGACCCCGCCGCCGCTCGTGCGCGCATTGGTGACGGGGTTGATCGTCACCGTGCCGCCGGTCGCGCCGCTGATCAGCGTGCCGAAATTGAGGTCGTCGGTCTTGATCAGCGTATTGGGGCGGATCACCGCCGCATTGGCGGTGCCGGGCATGTCGGCGGCAAAGGCCGGTCCGCACAGCGCCGCGCCCGCCGCTGCCACGGCGATGGTCAGGGCGCGCACGGCTCCCCGACAGTTTCTGGTCCCTTGAATCCCCACAGATTCTGCTCCTGTCTGGCACATCTATGCCAGCAGGACATGAGTCGTTGATGCAGGAGCTTGGTAAAGAGGCTGTTTACGTCTGGCCAGCGCGTCAGGCGTGATCGGCGACGCCGCCGATCAGGACGAAGCGACGGTCGCAATATCCGCAGTCGGCGAAGCCCTCGTCGGTGTCGATTTCGAGCCATACGCGCGGGTGGCCGAGCGCCGCATCGGCGAGGCCGTCGCCGGTGCCGTCGCAGGCGATGCGGGTCTTGGGCGTGCGGATGGTTTCGGGTGCGGGCTGGGTCATCGACCGCGCCCATAGCAAGCGGCGCGGATGCCCGCAATCGGGTCTGCGCAATCTATGTGGGCTTTGACGGCACCGGTGCAGGCACCCTTTCGGGCGCAAGTGGTCCCCCGGTGCCGTCCTTCCCCCACAGAAGGTCAGAAGATAGTTGCCTAAAGATAATTGAGCGTGATCGTGAATGTGCCGCTGTAATCGCCCGGCGCCTGGTTGGCGCCGACTTCGAGCGTGCCGCCAACCGGAAAATTATAATTGCCGAGCGGCGAGGTGATGCGGAACCGGGTCGGCGAGGTTGACAGGATCGCGGTCGGCGTGCTGCCGATTTCGAAATCGCGCACGCGCATGCGTGTTCCCGGTCCGGTGATCCAGATCATGTTCGACCCGAGCGAGATATTGACCTGTCGGTTGAAGCTTCCGAGACCGGCGAAGCGTGCGGGTGCGCCGCCATTGCCGGCGAGCGTCACGCCACCGGTCCGGCTGCGCGATCCGTCGGGTTCGATCGTGACGGTCCCCGCGGTCGTCGACGGGATGATGTCGCCGAAATCGAGGTCGTTGACCTTGAAGAAGGAAAGGGGACGAAGCACGATGGCTTCGGCCTGGCTCTGCGCGCTATTCTGCGCCAGCGCCGGTGCGGCGGGCAGAAGCAAAAGCGCAAAGGCGGCGCAAAGGGCGACTGGGCCGCGCTGCTTGCGCAGCGGGCAATTGATGTGGCTGGTCCTCACATCCCTGGTCCTAGCGGCGAGTTTCCAATTTAGCGTTAACGCGGCGCCGACGAAAAATTAGCAGGCTTTCGCCGACCGGGGTGCGCCGCTATGGAGGCGGCCATGAGTGAAGCCGCCATCCGTATCGACGCTGTCTCCAAAATCTACGCCGGCGGCAAGCAGGCGCTCGACAATGTCAGTTTCGACGTGCCGCGCGGCCAGATTTTCGGGCTGCTCGGGCCGAACGGCGCGGGCAAGTCGACGCTGATCAATATCCTCGCGGGGCTGGTCAACAAAACGAGCGGTCAGGCGAGCATCTGGGGCTTCGATATCGACGCCGATCCGCGCAACGCGAAATACTCGATCGGCATCGTGCCGCAGGAAATCGTCTTCGATCCCTTTTTTACGCCCTATGAGACGCTGGAAAATCAGGCGGGGCTATACGGCGTGCCCAAGGACAAGCGCATTTCCGACGAGCTGCTCGCTGCGGTGCACCTGTCGGACAAGCGCGACGCCTATGCGCGCACGCTGTCGGGGGGCATGAAGCGGCGGTTGCTCGTGGCGAAGGCGATGGTGCATTCGCCGCCGATCATCGTGCTCGACGAGCCGACGGCGGGGGTCGATATCGAACTGCGCCAGCAGCTTTGGGACTATGTGCAGCGCCTCAACGATCGCGGCGTCACCGTCGTGCTGACCACGCACTATCTGGAGGAAGCCGAGGAGCTGTGCGACCGCATCGCGATCATCAACCATGGCAAGCTGATTGCGAACAAACCGACGCGTGAGCTGGTCGACATGGCGCGCGAAAAGATCGTCGTCGTGACGCTCGACCAAGACATCACCGACCTGCCCACCCACCCCGCCTTCGACAAGATCGAGCGCGAGGGGACACGCGGCCTCGCGATCAGCTATAACAAGGACCGCATGAACGCCGGCGAAGTGCTCGCCGCGGTCAACGCGATGGGGCATGGCATCGTCGACGTATCGACACGCGAGGCCGACCTTGAGGATGTGTTCCTGAATTTGACGCGCGCGGCGGCGTAAGAGCTTCCCCCTGTCCCGTTCGCGCTACGCTTGTCGAAGCGCCGTCCTTTCTCTAGCGGTCAAGAAGAACGGTCCTTCGATAAGCTCAGGACAAAAGGATGAGAGGGAAGGGCCATGGCCGAACCGACTAGCCAGCACGACGTCGTCATCGTCGGTTCGGGCGCCGCGGGCCTCACCGCTGCGATTGCGCTCGCCGATCATTGCCGCGTGCTTGTGCTTGCGAAAGGCGAACTGACCGGCGGGTCGACCGCGTGGGCGCAGGGCGGGATCGCCGCGGTGCTCGATGCGGGCGATACGTTCGAAAATCATATCGAGGACACGATGGTCGCCGGAGCGGGCCTGAACCGCCGCGATACGGTCGAGTTCGTGATCGAGAACGCCCCGCATGCGATCGAACGGCTCGTCGAAATGGGCGTTCCGTTCAACAAGGACGCCGAAGCGCTCCACCTGACGCGCGAGGGCGGGCATTCGCACCGCCGCATCGTTCATGTCGACGACGCGACCGGCTGGGCGGTGCAGGCCGCGCTGCTCAAGACCGCCGAAGCGCATCCGAACATCACGCTGCTGCCGGGACAGGCGTGCATCGACCTGATCACCGGAAGGCACGAGGCGCGCTATTCTGGGTCGGGCCGCGTGTGGGGCGTCTATGCGCTCGATGAGGCGAGCGGCCAGGTCCGCGCGCATGTCGGGCGCGCTACGATCCTCGCGAGCGGCGGGGCAGGGCGTGTTTATCAATTCTCTACTGCCCCAAGAGGAGCGACGGGCGACGGCATCGCGATGGCGTGGCGCGCGGGCTGCCGCGTGTCGAATATGGAAATGATGCAGTTCCACCCGACCTGCCTGTTCAACCTCGACGTCAAGAATTTCCTGATCACCGAGGCGGTGCGCGGCGAGGGCGGGATATTGAAGCATCCCGAAACTGGCCACCGCTACATGCCCGATTACGACGCGCGCGCCGAACTGGCCCCGCGCGACGTGGTGGCGCGCGCCAACGACGACCAGATCAAGCGCTATGGCCTCGACTATGTCCACCTCGACATCAGTCATCTCGATCCCGATTTCGTCGCGGGGCATTTCCCGAACATCTACGAAAAACTGCTTGGCCTCGGCATCGACATGACGAAGCAGCCGATCCCGGTGGTCCCCGCGCAGCATTATACGTGCGGCGGGGTGCTGATCGACCTCGCCGGGCGCACCGATCTGCCGGGGCTCTACGCGGCGGGCGAATGCACCGAAAGCGGGCTGCACGGCGCCAATCGCCTTGCGTCCAACAGCCTGCTCGAATGTTTCGTGTTCGGCGAGGCGGCGGCGAAGGACATCATCGCGCGCTGGAGCCAGCTCGACGCGCCGCCCGCGATCCGCGCGTGGGACGAAAGCCGCGTCACCGATTCGGACGAAGAGGTGGTGATCAAGCAGAACTGGACCGAAATCCGCCGCTTCATGTGGAATTATGTCGGCATCGTCCGCACGACGAAGCGCCTCGAACGCGCGCGCCACCGCATCGACATGATGACGCACGAGGTCGAGGATTATTACGGCCATTTCCGCGTGACGACCGACCTGATCGAACTGCGCAATCTGCTGCAATGTGCCGAACTGATCGTGAAAAGCGCCCTCCACCGCAAGGAAAGCCGCGGGCTGCACTACACGCTCGACTATCCGGATATGCTGGCGGAGGCGGTCGATACGGTGCTGGTTCCTTAAAAAGAGATTTCTCACACAAAGACACGAAGACACAAAGAAGGATTTGAATGAGTTCGGAAACGGAAGCGCTGGCAACGATTGCAGTTGATTGCGGGTTTCGTTTGCATCGCGATTTGGGGCCGGGTCTCCTCGAATCTGTCTACGAAGCGATTCTTGCCGACCAGTTGACCAGAAAAGGGCTGGTAGTCGAACGTCAACGACCGAATCCCTATTTCTTATGACGGCATCAATCTCGCCGAGGGGTTTCGCGCCGATCTGCTATTGAACGGCAAACTGCTGATCGAATTGAAATCTGTTGAGCGGCTTTCGCCGCTCCATAGCAAGCAAGTGCTTACCTATCTTCGCCTTCTCGATTTGCCGCTGGGCTTGCTGATGAATTTTGGCGGTGCAACTTTCAAAGAAGGCGTGTGCCGAATAGCCAACGGCAATCTGAAGCGCTGATCTTCTTCGTGCCTTTGTGTCTTTGTGTGAGATTGTCTTTCTAGCCGCCGATCCCGAGCAGTCGCCCGACCAAGATCAACACGATCGCGCCGATCACCGAGGCGAGGCAGCCCGCACGGTGGAAATCGCCGCGGCCGCGCGAGGTGGCAAGGCCGGCGAGGAGCGAGCCGCCGATGCCGAGCAGGATCGTTGCGACCCATCCCATCTCGACCGCGCCGGGATAGAAGAAACGCGCCAGCGCGCCGATGATCAGGCCCGAGATGATCGCACCGATAATGTTGATCATGCGCCAAATCCTTCGTTCAAAAACCGCTCGGCAAGTGCCGCGTGGAGCGCGGCGCCGCGCGCCATCACGCTTTCGTCGAGCACCATATGGTTGCTGTGCAGCCCGCAGCACTGCCGCCAGTCGCTGCCCGCCGCGCTCGCGCCGAGCCAGAACATCGCGCCGGGGACCTTTTCGAGCACATAGGAGAAATCTTCGGCGCCCATGACCGGATGGTCCATCGTCAGCCAGGCCTCTTCGCCGAAGGTCTCTTCGACCACCGACTGACCGAAGGTCACCGCGCGGCTGTCGCAGATGGTGACTGGGAAACCTTCCTCGATCTGGACGTCTGCGGTGCAGCCGTGCGCGTCGGCAATCGCGGGGGCGAGGCGCTTCAATTCACGCGCGACCATCGCGCGGCGTTCGGGCGACAAAGTACGGATTGTGCCCTGCATCTCGGCAGTTTCGGGGATGATATTGTTCGTCGTCCCTGCCGCAATCTTGGCGATGGTGACGACGGCGGGATCGAACACCGAGATGCGGCGCGTCACCATCGTCTGGATCGCGGTGACGATCGCGCAGGCGACGGGGATCGGATCGATGCTGTCGTGCGGCATCGAGGCGTGGCCGCCCGCGCCCTTGACACTGATCGAGAGGACATCGGATGAGGCAAGCAGCGGCCCCGCGCGCCCCGCAAAAATGCCGTGCGGCGCGTTGGGCATGATGTGGAGCGCGAAGGCGGCATCGGGCAGCGGGTCGATGATCCCGTCATCGAGCATGAAGCGCGCGCCATGATGCCCCTCCTCGCCCGGCTGGAACATGAACATCACGGTGCCGGGCAGCCGGTCGCGTGCGGCGCAGAGCAGCTTCGCCGCACCGACGAGCATCGCGACATGCGTGTCGTGCCCGCACGCATGCATCGCGCCGCTGATCTCCGACGTGAAATCGAGCCCGGTGTCCTCGACCAGCGGCAGCGCATCCATGTCGCCGCGCAGCAGCACGGTGCGCCCGTTCGCGGGCCCGCGCAGGATCGCGATCAGCCCGGTCGTCGACGGCCCTTCGCGAAATTCGAGCGGAAGGCCGATGAGCGCGTCCTTGATCTTGGCGAGCGTCCTGGGGTTCTGCAGGCCCAGTTCGGGCTCGCGATGGATTGCGCGGCGGAGGTCGATGAGATCGCCGAGGAGGGTTTCGGCCTCGGCGGGCCAGCTTCGGGCGATCTCGTTCATTTCTTTCCTCCAAATAATTGCCGTCCCGCGAGGTCGAGCATGATTTCCTCGCTGCCGCCGCCGATCGCGTTGACGCGGACCTCGCGGTAGATGCGCTCCACCTTGCTGCCGGTGATATAGCTTGCGCCGCCAAGGACCTGCGCCGCTTCGCGCGCAACGCTTTCGAGCATGCGCGTCGCCTGCACTTTGAGCATCGCAAAGTCGGCGGGGCGGTCCTTGCCGGTTTTGACCTGCCAAGCGCAAAGGTCGACCCACGCCTGTGTCGCCTCGATCTGGCGTTCCATGTCGGCGAGCTTGATGCGGATCGACTGGTGGCCGACGAGCGGTTTGCCGAAGGTTTCGCGATTCTGCGCCCATTCGGCGGCTTCGGCCATCGCGACGCGCGCATAGGCGCAGCAGCCCATCGCCATACCGAGCCGCTCCGAATTGAAGTTGCGCATGATACCGATGAAGCCGCCATTCTCGGGACCGATCAGGTTCGCGGCGGGGACGCGGACACCATCGAAGTGGATCGCGGCGGTGTCGCTGCATCGCCAGCCCATCTTGTCGAGCCTTGTGCGCTCGATGCCGGGGCTTTCCATGTCGATAAGGAGCAGCGAGATGCCCGCGGCGCCCGGCCCGCCGGTGCGGACGGCGCACGTCAGCCAGTCGGCGCGCATGCCGCTGGTGATGAACATCTTGCCGCCATTGACGATGTAGCTGTCACCGTCCCGGACCGCGGTGGTCTTGAGGTTCGCAACGTCGCTGCCGCCGCCCGCCTCCGTGATGCCGAGCGCGATGATCTTGTCGCCTGCGAGGACGGGCGGGGCGACGCGTTGTTTCAGTTCTTCGGAGCCGAGCGCGAGGATCGGCGGCAGGCCGATGCCGTGGGTCATCAGCGAGGCGCCAAGCCCGCCGGCGCCGACCGCGGCGAGTTCTTCGGTCAGCACCAGCCCGTGGAAATTGTCGAAGCCCTCGCTGTGCCCGCCATATTGTTCAGGATAACGCAGCCCGAGGATGCCTGCGTCCGCCGCCTTTTTGTGCAGATCGCGCGGCAGTTCGCCTTCGGCTTCCCAGCGGTCGATATGCGGTGCGATCTCTCGGGTGACAAAGCGGCGGACGCTTTGCGCCAGCGCTTCGTGGGTTTCGTCATAATAGGGCGATCGTGCGCGCCAGTCGTCAAAGGCTGTCATGCGCCGATGCTGCGCGGCGTTGACGTTCCCGTCAAGTCGGGCTTGCGCCCACCGCTCAACCACTTAAGGTCGCGCGCCATGAACAAGCCCACCCTGCTCGCCGGCCTTGCCGCACTCGCCCTGGTTTCCACCCCCGCTATGGCGCAGAAGTCGCCCGAGGCGGCCGCGGAAGCGGCGCTCAAAAAGGCGCCGGTGTTCGACGGGCATAATGACGTGCCGTGGGAGCTTCGCGGGCAGGTCGGCAATATGATCAATGGTTTCGACTTTCGCGACACTACCAAACCAAAGCCCGACGGAACGGTGATGCACACCGACATCCAGCGCCTGCGCAAAGGGCATGTCGGGGCGCAATTCTGGTCGGTCTATGTGCCATCGAACACGAATGAACAGCAAGCGGTGCAGCAGACGATCGAACAGATCGACGTCGCGAAGCGGCTGATCGCGCGTTATCCGAACGACCTTGGCTTCGCGTCGACCTCGGCCGAACTCCAAAGCCAAATGAAGGCGGGCAAGGTCGCCGGCATGCTCGGGATCGAGGGCGGCCAGTCGATTGGGTCGAGCCTTGCCGTGCTGCGCGAAATGTACGGCATGGGCGTGCGTTACATGACGCTGACTCACGGCAAGAACACGCCTTGGGCCGACAGCGCCACCGACGCGCCCAAATATGATGGCCTCACCGACTTCGGGCGCCAGGTCGTGCGGGAAATGAACCGCATCGGCATGATCGTCGATTTGAGCCATGTCAGCGAAGCGACGATGAAGGACGCGCTCGAGGTATCGAAGGCGCCGGTCATGTTCAGCCATTCGGGCGTGCGCGCGGTCAACGATCATCCGCGTAACGTGCCCGACTCGGTGCTGCCCGCGGTCAAGGCCAATGGCGGCGTCGTGATGGTGGTGCTCTACGCCGCCTTCCTCGATCCCAAGTTGCGCGCGCATGGTCTGTCGCGGACGGCGGAAAAGGCGCGGCTCGACGCGCTGTACGTCGGCAATCCCGATGCTGTCGCCCCGGCCATGAAGGCATGGGACGCGGCGAACCCGGCGCCGCAGACGCCGATCGGGATCGCGGCGGATCATATCGACCATATCAAGGCGACGATCGGCGTCGATCATATCGGGATCGGCGGCGATTATGACGGGATGGACGCGACCCCGGTCGGGCTGGAGGATGTCACCGGCTATCCGCGGCTGTTCGCCGAACTTGCGCGGCGCGGCTATACGCAGGCCGAGCTTGAGAAGATTTCGAGCGGCAATATGCTGCGCGTGCTGAAAGCGGTGGAAGCCTATGCGGCGAGCCAGAAGGGGCAGCCGCCGATCGAGACGCCGGTCGCGAAGTAGCACGCTGTCATTGCGAGCGAAGCGAAGCAATCTCCAGCCGGCGGTCTGACAAGGACGATAGCTGGAGATTGCTTCGTCGCCTTCGGCTCCTCGCAATGACGCCTTAGGGTTTTCGTCCGCCGAACGGCCAGTCGGTTGCGCCGCCCGCCCACAGCGCCCACCAGATGATCAGCGGCTGCGCGGCGAGGCGCGGGCCGTGATACCACCAGCCTAAAGTCTCGCCGCCGATTGCGATATTGGCGAGCGCGTGATGGAAGTTCGCGGGCCAGACGCAGAGCGCATAGAGCGCGAGGCCCCAGCCGGCCGCCTTGCGCGTGGCGGGGACCATGAGCCCGACGGCGCCTGCGATTTCTGCGATGCCGGTCGCGGCGACGACCAGCTCGGGCTGCGGCACCCACGGCGGCGTGATCGCGAGGAAGGGCGTCGGCCGCGCCAGATGCGCCCAGCCCGCATAGCCATAGGCGAGCGCGAGCAACCAGCGCAGCGCGGTGCGGACCGGCGCGTTCAACGCCCGAGCGCGGCGAGCATCGCCTCGATGCTGGTGAATTTCTCGCGCGGGCGGCCGTCGAGCGCGGCCGTAACTTCGGCCTCCTCGATCCGGCGCCAGTCGCGGAAGGTGACGGGCACGACGTTGCGGCTTGCGAGCAGCGCGTCGAGCCCGGGGCGCCCCGCCTTACCCGCGCCGCGGCCGATATCCTCCAGCACCATCTCGCCGATGCGCGCGCCGTCGGGCTTGTTGGTGCCGATCGTTCCCGACGGGCCGCGCCGCGCCCAGCCGACGGCATAGAGGCCGGGCAGGATACGCCCTTCGTCGCTCGCAAAACGGCCGCGGCCATGTTCATAGGGGACGCCGGGGATCGGCGGGGTCTGGTAGCCGATGCAACTGACGACCAGCCCCGCGTCGAGCGCATAGGTCTCGCCCGTTCCGTGGCTGGTGAGGTCGGCATCGAGCGTGGTGCGCTCGACGATCACGCGCTGGACGCGGCCGTCTCCCTCGATTGCGATGGGCATGGCGAAGAAGTCGAAATCGATTGTCACCGGCTTGGCAACCGGGTTGGCGGCAAAGCTGCGCAAATGCGTCACCGACTTGCGCATGCCCGGTTCGAGCATGGCGTCGTCGCCCGCGGGCGGCAGGTCGGCGGGGTCGACGCGCGGGCTGGCGCGTTCGAGATGGCCGAGCTCGCCCAGCTCCTTCGGCGTCATCGCGATCTGGTGCGGGCCGCGGCGGCCGAGGATCTGGATATGGCGCACCGCGCTTTGCGCGAGCGCGTCGCGGGCGTGCGCGACGATATCGCTGCCCGTGAATTCGTCTGGCGTCTTGGCAAGGATGCGCGCCACATCGAGCGCGACATTGCCGTTGCCGATGACCACGACGCCGGGGGCATCAAGCGGCGGGTTGAGATCGGCGAAGTCGGGATGGCCGTTATACCAGCCGACGAAGGCGGCGCTGCCGATCACCCCGGGCAGCTCGGCCCCGGGGATGTCGAGCGGCCGGTCGTTGGGTGCGCCGGTCGCGAGGATGACCGCGTCGTAGAGGCCGACCAGCTCGTCGATCGTTACATCGGTGCCGACGGCGACATGGCCGACGAAGCGGACATTGTCGGTCAGCGCCGTGCCTTCATAGCGGCGCGACACCGCCTTGATCGACTGGTGATCGGGCGCGACCCCGGTGCGGATCAGGCCATAGGGAACAGGCAGGCGGTCGATGACGTCGACGGCGATATCATCGGCCTTCTGCAATGTTTCGGCGGTATAATATCCCGCAGGGCCCGACCCGACGATCGCGACATGACGCATCAACCCACTCCTTCGGGTGCCCGCGCGGGCGCGCGGCCCCTCTCTGTTATGCGAGCGATGCTAGCGGCGAAATGCGGCAGGGCAAGCGGACTTGTTCGGGCGGTCGAACCGGCCTTGACAGCGCGGCCGTGCAATCATATTGCGCCCGCCTCTGCTGCCCTGTCGTCTAATGGTAAGACTGCGGTTTCTGATACCGCCTATCGAGGTTCGAATCCTCGCGGGGCATCCAGAGCTTTGTCATATTCCACCAGAAACCGCTCATTCTTTCAAATTGAGCGGCATCCTCGGTTTTTAGCGCCGAGTGGATGGTGCCAAATGCCCCCAAAGTGAAAGCGGTCGGTCAGCATCGCGCCTCATGTCGGCCGTTCGCGTTCCCTCACCGGATTCCGAAAGCGGACGTCAAAGTCGCGCAGGTGAAATTGCAGGGTCTCTATCGAAAGAATTCGAGTTGTTGCTAATAGTCAGGAATGCGTTTCCTTTCTGATGGTCCGGTAATCCCTTCTCACCTGCTGACACAGCGAAACGAGGGCAATGTCATCTTCTTTTGCGGGGCGGGGATTTCCCGGCGCGCCGGTCTTCCTGATTTCGGTGGGCTGACACAGAGGGTGGTGGAGAAGCTGGGCGCAGAAAAGGCGCTCGCTGCCATGGAGCGCGGGGACAGTTCGGATCGCGTATTCAGTTTGCTGGTTCGCGAGTTTGGCCAGTCCGAGATTGATCGAGAGATTTATGCTGCGCTGAAAGCGGCTAAAAAGCCTGACCTCTCGTGTCATCAGATGATTCTTGATCTTTCCAGAGGTGTGAACGGACGCCCTCAGCTGGTCACCACGAACTTCGATCTTCTTTTCGAGGCTGTCGAAAAGCGCATTTCACGGGTTGTCCCTCCGGCCTTACCTGACCTGTCGCTACAGCAAGCCATAGACGGGGTGGTTTACCTACATGGCCGTCTTCGCAAGCCAGAAGTAGGTGTGGCCTCCGGCTACGTTATCAGCAGCGCAGATTTTGGCCGGGCATATCTTTCCGAAGGTTGGGCAACCCGTTTCGTGAAAGCCCTGCGCGAGAGATACACCATCGTTCTGCTCGGTTATGTGTTTGGCTTCTCTTCGGTACTTACGACCATGCGGCTGTCGCCGTCCACTATATCGACAAGCGTCGCGGCTAGCTGACCGGCGAGAAAGTCTTCCTTAAATTCGGGCATCGGATGCCGTCCGCGGCCATGCCGCCCTTGCCGCATGGTCTTGATCTTGATGAAGAAGCTATCCCGGAGATCCTGCCTTTCGATGCGCCGCATATTTAGCTTGCCACTGAAAGCAGGACAGCGAAGCCCGTGTTGGCTGGATCGAGACGAGCGACGGCCGCCGCAGCCGCATCCTTGGCTGCGTCATGGGCTTCGAGCGCCTGCAAGGTGGCGCCGTGTTCTCTGAAATGCTCGTCGGTGCGTTCGTCCGGAGCGAGACCTTCCGCGAGCAGGAGATCGACGCTAGCGGCCTGCACAGCTTCGCGCGGCGAAACCCCTTCGCGTGACAGAACATCATGAGCCGCTGCAAGCGCTGAATCACGCACATCGGGTTCCAGCTTTTCCTGACCGTAGATCGTGAGCTTTCCATCCAACGTTCAATCCTCGAATAGACGCGCGCGAATGTCCGACGCCGCCGCATTCAGTGTCGTGGCGCGGCTTCGCAGCTCGGCATTACCCGTGCGTCCAGCGCGATCGTTGAACCGGTCTGCCTTGCCTTCCAGATAGTCAGCAATCCGATCGGCATCGGGCTTCCCATTATGTCCCGGCGTCACGCGTGCACCTGGTTGGGCTGGAACGAGATGATGCTTCCGGGCTGGGTCGCGCCCAATTTCCGGGCGGCGTTGAGCACGTCGAAAACGCGCTTGTTCGCGCGGACATGCGCCGGGTCGATGTTGAAGCGCTTATAATCTTCAGCCCGGAGCTGCTGCACGTCCACGCCGGACTCACCCAGAATGCGATAGCGATGCGTCAGGTTGTCCAGATCCGCCGCGGTCACGCCATGCTTCTCCAGCACGCCCTCGACTTCGACGCGCGCCTGATCGACGGCAGCCTGGCTGACGCCTCTGGCGACAAGTTTGAAGCCGCGAAAGCTGATCGCTTGCACGTCCATTTTCATTCTCCGACTCGATTCTCGATTGCGCAAATGTTCCACTAATGTTCTCATTTGTCGAGTCATGAGTCGAGAGCTGGTAAACCCGATCCGCGACCTGTTCGACGCGGCAGTCAGGCATGAGACGATCAAGGTGTCGTGTCAGTGCGGAAACGTCGGCGTCTTCGATCCACATGCGCTCTGGTATCTGTTCGAGCGTCGGGGCTGGAATGATCGACTGCCCGACGTCGCGCGCCGGATGCGCTGCCTGCAATGCTATTTTGCGAAGCGAGCCCGATCTCCGGCGACACTGGAACTATGCCGGGAGGATCATACGCGACAGTTGCCGATGCCGGATATTCACGAGTGGAAGCGGCAGTTGCGGCGACGGCGGTAAAAGACTGCTTTGGGGTGGGGTCCGGACTGGCCGGTTTGCAACCGACCGAACGCCGAAGCGGCCGCTGACGAATTTAGCTCAGCGATTTCTGCAAAGCGGGGCGGGCGAACAATCTGTCCACATACTCAAGTGTTTTTGGGTGCGCATCAGTAAGCAGTTCAAGCCATTTCGCCGAACCCAGCGTAAAGCCCATCATGATGTCAGCAGCCGAAAATTCGTTTCCGGCAATATATGGCTGGGTGGCGAGAACCACTTCAACCTTGCCGAACACCGTGTTCGCACTGTCACGCACAGCGCTGATGATGTCCTGATGTCGATCAGCGTCGTCACGATAGACTGTCAACCAAACAGTCGTGTTGATGGCGTTGGCGGCTGTACCTTCTGCAAAATGCAGCCAATAGAGATAGGCAGCGCGATCCTTTGATCCGATCGACGGCTCGAGCTGTCCATTTCCGTATCGCTCCAAGACGTATTGGACGATTGCCCCCGACTCTGAAAGAGCGACATCTCCGTCTTCAATGTAAGGATATTGGCCTGACGGGGTATCCTGCGCGAATCCCCTGCTACCGTCTCGATTATATTCTGAACGCAGCAACTCGTATTCGAGCCCCACCTCTTCCAAGAGCCACCGGATTCTGACGGAGCGAGTAAGCGGAGCGAAGTGCAGTTTCAGCATCGGCTGATGCTGTCACGAATGGCCGCTTTTGTGCAACGATATTTTGTTGTTGAACAGCCATCATCGGTTGGGAAACGCTCCGCCCGCTTTTAGCAAGCCGCCTTAGGAAGGCGCCGGGATTGAGCAGGAAAGACTTGCTTCCGATGTCACCCGCTCAACGCGGCGATGTCTCGCCAAAAGACGCGCAGGATTGTCGCTCCCCTCGCTGCTGGAATTTGTGAAGAACCGCGTTCAACGACCTCGCCACCCAACCGAAGATAGAATCGTAAAGCTGCTTCATTGGTTTCGAATACCCAAAGGTGAAGACCGCGGGTCGCGGCGTCCACCTGAATGCGGCGAGCAACAGCCTCTATGATGCGCCGTCCAATGCCGCTTCCACGAAGGGCGGGGCGGACGTGCAAGTTGTCAATCCAGCTACCCCAAACTGGATCGAGGTCGCGATATGCGCATCCAAAGCCAACTGGAGTGGTATCGCTTCCTACTCCAACAAGGATCGTCCTTTGGGGATCAGGGGTCTCCAGTCGCGCTGACCATAGCGCACGTCGATCATTTTCGATTGGGCCCGACAAAAATCCGGAATCGAGCACATTCGCGTATGCATCTCGCCAACTCGCGCAATGGAGCGCAGCGATGTCACCGGCATCGGTCAAGGTGGCGTCCCGAATAGTAATTTTACCTTTGGCCATCGCCTCAATGAACCGCATGCGTTCCTATCGGTCAACAATCGAATGTCTGTTTTCGGGCGCTTAGGTTGTGTCGACGAATGACTGATATTGGTCGTTTCCCGACATTGGAATAAGGCGGGATGCAGCAATCCAGATGTCTCGATTGACTCCGATGATCAGCGCGCCAACAATTTCAGCATGTGCAACCTCTACACCAACAAATCGACGGTGCAGGAGATGGCGGACCTGTTCAAAACGGTCCCGAGCCAAGGATTCAACCTCGCTGACGAAATATATCCCGGCTACCCTGGTATCGTCGTGCGCGAACAGGACGGTGAGCGCATCCTGCAATCGATGACGTGGGGGTTCCCGCGGCACACGATCAACAAGCGTACTGGAAAACCGAACAAACCGACGGCGACGAACAACCTTCGCGATGACAAACTCTGGACCTTCTGGCGCAAGCAATTCGTCGAACCTGCCCAGCGTTGCCTGATCCCGTTCACTGCATTCGCTGAGGCAGAGGGCGACAAAGGCAAGATGACGCGGACATGGATTTCGGTACCTGCCTGCCCCAGTCGAAAGGCAGAAAGTCCTGCTCGATGCCGTCGGCAAAAATGACGCCTCCATCATTCATACGCGAAGTGACCTGGAGCGCCGTTTGGTCGAGCTTTCCTGCACGAAGCGTGGTGCCGGTCGCGAAGCTGGGGAATGGCTCGCGGACGAAATAGCCAACCGCGCGTTCTTGCGGAGTCAGTGCCACCTGTTGTCCGGTCGCCTCCATGATCGAGCGCGCCCAGCCGGTGGCCCCCGTGCCGGAGGCGACAATTAGGCCGCTCGAGGAATGATCTTCGGCGGCATCGCCGATCGCGAGGCGGTACCTCGCCGATTGGTGGCTGCGATGCCCCACGAACAGTTCGTTCAACGCCAGCAGCTTTTCGCCGGTGTCCAGTACGCCCTCGACCATCGTCCGATTCTCGACCGCAACGTCGCCATGGAGGCAGGCCGGCAAGGCTGCGCCGAGCCGGTTCAGTTCGACGCGGACAAGGACGCCGTCGTAAAGATCGGGTGCGGGGTTAACCCCAAGCACCGGTTGGCCAGTCAGATATTTGGCGACATTGGCGACCAGCCCATCCTGCCCGACGGCCACAATCACGTCTTCGGGCGCGAATAGGAAGCGATCAAGATCGGCGCGGCGAACGAGCGTTTGTCGCCAATCGTCAGGGACGGCCGCGCGGGCCTGACGCAGCACCGACTGAAATTGCTCATGCCGCGCCTCGAGCTCGGCCAGTTTTTGTCCGCGCGTGTCGAGATAGAAACGTGCCTGTTCGCGAGTCGCGTGGCGCGCGAGAAGTAGTTCGTAGTCGGTCTCGCGCGTCACAAACACGGCGCGGGGGGCGGTGGTCGTCATGGCCCATCCTTACTGCTCGGTGATGGCACCCACCGCGGCTGGCCTAAACTCGCGCATGACCGCGGCGAGCAGGTCGGGTGTGACGTTGAGATGTTCGATCGTATCGAGATTGCCAGCGAGCTCGCGTGCTGCCAAGCCGAGGAGAACGGCAGGCGGCAGATCCCGATAAACTGCGATATGGGCCTGCTCTGCCTCGGCCTTGGCGCTTTCCACGATGCGGATTCGCCCGGCTTCGGCCTCCGACTCGACCTTCTGTGCTTCGGCGAGACCCGTCGCGCGGTTTCGGGCGTTCTCGGCTTCCTCGGCAATCAACTGCTTTTCGCGGCGTGCGAGTTCGGTTTTGTTGCCGAGTTCATTCTCTGCAATCGCACGCTCCTTGTCGACGGCGAGCGCACGGCGTTCGAACATCGCCTCATCGGCCTTTTGTTGGAGCGCCTCGAAGGTTGGCGTTTGCAACGCACGTTCCAGCTCGCTGCTCGGCGCGAGATTGTTCAATCGCACTGCGACGACTGCGAGGCCGATTTCGGAAAGAGCCGGATCGTTTGCGAGTGCGGCCTCCAGTCGCTGTCGCAGCGGTTCACCCCATGGTAGGCGCCACGCTCTTTCATGAAACCGGTGCAGGGAAAACCACAACGGCCAACCAGTACATTGCCCGCGAAAAGGCGCGGCACGGCGCGGAGTCCAAGTCCGTTTTGCTCGTTCGTCTCGACAATTCCGGGACGGCGAGGGCCCTCTACAGCGAGATATTGTCTGCTCTTGGGGACGGCTTTGCTTTGAACGGCACCGAGCACACATTGCGTCGCCGCACGCTGGATGCCCTGGGCGAAGCAGGAACCGAACTCCTTATCATTGATGAAGTTCATCATGGAGGACGAGGTTCTGGGTTCGGCGGTGCCATCACGTCGTCCGTGAAATTGTTTCTTGATGCCGGCGTCTGCCCGGTGGCGCTGCTCGGCACCGAACTCGCAATTCCGATCTTCGCCAAGGATAAGGAGCTATGCGGGCGGTTGACCGCCCCATGCTACTTGGGTCCGCTTCGCTGGTTCGATGAGGAGGACCGCGAACTTTGGCGCGGCTTCCTGAAGGCGCTTGATGCTCGCATGGTCGCTGACCGGATCGTAGCCGCACCAACCGGCCTCGGCACGGCCGTTCTCGAACAGGCGCTCATTGAGGCGACGAACGGTGTCATCGGCCAGCTCATGGGGGCCATCAGCACGGCACTCCGTGAAGCTGTGCGCGACGACCGCGAGTCGATTTCGTTCGAAGATCTTGTTACCGCCGTCGACCTTTGGAATGTCGGCCACGGCTTCACGCAGCGGAATCCGCTTCGTGATCTCTAATCTGTCAACTCGCCGCCTGCTGCGCTCCGCAGCACCGGTCAGGCTCGCCCGTTGGTGGTCGGAGCCAGTGGGAGGCGCATCGTCAGGAAGCAGCGCATCTAATTGCACGGCTGAAGCGCGGTGCACAGGACGAGGTAGCGAACCCGGTCCGGCTGTCCGACGCTGTGCGCTTCATCTCCGGTCGACCGAAACCTTGGGGTCCGATTTTTGAAATGCTCCTGGTGGGCGATCTTCCCTACACTTGGAAGGAGGCGGATTCCTCTCCTGTTACAAACCAGATCGTGATTTCAAGCCAGCACCTGGCGCCCTTGCGATCGACTGCATTCGACAAGGCGGCCTTTGCGTCCGAGAACTTCGAGAGCAGGTGGTCTCAAAAGGATGCGCTCGATTGCATCAACGGCTACAAAAATGCCGTTGAGCTGCTCAGTCCTCTTGCTGGCAGTTCGACAAGTCCCAGACATTTTCTCGCGACCGAGGTCGAGACGCTTGCCCAAGCTGGTGTCACGACGTCAGACCTTGCGCGGCGATCGGCGACGAGTGTGACCAGGACGTTCATGATTCTTGAGAAAGCCGGGGTCCCGCAGCTGGCGCCGGGCCTGTGGCAACGCGATTTAGCCGAACCGCTCCTCACCATCTAATAGCGCGCTCAAGTCGCGAATTTTCAAAGCGGCACAGCCCGCGCGTGCAGTAGCGCCCCTCATCAAAATAGTCCTAAATCATATCAGACCGAGTACCGCGCGCGGTGCGTCGGGGGAGGGGCGTGCGCGCGCCAGTCCGAATGAGCGGATTTAAATGGAAGAAACGCCCAAATGAGCGGTTGTCGATGAAAGACTCAATCGCTCACTTTTGAAAAACTTTTGCGATTGCAATGACTTCGATGAGCGGCTTTAGCTGCAATCCGACAAGCTTCCATCGCTGGATCCGGCTTGCCGCTCTCCGAGCGACCGCCGCGCTTTTCAAAAATAGCGGGATGCGGCTTCGCCCTGAGCGTCGGCTGAACCCACTAGCAACCAACCATGGCGCGATAGCGCGATGGCGACATGCCGAAACGCCGTGAAAAGGCGGTCGCAAAGTGACTCGGCGTTGCAAAGCCGGTGGCCATCGCGACATCGGTCACCGGGTCGCTGGTGTACCGGAGCCGCCGGGCCGCTTCGTCGAGCCGCACGCGCATGACATATTGCCAGGGCGAGAGGCCAAAGGCTTGCTGGAAAGCGCCGGTAAAGCGGCGGACGTCCATGCCCACGAGCCCCGCCAATGCTTCAAGGCTGTGGCGGGCATCGATCTGTCCGCGGATCGCGTCGGCCAGCAGGATGCGGTCGGATGCTGACAGCTGACAGCGCCGCGGTCTTTCGTTACCAGTCCCATAGCGCCCGCAGAAATGCCGTTCCAGTGCCTCGCCAAGCGCCTGCGCAGCCATCATCGACAGATCGTCACCATCGCCCCGCAACAGCTTCGCCAGCCGCGCCGCCGTGTCAAACAGACCGTCGTCGCGACACTTTACGCGCGCAGCAAGCGGCGCATCGTCGAGCAGCGCGGTCGGCACGCGGAACTCGACGAACTCCGCCCGTTCGCCCTGAGCCAGTGCCGCATAGCGGCACGCCGCCGGGATGACCCAGACATCGCCGCGCGATGGCAGCGCGTTGCCCGACGGCCCAACAGAAAACTCGCAGTCCATCCGATCGAGTTGTCCGCCCAGATGGACGACGATGATGTGGTGATCCTCCTCGAACGCCCAGTCGGTCGGGCGCGCCAGATTCTCGGTCGCAATCAATACGCCCAAATGTCCAATCTGCGCCTGATGCCGCGCGACCACGTCGCGCTGGGATCGCGGCCGGATCCCGTCCCATATCTGCGCGGCTTCGGTCAATCGCCCACCTCGCGAGTCCCCACGACTCGTGCTGCCCAAATCGAAAACTGCGCCGGAATTGGAAAGCGGACAAGACGAAAGCTTCCTATCCTCTGGAAAACAGACCCAAAGGAGACATTTGATGGTCGATCACAGCATTAAGGGAAAAACCGTTCTGATTGCGGGCGGCGGCAAAAATCTGGGCGGTCTCATCGCCCGCGACCTGGCCGCGCACGGAGCAAAGGCGATTGCCATCCACTATAACAGCCCCGCCTCCGCGGCCGAGACCGAGGAAACGCTCGCAGCGGTCCGTGCCGCCGGTGCCGAGGCGGTCGCCTTTCAGGCCGACCTCACCTCTGCGGCCGCGGTCGAAAAACTTTTCGCCGACACGATCGCAGCGATCGGCCGTCCCGACATCGCGATCAACACGGTCGGAAAAGTGCTCAAAAAACCTTTCGCCGAGATCAGCGAGGCCGAATATGACGACATGACGGCGGTCAATTCAAAGACCGCCTTCTTCTTCCTGAAAGAGGCGGGGAAGCATCTGAATGACAATGGCAAGATCTGCACCCTGGTGACCTCGTTGCTCGGCGCTTTCACGCCCTTTTATGCGGCCTATGCCGGCACCAAGGCGCCCGTCGAACATTATACCCGCGCGGCGTCGAAGGAATTTGGCGAACGGGGCATTTCGGTAACGGCGATCGGGCCGGGGCCGATGGATACGCCCTTCTTCTATCCGGCCGAGGGCGCCGACGCCGTGGCGTATCACAAATCGGCAGGCGCCCTGTCGGCCTTCTCGAAAACCGGCCTCACCGATATCGAGGATATCGTGCCCTGGATCCGGATGCTGGTGTCGGAGGGCTGGTGGATGACCGGCCAGACGATTCTGGTCAACGGCGGCTATACGACCAAGTGACCCCTCCCGGTGGGCGGCGTTTACGTCGCCCACCGCTGTCGGGGCGATCAGGCAATGCCCATCCGCGAAAAAAATACTCCTGTCCTGCATCCACAGCCGGTAGCCGTCCCGTCCAGTCCATGATCGGCCGTCGCGTCGGTCCGGGCGGCGACTTCGCGCGGCGGCTGGTATGTGCTCCCCGGTGCAGACCATCCCCGTCTTGCCGGAGGTCGCCGCCTGTGGTTTCACCGTGCCGGGCGGCATGAAGGAGAGAAATGTCGATGGACCTGATGATCACGGCGGCTGCGGCCGCAACTGCCGCGGCTCCCGCGGCGCCGACCGCTGCAACGGTGACGGTGCCCGTTTCGACCGGCCAATCGATCAGTCCGGCCGATGTCGCGGCCTATATCGACCCGCGCGACATTGCTTCGTTCATGCCCGCGCCGCCGCCGACCACCGAACTGGTCGCGGTCAGCGACAGTTTTTTCAACCTGATGGAAAATGTCACGATCGTGGCGTTGTTCATTGTCGGATTTTTCCTGCTGGCGCGGCTGCTCCATGCGTGGATGCTCCACCGGTCGATCCGCCGCGCGCTTGAGGCCAAGTCCGAAGCGGTCAGCCCGCTGATCGACAAGCTCAACAAGCCTTATGAACATATCGGCGGGCAAAGCCCCGATGCGCCGGGTGACGATCGCAACGCGCTGGTGTTGCTCGCAATCGGTCTTGCAATGGCCGGTTTCGGCCTGATCCAGGGTCATGAGCAACTGATCCGAATCTCGGCAGGGGCTGCGCTCTTTCCCGCTTTTGTCGGGGTCGCGCTGCTCGTCCGCCGCCGCCTCGCGCGCGCTGCGGCTGCCGAGGAGCGCACCGCTGCGTGATGAAGACCGCGCCGATGAAGATTGGGCCCTCAACCAGCGTGTCGCGGGGGGAGATCGCGCCGCTTTCCAGCTCCTCGTGCTGCGGCACGAAGGGCGATTGCGCGCCTTCCTGTCCCGCGCCGCCGGATGCGACGCCGACGATCTGGCGCAGGAAGCCTTTGTCCGCGCGTGGCAGCGCGCGGGCGAATATCGGGGGCAGGGAAGTTACGCGGCATGGATCATGGGGATCGGCTGGCGCCTGTTCCTCGACCAGCGGCGTACCGCGCGGCGGCGTGAGGGACTGGCAGCGGGAGAGGAGGCTGCGACTTCGACCGATCCGCGCCCCGCAAGCGACGCCGCGATCGACGCCAGCCGACTGCTTGGCGCCTTGTCGCCGCAGGAGCGCGCTGCGCTCACCTTATGTTTCGGTCATGGCTGGTCGCATGGCGAGGCGGCTGCGATCATGGGGGTTCCCTTGGGGACGCTCAAATCGCTCGTCTTGCGCGGGCGGGCAAAGGCGCAGAAGATGATCGGCGAAGGAGCGGACGCATGACGGCCCCGGACGATCGGAATATCGACGCGATGCTGGCCGCGATGCTGGCACCACCCGAACGGCCGGGTGATCGCGGCTTCGCAGTCGGGGTCGAGCGTGCGATCGATGCGCAGGCGGCCTATGCCCGCGCGCGCGGGCGTTTCTGGCGCAGCTTCGCGTTCGAGGCGCTCGCCATAGCTGCGCTGCTCGCGGCGCTGTGGCTGCTGTCGTCGGCACCCTTGCTCGCACCGCTCGCCGGGGCGGGGCATTGGGGGCTCGCGCCGCCGCTGTTGCTCATCCTGCTGCTCTGGTTCGGGACGCAGCGCTGGCGGCAGGCTTAGCTAGCAGGTGCGTCCTCGCCGTCGATGCCCTGATATTTGAGCTGGAGATAACGTTCGCGCGTCGCGAGCTTGTCGAGTTCGCCGGCGGCGAGGCTGCGCGCGGCGCCCGCTATCTCGCTTTCGAGCATCTTCAATCCGCCCACCAGCGTCTCGTCGGGGGTGCGTCCGGCGTGGGCTTCGGTTCGTAGGCCCGCGGGAATGCGCTGATAGCCAGCAACAAGTTCGGGAAGATCCTCGCCGACGACCTTGCGGATATTCGCCGCCGCGGGGCTCGATGCGTCGAGCGTCTGGAGCTGCGGCGCGAGCAGGTCGAGCTGGACACCGATGCCGTCGACGAGCTGGCGCGCCGGAGCGGGCAGCGCGGGACGCTGCGCTTCGAGCCAGATTTCGGTGCGGCCGGCAAGCTGCTTCAAATCTGCCTTCGGCAAATCGGCCTGACGCGGCTCGGGGAAGGGCGAGCGGCCAAACAGCACGGCGACCCCGATCAGCAACACGAACAGCGCGAGCAGCCCGGTGAAGCCGAGCGGCTGGATCAGCGCGCCGAATACCGCGGCGCCGATCAGCACGATGCCGCCGGCGATCAGCATCCGGCCGAGCTTCTTGTAGAGATGCTGGCGGCGCAGCGCGACGCTTTTGGTGCCGATCGGACGGCGGCGTTCGCGCGATCGTTCGATCGCGGATGCGGCCGAAATGCGGATCTTGTCGACTTCGCTCATGCTCATCTTTGCCTTAGCCTTCGAGCGACGCGAGCGGGCTGTCGGCGCCGCCGACGCTGGCCTGCGCCTGGCTCGCGCCCTCGGCGCGCGCGATATAGCCCTTCGACTTGGCAACCTCGCCCTCGAGCGTCGTGACCGTCGTCTTCATGCTGTCGAGCGCCTTCAGCTTGAAGGTGTCGATCGCGTCCATCGTGTCATAGATATTCTGGAACGCGCGCTGGAGCGTTTCCATCGGGATCGTGCTCGAAGCCGCCTGCTCATGGATGCGCGCGGTGTTGTCCTTCAGCATCTTCGACGTTCCGTCGATGATGTTCGCGGTGGTGGTGTTGAGCGCGGTGATCTGTTCGAGCACGAGCTTCTGGTTGGTCATCGCCTGCGCGACGGTGATCGCGGTCTTCAAGGCGCCGACGGTGGTGGTCGAGGCGCGGTCGACGCCCTTCACCAGCTCGACATTATTCTTTTTGACGAGGTCGAGCGCGAGATAGCCCTGCACCGTCACCGCCATTTGCGTAAGCAAATCCTGCGTCCGCTGGCGCGCGTAGAAGAGCGCATTTTCGCGCAGCACCTTGGCTTTCGCGGGGTCGACGCCGTCGAGTTCGGCGGCCTTGGCTTCCAGCTTGGCGTCGAGTGTGCCCGCGATATGGACCATCTGTTCGAGCTTGCCCATCGCTTCCCACAGCTTGCGGCGTTCGACGTCGATGGCGGCATTGTCCATGAGCAGCTCGTCCTTGCCATTGGCGAGCGCGGTCAGGATGCCGCCGATATGCGTCTGCGCGCTGCGGTACTGCGCGAAATAATTGCCGACCTTGTTACCGAGAATCTTGTCGAAAAAGCCGCGCTTCGACAGCAATTTGCCGTTCGCCGACGGGTCGAGCCGCTCGACGGTGTTGCGCAGCTCGATCAGGTTCATGCCGATGTCGGTGTCGCGGTCCATCGCCTTGATCGGGCGGTCGAGGAAGCGGTTCGACTGATTCGCCGCCTCCAGCATTTCCTTGCGGCCCATATTGGTGATCTGGTCGACTTTTTGCCCGAAGGCGGGCGAATTGACGTCCTGCGCGACAAGGTCGTCGATGAACCCGTCGACGCGCTCCTCGAGCTTCGATTTCTGCTCGGTCGACAGCGGTACCAGGCCGGCGGCCTTCTCGGGGGACACCGCGGGCACGGGATCGGGCGGCGTCAGCTTCAGCTCGTCGGTTGCGGTCGCCGTCGCAGTCAGTTCGCTCATTCGTCTTCCTTCCAGCGGCTCAAGAGGAAATTTGGGCCACTTGCCTATATGGCATGCGCCCCTGTGTTATTCAAGCACCACACCCTGTCCCGACCGCAGCGCCGGAGCGATCCACGCGGACAGGATCAGTTGCGCCATATGATAGACGAGGATCGGAACGAGCACCATGCCGGCGATGGCGGGCGTGAAAAGCGTCGCGGCAAGTGGCGCACCGACCGCGATGCTTTTCTGAGCGCCTGAGAAGAGCAAGGTGATGCGGTCGGGCCGGGTGAGCTTCAGCAGCCCGCCGAGCGCCCAGGCACCGCCGAAGGAGAGCGCGAGCAGCGCCGCGATAGCGGCGAACAGGATGGCGATTTCGCGCCCGTCGAGCAGACCCCAGATCCCCGCGACCACCGCCGCCGAGAAAGCGACATAGACGGCGATCGCGATTGCGGTGCGATCCATGACGGTCGCGAGACCGCGATGCGCGAGCACCCACGGCCGCAGCCAGCGCTGGACGAGCTGGCCGGCAACGAAGGGCAAAAGCAAGATCGAGACGATGCGCAGCACCGCCTCGCCATGGATTTCGCCTTGGGCTCCAGCGAGCAGCGCGAAGAGCAAAGGCGAGAGCGCGACCCCGCTGAGGTTCAGCAGCGCCGCCGCGACGACGCTCGCCGCGACATTGCCGCCCGCGAGGCTGCTCGCGGCGGTCGCCGACTGGACGGTCGAGGGCAGGATGCCGAGAAAGAGGAAACCGAGCGCGAGCGTCGCGGGGAGCAGCGGCGCGGTCGCCGCCTGCGCCGCGAGCCCGAGCAGCGCCATGAAGCCGAAACAGAAAGCGAGCGCGCTCCCCTGCAGCTTCCAGTTGCGGATGCCGTGGAGAACCTCATCGCGTGGCAGGCGCACGCCGTTGAGGAAAAAGAGGAAGACGATCGCCGCGGTCGACACCGCCTGTGCGATCGGCACCGCCGCGCCGCGCACCGGAAGCAGGCTCGCGAGCAGGATCGTCGCGAACAATATGGGGACGAAGCGGTCGGGGAAGATGCGGGCTAGCATGAAAGGCAGCGATGGCGGGCCAAGACGGGATTGGCAAGTCACCCGTCGGTCTCCGTTCGCCCATTGGCATCGAGCCCTTCGACTGCTCTGGCAGGCGCTCGGGATAAACTTCCGGCTGTGCCGGAAGTCGAGATGCCCCAAAGACGCGCGCTAACGATGGGTGTCTCTTCGCTCGACACGAACGGGAATGGGGTTAAGCAGGCGCGATGGCCCATATCCTGATCCTCGCCGCATTGCTCGAAGAGGCAGATGCGCTGTTTCCCGGCACCGGCGAACGCGTCGGCGGACTGTTCTCCGAACGACGGCTCTTGGTGGGCGGCCACCGCCTCACCATCGCGACCTGCGGGCTCGGCAAGGTCAATGCCGCGCTATGTGCGGGCGTGTCGGCGGAAGATGCCGATATGCTGCTGATGACCGGCACATGCGGATCGCTCGGCGCCGCGCCCGGCGCCTATTGGCTCGCCGAAGCCTTGCAGCATGATTATGGCGCCAGCCAGCCGGGCCTGTTTCGCCGTTACCGCGCGGGCGAATGGCCGATCGGTGCGGCGGGCGAGGCGCATTTTTCGGCAATGGCCGACCCGGGACTTGGCCTGCCGCACGCGCGCATCGCGAGCGGCGACAGCTTCGTCGCGTGTCCCGATGCCGCCGCCGATCTCGCCAGCCTCGGCGCGACGCTGGTCGATATGGAGGTCGGCGCGGTGGCGCAGGTCGCGGCGCGGCTAGGCAAACCATGGGCGGCGATCAAGGCGGTCACCGACGAAGCAAACGGCGATAGCGCGGGTGATTTCCACGCCAATCTCGTCCGCGCCGCGCGCGTCGCGGGACAAGCGGCCGAGCGGCTGATCGCGATAATCTGAGCGTTGCTTCGCCGTTCCGCGTGCGGCGCGTTTGTGATAGGCTGTGCGCGTAGCGACCGAGGGAGAGACTCGTCATGCGGCACCGATCAACATTTGCCATGCTCGCGGCCTGTGCGGTCTTCACCGCGCCCCTTGCCCTCGCGGCGGGAGGCGGAGGCGGCGGAAGCAGCGCGCCGCCGAGCCAGAGCGCCTACGACCCGACGGAGGATTACCAGAAGGGCGCCGACGCCTTCGCCTCGGGCAAATATGACGATGCGGCGAAGGCGTTCAAAAAGGTCGTGTCGGCAGTGCCGAAAAACCCGCAGGCCAATTATTTGCTCGGCGCAAGCTATATGGCGCAAGGCGATTTTTCGCGCGCGGTGAAGTCGCTCGAAGCGGCGGTGCGCTATGATGAAAAGATGGTCGATGCGCGCCGCGACCTCGGCATCACGCAGGCGAAGCTCGGCAAGGCCGAAAAGGCGACCGAGCAGGCGGCGGCGTTGAAGGCGATGCAGGAGGGATGCGGCGGGACCTGCACCGATGCGACGAAGCTCGCCGATGCGGTTGCGAAGGTCGAGGCGGCGATCGCCGCGGGTCCGCAGGCGCAAAGCGCCGTTGCGCCCGAGGTGCGGCTGGCATCGGCCGAAACGCTCGATGCCACTTATGTTGCCGCCGTCGGATTGATCAACGAGCATCGCTATGAGGCGGCCATCGCCAAGCTCGACGCGGCCTTGTGGGCGGCGGGGCCGCACCCCGATATACTCACCTATCTGGGCTTCGCGAACCGCAAGCTGAAACGTTACGACGCGGCGGAAAGCTATTACCGCGAAGCGCTCGCCATCGCACCGGCGCATCGCGGCGCGCTCGAATATTATGGCGAGCTGAAGCTTGAACGCGGCGATGTCGCGGGGGCGAAGGCGCATCTGGCAAAGCTGGAGACGATCTGCGGTTTCGGCTGTCACGAAGTCGATGAACTCAAGCGGTGGATTGAAGCGGGGCGTTCATCCGCAAGCTGATCGCGCTCGCCGCACTGCTTTTCGGCGTCGCCGCGACACGCGCCGACCCGCCGCCGGGGTTTGGTGAGCTGCGCTGGACCGCGCCGGGGTCCGAGCTGGCGTTGCTTTCGGCGCAGCCTGCGACCTGTCTTGCCGCACCCAATGACGCGCTCGTGCGCAGCGGCCGTGCCCTGTTTGGCGCGCCGACCTTGCTTGGCGGACAAGCGGCCAAGGCGGGGCTGAGCTGCGCGAGTTGCCATATCAACGGGCGCGACAACCCGCATTTCCTGCTCGCGGGCGTGTCGGCGACGCCGGGCACGGCCGATGTCACGAACAGTTTCTTCAGCGCCGCGCGGGCGAATGGGCGGTTCGATCCCGTGGCGATGCCCGACCTGGCGATGCCCGGAAAGATGGCGCGCGATCCCGATACGCGGGCGCTCGAAGCCTTTATCCGCAATCTGATCGTCGAGGAGTTCGGCGGACAGGAGCCGACCCCCGCGATGCTCGACGCGCTCGCCGCTTATGTTCGCGCGGTGCGCGCCTGCCCAGATGAACAGCAGGTCGGGCGGCGTCTCGCCGATCAACTTTCGGCTATCGACGACGGCGCCGCGGGCGCACAGTTGATGATCGCGCGCGCCGATCTGCAAGGCGCGACGCTGTCGATCGCGGCGATGCGCCATCAACTCGGACTGATCGCCGAACGTTATGCCGGGCCGGGATTGGCGCGCGAGCGCGAAAAGCTGCTCGCCGCGTCGCGCATGTTGCAGGCGATCGGCGATGGCGACCCCGCGCGGATCGGGTCGGCGCTTGCGCGCTGGAAAGGCGAGTTCGACACGGGGCTCGCCAAACGGCTGCGCGGCGCCGAGGGCCTGTCGCTCTACAACGCAACCCGCTTGACGAAATCGCTGCGCTAAATCGCATCATCGGCAATCATGTTGCGCCGCAGCACGCATTCTGTTAGGGGCGCGGCGTTTCGCGGCGCTCCGGGCGCTGCCCCCTTCCATCAAGGCTTATCCCGCATGTCTTTGCGCAATATTGCGATCATCGCCCACGTCGATCATGGCAAGACCACTCTCGTCGACCAGCTCTTCCGCCAGTCGGGGACCTTCCGCGACAATCAGCGCGTCGAAGAACGCGCGATGGATTCCAATGACTTGGAAAAGGAACGCGGGATCACCATCCTGGCGAAGTGCACCAGCGTCGAGTGGGGCGAAGGCGCCGACCTGACGCGCATCAACATCGTCGACACCCCGGGCCACGCCGACTTCGGCGGTGAGGTCGAGCGTATCTTGAGCATGGTCGACGGCGTCATCCTGCTCGTCGACGCCGCCGAAGGCCCGATGCCGCAGACCAAGTTCGTCACCGGCAAGGCGCTCGCGCTGGGCCTGAAGCCGATCGTCGTCGTCAACAAGATCGACCGCAGCGACGCGCGCGCCGCCGAAGTGCTCGACGAAGTGTTCGAACTGTTCCTGACGCTCGAAGCCAATGACGAACAGCTTGATTTCCCGATCCTTTATGCCTCGGGCCGCGGCGGCTATGCCTCGCCCGACCCCGAAGCGCGCGAGGGCACGCTGGAGCCGCTGTTCCAGACGATCGTCAGCCATGTGCCGACGCCGGGCCTGCCCGAGGACGGTCCCTTCACCTTCCTCGCGACGCTGCTCGACCGCGACAATTTCATCGGCCGCATCCTGACCGGCCGCGTCCAGTCGGGGACGATCAAGGTCAACCAGCCGATCCACGCGATCGACATGGACGGCAAGGTGATCGAAACCGGCCGCGCGTCGAAACTGCTCGCGTTCCGCGGGCTCGAGCGCGTTCCCGTCGAGGAAGCGCGCGCGGGCGATATCGTGGCCATTGCGGGGCTGGCGCAGGCGACCGTCGCGAACACCATCGCCGACACCAGCGTGACCGAGCCGATCGCCGCGCAGCCGATCGATCCGCCGACGCTGTCGATGCGTTTTGCCGTGAACGATTCGCCGATGGCGGGCCGCGAGGGCAGCAAGGTCACGAGCCGCATGATCCGCGACCGCCTGTTCCGCGAAGCCGAAACCAATGTCGCGATCCGCATCACCGAAAGCGCCGACAAGGACAGTTTCGAAGTCGCGGGCCGCGGCGAGTTGCAGCTTGGCGTGCTGATCGAAACGATGCGCCGCGAAGGCTTTGAACTCGGCATCAGCCGCCCGCGCGTGCTGTATGGCGAGGACGAAAATGGCAAGCGCACCGAACCCTATGAAACCGTCGTCATCGACGTCGACGACGAACATTCGGGCACGGTCGTCGAGAAGATGCAGGTCCGCAAGGCCGACCTGACCGACATGCGTCCGTCGGGTGGCGGCAAGACGCGCATCACCTTCAGCGGCCCGTCGCGCGGCCTGATCGGCTATCATGGCGAATTCCTGTCCGACACGCGCGGCACCGGGATCATGAACCGCCTGTTCGAAAAATATGGCCCGCATAAGGGCCAGATCGCGGGCCGCCAGAACGGCGTCCTCATCTCGAACGGCAATGGCGAAGCGGTTGCCTATGCTCTTGGCCCGCTCGAAGAGCGCGGCATCCTCTTCGTCTCGCCCGGCGAGGCGCTGTATGAGGGCATGATCATCGGCGAAAATGCGAAGCCCGACGACCTTGAGGTCAACCCGATGAAGTCGAAGCAGCTCACCAACTTCCGTTCGACGGGCAAGGATGATGCGATCCGCCTGACCCCGCCGAAGCGGATGACGCTGGAACAGGCGATCGCCTATATCGACGACGACGAGATGGTCGAAGTGACCCCGAAAAATATCCGCATCCGCAAGACGCTGCTCGACCCGCACGAGCGCAAGAAGGCGTCGCGCAAGAAGGAAGCGGCATAAGGATCAAGGGGGCGGTCAGCGATGACCGTCACCGCCCTTTGCAAGCCAGCGCGTCGAGCCTGAAATATGAACCGCATCCCCGAGCGAAGACGAGGGGCTCGTTCGAGCGTAGCGAGAACCAATCACCGTCGGAACCTCGACTTCGCTCGGCAGAGCCCCTCGTCTTCGCTCGGGGATACGGAGTGATTGATTCCCGGCAAATTGATTTAGGCGTCCCATGCTTCGCCTGACCGAACTTGCGCTGCCGCTGCACCACGCAGACGAAGAACTGCCCGCCGCGATCTGCAAGCGGCTGCGCATCACTCCGCGCGACCTGGTGCGCCACGTCATCGCACGCCGCGCACACGACGCGCGCGACAAGAGCAACATCAAGCTGATCTATTCGGTCGACGTCAATGTGAAGGACGAGGGCGCGGTGCTCGCGCGCTTTCGCAAGGACCGGAACGTCCAGCAGACCCCGAACACCAGCTATAAGTTCATCACGCAGGCGCCAAAGGGGATCAAACGACCGGTCGTTGTCGGCGCGGGCCCGTGCGGGCTGTTCGTCGGGCTGATCCTCGCGCAAATGGGGTTCCGCCCGATCATCCTCGACCGCGGCAAGGTGGTGCGCGAGCGGACCAAAGATACGTGGGATCTGTGGCGGCGCGGGGTGCTCCACCCCGAATCGAACGTCCAGTTCGGTGAGGGGGGCGCGGGCACCTTTTCCGACGGCAAGCTCTACAGCCGGATCAAGGACCCGCGCCACCTCGACCGCAAGGTGCTGACCGAGTTTGTGAAGGCGGGCGCCCCGCCCGAAATCCTGACCGAGGCGCATCCGCATATCGGCACCTTCCGGCTGGTGACGATGGTCGAAAGCCTGCGCGAGACGATCGAGGGGCTGGGCGGCGAATATCGCTGGCAGCACAAGGTCGACGGGCTGGACATTGCGACCGACGGCGCGGGCGAGCGCCGCGTGCAGGGCGTTCACCTGACGGGCGGCGACTATATCGAGGCCGACCGCGTCATCCTCGCCGTCGGCCACAGCGCGCGCGACACCTTTGCGATGCTGCATGCGGCGGGGGTGCATGTCGAGGCCAAGCCTTTTTCGATCGGCGTCCGCATCGAACATCCGCAATCGTGGATCGACACCTCGCGCTTTGGCGCCGATGCGGGCAACCCGATCCTCGGCGCCGCCGAATATCATATCTCGCACCACTGCAAGAACGGCCGCACCGTCTATAGTTTCTGCATGTGCCCCGGCGGCACCGTCGTCGCCGCGACCTCCGAAGAAGGCCGCGTCGCGACCAACGGCATGAGCCAATATTCGCGTAACGAGCGCAACGCCAATTCGGGCTTCGTCGTCGCGATCGACCCCGAACGCGACTATCCCGGCGATCCGCTCGCGGGGCTCGCTTTCCAGCGGCACTGGGAATCGCTCGCCTTTGTCGCGGGCGGATCGAACTATAAGGCGCCCGCGCAGCGCGTCGGCGATTTCCTCGCGGGGCGCCCGTCGACCGCACTGGGCAGCGTCGTGCCCTCCTATCGCCCCGGCGTCACCCCGACCGATCTCGCGGCGTGCCTGCCCGATTTCGCGGTCGAGGCGATGCGCGAGGCGATCCCGGTGTTCGGGCGCCAGATCGCGGGATATGACCATCCCGACGTGGTGATGACGGGGGTCGAGACGCGCACCTCCTCGCCCGTGCGCTTTACCCGCGGGGAGGATTTTCAGAGCCTGAACACCGCCGGCCTGTTCCCCGCGGGCGAGGGCGCGGGCTATGCCGGGGGCATCTTGTCGGCGGCGGTCGACGGCATCAAGGTCGCCGAGGCGGTCGCTCAAAGTCTTTTGCGAGCCTGATGCCATGACGCTGATCCTGTTCAACAAGCCGTGGGGCGTGCTCAGCCAGTTCACCGATCGCAGCATGCTTGCTGGGGGCGGGGAGGGGGGGCGCGCGACCTTGTCCGACTATATCGACGTGCCCGGCGTCTATCCGGCGGGGCGGCTCGATCGCGACAGCGAGGGCCTGCTGATCCTGACCGACGACGGCGCGCTGCAGGCGCGCATTGCGTCGCCGAAGCACAAGACCCCCAAAACCTATCTGGCGCAGGTCGAGGGCGAGCCCGACGCCGCGAGCCTCGACCGCCTGCGCGCCGGGGTGATGCTGAACGACGGCATGACGCGCCCCGCGACCGTGTGCCGCATCGACCCGCCGATGCTGTGGCACCGCGACCCGCCGGTGCGATACCGCAAGAGCGTCCCCGACTCATGGATAGAACTGACGATCACCGAAGGCCGCAACCGCCAGGTCCGCCGGATGACCGCCGCCGTCGGCTATCCGACGCTGCGGCTGGTCAGGTGGCGGATCGGCGGGTGGGAGATTGGGGATTTGGCGGTGGGGGCGTGGCGGGAGGTTGGGTGAGTATGTGACTTTGCCGCGGCCATAATTTCTCTATGATGGCGGTATGAGCGAGGGGCAGGAAAGGACGGCGTGGTCGGACGCAGAGAACGACATGGTCGTCGCTGACTATTTCGCGATGCTGTCGAAGGAGCTAAGCGGTCAGTCGTTCGTCAAGTCCCATCATAATCAGGCACTGACCGAAACGATTGGGCGGTCGAAGAAGTCGATCGAATACAAGCATATGAACATCAGCGCGGTGCTTGAACGCCTCGGGGTGCCGCGCATCAAGGGATATGCGCCGCTCGCCAATTTTCAGAGCAGCTTGATTGCAGCGATAGAGCGACGCATTGCGATTGATCCGCTGACGCAATTGGTGTCGACGGAGGAGGCCGCGACCGATGCAGTTCATTCGCGACCGTCACTATGGATTGGGCCCGCGCCGAAGGTTTCACCTGAAGATCGAAAAACGACGGACGCGCTTGAACGACTGGTCCGTAAATTCGACCCTGCCGAACGCGACGCGCGAAATCGTCACCTAGGTCGCTGCGGTGAAGAGCGTGTTTTCCATTTTGAGCGTGAGCTGCTCATTGCAGCCGGTCGTGAAGATCTGGCTCGCAGTGTCGAATGGACGTCGCAGGAGAGAGGCGACGGTGCCGGATACGATATTGCCTCTTTTGCGCCTGACGGTTCGGTTCGCTTGATTGAGGTCAAGACGACCAATGGACCAGCGAAGACGCCATTCTATATGAGCGAAAACGAGCGGCTCTTTAGTGAGGAACGGCCGGACGCCTTTCGCTTGATGCGATTGCACGACTTTTCGACAAACCCGAGCGGATTCGAATTGCGGCCCCCTTTGGAAGATTTTCTTGCCCTTCGGCCCACAAACTATCGCGCAGCCTTGCGATAATTAATTGGCGCTCACAGTCTCCGGAATGGAGCGATCTTTGGTCACGTCACGGGCTTTTCGGCTACACTCGCAACCGCTTTCAACGGTAAACGGGGTGGTCGCAGTCGATGGCGTGGACGGTGTTCGAGTATCTGTATCGAGATGCCGATAACCACAAGGCGTTTGGGAGGGTTGGCTTCGAGGGGCTGGCAACTGAGGCGCAGTGGGAAGCTGTTCTGCAGATTTTCGACGAACGCACCTACTTCATTGCCGAGCAGATTGGATTGCCAGCGCTTTCGGATCAACTGTTTCGATGGAGTGGAAACGCTCCGACAGATGCTGATCATTGCTGGCATGAGTTTCATTCAACATCGGTAGTCGAAGGACCCCACCTTCCTAGGTCGATCTACTGCGCTGAAACGGTGGAAGCATTTGTCGAGCGTGTTCGGAGAGTGAAAAACTGGGAAGTCTGGCTGTCGCCCAATCCCCGGTAGGCACGCCTGCTAGTTCGGCTCTTATAGGTCCAGAAGTGGCTGGCAGGCGGGATGTTGACCTGGTTCATCGGTCAAGGTTTGACAGCAGACGCGCAAAATAAGCCGAGGAGCGGAGAATGTGCACCGCCTCTATCGTTTCGACGTGCATTGTCGCATTTCTCCACGGATTGCGAACCGCGTCCAAGTGAGAGTAGTTTGAGTCAGATGCCGCACCTTCAGACGTCCGGCAGCTTCTGGCTCGCAAAACCCCAGCCTTTGAGTTCGGCACCCGCCGCGCGTTCGAGCAGGGCTTCGGCGTCCTTGATCGTCCAGGCGCCGGCCGTTCGGGCGTCGGCGAGCGCGTCCCAGCCGATCGGGACGGCGACGGGGGCGTTTTCGCGCGCGCGGACCGAATAGGGCAGGACCGCGGTGCTGCCGCGCTGGTTGCGGAGGTAATCGATGAAGATCTTGCCCTTGCGTTTCGCCTTGCTCATCGTTGCGACATAGCGGTCGGGCTCGGCGAGGCTCAGCGCCTCGGCAAAGCGTTTCGAGAAATCCTTGTGCGCGTCCCAGCTGTGCCCTGGACCCACCGGGACGACGACATGCACGCCCTTGCCGCCCGACAGCATCGCGAAGCTGACGAGGCCGATGTCGGCGAGCTGGCGGCGGATGTCGGTCGCCGCCTTTTTGACGTCGGCAAAGCCCAGCCCTTCGTCGGGGTCGAGGTCGAAGACCATGCGGTCGGGCTGTTCGAGCGTTTCGACATGGCTGCCCCAGCCGTGGAATTCGATCGTCCCCATCTGGACGCAGGCGAGGATGCCGTCGGCGTCCTCGACATACAGATAATCCTCATGCCCGCCGTCCTTTTCCTTGATCGGGACGTGGTGGACATGGTCGCCGAACGAACCCGAGTCATGTTTCTGGAAAAAGCATTTCTTGCCGCGCCCCTGCGGACAGCGGACAAGGCTGATCGGGCGGCGCGCGGTGTGGGGGAGCATCAGCGGGGCGATCGCGGCGTAATAGTCGGCAAGGTCGCCCTTGGTCGCTTTCGCTTCGGGGAAGATGACGCGGTCGCGGCTGCTGATCGTGACGTTGCTCGCCGGTGCGGGGGCGGGCTGTTTGGTTTCGGGAGTCACGTCCTTTGCCGCCTTGTCGTGGCGCAGGCCGAGGAAGCTCGCGTGGCGCACCGATCCGCTCGCGGTGAATTCGGCGAAGGCGATTTCGGCGACGAGATCGGGTTTGAGCCAATGGACGTTCCGGGCCGCGGCGGCGTCGACGTCGAGCGGGGCGGTCTTGCGTTCGAGCCGCGCGAATGTTCTGGCGAGGTCCGCCATGGTGGCGGTGTCGAAGCCGGTGCCGACATTGCCCTTGTAGACGAGGTCGCCTTTCTCGCGCTGTGCGAGGAGCAGCGAGGCGAAGGGGCGGCTCTTCGCCGATGACGGGTTCCAGCCGACGAGAATGAATTCCTGCCGCCGGGTGCATTTGACCTTCAGCCAATTCTTCGAGCGGCGTCCCGAGTAAGCGGCGTCGGCGCGTTTTGAAATAACGCCTTCCTGCCCCGCGCGGCACATCGCGCCGTAAAGTTTTTCGCCCGCGCCGATAATATGATCGGCGACCGCGATCGGGGGCGCCGCGTCGCGGAGCAGGGCTTCGAGGCGTTCCTTGCGTTCGAGATTGCCGAGCTTGGCGAGCGACTTTCCGTCCTGTTCGATGAGGTCGAAGGCGAAGAAATGGAGGTCGGTGCCCGCGTCCTGCACGCCATGGCCGCGTTTGAGCACGGCCTGGAGCGAGGAGAAGTCGGGATTGCCGTCCTTGCCATAGGCAACGATCTCGCCGTCGATCAGGCAGGGCGGCAGGCCCATCGCGGCGATATGGCGGACGAGCGGGGCGAATTTGTCGGTCCAGTCGAGGCCATTGCGCGTGTAGACGCGGACGTCCGACCCGGCGGCGGCGATTTCGGCGCGGTAGCCGTCATATTTGATCTCGTGAAACCAGCCGTTGCCGACCGGCACCGCATCGACGAGCGTCGCGAGCTGGAGCGGGCGGAATTTGGGCGGCTTGCCCTTGGTCTTGGGCTTCGCAACCTGTTTGTTGTGCGCGGCGGCGGCCTGCATCTTTTTCGTGAAGGCCGCGCCCTTGGCGCCCTTCAGCGATTGCTCGCCGCTCGCGTCGCCCGCGATCTCGGCCATTGTGCGGCCGGTGAGCACGCTCGTCAGCTGGCGCCCGACCAGATCGTCGGTGCCGCCGGCATGGGCATCGTCGATCTTGCGCAGCAGCCAGTTTTCGCGCTTCTCGCCCGCGCGCGGCTTCATGCGGACGAGCAGCCATTCGCCCTTCATCCGCTCGCCATCGAGGATGAAGTGGAGATGGCCCTTGTCGATGTCCTTCGCGCTTTTGCCTGCAATCGGCGCCCAGGTGCCGCGGTCCCAGAGCATCACGCTGCCGCCGCCATATTCGCCCTTGGGGATCACGCCCTCGAAGTCGGCATAGCTCATCGGATGGTCTTCGGTGCGCACCGCGAGCCGCTTGTCGGCAGGATCGGCGCTGGGCCCTTTAGTCACCGCCCAGCTTTTGAGCACGCCGTCGACCTCAAGCCGGAAGTCGTAATGGAGCCGCGTCGCGTCGTGCTTCTGGACGATGAAACGATTGCCCACACCTTTTGCGACCTTGCCCGCGGGCTCGGGAGTGAGCGCGAAATCACGCCTGGCGTTATATTGCGCGAGCGGGTCGGCGCGCTTGGCCATATCAGGCGCGCTTGCGGGAGGCGGGCTTCTTGGCGGGGGCCTTCTTTGCAGGAGCTTCCTTGGCGGGCGCGGTTTTTTTGCCGTCCACCGAGGCTTTGAGCGCCGCCATCAGGTCGATGACGTTCGAGCCGCGGCCGGTGTCAGCGGGCTCCTCGACATCTTCGAGCACGCGCTTGCCCTTGGCTTTCGCTTTCTTCGCGATCACGCGTTTCAACGCGTCGACATAATGATTGTGATAGTCGCTGGCGTCAAACGCGCCGCTTTTCTTGTCGATCAATGTTTCGGCAAGGTCGAGCAGGTCGGCGTCGGGTTTGGCGTTGCCCACGTCGCGGAAATAATTCGCCGCCTTGTTCACCTCGTCGGCGTAGCGCAGCACTTCGAGGACGAGGCCCTTGCCGCAGGGGCGCAAGGCCACAAGCTGTTCCTGCCCGCGCAGCGACAATTGGCCGAGCCCGACTTTTTTCGTGCGCTTCAATGCTTCGCGAAGGACGATATAGGCTTCCTCGGCCAGCTCGTCGGCGGGTACGACATAATAGGGTTTGGTGTAGTAGAGGACGTCGATCGCATCGGTATCGACGAACTGGACGAGCTCCAATGTGCGCTTGCTTTCGAGCTTGACCGCCTCAATCTCTTCCTCGTCGAGCAGCACATAATTGCCTTTCGACAGCTCGAAGCCCTTGACGATGTCGTCATGGTCGATCGCGCCGATGCCCGGAACGACCTTTTCATATTTGACCGGCTTGCCGCTGGGTTCGTGAATCTGGCGAAAGGTCACCGCGGCGCCCGATTTGGTCGCCGAATAGATTTCGACCGGGATCGACACCAAAGCGAGCCGGATCTGACCCTTCCAATATGCGCGTGCGGCCATGGCATTCCCTTTCGCTGTCCCGAGTCCAAATGATCGGGATGGCGAGCGGTTCCAAGGCGGCGTCCATGATCCTCCCTGCCGCGTAGCGGTGGGGAGGGGGACCATCCGAAGCATGGTGAAGGGGCGACGACATCGCGCCAAAAGCCCCTCCGTCAGCGCCCGGAGCGCCTGCAAGGCAGTCGAAGGGCGCTGCCACCTCCCCATGGCTCCGCCACGGGGAGGATTCTCCACATCAGAATTCGATCGAGGCCGAGGCCTTGAAGGTGCGCGGGCCGCCCTGCAGCAGCCGCGAGCCGAAGGCGCTGAAGGCGTTGTAGGCCGACGCCCAATAGCGCTTGTTCGCGACATTATCGACGTTGAAGCGCAGCGTCAGCGGGGTGTCGCCGAGCAAGGCGACATAGCGCGCGCCCAGATCGAAGCGGGTCCAGCTGTCCAGTTCGAGCGTGTTGGCGGCGTCCACGGCCTGCTTGCCCGTATAGACCACGCGTCCGACCAAGGTCAGCGCGGGCGCGAACGGAAGATCCCATTCGACATTGGCGTTGGCGAGCACGTCGGGGACGCCGACCGCATCCTTGCCTTCGTTCAACCCGCCCGCCGTGCGGCGCAGCTTGGCGTCGTTGAAGGTCAGGCCCGAGAGGACGCGGAGGCCGTTAACCGGCTCGCCGTCAAGCGTGATCTCGATACCGCGGTTCCGCTGGGTGCCATAATTGCCATAGATCAACGTGGCCGGATCGACGAAGCTGTTGGGTTTGTCGATCTGAAACAGCGCGACGCCGGCGTTGAAACGGCCGAAGTTCAGCTTGCCGCCGACTTCATATTGCTTCGACTTGACCGGGGGCAGCGCCTGGCCGCCGTTGACGACGAGGAGCGGAGGGGTGGCCGCGAGGCCGTCGTCGTCGTAGGTCGGCGGCGCGAGCGAGCCCGCCACCAGCCCCTCGATCCGGTTGCCATAGAGCGACAGGCCGGGGGCCGGTTTGACGACGACGCCGAGTACCGGGGTCGCCGCCGATTCCTTGTAGCCGCCGGTGCGCGCGCCATCGGCATAGGAGTAAGAGGTCGTCTTGATCTCCTGCAAGCGCAGGCCGCCGGTGATCAGGATGCGGTCGTCCCAGAAACCCAGCGTATCGGAAACGAAGACGCTCGACAGGCGGTTGCGGCCGATCGGGAACACATTGTCGAGGTCGCCGCCGACGAACTGGCCCGGGGCAGGGGGCGGTGCGACGACCGGATCGTAGATGTTGGTGGCATAGCCGACGAGGTCGAAGTCATAGGCGTTGCGGTTGACCTGCCAGCTCACTGCGGCGCCGGCGTTGATTTCGTGGCTGACGCCGCCGCCTTCCAGCTTGATGCGGATGCCGGCGGTGGCCGATTCATTATTGTCCTCGCGCGGGACGTAGGAGCCAGCGCCCGTGGCGGCACCGGTCACCGGATTGCTCACGGTGATACTCGCAGTCGTCTGATCCTCGCGGCCGTCGCGGGCGCCGACCTTGGCGTAGAGCATCGCCGCTTCGGAGAGGTCATATTCGAGGCTGAAGGTGCCGAAATAATCCTTCGTCAGGATCTGGCTCCACGGCTGCGAATAATTGGTGTCGGCATCGGGCACGCGCGGGACGGCCGCGCCGATGCCGACCTGGCCGCGCCAATATGTCTGGTTCAGCCGCTGGTAGTTGAGGTTGAGCGCGGCGCGCAGCGGACCGTTGTTGTAATCGAGCGTCGCGCCGACGACGTAGCTCGAGTGAAACTCGTCATCGATCGCGATATCGCCGCGGCGGGCCGACCCGTTGATACGAAGGCCCCATTGGTCATTGGCACCAAAGCGGCGCGCGACGTCGACCGCGCCCGAGATGTGCGCGGCGGAGGTATAGCCCAGCGTTCCGCGGATCATGTCGCGTTCGGCCTTTTTGGGGAGGATGTTGACGCTGCCGCCGATGCCGCTCCCGCCTGGGGCTGCGCCGTTCAGGAAGGCGCTGGCGCCATTAATGACCTGCACCGATGACGCGAGTTCGGGCGCGACGATCTGGCGCGGGGTAATGCCGTAGAGGCCGTCGAAGCCGACGTCGTCCGACGACAGGTCGAAGCCGCGAATGACGAAGACTTCACCGGCGATGCCGAAGCCGAGCGCGGTGCGAACGGTCGGGTCATTCTCCAGCACTTCGCCCAGCGAATCGGGCTGCTGGTTGAGGATCAGCGCTTCGTTATAGCTGCGGATATTGAACGGGATGTCCTCGGCTGCCTTGGTGCCGAAAACGCCGACATTGCCTCCGGCCGTCACCTTGGTCTGGTTGTTGCGCAGCGCGGTAACAAGTATCTCGTCCGCGCCGGTCGCGTCTTGCGCCATGAGGGGCGTAGCGGCGGCGAGCACGGCGGTCGCGGCGGAGAGGCCGAGCGCGGCGCGAAAGGTCGATCTGGTCATATTCATTCCCCTTTATGCGCGGCCCACACCGCGCGAAAAAAATCAGGTGCGGCGGGCGCGCATCGCCCAGCCGACGGCACAAACAGGTATGGCGAGCGCGACCCACGATGCGGCGTCGCGCAGCCCGTCGCCGGTGAGCGCGACGACGAGCCCGACGATGCTGACAAGCGCGAGCAGCAGCGGGAGGGCGAAGATCGCGCGAAGGCCGTTCCGCCGCTTCATTCGGCGGGCACCAGCTCGCCGCCGCTCTCGACCTCGCGGACGAGTGCGTCGGTGCCCGAGCGGCGCTTGCCGAGCCAGAGATAGAGGCCCGAGCCGAGGACGATCATCGTAAAGAGGGTGAGGATCGCCCAGAGCAGCTTGAGCGGGAGCCCGCCATAGTCGCCGAAGTGGAGCGGTTGCGACAGCGCGAGCGCCTTCACATACCAGGGCATCGGGCGCGCGTCGGTGAACTCGCCCGTCTCTGCATCGATCAGCGCCGAGGTGAGCAGCCGTTCGGTGAGCGGCGTGTCGCCCTGGAAAAAGACGGCATAATGATGCTTGCTGGAAAAGGCGCCGCCGGGGAAGGCGACGAACTGCGGATTATTGCCGGGGATTTCGCGGCGCGCCGCCGCCATCGCCTTGTCGATCGAGCCGTAATCCGCGGGGGCCACCGCGCCCTTGCCCGCATAGGCGCGCGTCATCTCGGCAAGCTCGGTCATCTGCCAATATTGGAAGATCGGGGTCGCGAGCGCGTTGATCACTCCGGTTGTACCGACAACGGTCATCCAAGCGAGCGCGACGATGCCGAGGAGGTTGTGATAGTCGAGCCATTTGACGCGGTGGCTGCGCGAGGTGCGCAGCGTGCCGAAGTCGAGCTTTTTCATAAAGGGCGCGTAGAGCACGACGCCCGACACGATCGCGATCACGAAGAACAGCCCCATCAGCCCGAGGAAGAGCATGCCGGGCAGGCCGAGGAACATGTCGGTGTGGAGCTGGAGCAGGAAGTGCATCACTCCGCTCTCGTCGACCGCGCCGGTTTTTTCGCCCGTCGAGCGGTCGAATAGCTGGATCGTCATATCCTCGGCGGGCGAGTCCGGGCGCGGCGCGGTGGTGATCGTCATCGACGGTTGATCATTGTCGAACGCCATGAACACCGGCACTTCGCCGGGGCGTGCGGCGAGCGCCTTCGCGAGCATCGCGTCGAGCGGTTTAAGGCCCGGCCCCTCGCCCGACGATCCGACGCCGGGCATGCCATATTGCGGCGGCGCCTCGGTCAGTTCGTCGATCTCATGGTGAAAGATCAGCGGCAGGCCGGTGACGCACAGCATCAGCAGGAAAGCGGTGCAGACGATGCTCGTCCATTTGTGGATCAGGAACCAGGTCCGGATGGTCGTGCGTTGCATGGCGAGAGGCTGCCGCTATTGCGAGGAATAATCAATAGCGCCCTATGGCGTGCGCCGCCGATTGACAACCGGATTCGCGAGCAGCATTCCATCTGTCGGGCCAGCTATGCCATCATTCGGGCCACCCGGCGGGGCGGTCCACGGCGCGCGCCGTGGGAAATCATGCGCGACGCCGCGGCCCCGCACCCTCCAAATGATGAAATACCAATTCACTTTCTTTTCACGATGCGCTGGCTATGGTGGGGCTTGAGGGACCACTCGCACCACTGGAGCAACTATGCCCTCGAGCCGCGAGATGCAGCGTTTGCGCGCCGAACATGCGGCGCTCGTCACCCTGTCGCGGATCATCCTTGCTATGACCGAAGCGCCGCATCCGTCGGATGTCGACAAGCTGGCGGTCGCGCGCGAGCAGCTTCGCGAAGCGCTGGTCCGGCATCTGAAATGCGAGGACTGGATCCTGTATCCGCGGCTGATGTCTACCGGCGATGCCGCACTCATGCGGATCACGCGCGAATTCGAGATCGAGATGGGCGGTCTTGCGGCCGAATTTGTCGCTTATGACGAAAAATGGACTGGCGAGCGGGTCGCGGCGGATTGGCCCGGTTTCTGCCGCGACACGAAGATCGTCTTCGACCTGCTCGCGATGCGCGTCGAGCGCGAGGAGCGCGAGCTTTATCCACTGGCCGAAACGCTCTACGCGTCGGGCGCCGCGGTTGGCGCGCCGGTCATGGACGGATCGAAAGTTTCCAGCTGAGCGCGACGCGCCAGTCTTGGTCGAAACCCGGCACCGGCTGTCGCCACGCATCGGCAATTTCGAGGCCGATGGTGGCGTTTTCGGCGTAGGCAAGGCGCACGCCGCCGCCCCAGCTGCCGAGGCGGAAATTTGTTTTCGGGATCGCGGTGCGCGCGAGCAAGGTGACGTCGGCATAATCGACGAAGCTGTAGATCTCGCTCTTCGACAGCTTGCCGTCCCGTAAGGGGCGGAGTGCGACCTCGCCGAAACTCGCATAGCCGCGATCGCCATTGACCAGCCCGTCGTCGAACGCGCGGCCGAAGGTCGCGCCGCCGACGCTGAAGCGCTGCGCGGCGGGCAGGCGGTCGCGCGTCCAGCGCCCCGACGCGGCGGCGCGGATGACCAGCGCCTTGCCGATCGCCTGGTTGGCCTCGATGCTGGCGTCGGCATAGAGGAAGCCGGCTTCGCCGACGCCCGGATCGACGCGCGCGCCGGCGATGTCGAGACCTTTGGCGCCGCCGATCCGTGCGCCGACGGCGGTGCGGTCTTCGTTGAGGCGGAAGGCGAGGCTGCCGCTGGCGGTCCAGGTCTTTTCGGCGGCGATCGTCGAGCCGAAAAGGGCATTTTTGGAATCGAGATAATCGATGCGGGCTGCTGCGACCAGATTGCGCCGTGTCGCGCGGATCAGCGGATGGGTGACGCCGAAGCCGGCGCTCCACGCCTCCCCGTCGACCGCGAGGCCCTTGGGGCGCGTCCGTAGCGCCGCGCCCGACAGCTCGGCGCGCGTGCCGCCCGCGCCGATCGGGGTCGAATGGCTCGCCGCCATATAGAGCAGGGATTTAAGGTTGACCGCCGCGGCGCCGGTGACGCGTGTTTCGTCGCCGCTGCGCAGCAGGCTGGAGCCGCGCGCATTCGCCTCGACGATACCGTCATTGACGAATTGGCTGGTGCGGGTGGTAAAGCCAAAGCCGATAGTAGGCTTTTTGGCATCGACCGCGAGGTCGAGCGCGACCGCTCCCTGTTCGCCGCCGAGCGCCAGCGACGGGGTGACGGTAAGACCCGGAATGTCGGCGATATTGCCGAGTGCGCGTTCGAAGCGCGCGCGGGTAAGCGGGCGCTGCCCGGGAAGGCCCGCAGCCATTTTGGTGACGAGCGGCGCGGGTCCGCTCTCGCGCTCGCCGCTCAGCGTGACCGACCCGATATAGCCCTCAGCCGAGGCGACAGTGACGATGCCGCCCGACAGATCCTGTTCGGGGATGACGAGCGTGAAGAGCGCGACGCTCGAGCGATTATAGGCGCGCGTTAGCGCCGCGGCGAGTTTCGCGAGATTGTCGGCCGAGGCGGGCTTGCCGACGAAACGCTGTGCCGCGCGGCCCACATTGGCGGGCACGCCCGCGCCGACGAAGCGGATTTCGCGGATGGAGACGTCGGGCCGCGCGCCGAGTTCGACCTTGCCGAGCGCGAGCGGTTTGGCTTCGGGATCGGGCAGCGGGTCGCGGCTGCGATCGGGTGCGAGGGGCGGGCGGCCGTCGAGCGGCGATGCCGCGGGTTGGACTGCAAGCGCCGCGGAGGGGAGGAGCAGGGCTCCCGCCGCCGCCGCGGCACGGGCAGAGCGCAGCTTGCGCATCGGGTGCGGCCTCAGTCGCCGCGTTTCGGTTTGAGGCCGCCGAGGACACCCCCGACGGTGCCGGTGACCCCGGTGACGAGGCCGGTGACGGGGTCGACAGCCGTGGCGCCGCCCGGCGTGCTGCCGGTGCTGCCAGTGACGCCGCCGCCGACTTGCGCGAGCGCGCCGGTCGCGGTGCTGACAACATTACTGACGAGCGTGACGGGCGTCCCGCTGGGGTTGTCCGTCGTGCCGCCGGTCAGCCCGCCAGTGGCGCCGCCGAGCAGGTTGCCGCCCGCGCCAGGCTGAAGCGTGACGAGCTGGCCCGCCGACCCGATGCCGACGGTCAGCAGACTGCCGTTCTGCTGTCCGGGCGACAGGATGCTCGCGCCGATCAGCGGCGAGGCGGTCGGGCTGCCGATCGCGGTCGCCTTGCCGATCGTCGCGGTGATCAGCTGGCCGGGGGCGGCAGCGAGGCCATCGACCAGATATTGCTGGCCGCTGCCGGTCTGTACGAGCGCGACGCCGGTGCTTTTGACGACGCCGACGACGGTGCCGACGAGATTGCTGTTGCCGGGCACCTTGCCGTCGACCGCGCTGGCGAGCAGCAACCCCTTGTCGGCGATGACATTGACGAGCCCGCCCGTTTTGACGAGCACATTGCCGATCACCGGATTGGTGCTGGCGGGATCGCCGGTGTTGGCGAGCAGTCCGGTGCCGGCGACGCCGCCGGGGCCGACGAGGCCGCCGACCGCTAGGGCGCCCGCGCTGCCAAGGCCGAGGCCGCTCCCCGCCGGGCCTGCGGGACCGGCCGCTCCCGTGGCACCGGTCGCCCCGGCCGGGCCGGCCGGGCCCGCCGGCCCGGCCGCGCCGGTTGCGCCGCCGCTGCCGACGCTGCCGACGCGGTAATTGCCTGACGATTCACAGGCCGAAAGGGCGAAGCACGCCGCAGGAAGGAGAATGAGGTGGGCTGGGCGGAATTCACGAAAGGAAAAAGGCATGACATATCCTCTTCTTACATGATCTGGTCCCTGAGCCTCAGATTCCCGAATGAACGCCAAAGTTCCCCCATTGGACGAAATTAATTTATATTAACTCAATATGTAAACTGGTTACTTGTGAGTAAGCTTGGAATTGAGCCTTCGTGAATTACAATATGTTAACTGAAATTTCTCTGTGACGATTGTTAATGTCCGCTTACGGATTTGAGAGTCTGAGCAGTTTTGATAAATTTCCTGTCTCAACCGATCCATATAACAATTTTCTCGTCACGGGTTTTGATCACGGCCGCGGATCCGACTTGGTTCCGTCATCGCCCTGTCACGCCTTCGCCGCAGCGCAGCAATATCGCCCGCCTAAAGCCCCCGCGACCCAGGCGCCATTTCGCGACCGGGAAAAGGGGATCCATCGATGACCACTCAGTTCAGGAACCGCCTGCAGGCCGGGGCGGCCTCGATCGCTGCGCTTGCCATATTGGCTGCGACGCCGGCCTTTGCCGAAGATGCTGCGGTGGATGCCGCCGCCGAGGGCGGCGATGTCGAAGAAATCGTAGTGCTGGGCCAGGGCCAAGCGCGTCAGGTGCAGGAACTGGGCGCCGCCGACATCGCGCTCGAGGTGGCGGGGATCAGCCCGCTCAAAGCCATCGACAAGCTGCCCGGGGTCAATTTCCAGGCCGCCGACCCGTTCGGCGCCTATGAATGGTCGGCGCGCATCTCGATCCGCGGGTTCAGCCAGAACCAGCTCGGCTTCACGCTCGACGGCGTTCCGCTCGGCGACATGAATTATGGCAACCACAACGGCCTCCACATCAGCCGTGCGATCATCAGCGAAAATGTCGGCCGCGTCGAAGTCGCACAGGGCGCGGGCTCGCTTGGCGCGGCGTCGACGAGCAACCTTGGCGGCACGATCGAATTTTTCTCGCGCCAGCCGGCCGAAGAACTCGGCGTCGAAGTGTCGGGCACCTATGGCAGCGACGAGACCAAGCGTATCTTCGCGCGCGTCGACAGCGGCGAGATCGCGCCCGGAGGGCCGCGCCTGTCGCTGAGCTATGCCTGGGCCGATGCCGACAAGTGGAAGGGCAATGGCGTCCAGCGCCAGGACCAGGTCAATGCGCGCATCGTCCAGCCCGTCGGCGACGGCCAGTTCTTCGGCTTCGTCAACTATTCGAACCGCCGCGAGAATGACTATCAGGATCTGAGCGCCGACATGATCGACCGCCTCGGTTATCAGTGGGACAATTATGCGAAGAATTGGGACCTCGCGGTCCAGGTCGCCAAAGTCTATCAGAATCAGATTGCCCGCGCTGCTTACGATGCGGGAGTAGCAAATGGCAGCCTGCCGCTCGGGACGCCCTTCACCGCACCCTATGCTGGTGTCGGTTTGGCCTTCCCGGCGCCGGTCGCGACGGTCGACGATGCCTATTATGACGCGGCGGGCCTGCGCAAGGACTGGCTGGCCGGGGTCGGCGTCGAGGCGCCGCTTGGCGAATTTTGGACGCTGAAGGCGATGGGCTATTATCATGGCAACAAAGGTCGCGGCCTGTGGTTCACGCCTTATGTCACGACCCCCGGCGGCGCGCCGATCACGATCCGCACCACCGAATATGACATCGAACGCTATGGCATCGTCACCTCCAGCCTGTTCGAGGTCGGCGACAACAAGTTCGAAATCGGCATGTGGTACGAGGATAACGCCTTCAACCAGGCGCGGCGCTTCTATGGCCTGGCCGACACCACCGGCGCGCCGAGCCGCGGCAGCCTGAAATTCCCGAAGGACCCGCTTGCGACCCAGTGGGAGTTTGATTTCAACACCCAGACGCTGCAATATCATGTGCAGGACACGCTCGATCTCGGCAGCTTCCAGATCAACGCGGGCTGGAAGGGGCTGCGCGTCACCAATCGCGCGACCCCGGTCGTGCGCGGCGGACTCGCGGCGGGCAGGACCGAGGCGAAGGACTGGTTCCTGCCGCAGGCGGGCCTGCTCTATCGCCTGAACGACGATAACGAGCTGTTCGCGAGCTACACCGAAAATATCCGCGCCTTCGAATCGTCGGCGACGGGCGGCCCCTTTGCCACGACGCAGGCGGGCTTCGATGCGCTCGACCTGAAACCCGAAACCTCGACCACTTACGAACTTGGCTTCCGCACCAAGTCGTCGCGCTTTCAGGGCGTGATCGCGGGCTATTATGTCGACTTCAAGGATCGCATCATCGCCTTCGCCAACGGGTCGGGCATTCAGGGCAACCCCGCGATTCTCAGCAATGTCGGCGACGTTCGCTCATGGGGTGTCGAGGCGGCGGGCACCTTCCGCGTCACCCCCGAACTCGCGCTCTTTGGCTCCTATGCGTATAACGACTCCGAATATCAGGACGATGTCGTGACCGCGGCGGGCGCCGTTGTCGCGGCGACCGCGGGCAAGACGGTGGTCAATTCGCCGAGGCATCTCGCCAAGGGTGAAATCACCTGGGACAATGGCGATTTCTTCGCGCGCGTCGGCGCCAATTACACCTCGAAACGCTATTATTCGTTTGAAAATGACGCAGAGGTCGGCGGGTTCGTGATCGTCGACGCCAGTATCGGATATCGGCTGAATGACCGCATCTCGATCCAGGCCAATGCGACAAACCTGTTCGACAAGGAATATGTGTCGACGATCGGCACCAACGGTTTCGCCAACCGCGGCGACAACCAGACGTTGCTCGCGGGCGCGCCGCAGCAGTTCTTTATCACGTTGAAGGCCGGGTTCTAGGCTTGAGGTCGCGGCGCCGGTCCCTCGGTGCCGCGTCTTCAACGATTGACGATGATGGCGCGGTCCAGCTAGGGCCGCGCCATCATTTTTTGGGAAATATAGTCATGACCGATACGCCCCCCGACCGCATGTCGACCAATCCGCGCTCGCCGCATTTCGACATGGAAGTGCTGCAACGCGGCATTGGCATCCGCTTCAAGGGCAAGGAGCGCACCGACGTCGAGGAATATTCGATCTCCGAAGGCTGGATCCGCGTCGCCGCGGGCAAGTCGAAGGACCGCTTTGGCCAGGCGATGACGATCAAGCTGTCGGGCGAGGTTGAGGCCTGGTTCGAAGACAGTGCCGCCGCCAGCGAAGGCGACGAAGCCTAAACACTCGCGTCACTGCGCATAAAAGAAGCCCCGGAGGCAATCCGGGGCTTCTTTTATGCGCGGGCTGGCGAATTCTGGTTTGAGCTTACTGGCCGAGCGAAGCGGCGACGAATTCAAGGTCGTTGCCGGGTTTCCAGTCGTTCTGCGCCCAGACCGGCGCCTTGAAGCTGGGCGCCTTGTTCGGTGCGCCCGCTTCGCCATCGGCATAGATGAAGCCCTGCACCGGATTGGCGCGCAGGCCCAGGTCTCCGATCGGGGCGTACCAGACGCGAACCATGCTCCAGTCACCGGCATCGCTGACGTCGACGACGCGGACGCCGCGCTCGATCTGCCCGCGGCGGCCGTTGATCGGCGACCAGTTGGCATGGTCGATCAGGATTTCGCGGTCGCTGACGATCTTCTTGACCACCGCGACATGCCCCATCGGCATGCCGCCGGTGCCGGAAAAAGCCATCACGGCGCCTTGGCGGGGCTCGTCGCCGCGCTGATAGGTGCCGGCGGCCTGCGCCCACCATGTCTTGGCATTGCCACGAATTTCGACGCCCGATTCGGCACGGGCAAAGGGGACGCATTGCAGATAGTTGCGGGCAGCAGCCGGAACGCTGACGAGCAGGCCGGTGATGGCCATCACAGACGCGATGGCGGCTGCCAAGTAACGACGATAGAGCATGAAATGCGACCCCCGAGGCTTGTCTTCAAGCGTTGGAGCGTCTTTGCCACGGCGCGTGCGGTACACCACCCGGATAGCGACGAGTCGCGCCGTCGATGCGGTGGATGGGGGAACCTTTTATTAAAGCTTTCAATTCGTCGTGCGGGTATTTCGGCCTGTCGCCGTCAGGCGACGCGTATTTCAATTATGCCGCGACGGTCGCCACATCGTCGGGGGCACGGAACAGCGTCAGCACATCGCTGGCCGGCATCGGTCGCCCGTAATAATAGCCCTGGATATTGCTGCATCCCATGCTGCGCAGCGTTTCGACCTCAAGCTCGGTCTCGGCGCCCTCGGCGGTGGTCGACATGCCGAGGCTGTCGGCGAGCGCGACGACAGCGCGGATGATCGCGATCGATTCGATGCTGCCCTTTGCCGCGCCGACGACGAAGCTGCGGTCGACCTTGATCGTCGAAAATTGCGTCTTGCGCAGATAGCCGAGCGATGAATAGCCGGTGCCGAAATCGTCTAGCGACAGGCGGATGCCGAGCCCGATCAGCTGGTCGAGCAATTGCGCCGCGCCGCCGCCGTCGCGCAGGAAGACGCTTTCGGTGACTTCGATCTCCAGCCGTTGCGGCGAGAGACCGCTTTGCGCCAAGGCCGAGACGACGACCGAGGCGAAGCTGGGGTCGGTGAGCTGGTCGGCCGAGACGTTGATCGCGACCTTCAGGTTCGACGGCCATTTCATCGCCTCGTGGCACGCGGTGCGCAGCACCCATTCGCCGATCGGCGAGATCAGGCGCGCATCCTCGGCGAGCGGGATGAAGCGGCCCGGCGAGACATTGCCAAGCTTTTGGTTGTGCCAGCGGATCAGTGCCTCGAACCCGTTCAACGTGCCGTCGACTGCGGTCACCACCGGCTGATAATAAAGTTCGAATTCGCCGCGTTCGAGCGCGCCGCGCAATTCCTGTTCCATCACGCGCCGTTCCTCGGCCTGGGCGTGAAGCGATGCGACATAGCCGGCGACGACATTGCCGCCCTTGTCCTTGGACTTGTAGAGCGCCAGATCGGCGTTGCGGGTCAGCGTTTCGACCGTCGCGCCATCGGTGGGTCCGATTGCGAAGCCGATGCTGGCGCCGACGAAAAGCTGGTGATTGTCGACGACATAGGGCCGGCTGACCGTCGTGATGAGCCGCTGTGCGAGGTCCTCGGCGGCATCGGCCGACGGGACATTGTGGAGCACGACGGCAAATTCGTCGCCGCCGAGCCGCCCGCACGTCATCCCGCGTTCCATCAGGCCTTTCAGCCGCGCCGCGACCTGCGCGAGCAATTTGTCGCCGACCGGGTGGCCCAGCGTGTCGTTGACCGCCTTGAAGCGGTCGAGGTCGATCATCAACAGCGCGCAGCGCGACTTGGCTTCGAGCGCATTGTTGAGCGCGCGGGCGAGGTCCTCGTTGAGGCTGAGGCGATTGGGCAGGCCGGTCAGATTGTCGAATCGCGCCATTTTGGCGATCTGTTCGGCGGTCGCGCGCTTTTCGGTGACGTCCGATCCGACGCCGCGGAACCCGAGGAACTTCCCGCCTTCGTCGAGGCGCGGCGATGCGGACAATTCCCACCAGCGCGGCAGGCCGCCGATCGTCACCGGAACGATCAGGTTCGAAAAGCTTTCGCGCCGTTTCATCCGCTCGGCCATGTCGTGCAGGCTTTTGGGGAACAGGCCGGTGTCCCAGGCATCGCCCGAAAGTGCCTGCAACAGCGGCACGCCCTCGAGCGTCTCCGCAGTGCCGCCGAGCGCATAGGCGAGGCGCGGCGAGACGTGGACGAGGCGGCGGCTGTTATCGGTCTGCCACAGCCAGTCGGCCGAGGTTTCCTCAAATTCGCGCAGCAGCAGGCTGACCGTTTCGGTCTTTTCATGCAGCGTCTCTTCGGCGCGGCGAAAGCGGATATGGCTTTGCGCGAAACGGACGCAGAAGGCGCAGAGCAGCAGCCCGGCGACCAGCGCGACAGCGGCCAGTTGCGGCGCACCGGCGCGCACCAGCGCGGCGGCGGCGGACAGGGTGACGGGGGCGATAAACAGCGCGCAGGCGAGCGGGACGCTGTGCGCGACGATCGCCAGCGTCACCATCATCAGCACCGCGATCGTCCACATCGAAAGCACATGGTCGAGTGTCGGGGTGAGCCCCTGCAGCCAGAAAGGCGATCCCCAGAGAAGCGCCGAATAGAGCGCGTGACGCGTACACAGCCGATATTCGGTGACGCCCGACAGCTTGGGGTCACCAAGCGGAAGGCCCTGAAACTTGCTGTACGACCAGAGGCCGAAAACGAGCGCGCCGCCTAGCCAGGCGGCGGCGACCGACAACGGCACGCTGAGAATCATGGTGAAAGCTGCGACGAGCGCCATACCCATGCCCATCAGCAGGCGCAGCGATCCGCGGCCGCGAAGCGGCGCGAGCTGGAGCTGGCGGAGGTTGCCAAGGTCCTCATTTCGCGGTCCCAGCCCCAACAGGGTCCGCGCGGGAACGACTTCGGCAGCAATGGGATCGGTCAACAGGCTTTTCACACCTGCCGGTTTAGCGTGCGGGTGTTACCCGAAGGTAACCAAGCATGCGCCAAGCCATGGTTTTTTGTCCCTTCGCGGGACAGGAAAAACGTGGCCGTTCAGCGCGGTAATCAGGCCGCCATTGCGAAAGGCTGGATTTCCCCGGCCAGATATTGGGCGCGCGCCTTCGACCGGCTGAGCTTGCCCGAACTGGTGCGCGGCAGCGTGCGCGGCGGGATCAGCTCGATCAGGCAATTCATGCCAGTGATCGCGCGGACGCGGTCGCGAATCGTCTCGCGCAGCGCGAGGCGTTCGGCCTCGTCGCTGGTGCGGCACTGGACGAGCACCGCGGGGGTTTCCTCGCCGCCGGGCGCGGTAATCGCGAAGGCTGCGATGTCGCCCGATTTGAAGCCCGGCAATTGTTCGACCGCCCACTCGATATCCTGCGGCCAGTGATTCTTGCCGTTGATGATGATCATGTCCTTGGCGCGGCCGACGATATAGATGTAACCGTCTGACAAATAACCCATGTCGCCCGTGTCGAGCCAGCCGTCCTTCATGCAGGCGGCGGTCGATTCGGGATCGCGGAAATAGCCGGTCATCAGCGACGGACCGGTACACCAAACCTTGCCGACGGTCTGGTCGGGCAGCGCATTGCCCGCTTCGTCGCGAACCTCGATCACCATGTCGCGCGCGGCGCGGCCGCAGTTGACGATCGCGCGGTAGCGCGTCGGACGGCCCGCATCATTGGCGGCGCCCGACAGCTCGGTTTCCTCGACCAGTTCGACGACGATGCCTTCGCCCGGCGGCATGATGCTGACCGCGAGGGTCGCTTCGGCAAGGCCATAGCTCGGCAGGAAGGCGCTCGCCTTGAAACCCGCATCGGCGAAAGCGTCGACGAAGCTCTGCATCACGTCGGGGCGGATCATGTCGGCGCCATTGCCCGCGACGCGCCAGCGCGACAGGTCGAAACGGTCGGCGACATGCGTCTGGCTCGAAACGCGGCGCGCGCAGATGTCGTAACCGAAAGTCGGCGAATAGCTGAGCGTCGTGCCTTCGTTGCGGCTGATCAGGTCGAGCCAGGCGAGCGGGCGGCGGGCGAAATCCTCGGTCTTGAGATAATCGACCGACACCTGGTTCGCGACTGGCGAGAGCAGGCAGCCGACCAGGCCCATGTCGTGATACCAGGGCAGCCACGAAACGCAGCGGTCGCTGTCGCGCACTTCCATGCCGTGGCTGTGCGCGGCGAGATTGTTGAGCAGCGCGGCGTGGGTAACCGCGACGCCGTGCGGGAAACGCGTCGAGCCGCTGCTATATTGGAGATAGCAGGTTTCATCGCTCTTTTGCTCGGGCAGCGCGGCGACCGGCGCCGGATTGCTTTCGAACGCGCGCCAGTCGACGGGTTTCACGCCTTCCTTCTCGGCCGCTTCGACCGCCATCGCGGCGATTTCGGGCGGAAAAAAGAGCATCGTGGGATCGCAGCTGGACAGCTGGACGACGAGCTGGCCGACATAGCTGTCGCGCCCGCCGAAACTGGTCGGCAGCGGCAGCGGCACCGGCCAGGCGCCGGCATATATGGTGCCGAAAAACAGCGCAGCGAATTCGGGGCCGGTTTCGGCGATCAGCGCGATGCGGTCGCCGGGCTTCACACCCGCGGCGATCAGGCGGTAGGCGGCCCTAAGCGCGTCGGCTTTGAGTTCGCTGTAAGGATAGGGCCGCACGAGACGTCCACGCGGATCATGGAAGTTGAGCCCGCGCGTCCCGTTCGCGGCATAGTCGAGCGCTTCGCCGACGGTGGCGAAGTCCGAAAAGCGGCGCGGCTGCGCGCAGAGCGTCGGGGTCGACGTCAGCGCGTCGGCCGATGTTTCGATGGTCTGGGTCATAGGGGGTGCGACATCCCGTGAAGCGGGCCGCGCGGCAACAAGCATGTCATCTTTTGAAGCCATAGTATGTGCGCGAGCCCTGTGTTGTTTAGAACAATCGCCCATTTCCGGGCGTTATCCCCCGATATGGCGGTGTTGATCGTTCTCAATCAGGCCCGACTGTGGCACAAACATGGCATATGGCCAACCGGCGCGCCCCACCCGACCGTTCGAAAAGGCCGCTTGGCGCCGCGAAGCTCGACGAACTGGCGCTCGCCTATGTCGCGCGATTCGCGACGAGTCGGGCGAAACTCACCCGCTATTTGTCACGAAAAGTCCGCGAATCCGAATGGATAGACGAAGTTGACGCCGTGACCGCCTGCGAGGCGGTCGCCGACCGGATGGAGCAATTGCGCTATCTCGACGACCGCCAATATGCCGCGATGCGCGCGGGCGCGATGACGCGGCGCGGGCTGGGCGTGCGGCGCGTCAAGGCGCAGCTCTATGTCGACGGCATTGCAGCGGCGGATAGCGGCGAAGCAATCGAAACGGCCGAGGGCGCGGCGGTCGCCGCCGCGATCGGTTTCGCCCGGCGGCGGCGGTTCGGGCCGTTCGCGGTGCGATCGAGCGACGATCCGAAGCAGCGCGAGCGGCAAATTGCCGCTTTTTTGCGCGCGGGTCACAGCATGACGATCGCGCGCCGCATCCTTGCCGTCCCGCCGGGGGACGAAGCGGCGCTGGCGGTGCTGGACGAGGAAGCGGAGCTCGATTAGGTCCCGCAGCATCATTTTCGAAATAGGAACTGCCGATGCGCGCCATTTTGACCGCCCTTGTCCTGTCGCTCGCGCTGCCGATGGCGGCGTGCAGCAGCGATGCCAGCGAGGAGGCGAGCGCCGCAACGATCCCGGTCACGATCAATGCGGCGGGCAAGGCGCATGTCTTCAATGTCGAGGTGGCGCGCACCGACGAAGAGCAGGATCGCGGGCTGATGTTCCGTACCAGCCTGCCCGCCGACGGCGGCATGATCTTTCCGTTCAAGAAGCCGCGAATCGGCATTTTCTGGATGAAGAACACGCCGATCCCGCTCGATATGATCTTCATTCGTGCCGATGGCAGCATCGACCGCATCGCCGAGAACACGATCCCCGAATCGCTGGAGCCGGTGGTCAGCGGCGGCGAGGTGTCGGCGGTGCTCGAACTTGCCGGGGGGACGGCGGCACGGCTCGGTATCGACGAGACCGCGAAGGTGACGTGGAAAGACAAGAAATAGCGGTGCGGCGCGTGGTTTGCAGCTTGCAGACCGCGCATGCTTGGCTGTAAACGCCCCAGCCATGAGCATCTTGGGCAAGATTTTCACCTGGTGGGACGGTGCGACCGTCGGCACGTTGCTGAACAGCTGGAGCACCGGCACGAAGGTGGGCGAGGACAGCCTCGGCAACCGCTATTTCCGTGCGAGAAAGGGCAGTCGCCGCTGGGTCCTTTACAATGGATCGAACGATGCGAGCCGCGTGCCGCCCGAATGGCACGGCTGGTTGCACGGCACGTTCGACGAACTGCCGACCGATATGCTCCCCGCGCCGCGCGCGTGGGAAAAGGAAGCAACCGCGAACCTGACCGGCAGCACCGGCGCCTATCGCCCCGCCGGCGCGCTCGAGCGCGGGGGTCAGCGCGCCGCCGCGACCGGCGATTATGAGGCCTGGCGGCCCGAGTGAAACCCAGCGTGGCGCGCCCGATTTCGACCGCGCTGATCGCGCTTCTGGCCGCGACCGCGCTGGCCGCGTGCGACCGGACGCCATCGAAGGGCAATGACGGCGCGACGGTGCCGACCGTCGCCAAATCCGAACGCGTGCCGCAGGAAGTCGGCGGCATCGAAGGCGCGACCCCGATGGCCGATCGCGTCGCCGTCGTCGGTCTGCTCAACAAGCGCAACGGGCTTGTTCGCGACCTCGAGATGAAGCCCGGCGATGTCGCGCGCGTCGGCCGCGCGATCGTGCGGCTGCGCGCGTGCGAGCAAACCGCGCCGTGGGAAGATCCGCCGGAGACGGGGGCATTTGTGCAGTTGACGGTGCAGGATCAGCGCGACGACAAATGGTATCGCGTCTTTTCGGGCTGGATTTTCCGCGAACGGCCCGACCGCAATGTCATTCAGCACCCGATCTATGACGTCTTCGTCAAAAGCTGTGCGATGACATATCCGGGCGGCGAACCCGTTGCGCGTTCGGCACCGAAGGCGGGTGCGGCCGCGGCGCCCAAGGCATCGAGCGCGCCCCAATCGCCCGCGACGAACGGCGGCGAGGGCACGGCCACGCCCGTGGCGCCGCCGCTGGTTCCAGCCCCGGCACCCAAGGCGGCGCCATCGCCATCGCCACCGGCCAACACCGAATAGAGCCGCGCAAGATAGTCGGTCTGGCGGATTTCGATCGCGCCGAGGCTGGCGAGGTGCGGCGTGATGAACTGGCAGTCGAGCAGTTTCCAGCCGCCCGCGATGAGGCGCGCGACGAGGTGCGCAAGCGCGACCTTCGACGCGTCGCGCGCGCGGCTGACCATCGACTCGCCGAAAAAGGCGCGGCCAAGCGTCACGCCGTAAAGCCCACCGACAAGCTCGCCGCCCTGCCAGCATTCGACGCTGTGCGCGTGGCCAAGCTGGAACAATCGGTCGTAGCTCGCGCGAATCACCGGGTTGATCCACGTCGTCGGCCGGTCGTCGGCGGGCGCGGCGCAGAGTGCGACCATGTCGGCAAAGGCACTGTCGGTGGTGACGCGAAAACGGTCCGACACGATGACTTTTTTCAGGCTGTGCGAGAGGTGAAAGCCGTCCAGCGGCAGGATCGCGCGCAGCCTCGGTTCGACCCAATGGACCGACGGGTCGTCCGCCCCGTCGGCCATCGGGAAAATGCCCTGCGCATAGGCACTGAGCAGCAGCGCAGGGTCGATGGATTCAAAGTGTTTCAGCTCGCGGGCTTCACGAATTTCAGCGTCATGCGGTCCGATTCGCCGATCGCGACATATTTCGCGCGGTCCTTGTCGCCTTCGCGCAGGTTCGGCGGCAAGGTCCATACGCCCTTTTCATAATCCTTCGTGTCCTTGGGATTGGCGTTGATCTCGCTCTTTTCGGCCAGTTTGAACCCGGCGGCTTCGGCAAAGGCGATGATCGAGCTTTCCTTCATATAGCCCGACTTTTCCTCCTTCGCGGCATCGTCGCTCTCGTTCAGCCGGTGCTCGACGACGCCAAGCGTGCCGCCGGGTTTCAGCATCGCGAAGATCTGCTTGAACGCAGTGGCGGTGTTGTCGGCGCCGCCGAAGCGCCAATTGTGGACGTTGCGGAACGTCAGCACGACATCGGCGCTGGCATCGGGGACTTTGGGATTGGTGCCGGCATTGGGAAATTCGGCGAGCTTGATGCCGCCGTAGAGGTCGGCGTTCGCGCCTTGCCATTCCTTGATCCGGTTCAGGCCGCGTTCCCACGGCGCCGCGGCATAGAGCGTGCCGCCGCCGGACTTGGCGAGCGGGGCGAGGATTTCGGTATACCAGCCGCCGCCGGGCCAGAGCTCAACCACCGTGTCGCCGGGCTTCACGCCGAAGAAGGCGAGCGTTTCGGCGGGGTGGCGCCAGGGATCGCGCGCAACGTTCGCGGGGGTACGGGTGGGGGCGGCAACCGCCGCGGCGATCGGGCCGCCGCTCTTGTGCGCGGCGTGGTCAGCATGACTGTCCTGCGCCATGACGGCGGCGGGAACGGCGATCAGGGCGGCGGCACTTGCAACCAACAATAGGGAACGCATATGGGGCACCTCTCTCCAGGGGGAATGCCCCTGTTTGCGAAGGGATGCGCGGTAATGCAAGTGTCCATGCTGTCAGTGGGGATCGGCGCGGCGATATTGTTCGGCGTTGCCGAAGCCGCGAACTGGCGCCGCAACAACCGCCGCGACGTCGATAATGTCGGTTTCATGCCCTGGCGCGGGATTGCGCTCGCGTCGGCCGGCATCGCGTTGTTCGCCACGGCGTTCTGGCTGGCGGGGAAATAAACCTTCTCTCCTAGAGGGAGAAGGATATGGAGCCTTGTCGTGAAGCGATTAGGCGGCGTTGGATGAGGGGCTCAAACGCCGCTTTCGCGCGCCTCGTTCATAGCCTCACCCAGCTTCGACCAGGCAGCAAGCTGCCAAGTCTTTGCATCCCTCTCCCCCAAAGGGGAGCGGGGAACAATTACAGACAGGCCTCAAGATACGGCTGGTCGAACCCATATTGGCGCGCTTTTTCCAGCGTATAGGGGCGCAGGCCCATCGCGCGATATTCGCCGACGATCTTGCCGTCCTTGTCCTCGTCGAGATATTCGAACTTGAAGAGTTCCTGGGTGACGATGACGTCGCCTTCCATGCCGATCACTTCGGTGACGTTGGTGACGCGGCGCGAACCGTCGCGCAGGCGCTTGATCTGGACGATCAGGTCGACCGAATCGGCGATCTGTTTCGAGATCGCTTCCTTCGGAATCTTGATGTCGCCCATCAGGACCATATTCTCCATACGGCCGAGGCATTCGCGCGGGCTGTTGCTGTGGAGGGTGCACATCGATCCGTCGTGACCGGTGTTCATCGCGGCGAGCAGGTCGAAACATTCGGCGCCGCGAACCTCACCCATGATGATGCGGTCGGGACGCATACGCAGCGCGTTCTTAACGAGATCGCCCATGTGAATCGCGCCATTGCCCTCAAGGTTCGCGGGACGCGTTTCGAGCGGCAGCCAGTGCGGCTGTTGCAGACGCAATTCGGCGGCATCCTCGATGGTCAAAACCCGTTCGCCGGGGTCGATCATCTTCGACAGCGCGTTGAGCATGGTGGTTTTACCTGAACCCGTGCCGCCCGAGATGACGATGTTGAAGCGGCTGGCGCCCGCGATCTTCAGCGCGGTACACATCTTCTGGCTCATCGCGCCCCATTGGCAAAGCATGTCGAGCGTGATCGGCTTGGCTGAGAATTTACGAATCGAGATCGCGGTGCCGCGCAAGGACAGCGGCGGCACGATCACGTTGACGCGGCTGCCGTCCTTCAGGCGGGCGTCGGCGAGCGGGGTGGTCTGGTCGACGCGGCGGCCGACGAGGTTGCAGATGCGCTGTGCGATCTGGAATAGATGCTGCTCGTCGCGAAACTGGATCGGCGCGATGACCAGCTGGCCCTTTTTTTCGATATAGGTCTGGTACGGGCCGTTGACCATGATGTCCGAAATGTCGGGATCGGCAAGTAGCTCTTCGAGCGGGCCAAAGCCGAGCAGCTCGTCGACAAGCACTTTTTCGAGTGCGAACTGTTCGCGGCGGTTAAGCGTGATTCGCAGCTCGGCGAGCACTTCGAGGATGATCGGACGAAATTCCTCGGTCAGCTCGTCCTTGTTGAGCGTCGCGGCGGCCTCGGGGTCGACGCGTTCGAGCAGGCGCGGCAGCACCTGTTCCTTGATCTTGTGGACGCTGGCTTCGAACCCTTGCGCCTTTTCGGGCTCCACCGCCTCGGCGGTCGAACGCTGGTTCAGCCGCTCCATCGCCTCTTCTTCGGGCGTCAGATTCGACGGCATCTGCGGGATTTCAACAGGGGTGTCGATCGCGGGGAACTGCGTTCCGCCGGGCACGCCGGGCCCAGTCTGCATCGGCTTGGCCACGCCAAAGGCGGGGCGGCCAGCGGTTCCGGGTCGGCGTCCGAATGCACTCATCGGTTTATCCTGCTTCCATATCTTCGGGAGTCTCGCCGCCTGTGCGGATGAACCCCCAACCGACACGGTGAATAAACCGGAAACTTTGACATTGTCCTAATGCGCCGGGCGAATGCGCGCCGGAATAAAAAAAGCCCGCATCCATACGGATGCGGGCTTTTCATCGCCGTGGACGGCGGAAAAGGTTCAGCTGGCGATATGCTCGGCCAGCACGGTGAGGCCCGCTTCGTTAACCTCGGCAAAGCCGCCTTCGACCTCGATCACCTCGGGCGCGGCGCCTGCGGTGGCATAGACGGTCAGCGGCCCGTTGCGCAGCGTCGCCATGAAGGGCGCATGGCCTTCGAGCACCGAGAAATCGCCCTCGCTGCCGGGTACGGTGACCATATGGACGTCGATCGACCGCTCGAGGCGGGCGGGGGTGACGAGTTCGAACTTCAGAGCCATTTCAATTCTCCCCCCTCCCGCTTGCGGGAGGGGTCGGGGGAGGGACTGTTTCGTTGCAGGTGAAGGTCTGTCCCCCGACAGGCCCTCCCCTAACCCCTCCCGCAAGCGGGAGGGGAACTCGATTACGCGTCTTCGGCGAGCTTCGCGGCCTTGGCGACCGCTTCGTCGATGCCGCCGACCATGTAGAAGGCCGCTTCGGGCAGATGGTCATATTCGCCATCGACCACCGCCTTGAACGACTTCACCGTGTCTTCGATCGCGACGAACTTGCCGGGGATGTTGGTGAAGACTTCCGCGACGTGGAACGGCTGCGACAGGAAGCGCTGGATCTTGCGCGCGCGGGCGACGACCAGCTTATCTTCTTCCGAAAGCTCGTCCATGCCGAGAATCGCGATGATGTCCTGCAGCGACTTATACTTCTGCAGCGTTTCCTGAACGCGGCGGGCGGTTTCATAATGCTCCTGGCCGACGATCGCGGCGGTCAGCACGCGGCTGGTCGAATCGAGCGGATCGACCGCCGGATAGATGCCGAGTTCCGAAATCGCGCGGTTGAGCGTCGTCGTCGCGTCCAAGTGGGCGAAGGAGGTTGCCGGGGCAGGGTCGGTCAAGTCATCCGCGGGAACGTAAATGGCCTGCACCGAGGTGATCGAGCCCTTGTTGGTCGAGGTGATGCGTTCCTGCAGCGCGCCCATGTCGGTCGACAGCGTCGGCTGGTAACCCACGGCCGACGGAATACGGCCGAGCAGCGCCGAAACTTCCGAACCCGCCTGCGTGAAGCGGAAGATATTGTCGACGAAGAACAGCACGTCCTGGCCTTCGACGTCGCGGAAATATTCGGCGATCGTCAGGCCCGACAGCGCGACGCGGGCGCGGGCGCCCGGGGGCTCGTTCATCTGGCCGAACACCAGTGCCACCTTCGATCCCTCGGGGGTCGGGTTGCCGTCGGCGTCCTTGGCGATAACGCCGGCGTCGAGGAATTCGTGATAGAGATCATTGCCTTCGCGGGTGCGTTCACCGACGCCCGCGAACACCGACGTACCACCATGGCCCTTGGCGATATTGTTGATCAGTTCCTGAATGAGAACGGTCTTGCCGACGCCGGCGCCGCCGAACAGGCCGATCTTGCCGCCCTTGGCGTAAGGCGCGATCAGGTCGATGACCTTGATGCCGGTGACGAGGATGCTCGATTCGGTCGACTGGTCGACGAATTCGGGGGCCTTGGCGTGGATCGGCGCACGGCTGACGGCATTGACCGGGCCCTGTTCGTCGATCGGCTCGCCAATGACGTTGAGGATGCGGCCGAGCGTCTGCGGGCCGACGGGCACCGAAATCTGCGCGCCGGTGTCGGTGACGGGCTGGCCGCGGGTCAGGCCGTCGGTCGCGTCCATCGCGATGGTGCGGACGGTGTTCTCACCGAGGTGCTGCGCGACTTCGAGAACCAGGCGGTTGCCATTGTTGTCGGTTTCGAGCGCGTTCAGAATCGCGGGCAGGGTGCCGGTGAACTGGACGTCGACGACGGCGCCGATGACCTGCGCGATGCGGCCGGTTGCGATGCCGGTGCTGGCGGCCTTGGGAGCAGCGGCCTTCTTCGGCGCAGCAGCCTTGGGCGCGGCGGCTTTCTTGGCGGGAGCCTTCTTTTCAGGGGCGGGTGCGGTTGCCATTGTCTTGTTCCTTGCTTGGATAGCTTACAGCGCTTCGGCGCCAGCGATGATTTCGATCAGTTCGGTCGTGATCGCCGCTTGACGCGTGCGGTTGTAGATGATGGTCAGCTTGTTGATCAGGTCGCCCGCGTTGCGTGTCGCATTGTCCATCGCGGTCATCGACGCACCCTGTTCGGACGCGGCGTTCTCCAGGATGCCCTTGAAGATCTGGATCGTGATGTTGCGCGGCAGCAGATCGGCGAGGATCGCTTCCTCGTCGGGTTCGTACTCGACTGCGGCGCCGCTTAACGCCGGAACGTCGACAGGCGCGGGAACGGGGATCAGCTGCTGGCCGGTCGCTACCTGGAGGAGCGCCGAGCGGAACTTCGAATAGAAGAGATGCGCGACGTCGAACACGCCGGCCTCGTACATCTCCATGACCTTGGCCGAAACCTCGTGCGCCTGATCGAAGCCGATGTCGCGGATGCCGGTCGTCTCATAGAGCTCGGTGATCTGGCCCGCGAACAGGCGCGCGATGACCGGGCGGCCCTTGCGGCCGATCAGGTAGAAGAGGACCTTCTTGCCCTCGGCCTGCAGCTCGAGCGCCTTGTCGCGCGCGGCCTTGACGATGTTCGAGTTGAACGCGCCGGCGAGGCCGCGGTCGCTGTTAAGCACGACGAGCAGGTGGGTGTCGCTCTTGCCGGTGCCCGCGAGCAGCTTCGGCGCGCTGTCCGACCCGCCGACCTTCGACGCCAGGCTGGCGACGACGCCTTCGAGGCGCTCGGCATAGGGACGCGCGGCTTCGGCAGCCGCCTGCGCCTTGCGCAGCTTGGCCGCCGCGACCATTTTCTTGGCCTTGGTGATCTTCTGGGTCGATTTGACCGAGTTGATCCGCCCTTTGAGTTCTTTCAGGTTTGCCATGAAGGCCCCTATATTTCGTCATCCCGGCCGAGGCCGGGACGACGTAAAACCTTTAAGCGAAAATCTTGGCGAACGCTTCGAGCGCGGCAACCAGGCCCTTCTTGGCGTCGTCGCCAAGATCCTTGGTGTCGCGGATCGTCTTGAGCACGCCGGCATGGTCGCTGCGCAGATAGGCGAGCATCGCCTGTTCGTAGCGCGAGACGTCGGTGGTGGCGACATTGTCGAGATAGCCGTTGGTGCCGGCAAAGATCGACGCGGTCTGCTCTTCGAACGGCATCGGCTGGAACTGCGGCTGCTTCAGCAGCTGCGTCAGGCGCGCGCCGCGGTTGAGCAGCTTTTGCGTCGATGCGTCGAGGTCCGAACCGAACTGCGCAAAGGCTTCCATTTCGCGATACTGCGCGAGCTCGAGCTTGATCGAGCCCGACACCTTCTTCATCGCCTTGGTCTGCGCGGCCGAGCCGACGCGCGACACCGACAGGCCGACGTTGATCGCGGGGCGGATACCGGCGTTGAACAGGTTGGTTTCGAGGAAGATCTGGCCGTCGGTGATCGAAATCACGTTGGTCGGGATATAGGCCGACACGTCGCCCGCCTGCGTTTCGATGATCGGCAGCGCGGTGAGCGAGCCCGAACCATTGTCGGCGTTCATCTTGGCCGAACGCTCGAGCAGGCGGCTGTGCAGATAGAAAACGTCGCCGGGATAGGCTTCGCGGCCCGGCGGGCGGCGCAGCAGCAGCGACATCTGACGATAAGCGACGGCCTGCTTCGACAGATCGTCATAGACGATGACGGCGTGCATGCCGTTGTCGCGGAAATATTCGCCCATCGTGCAGCCGGTGTAAGGTGCGAGGAACTGCAGCGGAGCGGGCTCCGACGCGGTCGCGGCGACGACGATCGAATATTCCATCGCGCCATTTTCTTCGAGCTGGCGGACGATCTGTGCGACGGTCGAGCGCTTCTGGCCGATCGCGACATAGATGCAATAAAGCTTCTTCGACTCGTCGTCGCCCGCGTTGGCTTCCTTCTGGTTGATGAAGGTGTCGATCGCGACGGCGGTCTTGCCGGTCTGGCGGTCGCCGATGATCAGTTCGCGCTGGCCGCGGCCGACGGGGACGAGCGCGTCGAGCGCCTTCAGGCCGGTCTGGACGGGCTCGTGGACCGAGGTGCGCGGAATGATGCCCGGCGCCTTCACTTCGACGCGCATGCGCTTCTCGGCCTTGATCGGGCCCTTGCCATCGATCGGATTGCCGAGGCCATCGACGACGCGGCCGAGCAGGCCCTTGCCGACGGGGACGTCGACGATCGTGCCGGTGCGCTTGACGGTGTCGCCTTCCTTGATCTCGGCGTCCGAGCCAAAGATCACGATGCCGACGTTATCGGCTTCGAGGTTGAGCGCCATGCCCTGCACGCCATTGGCGAATTCGACCATTTCACCGGCCTGGACATTGTCGAGACCGTGGACGCGGGCGATGCCGTCGCCGACCGACAGCACCTGACCGATTTCGCTGACCGTGGCGTCGGTGCCGAAATTGGCGATCTGGTCCTTGATGACCTTGCTGATTTCAGCGGCGCGGATTTCCATTGTTTAGCCTTTCATCGGGGCATTTGGGCGTCGGGCTTTTCAGCCCTTCATCGCCTGGGCGAAACTGTTGAGACGGGTACGGATGCTGCCGTCGATCAGCTGGCTGCCCAGCTGGACGACGAGACCGCCGAGGATGGCGGGATCGACGGTCGCGGCGACGCTGACGTCGCGCCCGACACGGGATTTGAGGTTCGCGGTCAGCTCTTTGAGCTGCGCGGCGGAAAGCGGGTGCGCGCTGGTAACCTTGGCGGTCACTTCGCCGCGATGATCGGCGACGATCGCATCGAAGGCGTCGATCATCTTGGGCAGATCGGCGAGGCGGCGGTTCTCCGCGAGCACGCCGAGGAACTTGGCCGTGAGCGAATCGAGCTTCATCGCCTTGCCGACCGCTGCAATGGCGTTCGCGGCATCGGTGCGGCCAACGACCGGGCTGCTGATCAGCGCCGTCAGGTCTGCCGATTCGGCGAGACCGGCACGAAGGTCGCTGAGGCTCTTGGCCACCGCGTCGATCGCGTTCGATTCGCGGGCCAGATCGAACAAAGCGACCGCATAACGGCCCGCGAGGCCCGCCGTGATGTTGCCCTGAATGCCGCCGGAATTCTCCACGCGTGAAAGTCCTTTGTTGCTATCCCGTGGGGGATGGGTCGCGCGCTTTTTTGGGGATATTCGACGAATGTCCCCCACGCGAAGTCGCGGCGCGCCTAGCAACGATTTTGCTGCAATGCAAGGCGGGCGGGCGATTGCTTTTGCCCCTTCGTGCGATAGGGACGGGCTAACCAAAAAATATGACGTCGAAGGGAAGGTGCACGATGGGCGAGATGATCCGGATGACGATGGACGATGGCGCCGAGATTGCGGTCTATCATGCTCTGCCCGACGGCGAACGCCGCGGCGGGCTTGCGCTGATCCAGGAAATCTTCGGGGTCACCGACCATATCCGCGAGATGTGCGACGAATATGCCGCCGAGGGCTATGAGGTGCTGAGCCCCGCGCTGTTCGACCGCGAGCATCCGGGGTTCGAGAGCGACTATTCGGGACCACAGTTCCAGCGTGCAGTTGCGCTGGCGCGCGAACTCCATCCCTTCGAGCAGAGCCTGAAGGATGCCCAGACGTGCATCGATGCGCTGAAAGGGAAGGGCCCCGTCTTCATCACCGGCTATTGCTATGGCGGTTCGGTCGCGTGGCGGATGGCGCAGATCAGCCCCGATCTTGCGGCGGCCTCGGCCTATTATGGCAGCCTGGTGCCGACGATGTTCAAGGATGAGGCGCCCGCCTGCGCGGCGATCGCGCATTTCGGCCGTTTCGACGATGGCATCCCGATGGCGGGGGTCGAGGCGCTGATCGCGAAGGATCACCCGACCGCACAGATTTTCGTCTATGAAGCGGGGCACGGCTTCAACAGCGATCGGCGCAAAGATTATCACGAGTCGAGCGCCGATCTGGCGCGCGAGCGCACGCTGATGCTGTTCAAGGCGTGCGGGGGTTAACCCATTCCCGGCTTCAATTGCCGGTTGAAGCCGCCGCTCCCGCTGCCGGCTGGCAGCGATAGACGAGCCGCTCGTTGGGGCTGGCGGGCAGCGCGCTGCGGATCGCGTCCTGCTGCGCCGCGAGGTCCGCGAGTTCGTAGGGGTTGGCGGTGCAGCTTTTGAGCGCGTTCGCCGCGCGCGTCTCGCGCGCCTTCGTCATCGTTTCAGCATCGAGCAGATAGCGGTCGACGCGATAGTCGCGCCCCGTCGAATCGATTGAGGCGACGGTGACGGTCGCCTCGTCGTTCGGCACGAGGATGCGCTGCCAGCGGTCGTCGGCGCCGCGGGTATATTGGGTGCGATCGTTGACGCAGCCGTCCTTGCCGATGGTGATCGGGACGTCGGTCGTCGCCGATACCGTGATGCGGCTGCGGTCGGGGCGGATCGTGCAGAGGAATTGCCCCTGCGCGAGCTTTGGCGCGGTCGTGGCGGGGGCGGTGGCCGCATCCTCGGCGATTTCAGCGTGCGCGTCAGGGCGGGTGACGAACAGGATTGCGGCGCCGAGCATCAGCGCGGCGCCCGCGCCGCCCGCGATCTTGGCGTTGCGCAGATTCTTCTGGCTGTGGAAGAGCAGGCCCGCGCCCGCGGCGAGCGCGCCGATCACGAAGAAAACGCCCGCGAGCGCGATGCGGTTTTCGCGCGAAGCAAGCGCCGCTTCCTCGGCGCGCGCCTGTTTGAGGTCGCGGTCGAGCCGGGCGGCGGCGTCTTTCGCGGCATTGGCTGCGGCGTTCGCGCGCGCCTCGGCGTCCATTGCGGCGCGGTCGCGCGCATCGGCCTCGGCGAACGACAGACAAGGGGTGCCGACGCTGGCATATTGCTGGTTCGCATCGGCGAGGAAGCGCATCAGCTCGCGCCCCGAGATTGCGAAAGCAAAGGGCGAATCGCCGTCGTCGGCGCGGGTGATCGCGGTGTTGATCCCGGTGATCCGGCCGCACTGGTCGACGAGCGGCCCGCCCGAATTGCCACGCGAAATCTTTGCCGTATGGATCAGCATCGCAACGCCGTCGACGCTCTGGGTGTTGGACATATTGCCCTCGCTGCGCGTCGGGGTGCGCGGGGTGATATAGTCGTTGGCGCTGCGCGCGGTCGCGAGGTCGACATTGCCCGGATAGCCCAGGGCGACGACGTCGGCACCCGAATCGAGCGGGCCGGTGTAGATCGCGGCGGCGGGCAGGCGCCCCTCGGTAATTTCGATCAGCGCCAGGTCGCGCGCGGTGTCGATCGCGATCAGCTTGCCGGCATAGCTTTTCTGCCCTTCGGACGGGACGACGCCGAGCGCAACATTGTCGGGATATTTGGCGGCCGATTCGACGACATGCGCGTTGGTGACGATGCGCGTCGGCGAGATCGCGATGCCACTGCCATGGCCGAAGCCCACAACCTCGCCGTCGACCATCGCGACGGTGACGACGCGCACGACGCTGCGCGACGCGGCGCTGATGTCATCGGCCGCATGGGCCGGAAGCGATAGGGTCAGAAGGGCGAGCAGCAGCGCGAGGAGGCGGGTCATGGCGCGCACACTAGTCAGCCGGGAAGCGAAGGCAAGCGACCTAAGTCCTGACCCTAGATGTACGGCCCCCACATCATCATCCATGCGCCAGCACTGCCCGCGAGGATGACGAGGCCGCTGACGCCGAGCAGCGCGGCGGTCGCCTGCCGCGCGAGCGGCGTGCCGTGGGCGCTGGCGCGCAGATAGATTTCGGCGATCGCGAGCGGTAGCAGCGAATTGGCGAAGGCGAGGAAGATGTCGAACGGCCCGTCCATCGCCTTGCCGATCCCCGCGCCGCCGGTCGCGAGCGCCCACGCCATATAAGAAACGCGCATGAACCACACCGCGCTCGCGACCGCGAACAGACGGATCGCCCAGCGGCGATGCTCCGCGAATTGCCGATGGCGTGCGGCTTTCCAAGCCAGCGCGGTGAAACCAACGATCAGCACCGCGTCGAGCGTGATGCCGATCGCGCCGATATAGTTCAGCCAGGTGCCGCGGCCCCACGTCATCCACAGCCCGCCCAGCGCGAGAGCCAGCGCGCACAGCATATAGAGTCGGCCGTTCCAGCGATGGAGCGCGGGCCAGCGGTTCCGGATCGCGGGGACGAGCTGGACGAGGCCGCCGAAGGTGATCACGGCCGCGAGCAGCACATGCACCGCGAAGAAGATATTGCCCGCGGTGTCGCCCGCCACAAAACCCTTGATGATCGGCTTGTCGTTCCAAGCGGCGAAATGGCCGGTCAGCGTCGGCGGGTAATAATAGAGCAGGATGAAGGCGATGAAGAGCAATTGCCCCGCGGCGATGGCGAGATAGCAGAAGATCGCGCTCCGCCCCAGCCAGTCGGTGCGGCGTGCGGGCCGTGCAGGTGCGATCGATGCGTCGATGGTGGCCATGGCGGTTTCCCTGATTGTGGCCGGAACGTGCGCCTTTCGAGATAGTGAGTCAATGATATAATACAGCAACACACTTAGGCGGAAATGTTTGAACGCAAGCATCGGGACGCGACCTGAATCGCGCGGTGGCATGGAAGGTCCAACGCCAGAGAAAGGATGTTCCGATGACCTATTCGATCCGGGGACTCAGCCCCGAAAGTTTTGCGCCGCTCTTTGCGCTCGACGATGCTGCGCTTGCCGCGATCAATGCGCGCCGTGTGATCGCCACCGCCGATCGCGGCTTCCCGTGCCGCATCAGCCTGGAGGATGCGAAGGCGGGCGAGGCGCTGATCCTGCTCCACCACGTCAGCCATGATGTGGCGACGCCCTATCGCAGCGCCTATGCGATCTATGTCCGGCCGGGTGTCGCCGCCGCGACCTGGCGTGACGAACTGCCGCCGGTGTTCGAGGGCCGCCCGCTCGCGCTGCGCGCCTTCGATGCCGATGGCATGTTGCAGACCGCGCGGCTTGCCGGACCGGGCAAGGCCGACGGTGCGATCCGCGACCTGTTCGCCGACGATGGCATATCCTATATCGATGCCCATAACGCCGCGCATGGCTGCTTCGCCGCGCGGATCGAGAGGAACTGACCATGGACTTCGGGGCCATGACCGACGACGCGCGTTGGGAAGCGGTGCAGGCGCGCGACAAGGCGCAGGACGGCCGCTTCGTCACCGGGGTGCTGACCACCGGCATCTATTGCCGGCCAAGTTGCGCCGCGCGCCACCCCTTGCGCCAGAATGTCCGCTTCTTCGCCGACGGCGATGCGGCGCGCGCGACGGGCCTGCGCCCATGCAAGCGCTGCCTGCCCGATGATGTCGCGCGCGACGAAAATGCGGTGATCAAGGCGATTGCGGCGATCAAGTCCAGCGAAGAGCCGCTCGCGCTCGCCGACCTTGCCGCGCGCACCGGCTATTCGCCGACGCATTTCCAGCGCGTCTTCACCCGCCACACCGGGCTGTCCCCAGCGGCCTATGCACGCGCGCTGCGCGAGGAGCGCGCGCGGCGGGCGCTGAGCGAAGGAAGCCGGGTGACCGACGCGATCTACGATGCGGGCTTTTCGGGGCCGTCGCGTTTTTATCAGAATATGGAGGGACGGATGGGCATGACGGCGTCGGCTTGGGTCAATGGCGGCAAGGGGGCGACGATCCACTGGGCGGTCGTGCCGACCAGCCTTGGCGACATGCTCGTCGCGGCGACCGGGAAGGGCGTGTGCCGCTTGAGCTTCGACGAAGGACGCGAGGCGCTCGAAGAGCGTTTCCCCGCCGCCGAACTGGTCGAGGGCGGCGACGAATTTGCGGCGCTGCTCAAACAGGTCGTCGAAGCCGTCGAGGCGCCGGTGAACGGCTTCGACCATATCCCGATCGACGTGAAGGGCACCGCCTTTCAGGAAGCCGTGTGGCGCGAGCTGCGCAAGATCCCGGCGGGCGAGACGCGCAGCTATGCCGATATCGCCGCCGCGGTCGGCAAGCCCAAGGCGGTGCGCGCGGCGGGGAGCGCCAACGGCGCCAATAATGTGGCGGTGCTGATCCCGTGCCACCGCGTCGTCCGCAGCGACGGAACGCTCGGCGGCTATGCTTACGGCCTGCCGATCAAGGAAGAATTGCTCAAGAGGGAGAGTTTTTGATGGAGCCAAAATCGTCAAGCGCAGTTGCCGAATTTCGCGCACTGCACGTTCCGGGCAATCCGCTGATCCTTGTGAACATCTGGGATGCGGGGAGCGCGAAGGCAGTCGCGGCTGCGGGTGCAAAGGCGATCGCAACGGGCAGTTTCGGCGTCGCGGGTGCGCAGGGCCGCGCCGACGGCGAGGATTTCCCGCTGGAGGATGTGTTCGAGAATCTCGGCCGTATCCTGTCGGTCACCGACCTGCCGGTCACGATCGACATGGAATCGGGTTATGGCGCCGATCCGGCGGCGGTCGGGGCCTCGGTCGGGCGCGCGAAGGACGCGGGCGCGGCGGGGATCAATATGGAGGACCGGTTGCCGGGTGCGACCGAGTTGCTTCCGATCGATGAAGCCGTTGCGCGCTATCGCGCCGCCGCCGACACGGGCATTTTCGTCAACGCGCGCTGCGACACATTCCGCGGCGCCGATGCGGTCAAGGACGGCGAAGCGCTCGTCACGGCGACGCTCGAACGCGCGCGTGCCTACGCCGACGCGGGCGCGGGGTCGCTGTTCGTGCCCTTCCTGCTCGACGCGAAATGCATCGCGGCGATCTGCGCCGCATCGCCGCTGCCGGTCAACATCCTGCGCGGCAAGGGCGGCCCGACGCACAAGGAATTCGCCGCGCTCGGCGTCGCGCGAATCAGTCACGGGCATCAGCCTTGGGCTGCCGCGATGGCATGGCTGGCGGGGCAGGCGAGCCAGGTCATGGGTGGCGCCGAACCCGATTATTGAGGGAGGGTCAGTCGTCGGCGTCTTCGTCGGTGACCGCTTCCTGGCTAGCGCCCGTGCGACGAGCCTTCATGGCCTCCAGCCGTGCGAGCATCGCTTCGCCCCGGCCATTGTCGTGCGGATCGAAGGCGACGGTTCGCGCCAGCCGCACCGCGCGGTCGAACTCGTTCTGATTAGCGAGCGCGAAGGCATAGGCGACCCGCATCTCTATATTCTCTGGCGTGAGGACAAAGGCGCGTTCGAGCGCCTTGATCGCCATCTCGCTCGGCCGTTTGCCTTCGGCCAGAAAGCTGTCGAAATAGGCGTAGAGCGGCACCGCGTCGTCGGGATCGGTGCGGTTGGCGAGCTGGATCGGTTTGCGTGCCTCGCGCCATGCCGCGGCGTCGTCTTCTCCCTTTTCGCGTAGTTGATAGAGGTTCAGCCGCCCAAGCAGGACATTGGCGCGGACATGATCGGGCTTTGCCGCCAGCACCTTGTCGAGCGCGGCGCGCATCGCGGCGAGGTCGCGGACGTCGCGGGCCATGTCCCATTCGGCGGCCGCCAGCTCGAACTGGACATCGGCATTGGCGGGCTGCGCGGCGGCGAGTTTGCGCAGCGTGTCGCGGGCCTTCGTCAGACGCGCCGCGTCGCCGCGCGCATTCAGCCGTTCCAGCCGCGGCATGATTACGGCATCTTCGTCCGTCGACAGCGGCGTGATCTTGATGTTGGGCGAGACGGGAACGGCATCGCGCGTCGTGCGGTAGCTGAGTTTGCCCTGGATATAACGGTTCAGATCCTTGTCGAGCAGCGCCAGGTCGCCAAAGGCGTCGGCCGCCGCCTGTTTGGGTTCGGTGCCGGCGTTGATCGCATTGCTATAGGCGTTGATCTGGTCGCCCCGCGCGGCGTTGTGGAACAGCATGTGCGTGAGAATCCACGCGCGGCCGTAATAGACGTCGATCTGACCGCTGTTCCGCATCGCGCCGGGTTGTTCGAACAACAGTCTTTCGGCCGGAATTTTTGGCATCGCCAACAGGCCATAGGCGCGGCGGTAGACTGGCTGGCCGATCATCGCGTGGCCTTGCTTGTCAAAATCGACCGTCGAATAATATTCCGCGAACCCCTCGATCAGCCAGGCCGGAAAGGCGGCGCGCAGGTGACGCTTCATGAAATGATGGCTATATTCGTGGAACAGCACCTGCTGGGCGGCCGACGTGCCGGCGACACCGCCGCCGCCGCTGTTCTGGCGAAAGGACATCGCGAAGCTGCCATCGCGGTCCTGCCGGTAAAAGCCCGCGATCGACGCGCTGCGCGATCCGGTCGCCAGTTCGGCGACATCGGGCGCCGCGGGCACCAGATAGATCGGCAGCTTGCTTTCCTCGCCCGGCGTTTCGACCTTGAAGAGCAGGCGCAGCGTGGTGTCGAACCGTTGCAGATTCTGCGCAAATTCGCGGAGCGATTTTTCGTTGCTTTCGCTGTAGATGATGAAGCTGTCGGTGTCGGCGCGCAGCCATTTCGCCTCGGCCGCGCTCGTCATTCCGATCATGGCAATCCCGGCCAGCAGGCCCAAGCCGACTCTCTTCATTTTGCGCCCCCGCATCCTAACCCTGCAGGGATGCTGCCAGCGCGCGCCGTGACAGTAAAGCCCTGTTACGCTTACACAAAGCTATAGGGGTCGATATCGATCGCGAGCCGCGCCTTCGCCGGCCAGTCGATGCTGCCGACCCAATCGCGGATTGTCCCCTGCAGGTCGAAGCTGCGCGGCGCGTGGAGCAGGAGGCGGAAGCGGTGGCGGCCGCGGAGCATCGCGAGCGGGGCTGGAGCGGGGCCATAGACCGCGAGACCTTCGGCAACCGGAGCTTTCGCGCCCAGCCGCTGCGCGACCCCGCGCGCGACATCTATATCCTCCGACGAGATGACGAGCGCGGCGAAGCGGCCATAGGGCGGCGCGCCGGCGAATTTTCGCGCCGCCGCCTCTGCCGCATAAAATCCGTCGCGGTCGTTCGCGACGAGCGCCGCCATCACCGGTGCCTCGGGAACGCGCGTCTGGATCAGCACCTCGCCGGGCTTGACCCCGCGCCCCGCACGCCCCGCGACCTGCGCGATCTGCTGGAAAGTGCGTTCAGAGGCGCGCAGGTCGCCGCCGTCGAGCCCGAGGTCGGCATCGACGACGCCCACCAGGGTGAGGTTGGGGAAATGATAGCCTTTGGTGACGAGTTGGGTGCCGATGATGATATCGACCAGCCCGCCCTCGACATTGTCGACGAATTCGGCGGCTTTCGCCGGCGACCAGAGCGTGTCCGACGTGACGATGGCGACGCGCGCCTCGGGGAAGCGCAAGGCGACCTCGTCGGCGACGCGCTCCACGCCCGGGCCGCACGCGACGAGGCTATCTTCGTCCTCGCACTCGGGACAGAGCCGTGGCGGCGGCATGACATGGCCGCAATGGTGGCAGGCGAGGCGGTGGACGAGCCGGTGCTCGACCATCCATGCGGTGCAGTTCGGGCACTGAATGCGGTGGCCGCAGGTGCGGCACAAGGTCAGCGGCGCAAAGCCGCGGCGGTTGAGGAACAGCAGGCTCTGCTCGCCTTTTTGCAATCGGTCGGCGAGCGCATCGACGAGCGGCGGGGCGAGCCAGCGGCCGCGGTCGGGCGGGTCCTGCCGCATGTCGATCGCGGCAAGGTCGGGCAGGGTGGCGCCGCCGAAGCGCGCGGGGAGGCGGATGTGGCGATAGCGTCCGGCCTCGACCATCGCGAGGCTTTCGAGCGCGGGCGTCGCGCTCGCGAGAATCACCGGCAGCCCTTCGAAATGCCCGCGCATCACCGCGACGTCGCGCGCGTGATAATGGACGCCATCCTCCTGCTTGAAACTCGTCTCATGCGCCTCGTCGACGACGATCACGCCGAGCTGGGCATAGGGCAGGAACAACGCCGAGCGCGCACCGATGACGATGCGTGCGTCGCCCGATGCGATCGCGTGCCACGCGCGGCGGCGTTCGGCCGAGCGCAGCCCCGAATGCCACGCGACGGGTTCGCAGCCGAAGCGCGCAGTAAAGCGCGTCAGCATCGGTTCGGTGAGCGCGATTTCGGGGAGCAGCACGAGCGCCTGCTTGCCCGCATCGATCGCGGCGGCGATCGCCTCCATATAGACTTCGGTCTTGCCCGACCCGGTGACGCCATCGAGCAGCAGCGTGTCAAATTTCTCCGTATGAACCGCGTCCCGGAGCTGCCCGGCGGCGGCGGTCTGTTCGTCGGAGAGGTCGGGCGGCGCAAAGCCGCTGTCGGGCTCGGGGTAAGGCGCGTCGGCCGAGACGGTCACGGCTTCGAGCGCGCCCGTATTGATCAGCCCGCGGATCACCGCGTCGCTGACCTCGGCAAGCGCGGCGAGTTCGCGCACCATGCCCTGCCGCTCACCGATCGCTTCGAGCGCGACGATGCGCTGCGGCGTCATCCGCGCGGGGAGCTCGCCGGTGGCGCGATATTCGACGATCGGGCGGCGTGCGTCGGCAAAGGCGACGCCCGGCAGCACCATGCGCAGTACCGCGCCGGGCGGGGCGAGATAATAGTCGCTGGTCCATTCGACGAGGCGGCGGAGCGGCGCCGCGATCGGCGGCACCGGCACGACCTCGTAGAGATTGCGCAGGCGATTATCGCCAACCGCCTCCGGCGCGCCAAAGCTCTCGTCCTCCCAGACGACGCCGCCGAGCCGCCGCGGGCCGAGCGGCGCGATGACGACGCTGCCGAGCGGCGCTTCGCTTTCGCGCGGGACGCGATAGTCGAGCGGGCCGAGGGCGGCGGTGAGCAGGAGGACGCGGGCGCGGGTCATGGATGGGGCTGGATATAGGGCGGCGGGTAAAATAGGAAAGCGTCGAGGTCGGCGGCGGCTCACGGCCGACCATTGCCAACCTAATCCGTTGGTATCGAGCGAAGTCGAGATGCCGCTCGGAGTGGCGCTATGGCGATGGGTGTCTCGACTTCGCTCGACACGAACGGGATTCGAGGGCGACTAACGACCGGTAGCGATCGCTCCATTCCAATGCCTCGTCATCCCCGCGAAAGCGGGGACCCAGAGCGTCCGTCGGCTGGCCTAGCCCCTAGGTTCCCGCTTTCGCGGGAATGACGAATGTGAGGATGTCCGCTTCCGACCCCAAAACCGCCGCGGGGGCTCCTCAGGCCGAAGCCAGCGCCGCCTTCTTCGCCCGCCGCTTCGCGGGCTTCGGCCGCCTGAACCAGAAGGTCCACACCGCCAGGCTGCCGAGCAATGTCAGCGAAAGCCCCGAGATCGTCAGCACGCTGCGCCACAGCCAGCCGCCGACCTTCGCCGCATGAATCGGGAAGGCCATGTTGAACGCCTGCGCGCCGGGTGCGAGCTTCATTGCATCGCGCGCGCCGAGCACCTCGCCCGTCGCGGCGTCGAACGCCAGCGTCGTACGGCCGTTGGGCAGCCATTCGGCGGGCTGCTTCATGCGCAGGCTGATCGGGTCGCCCGCTTTGCGCGGCAGGCTGAGGATGCGGAATTCGGCGTCGGGAAAGCGGCGGTGCGCTTCGGTCAGCATCGCGGTGTAATCGGGCTTTTCGGCAAGCGCGCCGCCCTTATATTTTGGCGGGTCGAGCGCTTTCGCGGTCTCGGCGACGGGGCCGAAGGGCGCGACGACCCCGAGCGCAAAGGGGCGGAAGATCATCATCGTCCCGGTGACGATCGAGATCAGCAGCAGCGGCGCGACGACGATGCCGAGGTCGCGGTGGTGCATCACGATCGCCGGGCGCGTCATGCGTTTCGGCCACAACCGCAGCTGAAACGTCCCCCGCGTTCGCCACCACAGGATCGCGCCGCTGATCACGAAGAACAGCCCGGTGAGTCCAGCGATCCCGATCACCCATTCGCCGCTGTCGCCCGCGAAGAGGTGATGGTGGAAATCGAAGATCCACAGCTCGGGCCGCTCCCACTGGCTCGCCCAGCGCGTGACGATGTCGCCAGACTGGCTCGCATAGGCTCCGGCGCCCTCCTCGAACCGCAGCTGGTGCAGCCCGAAGCGTTCGTCGGCATAGATGATGCCCTGCGCGCCCGGCGTCGCCATCAGCTTTTCGGTCGTAGCCGCGACGGTGGCGATGTCGCCGCGGAGCGGATCGTCCGCGCCCGGCACGCCGATCCACAGATGTTCATAGAGCAGGATCGTACCCGACAGGCCGAGCGACGCGAGCACGAGGCCGATGAGCCCCCCCGTCCAGCGGTGCAGCCTGTCGAGCAGTTTCATCATCGCAAGGCGCGCCTTGTTGCAGAAAACAGCCGTGCTCCCGCGAAGGCGGGAGCCCATCTCCGGTCGGCTCTATTTTGAACATGCGGGAGATGGGTCCCCGCCTTCGCGGGGACACGGGTGATTCTTGATTGCTGGGTTGATGGCGTCATCAGAACCGATAATCCCACCCAAGCGCGAAGGTGCGCCCGCGTCCGGCGAAATAGGACAGCTGATCCCTCGGCAGCCGCGTGTCGCTCGAATAGTCGATATATTGCTTGTTGAAGAGATTCTGCACCGACAGGCTGATCCCCCCAAATCCGGTCTGGTAACGGGCCGTGGCGTCGGTCAGCGTATAGCCGCCGAAATCATTGTCGGCGAGCTGGAGCGGACCGCCGTTGGCATCGTCGGCGGAGCGCGCCTTGCCATCGAAGCGACGTTTCAGATAGACCTGCGTCTGGACGCGCGCCGAGAAAGGCCCGCTGGCATAGCTCGCCGCGAGGTTGAGGCGGTCGGGCGAGATGTTGACCCCGTCGAGGTCGCTGTCGACCTTGCCATCGGGCACCGCGTCGCTGTCGAAGCGGCCGATCAGATGCGCATAGCCGATATTGAGCTTCAGCCCGTTGATCGGCGTCTGGACGCCGAGGTTGACCTCTAGCCCCTCGATCTCGACGCGCAGCCGCTGGACGTCGAAGATGCGGTCGGGGCGGGTGATGAGCAACTGGCCCTTGTCGCTCGACGACCAGAAATAGGCGGCGCTGGCGTCGAGCGGGCCGCGTTTTACTTCGAAGCCGATCTCGCGGTTGTTCGACACGACGGGCGAAATATCGAGGAAATTGTCGATATCGACCCCCGTGGCCCTGACCGAGCGCGTGATGCGGCCGATGTCAGGGACGGTGAAGCCCTCGGCATAGCTTGCATAGGCGCGGATGCCCGCCCAGGGTTCGACGATCACGCCGCCGTTGATCAGCAGGTCGTCGAACTTCGGCTTGCCGCCCGCGACATCGACGCCGCCATAGGTGGACGGGCCGCAATTGGTCGTGACAGTTGCCGAGCAGGCGACAAAGGTGGTCGAGGCGAGCGTGCGGAAATCGTCGATCTTGATCGTGACATTTTCCCAGCGAACCCCGCCGGCGAGGCGCACAAGGCCGTCGAACAACTTGAGGTTGGCCTGCCCGAACGGGGCCAGGCTCTGAAAATCGCTCGGCGGCACCCAGACGCGATCGGTTGCGATCAGCGCCTGTTCGGTCTTGTCGACCAGCGCGTCGAATCCGATCGTCAGCGTCAGATCCTCGAAGCCCGGGACCGCGCGTTCGTAGCTGAACTTGGCGCCCAATTTGCGGCTGCGGTTCTGCGACTGGTCGAACAATGTGCCCACCGGTGCGATCGCCGGGTCCTGGAAAGTCGCGATCGGGGCGATTTCACCGCCAAAGGTGTCGCGGCTGCGGTTGAAGAAGATCTGGCTGACGAAATTGCCGCCGGCGAGGTCGGTGTCGGTCAGCGACAGCGCGATGCTTTCGGTGCGGTTTGCGGCGGGAACGCCCGGCGGGGTGCCGCGCACCGCGCTCGTCGGCAGGCCGGTCGCGCGGTTGCCCGGGACCGCGACATAATCGCCGTCGCCCTTGAGTTCGAAGCGGCTGGCGATCAGGTCGAGCCGCGCGCTGGAGGACAGTTCGTAGCCGAACCGCGCGAAAAAGTTGGTCGCCTTGCTGTCCTGCGTTTCGCCCTGCGTCAGGTTGAGCCCGATCGGGCGGCCCCTGGCGTCCGAAAAGACGCCGCGGATTTCATAGGTCGCGCCCACGGTCGCGTCGAAACGGCCCGCCTTATACTGGATGAGTCCGCCCGCCTTGCCGCCCATCCCGGCCTTCGAAAAATCATTGTCGGCGGTGCCCTGCAACAGGAAGCGGCCCGAGACGCCCTCTTCGGTCGGCGCGCCGACGGTGACCTGGTTGACGATACCTCCGGTGCCGCCGATCCCCTGCAAAGCGTTCGACCCGAAGATCAGCTCGACGCGGTCGACGAAAAAGCCGTCGATGGTGAAGCCGTCGCGGCTGCCGTCGCGCAGCGGGGTCGATTGCGGGATACCGTTGATCGCATAGAGCGGCGAGCGCCCGCGCAGCGATTCGCCCGATCCCGATAGCTTCTGCCGCGTCGGGGAGAAGCTGGGGGTCAGGTTCGCGACCGCGTCGGTGACCGAACCCGAAATCGCGATCTGCTGATCGAGCGCATCCTTGTCGATGATGTCGATCGTCAGCGGCAGCGCATTCGGCGGCAGGATCGTGCGCGCGGCAGTGACGACAATCGCGCCTTCGCCCTCGGCTGCCGCGGCAACGGACGCATCGTTCTGCGCAAGGGCGGGCGAGGAAAGCGCCGTACAGCCGAGCGCGACGAGGGCAAATTTGCGGTTCATGAAAGCTCCTGTTTTGGAGCGCTCGCTAGTGCGACACATTCGCAAAAGCAAGAATTTTCGTTGGGAGTGCTTGGCGAGTGGTGAGTTTCGACTGGTTGCGGTCGTAATATCCTCCCTGTGCCGCAGGCATGGGGAGGTGGCAGCGCGAAGCGCTGACGGAGGGGCTATGGTGCCACCGTCGCGGCCCCTCCACCACAGCCTGCGGCGGGGGTCCCCACCCCAAGCCGACACGTCGGAGAGGGGTGACGTCGGCGGCGAAACCACGCTATCATCCTCGCAATGCGGGAAAAGGAACTACGCTTCGCCCTGATTTGCTACGGCGGCATCAGCCTTGCCGTCTATATGCACGGCATCACCAAGGAGATCTGGCGGCTCGCGGCGGCCTCTCGCGCCTTTCATGACGGTGAGGAGATTGACGGATCGGGCGGCGTCTATCGCGACCTGCTCGCCGGAATCGCCGACCGGGCCAATATCAAGCTGCGCGTCCTGCCCGACATCATCGCCGGGGCGAGCGCGGGCGGGATCAACGGCATTTTCCTCGCGCGCGCGCTCGCCACCGGCAAGTCGCTCGATCCGCTGACCGAGCTGTGGCTCGAGGACGCCGACGTCGACAGCCTGCTCGATCCCGATGCGCGCCCGCTGTCCGCCATGACGAAATTCTGGGCGGTGCCGATTGCGGGCTGGGCGATGAAGCGGCGCGGCAATGCCATCGACCGCACCGTCGGCGAAGATGCGCAGGACGAGGTGCGCGCGAAGCTGTCGCGCTTCGTGCGCGCCCGCTGGTTCGAACCGCCGTTCGGCGGCATCACCTTTTCGAACCTGCTGCTCGACGCGTTCGACGCGATGGACGCCGGACCGCACGGACCGCCGCTGGTGCCCGCGGAGCAGCCGGTAGACCTGATGGTGTCGGTGACCGACTTTGCCGGGCACAAGGAACAGCTGACGCTCAACAGCCCGCCGCGCGTGACCGAGCAGGAACATCGGCTGATGATGCATTTCCGGCAGAACGGCCGACCGGGCAGGCGCCTCGACGATGTGCCGGGGCTGGTCGCCGCGGCGCGTGCGACCGCGAGCTTTCCGGGCGCCTTTCCCCCCTTCACCTTGCGCGAGCTCGATACCGCGCTCGAAAAGCGCGGCGTTGCATGGCCTGGCCGCGAGGCGTTCATCCGCGCGCAGCTGCCGCGCGTGCCCGACAGCGACCCCGCAGACCGCGTGCTGATCGACGGCGCGGTGCTCGCGAACGCACCCTTCCGTCCGGCGATCGCCGCCCTGAAACAGCGCCCGGCGCGGCGCGAGATCGACCGGCGCTTCATCTATATCGACCCCAAGCCCGATTATAAGGCGATCAGCATCGGCAAGCCGGGCGAGCCCGGCGAGGAGGGGCAGTTGCCCGGCTTCCTGCCGACGATCCTCGGTTCGCTGTCGGCGATCCCGCGCGAGCAGCCGATCCGCGAGAATATCGAGATGATCGAGGGCATGTCGCGGCGCATCCGCCGCATGCAGCATATCATCGACGCGATGAAGGTCGAGGTCGAGGAACAGGTTGCGGCGCTGTTCGGCACGACCTTCTTCCTCGACACGCCGACCCCGGCGCGGCTCGCGAAATGGCGCGCGAAGGCGCAGGATCAGGCGGCGGCGCGCGCGGGGTTCGCCTATGCGCCTTATGGCCATCTCAAGCTGTCGGCGGTCATCGACGAAATCGGGAACATCGTCGACCGGCTCGTGCCGCCCGAGGGACCGGTGCATGTGATCAATCGCCGCATCGCGATGTGGGCCGAAGCGCGCGCGCGGGGGCTCGACCGGCTTTCGGGCAGGAAGGGCACGGGGGCGAGCGGTGAGGCGATCGAGTTTTTCCGCACCCACGACCTCGGTTTCCGCATCCGCCGGCTGCGTTTCCTCGCGCGCGAACTCGACACCTCGGTCGAGGCGACGCGCGAGAAACGCGACCCGGTGTGCGAAGAGATGCGCGAGACGATCTTCACCGCGCTCGGCCAATATCTCGAGCGCGAAGGCGACGCCTGGCTCGCCGATCTCGACGTCCCGGCCGACACCGATCCCGGGCAATGGATCGATGCGATCGCCGCGCGCCGCGACCTTGTCGCGCTCGACGCGGCAACCGACGAGGTGATTGCGGCGGCGCTCGCAAAGCTCCCCAAGGACGACCGGCGCACGATGCTGTTCGCCTATCTGGGCTATCCCTTTTACGACATCGCGACGCTGCCGCTGCTCCAGGGCGAGGGGTTCGACGAATTCGACCCGATCAAGATCGACCGCATCTCGCCGTCGGACGCGACCGCGATCCGCACCGGCGGAGCCGCAGCGATGCTGAAGGGGGTCGAGTTCAACAGTTTCGGCGCCTTTTTCAGCCGCGCCTACCGCGAGAATGACTATCTGTGGGGCCGGCTCCACGGTGCCGACCGGCTGATCGACATCGTTGCAAGCAGCGTGACGGGTGACGATGCGATGGCGGCGGAAGAGCTGAAGGCGATCAAGCGCAGCGCCTTCCGTGCGATCCTCGACGAGGAGGAAGGGCGGTTGCCGAAGGTGAGGGCGCTGATCGACGAGCTAAGGGTGGAGATTGGCTAACGAAGCCCTTCTCCCCTTGGGGGAGAAGGATAGGCGGCCTTCGCGCGAAGCGGCTAGGCGGACTTGGATGAGGGTTGGGACGTCGCGCGGGAAAGTGAGTCTGGCGACCCTCACCCAGCTTCGACTAGCCAGCAAGATGGCAAGTCTGCGCAACCCTCTCCCCAAGGGGAGAGGGGTTTATTCCGTCAGATCGTCCCACATTTCCTTGATGCGGCCGAAAAAGCCCTGGCTTGCCGGGCATTCGTCGCCCGTCTCGGTCTCGCGAAATTCGCAGAGAAGTTCCTTCTGCCGCGCGGTCAGCTTGGTCGGCGTCTCGACGTCGATCTGGACAACGAGGTCGCCGTGCCCGCGGCCGTTCAGCACCGGCATGCCCGCGCCGCGCTGGCGCAGCTGCTTGCCTGACTGGATGCCGGCAGGGATGGCGATGTCGTGCATCTGGCCGTCGAGGCCGGGGATGCCGATCTCGCCGCCCAATGCCGCAGTTGTGAAGCTGATCGGTGCACGCGTGAACAGCGTCGTGCCTTCGCGCTCGAACACCTTGTGCCGCGCCATGTGGAGGAAGATGTAGAGGTCGCCTGGCGCCGCGCCGCGCGCGCCACTTTCGCCCTCGCCCGACAGGCGGATGCGCGTGCCCTCGTCGACCCCGGCGGGGATGTTGACGGTCAGCGTCTTGCGGCGGTCGACGCGGCCCTCGCCATGGCATGTGTTGCAGGGGTCGGCGATGACCTCGCCCGCGCCCTGGCAGGTCGGGCAAGTGCGCTCGACCATGAAGAATCCCTGCTGCGCGCGCACCTTGCCGTGGCCCGCGCAGGTTTGGCAGCGGTTGGTATGGGTGCCGGGCTTCGCGCCCGATCCGTCGCACGTTTCGCAGCGCGCCGCGACGTCGACCTGGATCTCGCGCGTCACGCCGGTGAAGGCGTCCTCGAGCCGGATTTCCATGTCATAGCGCAGGTCGGCGCCGCGCGCCGGGCCGCGCTGCTGGCGGCCGCCACCGAAGGCCGAGCCGAAGATCGATTCGAAAATATCGCCGATGTCGCCGAAGTCGGCGCCATTGCCGCCACCGAAACCGCCTGCGCCGCCATTGACGCCGGCTTTGCCGAAACGGTCATAGGCCGCGCGCTTCTGCGGGTCTTTCAGACAGTCATAGGCTTCGCTGATCGCCTTGAACCGCGCTTCGCTGTCGTCGCACCCCGGATTCTTGTCGGGGTGATATTTCATCGCAAGCTTGCGGTAGCTCGCTTTCAGCGCGGCATCGTCGGCCGTGCGCTCGACTTCCAAGAGTTCGTAATAATCGATGTCGAGTGACATAGCGTTCAACCCATAAATAGGGACTGTCCCTATTTATCCCCTAGTTCCACAGGCGACGCAGCCGTCGATCCGATAAATAGGGACAGTCCCTATTTATGGAGCGACGGCGCGTTCGCATCTTATTTCTTGTCGTCTTCGACTTCGGAGAATTCGGCGTCGACGACGTCTTCGTCGCTCTTCGCCGCGCCGGCATCATCGTCGGCGCCGGGGGATGCCGCCGACTGCTGCTCCTTCTCGTAGATCGCCTGACCGAGCTTCATCGCAACCTGCGCGAGCGCCTGCGACTTTTCGGTCATTGCGGCGGGTTCGCCGCCTTCGACCGCGGTCTTGGCTTCGGCGACCGCGGCTTCGATCTCGGACTTGAGGCCCGCGTCGATCTTGTCGCCATGCTCGCGGAGCTGGCTTTCGGTCGAATGGATCAGGCTTTCGGCGTTATTCTTCGCCTCCGCCGCCTCGCGGCGCACCTTGTCCTCTTCGGCGAACTGCTCGGCGTCCTTGACCATCTGGTCGATGTCCGCGTCGCTGAGACCGCCACTGGCCTGGATCTTGATCTGCTGTTCCTTGCCGGTGCCCTTGTCCTTGGCGTGGACCGACACGATGCCGTTGGCGTCGATGTCAAAGGTCACCTCGATCTGCGGCACGCCGCGCGGCGCCGGGGGAATGCCGACCAGGTCGAACTGGCCGAGGATCTTGTTGTCCTGCGCCATTTCGCGCTCGCCCTGGAACACGCGGATCGTCACTGCCGACTGATTGTCGTCAGCGGTCGAGTAGACCTGCGACTTCTTGGTCGGGATCGTGGTGTTGCGGTCGATCATCTTGGTCATGATACCGCCCAGCGTTTCGATGCCCAGCGACAGCGGGGTGACGTCGAGCAGCAGCACGTCCTTGACGTCGCCCTGCAGCACGCCCGCCTGGATCGCGGCGCCGATCGCGACGACTTCATCGGGGTTCACGCCGGTGTGCGGTTCCTTGCCGAAGAAATCCTTCACGACTTCGCGGACGCGCGGCATGCGCGTCATGCCGCCGACGAGTACGACTTCGTCGATCTCGCTCGCCGAAATGCCGGCGTCCTTGATCGCCTTCTTGCAGGGTTCGAGCGTGCGCTTGACCAGCTCTTCGACCAGCTTTTCGAGGTCCGAACGGGTGATCGTCTTGACCAGATGCTTCGGCCCGTTGGCGTCGGCGGTGATGAAGGGCAGGTTGACCTCGGTCGTCGCGGCCGACGACAGCTCGATCTTCGCCTTTTCGGCGGCTTCCTTCAGCCGCTGCAATGCCAGCTTGTCACCGCGCAGGTCGATGCCTTCGTCCTTCTTGAAGCCGTCGGCGAGATATTCGACGATCTTGCTGTCGAAATCTTCACCGCCCAGGAAGGTATCGCCGTTGGTCGACTTCACTTCGAACACGCCGTCACCGACCTCGAGGATCGAGATGTCGAAGGTGCCGCCGCCAAGGTCATAGACCGCGATCGTCTTGTTCTCGGTCTTGTCGAGGCCATAAGCCAGCGCCGCCGCGGTCGGCTCGTTGATGATGCGCAGCACTTCGAGGCCCGCAATCTTGCCCGCGTCCTTGGTTGCCTGGCGCTGCGCGTCGTTGAAGTAAGCGGGAACGGTGATCACCGCCTGCGTCACGGTTTCGCCCAGATAGCTCTCGGCGGTTTCTTTCATCTTCTGAAGGATGAAGGCGCTGATCTGCGACGGCGAATAATCCTCGCCGCCCGCCTTGACCCACGCGTCGCCGTTGCTGCCCTTGACGATCGTATAGGGGACGAGTTCCATGTCCTTCTTGGTCATCGGATCGTCGAAGCGGCGGCCGATCAGGCGCTTCACCGCAAAAATCGTGTTTTCGGGGTTGGTGACGGCCTGGCGCTTCGCCGGCTGGCCGATCAGGCGCTCGCCATCCTTTGCAAAGGCGACGATCGACGGGGTCGTCCGCGTGCCTTCCACATTTTCGATAACCTTGGGTTTTCCGCCTTCCATCACCGCGACACAGCTGTTCGTGGTGCCGAGGTCGATCCCGATCACTTTGGCCATTGGTATTCAGTCCTTGTTGCTTCTCCGGCGCCCTGAAAAGGCACGCCGTCCATGGTTTTGATGGGGGCGATATAGGTGCGCTAATCCTTGGCACAAGGGCTTTCAGGGCTTATCGAGGGTGCGAAAATATCGCGCTTTTACGGAGTCCTCCCAAAATGAAACCTTTTGCGATCCTTGCCCTTGCCGCCACCGCGCTGACCCTGACGGCCTGCGGGGAAAATCTGGGCAAGGGACAGCCGCTGAATGTCGTCAGCGGCCATATCGTGATGGGCGCGACGCCCGACCGCCCAGCCGTCGGCTATTTCCGCGTCGAGGGCGGACCGCAGCCGGTCCAGCTCGTCGCTGTGACCGCCGACCTCGCGCAGCGCGTCGAAATGCACGAAAGCGTCAAGGAAAATGGCGTCGTGACGATGAAGCCGCTGCTGCGCGCCGACGTCCCGGCAAAGGGCGAGCTGGTGTTCAAGCAGGGCGGCAAGCATCTGATGATCTGGGGCATCAACGGCGCCGCGGTGCGCGCGGGCAAGCTGCCGATGGCGTTCGTCTTCACCAACAACAATAATGAACGCATCCTCTTCGACATGGTGATCAAGCCGGCGGAAGGTGCCGCGGCCGATCATGGCGCGATGGATCATGGATCGATGGAGAAAGCAGCCCCGGACGCGGCCAAGAAGTAAAACGGGTGCCGCGTCCGTCGCGACCTTTGACGACAGGCGAAATCGCGCTCGCCCGGACGGTGTTCGGGGGCGCAATCGCCTATGATCGCGTGCGCGTGAACCACCATAAGTGGATATTCTTCCAGCCGCGCCACATCGTCATGGCGCCGATGGGCAGCCTGCACTTCAACCCGCATGGCGAGCTTTATTGCGACGATTTCAGCGCCGCGTCGCAGCGATTGCAGGGCCTGTTCATCCATGAAATGACGCATGTGTGGCAAGCGCAGACGCGCGGGCGCTGGTATCTGGTGCTGATGCGCCATCCGTTCGCGACCTATAGCTACAGCCTGAAGCCGGGCTGGCCGCTCGAACGCTACGGGCTCGAACAACAGGCCGAAATCGTGCGGCATTACTGGCTGCTGATGCAAGGCATGATCGTCGGCGGCGCGCCGGGGATCGAGGCCTATCGTGCGATCCTGCCCTCTGCATGGGACGCGAGGTGACGAGCGGCGGCAATTAGCGACTAGCCAGAGGGGCGGCGTTCGTCCTATGTTCCTCCGATGGATGGAAGCTCGCTTGTCGTCGCCCTTGTTGCCCTCGCCATCGGCGGCCTGATCGGCTGGCTCTTCGCCGGTCGGGAATCGGGCGCGCTCAAGGCCGAGCGCGACGGGCTTTCGGAACGGTTCAAGAGCGCGGTGACCGACCTTGCGGCCGAGGCCGAGGCACGCAAGGCGGCCGATATCCAGCTTGCGGCCCTTCTCAGCGAACAGCGCGCCCGCGACGAGGCGCATGAGGCACAGATCGCGCAGTTGAAAGACGCGCAGGTGGCGCTCACCACGCAGTTTCGCGAGGTCGGGCAGGTGATGCTCGATGGCGCGCAAAAGGCGTTTCTCGAACGCGCCGACGCACGCTTTCGCCAGAGCGAAGAGACGGCTGGGCAGAATCTGAAGGCGCTGCTCAATCCGGTCCACGAGCGCCTGCAAAAATATGAGGAAGCGGTCGGCAAGGTCGAGGCCGAGCGGCGCGACGCCTTCGGCCTGCTCCACGGCCAGATCGCGGCGATGCGCGAGGGCACCGAACGCGTGTCGAGCGAGGCGGCGAAGCTCGTCAACGCGCTGCGCAACGCGCCCAAGGCGCGCGGGCGCTGGGGCGAACAGCAACTCCGCAACGTGCTCGAAAGCTGCGGCCTGTCCGAACATGCCGATTTCCAGACCGAGGTCAGCGTGAACGACGGCGACGGCGGGCGGCTGCGCCCCGATGTCGTGGTGCGCGTGCCCGGCGGGCAGAATCTCGTGATCGACGCCAAGGTGTCGTTGAACGCCTATCAGGATGCGTTCGGCGCGGTCGAGGAGCGCGAGAAGGCGGCACATCTGGTCGCGCATGCTGCGGCGATGAAGGCGCATGTCAACACGCTCGGCGCCAAGGCCTATTGGAACCAGTTCGACGACACCCCCGATTTCGTCGTGATGTTCGTGCCGGGCGAACATTTCCTCGCCGCCGCGCTCGATCAGGATGCGGGGCTCTGGGACTATGCGTTCGAACGCAAGGTGCTGCTCGCAACCCCGACCAACCTCATCGCGATCGCGCGCACCGTCGCGGCGGTGTGGCGGCAGGAAAAGCTGGCCAATCAGGCGCGCGAGATCGCCGCGCTCGGCAAGGAGCTTTACGCGCGCATGTCGGTGATGGGCGCGCACATCGCCAAGGTCGGGCGCAATCTCGATCAGGCGACCGGCGCGTATAATGCCTTTGTCGGCAGCTTCGAATCGCAGGTGCTGACGCAGGCGAAGCGATTCGAGGCCCTTGATATCGAAACCGGCGACAAGGAGATTCCGTCGCTGCCCGTCGCCGAACAATCGGCGCGGCCGCTGGCCAAGCTGGCGGCGGCGCCTGCGGCGGTCAACGACGCGGGCGAGTAGGCAAAACTACATTCCGTTCGCGTCGAGCAAAGTCGAGACAGCGAGAAGGCGTGCGCCGCCGATGGGCATCTCGACTTCGCTCGACGCGAACGGGGACAATTTAAATCACCCGCCGCAGCACCGCCGTCCGCCCCTCGCTACCCGTCAGGATCAGGGTTCCGTCGTCGGTGAAGGTCAGGCTGACCGGCGTCGCCATCAGTTTGAAGAAGGCCGCCTCCTGCGTCATGCCCGCACCCGGACATGCCATCTCGGTTGCCATCAGGCCCCCGGCCTTCAGCGTCCCGCCATCGACCGCATAGCCGCCTGAAAAACGGTTGCAACCCGCGCTGCCGCTGAGCCGGTCGGCGTCGAATTGTAATGACGTCGGCCGGTCCGCCGCGACCGCGGTGCCGCCGATCGACACGAAGGCCCAGTTCGATCCGGCGAGCGTGTCGGGCGGCAGGATCTTGCCGCCGCAGCCCTCCAGCGCCTTGCCGTCGGCAACGACGCGAACGGTGTCGGAATAGCGGCGGTCGCTCATCCCGTCGCTGCACGGCGCCTGCTCGATCGCGACCGAAAGCCGGTCGGTGGCATAGGTTCGCCCCTTCGTCGACGGCTTCGCGCCGGGGTTTGGCACCATGATCTTGGTCTCGCCATAATCGCCGTCATAGTTGAGCCGCGACGGAGTGATTTCAAGCGTCCAGCCCGGTTCGGTGCCGAGCGCAAGATAGGCGGCGGGCTGTTCGCCGGGGCCTTGCGGGGGCGTTTCTGCGGGTGCGCAGGCGGCGAGGGTGAGGCATGAAGCGAGAAACGGCAGAAAGCGGATCATCGAACGGCCTTTCTTCATCGTCATCCCGGACTTGATCCGGGATCCACTCGGCGCCGGCTTAGCGGCCGAAGTAAGAATGGATGCTGAATCAAGTTCAGCATGACGAAACCTATATCAGTTTGCTGGACGAAACTATCGCCGCCGCTGGTTCAGCACCTCATACGCCATCACCGCCGTCGCGACCGCGGCGTTGAGGCTGTCGGCCTTGCCCATCATCGGCATCTTTACCCGCACATCCGCGGCGGCGGCATATTCGCCCGGCATGCCCTGCGATTCATTGCCGGTGAGGATGAAGGTCGGCGCAGTGTAGCGGACCGCCTGATAATCCTGCGTGTCTTCGCCAAGCCAGGTCGCGACAAGCTGCCCGGTGCCCTGGCGGAGCCAGGGAAGGAATTCGTCCCAGCGCGTGACCACCAGCCTCTGCGTGAAGATCGCCCCCATGCTCGCACGGACCGCCTCGACCGCATAGGGATCGGTCGATTCATCGAGCAGGATCAGCCCGCCCGCGCCGACCGCATCTCCGGTGCGCAGCATCGTGCCGAGATTGCCCGGATCGCGCAGCCGCTCGGCGACGAGCCAGATCGGCGCGGCATCGCGATCGAGATCGGCGAGCACCGTCTGTGGCTCAGCATAAATTCCGACAACGGTCTGCGGATTGTCCTTGCCCGACAGTTTCGAGAGGATCGCGCCCGTCGTGTCGATCACCTCACCGCCCGCCGCCAGCGTATCGGCGACCAGCGCCGCCGCGAGCGGATGCGCGTCGCCCTCGGGCCCGATGAACAGCCATTGCGGGAGAACGCCCGCTTCGCGCGCCTCGGTCGCGATGCGCAGCCCTTCGGCGAGGAATAATCCTTCGGCGCGGCGGTGGCGTTTTTCGCGCAGCAGCCGCATCCGCTTCACCAGCGGGTTCGACAGGCTCTCGATGGTGGAACGGCGCATGCCGTCAATCCTCGCCGAAGCTGTCCTTGACCAGCCCGACGAGTTTCAGCAACGCCGCGTCGGCGCCGTCGCCCTTGGTGTGGATCGTGATCGAATCGCCCTTCGCGGCGCCGAGCATCATCAATCCCATGATCGAGGTGCCGTTGACGCGCGATCCGCCCTTTTCGACCTCGACCGACACGCTTTCGGGCAGGCGGCTGACGAAGGTCACGAATTTGGCGCTGGCGCGCGCGTGCAGTCCGCGCTGGTTGGTGATTTCGACCGTCTCGCTATTTTCGTTCAAGGGCCTACTCCCAGCATTTCCGATGCGACCGAAATATATTTCTGGCCGGCTTCCTTTGCCGCGATCACCGCGGCGCGGAGTTCCATCGTCTTGCGCGCGCTTTCGAGGCGGATCAGCATCGGCAGGTTCACGCCCGCGATCACCTCGGTGCGCCCCGATTCGAGCAGGCTGATCGCAAGGTTCGACGGCGTGCCGCCAAACAGGTCGGTCAGCATCACGACGCCGCGGCCTTCGTCGACGTTGCGAATCGCGTCGGCGATTTCCTTGCGGCGCATTTCCATATTGTCGTTGGGGCCGATGCACACGGTCGCGATCGCTCTTTGCGGACCGACCACATGCTCCATCGCGCGCACCATTTCCTCGGCAAGGCGGCCGTGCGTGACGAGCACCATTCCCAGAAGCGGCAGAGCCTTATCGTTCGGCATGCGTTCGTCGACCCTTATGTTTTGCCGCCGGATGCGGGAGACGCGGGCGGGGGCTTGCCCTCAAGCCCATCTTGCGGGGCAGAGTCAAGATTGCGGTGGGTCAGCACTGGCTCATATCCGGATTCGCGTAGCCTTTGGGCAACACGCGCCGCGACATGGACCGACCGGTGCCGCCCGCCGGTGCAGCCAAAAGCAATGGTGACATAGCTTTTGCCCTCGGCGCGGTAGCGCGGCAGCAATGTCAGGATCAATCTCTCGATCTGCGCGACGCTGTCTTCATAGGCCGGATCGGCCATCACATAGGCGGCGACGTCGGGGTCGAGTCCGGTCCCCGGCTTCAACTGCGGGTCCCAATGCGGATTGCGCAGATAGCGCATGTCGAACACCAGGTCGGCGTTGCGCGGCAGGCCGCGCGCGAAACCAAAGCTCAGGACATTGAGCACCGGTTCGCCCTCGTCGGCGTCGCCGAACCGCTGGCGGATTTCCTGCTGCAAATCATTGCTGCTGTAATTTGTCGTGTCGACGACATGCTCGGCCCAGCGGCGGAGCGGTTCCATCATTTCGCGCTCGCGCGCGATCCCGTCGGCGGCGGGGCGGTCCTCGGCCATCGGATGGCGCCGCCGCGTTTCGGAAAAGCGGCGCTCAAGCTCGGCGCCCGCGCAATCGAGGAACAAAGTCTGGATGTCACGCCCGCCGCCCTCGCGCAATTCCTTGATCCGGCGGACGAGCAGCGCGGGGCGGAAGCCGCGGCTGCGGCTGTCGATCCCGATCGCGAGCGGACGCCCTGCCTCGCTGCGCTTCACCGGCGCATCGATCAGCGTCTCGAGCAGCGCAAGCGGCAGATTGTCGACGACCTCCCAGCCGAGATCCTCGAGCACCTTGAGCACGGTCGACTTCCCCGCACCCGAAAGGCCGGTGACCAGCAACAGGCGCGATTCGGCGGTCGTCGTCATCGCGCACGGCTCATGCTGCGGGTGCCAGCCGTTCAAGCGCGAGCATGATCTTGATCGGCGCCGACGCCTCGAACGCCGGCAGCAGCAGGGCCGGCAGCGGGTGGCCGGCCACCGTTTCGAACTGGTTGACCGCCGGCATGCGGTCGTAGCGGTCGGTCAGCCGCACCGCGAGCGCGAGCGGCACGGGGGCCGTCCATGGCCGCTCGATGATCCCGATTCCGCGTACCTCCAGCTTGCCGGCAAGGCTTTCGGGCGGGCGGCACCAGAGGCGCTCGCGTTCGAACCAGATGTCGCAGCGATCGTCGGCGACCAGCTTGGCACCGCGATCGATCAGCCGCAGCGCCAGGTCCGACTTGCCCTGTCCCGAATTACCGAGGATCAGCACGCCGCCATTGCCCGCCGCGACGCAGCTGGCATGGATATTGACGATATCGGTTCTGGTCCGGCTCGGAAGCATGGCGCATGGCTTACCGGCGACGGTGCGGTGCCGCAAGGCGATAGGGCAATGGCGTCAGGCGGTTTCGGTCGGACCTTCGCGCGCGGGCAAGGTGATGAGCAGGCTGGCGCCCGGTTTGGCGTCGTCGCGATCCTTTGCGCTGATCGTCCCGCTATGCCCCTCGACGATCGTCCGCGCGATCGCGAGCCCCAGCCCGCTGTGGCGGCCAAAGGCTTCGCCGGTGGGGCGCTCGCTGTGAAAACGGCGGAAGATGGCGTCGCGCTGCGCGGGGTCGATACCCGGGCCGTCGTCGTCGACCTTCACATGCACCTCGTCGCCGAGGCGTGTTGCCGAGATGCAGACAAGGCCGGTAGCGGGTGAGAAGCTGATCGCATTGTCGATGACATTGTCGATCGCGCGCTCGAGCCGGTGGCCGTCGCCCATCACCACCGTCGTGCCCTTGCGCGGACGCGCAAAGGCGACGCGCGGTTGCGGGACGCTGGTGTCGACGCGCGCCGCGCGTGCCGCGAGCATCGATTCGATCATGATGCCGACGTCGATCGGTTCGAACAGGGTGCGCGACAATTGCGCGTCGACGCGGCTTGCCTCGCTGATGTCGCTCACCAGCCGGTCGAGCCGGCGGACATCCTCGTCGGCGATCGCCAGCAGCTGCGCGCGCTGCTCGTCGCTCTTGACGCGGCCCAGCCCCTCGATCGCCGACCGCACCGAGGCGATCGGATTCTTGAGTTCGTGCGTCACGTCGGCGGCAAAATGCTCGCCCGCATCGATGCGCTCGCGAAGCGCTTGCGTCATGTCGGACAGCGCGCGGGCGAGCGTGCCGATCTCGTCGCGGCGGCTCGGCAGGCGCGGGACGACCACCTCGCGCGCGCGACCCAGCCGGACGCGCACCGCGGCGCGCGCCAGGCGGCGGAGCGGGCGGACGATCGTGCGCGCGAGGAACAGCGAAAGCAGCGTCGAGGCGAGCAGCACCATCGCAACGACGATCGCGATGCGCAGCCGCTCGGCGCGCACGGTGCGCGTGATGTCGCGCGCGTTCAGCGTCATCAGCACGGTTTGCGGTGCTTCGAGTTCGACGACGCGCGCCGCGCTGAGCAGCGGGGTGCGTTCGGGGGCATAGCGGAAGCGGCTGGCAGCGCGGCCGCTGGTCTGTGCCTCGATGACTTCGGGCCAGGACTGCGCCCGGTCGACGCGGGGTTCCTCGAAATCGGGATAGGTGGGGGCGCCGACGATCCAGTCGATGCCGCGGTCCATCGCGCGCGCCGCATCGCGTTTCCATGGCTGGAGGTCGGGATCGCGCAGCGTGTAGGTCGGGGGACCCGTTTCGAAACTGTCGGAAAGACGTCGACCGTCGGGGGCGTAGAAGCGCAGCCGCGATTCGGTCGCCGCGGCGAATTCCTCGATCAATCGCGTCCGCTCCTCCGGGCGTGCCGCCTCGAGCGCGCTGTCGAGCATCGCGAGCTGGTCCTTCATCATCTCGATGCGCGTATCGACAAGGCGACTGCGATAGGTGTCGAGATAATAGAATCCCCCCGCGAGCAGCGCGACCGCGAGGATGTTCACCGCGAGGATGCGCGTCGTCAGCGACCAGCGCGCCGACCAGACGAGCGGCGATTCTTCCTGCTCGGCGACGCTTCCCTCGGGTTTGTGACCGTCGCGTTTTTGGGCCTCAACTGTCATCGGCAAAGCGATACCCCGCGCCATAAAGGGTGGCGATCGCGTCGAATTCTGGGTCGACCTCGCGGAACTTGCGGCGCAGGCGCTTGATGTGGCTGTCGATCGTGCGGTCGTCGATATAGACGTCGTCCTGATAGGCGGCGTCCATCAACTGGTTGCGGCTGCGCACGATGCCGGGGCGGCTGGCAAGCGTTTCGAGGATCAGAAATTCGGTGACCGTCAGCGTGACGTCCTTGCCGTCCCACGCGACCTTGTGGCGCGCGGGGTCCATGCTCAACCGTCCGCGCGTGATCGGCTCTGCGACAGGCTCGTCGTCTCCCTCGGACGCGCTTTTGTTCAGCTCGACGCGGCGCAATATGGCGCGGATGCGCGCGATCACCAAACGCTGCGAAAAGGGCTTGGCGATATAATCGTCGGCGCCCATCGCGAGCCCCAGCGCCTCGTCGATCTCGTCATCCTTGCTGGTCAGGAAGATGACCGGAAGCTGGCTCTTTTCGCGCAACCGGCGAAGCAGTTCGAGCCCATCCATGCGCGGCATCTTCACGTCGAACACCGCAAGGTCGGGCGGATTGTCGATAAGCGGCTTCAGCGCCGCCTCGCCGTCCGAATAAAGACGCGTCAAGAAGCCCTCGGCCTGAAGCGCGATGGAAAGGGATTGCAGAATGTTGCGGTCGTCGTCGACCAGCGCGATAGTTGCCGTCATGCTCTTTCCGTTGGGCGGGCCGGGAAAGCGATTAGCCTATCCGGGACGCAGCGACAACAGCGCGCGCATGGTCACCGATTCCCTCGTCGCACGTTCGTCGCAAGCGCCGCGCGGCCCCGCTTTAATCTTTTGACCTCCCCCGCCAAGCGAGCTAACGCGGCCGGGATTTCGGAATCGGCGGTCACGTCGGCACCCATGCAAATGCGGGCCAACCCATTAGCGCGCTAAGCATTGCATAGGTATGCAACGACGCCACCGGACAAGGAAAGGCGAAGGCAGATGACCAGGATATTGATCGGCGCGAACACCGTCGAGACGAAGGCGGAGGTTGCGGAAAACTGGGGCACGCCGCAGCTGATCGAGGATGCCGTGCGTCATGGCGAAGGCCTGCTCGCCAAGGACGGCCCGCTCGTCGTCGAAACCGGCAAGCACACCGGCCGCAGCGCCAAGGACAAGTTTATCGTCCAGGACGCCGAGACCGCCGACACGATCTGGTGGGGCAAGACCAATGTCCCGATGACGCCCGATCATTTCGCTGCGCTCAAGGCCGACTTCTTCGCGCATATGGCAGCACGCCCGCGCCTGTTCCGCCAGCAGCTGTTCGGCGGCTCGCAGCCCGAGCACCGCGTCGCGGTTCAGGTCGTCACCGAATTCGCCTGGCACAGCCAGTTCATCCGCACGCTTCTCTGCCGCCCGACCGCGGCCGAGCTCGCGGCGTTCGCGGCGGAATATACGATCATCGACCTGCCGAGCTTCCGCGCCGATCCGGCGCGCCACGGCACGCGCAGCGAGACCGTCGTCGCGGTCAATTTCTCCGAAAAGCTCGTGTTGATCGGCGGCACGCAATATGCCGGCGAGATGAAGAAGTCGGTGTTCGGCATCCTCAACTATCTGCTCCCCGTAAAGGGCGTGATGCCGATGCACTGTTCGGCGAATATGGGCCCCAATGGTGACACCGCGGTTTTCTTTGGCCTGTCGGGCACCGGCAAGACGACCTTGTCGGCCGATGCCAGCCGCACGCTGATCGGCGACGACGAGCATGGCTGGTCGGACACTGCGGTCTTCAACTTCGAGGGCGGCTGCTACGCCAAGATGATCCGACTGTCGCCCGAGGCCGAGCCCGAGATTTTCGCGACCACCAAGCGGTTCGGCACGGTGCTCGAAAATGTCGTGATCGACCCGGTGACGCGCGAGCTCGATTTCGACGACGCCAGCCTCGCCGAAAACAGCCGCGGTTCCTACCCGATCGATTTCATTCCGAACACGTCGGAACAGAATATGGGTCCGGTGCCGCAGAATATCATCATGCTCACCGCCGACGCCTATGGTGTGCTGCCTCCGATCGCGAAGCTGACCCCCGATCAGGCGATGTATCATTTCCTGTCGGGTTACACCGCGCGCGTCGCGGGGACCGAGATTGGCGTGACCGAGCCCGAGGCGACCTTCTCGACCTGCTTCGGCGCCCCTTTCATGCCGCGCCACCCGTCGGTCTATGGCAATCTGCTGAAAGACCGCATCGCCAAGGGCGGCGTCCAGTGCTGGCTCGTCAACACCGGCTGGACCGGCGGCATGGCGACGATGGACGGCATCAAGCGGATGCCGATCAAGGCGACGCGCGCGCTGCTCAATGCTGCGCTCGACGGCAGCCTCAACAACGCCGAATTCCGCAAGGACCCCAATTTCGGCTTCATGGTCCCTGTCGCGGTGCCGGGTGTCGACAGCGCCTTGCTCGATCCGCGCGAAGCCTGGGCCGACAAGGCTGCCTACGACCGCACCGCGCAAACGCTGGTCGGCCAATTCATCGACAATTTCGCGCAATTTGCGGACCATGTCGACGAAGGCGTCCGCCAGGCCGCACCGCAGGCGGCCGTCGCAGCATAATTGACCCGGACCTCTTCCGGGTGCTCAATCACCCGGAAGGACCGGACCCATGACCACCGATCATAAACCGCGCCTGTTCGAGCGTGACGAAGACATCCGCGCGCTCGGCGAAGGCTTGCTAGCCTGTTCGCTGCCGCGCGCAGCGTGGACGCACGAGGCGCATCTCGGCGCCTGCCTCTGGCTGCTGACCGAGCGGCCCGACATCGATGTCGACGCCGAGATCGCCGTCATCATCCGCCGCTTCAACGAGAGCGTGGGCGGCGTGAACGACGACCATGGCGGCTATCACGACAGCATCACCCGCGCTTATGTTGCTGGCGTGCGTCTGTTCCTGACGGAAACCGAAGAAACCGGGCTGGCAGCGCGCGTCAACGCGATGCTGCTGTCCAACGTCGGCCGTCGCGACTGGCCGCTGCGCTTCTATAGCCGCGAGCTGCTGTTTTCGGTCCCGGCGCGGCGCGGTTTCGTCGAACCGGACCTCACGCCGCTGCCTGCCATTTAGCCCTTCTTCTCCGCCACATAAGCAGCGACGTTCTGCGCGAGCACGTCGAGGGGGACGTTGCCGCCCTCGACGACGACATTGTCGAAATCGCGGAGGTCATATTGCGCACCGAGCGCTTTCTGCGCCAGCCCGCGCTGGCGGACGATCTCGCTATGCCCGACCTTATATCCGCACGCCTGTCCGGCCCAGCTGCAATAGCGGTCGACCTCGCTCGCGACCTCAAGCGGGTTCGAGCCATTTTCCTTGACGAAAAACTCGACGCCCTGCTCGCGTGTCCAGCGCTTGGCGTGGATGCCGGTATCGACGACGAGACGGCACGCGCGGAAGGCCAGCGACTGGAGATAACCGAGGCGCCCCACCTCGAAGTCATCATAAAGCCCGAGTTCGTCGGCGAGCTGTTCGGCGTAGAGCGCCCAGCCTTCGGAGTAAGCGTTGAACGCCAGCATCGTGCGGATCAGCGGCATCTGGTTCGCATATTCGCCCTGCCACACATGCCCAGGGATCGCCTCGTGCATCGCCAGATCGGGAAGCGAATATTTGCTGTGGAGCTCGGTGGTGCGCAGGTTGATCCAGAATTTGCCCGGAACGCTGCCGTCGATCGACCCCGCGCCGCCATAAGCCGCGGGTGCGCCGGGTTCCTCGGCGAGCGGCAGCCGCTTCACCTCGACATTACCCTTCACCAGCGTGCGGAACGCGCGCGGCAACTGCGCGCGGATCTTGCCGAGCCAGGTCTGGATATAGGCGACGATCTCGGCGCGCCCCGCGTCATTGTCGGGGAATTTATATTTGGGATCCTTTGCGAGCGCGTTCATCCGGTCGCCGACCGAACCCTGGGTGTAACCGAGCTTCTTGAGGATCGGGTCCATCCGGCCGTGCAGCTCGGCCAGTTCGTCGCGGCCCATCGCGTGGATTTCGTCGGGGGTCATGCGCGTTGTCGTCGAGGCGCGCAGACCCCACGCATACCATTCATCGCCGCCCGGCCGCGCCCACATGCCGGCGTCCATCGTCGCCTTGGCGCGCTGCGCCTTCATCTCGGCAAGCTGGCGTTCGAGCGCGGGAACGACCGCGCCGCGCGTGATCGTCTCGGCACGCGGACCCCAATTGCCCGCGATCTTCTGCTCGCGGGTCCGCTTGGCGAGGCTTTCGACCAGCCCGCCGCCTTCGCGCGCGTCGGCGAGGCTCGCTTCCATCTGCGTCACCGCCTTGTCGATCAGGAAAGCGGGCGCGATCAGCCCCTTGGCACCCGCGGCCTTCAACCGTTCGGTCTCGCCGTCGAGCGCGCCGGGGAAGGCGTTGAGGCGCGAGAGATAGGCTTCGGCATCGGCGGCATTCTTCACCGGATGGTCGCTGTCGAGGAATTTAGGGACGTCGAGATAGGCGCCGACATTCTGGATCACGACATAGGGAGTGTTGCGCCAGCCGCCGACTGCCACATCGCCATAGGGCAGGGCAAAGCCCTCGAGCGCGACGCCATAGGCGCTTTCGACGACCGCAAGGCTGGTGCGTGTTTTGTGGTCGAGTCCCGTCTTGTCGAAGGCGCGGACCCGCGCGATGTCGGCTTTCAGCGTATCGGCGACGGCCTTTTGCCCTGCCGCCGAGCGGTCGCCGAGCTTGCCCCGTTCGGCGGCGCGCGCGCCGGTGTCGATGCCGAGCGAGGTCGCGCCTTCGGGCGACAGCGCGATCAGATTGTCGGCGATCGAGTCGAGCAGCTTCTGCGCGTCGCTCGTCGGCGCCGACTGGAATGCGGACGCGGGACCGGCGAGAGCAAGCCCCGCAGTGCCGGCGCCAAGCGTGGCAAGCGTATGGCGGCGGCTGACGGGGGTGGAAAGCGGATTGGACACGGACGGCTCCCTCGGCGACTTGTTTCTTGTGAAACCTGTCTAGGCACGCCCGCGCGGCGGTCAATGAAAAGGGGGCGGGAAAGCTGATGCTTGCCCGCCCCCCGTCGAATTTTAACTTGCGTTCGTCAGTCGGTAAGGTCGGCGGGCACCTTGCCGCCGTTTGCCGCCAGTTCGCGCATCACTGCCTTGTGCAGCCAGATGTTCATTTCGGCGCTGCCGTCGAGTTCGCCGGTATAGCCGAGTTCCTGCGCCAGTTCCTTGCGGTTGGCGAGGCTCGAATCGATGCCGAGCAGCTTCATCAGGTCGACGATCGACGTGCGCCAGTTGAGATCCCGTCCGGCGTTGGCGGCCTCTGCCGAGAGGATGGCGTCGACATCGACGGGAGCGGCTGCGGCGGCCGCCATCGCGCTGGTCGCGGCGTCGAGCGCGGTGCCGACGGGGTTGGGGGCTGCCGGGGCGGCGGGCTCTGCGGCGACGGCCTTCTTGCCGAAGATGGCGTCCTTGATCTTGCCGAAAATGCTCATTGTGTAGCTCCCACTAGAAAGGCGGCTCGACCCGGAAGAGGCGAGTCGAACGACCGCAGGCTAGGACTATGCATTTGAGAATGACAGTCGAAAGACCGACTCCTCCTCGGCTCGAGCGCTGCTATACTCAGTCCTGTCGGCGCGGTGTTCGATCCGCGTCGAAGCGGGAGTAAGCGAAATGAATCTGACCGACATATTGGCGCAGGCCGGCGGCATCGAATCGATGGCGAAAGAGCTGGGCATTCCGCCCGCGATGGCGAAACAGGGCGCCGACGCGCTGCTTCCCGCGATCCTCGGCGGTTTCAAGAAACAGGCGCAATTGGGCGGCGGGGTTGAAGGGCTCGGCGGGCTGCTCGGCCAGCTCGGCGGTGGCGGACTGCTCGACGCGGTGCTCGGATCGCAGCCGACGCCGGTGAACCAGGGCAATGAGGTGCTCGGCCAGATTTTCGGGTCGAAGGACGTGAGCCGCACCGTCGCGGGACAGGCTGCGGCGCAGACTGGCCTCGATACCGGAATTCTTAAACAGATGCTGCCGATACTCGCGATGATGGTCGCGGGTTATATGGCGAAGCAGGGCGGTCAGGGCGGCGACAGCGGCGGGCTTTCGGGCGGTCTGGGCGGCATGCTCGGCAATGTCCTCGGCGGCGCGATGGGCGGCGGGGCCGCACCTTCGGCTGGCGGCATGGGCGGAGGTTTGGGTGGCCTCGGCAAGATGCTCGACATGGACGGCGACGGCAATCCGCTCGACGACATCATGGGCATGGTGAACAAGATGCGTAGCTAAAATAGCGTCGCCCCCGCGAAGGCGGGAGGGGGCGTTAGCAAACTTGCACTACGTTGATAGCGGCCCCCGCCGTCGCGGGGCGACGCCAGCCTTCACGCCGCAATCAGGCGCAATTCCTCGCGAAAATCCTCGTCCACCCCGATGCGGCTTCGCATCGGGGTGACGGTGCCATCCAAGGCGACGTCGCCTTCCTCGAACAGCGCCACCGCAGCTTCGCCGCCACGCGCGAGGCTGTAACGCTGTGCGACCTTGCCGGTCGGGCGGAAGCCCAGCTTGCGCAAAACTGCGCCCGACGCCGGATTGTCGAGGAAGTGGCCCGCCGAAAGCTTCGGCAGGTTCATCGCGCGCGCTATATGGATCAGCTGGCGCCCCGCCTCGGTCGCAAAGCCAAGCCCCCAATAGGGCCGCGCGATCCAATAGCCCATTTCCAGGCCATCGTCGGGGCTAGGCGAAATGCCGCAACCTCCGACAAGGCGCGGCGCGCCGCCGGTGCGGGCGAAGATCAGGAAGCGCGGCTGGTCGGGATGGACCGGCAGGCTCAAAAACTTCTGCGCTTCCTCTTCGCCATAGGGCCAGGGCGCGGTCGCGAGATTGCGGACCACCGCTTCCTCGCCGATCGCCCGGGCCAGCGCCGGGGCGTCTTCCTGCCAGCCGGGCCGCAGCAACAGTCTTTCGGTACGCGCGAACATGTCTTCTAACTCCCAATGCCTGTCGCCTTGGCGCCAGATGGTGACGCTTTGACGACATTCGATATGGAGGGAGATGGACGGCCCCATTTTCATGCTCATCCGTCGTAAGTGACAGATTTTAGACAAGAAAAAAGGGAGTACGGGGTGACCCGTCTCCCTCTTTTCGAACTTTGTTCCCGCGCTTGCGGAAAGGACCGTTCCGGGTCATCCCTTGGATAGGACGACCCTGGAAGATCATCCTTATTCGGCGGCTTCCGCCATGGCGTCGACCGACACATATTTGCGGCCAAGCTTGCCATCGTGGAATCGGACGTGGCCTTCGGCGGTTGCGAAGAGCGTGTGGTCCTTGCCCATGCCAACGTTGACACCCGGGTAAACCTTGGTGCCGCGCTGACGCACGATAATGTTGCCGCCGATCACTTCCTGACCGCCGAACTTCTTCACGCCAAGGCGGCGGCCGGCTGAGTCGCGACCGTTGCGCGAAGAACCGCCTGCTTTCTTATGTGCCATGACTGATGCTCCTTAATTCGTTTTCAGAGGCCGAGCCGCGTAACCGCGCTCAGGCGTCCTTCTTGGGGGCTGCCTTCTTGGCAGCGGGCTTCTTTGCGGGCGCGTCGGCGGCTTCGGCCTTCGGAGCAGCAGCCTTCTTGGGCGCAGCTTCCTTCTTCTCGACCGGTGCAGCCTTGGCTTCGGCGGCCGGAGCGGCCTCTGCCTTCGGAGCGGCTTCCTTCTTCGGCGCGGCCTTCTTGGCATCGCCGACGGCAAGGATGCGCAGCAGCGTCAGCGACTGACGATGACCGTTGCGGCGACGATAATTGTGCCGACGGCGCTTCTTGAAGACGATGACCTTTTCGCCGCGCGTCTGGGCGATGATCTCGGCCGAAACGACGAGGCCGTCGGCGCTCTTCACTTCGCCGCCGTCACCGGCCAGCAGGATGTCGCCCAGCGACACGGTGTCGCCAGCTTCGCCGTCGATCTTTTCAACGGCGATCTTGTCTCCAGCGGCGACGCGATACTGCTTGCCGCCCGTGCGCACGATTGCGAACATGGTCTTCCATCCAATCAGAAACTAAAACACCCACGCTGCCAGTCACCCGCCAAAGCAGGCGATTTTTCCGGCATGCGGGAAAGTCAGCGCCACTAGCGAGCCAAGCCGTCGCTGTCAACCGCCAAATCCCGTGCTTTTCATCCAAAAGCGCAGGGCTGCACCGATTATCGCAGGCGCTGCCGATTCGGTGCTTGCTGCGCCGTCGGTGCGCCCATATCAGGGGCGGCGATGAAGCGCGCCTTTCTTTTTGCCCCGCTGCTCCTGTCGTTGCCCGCCTGTGCCGGGACGCAGGCCAACGACGGACCGTCGCTTGCGAAGCGGGCGGTCGAGGGGCGATTCGATGTCGCCCCGCCCGCAGTCGTCATCGCCCCCCCGGGGCCGCTGCCCAGCGACCTCGCCGGACGGCTTGAGCGGTGGGAAGCGGATGGCGCTACGGGCCAGCAGGCTTTTGCCGCCGAACGCGCAGCGACGGCGTCGGCGGTTTCAGCCGCTGCGGGGGCGCCCGTCGCCAGCGAACGCTGGGTCGTCGCGCAGCAGGCGATCTCGCGCCTCATCGCGGCGCGCGCGCCGCTGACCGGGGCGCTCGCCGATATCGATCGGCTCTATATCGAGCGCAGCACCGACGAGCAGGTCGACGGGCTTCCCGACATCTATGCGCTCCGCGATCGGCTCGCCGACCTCGCCTCGACGCAGGACGCGGTGCTGGAATCGTTGAACGCCCAATTGCCGGGACAATAAGAATATCTGTCGCCCCCGCGAAGGCGGGGGCCGCGATTATTGATTCAGTCCGTGCTTCTTCAGCGCGTGGCGAATCTGGTCGTAGCTCAGTCCCAACGCTTCGGCGGCAACCTTCTGGTTGAAGCGGCAGCGCGCCATCGTGTCGGACAATATCTGCTTCTCATAAGCGTCGACCGCCGCGCGCAGGTCGCTGACCGCTCCAGAGGGCGCCGCCGCCGGGGATTGTGCGGCGTCGTTCGCCGGCGCCGGGGAAGACGCCTCGGGCCGCACGGCCGCCCTGCGCGATACCGGCTGCCACGGGCTCGCGAAGGGGTCGAAGCTCAATGCGTCGACCGGCTTTTCGGGGTCGGCCCAGCGATAAATCGCGCGCTCGATCACATTCCTGAGTTCGCGAACATTGCCTGGCCAATCGTGCCCCTCCATCGCCGCGAGCGCGCGCGGGCCGAAGCCCGGCCATTCGTCCCAACCGAGCACCGCCGCCATGCGCTGCCCGAAATATTCGGCGAGCACCTCGATATCGCCTTCGCGCGCGCGCAGCGGGGGCAAGGTGATGACCTCGAAAGACAGCCGGTCGAGCAAATCGGCGCGGAACCGGTTATCCTCGACCAGCGCGGGCAGATGTTCATTCGTCGCCGCGACGATGCGCACATCGACGCGGATCGGGCGCGACGAACCGACGCGCGTGACCTCGCCATATTCGACCGCGCGCAGCAGCCGTTCCTGTGCGCCCATCGACATCGTCGCGAGCTCATCGAGAAACAGCGTGCCGCCGTCGGCCTCCTCGAAGCGCCCCGCGCGGGTGCGCGTCGCGCCAGTAAAGGCGCCTGCCTCATGCCCGAACAGCTCGGACTCGATCAGCGTCTCGGGCATCGCGGCGCAGTTCATGATCACATAGGGGCGGTCCCAGCGCGTCGACAGGCGGTGGAGGCGTTCGGCGATCAACTCCTTGCCCGTCCCGCGCTCGCCGATCACCAGCACCGGGCGGTCCAGCGACGCCGCGAGGCTGGCGCGCTCGACCGCGTCCTGAAACGCCGCCGATTGGCCGATAAATTGGGTCTCGCGTTCCATTCCCAATCATTGGCAAATTTTCCCGCTGATTGGCAAGTTAAATCAATCGGAAGTCCGATTCCGGTGTGAATTTCGGTGGTTTTCCAAGCGTTCGCGCAATTGGCACGGCTTCTGCATTGTTTCAGACGAACCGGCGCAGATCGTGCCGGTGCAGCGAAAACCAACAGGGAAGGTCGATCGATGAAAACGCAGTTTGCCCAGGCCGCCACGTTCGCGCTCAGCGCGGTCGGAGCGCTTGCCATCCTCGTCGGCGTGATCGACCAGCCCCAGGTTGCCGCCAGCGTCACCGGCACCCCTGCCGGCCCACTGGTTGCCGCTGTCATGTCCCCGGCGGTCAGCGCTTTGGCCTGACCGGCACTGGTGCCGGGGCACTCTCCCCCCTTGCCCCGCCCCGGCACCAGATTTTCTTAGAACAGACGCCCTTTCAAAAAATGTAGGGTGTCGAGATTTTCGACAGGAGTTTCAAAATGGGTATTTTTTCACGAACCCGCGACATCATCGCCGCCAATGTCACCGACCTGCTCGATCGGGCCGAAGATCCCGAAAAGATGATCCGCCAGATCATCTTCGAGATGAACGAAACGCTCGTCGAAGTCCGCGCCTCCGCCGCCCGCACGATCGCGGACCAGAAGGAGATGCGCCGCCACATCGCCAAGCTCGAAAGCCTGCAGGACAGCTGGAAGGAAAAGGCCGAACTCGCGCTGTCGAAGGACCGCGAAGACCTTGCCACCGCCGCGCTCGTCGAAAAGCAAAAGGCCGGCGACATGGCCGAAAAGCTCAAGGCCGAGATCGCCGTCCTCGACGACGCGCTGACCGGTTACGAGGGCGACATCGCCAAGCTGCAGAAAAAGCTGAGCGAAGCCCGCGCGCGCCAGTCGAGCGTCGTCAATCGCCTCGAGAGCGCCGAGAACCGCTACAAGCTGCGCGAGATGACGAACGGCGACCGGGTCGAAGACGCCTTCTCGCGCTTCGAGATCCTCGAACGCCGCGTCGACGAAGCCGAAGGCCGCGCCGATGCGCTGAGCCTGGGCTATAAAAAGTCGCTCGACGAAGAGATCGCCGAACTGCAGGCCGCCGACAAGGTAGCCGACGAACTCGCCGCGCTGAAGGCGGCCCAGGCCAGCAAGCAATAAGGAGCCGGACCGATGGAAGAGATCATCATCGTACCGATCGTCATCGGCACGCTCTTCCTCGGTCTGCCCTGGCTGATCCTCCACTACATCACCAAGTGGAAACAGGCCAAGACGCTGACCGGAGAAGACGAACAGCTGCTCGACGAACTTTACGATACCGCACGGCGCCTCGAAAACCGCCTGCACACCGTCGAACGCATCATCAGCGCCGACCATCCCGACTTCCGCCCTGCGGTGCGTAGCGATGAAGAACTGGCGCAACTCGAAAATACCAGCCGGAGGAACTGAGATGTCTGCCAGCCGCACAAAATTCTACCTCGACAAGCAGAACGCCAAATGGAGCGGAGTATGCTCGGGAATCGCGGATTATAGCGGGATTGACGTCCTCTGGGTTCGCGTCGGCGCGGTCCTGCTGACCCTGATGGGCGGCTTCCCCTGGACGCTGATCGCCTATTGGATGGTCGCCTGGATGGGCACGCCCAAGCCGTTCGCGCTCTATGGTTCGACCGAGGAAGCGAAATTCTGGCAAGGCGTGCGCAGCAACCCGACCGCATCGACCCGCGACATCAAGTCGCGCTTCCGCGACATCGATCGCCGGCTTGCCGACATCGAACTTTACTACACCAGCCACAATCGCCGGCTTGCCGACGAGATTGAAAGCCTGCGCTGAGCAGCGGCTGAGACGCAACAGGGAGACTTTTCATGAATTTCGGTGGCACCACCTTTGTCCTCGCCATCATCGCACTGTCGATCGGCGGCTGGATGTTCACCACCTGGATCCGCGCCAAGCACGGCTATCCCGTCGAGAATGAATGGGGCGGCACGGTTCATCGAACCGACCCTGACGCTGATCGAAAAATCGCCCTGCTGACCGACGACAACGCCAAGCTGGCGGGGCAGGTCAGCCGACTGGAAGAGCGGATTTCGGTGCTCGAACGCATCGCAACCGAGACCAACGGACAGGCCGCGCAGCTCGCCGATCAGATCGACCGCCTGCGCTGAGAGGAATCATCATGGACAATATGGATCTGTTGAAAGTCATCGCGCCGATCGCCACCATTTTGGGGATGCTCGCGATCGGCGGCTGGATCTTCACCACCTGGCTCCGCGTCAAGAACGGTTATCCGCTCGAAAACAGCTGGGGCAAGGCGGTCTACCCGAAGACCAGCGACGAGGCGATGGAGCGCGTCAAGCTGATCAGCCAGGAAAATGCCCAACTGCGCGCCGAACTCGGTTCGGTGAAGGATCGCCTCGCGGTGATTGAGCGCATCGTCACCGACGAGGGCAACCGGCTGAGCCACGAGATCGAAGCGCTGCGGCGCCCGGCGAACTGAGGGGATTGAATATGGAAGCCATCGTCATCCTCTTCATCGTGGTCGGGCTGCCGGTCACGCTCGGCATCGGCTACGCCGCCTATGAACGGCACCTCAAGTTCAAGGAACGGCAATTCAAGGCGATCACGAACGAGACCGCCGAAAAGGCCGCGCAATATGCGGCGCAAACCGAACGGCTGGAGCAGCGGGTGCGGGTTCTCGAGCGGATCGTTACCGACAAGGGAATTGACGTCGCCGACGAGATCGAAAAGCTGCGCGGCGCTCCGCTGAACTGAATTGAAGCAACGATAATAAAATACGGAAGGATCCCCCATGAACCCGTTTGAAATGGTTATCGGCATTGTGCTGATCGTCACCATCGGCAGCGTCGTCCGCGCGAAATATGGCGTGCGCCGCGACAACAAGGGCAACGAGTTTTTCGCCGCCCCCGCCGACAATGCCGAGACCAAGGCGCTGCAGGGCGAAATCCGCGCCCTCAAAGAACGGATCCAGGTGCTCGAACGCATCGCCACCGACAATAACCGCGCGGTTACGCTCGATCAGGAAATCGAGAAATTGCGCGACAGCAGCAAAATCTGAACGCCGGAAAAGGAGCGACGCTCATGGCTTTCATCACCCCCGACTTCACCGCCGCGGCGATCGCGCTGACCGCATTGACCATCGTCAGTCTTGTCGCGCTGCGCGGCTGGCGCGACTGGATCCAGCTGAAGCGCGAGGAGCTCGCGGCCGGGCACGGCACGATGGCCCACGACCCACACGTCCCGCACGCGGGGTCGCGGATCGAGATCGCCGACCTCAAGGAACGGCTGCGGAAATTGGAAGCCATCGCGGCGGGGGTCGATCTTTGAGAGCCGTCGCCCCCGCGTAGGCGGGGGCCGTCGGCAGTGTAAAGCTGCCACGCCGCGACCGGCGGGCAGCGGCCCCCGCCTTCATGGGGGCGACAAAGGGAAGGCGCCAGGGCCCTTCCAACTTCGCTTCGAATCTGCCAGTGCGCGGCCATGCGCAGCCTCACCGACATCTTCGACGAATATGACTTTCTCGACGGCGACGATCGCTATCGCCTGCTGATCGAGCTCGGCCGCGAACTTGAACCGATGCCCGATGCGCTCAAGACCGATGCGACACTGGTGCGCGGTTGTTCGGCGAGCGTCTGGGTCTATCCGGTGCCGCGCGAAGATGGCCAGCTCCATTTCCTAGCCGACAGCAACGCCGCGATCACCAAGGGTATCGTCGCGCTCGTCCTCGCCGCAGTGCAGGACAAGTCGGCAGCCGAGGTCGCCGCCATGGACGTCGCCGCCGCACTCGCGCCGTTCGATCTCACGCGCCAGCTATCGTCGAATCGCACGCAGGGCGTCCCCAATATGATCGCGCTGGTACAGGACACCGCAAGGCGAATCGCCGCGGGGTGATGCGTCGCGGCCGTCCGGCGACGGCTTTGGGTGGGGAACCGTCTTTCCCTGCTTTCGTTATTCCGGCCTTGACCCGGCGTCCCGGACGACGGCGCGGCTATGGATTCAGCCCCGAATGACGATGAAGGCAAGGGCAAGTCTCGGCCGCTATCTGCCAAAAAAAAGGCGCGGGAGTTGCCTCCCGCGCCCGATCTCCGTGTTTCAGTATCGCTTAGAAGGCGACCGACAGCGTGCCGCTGATCGTGCGGGGTGCGCCGATCTGAGCGAACGGTACCGAACCTGGCGCGCCGGTAAACACACCCTCGCCCAGCACATTACCCTGATTCAGGCCCGACGTGTAGCTGCCGACATAGAGGTCGTCGAACAGGTTGTAGACGTTGAGCTGGAAGAAGGTCTTGTCGTTCAGACCCAGGAATTCCAGGTTCAGACGGGCGTCGAGGTTGACCAGCCAATAGGCGTTGGTCTTCGCCGGGTAGAGGATGGTCGGCGCCGCAGCGGTGCCGCCATAGATCGGCAGGTTCGTGTCATAGATGAACCGGCCGCCGGTGCGCTTGGCGGTGACTCCCAGTTCGACCGGACCCAGGGTACCGCGTGCGGTGCCGCCGAAGCTGTACTTCGGCGCGCCGCCTTCACGCTTGCCGCCGGTCGCGACGAACAGCGGATCGCCGATCGCGTCGCAGCCGATAGCCGTGTTGACTGCCGCGCATTCGCCCGACTGGATGTTATCCTTGATTTCGGACTTCATCCACGAACCGAAGGCGTTGAGGACAAGGCTGTCGAGCGGGCGCCAGGTGACGCTGCCGTCGATGCCATATTTGTCGACGCGGCCAAGGTTGCGATAGACGTTGCGTTCGGTGACCGGGTCATAGGCCGAAGCCAGACGATCGTTATACTTGGTGAACCAGCCCGAAACCTGGGCTTGCACCTGACCCGTGCGATAACGGAAGCCCAGATCGAAGTTGTCCGTGGTTTCAGGAGCCGGGCGCGCCGATTCCGTCGCCGGGGCGAAGAAGAAGGCGTTATACAGCGCGTCGGTTCCGGGGACCTGCAGGCCCTTCGAATAGTTGGCGAAGATCGACATCTGGCTGTTGGGCTTGAAGAGCAGACCGACGTTCGGAAGAATGTCGTCATACTTCAGCACGCGCTGCTGCGGGCCCTGAACCGTCGGGTTGAGCGTGGCGTAGGTCGCGTTGCGCGGATCGCCCTTGCCGAAGCAGTCGACAAAGCCCGAATCGCTGGTCGTGAAGCAATAATTGTTGAGGTCGCGCTTGAAGAACGGCGCGCGGATGCCGAGCGTCGTGATCAGGCTGCCGTCGAAGAATTCGCCGCGATATTCACCCGCGACCTGGTTCAGCATCGCATAGGACAGACGGTCGCGCTTCTGAAGCACGGCGCCGGTGATGTCGACGTCGGGGTCGTTCACGGGGAACACGTCGAACGGCTCGCCGTTGAACTGGATCGGCATGACCTGGCCGGTCTGGCGATGGCGGGCGCGATCAAAGGTGTAGCTGAGGCGGACGGAGTGCCCTTCAGCGACGTCCCAGCGCAGGTTGGCGATGACGCCGTAACGATGCGTCTGTGTCTGGCTCGGGGCCAAGACCGCAACTTCGTCGAGCAGGTCGCCGTCGCCGTTCAGGTCGAAGCCGTAATAGGGACGGCCGCCGACATAGCCCGCGACGTTCGACACGGCAGCGCCCGGCGCGATATCGACGAGGCGTTCACGCGCATTGACCGTGCCGCCGCCGTTGGCCTTCACATATTGATAGCTGGGGTCGACGGTCAGGACCAGCCCTTCGCTCAGCGTGAACTTCGACGCACCGCGGATGTTGCCCGTGTTGGACGGGTTGTAGCGGCGGTCGAATTCGGTGCCGCACGACGAAGCCGCATCGGCGACACCCGGCGTCACGGGCGCTGTCGTGTTGCACGGATAGTTGATGTCATATTCGCGCTCGTCGTTGTCGATCGGGAAGCGGTTACCCGAACCCGAGCCGACGACGCGGTTCGCGTCGAGGCGCAGCGGCAGCGAGCCAAAGAAGTTGTTGCGGTTTTCGTTATAATGGCCGGCAACCGAGATGAAGTCGCCGTCGGCACCGATCGGCTGATAGATGCGGCCGTTGAACTGCTTTTTGTTAATGCGGCCATAATTGTTGAACGGGTTGTCGTTCGAGGTGCTCGACGCCGACAGGAAGGCGCGGGTGCCGAACGGGGTGAACACGCCGGTGTTGACGAGGCCGAAGACGCGGAAGAATTTGAACTCGCCGGCCGAGCCCGACAGATTGACGCCGAATTCTTCGCTCGGCAGGATTGTACGATAGTTGACGGTCGAGCCAGTCGCCGCGGCGGTCGGGCTGTCGACGTCGGTCGAACCAAGGTTCACATTGACCTGCTCGATCAGCTCGGGGTCGAGCTGCTGGTTCGAATAGATGGCATAGTTGCCCGAATCGTTGAGCGGCACGCCGTCAAAGGTCAGGCTGATGCGGTCGGCCGAGAAGCCGCGGATGGTCAGCTGGCCGCCCGACGAACCATAAGCGTCGTTGTTGGTGAAGTTGACGCCCGGAACCATGTTGATCGTGTCGAGGATCGTCTGGCCGGGGTTCTGGCGCGAGATCACTTCCTGGCCCAGGACGAGCTTGGCCTTCGACGTGTCGGGCGTCTGGATGCCAGCGACATCACGCGCGGTCGAGCCGGTGACGACGATTTCTTCGTCGAAATCGACTGAACCGGTCGACTGGGCGAATGCGGGTGTGGAAAGCAGCGCGACCGGAATCAGCGCGCAGCTCGCGGCGAGCGTGTGACGGAATTTCATTACAGGATGTCCCCTTTGGTGGTGCATTTGGCGGGCGCGCAAGATGGGCGCGCTTGACCTGCGAGCGCCCCTGAGGCCCGCATGTGGCACGATTGTGACAGCAATTGTGACAGTGCAAGCGGGGAGGGGGTCGCGGTTCACCGGAGGGTTCAAAAACCGCTAATTTTCGTCAGCCGCCCGATATTATCCACAGGCGGCAATGTGCTTTTTCTGGAAACTGTTGCTGCAATGCAACATAAAAAGGGCGCCCCGCGGGGCGCCCCTTGTGCGACTCAGGCGGCGTCGCCGGCTGCTTCCTTGGCCTTGTCGGCATAGACGCGCACCGGATCCTTGCGGCCCTCGACGACATCCTTGTCGACGACGATCTCGACCACGTCGGTCAGGTCGGGCAGGTCGAACATCGTGTCGAGCAGGATCGCCTCGACGATCGAGCGCAGCCCGCGCGCGCCGGTCTTGCGTTCGATCGCCTTCTTGGCGACCGCGACCAGCGCATCGTCGGTGAAGGTCAGGACGACTTCTTCGAGGTCGAACAGCTTGCGATACTGCTTCACCAGCGCATTCTTGGGTTCGCCCAAAATCTTGACCAGCGCGTCGATGTCGAGATCCTCGAGCGTCGCGATCACCGGCAGGCGGCCGACGAATTCGGGGATCAGGCCGAATTTCAGCAGATCCTCGGGCTCGATATTCTTCAGCACTTCGCCCATGCGGCGCTCGTCGGGGCCGGCGACATGCGCGCCGAAACCGATCGACTTGCCCTGCAGGCGGTCGCCGATGATCTTTTCAAGGCCGCTGAACGCGCCGCCCGCGATGAACAATATGTTCGTCGTGTCGACCTGCAGGAATTCCTGCTGCGGATGCTTGCGGCCACCCTGCGGCGGAACGCTCGCGGTCGTGCCTTCCATCAGCTTGAGCAAAGCCTGCTGCACGCCTTCGCCCGACACGTCGCGGGTGATCGACGGGTTCTCGGCCTTGCGGCTGATCTTGTCGATTTCGTCGATATAGACGATGCCGCGCTGCGCCTTTTCGACATTATAGTCGGACGACTGCAGCAGCTTCAGAATGATATTCTCGACATCCTCGCCGACATAGCCGGCTTCGGTCAGCGTCGTCGCATCGGCCATGGTGAAGGGCACGTCGAGGAAGCGCGCGAGCGTCTGCGCGAGCAAGGTCTTGCCGCTGCCGGTCGGGCCGACAAGCAGGATGTTCGACTTTGCCAGTTCGACGTCGTCGCCGCGGCCCGAGTTCGCGAGGCGCTTATAGTGGTTGTGCACCGCGACCGACAGCACGCGCTTGGCGGTGTTCTGGCCGATGACATAGGCGTCGAGATGCTGGCAGATTTCCAGCGGCGTCGGCACCGCGCCATCCTTGCGCGCGGCGATCCCGCCCTTGATCTCTTCGCGGATGATGTCGTTGCACAGTTCAACGCATTCGTCGCAGATGAACACGGTCGGCCCGGCAATCAACTTGCGGACTTCGTGCTGCGACTTGCCGCAGAAGGAGCAGTAAAGGGTGCTCTTGCTGTCCGAGCCGCTCAATTTCGTCATAAATCTTCCTCTGGCCGCGCCAAAAGGGCGCCGCCGCCTTTATCCTAGCCCCCGGTCACCCAATTACAATATGGCAATTGGGTGACATGGGTTCAATGTTCCGCTTATCACCAAGGCGCCAAGCGGGCGTCAACAAACGCGGTTACCGGGGATGTGAAGGCCTGACGATCAGGGCGTCGGGCCTTCGCTGACTTCCTTCGGCGCCTCGTCGCCCGGCAGGCCCGGACGGCGGTCGAACACCTGGTCGACGAGGCCGAAGGCCTTGGCTTCGTCAGCCTCGAGGAAGGTGTCGCGGTCCATCGCCTTTTCGATCTCTTTCAGCGGCTTGCCAGTGTATTTCACATAGAGTTCGTTCATCCGCTTGCGGATGCGCAGGATTTCGCGCGCCTGGATTTCGATGTCCGACGCCATGCCGCGCGCGCCGCCCGAGGGCTGGTGAATCATCACGCGCGCGTTGGTCAGCGCGACGCGCATGCCGGGCTCACCCGCGGCGAGCAGGAAGCTGCCCATCGACGCGGCCTGGCCGACGCACACCGTCCCGACGCGCGGGCGGATATATTGCATCGTGTCGTGGATCGCCATGCCCGCCGTGACGACTCCGCCCGGCGAGTTGATATACATATAGATGTCCTTCTTCGGATTTTCCGATTCGAGGAACAGCAACTGGGCGGTAATCAGCGAGGCCATCTGATCCTCGACCTCGCCGGTGACGAAGATGATCCGTTCGCGCAGCAGACGCGAGAAAATGTCGAAGCTGCGTTCGCCGCGGCTCGTCTGCTCGACGACGACGGGAACAAGGGCGGCGAGCGGGTCGATCATTGGGAATTCGTCCTTATGTTTATGGAGCGCCGCGCCGAGAACCGGCTGGCTGGCCCCTCCGCCATCCTACATCGTCGCCAAATGAAGCGGTTTCAAGGGGGCAAAAGAAAGGGGCGGGAAAGTCCCGCCCCGTTTTCGATCAGTCGCCCGCGCCGGGTTCCGGCGAGAAGAGCGTCTCGAACTTATTCTCGACGCCCTTATATTCGTCGGCGTCGGCGGGGGTTTCTTTCTTGACCGTGATGTTCGGCCATTCGGCGCTGAACTTGCTGTTCACCTCGAGCCATTTTTCAAGTCCGCTCTCGGTGTCGGGCAGGATCGCTTCGGCCGGGCATTCGGGTTCGCACACGCCGCAGTCGATGCATTCGTTCGGGTTGATGACGAGCATATTCTCGCCCTCATAGAAACAGTCGACGGGGCACACCTCGACACAGTCCATATATTTGCACCGGACGCAGGCATCGGTGACGACATAGGTCATGGGTTTTCGGCTCCCTCAAGTGACGGCAATCGGGCCGTCAGGCTCTCAATATCGGCTCGCCTCTATGCCGCGTGACGGCGGCGCGTCAACGCTAAGCGACAGTTGCGAATCACTCTCACTGAATAGGGCGATCGGGATGCCGCGGGTGCAAAGCATTTCCATCGGCGCCGATAGCCGGTGATGCGGGCGGCGGCGCCTCGCGATCGAGCCGTCGGTAACAGGCCTGCGCCTCGGGCGCGGGGCCGCGGCGAAGCGGAAGCGACAGCAGGCGGATCACCTCGATCCGCTCGCCGACGGGCAGCACCAGCGTCGCGCCGGGATGGACTGCGCAGGACGACCGGGTGATGCGCCGCCCATCCAGCCTGATATGCCCCGCCTCGACCATCGCCTGCGCGACACTGCGCGAGCGCGCGAAGCGCAGGAACCACAACAGCTTGTCCAGCCTGATGCTTCCTGCGGCGCCCGGACTGGCCATCAGTCTTTGCGTGCGTCCGCGAGGAGCGCGGCGAGGCCCGCGAAGGGGCTGTTGGGCGACGGGCCGCGACGTGGCTGGCGGTCAGGGCGGTCGGTGCGATCGGGCCGCGGTGAGCGGGGGGCGTCGACGCGGGGTTTGTCAGGCTTGCTCCGCTTGCCTTTCGCGGGATGCGCGGGCGGGCGCCGCGCGTCGCCGTTCGCGGCGCGGGGCGGCGCGTCGGCCGTCTTGCGCTGCGGGGCCGGTTTGCGGCGCGGGCGTTTTTCGACCGCCTTGCGCAGCCCCGACCAGCGCCAGCGCTGGAGCGCGGGTTCGCCGACGCTGCGGAAACCGAAGCTGCCAAGCAGCGCACGGCGCGTTTCCTCGTCAAGCCCGAGCGAGGTCGCGAGCGCCGGGTCGATGACGAAGCCGGGCGGCGACGCGGCGCCGATGCCCTCATGCTCGTCATGCGCATGATCGTCGTGATGGTCCTCGCGACCGCTGATCGGCGCGGTCGGCGGGGCGGCCGCCTGCATCCGCGCGGCGTGCGCCTGGCGCGCCAGCTTTTCGGCCATGTCGACGCGCAGCCAGCCCGACGCACAGCGGCGGAACCCCGCGATGGTCAGTCCGGCATGGCTGCCCGCCTTTTGCAGCACCGCGCCATGCGGCGGCAGCGCGGGAACCGGCGCGCCCTGCTGCGCCGCCGTCAGCGCGGCGCGCCAGCGAACCGCCTCGGGCTTGAGCAGCTGCGGATGAAAGAGATCGAGTGAGCCGATCGTGAAGCCGAGTTTGCGCAGCTGCGGCCGCTCCTCGGCGGTCAGCGCATTCAGCTGATCCTCGACCACCGCGCGGCCGATCGTCCCGCTGTTGTCGGTGAGCGCGGCGAGCAGCGCGCGCACGCGCGGCGGGGTGAAAAGGTCGCCCGCAGCCTCGCCCATCGCGGCGAGCGGACCCGCATGGCGCGCGAGCTGGGCGGCGACAAAGCGCTGAAGGCGCTCCGAAATCGCCTGCACCTGATGCAGTTCGAGCCGCCGCAGCGACGGGTCGATCTGGATCGCCGGCTGGACCAGCGTCGGCCCGCGCGCGAGCGTCGCGATGGCGTGGCCGTGCCAGGCAAGGCGCGGCGCCGTTCCCGGCTCGGCGATCAGCGACAAGGCGCTGTCGTCGCCCTCGGCGAGCGCGGTTGCACGGCGCGCGAGTTCGGCGCGCAGATGCTTTTCGGCGGCGGCGAGCAGCATGCGGTGATCGCTGGCCTTGGCGACCGGATCGACCTTGAACTGGAATCCGTTGAGCGTCCCGATCGCCTCGCCGTCGACCGCGACAGTGCCGTCGGCGCCGACCGCGACGGGCAGCGCGGCGCCCCGCTGTCCGGCGTCGCGGAGCAGCAGCGCGAGCCGCCGGTCGACGAAACGCTGCGCGAGCGCGGCATGCAGTGCGTCGGACAGGCGCGATTCGAGCGCCTGCGTCGCCTCAGTCCACCCCGCCGCGCCCGCGATCCAGTCGCCGCGCTGCGCGATGAAGCAGAGCGTGCGGACCGCCGCGATGCGGCTCGCGAGCTGGTCGATGTCACCCTCGACGTCGTTCATTCGATCGAGGCGCCTCGCGAACCAGTCGGGATCAATCATCCCGTCGCCACTGGTTCGCCATTGCCACAGTTTGAAGATGGTGCGGCTGTGATGTTCGGCGCCGAGCTGTTCGAAATCAGGAAGGCCGCAGATGTCCCACAATCGCTGGACGGCGTCGAAATCGCCGCCGCGCGCGCGCACCTCCATGTCGCCCGCCAGATGCTTGAGCACCGCGATGTCGACCGCCTCGGGCGCGGCGCGCAGCATCGGCTGCGTCGGCGGCTGCGCGAGGTCGGACAGGAGCTGGTCGAGCGATGCGAAGCCCGGGGTCGGATTGCGCCAGAACAGGCTGGGCACCGGCGGAAAATGATGCCCTTCGATCGATGCGATTTCCTCGGGGGTAAAGCCGCCCTGCGGCAGCCCGACGGTGCCGAAGCTGCCATCCTGTTGGTGGCGCCCGGCGCGGCCCGCGATCTGCGCCATTTCCGAAATCGTCAGGCGGCGCAGCCGCCGCCCGTCGAATTTTTGCAGGCTTGCAAAGGCGACATGCTGGACGTCGAGGTTCAGCCCCATGCCGATCGCGTCGGTGGCGACGAGATAGTCGACCTCGCCCGCCTCGAACATCGCGACCTGCGAATTGCGGGTTTTGGGGCTCAATGCCCCCATCACCACCGCAGCGCCGCCCGAAAAACGGCGCAGCATTTCGGCGATCGCGTAAACTTCCTCGGCCGAAAAGGCGACGATCGCCGAGCGTTTGGGCAGGCGCGACAGCTTCGACGATCCCGCATAGCTCAAGGTCGAAAAGCGTGGCCGGGTGATGATCTCGGCCTCGGGCACCAGTCCCTTGACCAGCCCGCGAATGCTGGCCGAGCCGAGAATCATCGTCTCTTCGCGCCCGCGGGCGCGGAGTAGCCGGTCGGTGAAGACATGGCCGCGCTCGGGATCGGCACCAAGCTGCGCCTCGTCGATCCCGACGAACGCGACGTCGCGTTCGATGGGCAGCGCCTCCATCGTGCCGAGCAGGTAGCGTGCATCGGGCGGGATGATTCGTTCTTCGCCGGTGATCAGCCCGACTTGCGCCGCGCCCTTGATCTGGACGACACGATCATAGACCTCGCGCGCTAGCAAGCGCAGCGGAAAGCCGATCATGCCGCTCGAATGAGCGGTCAGGCGCTCGACCGCCAAATGGGTTTTGCCGGTGTTGGTGGGGCCAAGGACAGCCTTGACCGGCTGGGAAGAGAAAGAGGTCATTTTCTTGAAAGCCAAGCTGGCATGCACGCGACCCCCGCGCAACAGGCGATCGTCGAAGTGCAGGGCGGCGGCCAATTTTTCTCACACTGTTGCATAATATCCCGACCGCGCCACGCCTTGCCGCAAGCGGTTGCGGCATATCGGCCATTAAATTGACTTTAACGACCTTTCTTTACAGACAACGCCTCGAAAACATCATTCGGCGGCCGGGTATAAGGGAGGCTTGCCGAGCGGGGGTTGCAATTTGTTTCAGCGTCACGAACCGATCGCGGGGATGTCCGGCAACGCGGCCGCCCTCACGATGTCGCAAGCGATCCCGCTGCGGCGCGCCGATTCGGTTGCCGAACCGCAGCCCGGCTGGCGCGACCGGCTCGCACAACTCGACCTGGTTCCCGACCTCGGCGACAATATCGGTTCGGCCGAATGGTGGCGCGGTCTTGCGACATTAACCCTGCTGTGCGGAACCGCGATCGCGACCTTCCCTGGAATCCAGCCGCTCGCGGTCGGCGCCGCGCCCGCGCTCGATGCGGCCGATTTCAACGAGGCGCGCGCGCAAATGATCGTGCCGCTGGCATTTGGCGGCGACACCGGCCGCCATATGGCGGCGACCGACGCGGTCCGACCGCTGACCCAAACCCCCGAACGCCCGCAAATCGAACTCACCGCCACCCTGGGTGCCGGCGACAGCTTCGCGCGTCTGCTCGAACGCTCGGGCGTCGGCAGCAGCGAGGCGCAGGCGCTCGCACGCCAGGTTTCAGGCGCAGTGCCGCTCGCCGACATCGCACCGGGCACCCGCATCGACCTGATCCTCGGCCGCCGCGCCGCGCGCACTATGCCGCGCCCGGTTGACGCGCTCGCGATGCGCGCACGTTTCGACCTGCGCATCGAGATGGAGCGTGTCGGTGGACAGCTGGTGATGCGGCGCATTCCGATCGCGGTCGACGCGACGCCGCTGCGCATTCGTGGGCGCGTCGGCGACAGCCTCTATCGTTCGGCGCGGGCTGCCGGTGCCCCGCCGCAGGCGATCCAGTCTTATCTGCGCGTCGTCGGGAAACAGATTTCGGTCGGCAGCGACATCCGCGCCGGCGACGAGTTCGACATCATCGTCGATTACCGCCGCGCCGAAACGGGTGAGAGCGAGACGGGCAAATTGCTTTACGCCGGGCTGATCCGCAGCGGAAAACCGAAACTCTCAATGCTCGAATGGACTGTCGACGGGCGCACGCAATGGTTCGAAGCGTCGGGCGTCGGCGAACAGCGCGGCGGCATGGCGCGGCCTACCAATGGCCGCGTGACCTCGACCTTCGGCATGCGCCGCCACCCGATCCTTGGCTATAAGCGAATGCACAGCGGCATGGATTTCGGCGGCGGCTATGGTGCGCCCATCTATGCGGTGACCGACGGCGTTGTGACGATCGCCGGACGTCATGGCGGCTATGGCAATTTCGTCAAGCTCAACCACGGCAATGTCCTCGGCACCGGCTATGGCCACATGAGCCGCATTGCGGTGCGCTCCGGCCAGCGCGTCAATCGCGGGCAGGTGATCGGCTATATCGGCTCGACCGGCCTCTCGACCGGCCCGCACCTCCATTACGAGCTTTATCGCAACGGCCGCGCGGTCAACCCGTCGTCGGTGACTTTCGTCACCCGCGCTTTGCTCGAGGGCAAGGCGCTCGCCGATTTCCGTGCGCGCATCCGCTCGCTAACGTCGATCGCGCCCGGCGCCGCGCTGACCCCGATCGCGCCGAAGCAGATCGAGGGGCCAAAGCTCGGCAGCCTCGCCGACGTCGCCTCGAAACGCGCCGAGGGCGGGATCTGACCAGACTAGGCCCTCTCCTTCAGGGGAGGGTAGCGAGACTTGGCAGCTTGCTGCTTAGTCGCAGCGGGTGGGGGCATCGGCCTTGCTTCACGCCGCGAAACCCCACCCCAACCCCTCCACTGAAGGAGAAGGGCTTGAGAAGAACCATTTGCCCGGCGCCCGCACGCCGCTATGCACCCCGCATGACCCAAGCCGCTTTTCCCGACCTGCGCCTGCGCCGCACCCGCCGCACCGGCTGGAGCCGCGCGATGGTGCGCGAAGCCCAGTTGTCGCCCTCGAACCTGATCTGGCCGCTCTTCGTCGTTGACGGATCGGGCGTCGAAGAAGCGATTTCGAGCTTGCCCGGCGTATCGCGCTGGTCGGTCGACCGGCTCGTCGACCGCGCGAGGGATGCGGTCGCGGCGGGCATCCCGTGTCTCGCGCTCTTTCCCTATACGCAGGCCGACCGCCGCAGCGAAGACGGCGGCGAAGCGCTCAATCCCGACAATCTCATGTGCCGCGCCACCGCCGCGATCAAACAGGCGCTCGGCGATGAGATCGGCGTTCTCACTGACGTCGCGCTCGATCCCTATACCAGCCATGGGCAGGATGGGCTGATCGATGATGCGGGCTATGTACTCAACGACGAAACCGTCGAAATGCTCGTCGGGCAGGCGCTCAATCAGGCGCGCGCCGGCGCCGACATCATCGCGCCCAGCGACATGATGGACGGCCGCATCGGCGCGATCCGGCAGGCGCTGGAGGCTGAGGGTTTCGGCCATGTCCAGATCATGAGCTATGCCGCCAAATATGCCTCTGCCTTCTACGGCCCGTTCCGCGACGCGGTGGGTTCGCGCGGGCTGCTCAAGGGCGACAAGAAAACCTATCAGATGGACCCGGCGAACAGCGAGGAAGCGTTGCGCGAAGTCGCACAGGACCTTGCCGAGGGCGCCGACAGCGTGATGGTGAAACCGGGGCTGCCATATCTCGACATCGTCCGCGCGGTGAAGGACAATTTCGCGGTGCCCGTCTACGCCTACCAGGTGTCGGGCGAATATGCGATGATCGAGGCGGCCGCAGCGGCCGGCGCGGGTGATCGCGACGCGCTCGTCCTCGAAACTTTGCTCGCCTTCCGCCGTGCGGGGGCTTCGGGGGTACTCAGCTATCATGCGCTCCATGCGGCGCGGCTGCTCGGCGCCTGATCGCGTGATTGGTTCCGCATCGCCGCGTCGCTGGCTGTTCGTGCTGACGATCCTCGTCGGCAGCTTCCTGCTTTTCCTCGTCCAGCCGATGGTCGCGCGGATGGTGCTGCCCAAGCTGGGCGGCGCCCCCGCGGTGTGGAACAGCGCGATGCTCGTCTATCAGGCGCTGCTTCTCGGCGGTTATGCCTATGCCCACTGGCTCGGGCGCTTCACCGTGCGGCGTCAGGCGACCATCCATCTCGCGTTCTTCCTTGTCGCAGCATTGTGGCTCCCCATCGGCATTGCCCAGCTCGGGGCGCCTGGTCCGGGGCAGGAGGCGCTGTGGGTCCCCTTGCTCCTGCTTGCCTCGATCGGCCCGGTGTTCTTCGTCGTCTCGGCGCAGGCGCCGCTGATGCAGCGCTGGTTCGCCGCCGACACCCGCGCGGGCGATCCCTATTATCTCTACGCCGCCTCGAACCTTGGCAGCTTTGCGGGCCTCATCAGCTATCCCGCGCTCGTCGAACCGACGCTGCCGCTCGCGGCGCAAAGCTGGGGCTGGACCGCGGGCTATGCGCTGCTCGTGCTGCTCGTCGCCGGGGCGGCCGCGGCGCGCTGGCATGGCGGCGCCGAAGCGCATGCCGCCGTGGCCGACGAACCGCGCCCGGCGCTGCGGCGCCAGATCCACTGGCTGCTGATCGCGGCGGTGCCGTCAGGGCTGATGCTGTCGACGACGACGCATCTCACCACCGACATCGTCGCGATGCCCTTGCTCTGGGTGCTGCCGCTCGGCCTCTATCTGCTCAGCTTCGTGATCGCCTTTTCGACGATGGAGCGGCCGACGCAAATCATCACGCTGATCGCGCCCGTCGTGCTGCTCGCGGTCGGGGGGCTGGGGCTACTCAGCTCGGGCGGCGGGTCGATGATGGTCGCGCTCGCCAGCCTCGCGATGCTGTTCGTCCTTGCGACCGCGCTCCACGGCTATCTCTATCATCTCCGCCCGGCCGCGCAGCATCTGACGCTCTTCTATCTCATCATGTCGGCGGGCGGCGTGCTCGGCGGGCTGTTCGCGGCGCTGTTCGCGCCGTTGATCTTCGACTGGGTGTATGAACATCCGCTGCTGATCCTCGCCGCGGCGATGCTGCTGCCGCTCCCCGCGCTGTTGCCGTGGGACAAATGGCTTGGGCTCGAGGCGAAGACCGCGCGTGCCGTCGCTGTGGTCCTCGTCGTGATCGCCGCCTTTGCCGCCTGGCACATGGTTGGCGACTGGACCGGCCGGCTCGACAGCGCGACGACGTCGTGGGGGATCGCGATATTTGTCATCGGCATGCTCGTCATCGGCTGGCGCTGGGCCTATGTGCCCGTGCTCGCGCTGCTGATGATCGGCGTCGGGGGCTGGGACACGATCCAGGAAAGCTTCACCGGGGCGCGTGTCCGCAGCTATTTCGGCGTCTACACCGTCACCGACTATCCCGCATCGAACCAGCGCCGCCTCGCGCATGGCACGACGCTCCACGGACTTCAGCGGACCGACGCCGCGCACCGGCGCGATCCGACGACCTATTATGGACATCAGTCGGGCGTCGGGCTGACGCTCGACAAGGCCGGGGCGCTCGCCGGGCCGAATGCGGCAATCGGCATCGTCGGGCTGGGGGCGGGGACGCTCGCCTGTTACCGGAGGCCCGGCCAGCGCTGGACGATCTTCGAGATCGATCCGGTGATGGTCGACATCGCGCGCGATCCGGCGAAATTCACTTTCCTGTCCGATTGCGCCGGGGACACGCCGATCGTCATCGGCGACGCGCGGCTCCAACTTGCCAATCAGCCCGCCGGGCGCTTCGACGTCATCGTCATCGACGCCTTTTCGTCGGACGCGATCCCGCTGCACCTGCTGACCCGAGAAGCGATCGGCATTTATGCGCGGGCGATGAAGCCCGACGGCATATTGCTCATCCACATTTCGAACCGCTTCTTCGGGCTCGAACCTGTGCTCGCGGCGGAGGCGAAGGCGCGCGGCTGGACGAGCGCGATCCGCATAGACCCGGGCCCGATTGGCGACGAATATGGCGACCTGACGGGATCCAACTGGGTCGCACTGACCGCGACGCCGCAGCGGATGCAGCAATTGACCGGCGGCATCCGCCCGCGCAAGGATAGCTATCAGGATGGCGCCTGGGTGCCGCTCAAGGCGCGCGCGCATTTCGAGCGCTGGACCGACGATTATGCCTCGACGCTGCCGGTCCTGATCTGGAAAAATATCATCGGAGGCCGCGACGAATGAATGACGTCAGCATTATCAGCGTCAATGGCAAGATGCCGCAGATCGACCCCAGCGCCTTCATCGCGCCGGGGTGCCGCATTATCGGCGACGTGACGATCGGGCCCGACGTCAGCATCTGGTATAATTGCGTGCTGCGCGCCGATGTCAGCCGCATCGTGATTGGCGCGCGCTCGAACATCCAGGACGGCAGCGTCGTTCATTGCGACGGCCCGATGCCGCACCGACCCGACGGGTTTCCCACGATCATTGGCGAAGATGTGCTGATCGGCCATATGGCGATGGTGCATGGCTGCGTGCTGGCGGACCGGGCGTTCGTCGGCCTCAAGGCGACGGTGATGAACGGGTGCCGCATCGGCAGCGATGCGATGCTCGCCGCCGGCGCGCTGCTGACCGAGAATAAGGAAATTCCCGACCGCGAATTATGGGCAGGATCGCCCGCGCGGCGCGTTCGCGAGATCGACGATGCGCAGGCGGCGGGTATGCAGATGGGCGTCGCCCATTATGTGATGAACGGCCGGATGCACAAAGCGGCGATCGAGGGGTGAATATCTCCCCTCCCGCTTGCGGGAGGGGTCGGGGGAGGGCCTGTTTCGGCAACACTCCCCGCGACATGCCCTCCCCTAGCCCCTCCCGCAAGCGGGAGGGGAACAAGACTTAGCTGAAGTTCACCATCGCATAGAGCATGGGGATCGACAGCAAGGTGTTGGTCCGCGAGAAAATCATCGCGGTCTTCGCAGCCTTGGCCTTGGCCGCATCGTCGGCCTCGACGATGCCCAGCGCCTTCTTCTGGTTCGGCCAGATCACGAACCAGACGTTGAACGCCATGATCAGCCCCAGCCACATGCCGACGCCGATCAGCTTGTACGGGTCCTGCAGCCCCAGCGCGGGCGCCAGATATTTGGCGTGACCGGCGATCGCGAGGCCCAGCACCACTGTTGCGGCGGCCGCCCAGCGGAACCAGAACAGCGCGGCGGGGGCGATATGCTTGCCGACCGCGGGCTTCAGTTCGGCCGGGATCTTCGGCATCGTCGGAATCTGGACGAAGTTGAAATAGTATAGCAGGCCGATCCACAGCACGCCGAAGAAAGTGTGCAGCCAGCGCATGATCGCGTTGCCCGCAGCGATCCCATCCTCGAAATTCTGACCGTTCAGCGTCAGCATCAATATGATCGCGAGCACAAGGCCCGCGCCGAGCACGGCGTGCAGGTTTCCGAAAAATTTATCCATGGCAGTTCCCCCTTTTTTCGCGGCGCCGCGTGCGACCCGGTGCCGGTGACGCAGCTATGCCAGCGCGGCGGGGAAATGCATCAACTTTTGTCGGTCGCAGCTTCGTCGGGAACGGCGAGGCCGTTTTTCAGCATCACGGGAACCTGGCTGAAGGTGAAGAGGAAGGAGAGGGCGGTGACGCCCCAGACCTTGATCGTCAGCCACAGGTCGAAGCTCATCTGCTTCGCCTGGATCATCTCGTACATCACATGATTGGCGATACCGAGCGCGGCGAAAAACAGCCCCCAGTTGCGCGACAGGAGCAGCCAGCCGCGGTCGGTGAGCCCCTCGAGCGCCGACTGGAGCAGATATTTGAGCATCGGCTTTTTGAACCACCAGCCACCGAGCAGCAACACCGCAAAGGCGCCGTAGATGATCGTCGGCTTCATCACGATAAAGCGTTCGTCGTGGAACCAGATCGTCAGCGCGCCAAAACCGAGAACGAGGATGCTCGACATCCACAGCATCGGCGAAATCTTGCCGAGCTTCCACTTCGAAACCGCCATCGCAATGACGATCGCGACCATGAACGCCACCGTGCCCTTGATCGCCGCGGTGGTGGCCGCAAATGCGCCTTCGCCGCCGGAAGAGAATTTATAGGCGAGGAAGAAGACGAGCAGCGGCCCGAAATCGATCACGAAATTGAGCCAGCCATGCTTGGCCGGCGGCGGGGCCGGGACCGCCTCGGGACCAGTGGGAAGCACGTCGCTCATCTGATATTTCCTGCAATAATGCCTGCGATCTCGTCGGCATCGAACGGGCGAAGATCGTCGATGGTTTCGCCGATGCCGATCGCATGGATGGGAAGCCCGTGGCGCTCGGCGGCGGACACGAGCACGCCGCCGCGCGCGGTGCCGTCGAGCTTGGTCATGACGAGGCCCGTGACGCCCGCGACCTCGCGGAACACGTCGATCTGCGCCAGGGCATTCTGACCCGTCGTCGCATCGAGGACCAGCACGACATCGTGCGGCGCGGCGGGATTGAGACGGCCGAGCACGCGCTTGATCTTCGCAAGCTCGTCCATCAACTCGCGCTTGTTCTGAAGCCGCCCTGCGGTGTCGACGATCAGCACGTCGATCCCCGTCGCGGTCGCCTGCTTCACTGCATCGAACACGATTCCCGCGCTGTCGCCGCCCTCGGGCCCCGCCATGATCGGCACGCCCAGCCGTTCGGCCCAGACTTTCAACTGGCCGATCGCGGCGGCGCGGAAGGTGTCGCCCGCGACGAGCATCACGCCATAATCCTGTTCCTGGAACAGATGCGCCAGCTTGGCGATGGTGGTGGTCTTGCCCGACCCGTTGACGCCGATGACAAGAATGACCTGCGGGCGCGGAAAGGCGTCGATGTCGAGTGGCTGAGCGACCGGGCGCAGCACGGTGGCGATTTCCTCGGCGACGACCTTGCGCAATTCCTCTGTGCCGTTCGCGGCAATGTCGCGCCGTTCGGCGAGGCGGTCGCGGATGCGCGCAGCCATTGCGGGGCCCAAGTCGGCGGTGATCAGTGCCTCCTCGATCCGGTCGAGATCATCATCGCCCAGCCGCGCCTTGCCGGTCAGCCCGGCGAGATTTTCGCCGAGCCGCTCCGACGTACGGCGAAATCCGCCGAGCAGCCGTTCGCTCCAGCTTTGGCCGGTCATGCCGCGATATCCTTTGCTTGCGTAGGGGTGGCGATCATCCGGTCGCCGTCGCGCGCCACTAGGCGCACGTCAATGATGGAGCCGGGCGCCGCGGGTGCGGTCAGCGCCACGGCAGCGAAATTTTGGGCATGGCCGCTGACGCCATCGCGCTCGACGAGCATCGATGCGGTGCGGCCGACCTGCGTATCGAACCAGTCCTGCCGCCGCCGCGCATTGGCCTCGCGCAGGATCGCGGCGCGCTCGCGAGCGACCGTGCGCCCCACTTGCGGCATCCGTGCGGCGGGCGTCCCGGCGCGGGGGCTGTACGGAAAGATATGGCCGAACACGATGTCGCAATCGTCGATCAGCGCCAGCGAGTTCGCGAACATCGCGTCATCCTCGGTCGGAAAGCCCGCGATCAGGTCCGCACCAATCGCGATGTCGGGGCGTGCGGCCTTCAGCCGCTCGATCAGCGCGACGGCGTCGGCGCGGCGATGGCGGCGCTTCATGCGGGTGAGCACCATATCGTCGCCCGCCTGCAGCGACAGGTGGACATGCGGCATCACGCGCGCTTCTTGCGTCAACAAGCCGAAGAGCGCGTCGTCGATCCGGTCCGGGTCGAGCGAGGACAGGCGGAGGCGCGCAAGGTCGGGCAGCTCCAGCAGCGCCTCGACAAGCGCGGCCAATGTCGCGCCGCTGTCGTCACCATAGCTGGCCAGGTCGACCCCGGTCAGGATGATCTCGCGCTGACCGCGGTCGAGGGCGGTTTTCGCGGATGCCACGACCGCATCGACACTCGACGAGCGCGCTGTGCCGCGCGCCAGCACCGTCGCGCAAAAGGTGCAGCTGTGCGAACAACCCGTCTGGACGCCGAGAAAGGCACGCGCATGGTCGGGCCCGGACAGGGCGGGAGGGTGTGGCAAACTGCGCCCCTGCGAAGGCAGGGGCCCATCACCTACGCTCTCGTCGTGCCGTCGCCCGTCGTTTGGCGACGCGATGGCGGGAGAGGGGCCCCCGCCTTCGCGGGGGAACAGGGAAGAGAATGAACGATAGCTTTCCACCAAGTCCTTCGCATCGTTGGATACCACCCGCGCACCCATCGCAGCAAAGGCCTCGCGTTCCAATTCAGCCGCGCACCCGGTCACGACAACATCCGCCCGCGGCTGCTCGCGCAGCGCCCGCCGCACCGCCTGCCGCGCCTGCCGCACCGCCTCGTCGGTCACCGCACAGCTGTTGAAGACAATCGCGTTGCGCGCGCCAGCCTCGCGCGCCGCAGCGCGGATCGCTTCGCCCTCGGCTATGTTCAGCCGGCATCCAAAATTGACGACTTTCGCGCCGTCGCTGACCGCACCGCTCATCCGAATTGCGCCCAGTCGGTCTCACCCTCGTAAACGCGCGTCGCGGCGCCGCTCATCACGATCGGCTCGCCGGGCGCCCAGCGGATGACGAGGTCGCCGCCGGGTAGCGACACCGTCACGGGCGACTGGACGAGGCCCGCGCGGATCGCGGCAACCGCGGTCGCGCACGCACCGGTGCCGCAGGCCTGCGTCAGCCCGACGCCGCGTTCCCAGACGCGCAGCTGCAACTGGTTCTCGCCGTCGAGGCTCGCGACATTGACGTTGACGCGCTCGGGGAACAGCGGGTCGGTCTCGATCCGCGGGCCGAGCTCGTCGAGCGCGACGGCGTCGGCTTCGGGCACGAAAAAGACGATATGCGGATTGCCGACATTGACACCGGCGCCATGCTCCAGCTCGTCCCACGCGACGGGCATGTCGCGCGTGTCCATCGGCATCGCCAGCGGGATATGCTCCCAGTCGAATTCGGGTTCGCCCAGCGTCACTTCGGCCCCCCCATCGGCCGGGGTGACGCGCAGCATGCCGCCCAGCGTTTCGATCACCGCGGGTTTGCCGATCAGCGTCGCGACGCAGCGTGTCGCATTGCCGCACGCCTCGACCTCGCCGCCGTCGGCGTTGAAAATCCGCATCTTCACGTCGGCATTTGTGGACGGTTCGAGCAGGATCAGCTGGTCGCACCCGATGCCATGGCGGCGGTCGGCAATCGCGTGCGCGCGCGTCGGCGTCATCTCGACCGCGTTTTCGCGCGCGTCGATCACGACGAAATCGTTGCCGAGGCCGTGCATCTTGGTGAAGCGATCTGCCATAGTCCGCGCATGTAAGGGCGCGGCGCTGCGAAGTCTAGCGATGCGGCGGGATCAGGCCGTCTTGCGCAGCGGTGCGTCTTCGCTGGTATCGGGACCAGCGGGCCGCACCATCGGTGCGCGCAGCAGGCCGCGGTCGGCGAGCAGCCGTTCGGTGTCGGCAGCCGACGCGGCACGGCCAAAATACCAGCCCTGCCCCTTGGAACAGCCGAGCCGCGTCAATTCGATCGCGGTCGCTTCATCCTCGACGCCCTCGGCGGTGATCGGCATCGCCAAGCTTTCACCCAGACGCACGATCGCGACGACGATCGCCTGCGCATCGGGGCTGCCGCGCATCGCGGCGACGAAGCTGCGGTCGATCTTGATGCGGTCGAACGGCAGCGCGCGCAAATGCGAGAGCGAGCTGTAGCCGGTGCCGAAATCGTCGAGACTGAGCGACACGCCCTGATTCTTGAGGCTGGTGACGATCGAGCGCACCAGCGGGAGGTTTTCGAACAAAGAGCTTTCGGTAATCTCGACCTCGAGCTGGCTGGCGGGGAAACCGACCTCGACCAGCAGCTTGGTGAGCTTCTGGCTGAACCAGGGGTCCTTCAGCTGCTGCGGCGAGATATTGACGGCGAGCATGATCGACGGGTCCCAGCGTTTGGCGATTTCCATCGCTTCGCGGATCACCTGCAGCGACAATTCGCCGATCAGCCCGCTTTCCTCGGCGACGGGGATGAAGCGTTCGGGCGGGATCATGCCATATTCGGGCGATTCCCAGCGCATCAGCATTTCGAACCCGATCAGGCGCCCGCTGGCGATGTCGACCTGCGGTTCGAAATGCGGCACGAACTCGCCGCGCGGCATGCCGTCGCGAATGCCGTTTTCGATCTGGTTGCGGACCTGCACCGCCATCTCCATTCCGGCCTCGAACCAGCAATAGCGGTTCCGGCCCTCGTCCTTGCAATTATACATGGCAATATCGGCCTGACGGACCATCGTTTCCATCGTGACGCTGGCATCGCTGGCGAGCGATATGCCGAGTGAGGCGCCGACCCGGATTTGCTGCGCGTCGTGCGTGACAGCATTGTCGAGCGCCATGACGAGTTCGGCCGCCAGCGCGTCGATATCGGCGCGCGCCGCCGGTTCGAACACCAGCATCGCGACGAATTCGTCGCCGCCGAGGCGCGCCTTGGTGGCATTGGGCGGCAGGACAGCGGAAATGCGTTCGGCGGCAACCTGCAGCACGCGGTCGCCCGCGGCATGGCCATGGATGTCGTTGACCGTCTTGAAATGGTCGAGGTCGAGCAGGAACAGCGCGACCTGGCGCTTTTCGGCGATCGCATTCGCAATCTGCCGCTGCCCCGTCGCGAGCAAGGCGCGGCGATTGAGGAAACCCGTCAGCGGATCGGTGTCGGCAAGGTAGCGCGCGCGCTGCTCGGCCTCGGTGCGTTCGAGGATTTCGCGGTTGAGATCCTTGTAACGGCGCCAGCCGAAGAGAATCAGCGCGACATTGAGAATCACCGCAGTCGCCAGTGCGCGGTCGGGGCCGCCGCCGAGGCCGATCAGCGCGCGCACGGCCGCCTGCATCACATTGCTGCCCGTCCCCACGAACAGCAGGATCGCGGCGACGACAATGCCCCCGGCGATGATGTCGCGTTTGGCGCCCTCGCTTCGATCGAATGGCTTTGGCGTCGATATCATATGAATTTGTCCCACCCTTGCTGGCTCTATGGGGGCAAAGCGGTGAAATTTGGGTTAAGTGCGGCGCTATCCTGCCGTTTGCGCGCGCAGGGCGGCCCGCCGCTTGCTTTCGGCGGGGCTTTTGCGTAAAGGCCGCCGCGTCCGCGCGCATCTTGCGTTCGGGCAGACACGACATCCGCGACGGAAACACTGTCCACGGATACCGCTGGTTGGCGAGGTTTCGCTCACCGGCGTGTTTTGCGTTGCGGGCGTTGTAGGCAAGGATTTTGGCTGTGTTCGATAGTCTGAGCAACCGGCTTGGCGATGTTTTCGGAAAGCTCCGCGGCCGCGGTGCGCTGACCGAGGCCGACGTGCGCGCCGCGATGCGCGAAGTGCGAATCGCCCTGCTCGAGGCGGACGTTGCGCTGCCCGTCGTGCGCAGCTTCATCGATCAGGTCACCGACCTTGCGATCGGCGCCAACGTCCTGCGCTCGGTCACCCCGGGGCAACAGGTCGTCAAGATCGTCAGCGACGCGCTGACCGAAATGCTCGGCTCCGAAACCGCCGAGCTCGAACTCGCCGTCACCCCGCCCGCCGTCATCATGATGGTCGGTTTGCAGGGGTCGGGTAAAACGACCACGACCGCGAAGATCGCGAAGCGGCTCAAGGAAAAAGAGCGCAAGAAGGTGCTGATGGCGTCGCTCGACGTCAATCGCCCGGCTGCGCAGGAACAGCTCGCCGTCCTTGGTCAGCAAATCGATGTCGCGACGCTGCCGATCGTCGCGGGCCAGCAGCCGGTCGAGATCGCGCAGCGCGCGCTGCAGGCGGCAAAGCTGCAGGGCTATGACGTTCTGATGCTCGACACTGCGGGCCGCCTCCACGTCGACCAGCAGTTGATGGACGAGATGCAGGCAGTGTCGCGCACTGCGAACCCTGCCGAAACCTTGCTCGTCGTCGACAGCCTGACCGGTCAGGACGCGGTGCAGGTCGCGCAGCGCTTCACCGATCAGGTCCCGCTCACCGGCGTCGTGCTCACCCGCATGGACGGCGATGCGCGCGGCGGCGCGGCGCTCTCGATGCGTGCCGTTACCGGCAAGCCGATCAAATTCGCGGGCACCGGCGAAAAGCTCGACGGGCTCGAACTCTTCCAGCCCTCGCGCATCGCGGGCCGCATCCTCGGCATGGGCGACGTCGTCAGCCTCGTCGAACGCGCCGCCGAGACGATCCAGGCTGAAGAGGCCGAGGCGATGGCGGCGAAGATGGCCAAGGGCCAGTTCGACCTCAACGATCTGCGCACCCAATTGAACCAGATGCGCCGCATGGGGGGCCTCGGCGCGCTCGCCGGGATGATCCCCGGCCTCAAAAAGGCGCAGGTCGCCGCGGCGCAGGGCGGCGCCGACGACAAGATGCTCATTCATTTCGATGCGATCATGGGCTCGATGACCCCCAAGGAACGCGCGAAGCCCGAAATTCTGACCGCGAAGCGCAAGATCCGCATCGCCAACGGATCGGGCACCACGGTGCAGCAGGTCAACAAGGTGCTGAAGATGCACCAGGAAATGTCCAGCGCGATGAAGAAAATCCGCAAGATGGGCGGGCTCAAGGGCCTTGGTGCGCTGTTCGGCAAGGGCGGCGGCATTCCCGGAATGGGCGGAATGGGCGGCGGCGGTGGCCTCCCCGGTCTCGGGGGAGGCGGTTCGATCCCGCCCGAACTCGCTAATTTAATGAATAAAAAGAAATAATCCGACCCGAATTTGTACGTTAAACTCTGAAGGAAAATATCATGGCAACCTCCATTCGCCTCGCACGCGGCGGTTCGAAAAAGCGTCCTTATTACAAGATCGTCGTCGCCGATTCGCGCAGCCCGCGCGACGGCCGCTTCATCGAGCGTATCGGCAGCTACAACCCGCTGCTCGCCAAGGACAATCCCGAGCGTATCAAGCTCGACGCCGACCGCGCGAAGCATTGGGTTTCGGTTGGCGCGCAGCCGACCGACCGCGTTGCCCGCTTCCTCGATGCCGCGGGCGTCCTCGAACGCGCTGCCCGCAACAACCCGAACAAGGGCGTCCCTGGCGAAAAGGCCAAGGAACGCGCCGAAGAAAAGGCCCAGAAGCTGGCTGACGCCGAAGAAGCCGCAGCAGCAGCTGCCGCCGCGCCGGCACCCGAACCCGAAGCGGTCGAAGAAGCCGCTCCGGAAGGGGCCGCTGAAGAAGCGCCTGCTGCCGAAGAAGCCGCCGCTCCCGCCGCCGCTGAATCGGACGCAACCGGTTCGGTGAAGAGCGAAGAAACCGCCGAAGCGGTTGCCGAAGCCGTCGCCGACGAAACCCCCGCCGACGCGACCGCCGAAGACGCAACCGCGATGGCTGAACAGGCTGCCGAAGGTGGCCCGGCCGAAGAAGCTGCTGCCGAGGAAGCGCCCGCCGCAGAAGCCGGCGAAGAAGAAGCTAAGGCCTAAGCCTTGGCCGACGCAAATCGCCCCGTCACTCTCGCCGCCATCGCCGGCGCGCATGGGGTGCGGGGCGAGGTGCGTCTCAAACTATTCGGTGAAGGCGCGGAGGCTCTCCGCGCCTTTTCCGTTTTTGACGCAGGGACAAGCAAGCTGACCCTGAAGTCGGTGCGTCCCGCCAATCAGGGCGCCGTCGCGACCTTTGCCGAAGTCACCGACCGCAGCGGCGCCGAAGCTTTGCGCGGCACCCTGCTCACCGTGCCGCGCTCGGCGCTGCCGCCCTTGGGCGAGGGCGAATATTACCACCACGACCTGCTCGGGCTGCCGTGCGTATCGACCGACGGCACGGCCATCGGTCATGTCGCCGCGATCGAGAATTTCGGCGCGGGCGACATCCTCGAAATCGAAAAGCCGGCCGAGTCCGGCAAAAAAGCCGCTCGCTTCATGGTGCCGATGACTGCGCAGGCGGTGCCGGCGTGGACCGACGACAGCGTGACCGTCAACGCCGCGTTCGTCGAGTAAAGCGCCTCTCAACCAATAAACCGTTCGCCCTGAGCTTGTCGAAGGGCCGTTCTTCGCGTCTATGCTGCGAACGAAGAACAGTGCTTCGACAAGCTCAGCACGAACGGAGGTTTTGATGCGCGCAAGATTCGGTCTTATTCTCGCAACCGCACTGGCCGTTGCACCACCCGCCACAGCGCAAGACGCCACCCCCCAAACCCTCGACCAACTCGCCCCCGAAATCGATGCGCTTTTCGCCAAGTTTCAGGCTGAACAGCATGTCCCCGGGGTGGTCTATGGCGTCGTCAAGGACGGCAAGCTGGGCTATGTGAAGGGCCTCGGGGTCCAGAACATCACGGACAAACGCGCCGTGACCCCCGACAGCCTGTTCCGCATCGCCTCGATGACCAAGGCGTTCACCGCGCTCGCGGTCCTGAAGCTGCGCGACGATGGCAAACTCCGTCTCGACGACCTTGCCGAACACCATGTGCCCGAAATGAAGGGCTGGATCTATCCGACCAAGGACAGTCCGCGCATCCGTGTGCGCGACCTGCTCCACCATGTCGGCGGCCTCGTCACCGACGATCCGTGGGGCGACCGGCAGCAGATATTGCCGCAGGACGACTTCACCAGGATGATCGCGGCGCGTGTGCCATTCAGCCGCGTGCCGCAAAGCAACCATGAATATTCGAACTTCGGCTATGCCTTGCTCGGGCGGATCGTCGCCAACGCGTCGGGCATGGCCTATACCGACTATGTCCGCAAAACGATCCTGACCCCGCTCGGCATGGCCAGCAGTGGTTTCGACGCGCCGAACGCACCCAAAGCGCGCTACGCACTCGGCTATCGCTGGGAAAATGAACGCTGGACCGCCGAACCCGAGATGGTCGACGGTGCGTTCAACGCGATGGGCGGGCTACAGGTCAGCGCGAACGACTATGCCAAATGGGTCGCCTTTCTGCTCGCGGCGTGGCCCCCGCGCGACGATGCCGACGATGGCCCGATCAAACGGTCGACGGTGCGCGAGATCGCGCAGGGGCTGAACTTCGTTTCGGTCGCGAACCGCATCGGCGCCAGCGGCGCTACGGCGTGCAAGCAGGCCGCCGCTTACGGCATGGGCTGGCGCGTCGCGCAGGATTGCGACCTCGGCCTGACGCTTGCGCATGGCGGCGGTTATCCGGGCTATGGCAGCCATGTGATGCTGATGCCCGACCATGGCGTCGGGGTTTTCGCGCTGTCGAACCGCACTTACGCTGGCCCGTCGGGCCCCGCATGGGACACTGCGGCCCTGATGGACCAGGCGGGGCTGCTCGAAACGCGCGCCGTGCCGGTGTCGCCGGCGGTGGCGGCGGCCTATGCGGCGGCAAGGGCGGCTTATGCCGCGGGCGATCTCGGCCCGCTTCGTGGCAAGCTCGCGATGAATTTCCTGCTCGACCGCTCGGCGGACAATTGGAAGGCCGAATTCGCGAGACTGAAGGCTGAGGTAGGTGCATGCCCCACCGACGATCCGCTCGCGCCGAACGGTGCGATGTCGACCGTGTTCCGCCTCAATTGCGAAAAGGGCAAGCTTGACGGGATATTGCTGCTCGCACCGACGACGCCTGTGACGATCCAGGCGTTGCGCCTGCGCGTCGTGCCGCCCGACGCGCAATAGTCTAAACGGGGTGGGGCCTTTAGCAAGGGACGACCCCACCCCGTTTCGCCCTGGGCCTTCGAGAGGGGAGGCCAGAGAGGGTTATCGCGCCCGGCGTGGGCGCACGCCGCAGCGGTCCGCCGCACTCGGTGCGGCAATCCGTTCGCCAAGGCGGCGGAAGGGGATCGCGAGCCAGTGGAGGCCGCGGGTGATATCGGCGCTGAAATGATCATGACCGTCATTCCAGCCGCGCATGAACTGCTCGTCTTTCATCGCTCATTTCCTTTCGCTTCGGTGCAGCCTGAATGCACCTTTCGGCATCGCGCCGCCAACAAAAGGCGTAGACCATATCATAAGCTGACCTTATAAGGTGGCATGTCCCGCCTGCCGCCGCTCGCCGCGATACGCACCTTCGAAGCTGCCGGTCGTTTGCAGAATTTTTCGCGCGCCGCCGAGGAGCTGGGGCTGACGCAGGCCGCGGTCAGTTATCAAATCCGCCAATTGGAGGACCGCTTGGGCCGCGCGCTCTTCGTGCGGGAAAAGGGCCGCGTCCGCCTGTCCGAAACCGGGCAGCGGCTGCTCCCCGCGATCAGCAACGCCTTCGCGACGATGGGCGACGCCTTCGCCGCGCTCGGCAGCGACGAGGCCGACGTGCTGACGATCAACGCGGTGACGAGTTTCGGGGGCACCTGGCTTAGCGCACGCATCGGCAGCTTCCAGCTCCTCTATCCCGAACTTGCGGTACGCATGTCGATGAGCAACCAACTGATCGATTTCGACGCCTCGAACGTCGACGTCGCGATCCGGATCGGAAAGGGCGCTTGGCCGGGGCTGCGCAGCGATTTCCTGATGCGCCAGCATGTCGCCCCGCTCGCTTCGCCCGCCTTCATCGAGGCGCACCGGATCAGCGAGCCCGCCGACCTGCTGCGCGTCCAGCGGCTCGCGCCGAACGACAGCTGGTGGGCCGAATGGTTCGCCCTCGCGGGGGTCGCTACGCTGCCGGTGCCCTCGCGCCGCGGGATCGAACTCGACAGCCAGTTGCAGGAAGCGAGCGCGGTGCAGGCGGGCTTCGGCGTCGCGATGATGACACCGCTCTTCTGGCAGGCCGAACTGGCGAGTGGCCGGATGGTCCAGCCCTTCGACACGCTCCACGTTTCGGACTTCGGCATGTGGCTCGTCCACCGCGAAAACCGGGTGGGGGTGCGCAAGATCGAACGCTTCCGCGAATGGCTTCACGCCGAAATCGCGAAGGATCGCCACCTGCTGCCCGAGGCGCTATGGGAGCCGCTGCCATGACTTTCACCGCTGTCCCGCTCACCCTCTACCCCGACATGTTCCCCGGCCCGCTGGGGCACAGCATGGCGGGGCGCGCGCTCGAAAGCGGCACCTGGCATTGCGCGCCGGTGCAGATCCGCGATTTCGCGACCGACAAGCATCGCACCGTCGACGATACGCCCGCGGGCGGCGGCGCGGGTATGGTGCTGAAAGCCGACGTCCTCGGCGCCGCGATCGACCATGCAGTGGCGGTGCATCCCGATCTGCCGATCCTTGCGATGACCCCGCGCGGCGCGCCGATCACGCAGGCGCGCATCCGCACCCTTTCGGCGGGCCCAGGTGCGATCATCCTCTGCGGCCGCTTCGAGGGTTTCGACGAGCGCATCTTCGACGCGCGGCCGATCGAACAGGTGTCGATGGGCGACATCATCCTGTCGGGCGGCGAGATGGGGGCGCTTCTGCTGCTCGACGCTTGCATTCGGCTGCTTCCCGGCGTAATGGGCGCGGCTTCTAGCGGAGATGACGAATCGTTCGAAAACGGTTTGCTCGAATATCCGCACTATACCCGGCCCGCTTTATGGGAAGGGCGCACGATCCCCGAAGTGCTGCGATCGGGGGATCATGCGAAGATCGCGGCCTGGCGGAAACAACAGGCACAAGATCATACACGGTTACGCAGGCCGGACCTTTGGGAGCGTCATATCGATGCTCGGGCCCGACCTGCCTCTGGCGCGCGGCGACAAGAAAAGGACTAGAGGACATGAACCTCATCCAGACGATCGAAGCCGAAGAAATTGCCAAAGCGGCAAAGACCATTCCGACCTTCCGTCCCGGCGACACGCTGAAAGTCGGCGTCAAGGTGGTCGAAGGCGAACGCACCCGCGTCCAGAATTTCGAAGGCGTTTGCATTGCACGCTCGAACAAGGGCATGGGCTCCAACTTCACCGTGCGCAAAATGTCGTTCGGCGAAGGTGTCGAGCGCGTGTTCCCGCTCTATTCGCCCAACATCGACAGCATTACCGTCATCCGCAAGGGTGCCGTGCGTCGTGCGAAGCTTTACTATCTTCGTGGCCGCACTGGTAAATCGGCGCGTATTGCGGAGCGCCGCGAATACCGGTCGGAAGCCAGCGAAGGCTAAGGAGAGCTTCTCTCACCCAAAGCCGAAACAGCTTTCAAAAACGACCGGTTCCGCCAACAGGCAGAGCCGGTCGTTTTTCATTTGGGCAAAGGTCCATCTATCGAAATTCCAATACCCGTGCGTCCCGAGGAGCCATTGAGCGAAGTCGGAATGGCGTCTCGAAGGACTGGTGCAACGCTGACCCCTTCGAGACGGGTCTTCGACAAGCTCAGCCCCTCCTCAGGGCGAACGGAAAGGGAGAAGCCGGGTTATGCAGCAGCCAGTGCGATTCAAGCCGACCCGGCGCGCCTTCATCGGCGCGGCACTGGCGCTTGGCCTGCCGGGCACCGCGCTGGCTGCGACCAATGCGCAGCGCCTAGTCAGCGCGGCGCGGGGGCAGGTCGGCGTCACCTTGCGCTATGATCCCGCCTACAGCGTCCTGCCCTTTCCGAACGGCGATGTCGACCGCGCGAAGGGCGTGTGCACCGATGTCGTGATCCGCGCTTTCCGCGATGCGCTGGGCGCAGACCTGCAGGCCCTTGTAAACGCCGACATGCGCGCCAATTTCAAGGCCTATCCGAAAAATTGGGGGCTCGGCCGGCCCGACCGCAACATCGACCATCGCCGCGTTCCCAATCTGGCGACCTATTGGCGGCGGCAGGGGGCATCGCTTCCCGTTACCGACAATCCCGCCGACTGGCGTCCGGGCGACATCTTCACCCAGATGGTCGGCGGGCGCCTGCCGCACACGGGCATCGTGTCCGACCGCAAGGACACGACCGGCGTGCCGCTCGTCCTCCATAATATCGGTGGGGGCACGCGCGAGGAGGATGCGCTTTTCGACCACAGGCTGACCGGCCATTTTCGCTGGAAAGTCTGACCTTCGTTTTCAATCACGGTTCATACGCTGAGGAGTGAGTAAATGGGTTATCGTATCGTTGTCGCCGGAGCCACGGGCAATGTCGGGCGCGAAGTGCTCGCCATTCTCGCCGAGCGCGAATTCCCGATCGACGAACTGGCGGCGGTCGCATCGTCGCGCAGCCAGGGCACGGACGTCGAAATCGGCGACAGCGGCCGCACCGTCAAATGCCAGAATATCGACAATTTCGACTGGACCGGCTGGGACATGGCGATCTTCGCGATCGGCAGCGACGCGACCGCCATCCACGCGCCGAAGGCCGCCGCCGCGGGCTGCGTCGTGATCGACAATAGCTCGCTCTACCGCATGGACCCCGACGTGCCGCTGATCGTGCCCGAGGTGAACCCCGACGCGATCGACGGTTATAAAAAGCGCAACATCATTGCGAACCCCAATTGCTCGACCGCGCAGATGGTCGTCGCGCTGAAGCCGCTGCATGATGCCGCCAAGATCAAGCGCGTCGTCGTCTCGACCTATCAGTCGGTGTCGGGCGCGGGCAAGTCGGGCATGGACGAGCTGTGGAACCAGACGCGCCAGATCTTTGTCGGCGACGAAAAGGACGTGCAGAAATTCACCAAGCAGATCGCCTTCAACGTCATCCCGCACATCGACAAATTCCTCGACGACGGGTCGACCAAGGAAGAGTGGAAGATGGTCGTCGAGACCAAGAAGATCCTCGATCCCAAGATCAAAGTCACCGCGACCTGCGTCCGCGTGCCCGTCTTTGTCGGCCATTCGGAAGCGATCAACATCGAGATGGAGAATGAGCTGTCGGCCGAGGACGCGCAGCGCATCCTGCGCGAGGCGCCGGGCGTCGTGCTCCACGACAAGCGCGAGGATGGCGGCTACATCACCCCCGTCGAATGCGTTGGCGATTTCGCGACCTTCGTCAGCCGCGTCCGCGAGGACTCGACGGTCGAAAACGGTCTCAACCTCTGGTGTGTCAGCGATAACCTGCGCAAGGGCGCGGCGCTGAACGCGGTGCAGATCGCCGAACTGCTGGGGCGCCGGCATCTGAAGAAGGGCTGAAGATAAGGATGCTGTGCCCCTGCGAAGGCAGGGGCCCATCACCAGCGGTTTCGGCAGGACGCTGCCGCTTTTCCGATAAATGGCGACGGCGGGAGATGGACCCCTGCCTTCGCAGGGGCACAGCCTCGCAGCGACACAGCTTCGCTGTGTCTCGACTTCGAGGTGCGAACGGCTAGGAAAGGCACATGACCAGCCCCTATGCCTTCACCCACGCCGTCTGCCGCGCCCCGGCCCCCTCGGCGGTCCACGGCATCCGCGCCGATGGCGGCCCTGATCCCGATTTCACCGGCCTGGCCGCCGAGCACGCAGCCTATGTCGCCACCCTCCGCGACCTCGGCCTCGCGGTCGACGTACTCGAATCGCTCGATGATTTTCCCGACGCGCTGTTCACCGAAGACGTCGCGCTGACCTTTCCGGAGGGCGCGATCCTGCTCCGCCCCGGCGCCCCGAGCCGCGCGGGCGAGGTCGAACATATCCGCGGCGCGCTTGCTGCCCGCCATCCGACCCTGCTCGAAATGACCGTCGGCCATGTCGAGGGCGGCGACGTGCTGCGCCTCGCCGACCGTGTCGTCATCGGCCTGTCCGACCGCACCGACCGCGCCGGCGCCACCGAACTGGCGATGCTCCTCGAACGGCTGGGCTATCGGGCCGAGATCGCGGTGACGCCCGCGGGCGTGCTCCATTTCAAAACCGGCTGCAGCCTGATCGACGCGGGGACGGTGCTGGCCGTCCCGGCGATGCGCGACTGCCCCCAATTTGCCGGGCTGGAGGTTGTGCTGACACCGCTTGGCGAGGAAGGCGCGGCGAATATCCTGCGCGTGCGCGATACGGTGCTGCTCGGCGACCGCTGGCTCGCGACGCAGGCGATGCTCGCGGCGCGCGGCATCAGCTTCCGCCCGATGGCGACCGAACAGATCGCGCGCATCGACGCGGGGCTCAGCTGCATGTCGCTGCGCTGGTGACCGCGACGAAATTCGCAGTAGGGGAGGGCGGATGATCGCAACCGTTTCTGCCACCCCACCCGCGCAGCGCCGCCTGCTTGGCGCACTCCTTGTGCTGCTATTGCTTGCGCAGATCGACCAGCCCTATCCCGAGATCGCGCCGCTCCAGCATATCCCGACGATGCTGCTGCTCGTCGCCTCACCCTGGCTGCTCCGCCGCTGGCCGCTCTCGACCGCATCGGTCGCGTGCATCGCGGCGTTCATGGCGCTCCACACGCTCGGCGGACGTTATGCCTACAGCAATGTGCCCTACGATCACTGGGCGCACACACTGACCGGAATCAGCCTGTCCGACGCCTTCGGCTGGACACGCAACCATTATGACCGCCTCGTCCATTTCGCCTTTGGCGCGCTGTCGGTCATCCCCGTCGCTGAGGTTGCCAGGCGCTGGGGCGGCCTCGGCGCGCGCGGTGCCGCGTTAACCGTGCTTGCTTGGGTTCTGGCCATATCCTGCCTCTACGAAGTCTTCGAATGGCTGCTCACCATCGTCGCGGCGGGCGAAACCGCCGACCGCTACAATGGGCAGCAGGGCGATATCTGGGACGCGCAAAAGGATATGGCGCTGGCAACCCTCGGTGCGATATTGGTGTTGGCGATGGGGCCGGTCGTTCGGAACAGGAGATAGGCATGCGCAAGTTCACCACCCTCGCGATGATCGGCCTGCTCGCCGCGTGCAAACCCGCCGCCGACAAGGCGCCTGCCGACACCGACGCGGCTCCCGTCGCGCCAGCGGTGCCCGAGGCGAAGGCCGACGGCCCGAACGCCGCGACGACCGCGGTCAGCCTCGACGGCGAGGGACTGCGCTTCATCGACAAGACCAGCGGCAAGACCAGACTGCTCGCCTTCGGCGTCCCGCGTGCGCAGGCCGAGGCCGCACTTGCCAATGTCGCGGGCAAGGAAGACGACCGCAGCACCAACGCCGAATGCGGCGCGGGCCCGATGGAATTCACCCGCTATGACGCGATGACGCTCAATTTTCAGGACGGCAAATTCGTCGGCTGGTTCCTCGGCAACGAGCCCGGCGCCGCCACCTATTCGACGATGAGCGGCATCGCCATCGGCACGACGCGCGCCAAGGCGGCCGAATCGGTGACGATCGTCGACCTCGAGGACAGCACGCTGGGCGAGGAATTCAGCATCGGCACCGGCGATAATGTCGTCGGCGGCATGTTTGCGGCGCCGGGGGATACGGCAAAGATCGACGCGCTATTCGCGGGCACCAACTGCTTCTTCCGTTAGGTTCGCCAAAAATGGGCGGCCTTGCTGCGATCCTGTTCCTGCCGGTCCTCGCCTATATTGTCGCACAAATCGGCAGGGATATCCGCGCCAGGATGTGGATCATGTCGATATGGGGTGTCGCTGCGGCCCTCATCCTCATCTGGATGATCGTCCGGTTGATGAGCGGCCCCCAACATTGAGCCGGGTGTCGGATCAATGCCCCATATCCGCCGCCGATGACTTCGGCCCGCCGGGCTTCGGCGGGCGTAGCAGCAGCACCAGCGGCACCGACGCCAGCGTGACCCACATCATGGCCCAAAAATCGTCGATATAGGCGATCATCGCCGCCTGCCGGTTGATCTCGGCATTGACCATCGCCATCGCGGTATCGCCCGCGATCCCGAAACGGTCGGCGGTCGACGGGTCGAGCAGGGCGACCGAGCTGTTGGTGACATGCGCCGCCAGATCCTCGTGGCTCGTCTGGATATTCGCGCCGAGCAGGGTAGTGACGATCGAAATGCCGACCGACGCGCCGAGGCTGCGGAACAGGTTGAGCAGGCTAGACCCGTCGGTGCGATATTGCGGCTCGATCGTCGCGAACGCCATGGTGTTCAAGGGAATGAAGATCAGCCCCATGCCCAGCCCCTGCACCAGCCCGCTGACGATCACCGGCTGCATCCCCATCATCAGCGACCAGTGGCTCATCTGCCAGAGCGAGTAAGCGGCGATCAGCAGGCCGGTACCGACCAGCCAGCGCGCGTCGATCTTGCCGAGCAATTGCCCCGCGACCCACATGCTGGCGAGGATACCGACGCCGCGCAGCGCGAGCGCGACGCCGGTGTCGATCACCGGCCAGCCGAACAGGTTTTGCAGCATCGGCGGCAGCAGCGCCATCGATGCGAACATCACGACGCCGATCACGACCATGAACCCCATCGCGGTGACGAGGTTGCGGTCGGCGAGCATCAGGCGGCTGAACAGCGGCGCGCGCGCGGTGACCATGTGGACGACGAACATCCACAGGCACGAGACGGCGACGCCCAGCTCGATCCAGATTTCGACGCTGTCGAACCAGTCCTGATGCGCGCCGCGGTCGAGCATCAGCTGGAGTGCGGCCAGCCCCAGCGCGAGCATCGAAAAACCGAACAGGTCGAACCGCCGCTTCACGCTTCGCGTCCTTGGCAGCAGTGCCCACATCATCGCGAGCGTGATCAGCCCGACGGGCAGGTTGACGTAAAAGACCCAGCGCCAATTGGCGCTTTCGGTCAGCCAGCCGCCCAATATCGGACCCAATATCGGCCCGATCATGATCCCCATGCCCCAGATCGACATCGCGCGCGCGTGGCGTTCGGGCGGATTGATGTCGAGCATCACCGATTGCGACAGCGGCCCGATAAAGGCGGCGCTGACCCCCTGCAGGAAGCGGAAGGCAACCATCTGCTCGAGCGTCTGCGCCGCGCCGCACGCCATCGAGGCGATGATGAAGCCGACGACCGCGGCCATGAACAATTCGCGCCGTCCGATGCGGTCGGCGAGCCAGCCGGTAATCGGCATCGCCACGGCGGAGGCGAGGATATAGCTCGTCAGCACCCATGTCACCGTCTCGCTCGTCGCGCCCAGTGCCGACTGCATATGCGGGATCGCGACGTTGGCGATCGTCGTGTCGAGGATCTGCATGATCGATGCGCCCATGACGGCGACGGTCAACAGCCCGCGGTAACGGACGCGTTCGTGCAGCGGGATCGACTCGTCGTCGGGGAGCGCGGCGGCGGACGGTCGGCCGGGAAGGGCGTTGCTCGCCACGAAACCTTACTTCGTAAACACCCGGACGTCGGCCGACAGCCCGGCGATCATATCGCGCGCGGGCTTTTCGTCGAAAGCGATCCGTACCGGCACGCGCTGCGTCACCTTGACCCAGTTGCCGGTCGCGTTCTGCGCGGGGAGCACCGAAAATTCGCTGCCGGTGCCCGCGCCGATCGTCAGCACATGGCCGCGCACCTTCAACCCCGGATAGGCGTCGAAGCTGATTTCGGCGCGCTGGCCGACGCGCATGTCGGCAAGGTCGGTTTCCTTGAAATTGGCCTCCACCCATGGATGCACGGTATCGACGAGCGTCACTGCGGGCAGTCCCGCGACCAACATCTGCCCGACCTGGAGCCGATCAGACTGCGCGATCCGGCCGGCGCTCGGCGCGCGAACCGTCGTGCGGCCAAGATTCACCTCGGCCTGCGAGCGTTGGACGCGCGCCGCCTCGACCTGTGGGTTGATCCCGCTCGACGGGCCGCCGGCGAGCTTGGTGCGCGCTTCGGCGGCGGCGGCTTCGGCCTGGCGGACGCTTTCGCGGGCCTGGCTCAGCGCGTGGCGCGCCGCGTCATAAGCCGCCTTGGTGGTGAAGCCCTTTTCCATCAGCGCCGCCTGACGCTGGAAGGTGACTTCGGCGAATTTGACGTCTTCGCGCGCCGCGGCGATGTCGACGCTCGACGTGTTCGCGCTCGCCGACAGATTGCCGACCTCGACTTGCGCGGCGTCGATCGCCGCGGTCGCCTGCGCGACGGTCAGCGCATAAGGTTCGCCGTCGATGCGGAAGAGCAACTGCCCCTTCGCGACTTGCTGTCCGTCGCGCACCGCGACTTCGGTGATTCGTCCGCCGACCTCGGCGGCGACCGACACCTTGTCCATCTGGACATAGGCGTTGTCGGTCGACACCGATCCGCCGCTCGTCAGCCACCATCCCGCGCCGCCCGCGATCAGCAGTGCGGGCAGGCCGAACATCAGGATGCGCGTGCGCCAGCTCGCCTTGGGCGCGGCCTCGGTTTCGAGTGACGGGTTCGGCAAGGGGTCGGCCTTCGGTGCCGCCTTGGGCGGGGTCGCATTTTCGGCCGTGGGGTTTTTGGCGGGACGGGATGGCAAGAGCTGGTCCATCAGGCGGTCTCTTTTTCATTTTGGCATATGCGGCGGGACAAATTGGTGCGAACGCGTTCGACGAGGTCGACCAGCTGGTCGTGCTCAGCGGTGCTCAGCCCTTCGGTTGCTTCGGCGGTCAGTGCGTCAGCGGTTTCGCGCATGCGGTTCAAAAGCTCGCCCGCCCGCGGTGTCAGATAAAGCCGCCACGCACGACGGTCGGCGGGATCGGCGCGGCGTTCGACGAGTTCGGCCTCGACCAGCCGGTCGACCATCCGCGACAGGGTGATCGGCTCGACTTCGATCAGTTCGGCGAGTGGCCCCTGACGGATCCCTTCGTGGCGCTTGAGGTAAGTGATCAGCCGCCATTGCAGCGCCGTGATGCCGCTGCCCTTCATGCGCGCATTGAACGACCGCCGAAACAGCCGCGCGGTGTCGTTGAGCAGGAATCCGATCGTTTCACTCATATCTTAAGATATAATAGCAATAGCTACTATATTCAACATTCGGATTTTGCGGCCAACAATCTCGAATATGGTGTAAATTTTCTTTACACTGCTTGCACCGGGCGTGTTTTTCGGCAGGATGGCGTGATGAGTCTGACCGCCGACCTGTTCTGGTCCTTTCGCTCGCCGTACAGCTATCTTGCTATCGGCCGTTATCGCGCGCTCGCCGCCAGCCACGAGGTGGCGATCAACCTGCGCCCCGTCTATCCGCTCGCGATCCGCCAGCCCGACTTTTTCGAGCGCAACCATCCCAATTGGCTGAGCTACACGATGCGCGACATGATCCGTGTGGCGCAGTTCCATGGCATCCCGTTCGGGCCGCCGCGCCCCGACCCGATCGTCCAGAACATCATGACGCGCGAGATCGCGGCCGATCAGCCCTATATCTATCGCCTGACGCGCATGGGGCAGGCGGCGGCGCGGCGCGGCAAGGGTGTCGCCTTCGCGCATGAGGTCGGCCAGCTGATCTGGGGCGGGGCGCAGGATTGGCATCTGGGCGATCATCTGGCCGGGGCGGCGAAACGCGCCGGGCTCGACCTTGCGGAGCTCGACGCCGAGGCCGCGAGCGAGGCCGTGGCGCTCGACACCGAAATCGCTGCGAACCAGGTCGCACTGGAAATCGCGGGTCATTGGGGCGTGCCGACGCTGGTCGTCGATGGCGAACCCTTTTTCGGACAGGACCGGATCGAAATGGCGAAGTGGCGGATGGAGCAAAAGGGGCTGCGCCCGCGCTGATCGCCGCTTGCCGAACCGGGGGCGAAAAGGGCATAGCGCGGCGCATGACGAGCGAACCCCGATTTTTCGAAGCGCGCGACGGCGTGCGGCTGGCGTGGCGCGAGATGGGAGAAGGCGCGCCCATCCTCCTCCTCCACGGGCTGTTCTCGAACGCCGAAGTCAACTGGATCAAGTTCGGCACCGCCGCGCGCGTCGCCGCCGAAGGCTATCGCGTGATCATGCCCGACCTGCGCGTCCACGGCGCAAGCGACGCGCCGCACGAGGAGGAATTTTATCCGCCCGACGTGCTCGTGCGCGACCTTGAGGACCTGATTGCCCATCTGGCCCTCGCAGACTTTGACCTCGGCGGCTTCTCCCTCGGCGCCCGCACCAGCGTCCGCGCGGTCGTCGCCGGTATGAAGCCGCGGCGGCTGATCCTCGGCGGAATGGGTCTGGCGGGGCTCGCCGGCTGGCAGCGGCGCGGGCAATTCTTCAAACGCGTCATCGCCGAATATGAGACCGCGAAACGCGGCGACGATACGTGGCTGTCGATCCAGTTCATGAAGACAATGAAGGTCGATCGCATCGCCGCGGGGCATCTGCTCGACAGTTTCACCGACACATCGCCCGACATGCTCGCCGCGCTGACGATGCCGACGCTTGTCGTCTGCGGTGAGCAGGACCGGGACAATGGTTCGGCCGAAGAATTGGTCGCGGCGTTGCCTGACGCGCGGCTTGCGACAATCCCGGGGACGCATATGTCGAGCGTGACCGAGCCCGAGCTGGGCGAGGCGATCGCGGCTTTCCTGACGGCTTGACCGCGCTCCCGCTGCGGGCCAAGCTATTGGCATCGCGCCAGAGAGCGCTGTCAGAACATTCCAGAGGACGCACCCCATGAAAGCCATGATTTCGACGCTGTCGCTTGCCCTGTCGCTCGCGGTGGCGATCCCCGCCTTTGCCCAGGCCGCCCCCACGGCAGCCGACGCCGACGCGTTCATCGCGGCGGTCGAGAAGGACCTGTTCGACTATACGGTCGAGGCAAGCCAGGTGAACTGGGTCAACAGCACCTATCTGACCGAAGATACCGATGCGATGGCGTCGCGGATCAACGCGGTGGGCACCGAAAAGTCGGTCAAATACGCGCTCGAAGCCGCCAAATATAAGGATGTCGCGGGGCTCAGTGCCGACACCAGGCGCAAGCTCGACATCCTGCGCACCGGCATCGTGCTGCCCGCACCGACGACGCCGGGCGCGGCGACCGAGCTCAACACGATCGCGACCGACCTGCAGTCGCAATATGGCAAGGGCCGCGGCACGCTGAACGGCAAGGACATCTCGGGCTCCGACATCGAGGCCGAGATGGGCAACCTTCAGAACACGCCGGCGCAGTTCGCCGAAATGTGGACGAGCTGGCACGACAAGGTCGGCGCGCCGATGAAGGACGACTATGCCAAGATGGTCGGCATCGCGAATGCCGGGGCGAAGGAGCTGGGCTTCGCCGACACCGGCGCGATGTGGCGTTCGGGTTACGACATGCCGCCCGAGGAATTTGCCAAGGTCACCGAGCAGATCTGGAACGACATGAAGCCGCTCTATGTCGCGCTCCACACCTATGTCCGCTGGAAACTGAACGAGAAATATGGTGACGCGGTGCAGCCCAAGACCGGCGCGATCCGCGCCGACCTGCTCGGCAATATGTGGGCGCAGGAATGGGGCAATATCTACCCGCTCGTCGCGCCCGCGGGGACCGGCGATCTCGGCTATGACATCGGCGACCTGCTCACCGCGCAGGGCAAGACCCCGCTCGACATGGTCAAGGCGGGCGAGAATTTCTATTCGTCGCTGGGCATGGCGCCGCTGCCCGAAACCTTCTGGAAGCGCAGTCAGTTCCTGAAACCCGCCGACCGCGAAGTCGTCTGCCACGCCTCGGCATGGGATATCGACAACAAGGACGATATCCGCATCAAGATGTGCATCAAGGTGAACGCCGACGACTTCATCACGATCCACCACGAGCTTGGCCACAATTATTACCAGCGTGCCTATAACAAGCAGCCGTTTCTCTACCTCAACGGCGCAAACGACGGGTTCCACGAGGCGATCGGCGATTTCGTCGCGCTGTCGATCACCCCGCAATATCTGGTCGACATCGGCCTGCTCGACAAGGCAAAGGTGCCGAGCGCCGACAAGGATATCGGGCTGCTGCTGCGCCAGGCGATGGACAAGGTTGCCTTCCTGCCGTTCGGCCTGCTCGTCGACCGCTGGCGCTGGGGCGTTTTCGACGGGTCGATCCAGCCCGCCGATTACAATAAGGCGTGGACCGAGATGCGCACCCGATATCAGGGCATCGTCCCGCCGGGTGAGCGGCCGGCGAATGCGTTCGACGCGGGCGCCAAGTTCCACATCCCGGGCAACACGCCGTACACGCGCTATTTCCTCGCGCGCGTGCTGCAGTTCCAATTCTATCAGGCGGCGTGCAAGCAGGCCGGATGGAAGGGGCCGCTCCATCGCTGCTCCTTCTATGGCAACAAGCAGGTCGGCGCGAAGCTGAACGCGATGCTCGAAATGGGCGCGTCGAAGCCGTGGCCCGACGCGCTACAGGCCTTCACCGGCAGCCGCGAAATGTCGGGCAAGGCGATGGCCGATTATTTCGCGCCGCTGAAGACATGGCTCGATCAACAGAACAAGGGCAAGCCGCAGGGTTGGTAAGCCGGGCATCGCAGCAGAAAGCAAAAAGGCCGGGGTGACGACGCCCCGGCCTTTTTCATTGTGCTTCGACCGATTGTTTGAAACGCGCCAGTCGCGCCGTCGCAGCCGCCGCATGCGGACCGATCCAGCGGTCGTGGATATCCTGAATCGGCATCGCATTGAGATGGTTCCAGCGCTCGCGGCCGCGGCGTTCGGCGATGACAAGGCCAGCCTCCTCCAGCACTTTCAGATGCTGCATGACCGTGCAGCGGTCAATGTCGGCGAAATGGCCGCACAGCGCACCCGTGGTGAGCGGCTGGTCCTTGAGATCGTCCAATATCTGCCGCCGGATCGGCGAGGCGAGCGCCTTGAAGGTTGCGTCGAACTGATCGTGAATTGACATGTTATATAAATATAACATGATGACGAGCGACTCAAGCGGAGAGTGGATATGGAATTGAAATTCAGGGTCGCGGCGCGGATCGCGAAGCCGGTGCATGAGGTGTTCGAGGCGGTCGCCGACCCCGCAAAGCTGTCGAATTATTTCACCACGGGCGGCGCAAAAGGCCGGCTCGAAACCGGCGCGACGGTGGAGTGGGACTTCCACGACTTTCCGGGCGCCTTCCCGGTCTGGGTGATCGAGGTGGTGCCGGACGAGAAGATCGTGCTCGAATGGCAGGCGAGCGAGGGCGAGGCGCCGAATGTCGAGGGGGGTGAGCTGAAGGACGCCGACTATCGCACGCGCGTGACGATGAGCTTCAAGGAATTGGATGACGGCCGCACGCTGGTCGAGATCGCCGAGGAAGGTTGGCGCGAGAATCAGGGCGCGCTCAGCGCGTCCTACGGCAACTGCCAAGGCTGGTCGCAGATGCTCTGTGCGCTGAAGGCGTGGACCGAGCACAGGATCAACCTGCGCGAGGGCATGTACAAGTAGCTACTCCGGCGGTTCGAAACGCAGCGGGCGCGAGCCGATCGGGGCGCCGGTGTTGGCGTCGACCACCACTGGCCGGACGACCTTGCCCGTCGCGGCGTCGAGGTGGCGGCTGAGCGCACCGGCGCCATTATATTTGCGCCCCCATGCGCCGATCGCCAGCAGGATCGGCAGGAAATCGCGCCCCGCGTCGGTGAGCAGATATTCGTCGCGCGGCGGGCGCTGACTGTAGCGGCGTTTCTCGATCAGGCCCGCGTCGGTGAGCGCGGCGAGGCGCCGCGACAATATATTCGGCGCGATGCTCAGGCTGGTGCGGAGCTGCTCGTAACGCGTCAGTCCGCGCTCGATATCGCGCAAAATCAGCATGCTCCAGCGGTCGCCGACGCGCGTCAGCCCGCGGTCGACGGGGCAGGTGCCCAAATTATTTTCGTCGCTGCTCATTGAAGTCATATGGGGAAGTCACTATCATTTTGCAAGCGACCTGCACGCTTCTGGTTTTTGAGGCCGCCGCATAAGGAGCAATGATATGACTATCCAGAGTGGAACGGCCCTGATCACGGGCGCTTCGACCGGCCTTGGTGCCGTCTATGCCGACCGCCTCGCCAGGCGCGGCCACGACCTGATCCTCGTCGCGCGCAATGGCGCGCAGATGGAGGAACTGGCAGCGAAACTGCGCGCCGACACCGGCGTCGCGGTCGATGTGATTGCCGCCGACCTCACCAACAGCGACGATGTGACACGTATCGAACAGCGGCTGGCGGACGATGCCGCGATCACGCTGTTCGTCAACAATGCCGGCATGTCCCTGAACGGCGGCACGCTGGAAAATAGCCCGGCCGAGATCGAGACGATCATCGCGCTCAACATCACCGCCGCAGCGCGGCTCGCGATCGCGGCGGGCAAGACGTTCGGCGCGCGGGGGAAGGGCCAGATCGTCAATATCGCCTCGGTCCTCGCGCTCGCCCCCGAAACGTTCGAAGGCGTCTACAGCGGATCGAAGGCGTTCCTGCTGAACCTCAGCCTGTCGCTCGCCCACAGCCTTCGCGAACGGGGCGTGACGGTGCAGGCGGTGCTGCCGGGCGCGACGCGCACCGAAATCTGGGAACGGTCGGGCAAGGATATCGACGCCGTCCCCGCCGAAATGGTGATGAGTGCGGGCGACCTGGTCGACGCGGCGCTGCTCGGGCTCGACCGCGGCGAAGAGGTCACGATCCCGCCGCTCGCCGACGAAGGCCAGTGGGAAGCCTATTACGCGGCGCGGCTGGCGATGGGGCCGGGATTGTCGCGGCGCGATGTCGCCGATCGGTATCGGGTCAACGCAGCCGCTTGACCTTGGCGTTCCCCGGCGCGAGCCGGGGAGCAGGATGATCCGCTATCGACCACTAGTTGTCGTAAAGAAATTTGGCATATCCTGAATGCTGAAGCGCGTCGTGTTGCAGCAGGAGGACTTTATGCGGGTGCTAATCATTGCGTTGCTTTTTGGGGTAAGCGCATCGCGGGCATACGCGGCACCACCACCGCCCCAGCTATCGGAAATGCATGTTGCCATTGCCAAGGGGTTTTGGTCCGATCCGACATACTTCAACTCGCGGCTGCGTGCCTCTGCACCCTATGCGGTGAGGAATATGGCTGTGGCCATGCTGGCGACGACTAAGGTAAAACGCGGAAGCCCTGAATGGGAAGATAAGCTGAATCGCCTTCATGGGTTCTTCTGGAAGGCCATCGAACCGCGCCTGGAAAGCAAAATTCAGCCGTTCGAGCAGTGCATGGCGCGCCCTTACGCTTACATGTTCATCAGCGAACTCAATCAGGTCGACGCCTTTCTAAAAACCGATGCGGGCAGGAAGTTTTGGCAGCGTGCCGGACTGGAGGATCGCGATGTGGATTCGTGCTTGGGAGAGATTTTTCGATACGACTTGTCGCTGCTCAAGCGTGAGGGTTGGAAGCTTATTGGAGTGAAGAACCCACCCAAAGAATACCCGATCCCCTGACCAAGCAAGGCGGTGGCCTTGCACTCCAGCATCCTTCCGCCCGAGCCCGCTCGGTTGCGATTATCGTGTCAGGGTAGCGTAAACGACCGACCGCTTCCCACCCCAAAGCCGACGCCGCCTTCAAATAAGCCTTTCCTACATTATTCCGCTGTGTCAGCCTTCATGTCAGCTCTTTCAAATGGCAGGCAAAAGCGGTCGCTGCCCGGATGCCGGATTCGGCCAGGGTCCGGCCGTCATCTGTCGGTAAGCGCGACAAATGGGGCGCTGCGATAGGCTGACCTTTCCTGACCTTTGGCATGATGGCCCGGCGCATGCGCCGACCGGATCGCGGCCCCGGCTCGGATAACCGAAACGACAATGGCGGCTCGCCGCCCCCAATCCGCCACCGCCAGCAATTGCCGAAAACCCGATTGACCGCTGCTTAATCCGATATAAATATGATATCATCTTTATATCGAATGATTCGGAGGGAAACATGGTTGAAACAGGGGCACCGGCGCTGAACCGCAGTCGCGAGACGCGCGCCAACACACAGAGCGGCTATCTCATGCTGTTCATCTGGTTGCTGTTGCTCGGCGTCGCGGCTTGGGCGGGGGTCACCAACGCCAACGCCGAATATATGGCGGCGTGGAAATGGGTCGTCGTTGTCGCCTCTGCCGTCGTCGGCCTATTGATCCTCTGCGGCTTTTACCTGATCAACCCCAACGAAGCTGCGGCGATTCAGCTGTTCGGCGCGTATAAGGGCACCGACCGCGAAGAAGGGCTGCGCTGGGTGCTGCCATGGCTGACCCGCAAGAAGATCGCGGTGCGCGCGAACAATGTCATTTCCGACAAGATCAAGGTCAACGACTTGCGCGGCAACCCGATCGAGATGGCAGCGCAGGTCGTGTGGCGCGTCACCGACACCGCGCAGGCCTTGTTCGACGTCGACGATTACAAGGAATTTGTGATGGCGCAGATCGAGGCCGCGGTGCGCTCGATCGGCTCGCGCTACCCCTATGACGACATTGAGCATCAGGAAGTGACGCTGCGCGGCAACCATGACGAGGTCGGGGTCGAACTGCGCAAGGCGCTGATCGAGCGGCTGAGCGTTGCGGGGATCACCGTCGACGAATGCGGCCTTACCCATTTGGCTTATGCACAGGAAATCGCCGGTGCGATGCTGCGCCGCCAGCAGGCCGAGGCGGTCATTTCGGCACGCAAGAAGCTGGTCGAAGGCGCGGTGACGATGGTCGAGATGGCGCTGAACCTGTTGTCCGAAAAGGGCGTCGTCGAGCTCGACGACGAGCGCAAGGCGGCGATGGTATCGAACCTGATGGTCGTGCTGTGCGGCGAACGCGACACGCAGCCGGTGGTGAACGCCGGGTCGCTTTATTGAATTGAAGATCCCGTTCGTGTCGAGCGAAGTCGAGACACCCATCGTGGGCGCACGGCCTCCCGGCATCTCGACTTCGCTCGATGCGAACGGGGATTGAGGTTTGTTCCCATGCCGACGCAGTCCAAAAAAGCCTTCGCCCTCCGTCTCGATCCCGCGCTTTATGCGGCGATCGAGCGGATAGCCGCGGCCGAATTGCGCAGCGCCAATGCCGAGATCGAAGTGCTGCTGCGCGAGGCGCTGGCGCGGCGCGGGATGAGCGTCAAAGCGCCGGTTTCTGCCAGGCGCGGGCGGCCGCCGAAAGAGGAAGGCTGATCATGCTCCACCTGTTCATGCGAAAAAGCCCCTGGTTTCGCGCCAAGCGTCATGGATATGGCACCGGCCTGCCATTCGTGTGGGAAGGTTGGTTCTTCCTCGCGCTTCATATCGCGATGATCGTCGGCCTCGCCTGGCTCTTTAGCGATCGGCCTATTCTGACGACCGTCCTCGTCGTGCTTGCGGCGCTCGCTCCGATGCCGATCTACCGTGCCAAGACCGAGGGCGGCTGGCGCTGGCGATAGCCGCCAATATGTCATCCCGGCGGAGGCCAGGATCTCGCCATTGGCGCCACAACGAGACGTTGAGATCCCGGCCTCCGCCGGGATGACGATCAAGAGATGACAATTCCTTTGCCGATGGCCCGCACCCCGCTTGCCCCCGACTCGCTAGATGGTTAAGGCCGGTCTCTATGACCGTCGCCACCACGCCCGTCCGTATTGCCCCGTCGATCCTCAGCGCCGACTTCGCGCGGCTGGGCGAGGAAGTGCGCGCGATCGAGACCGCAGGCGCGGACTGGGTCCATATTGACGTGATGGACGGCCATTATGTGCCGAACCTGACGATCGGCCCGGCGGTGGTAAAGGCGTTGCGCCCGCATTCGACTTTGCCGTTCGACGTCCATCTGATGATCTCGCCGGTCGATCATTTTCTCGATGCCTTCGCCGCAGCGGGCGCCGACATCATCACCGTTCATCCCGAAGCCGGGCCGCACATCCACCGCACCGTTCAGCATATCAAGTCGCTGGGCAAGCAGGCGGGCGTGTCGCTCAATCCTGCGACCCCGGCAAAAATGCTCGACTATCTGATCGACGACATCGACCTCGTCCTGATCATGAGCGTCAATCCGGGCTTCGGCGGGCAGAGCTTCATTTCGAGCCAGCTGCGCAAGATCGAGGCGGTCAGGAAGATGATCGACAAGTCCGGCCGCGACATCAGGCTGGAGGTCGATGGCGGCATCGACGCGGGCACCGCCCCGCTGGCGATCGCCGCGGGCGCCGATGTGCTCGTTGCGGGCACCGCGACCTTCAAGGGCGGACCCGACGCTTACGCCGACAATATCCGGCGGCTGCGCGGCGCCTGATCGATGAAGGGGAGACCGTTGACTTCTGCCCCTGCCGACCCGCCGCTCGATCCCGGTGACGATGCCGCGACGCTCGACGACACGATCGAGCCCGGCAAACGGCTGATCCGCCTGCCCGCCGACAAGGGACTCTCGCTCGGCGACCGGGTCGCCAATGCGATCACGCGGCTGACCTGGCGCACGCCGCTCCACGCGCTACGGCTGAAGGGGCGTTTCCCGCTCAAGCTGCTCGGTGTGCCGGTCGATCCCGTTCCGGGCGACGCGCGCGCGGGCACCGCGATCCGCGCGGGCCATTTCCTGCACCGTGGGCTCAAGCTGCCGCTCGGCGAGCTCGACTTCGCTGCGCTCAATATCGCGTCGACCTTTGCCGACTATCTGCACAGCTTCGCCTGGCTGCGCGACCTCGCCGCGACGGGCTCGCGCGCCGACAGCACGCCGATCGCCGAGGCCGTCGTCCGCCACTGGCTCGGTACGCATGGCGAGACGGTGAGCGAACCCGCGTGGAAGGCCGACAATACGGCGTGGCGCATCCTGTTCTGGGCGAGCCACGCGCCGCTGATCCTGTCGTCGAGCGACCTCGTCTATCGCTCGGCGGTGCTCAACCACCTCGCGCGCGCGGCGCGTCACCTCGACCGCGTCGCCGACAAGACGCGCCCCGGCACCGGCCAGATGGTCGCATGGGTTGGCATCGTCGCCGCGTCGCTGCTGATGCCCGGCGGCGAGCCGAGGCAGGTCTTCGGCGAAGCGGGGCTGCGCAAGGTGTTAGAGACGAGCTTCTACGCCGACGGCGGTAACATCTCGCGCTCGCCGCAGGCGCAGCTCGACGCGGTCATGGCGCTGTCGATGCTCGTCAAAATCTATGACATGCGCCGCATGGAAGTGCCGCCCTTCATCCAGGAAGTGCTGGCGCGCGCGGTCCCGGCGCTGCTCGGCCTCGTCCACAGCGACGGCGGCATGGGCAGCTGGCAGGGCAGCGGCGCGACATCGGCCACTTATGTGCAGGCGATCGTGGATGCCAGCGGCGTCCGCACGCGGCCGCTCAAGCAGGCGCGCGACTGGGGCTATCAGCGGCTCGTCGCGAACAAGGTCGTGCTGCTCGCCGACGCCGCGCCGCCGCCGATCGCCCGCGTAACCGAAGCAGGATGCGCGTCGACCCTCGCGTTCGAACTCAGTGACGGCGCCGAGCGGATTGTCGTCAATTGCGGCGGCGCCGCGTTGACCGGCGCGACGATCCCCGCCGATCTCGCGCGCGGGCTGCGCACCACCGCCGCACATTCGACTTTGATCCTTGCCGACAGCAATTCGACCGCCATCCTGTCGAACGGGTCGCTGGGCAAGGGCGTGACCGAGGTCGAGCTCGACCGACGCGAGACACCGCAGGGAAGCCGGCTGGAGATGAGCCACGACGGCTATGCGCGGCGCCACGGGCTGATCCACCGCCGCCTGCTGATCCTGTCGCCCAACGGGCGCGAGCTGCGCGGCGAGGACATGTTGCTTCCCGCCCCGCGCACGCGGCGCAAGGGCGACAAGGGCTTTGCGCTGCGTTTCCATCTCGGCCCGCATATTTCGGCGAGCCTGACCGCCGACAAATTGGGCGCGCTGCTGCGCGTGGGCGGCGGCCCGCTATGGCAGTTCCGCGCCTCCGACGGCGGGCTCGACATCGAGCAGAGCCTGTGGGTTGACGGCGAGGGCCGCCCGCACCCGACCGAACAACTCGTCGTCACCGGCACCACGCCCGCGGGCGGGGCGAGCATCGGGTGGATTTTCAAGCATATCGGCTGATGGCCGCGACGGCTCGATCGTCAGAAAAATTTACGATTACAGTTTCGGTTCAAGTTCCGGTGCAATCCCTTGCGCTTGCCCGACACCGCTTTCCTTCTGTTTCAATAGTGTGACACCTCCGTAACACAGCGGTCACAGACCGCTGCCAGTGCGCCCTCGACTCGCCGGGAGCCAAGAGGACCCGGCGATTTTCTCGCACTCCTCGGGGGACTTCCATGCACCAGCTTCGTACCGTCCGTTCGCGCATCCTGATCGGCACCTGCCTCTCGCTCGCCGCCGCCCTTCCGACCGCGGCCTATGCCGGCGACCTCACCGGCACGGTGACCGACGCCACCGACACCCGCGCGCTCCAGGGCGCTCAGCTGCGCATCGTCGAGCTGAACCGCGTGGCCGAGGCCGACCGCGACGGCACCTTCCGGTTCGCCGACGTTCCCGCCGGTACCTATACGCTCGAAGCGCGCTATGTCGGTGCCGAGCCGCGCACGCAGACGATCACCGTTCCCGAAAGCGGCAATGTGACCGCAAAGATTATCCTCGGCACCGACGACAGCATCCTTGTCATCGGCCAGTCGGCGAACCAGGCAAGCGCGCTGTCGCGCCAAAAGGCCGCCGACGGCGTCGAAAGCGTGCTGACGCGCGACGCGGTGGGCCAGTTCCCCGACCAGAATGTCGCCGAATCGCTCCGCCGTCTTCCCGGCGTCAACATCCTGAACGACCAGGGCGAGGGCCGCTTCGTTTCGGTCCGCGGTCTCGACCCCGAACTTAACGCGACGTCGGTCAACGGCGTGCGCCTGCCCGCGCCCGAAAGCGACGTCCGCTCGGTCGCGCTCGATGTGATTTCAAGCGACAGTATCGAATCGATCGAGGTCAAGAAATCGCTGACCCCCGACATGGACGCCGATACGATCGGCGCATCGATCGAGATTCACACGACGAGCGCCTTCGAGCGCCGCAAGAATTTGCTGACCGCGAAGATCGAGGGCAGCTACAATGATTATTCGGAAAAGCTGACGCCCAAGGGCAGCATCGATTTCGCGCAGCGGCTGGGCGACAACGTCGGCGTGTCGGGCGGCATATCCTACTACCAGCGCAAGTTCGAAACCGACAATGTCGAAGCCGACGGCTGGAACGAAGACGACGGCCAGATCACGACCGAAGAGGTCAATTATCGCGACTATGACGTCGAACGTAAGCGTCTCTCGGCGAACCTCAACCTCGACTTCCGCCTCGGTTCGTCGACCAAGCTCTATGCGCGCGGCATCTACAGCCAGTTCGACGACCAGGAATATCGCCGCGAAACGAGCCTCAAGCTAGAGGATGCGGGCGAGGTCACCGGCGACGGCGCCGACCTGGTCTACAGCGACGCCGACGGCGAATTGCAGGTTCAGCGGTCGCTCAAGGATCGTTTCGAGCGCCAGCGTATCCGCAGCCTCACGCTGGGCGGCGAGACCGACAGCGATGGCTGGCACGCGAAATATTCGGTCAGCTATGCCAAGTCGACCGAGCGCGAGAACGGGTCGATCGACCCCGCCAATTTCGAACAGAGCTTTGAAGACAATGGCCTGCTGCTCGGCCTCGATTTCGCCGATCCGCGGCGGCCGCTCTACACGGTCGGCGGCGACGCGGACGCCGTCGCAAACTTCTCCGACCCCGACGCCTATGAACTCGACAGCATCCAGGTCACTGGCCTGTCGGACGCGCAGGACGAGGAATGGGGCGCCAAGCTCGACCTCGCGCGCGAATTCGCGATGAGCAATGGCACCTTCACCGTCCAGGCCGGCGCCAAGGGCCGCTGGCGCGACAAGAGCTACAATCTCGAAACGCAATATTGGGAAATGGACGATCTGACGCTCGCGGACTTCGTGGGCTCCCAGACCTATCGCCTTACCGACATATCGCCGGTTCCCGACAAAAAGAGCGTGCGCGCCTTCTTCAACGCGAACCGCGACGGCTTCGAACTTAACGAGTTTGACTCGATCTTCGACTCGAACGTCGAAGATTATTCGGTGAGCGAGGACGTCATGGCCGGCTATCTGCTCGGCCGCTGGGACAGCGATACGCTGCGCGTCATCGGCGGTGTGCGCTACGAGCACACCAAGAACGACATCCGTGCCAATACCGTCACCGTCGTGACCGAGGATGGAGAATTGTCCGATGGTTCGATCGCCGACGATGACACCGTCGACAGCATCGTGCCCAACCAGTTCAAGCGCAGCTATGGCGACTGGCTGCCGAGCCTGACGATCCGTTGGGAACCGCAGCAGAACCTCGTGTTGCGCGCCGCAACATCGAAGAGCCTGGTTCGTCCCAAGCTGTCGAAGCTGGCGCCGCGGTTCAGCATCGAGCAGAATGAAGACGGCGAGCGCGAAGGCGAATTCGGCAACCCCGATCTCAAGCCCTATGAAGCGTGGAATTTCGACGCGGGGGTCGAATATTATCTGCCGAACAACGGTGCGCTGTCGGCGGGTGTCTTCTACAAGGACATCAAGAATTTCATCGTCGACACGAACGTCGAGGACGCGGGCGAATATAATGGCATCGCGTTCGACGAGGCGACGATCCCGATCAACGGCGACAGCGCCAAGATCTGGGGCCTCGAACTCAGCTATACGCAGGCGCTGCGCTTCCTGCCCGCGCCGTTCGACGGCTTGCTGGTGAACGCCAACTACACCTACACCGATGCGACCGGCGACGTGCCGATCGACGGCGACATCACCGACCTGCGCAAGATCAACCTGCCGTCGGCGTCGAAGCACACGTTCAACACGGCGCTCGGTTATGAAAAGGGGCCGGTCTCGCTGCGCCTCGCCGGCACCTATCGTTCGAAATATCTCGACGAGCTGGGCGATACCGCGGACGAAGACCGGATCGTCGACAATCATTTCCAGCTCGACCTCTCGGCCAAATATCAGGTGACCGAGCAGGTTCAGGTGTTTTACGAGTGGGTGAACATCAACAACGCCAAATATTACGCCTATAACAATGTCGGCGCCCGCCAGAACCTCCTCCAGTTCGAGCAATATAAATGGACGATGAAGTTCGGTGCGCGGGTGAAGTTCTGATGCGTTACCGGATCGCCCTGCTGCCGTTGGCAGCAGGGCTGGCCCTTTCGGGTACGCTTGCGACGCACGCCCAGGCAGAAGGCGGCCCCATCCCCCGTTCGCCCGGCCTTCCTTATGCGCCGAAAAACCTTGCCGACCGCATCGTGCTCACGCCCGGGGCCGACCCGGCGCGCGAGATGGCGGTCGCCTATCGCACCGACACCGCGCAGGCCGAGTCCCAGGCCCAGCTCGCGGTGTCGGTCGATGGGCCGACGCTGGACGAAAAGGCGGTGCTGGTCACCGGCACCTCGATGCCGATCGCCAGCAGCTATGGCCCGGCGCTCTACCATCACGTCCGCTTCACCGGCCTCGCGCCCGACACCGTCTATGCCTATCGCGTCAAGGGCGCGGCGGGCTGGAGCGAATGGTATCAGTTCCGCACCGCCGCCGCCGAAGCGAAGCCGTTTCGCTTCCTCTATCTCGGCGACGTCCAGAACGGCATATTGACCTATGCCAGCCGGGTGATCCGCCAAGCGTTCCACGCGCATGGCGACATCCGCCTGACCGTACATGCCGGCGACCTTGTCGGCCAGCGCGACGACCTCGACCATGACGACGAATGGGGCGAGTGGAACCAGGCGGGCGGCTATAATTATGCGATCGTCCCGCAGGTTCCCGCGACGGGCAATCATGAATATGTCGACGTCGTCCAGCCGGACGGCAGCGAAGTCTATAAGCTCGGCCCCTATTGGCCGGCGCAGTTCGCGCTGCCGACGAACGGCGCCGACGCGGCGAAGGCGACGACCTATTACACCGATTATCAGGGCGTGCGCTTCATCATCCTCGACGGCACCTCGGCGATCAACCTCGGGACGATGAAGGCGCAGACCGACTGGCTCGACGCCGCGCTGGCCTCGTCGACGGCGAACTGGAACGTCGTGCTGTTCCACCAGCCCGTCTTCACCTGTGCGCGGCCGAACGACACCAAGGAAATCAAGGCGGCGTGGAAGCCGGTGTTCGAAAAGCGCAAGGTCGACCTGGTGCTGCAGGGCCACGACCATTGTTACAGCCGGCTGACGTCGGACGCGGGGCGCGAGGCGAGCGCGAAGGCGCGCGCCGACGGAAGCGTGCAGGGCCCGGTCTATCTGGTGTCGGTGACGGGGTCGAAAATGTACCGCCTCAACGACCGCGCGGGGCGCCAGCCCGACAAGGTGGCCGAGGCAACCGAACTCTATCAGATCGTCGACGTCGAACCGCAGCGGCTGAAATTCCGCACTTACACGGCGTCGGGCCGACTTTATGACGGTTTCGACCTCGAACGCACCGCGGCGGGCAACCGCCTGCACGAAATAACCGAGCCGACGATTGCGGCGCGCACCTGTTCGGGCGAAACCGGCCCCGACGGCGGCCACTGTGTCGCGCGCGGCAAATAGGAAAAGGGGAAACAGGATGATCCGCACCACGAAATTGCTCGCCGCCGCGGCGCTCGCCGCCGGCCTTGCCGGCTGCGCCGCAAGCGAACCGATGATCCGCGGCCTGCCGCCGGTGCAGGTCACCGCGAGCGGCGAGACGCAGCCCGTCGGCACCAACCGCGCCGACGCCGCCGACGATCCGGCGATCTGGATCGACCCCGCCAATCCGAACCGCGCGCTGATCGTCGCCACCGATAAAAAGGCGGGGCTGCACGTCTATGACCTGACCGGCAAGGATCTGGCGTTTCTGAAGAGCGGCTTCGTCAACAATGTCGACATCGTCGGCGATATCGTCGTCGCGAGCGACCGCAACGACGGGCTGAACGCGCATCTGGCTGTCTATCGCCTCGACGGTGCGAAGCCTGCACTGACCGCGCTGGGCCGCGCGGCGGCGGGCAGCGGCGAGGCCTATGGCCTCTGCCTGAAAAAGACCGCGCCGGGCGCGCCGATCATCGCGGCGCTGATCGTCAAGGACGGCAGTGTCCGGGTCGGCACGCTGACGGTGGACGGCACGCCCAGCTTTACCGTGCAGTGGGAGCACAAGATCGCAACCCAGTCCGAAGGCTGCGTGTTCGACGGCGATACGCTCTATGTCGGCGAAGAGGTCGGCGGATTGTGGGAATTGAAGCAGCAGGGCAGCGGCGCCGCGGCGCGACTGGTGGCGCCGATCGACAATCAGCGACTGGTCGCCGACCTCGAAGGGCTGGCGACGATTGACCATAAGGGCCAGCGCTACCTGATCGCATCGAGCCAGGGCGACAATGCCTATGCCGTGTTCCGGTTGCCGTCGGTCGAATATGTCGGACGCTTTGCGGTGGCGGCAGGCGCTTTTGGCGCGACGAGCGAAACCGACGGGATCGAAGCGGTCGCGGGCAATTTTGGCCCGGCCTATCCCGACGGCCTCTTCCTCGCGCAAGATGGCGACAACGGTACGCAGGCGCAGAATTTCAAGCTGGTGCGCTGGGACCAGATTGCGGCGGCGCTGGGGCTTTAGTCCGAGAGCAAATTTGGAGCATCGTGTCCTCGCGAAGGCGGGGGCCCATCTCCGGCCGGCTCTATTTTGCACTGGCCGGTGATGGGCACCCGCCTTCGCGGGGTGCACCGCGCCTTTAAGGTTCGACGCCGCTTGCGATAGCGGGCGCACCCGCCTAGGGGGGCCGCGTCATCCCATCGCCAGCCGAGGCCCTCCCCCATGACCGACCTGATTCCCGTCCGCCGCGCCCTCCTGTCCGTCAGCGACAAGGCGGGGCTCGCCGATCTGGCCGCCGCGCTCGTCAAACATGGTGTCGAACTCGTCTCGACCGGCGGCACGGCAAAGGCGCTGCGCGAAGCGGGCCACAATGTTCTCGACGTATCCGACCTCACCGGCTTTCCCGAGATGATGGACGGCCGCGTCAAGACGCTGCATCCGAGCGTCCATGGCGGCATCCTCGCGGTGCGCGACGATGCGGCGCATGTCGCGTCGATGGAAGAACATGGCATTGGTGCGATCGACCTCGTCGTCGTCAACCTCTACCCCTTCCTCCAGACGGTGATGTCGGGCGCCGACCGCGACACGATCATCGAGAATATCGACATCGGCGGCCCGGCGATGGTGCGTTCTTCGGCGAAGAACCACGCCTTCGTCGGCATCGTCACCGAGCCCGAAGATTATGCGGCAGTCATCGAGGAAATGGACGCGAACGGCGGCGCTACCACGCTGGCGCTGCGCAAGCGCCTCGCCGCGACCGCCTTTGCGCACACCGCGACCTATGACGGCACGATCGCGCGCTGGTTTGCGATCGCCGATCAGGGCAAGACATTCCCCGACACGCTGCCGCTGACCGCAAAGCTGGCGAACGAGCTGCGCTACGGCGAAAACCCGCATCAAAAGGCGGCGCTCTATATCCCCGCGGTTCCCGGGCCGCGCGGCATCGCCGGGGCGGAACAGGTGCAGGGCAAGGAACTCAGCTACAATAATATCAACGACGCCGACGCCGCGCTCGAACTGGTTTCCGAATTTCGCGAGGCCGACCCGACCTGCGTCATCGTCAAGCACGCCAACCCGTGCGGCGTCGCGACTGCGGCGACAATCGCCGAAGCCTATGACGCGGCGTTGAAATGCGACGATGTCTCGGCGTTCGGCGGTATCATCGCGGTCAACCGGCCGCTCGACGGCGCGACGGCGGAACTCATCAGCGGCATCTTCACCGAAGTCGTCTGCGCCCCCGACGCCGACACCGACGCGCGCGCGGTGTTCGCGAAGAAGAAGAATCTCCGCCTGCTGCTGACCGGCGAACTCCCCGACCCGGCGCGCGGCGGTCTGGTGCTGAAAGGGATAACCGGAGGCTGGCTGGCGCAGAGCCGCGATAATGGCCGCATCACCCGCGCCGACCTGAAGGTCGTGACCGACCGCGCGCCGACTGAGGAAGAACTGACCGACGCGCTGTTCGCGTGGACGGTCGCCAAGCATGTGAAGTCGAATGCGATCGTCTATGCCAAGGGCGGTTCGACCGCGGGCATCGGCGCTGGACAGATGAACCGCCGCGACAGTGCGCGCATTGCCGCGGTGAAAGCGCGCGAAGCCGCCGACTCGCACGGTTGGGTTGAGGCGCGCACCGTCGGCAGCGCGGTCGCCAGCGACGCCTTCTTCCCCTTTGCAGATGGCTTGCTCGCCGCGGTCGAAGCGGGCGCGACCTGTGTGATCCAGCCGGGCGGCTCGATCCGCGACGACGAGGTGATCGCGGCGGCGAACGAGGCGGGGCTGGCGATGGTGTTCACGGGCATGCGCCACTTCAGGCACTAAGCCCTCTCTCGTCCGTTCACATCGAGCCAAGTCGAGATGCCGCTGGGAACAGTTGTGAGGTCGATGGGTGTCTCGACTTCGCTCGAGACGAACGGCTAAGGAAGGCCTGTGGTCATCATGACCCCCTGCACCAAAGGACCAGCATGACCGCCACCATCCACCGGCCCGGTTTCATCCAGCGCATGTATAATTGGACAATGGAGAAATCGGCGCATCCGCACGCCGAATTCTGGCTGGCGCTGGTTTCCTTTGTAGAAGCGAGCTTCTTTCCGATCCCGCCGCATCCCTTGCTCGGCCTGATGTGCCTCGCGAACCCCAAAAAGGCGCTGCGCTATGCGATCATCTGCACGTTCGCCTCGGTCGCGGGCGGGATGCTCGGCTACGGCATCGGCTTCTTCCTTTACGAAAGCGTCGGGTTGTGGCTGCTCGGCGTCCTCGGGCTCACCGATGCCTTTCCGCCGGCCGCCTGTTACCTGCGCGAATTCGGCGCCGAGATCATCCTGATCAAGGGCGCGACTCCCATCCCGTTCAAGCTGCTGACGATCACCGCCGGCTTCATCCACATGAATTTCTGGACCTTCCTGTGGGCCAGCCTCGCCAGTCGCGCCTTTTCTTTCATGCTCGTCGGCATATTGTTCCGGCTGTTTGGGGCGCCGATCAAGGCGTTCATCGACAAATATCTGATCTGGGTCACCGGCGCGTTTCTGGTCGCGGTTGTGGCGGGATTCCTCGCGATCGGCGCGCTGTCGGGTGACGGCAAGAGCAAGGAAGCGGACAAGTGCAGCGGCGCGACGCTGGAAAGCATCGGGCTAGACAGGAAGTAACAAAGCCACTTGTGCCCCTGCCTTCGCAGGGGCACGCAGCCTCTTACTCGTTCGCCGCTGTATGCAGCCAGTCCGCGTGGCGCGGTGCCTTTTTGGTCTGGCTCCATTCTTCCAGCATCAGCGGCGCGACACGCTTCAGCTCGGCATATTGCTCGGCGGTGCCAATGTCGCAGGCGAGCTCGACGCGGTGGCCATTGGGGTCGAAGAAATAGATCGACTTGAAAATGCCGTGATGCGTCGGTCCGAGCACGTCGACACCTTCGCCTTCGAGATGCGCCTTCGCCGCGACGAGTTCGTCATAGCTGCCGACCTTGAACGCGAGATGCTGGACCCACGCCGGCGTATTCTCGTCGCGGCCCATGACGGGCTGGTTCGGCAGCTCGAAGAAAGCGAGGATGTTGCCGTTCCCCGCCTCGAGGAAGACATGCATGTACGGGTCATATTCGCCGGTCGACGGCACATGATCCTCGGCAAAGGCGGTCGTGTAGGTCATGCCGAGCATGCGCTCGTACCACTCGACCGTTTCCTTCGCATCCTTGCAGCGGTAGGCGGCGTGGTGGACGCCGCCCAATTTGATCGGGCTGGTCATTCGGCGGGTTCCTCGACGGTCAGGGCTCCGCGGCGAATCTGGTCCATTTCCATCGATTTGAACAGCGCGGTAAAATTGCCCTCGCCGAAACCTTCATCCTTCTTGCGCTGGATGAATTCGAAGAAGACCGGGCCGATCACGGTCTGGCCGAAAATCTGGAGCAGCAGGCGCGGATCGCCTTCGGTCGTCGACCCGTCGAGCAGGATGCCGCGCGACTGGAGGCCCTCGACCGATTCGCCATGGCCCGGAAGCCGTTCTTCGAGCATCTCATAATAGGTTGCCGGCGGCGCGGGCGCGAAGGGGTTGCCGAGTGCTTTCAGCTTGTCCCACGCAGCGTAGAGATCGTCGCAGCTGAACGCGATATGCTGGATGCCCTCGCCATTATAGGCGCGCAGATATTCCTCGATCTGGCCCTTGCCGCCCGCGCCCTCTTCGTTGAGCGGGATGCGGATCTTGCCATCGGGGGCGGTCATCGCCTTCGAGGTTAGGCCGGTATATTCGCCCTTGATGTCGAAATAGCGGATCTCGCGGAAGCCCGCGATGCGCTCATAGAACGCCGCCCAATGCGCCATCCGGCCGCCATAGACATTGTGCGTCAGATGATCGATCAGCTGCATACCCGCGCCGACCGGATGGCGATCGACGCCCTCTTCATAGATAAAGTCGATGTCGTAGATGCTGAGGTCGTCGCCATAACGGTCGATCAGATAGATGATCGACCCCCCGATGCCGCGGATCGCGGGCAGGCGGAGCTCCATCGGGCCGGGGTTGACCTCGACCGGCTCGGCGCCGCGTTCGATCGCTTCGGCATAGGCTTTGGCGGCGTCACGAACGCGCCAGCCCATGCCGCACGCCGACGGGCCATGCTCGGCGGCGAAATAGGCCGCGGGCGATTTGGGTTCGTAATTGGCGATCAAATTGATGCCGCCCTGCCGCCACAGCTGGACGTCCTTCGAGCGGTGATGCGCGATCTGGGTGAAGCCCATCGCCGCGAACACGGGTTCGAGAATCCCCTTTTCGGGCGCCGAAAATTCGACGAATTCGAAGCCGTCGAGGCCCAGCGGATTATCGAAAAGGTCGGCCATGTCGCATTCCCATCTAGTTTCAATTGAAACTATTATGATGGAATGGAGTGTGGGAGTCAATATTCCCTGCCTTGTCATCCCGGCGAAGGCCGGGATCTCGACCTTGCGCCAGATTGCGCCGGTGAGACCCCGGCCTTCGCCGGGGTGACGAATAGAAGTTATGCGCTCTCGAACGCCTCCAGCGCCTCGCCCGCCGCCACCCAGCGCGCCTCGGCGGCTTCCTGCGCCGCCACGATCTTGCCGCGGCGCTGCGACAATTCGCTCATCGTCAGGCCTTTATACTCGTTTGCCGCGCCCTGCGGGTCGAACATCGCGCGGTCGATCGCGGACAGGATGACCTGATATTTGGCGAGGTCGGCCTCGGCATCCGATACCTCCTTGCGCACCTTCGCTGCGGCCTCGCGCGCTGCGGCAGCGGCCTTGCGGTCTTCCTTCTTGTCGGCTTTCGAAACCCGGTCCTTTTGCGGGCCTTTGCCGAGGATCATGTCGACATAATCGTCCATGCTGCCGTCATATTCGCGCGCGGTGCCGTCATCGACGAGCACGAGCCGGTCGGCGGTGAGTTCGAGCATGTGGCGATCGTGGCTGACCAGCACCACCGCGCCCTCGAAGCCGTTGAGCGCCTGTACCAGCGCCTCGCGCGCGTCTACGTCCAAATGGTTGGTCGGTTCGTCGAGGATGAGGAGATGCGGCGCATCGCGCGTGATGAGCGCGAGCGCGAGCCGCGCGCGTTCGCCGCCCGACAGTTTCGCGACCTGCGTCGTCGCCTTGTTGCCCGAAAAGCCGAAACGGCCGAGCTGCGCGCGGACCGCGGCCTGCGTCTTGCCCTCCATGACGCGCGTCATATGCGCCAGCGGCGTGTCGCTGCCGTCTAGTTCTTCGACCTGATATTGGGTGAAATAGCCGACGCGCATCTTGCCCGACGCCGCCATCGCGCCCGCCATGGGGCTGAGCTGCGCCGCGAGCAGGCGCGCGAGCGTCGTCTTGCCATTGCCGTTGCGGCCGAGGAGCGCGATGCGGTCGTCGGGATCGATGCGCAGGTTCAGCCGCTGCAGCACCGGCTTGTCGGCGTAACCGACGCTGGCAAGGTCGAGCGTGATCAGCGGCGGTTTCAATTCATCCGGGCTCGGGAAATCGAAGGCCAGCGTCTGATCCTCGGCGAGCGCCGCGATCGGCTGCATCCGCGCCAGCATCTTGGCGCGCGACTGCGCCTGTTTCGCGGTCGAGGCGCGGGCGCTGTTGCGCGCGACATAGTCCTGAAGCTTCGCACGCTGCGCGTCCTGCGACGCCTTGGCCGCGGCGAGCTGCGCCGCGCGTTCGGCGCGTTGGCGCTCGAACGCATCATAACCGCCCGCATAGAGGGTGACCTTTCCGCCCTCGAGGTGGAGGATATTGTCGACGACATTGTTGAGCAGGTCGCGCTCGTGGCTGATCACCACCAGCTGGCCCGGATAGGCGCGCAGGAAATTTTCGAGCCACAAGGTCGCTTCGAGATCGAGATGGTTCGACGGTTCGTCGAGCAGCAGCAAATCGGGCTCGGAAAACAGCAGCGCCGCGAGCGCGACACGCATCTTCCACCCGCCCGAAAAGCTGTCGAGCGGCTGCGCCTGCATATCCTCGTCGAAGCCGAGTCCGATCAGGATGCGTGCGGCGCGCGCGGGGGCGGTATAGGCATCGATCGCGATCAGCCGTTCGTGGATATCGCCGAGCTTGTCGGGGTCCTGTTCGGTCTCCGACGCGGTGAGCAGTTCGGCGCGTTCGGTGTCGGCCGCCAGCACCGTGTCGAAAGGCGTCGCGGTGCCGTTCGGCGCTTCCTGCGCGATATAGCCGACGCGCGTCTTGCGCGGCATGTCGATGCTGCCCTCGTCGGCTTCGAGCTGGCCGATCATCACTTTCATCAGTGTCGATTTGCCCGCGCCGTTGCGCCCGATCAGCCCGACGCGGCTTTTCGCCGGCAGGCTCGCTGTGGCGCGTTCGAGGATGGCGCGCCCGCCAAGGCGTACAGTGATTCCGTTGATCGTCAGCATGGGCGCGCGCCTAGCATGTTGCGGCGCACAACCCAAGTCCCGGTCTGGCTTTCTGGGCGAGCCTGCGGCAAACAGGTTGCATGACCGGCCTCGCCCCCTTTCACATCGCCTTTCCCGTCGACGATCTGGACGCCGCGCGCCATTTCTATGGTGAGGTTCTCGGATGCCCGGAGGGGCGCAGCGATCCCGACTGGATCGACTTCAACCTTTATGGGCATCAGATCGTTGCGCACCGCGTCGACACGTCGCGCGCCGCCGCCGCGCATAATCCGGTCGATGGCCATGCTGTGCCGGTGCCGCATTTCGGTGTCGTGCTGCCGCCCGCCGAATGGCAGGCGCTCGCCGAGCGACTCAAGGCCGCAGGCACCGCGTTCGTGATCGAACCGCACACGCGCTTTCCGGGCCAGCCGGGCGAGCAGTCGACGATGTTCTTTCACGACCCCGCGGGCAACGCGCTCGAGTTCAAGGCCTTTGCGGACCTCGAGCAACTCTTCGCCAAATAGCGGCTAATGCCCGCCGCCCATCGAAATCTGTTTCGGGCGCGGCGCGAACCACACCGATATCGCGGCGATCACGAATACGACGCCCGATGCAAGGAACAGGTGCAGCACCCCGAGCGTCGAGGCCTGCACCTCGACCAGCCGCTCGATCGCCGCGCGCGCCTGTTCGAGCGTGAAGCCCGCATTTTGCAGCGAGGTCATCGTCGCGTCGGGATTGTTAAGCGCCGACACCAGTTCTGATCGCGAGGTGCGGCTGGCGTCGTCCCATGCGGTGGTCGCGAGCGCGGTGCCGATCGCGCCGCACAGGGTCCGCAGGAAGCTCATCAGGCCTGCCGCCGACGTCTGTTGATGCGCGGGCACCGAGCTGAGCGCGAGCGCGGTCAGCCCGACGAAGAAGAAGGGCATGCCGATTCCCTGCAATATATGCGGCATCGCCAGCGTCCAATAGCCGACATCGGCGTTCCAGCTGGCGCGCAGCACCGACATGAGCGCCATCCAGAGGATGCCGCCCGAAATTGTGATACGCACGTCGACTTTGGTGATCAGGCCCGCAGCGACGGGCGACAGGAGCACGGCGAACACACCGAGCCAGGCGACGATGAACCCGGTCTGGGTCGCCGTATAGCCCGCCACCTGCTGGAGCCATAAGGGGGTCAGCACGACCTGGGCAAAGAAGGCGCCAAAGCCAAGCGAGATCGCCATCGTCGCAAAGGTAAAGCCGCGGAAGCGGAAAATGCGCAGGTCCACGACCGGATTGGCATCGGTCAGCTCCCAGATGACGAACGCGGCGAAGCTGATCGCGGCGACGACCGCAAGGCCGACGATCCACGTCGATCCGAACCAGTCATGCTCGCGTCCGGTGTCGAGCATGATCTGGAACGCGCCGACCGACACGACGAGCAGGATCAGGCCGATCACGTCGATGCGCGCCTTTGCCCGTTTGGTCTCGAACGGCGTCAGCAGGGTGAACACGCCGAACGCACAGATTGCGACGACCGGCAGGTTGATGAAAAAAATCCATGGCCAGGTCCAGTTGTCGCTGATCGACCCGCCAAGGATCGGACCGAGAATCGGCGCAGTTGTCGTCGTCATCGCCCAGATTGCAAGGCCGATACCAGCCTTCTCCTTCGGGAAAATCCGTAGCAGCAATATCTGTGACAGCGGCATCAGCGGCCCACCCGACAGCCCTTGCAGCACGCGGAAAAGGACGAGCGCGTCGAGGGTGCGAGAGATCCCGCACAGGAATGAAAAAATACCGAAGCCGATGATCGAGATCATGAACCAGCGCACGGTCCCGAACCGCATTGCCAGCCAGCCGGTGAGTGGCACGGCGATCGCATCGGCGACGGCATAGCTTGTGATCACCCATGTTCCTTGAGTCGGTGACACCGCGAGACCGCCCGCGATATGCGGCACCGACACATTGGCGATCGTCATGTCGAGCACGACAACGAAATTCGCGAGCGCCAGCGCGAAGGCGGCGACGATCAGCCGCACGCCGGTCAGCGGTTGCGGTTCGGCCGGGGCGCTGGCGGATAAGGGCGGGGCTGCGGCGCTGGCCATGACTCAGCGACCGCGCGTGTCGATCGTGGCTTCCATCGTCAAGCCGACGCGCAGCGGATACTCCTTGAGCTGCTTCGGATCGAGGGCGATGCGCACCGGCAGCCGCTGCACCACCTTCACCCAATTGCCCGTCGCATTTTGTGCGGGGATCAATGAGAAAGCCGCGCCGGTGCCGCCGGCGACGCCGACCACCTTGCCGCGAAAAACGACGTCGCCGCCATAATAGTCCGACACCAGTTTGACCGGCTGGCCGATGCGGATATCCTTGAACTGGCTCTCTTTATAATTGGCGTCGACATAGGCGGTGCTGATGGGAACGAGGATCATGATCGGCGCGCCCGCGGCGATCCGCTGGCCGACCTGCACCTGACGGTTGGTGACGATGCCGTCGACCGGCGCGCGCAGCACGGTGCGTGCCAAATCCAGCTTCGCCTTTTCGAGCCGCGCTTCGGCTGCCGCCACATCGGGGGCGGTGTTGATCGTCGTGCCGCGCACAACCGCTTCGGCGGCGCCGAGGTCGCCGCTCGCCGATCCGCGCGTCGCTTCGGCTGAGGCAATGCCCGCCGCCGCGAGATCGCGCGCGGCCGAGGCCGACGCGAGCGCGGCGCGCGCCGCGGTTAACTCCTCGCCCGACACGGCGCCGGTGCCTGCAATGCTTTCGCGCCGTGCCAGTTCGGCGCGCGCGCGCTCGACCGTGGCATTCGCATCACGAAGACGCGCGCGAGCTTGCGCGATGTCGGCGCCGCGCGCCGTCACGCGGGCGCGGGCGGCATCGGCGGTGGCGCTTGCCTGTCCGTAACGCTGGCGCGCGAGGCGCAGCGCCGCTTCGGCATCCGCGACCGCGATACGCTGGTCGGCATCGTCGAGGATGACGAGGATGTCGCCCTTCTTCACCGCCTGCGTGCCGCTGACGCGCACTTCCTTGACCGGCCCCGATACCAGCGCGGTGACCTGCGCCGAGTCGGCGCCGACATAGGCATTGTCGGTGTGGACACGCCCCGCCTGGGTCAGGAAATACCAGAGGGCCCACAGGATCGCGACGGTCACGACGACAATAGCCAGGATGCGGAGCAGCTTCTTGCGCTTGGCGCCATTCGCTTCGAGCGTTGCTTCGGAGGATGTCTCGGGAGCGGGGGTTGCGGCCGCAGCCGTTTCGTCGGCCATCATTCGTCTCCTGTTGAGTTTTGCGCGCGGTATCCGCCGCCGAGCGCGCGGATCAGGGCGATATCGAGTGCAAGCTGACGCGTTTCGAGATCGGCGACGGCGCGGCTTAATGCCACCATGCTGTCCTCGGCGGTGAGCTGGACGATCTGGTTCGAGAGGCCGGCGCGATACCGCAACCCGGCGAGCTTCGACGCTTCGGCCGCAGCGGTGAGCGCCTCGCGCCGTCCGACAAGCTGGCGTTCGGTGGCGGCGCGGCTCGCGACGATGTCGGCGACGTCACGCAGCGCGCCGATCAACTTGCGGTCATAGGCTGCGACTGCCACATCATAATCGGCGCGCGATCCACGATAGCGTCCCTGAAGGCGCCCGCCTTCGAAGATCGGCAGGCTGATCGCCGCGCCGCCATTGCCATATTCGGACCCCGATTTGAACAGGTTGGACAGCCCGAGCGACTGAAGCCCGACGAGCGCCGACAGGCTGATATTCGGATAGAAATCGGCGCGCGCGACATCGATGCGCTTGGCCGCAGCTTCGGAACGCAGCCGCGCCGCGACGATGTCGGGACGCCGTCCGATCAGGTCGATCCCCGCATTCGCCGGCAGGCCGAGCGACAGCCGCGCCATCTGCGGGCGCGCGATCGACAGGCCGCGGTCGGGGCCGGCGCCGACGAGCGCCGCGAGCCGGTTGCGCGTCGTCGCGATCGCTTCCTCAAGCGCGACGACATCGGCCTTGGCAGACGCGGCACGGCTTTCGGCCTGTCGCTGGGCGGCCTGATTTTCGATCCCCGCGCGGGCGCGCTCGCCCGACAGGCCGGCGCTCGCGGTGCGGACGCGCACCGCGTCATTGGCGACGTCGAGCGCGTGATAATAGCCCGCGAGGTCGGCATAGGCCGACGCGATCCCGGTCGTCAGCATCAGCCGCGCCTGCGCCTCATCCACGCGCGCCGCCTCGGCCTCCGACGTCGCCGCAGCGAGCGCTGCGCGATTGCGGCCCCACAGGTCGAGGTCGAAGGAGAAGGTCGCGGCAATATGGCCGGTGTCCTGAATGCCATCGGGCACGAAATCGGGCGGGATGCCCAGATTCTTGCTCTGTTGGACCCCGCCCGCGCTACCCTCGGCGCCGACGCGCGGCAGCAGCGCCGCGCCCGCCTGTTGCGCCATGGCATCGGCGGCGCGCACGCGCGCCGCGGCAATCGCAACATCGGGGGAGCCCTTGAGTCCCTCGCCGATCAGCGTATCGAGCTGCGCGTCGCCAAAGTTCCGCCACCAGCCTTCGGCGGGCCATTGGCCCGGCGCGGTGGCGAGCGACATGCCCGACTCGAACGACTCGGCCGGTGCCGGAACAGGCTTGGGCCCGAGGTCGGGCACACTTGCGCAACCCGCCAAAAGGCCGAAAACTGCGGTGGAGAGAAATAATGATCGGGGCATGGCTTCCAACGATACTAGCTGGTATCATGCGCCAATGAACTTCGGAGAATGCGTTGTCAATCGAAATGATACCAGATAGTACGGCTGCTGCGGACGACGCCGCAGCGATGCGGCGCAAGGCCTTCGTCGACGCCGCGCGCGAACTCTTCTTTGCGAACGGCTATGCGGGAACGACGATGTCGTCGATCGCGAGCAAGGTCGGCGGGTCGAAAACGACGCTCTGGACCTATTTTCCTTCGAAGGAGGATTTGTTCGCGGCGGTCGTCGACGGCATCGTCGAGCAATATGGCGACGCGCTGACGATCGACCTGCCGCTCGACGAGCCGGTGCCTGACGTGCTCCACCGGTTTGGCAACATATTGATGACCAAGCTGACCGCGAAGCCCTTGCTATCGCTCTATCGCCTCGTCGTCGGCGAAGCCGATCGCTTCCCGCATCTCGCCGAAACCTTCTACGCCCGCGGCCCGCGCCGCGGAAAGGCACGCATGGCCGACTGGATGGCCGAAAAGATGATGCGCGGCGAGATCAGGATGGGCGATCCGATGCGCGCCATGCAACAATTCGCGGGGCTGCTTCAGTCAGGCCTCTATCAATTCGCCGTCCTCAACCTTCCCGAAAGCCGCGACCTCAGCCGGTTGCAGGACGAAATCGACGCCGCAGTCGACACCTTTTATCGCGCCTGGGGACCCGAAGCCTGACAGCCCGGCGCAAACTTGCTCCACCCGACCTCCTGTGCAATAGGCGCCGCCCCCGACCGGGGATCCCAGCCACAGGAGCATGTCATGGACAAGGCGGCCGCGAGCGCGCTCGGGCTTGATTTCGGCACGACGAACAGCGTCGTCGCGCTGGCCGATGGCCGGGGCGGTACCGAACTGGTCGCATTCGGCGATGCGGGCGATGCGGTATTCCGCTCGGCGCTCTGCTTCTGGGAAGAGGAACGCGGCTGGAACGGCATCGCGCATGAGGCGGGCCCGTGGGCGATCGACGAATATCTTCAGTCGCCGCTCGACAGCCGCTTTATCCAGTCGTTCAAAAGCGTTGCCGCCAGCCCGCTGTTCGAACGTGCGATGATCTTCAATAAGCCCTTTCGTTTCGAGGACATGGGGCGACTCTTCCTCCAGCGCCTCGTCGCCCACGCTGGCGGCGCGCTCGACGAGCGCCCGCGCCGCATCATCGTCGGTCGCCCGGTCGAATATGCCGGCGCGCGGGCAGATCCCGAACTCGCGCGCCAACGCTATGATGCGATGCTCGCGGCGTTCGGAACCGAAATCCATTATGTCCACGAACCGCTCGGCGCCGCGCACAGCTATGCCTCGCGCCTGACCGAACCCGCGACGATCCTCGTCGCCGATTTCGGCGGCGGCACGACCGACTTTTCGATCGTTCGCGTCGCCGAACCGGGGAGCCCGCGCCGCTGCGTGCCGCTCGCTTCGTCGGGGATCGGCATCGCGGGCGACCGCTTCGATTACCGTATCGTCGACCGGCTGGTGCTGCCGCTGCTCGGCAAGGGCAGCCACTATCGCTCGTTCGACAAGCTGCTGGAGATACCGGGCGGCTATTTCGCCGATTTCGGCGACTGGTCGCGGCTTGCCATGATGCGCAACCGGCGCACGCTCGACGAGATCCGCCGACTGCAACGCGATTCCGAACGCCCCGACCTCATCGCGCGCATGATCGCGCTGATCGAACATGAGCAGGGCTTCCCGCTCTATGATGCGGTGGGCAAGCTCAAGCGTGCGCTGTCGGGCAGCGATCACGCCGAGTTTCATTTTGCCGGGGGTGGCATCGAAATCGGCGCCGACGTGCGCCGCGCCGATTTCGAGCAATGGATCGCCGACGATCTTCGCCGTATCGAGGCGGCAATGGATCAGGCCCTCACCCGTGCGGGCACCGCGCCCGAGGCGATCGACCGCGTCTTCCTGACCGGCGGGTCGTCGCTGATCCCTGCGATCCGTACCCTCTTCAGCCGCCGTTTCGGCGAAGAGCGCATCGCGACCGGCGGCGAGCTGACCTCGATCGCGCACGGTCTTGCGCTGATCGGCGAGGAATCGGACCCCGCCGGATGGGCGGCCAGATAGCGGGCCGCCCGGCAATCAGCGCGCGTCAGCCGCGCGGTGAGGCCCCGCGCCGCGAGTTCGTCGCCGTGTGAATGGTCAGGTCTGGGTGGCGCCGTTGTCCACCCCATAACCGCCTTTCAGGCATTTCGGGCCATTAGCCCGCCGTCGACGGGAATCACCGCGCCGGTGATATAGCTTGCCGCAGGCAATACGAGGCTCAGCGTCACATGCGCGACCTCCTCGGGCTCGCCATAACGGCGAAGCGCCGTGCGGCGTTTTGCGAAAATGGCCTTGTCTTCGTCGGGCACCTTGTCGGTCATGCCGGTGCGGATTGGTCCGGGGCAGATGCAGTTGACCGTGATCGCGTGCTTGCCGAGATCGACGGCGAGGCCGCGTGTCAGGCCGACCACCCCCGATTTGGCGGCGACATAGGGCGTATCGCCGGGCGTCGCGCCGAGGCCCTCGGTCGAGGCGATGTTCACGATGCGCGCGGCGTCGCTTTCCTTTAGCCATGGCAGTGCGGCGCGCACCATGCGCTGGTGCGCGGTCAGCATCACCGCGAGCGCGCGATGCCAGATCGCCTCATATTCATCGTCCATATCGAGCGGGGCGAAGCTGGACACGCCGGCGTTGTTGATGAGGATGTCGATACCGCCGAAATGCGAGGCGATGGCGGCGACGGTGCGTTTGATCGCTTCGCCGTCGGCGACGTCGAGAGCGAAGGCTTTGGCATTCGGCCCGGCTTCGGCGGCGACGGCTTCGCAGGCGGCGAGGTCGAGGTCGGTGATCGCTACCCTGCCGCCTTCGCTCGCGAGAAGCAGCGCAGTCGCGCGGCCCATGCCGCTCGCGGCGCCGGTGACGATCGCGACGCGGCCGGCGACCGAGCGCGACAGCAGCGGCATCTTGCTCAACGGAAGGGCGGCTCGTTGAACGCCCGCAATTTTCGGCTGTGGAGCTTGGCACCCTCGTCGCGCATCGTCTCGCACGCGCGGATGCCGATCTGGAGGTGCGCGGCGATCGCTTCCTCATAGAAGCGGTTCGCCTGCCCGGGCAGCTTGAGCTCGCCGTGGAGCGGCTTGTCGCTGACGCAGAGCAGGGTGCCGTAAGGCACGCGGAAGCGATAGCCCTGCGCCGCAATCGTCGCCGATTCCATGTCGATGCCGATCGCGCGCGACTGCGAGAAGCGGAGCGCGCTGTCGGTATAGCGCAGCTCCCAATTCCGGTCGTCGGTGGTGACGACGGTGCCGGTACGCATGCGCTTTTTCAGGTCGGCGCCGCTGGTGCCCGAGACGGTCTCGGCGGCGGTCGCAAGCGCAACCTGCACCTCGGCGATCGGCGGGATCGGGATTTCGGGAGGCAAAACGCTGTCGAGGATATGGTCGTCGCGAAGATAGGCGTGCGCGAGCACATAGTCGCCGATGCGCTGGCTGGGACGGAGACCGCCGCAGTGGCCGATCATCAGCCATGCCTCGGGGCGCAGCACCGCGAGATGGTCGCATATCGTCTTCGCGTTCGACGGTCCGACACCGATGTTGACGAGCGTGATGCCGCCGCCATCGGGCGCAATCAGGTGATAGGCGGGCATCTGGTGCCGCCGCCACGCGCTGTCGGCGACGAGCGCGCTGGCGTTGACCCCGGGCTGGTCGACATAGAGGCCCGCCGCGCCAGCGAGCGCGATGTAGCGGCCCTGGCCAACCTGGGCCCCCGCCCACGACACGAATTCGTCGACATAGCGGTGGTAGTTGGTGAACAATATGTAGCGCTGAAAATGCTCGGGCGCGGTGCCGGTGTAGTGGCGGAGGCGCGCCAGCGAAAAGTCGGTGCGCAGCGCGTCGAACAGCGCGAGCGGCTGCGACGCGGTGGGATCGGCGCCGAACAGACCGTCGGCGAGTTCGTCGCCGATGTCGGCGAGTTCGGTGGTCGGGAAATGGCGCGCGAGTTCGAGCGGGGTCACGCCGCCCATGTCCGACCCGTCGCTCGCGTCGAGCACATAGGGGAAGGGGATCTGCTGCCCGGTGCGTGTGACTTCGAGCGTGATGTCGTAATGGCGCGCGAGCAGGCCGAGCTGGTCGCGAAGATAATCGGCGAACAGGTCGGGACGCGTTACGGTAGTGACGAATACGCCCGCGCGCTCGAACTGGCCAAAGGCGAGATTATGCCCCTTTTGCCCTTCGCGCTGCTCGCCCGTGGTGGTCAGGCGGATTGCCGGATAGTCGAACAGTCCGGTCGCCGCGGCATCGGCTGGCGGCAGCGTGCGGTCGCGGACATAGGCGGCGATGGCGGATTTGAGATTGCTGACCGACGTGCGGAAGCGCGTTTGAAGCTCGGCGATGATGTCGTCGACGAGTGCGGTGGGGTCGGTGGTTTCTTGCGATGCGTTGGATGTCATCGCGTCGCTGTTGCATGAAAATGTGACAAAAGGGAAGGGGGCAGCCCGATGGCTGCCCGCCCGGATTTTTTTTTACAGCTGCTCGAGCATATGGTCGGCGCTCGACACCTTGAACTCGCCCGGCGCCTCGACGTTGAGCTGTTCGACGACACCGTCGTTGACGATCATCGAGAAGCGCTGGCCGCGCTTGCCCATGCCAAACGCCTTGCCGTCCATGGTGAGGCCGACCGCTTCGGCAAAATCGCCATTGCCGTCCGCGAGCATCGTGACGCTGTCGTTGGCGCCCGCGCTCTTGCCCCATGCGCCCATGACGAAAGCGTCATTGACCGCGGTGCAGACGATTTCGTCGACGCCCTTGGCCTTCAGCTCGCCGGCCTTGTCGACATAGCCCGGCAGGTGCTTGGCCGAGCAGGTCGGGGTGAAGGCGCCGGGGACCGAGAAGAGCGCGACGCGGCGGCCCTTGAAATAATCGGCGGTGCTCACCTGTTCGGGGCCGCTCTCGGTGACCTTTACGAAGGTCGCGTCGGGCAGCTTGTCTCCGGTCTGGATCGTCATGGTCGGCATCCTTTTCGTTGAGGGGATTTTGGTGGCGGTGACATTGGGTGCGCCGCCGCGGGAGTCAAGCGCGGCGGGCCGCGGCGGTCGTTTTGGGGGATGGCGGGCTTCGAGCGGAAGCGGACATAAAATCCTTCGCGGGGGTGACGCGATTGTCTGAACGACGCTCGCCACCCCCCAAACCGACATTCGCTCTTCGCCGCAGCAAAGAGGCTGGACCCTTTTGCCGTGTCACGGCATTGTAGCGGCATGGACACAGACCCCACCTGGTTCACCGGCCAGCTGCTGCTCGCGCTGCCCGGGATCGGCGACCCCCGCTTCGAACATGCGGTGATCGCGATGATCAGCCATGACGAAGAGGGGGCGATGGGGATCGGGATCGACGATCCGATCGACGGCATGACCGTCGGCGCAGTGCTCGACCAGCTTGAAATCGCGCACGAGTTGCCGCTCGACCAGCCGGTGTTTCTTGGCGGTCCGGTCGAGCCGTCGCGGGGCTTCGTGCTCCACAGTCTCGACTGGGGCGGGCAGGAGGCGGTGCAGGTCGGCGATCGCTGGATGGTGTCCAGTTCGCACGATATCCTGCGCGCGATCGGCGAGGGGCGCGGGCCGTCGCGCTGGCTCGTCGCACTGGGTTATGCGGGATGGTCGCCGGGGCAGCTCGAGGGCGAAATGGTGCGCCATGGCTGGCATGTCACGCCGGGGAGCGACGGCCTTTTGTTCGAAACGCCGCCCGCCGAACGATGGCAGGCGGCGTTTGCCGAAGCGGGAGTGGACGCCCGCTTGCTGACGACCGAAGGCGGCGAGGCTTAGCGCGCGAGCGCGAGCAGCGGGCGACCGGTGTCGAGATTGGCGCGCGCGGTGCGGGCCGCCCAGCGCGAGTCCATATAGTCGCCATTGGCTAATTCGAGATCGTAGCGGATCGGGCTGCCGATCGCATTGTCATAGGCGGCGGCGGCTTCGGTGGTGCGACCCAGACGAGCGTAAGCGGTGCCAAGATTGATCAGTCGCGACGGATCGCGCGCGTCGAGGGTGGTGTCGCCGGTCAGCTTTTCGACCGCCGCCTGATTCTCGCCGGCCTTGAGTTCGGCATATGCGACCGGCAGGATGCTCGTATCGCTGGCCTGCGGCCCGGTGACGACGATGATCGATTGTGCCGTGGCCGGGCTCGCAAAGGCGAGGGCGACGAGTGGCAGCAGATATTTTTTCATTCTGGTATCTCCCCGAAAACTTGGGATGATTTTCTCGCGCATCGCCAAGAAAGTCAATGTTTTGGGAGATTTGTAACACTGATGTCACAAAAGCAAATTATGCTAATCGCAAGGCGCATTATAAGTCAAGATTTTCATAATCTTGGCGATTTGGACTCGTTGTCACAAAATCGTGACTGCGATTGTCACAATTGCGTCCGCTAAAAATTATTTTCGCAAGTCGGCGCATTTTGCGCCGCCGATTCGCGTGTCCGGCATCCGGGCGGGCGGTGTCGATATTGCGATATAAAGAAAAGTTTATATTTGATCGGCGGTGCGCTTTAAGCTAGGGCGCGCAACATAATTTCGTGGTCGCTCGCCTGCGGCCGGACTTGCCTACAGGAGATTGAACGTGGCCACTCTCGCCGCAGAAACCCGTGACTATGTGATCGCCGACATCGGCCTCGCCGATTTCGGGCGCAAGGAAATCAACATCGCCGAAACCGAGATGCCGGGCCTGATGGCGCTGCGCAGCGAATTCGGCGCGTCGCAGCCGCTGAAGGGCGCGCGCATCGTCGGGTCGCTGCACATGACGATCCAGACCGCGGTGCTGATCGAAACATTGACCGCATTGGGCGCGGAAGTGCGCTGGGCGACGTGCAACATCTTTTCGACCCAGGACCATGCCGCCGCCGCGATCGCCGCGTCGGGCGTGCCCGTGTTCGCGGTGAAGGGCGAAAGCCTCGCCGATTATTGGGACTATGTCGGCCGCATCTTCGACTGGGGCGTCGAGGATGGCACGACGTGCAACCTGATCCTCGACGATGGCGGCGACGCTACGATGTTCGCACTGTGGGGCGCGAAGCTCGAAGCCGGGCAGGAAATGCCCGCGCCCGAGAATGAAGAAGAGATCGAAATGCAGCGCGCGCTGAAGGCGTTTGTCGCAGCGAACCCCGGTTACCTCACCAAGACGGTCAAGGCGATCAAGGGCGTGTCCGAAGAAACGACGACCGGCGTCCACCGCCTCTACCACATCGCCAAGAAGGGTGAACTGCCCTTCCCCGCGATCAACGTCAACGACAGCGTCACCAAGTCGAAGTTCGACAATCTCTATGGCTGCAAAGAGTCGCTCGTCGATGCGATCCGCCGCGGCACCGACGTGATGCTCGCGGGCAAGGTCGCGACCGTCGCCGGCTTCGGCGACGTCGGCAAGGGCTCGGCCCAGTCGCTCCGCAACGGCGGCGCGCGCGTCCTCGTCACCGAAATCGACCCGATCTGCGCGCTGCAGGCGGCGATGGAGGGTTTCGAGGTCGTGACGATGGATGAAGCCGTCAAGCGTTCGGACATCTTCGTCACCGCGACCGGCAACGCCGACGTGATCACCGCCGAACATATGGCGGCGATGAAGAATATGGCGATCGTCTGCAACATCGGCCACTTCGACAGCGAGATCCAGATCGCGGCGCTCGCCAATTACAAGTGGACCGAAGTGAAGCCGCAGG